>JAESFT010000093.1_pt1 | contig 132870 bp, 110 predicted proteins | sample 9269451 | NCBI WGS metagenome assembly JAESFT01 (sample SAMN14502557, study PRJNA617106) | algae metagenome | isolation source: Scytonema hyalinum WJT4-NPBG1 and co-occurring heterotrophs from well... | place: USA: Mojave Desert, Joshua Tree National Park, California | collected 2006-05-25 | reverse complement strand
GATATTGGCTGAAACCCTCATTATCTCGTAACTTTTCGATCTACTGAAAATTCATATTTGCGATCACCTCAGAGCGGAATGTCGGGTCTAGCATCTTTTGGCTCATTTTTTCTTGCGCTTACCCTGGATACCCAACGCGGTCAAGTCGGTAATTATTCACCTTTTGCTGCTGCATTATTAGAAGCCCTCGAAGGTGCAGCAGATATCTATCCTCCCCCTCAACCTGGTAAATCTGCTGGGGATGGGGTGATTACTGCTACCGAACTATATTTATATTTACGGGATAGAGTGGAAATTCCTACCGAAAAATACCGTTTGCGTCAAACACCTGGTATTTGGTGTTTAAACAAGCACGATAAAGGCGAGTATATCTTTCTTTCCCCCGAACACGAACTAAATTTACCACCCGCGCCACCTTTAGATGAGTCACAAAATCCCTATCGTGGTTTGCAAGCTTTTGATGAGGAACACAGTCAACTATTTTTCGGCAGACAAGCTTTAACAGAACAATTGTATCAACAAGTTTGCAAACAACCGTTAACAGTAGTGTTGGCTGCTTCGGGAACCGGAAAATCCAGTTTGGTGAAAGCGGGATTGATACCTTACATCAAACAGTTAAATGTACAATGGCATATCCTTACACCTATGCGTCCTGGGGAGTCGCCGTTAAAAGCTTTAAATAATACATTAGCGGTAGATAAATTATTAGTTAATACTGAGGATCATATTTCGACTTGGTTGCAGCAAAATCCTCAGTCAAAATTAATGCTAGTCATTGACCAGGCAGAAGAATTGCTTACCTTGTGTCGCAACGAGCAAGAGCGGGAAGGCTTTCTCAAACTCTTGGCTAATTTAGTAGCTAATTATTCAGAAAAATTACGAATTGTACTGACACTACGTAGTGACTTTGAATCTCAATTGTCCAACTCAGCCTTAGAACCATATTGGTATTCATCTCGGTTTATTGTTCCAGCAATGACGCGGGAGGAATTACGCGCTTGCATTGAGGAACCAGCCTCAGCGCGGGTAATGTATTTTGAGCCGCACAGTTTGGTAGAACAGTTAATTGATGAAGTAGCCCAGATGCCAGGGGCGTTACCGTTACTTTCTTTTACCTTAAGCGAATTGTATTTGAAGTACTTAAAGAGTGTCAGGGAAGGTACAAGAAGCGACCGAGTAATTACTCAAGCAGATTACGAACAATTGGGAGGAGTAACGCGCAGTCTCACCCAAAGAGCAGACTGGGAATATGATAATTTAGTTAAAAAAAATACGGCATATGTTAGTACTATCCGTAAGGTGATGCTGCGGATGGTGGCGGTGGGTAGTCCAGATTTGGCGCGTAGACGGGTACCTTTATCCGAACTAGAGTATCCCGAACCGGAAAATACCCGCATCAAAGAGGTGATTCGGCGTTTTACAGATGCGCGTCTACTGGTAGAAGGACAAGACGCTGAAGGTAAACCTTATGTGGAACCAGCCCATGATGCTTTGGTACGGGGTTGGCAAAAGCTGCTGCTGTGGAAACAAGATGAGGAAGAAAGTTTAATTTTACAACGGCGACTGACACCAGCTGCGGTGGAGTGGCAAAGTGTTAAAAGCAAGGAACAACCATCCGGTTTTCCAGCCAAGGTTGAACCTGCGATCGATTGGTTGGATCGCCAACTCTACGCCGTTGAAAACTTACTTAGCAAAACCGATACCGAGTTGATTCGACTGTGGAGGCGATCGCAATCTAATCAGCAGAAGTCTTCAAAAGAAAAACCAGCAGAATTTCTTTGGAATGGTAATCCTTATCTTGATGTCTTAAATGAGCAACTCAACTCCCAGCAAAATTGGTTTAACAAGTTAGAAGCTGAGTTTGTCGGGCGTAGTGTTTTGCAAAAACGTCGAAACGTAAGTTGGCGGTGGCGGATTGCTATTGGCGTAATCCTGGGTTTAAGCGGGTTGGCTCTTGGACTTTTGTTTTTTCTAGGAAGATCACAGATAAGAGAAGCCAGTAGATTGAGAGAATCGGCAGAAATAAGCTTGGATGATAATCAATCTTTGGATGGGATGATTAAAATTTTGCAAGCTGGAAATACTCTTAAAAAACGACTTTTAAAATTCTTCCCACTCAATCCTCCTCTGCTACAGGAGCAAATAGAAGGAACGCTGCAACGAGCAGTTTATACTGTTAGAGAACGCAACCGCCTAGAGGGTTATGATCGCCCCGTTAGAAGTGTGATGTTTAGCCCAGATGGTAAGCAATTGGCTACCAGTGGAGATGATGGTACAGCCCGCTTGTGGAATTTGCAGGGTAAGGAATTGCAGAGATTTGAAAAACACAAAGGTTCGGTAAGAAGTATCAAATATAGCCCTAGTGGTCAGCTAGTTGCAACTGCTGGAGATGACGGATTTGTTCGTTTGTGGAACTTACAGGGTGAGTTAGTCAAAGAATGGAATGCACAACAAGGTAAATTGTGGGGGATTGGGTTTAGTCCAGATGGTAACTTAGTCGCTAGCGAAGCAAATAACGGTACTGTAAGTTTATGGAACTTGCAGGGTGAGTTATCAGTAGAATTAAAAGGGCATCAAAAGCCAGTCAAAAATCTTAGTTTCAGTCCGAATGGTCAGCTAATAGCAAGCGCGTCAGATGATAGCACTATACGGTTGTGGAACTTTCAAGGTCAGGAGTTAAAAAAAATTGCAGGTCATAAAGGTCCTGTAAGCGGTCTTAGTTTTAGCCCAGATGGTCAACTACTTGCTAGTACTGGAGAAGACGGCTTTGTGCGAGTGTGGAACTTGCAGGGTAAGTTAGTCGAAGAATGGAATGCACAACAAGACAAACTCTGGGATATAGTATTCAGCTTGGATAGTCAGCAATTGGCTACCGCAGGAGGAAACGGTACTGTTAAGGTTTGGAATTTGCAAGGTCAGGAATTGGAGAAATTTGTCGATCCTAAACAGGAATTGGAGAAATTTGTCGGTCATAAAGGACCAGTTAGAAGTGTGAGTTTTAGCCCAGATGGTCAGCAATTGGCGAGTAGCAGCGATGATACGATGGTTCGCATCTGGGATTTACAAGGTCGGGAATTAAAGAAGTTTGAAAATAAAAAATATGCAAGCAGCGTTAGTGCGATTAGTTTGAGTAGGGATGGTAAGAAAATAGTTAGTGGTGGTAAGGATGGTACTATTCGTTTTTGGGACTTGCAAGGTCAACCTTTGGGCGAACCATTTAAAGGTCATTTGGGCGATGTTAAGAGTGTGGCGTTTAGCCCAGATGGTAAAAAAATAGTGAGTGGTGGTAAGGACGGTACTATTCGTTTGTGGGACTTGCAAGGTCAATCCTTGGGGGAACCATTTAAAGGTCATTTGGGCGATGTTAAGAGTGTGGCGTTTAGCCCAGATGGTAAAAAAATAGTGAGTGGTGGTAAGGACGGTACTATTCGTTTGTGGAACTTGCAAGGTCAACCCTTGAGCAAACCATTTGAAGATCATTTGGGCGATGTCAACAGTGTAGCGTTTAGTTCAGATGGCAAGCAAATAGTGAGTGGTGGTGATGACGGTACTATTCGTTTATGGAATTTACAAGGTAAAGGGGAAAGAATATTTCAAATATATGGACCCCGAATAACCTCAGTAACTTTTAGCCCAGACACTCAAAGGATTATCAGCAGCGATCACACAGGTCGCATACTATTGTGGAATTTGCAAGACCCTAAAGAACAATTACCATTAGCAGCATGGCAGACTAAACAATCTGCTGTTAACAGCATTAGTTTAAGTTCAGATGGTAAATTACTGACGACTGTGGGGAGCGATGGTAGCTTTAAATCGTGGTCAATTCAATCATCTGACGAACTGATGGAACGGGCTTGCAATTGGATGCGTGACTATCTGAATCATAGCCCTGATGTTGAGGAAAGCGATCGCCATCTCTGTGACAATGTAAACAAGTAGTTACAAAAAGGGGGAACAGGGAACTCTATAGCCATCAGACTAAGCCTAATTTTTCTTTGTTGTACTTTCCTGTTCAGGCTCCTTCGCCTCATTATTCTTAGATGTATTTTCTGATGTATTCGGGCTTCTGTCTGTAACTCCAGGAGAACGAGAATCATCAGATGTTTGGTCTTCTGCGTCAGATTTTTTTGGTTTTTGATTTTCTGTATTCATACTAGAAGGAAAATATTATATATATTTTTCAGTACACCAAGTCAAATTTTGGATGGTTTTTAACAACATTCATATCCCTCCTAAGAGTTAATTTTGCTTTGGAGATGGGGAAGCCGGATATGATATTAGCCGTGATGGTAATAGTAATGGCAACAAAAGTTGCTTGAGGGTTGTACGGATGCTTATAAGCTGAAAGTCTTTTAACAGTTACCAGTTATCAGTTACCAGTTACCAGTTATCAGTTTTATCGTTGGGGGAAACACCACACCAATTGGACCGAAAGCGTTGGTGGTGAGCCACTGCGGTCTTGGGGTTTCCCCAAGTAGAGCAAGTGGCGAACCCGGAGGGCGGGTTTAAATCCCCCACCAGCCCGCAGGCGTCACTGCGGCTGGTACTGTTCAGTGATTTAAAGCTCTATTCTTCGACTGCCCCCAAGGATTTTAAGATAGTTTTCTGAGCAGTTGTTAAACCAGTAGTATTGTTAATATTCATACCTTCATATGGTCTACTGCATCTTAAGGTTTGCCAGCATTCACCTGTTTGCAGATGCCAAAGTTTGATGGTTTGGTCTTCGCTACCGCTGGCTAATATGCAATTATCGAGGCTAATTGCAACCGTCCATACTGCTTTATCATGTCCTGACAATGTTCTAATATGTTTACCTGTACTGGCATCCCATAGTTTTACTGTTTGGTCGTCGCTACAACTAGCTAGAATCTGACCATCTGAACTAAATGCTACCATGCGGATACGGTGGGTATGTGCTTGTAATGTGTGGAGACACTCCCCGGTATTCACATCCCATAGTTTGATGGTTTTGTCGCAACTAGCACTTGCAATTATGTTTGCATTGGGGCTGAAAACTACGCAATCAAGCCTATCTTGATGTCCTACCAGTGTCTGCAAGCAAGTTCGATTATTGACATCCCATATTTTGATGGTTGTGTCATCACTACCGCTTGCTAATATGTTACTGAAAGGATTAAAGGCAACTGATTTGACTCTATTTTGATGTCCGACTAAAGTGTGCAAACATTCACCCGTCCGCCAATCCCAAAGTTTTACAGTATTGTCACGACTACCACTAGCTAAAATTTTCCCCTGGGGACTAAAAGCAACTGAATATACCCAAGCCTCGTGTCCCCGGAGTGTTTTCAAGCATTCGCCTTGATGATTCCACAGTTTGATGGTGTTGTCATCACTACCGCTAGCTAGTAGACAATCTTTAATATGTTGAGGAGCAAAGGTGACTGAAGATATTAAGTTATCGTGTCCTTGTAATATTGAGTGGCATTTTCCTGTTTTAATATCCCATAGTCTAATTTTCTGGTCTTGGGAACTGCTGGCTAATGTTTGACCATCTGGACTAAAAGCGAGAGATAATATCCAGTTGCTATACCCTTTTAATGTTTTTAAGCAGCGTTGCGATCGCACATCCCAGAGTTTGATAGTTTGGTCTTCGCTGATACTCAGTAAAGTTTGATTGTCTGGATGCAAATCAACTAACCAAACTCGCTGGTTATGTTCATGTAAGGTTTGCAGACATTCTCCAGTCTCTATATCCCAAATTTTGATTGTGTTATCTTCGCTGCCAGTAACTATGGTTTTATCGTCGTGACTAAAAGTTACAGTCCAGACAAAGCTGTTGTAATCTGGTAGAGTTTTGATGCATTTACCACTGGATATATCCCAGAATTTTACCGTATTACCATCGCTTCCGGTAACTAATGTTTGTCCGTCGTGACTTAAAGCAACAGCAAGTTCCCAATTAATCGGAATATTGAAGATTTGTAAACATTCCCCAGTTGGGATATCCCACAATCTAACGGTTTTATCGACACTTGCAGTAATTAATATTTCCTTGTGGGGATGGAAAGTGACAAAGGTGAGATTATTTGTATGTCCTCGGAAAACCTGCAAACATTGTCCGGTTGAGATATTCCATAATCTGATAGTTTTATCGTTGCTACCACTAGCTAAAGTGTTACCGTCGTGGCTAAAAGCAACGGATTGTACATCTGATGTATGACCTGTTAGTATTTGCAAGCATTGTCCGCTTTCGACGTTCCATAACCTGATAGTGCGATCGCGACTACCGCTCGCTAGGATTTTACCATCCTGGCTTAATGCAAGCGATCGCACCCAAGCTGTATGACCGTCAAGTTGAAGTAATTGTCTGATGTTGTCAACTTCCCATAGATATATTTGATTCTCAATCGCTGTTGCTAATAATTTACCTGTGGGGCTGAATTTGGCTGCTAAAATACTACCTAAACTTTGGGTAAATACTGATTTACTTAAATCGGAATTAGCAAAGTTTGTTTGTTGTAAGTTGATTCCTTGCAGGTAAGCTTGCCAAATATTTAGATTAGAAAAGTCATAGTTATTTAGTTCTATATCAAGTTGTCGCAAGAGATTAATTATATTACCTGCAGCATATCCCGTTTTTGGTATTGTAGAGGATTTTAGTTGCGATAAAATTTGATTTAAATGCTTTTGAATAGTTTCGTTTTGTACCCAAAATTTTGATAGTTTATCAGCAATTGGTTTGAGAATAAATTCAATTTGAGCATTTCTGAGGTAATCTTGGCTTTGGGCTTTAATTAAAGCATATTTATTCAGGATTTGAATTTCTCCCGTAGAAATCTCTTCGGTAACTTGTTCGATTAATTCTTCAATGACATATTCCATCACTACTGGTTGCTGAGTAAACTTACCTGCTTTATTTTCAAGTAAGCAACGCGATTGTAAAGACTCTAAAGCTGTCAGTAAATCTCGCGTTTTGACAACATCAATAATATCGCCTTGTAACTCTTTTAAAGATAGCCACTCTCGATTAATCGCCAACCAATACATAACTTCTTTTTCTAAAATCGAAATACGGTGAAACTGCTGGCTGAGTAAATCGAAAATATCGCCGAAGATAATTGTACCTGCTTGTAAAAAATCAGTAATACTACCAGCAAATAATTCTTCAATTGTCGTTGCTGCAATCTTTAGCGCCAGCGGATTACCAGCATAAGACTCAACTAAGCTGTTTATTTGACTTGCTGATGGCGATAAACCTTTTTGTACTAAAATTAATTCTCCTTCTTGAGAATTTAACCCTTTTAATGCCAGCGATCGCACTGGAAAATTATCGCCTTCCCTCGCGCCAAGTCCTCTAGGTTTTTCTCGACTGGTGACTAAAACACAACTTTGATGGCGAGTATCTCCCACACATTGCAAAAGTTGTCCGTATCCTGCATATCCTTCAAGGTAATTTTCGGCTTGTTTATCGCTGTGTAAAATCGATTCGAGATTATCCAACACGACTAAACAGCGAGAAGCACGCAGACATTCGATTAATTGAGATATTTGTTTATCTAAGGAATTTGCTACAACTATTTGATGTTTTTGAGATAAAAAACTGATTAAATCGCTCAATAATTCTTCTACTGGTGGCGCATTCCGTAAGCTTCGCCAAATTAAACAATCGAATTCATTTTCCACCAGTTCTGCTAACTTGACAGATAAAGCTGTTTTTCCAATTCCACCCATGCCAATTATTGTAATTAATCGGCAATTATCCGTCACAATCCATCTTTTTAATATGTTAATTTCGTCATTACGTCCGTAAAATATCGAAACATCAATCGCCTCTCCCCAATCCTGGCGCTTTTTTTTACTTTCTACTTGAGTGTGATTCAATATAGCTTGAGATGCAAATTTTTCCTTGAGATTCACCCAACTTGGTGGTTCTTCAGCGGGATTAATAAAAATTACAGGTAGCCAACTCGCACCGGGAAAATCATCTTCTAATCCTTGTAGTCTGCGTCGCGCTTGCTGTACTGACGTATACAACGATTTTTGTTCAAACGCAAACGCTTGTAAAAAATAATTAAAAAATTCTTCTGCAACGCGATTTGGCACTGGTTCGCGCATAACAATTGTCGTCGGCAGGTTTAATTTTTCCAAGCCATGAGCCAACCCTAAACCATTGCAAGAATTAAAAATTGCTAGTTGCAAACCCTTCTCAATCGCCGCTTTTAACGCTTCTGTTAATTGTTCAATCGTCAAACTATTATTGGTCGGATTTTCATTAATATAAATTATTCCTGTTTCCTCCTCAGTTTGACTATGCCCAGCAAAAAAGAGCATATCCCAACCTTGAGAATCCCAAAGTTTATCGTTAAATTCTTTCCGTGAAGGCTTGACAACTAGCTGTATCTCTGCATCGGGTAAACTTTGTAAAAACCTCTGTTCTCTTTCTAAATCAATACCTTGAGAATTGCCTAAAATTGCCAAAATTCTTGCGTGATTTCTGGGAACTTGCGACAATTGCAACTTAGGAGTGCGTTTATATTCAGTTCTCGAAAAAGAAAGTTCTGAACGCGGATAATCTTGAAAAAAACTGCAACAATGCCAAGGTAATTTTTGGATAATAATATCTTGAGTTTCGATAATTACCCGTATTTCATCTGCGGGATGAAGTGCAGCGCGTAGCTGTCGGCTAATACCAGTAATCCCTGGTGATCCCAGCCAATTATCAATACTTAGCTGTAACTGGTGGCACAAATCATTAAAATCTACTACAGAGACATTCGTGATATTACCTTCATCAATTTCTAGTTCATCATCATCATTCGCCAAATTCCTAATCGATCCACTTCCTAGGCGATGCGCTGCGCCCCGCCAAAGGCGATCGCACAAACTCTGATACATCGATTGCCAATTTCGATACAACTCTACCAAATTCGGCGCTGGTGGTAAACTACCGATAAACTGCTGCGGACGAGGATTATTTAATGCCCACAACCCAGCAGTCACAACAGGAAATCCCTCGTATAAATCACCATATCCTAGATTGATGACAACTGAATGAATCATCTAAAACCTCGAGGTGACTACCAGTGAAACGCTACGGCTCTCAGTGGTGGGTAGTTTATGCAAGTATGCCTAGCGGCGAGATAGAGATTTTATGATTTTATATTTATTTTGATTTTAACCTATGATCGCACACTATCCCATCCGCCATGCGGTGGGGATAGTGTGCGATCGCGATCATTTGTGAGCGCCAAAACAGTTATGGCAATCTCTACCACCTGTCTCTCGCCAATGTGCAATTTTTTACACATATTTTTGGGAAGCGTACGAACAGGTTTTACCCAGCAAACGACATCAACCAGTGAGCAAAGATAGTGGTAAGACAAGCTATATTGAAAGGTTCAATAACACCTTGCGCTAACGAGTCGGACAGCTAGTTCGCACGCACATTGTCCTTCTCCAAAACCCTGGACAACCATATTGACACAGTAGAGTTTAAGCGTTGAGAATTGTAAATTATGAATTATGAATGATAAAAAATTTCATAATTCATAATATATAATTCATAATTTTCTCCTAACACGCCCTTGACACCTGACAAACCACCTCTACCCCAACTGTTTAAAGGCATTGCGCTGTTTACACCTGGAGGAGATTTAATTTACTGTATCGACCCCAGTAAGCAAGGTCGATGGCATTTACATTTGTGCGCTATATTGCAGGAAATCCTAGACTTACCAGAACCGCCTCACTTTTTAGTACCATGCTACACAGCGACTATAGACCATTGGTTAAATCCGCGCACCCAACAAATCCAGACTTTTGCCGAAGCTTATCCGGCAGTCATGCGACATCAAGCAGTCCTTAACGCTATTTTTGGTACAGGGGAGCTAGCATGGCAATCTGCACCTTGGCAGGAGGGGTTGTGCGATCGCCTGGTATTAACAACATATCGCTCCAGATTTCCCCAGCTTTGGGAAGATCACGACTTAGTTATGCGGCTCGATCTTAGTGATCCAACTCCTTCGTACTATCAACCAGTCACATCCGCACAACAACCTCAATCAAAAACAAAGGGCTATGTTCTCCGCTTATTTGTTGCAGGACATAGTGCTGCCACTGAACGCATTTTAAAAAATTTACACGAACTTTTAGAAAAATATCTTGGCAACCCTTATACTCTGAAAGTCATTGACGTATTAACGAATCCAGAACAAGCAGAATCCGATCAAGTTTCTGCAACTCCCACCCTCGTTAAAGTTTGGCCTCAGCCTATACGGAGAATTGCTGGGAATTTGGATAATGTAGAAAAAATCTTACAAATGTTAGCAGGTCAGGAGAACTCGTAAATCAAGTGAAAAGTAAAAAGTTAAAACAAAGAAATAATTTTTTTAACTTTTTACTTAGTTCTTTTTAGTTGTAAGGACGACTCACTTCGTCTAACTGCTTAATCTCATCATCGCCCAATCTCCAACCCAAAGCGCCTGCATTCTGTTTTACCTGTTCGGCAGTTTTCGCCCCAGCAATAGGAATGATGTTTCCTTGATCAATTAACCACCTCAAGGCAACTTGGGCTGGTGTGCGATCGTGCTTGTCTCCTAACTGGCGTAGCAAAGATATCACAGGCTCAAGTTTCTGCAAGCCTTCTTTACTAAAACGGGAGTCTATCCTTCTGCCATCTTTAGGGGTGTTGGCGCTATCAGCAGTGTATTTGCCAGTCAGTAAACCCTGCGCCAAAGGACTATACGCCAAGATTGTTACACCTAATTCACGGGCTGTTTCGAGAATACCATTACTTTCAATCTGGCGAGTCAGCAAAGAATAACGTACTTGATTCACAGCCAAAGGGACTCCACGCGCAGCTAGTATTTGGTGCGCTTCCCGCATTTGCTGTGCCGAGTAATTACTCACACCGACTGCTTCAATTCTGCCGCGCTTCACCTCATCTGCAAGAGCATTCATCAAGGTTTCTTGGCTCATAAAGAAGGTAAAGGGCCAATGCACTTGATACAAAGCAACTCGCTCTAATTGTAGGCGTTTGAGACTATCTGTGAGGGCATCGGCGACAGACTGACCCAGAAATCGCCAGGGAACTGGACCGTATTTGGTTGCAATCTGCACCTGTTTGTCGGTTTTCTTTAAGAATTGCCCCAAAAATTCCTCTGAAAGTCCAAATCCGTAAATTTCAGCGGTATCAAAGAAGGTGACACCAACCTCCAAAGCTGCTGTAAAAGCCGCTTGCAATTGATCTGCACCGTAGTTATTGCCATAATTCCAAAAGAGCTTATCACCCCATGCCCAAGTTCCAATGCAAAGGGGTGTAACAGCCGGACCATTTTGCCCTAGTGTGATAGTTTCCACGTTTACAACATTAAATTTCTTTACAATTCTTTACTTTTCAGTGTATTGTAAAACTTTTCTCAAAATATCTCTCAGAGTGTAGACAAATGATGCGTTGTGAATTCTAAATGATCTTTTGTCACGTAGTTCGGTTTATCTGCGCTCACCTGCTTAGTCGCTGTTAACTGAATCTTCCCTCACAAGGTTTATCTTGGTTATAAAACCGATGAAAAATAAAATTATATATTCCATGTGAGAAAGTAGTTATGGCAAGCGGAGATTTCATTGATTCCCACGGAAGTTCCCTGGCGATGCCAAAGGTTAATGTGTTGACCATGTTTCGGCTTGGCTTATTTCAGATGGGGCTGGCTATGATGTCTATCCTGACTCTGGGGGTGCTCAACAGAGTCATGATTCAGGAAATAGCCATTCCGGCGACGCTGGTAGGGGCAGTGCTAGCAATACAGTTATTTGTTTCTCCTTCTCGCGTTTGGTTTGGTCAAATGTCCGATGCCAAGCCGATATGGGGCTACCACCGCACGGCTTATGTTTGGGTGGGAGCTGCGGTATTTGCTGTAGCCTCATTTTTAGCTGTGCAAGTGTTGTGGCAACTGAACACTGTCGTCAGCAGTGCTGGTGGCTGGGCATGGACAACCCAAACAATGAGCTGGATTGCTCTTCTAGCTTTGGTTTTCGCTTTATACGGTTTGGCAATTTGTGCAAGCAGTACTGCCTTTGCCGCTTTGTTGGTAGATATCTCTGAAGAAGACAACCGTTCCAAAGTTGTCGGTGTTGTTTGGTCGATGCTGATGGTGGGGATTATTGTCGGGGCAATTATCAGTTCCAGTTTGCTCAAGCAATTAACACCCGAGGCAACAACAGCGACATTACAAGCATCAGTCAATCGGCTGTTTCTCATCGTACCAGCGATTGTATTTGCCTTGGCGATTATAGCGACGTTTGGCGTAGAAAAAAAGTATTCTCAGTACACCACTCGTTCCACAGTCATCAACCGAGAAGACAGCATTACCCTTGGCGCAGCTTGGCGAATACTAACAGCTAGCCCGCAAACAGGTATATTTTTCACCTTTTTAGTGGTGATGTCGCTGGGCTTATTTATGCAAGACCCTATTTTAGAACCTTATGCGGGTCAGGTCTTTCGGATGCCTCTAGCAGAAAGTACTAAACTGAATGTTTTTTACGGCACAGGTATACTGATTGCGTATGGTGTCGGGGGCTTTTTGATTGTGCCGCGTTTAGGTAAGCAAAGAACTATACGCCTTGGTTGTATGTTAGTGGCACTCTGTGCAGGATTACTTGGGATATCAGGATTTTCTGCTAATCCAGCGTTACTCAAGCTGGGTTTGGTATTGTTCGGTTTAGCAACTGGTATTCTAACGACTGCCGCAATCACCTTGATGCTGGATCTTACAGCACCTGAAACCTCAGGAACGTTCATTGGTGCTTGGGGACTAGCGCAATCTCTAGCGAGAGGAACGGCTGTGGCTGCAGGTGGTGCGATCTTGGATGTCGGACGTAAGGTGCTGCCCAACTTGGTGCTAGCCTATGGACTGGTGTTTGCCTTAGAAGCCGCATTAATGCTGCTGGCGATTTGGTTCCTTAACCGCGTGAATGTGAGAGAGTTTCAGACAAATGCCAAGCAGGCGATTGCATCTATTTTGCAAAGCGAATTAGATTAAAAATATTCGTTTGCTTCAAATCCTCAATAATAATTGAGAAATGGGAATTGAAATTAGGGAACTGGTCTTTTTATGCATTCCCTATTCCTCATTCCCTATTCCTCATTCCCTATCCCTCAAATGACTGAATTTTGGACAACGATTCTCGATTTTGCCCAAACCACTACCGCAAGAGTGGGAAACCAGTTAATGCAAGATTTTGGGCAAGTGCAAGCGTTACAAAAAGCTGATGGCACTTTGGTAACGCAAGCAGATAAATGGGCGGATCAGGAAATACGGGACGCCATAGCATCTACTTTCGCTGGTTACGGTATCTTGAGTGAAGAAGGCGACAAGGTTTTTCCTGGTACCGAATGGTGCTGGGTGATTGACCCCTTGGACGGTACAACTAACTTTACTCGTGGGATTCCCATTTGGTCGATTTCCCTTGGTTTGCTGTATCAAGGCACACCAGTTTTTGGCTATGTCTACGTGCCGCCATTGAATCAAGCTTTTCACGGCTACTGGGGAGGTATACCTGAGTTAGAAGCACCAACAGGAGCTTTTTGCGATCGACGTCCTATTTATACCAGTAATGACGATCCAAGTGGGAACCACTTCTTCAACCTCTGTTCCCGTAGCACCGCAGCGATACAGAAAGACTTTCCCTGCAAAATTCGGATGCTGGGAGTTGCTAGCTATAATTTCCTGACGACTGCTGCTGGCGCAACATTAGGTGGTGTCGAAGCTACACCAAAAGTTTGGGATATAGCGGCTGCTTGGGTGATTGTCCAAGCTGCTGGGGGAAGCTGGGTATCGTTAAAGTCGGAACCGTTTCCTTTGATACCAGGGGAAGATTATACGACTCGTTCTTTCCCGACTTTAGTTGTCAGTCGAAAAGAATTGATTCCGATTTTTACTCCGTTTGTGGAGAAGGTGAAGATTTGAACCGCCAAGACGCCTTAGACGCAAAGCGGCGTGCCGAAGGCTAGAACGCCAAGAAATTAAGATGCACAGATATTGAGAAGGCGATCGCGTAGCATCAATAGCATCAATAGAGCGATCGCTTTTGATGGTTTGATAGTTTTAGGTGGGCGATCGCCTGTGTAACATCATCATTCAACCTCAGAACTCGGAACTTCGTGCTTGGAACTCGAAACTTCAAGTTTGGAACTCGGAACTTCGTGGTTGGAACTTGAAACTTGCGCTTCTGAACTCGGGGCTTCAGCTTCAAAAGTACAAAGTCCGAGTTTAGAACTTCGGCGTTGAGGCTCAGAAGTTCATTTCTCTAGTATGATTTTGGTTATTGAAGCATCAACGATATCCCCGCCTCAAGCAATTTGCATAATTTCTCCGAATCATTATTGTTAACGGATTACCTATCCCTAAGCTGCGCTCAGAAATCTCCAAAGCTTGTTTATACAATGGCTCAGCTTCGCTATAACGTCCTTGGAATTGGTATAATCCTGCTAAATTGTTGAGGTTACTGGCAACATCGGGATGTTCTTCTCCTAGCAGGCGTCGCCTTAGTTGCAAAGCTTGTTGTAACAGAGGTTCAGCTTCTTTGTACCGTCTTTGTACATAGTAGACTCCCGCCAGGTTGTTGAGGTTAGTGGCGAAATGAGGATGTTCTTCTCCCAACAGGCGTCGCATTAGTTGCAAAGCTTGTTGGAATAGGAGTTCAGCTTCTGCGTATCGTCCTTGGGAATTGTAGATTGCCGCCAGGTTGTTGAGCTTACTGGCGAAATGAGGATGTTCTTCTCCTAGCAGGCGTCGCGTCAGTTCCAAAGCTTGCAGGTAGAGGGGTTCAGCTTCTGCGTATCGTCCTTGGGAATTGTAGATTGCCGCCAGGTTGTTGAGACTAGTGGCGAAATGGGGATGTTCTTCTCCTAGCAAGCGTCGGATTAGTTTTAATGCTTGGAGGTAGAGGGGTTCAGCTTCTGCGTATCGTCCTTGTGAATTGTAGAGTCCTGCCAGGTTATTGAGACTAGTGGCGACATCGGGATGTTCTTCTCCCAGCAAGCGTTGTCTTAGTTCCAAAGCTTGCAAGTAGAGGGGTTCAGCTTCTGCGTATCTTCCTTGAGAATCGTAGAGATAAGCCAGGTTGTTAAGACTTAGAGCGACATCGGGATGCTCTTCTCCCAGCAAGCATCGCCTCAGTTCCAAAGCTTGCAAGTAAAGGGGTTCAGCTTCTGCGTATCGTCCTTGTGAATTGTAGAGATAAGCCAGATTATTCCAAGTTGGTGCGATATCGCGATGTTCCTCCCCCAGGCGCTTTTTAGTGACTTCTAGACACTTCTTATACCAAGGTTCTGCCTGTTCATAAAACCCCTGACCTTGGTAGAATCGACCCAAACTCAAGAAAGGTGAAATTATATCCTTATCATTGAGATAGGTCGTGAGGTTGTTTGCTACCTCTGCCATATGAGGCATAGCAGTGCTCACAGCTTTGATTTCCTCACGGTTAGGGGTTTCAGGAATATACTTGGCAACTGCTATCACTGCTGTGGCAAAAGCGCGTTTCATTACATCTGCTTTCTCTAACTCTTCCAGCTTCATTTGAAAAAATTCCCGCAACAGTGGATGCAGTTGATAAATTCCCTTTTCCTTACGCTGTAGCAAATGCAAATTCAGCAGCTTATCATCCCGACTTTCTTCTATTTCCTCTGCATCTACATCGGGTAAGCACTGTTCTACCAACTGCCAAGGTATCGGTGCAGGGGCAAATAAACTCAGTAAACACGCCAGTTGCTTATCGGTGTTGTTTAATTCCTGCCAACTCAACTCAAACGCTGCTTGCACACCCAGTTGTGCTGTCATGTCGTCCTCAGACTTGGGCTTAAGAAGAGCAGGTTGTTCTAGTTTCTTTTTCTCCAACCTCTGCAACATTTCTTCTAGGGACAAATCCTCTTTCCGTGCCAAATACCGCCCGACTAATTCTAACCCCAAAGGTAAATATCCCAACCACTCACACAGAGACGTTGCTTGTGAAATTTCTTCATCAACCCGTTCTGCACCGATGAGTGTTCGTAATAACTCCAGCGCCGCTTCTGGTTGCAGCACATCTAAGGACAATTGTGCGATTGATGCGCCTAAGCGTTGACGCGTTGTCATCAACACTTTAAACCGAGACGATGACGTCTCGAGATAAGGCTTGACTTGTTTGTAGTCGGTAACGTTATCTAACACTAACAGCACTTCACCTTCACGCCAGTTTCGCCAGCAGTATGCGACTTGCGCCTGTAAATCAAAATCCTCTGGTGGATTTAATTGCAGTTGTATACGAGCAAATTGCACAATCTGCAACCCCACATCTTGTAACGCCAGCAACCAACAAACACCACCTTGGTAACTTTCGCGGTGTGCAATCGCATATTGCAGCGCTAGTTCTGTTTTCCCCACTCCACCCATACCAGCAATAGCGGCTATTGCCACACGGTCATTTTGCTGCAAGAGTTGATGGAGGCGTTGTAGTTCTTCCTCTCGCCCGACGAACTTTACTGCCCGATGGGAGGGGATATTTTGTGGTATTCCAGTAGGGGGATTTAACTTTGCCCGTTCCCGTTCGAGCGACTCCAGTCAAGAAGGCGGATTATTGTAGTTTATAGTAATTGGGCTATTATCTACGCCTTGGAAGATGGGAGCTTTACTGTCATTATTTTGATAAGCTTCACCACCATAAACATTCTGGACATTCCGCCCTTCAATCTTGCCAATATTAATTTCTTGGTTAATTTCTTCGGCAAGCTGTTGAATGTCTTGAGCAAATTTATCGTCTGTATCCATCGCTACCTGCAAGTAAGCAGAAATCAAATCAACATCTTCTTTTGAGCCTTCTTTCTGTGCTTTCGCTAGCGTCTGTTCTAATTTCTGATTACCCTTGAACCTCTGCCAAATTTTCTCGCGGAGATTATTTAACTTGTTTAATACGGTTGCTGTCAGGGTTTCTGCGGTTTTTTCTATAGCTTTGCTAAATGCTAAAGTGGCGATCATAGCTGCTGTTAGTGTTGCAGGTTCCATAAACTAACCCTGAAGTGGAGATTGATTTTGATTCTATCTACACTGTATCTCGGAAGATTTCGGAAAATCATTAGGTTGATATATTACACGATTCTCAATTCGTATTCTCGTCCGCCCAGAACTGAAGTTCATGGCTAATAGCTCAAGTCCATTAAAATGGACTAAAAACCTTGCTGAATGAGTATTTAGTCTTCTTTAAAAGACTTTAGCTATTAGCCATAAGTTTCTAACCTATGGCGGTTGTTGGGACTGGTGCAATATCTCAGTTTGTAGTTTGTAGGATGCGTTATAGCGAAGCGCAACGCATCATTGATCGGGCGTGCGTTACGGCAAAATCTTCATTGCCGCTATCTTTACTCACAAGTATGCCGTAACACACCCTACTTCTTACTGTTGTAAAGGCAAAACAGTAATCAACTCAGAAAATCTAGCAAAATCACCTGTGTTATGAGTTAATAGCTGACGGATACCGTAAACTTACATTGTGGCAACAATATTCGCATCATGTACCTGCTTGCCACCGATAGTAATTTCTTCCATCAACGTCAACAACCTTTCAGTCGCCTGAAAACCATCTTCAGCAACTTGAAACCGGTTTTGGAAAAAATGAATTTCTGCAATTACAGTCAAAATTGGTATAGGCTCAGTGTATAGCTGCGGACGAGTGAGAGTTGCCAGATATTCCCGCAACACTTGTCGGCTAATCCACAATTGTGTCCCAGCTTGTTCATAAGTTTGAATTGCGTTGATAGCAACTAAGTGTAAAGGAGACTCAGGAACACTGGCATAAACGAGGATATTAGTGTCAAGAAAAACAGAGTTATCGTCCATCATCACCATACATATCCTCACGTCTTAGAGAAAGATTTTCAGGCCAAGAACCAACATGAATCACAGGAAAATCTAGCGGCAGACGCTTTTCCTTTGCCTCTGTTTTTTTGGGTAAAGGCTGTTCATCAATCATCACCACAACTCTATGCTCACCTGCTGGAATATCGGGTGGTAACTGTACTGTGATTTTACCGTCTGCTGTAACGGTGGCAATTGTTTCAATAGTCTTCATATTATTCCTCGTTTTTATCAGGGCTATTTTATTCTATGTACGACCAGTTTGTTTCTTTAGTAGTTCAGCAATCAGTCTTCTCTACGGAAAGTAACGGTTTCCGAAACTAATCCTACAGGATAGGCAGAAAATTTCAGCGGTGTACGCTTCTCCTTTGTCTCCGGTTTTTCTACCAAAGGCTTTTCATTAATTACCACCACAACTTGATGCTCACCTGGTGGAATATCTGATGGCAACTCCACTGTCATTTTCCCATCTGTTGTAACTGTAGCAATTGTCGTAATCGCTTTCATCTCATTAAATTATTGTAGGATCGCCCGGACAGCCCGTCCCTATTTTAGAAGGTGGTCGTTGGCACTATCTACCCTACGCGAACCCGCCCAGTCGCAAAGCGTTCTGTGAGGGATACACGTCTACGCGCTAAGCACTCACTACAAACCGCTACAATAGAGATTTGGAGCATTGTGCATCCGGTTATGGCTCTTCCTATTGTTGCTATTATTGGTCGCCCGAATGTGGGCAAATCTACCCTGGTCAATCGTCTTGCCGGGGAAAAATCTGCTATTGTTCATGACGAACCAGGTATGACACGCGATCGCACATATTTACCCGCCTACTGGAGCGATCGCGAGTTTCTCGTCGTCGATACTGGTGGTTTGGTATTTAATGACGATACGGAATTTTTACCACTGATTCGTCAACAGGCTATGGCAGCTCTAGCAGAAGCAAGTGCGGCGATTTTTCTGGTAGATGGTCAAACTGGACCAACACCCGCTGATGAAGAAGTTGCAGAGTGGTTGCGACAACAACCTGTCCCTGTCCTGCTGGCTGTCAATAAGTGTGAATCCCCAGAACAAGGTTTAATGCAAGCCAGCGAATTCTGGGAATTGGGCTTGGGTGAACCTTTCCCCATCTCTGCCATTCATGGAAGCGGCACAGGAGATTTACTCGACGCGCTGCTTAACTACCTCCCACCTACAGAAGACATCCCAGAAACCAATGAAATTAAAGTGGCTATTGTGGGACGCCCGAATGTAGGGAAATCCAGTTTATTAAATGCTTTCGTGGGAGAAGCAAGGGCGATCGTCAGCCCAATCTCTGGTACAACCCGCGATGCGATTGATACTGTTGTGGAACGAAATGGGCAAATTTACCGCTTGATTGACACAGCAGGAATTCGCAAAAAGAAGAACGTGGATTATGGTCCCGAATTCTTTAGCATCAACCGTGCTTTTAAAGCAATTCGTCGCGCTGATGTGGTTTTAATGGTTATAGATGCCCTTGATGGTGTCACCGAGCAAGACCAAAAATTAGCTGGCCGGATTGTCGAAGAAGGTCGAGCTTGCATTATCGTGGTCAATAAGTGGGATGCGATCGAAAAGGACTCTCACACGATTTATGATTACGAAAAACATCTGCAAGAACGGATGCATTTTACGGAATGGGCGCAAACCATTTTTGTTAGCGCCTTGACTGGGCAACGGGTGGAAAAGATTTTGGAGTTGGTGAATACAGCAGCCGAATCACACAAACGCCGTGTTAGTACAGCGGTGATCAACGAAGTCTTGGAAGAAGCGCTTGGCCGACATTCGCCGCCAGTCTCTCGCGGTGGGCGTCAGGGCAGGATTTATTATGGTACACAAGTCACTTCTCAACCGCCTACAATAGCATTGTTTGTCAATGAAGCCAAACGCTTCAACGACAACTACCGTCGCTACATTGAGCGACAATTTCGGCAACATTTGGGCTTTCAAGGAACTCCTATCCGTATACTATGGCGGAGTAAGAAAACTCGTGATGTCGAAAGTGGTAGTGCCAATCGCGCCACCCGCGTGTAAATGAAGATAGAAGAAGAAAGAAAGAAGAGTGAAACTTTTTCTTTCTTCACTCTTCAATCTTCACTGTTCTTTCTTCTAAAAAATGGATTTACTGCGATCGCTGCCCATTGGTCTTTACTTAGAACAACCTCAAACTTGGCTACACAAACTCGATCCACGAGTCAAGTTGGTTTGGTTGATGAGCTTTCTCACAACCTATATTTTTGCCAACAACTTATGGCGCGTGCTGTTGGTAGTCGTGTTGATTCTTGCTACCTTAATAGCACGTATTCCCCGGCGAGTTTGGCGGCAGCAAATGGTCTGGCTGTTGACATTATGCTTTTTTGTGCTAGTGATTATATCTATTAGTCCTGATGGGCTTGGTATAAGTTATCAACCGCGCCTGCCAACCAACCAACAAGTCTTAACAGAAAAATCAACTGCGACTCCTTCAACTCCAGCAGTCCCAACAAACAACCAAAAAGACTACAGATACGTACTGGTTGACAAAGGTCCAGTTAAAGTAACTCGCCGTTCGTTGGATTTGGCAATCAGTGTGAGTACGATGATATTTACCTTGATTTACAGTACCAACCTATATTTGCTGACAACCGCACCAGAGGAAATCACAGCTGCTCTAGAAAGCTTAATGCGACCCTTGCGACGGTTCAAATTACCTGTCACTGAGATCACTTTGACTTTAACTTTATCGTTGCGGTTTATTCCCCTAGTTTTAGAAGAAATCCAGAATTTAATTCGTTCTATTATGACAAGGGCGATTAATTGGAAAAAGCTGGGATTGAAAGGAGCCGCTAAAGTTTGGTTGTTGGTTGCACAACGGCTGTTGGAAAATTTGCTACTTCGAGCAGAGCAAATGGCTAGCGCAATGATGGTGCGGGGTTTTACGAGTCCTCATGAACATCGAGTGCAATGGCACGACTTACGGCTGAAAACAGGTGATTGGGTGGCGATCGCACTTCTCATCGTATTTTGGGGAGTGCGGCTGGCAATTGGTACTGAAGTTTAAATTGTCAAATGCACACAGGGTATTGCCAAAATCTGTATAACAGAAAAATTTGCTTATTGAGGGCAATACTAGATTAGGAAAATAGGAGAATTTAAGGATGCAATTAGAAGAATATTTCGACTTTCAACGTCACGATGATATTCGGATTAAAGGAACACGAGTGGGCATTGAAAACATTCTTTATGAATATGTCTATCGCAGTCGTACTCCTGAGGACATTGTCAATAGTTTTTCTACTATTACCTTAGAGCAAGTCTACGCTACTATTCTCTACTACTTGCACAACCAAGAAAGCGTTAGCAAGTATGTTGCTAACTGGCTAGAATCAAGTCATCAGCAATGGAAAGCTCAACAACTCAATCCTTCTCCCACAATGCTCCGGTTACGACAGCTAAGAGCAGAACAACAAGCAAAAAAGAATACGAATGACTCTCAAATATTTGCTGGATGAGAACGTTAATCCAGTTTACAAGATACAGCTGCGGCGAGTGCGACCAAATTTAACAATATGGTCAGTGGGAGAACCAACAACCCCTACTAAAGGTACGCTAGACCCTGAAATTTTACTTTGGTGCGAAGAGTATGATTTTATCCTAGTGACAAACAACCGTACATCTATGCCTGTACATTTAGCTGAACATTTGGCACAAGATCGTCATATACCAGGAATTTTTATTCTGAATCCTAAGTTAAGTATTGGTCAAAATATTGATGAACTGATTTTCATTGCTGACGCTTCTTTCCAGAATGAATATAAAAACCAAATTATTCATTTGCCGTATAGTTATTCTTTAGAGTCATAAATTATTTAATGTTTCCTAAATATTAATTTAGTCAGCTATGTCGTTTAATAGCTTCGACATAAACTTCTCGAAACTTTTGAGCAACTTTACTCCAAGTGTATCTTGATAAAACTTTCTGCCGACCAGCATTACCTAAACTTTTTGCCCAAGAAGAATTTTTTAATAACTCTATAATTGCTTCTGCTAGCATTTCCTCGTTTTTATAGTCTACTAACAGCCCATCTCTTCCCTCATCTATAACCCAAGGTATTGCTCCTGCACGACAACCAATAACAGGCTTACCTGCTGCCCAAGCTTCTAGAAATGCAATTCCAAAAGATTCAAAACCAGAAGGATAAGCAAACACATCTACCGCAGCAAATAACAAGGGTTTTTCTTCATTAGAAAAGTTATAGTAAAGCTTGACTTTATTTTTGTATGCCTCTGGCAATTGGTGGATAATGTTTTCTACTTTCTCTGCAAACATTGTCCTGACTCCAGCAATCAGGAACTGCACATCAGGAAAAATTTGCCAGACAAGGGACATTGCTCGTACAAGTGTGTCTACTCCCTTGTGTCCCCCCAACTGTCCAATAAAACCTACGACTGGTTGCTCTCCAAAACCGAAATGCTGTTTCGCTTGCGTTGCGGAAATTTGTTCAAACGGTTGTGGATCTACACCAACTCCTACAACTACGACACGTTCAGGTGATGCTCCCCGTTTGATAACATAATCTGCCTCGTATTTTGTATTAGATAAATAGTAAGTAGATTGCCCAATAGCACTATAGATTCTGGAACGTTGAAATGCCCAATCATCTTGCGGATGTATCCCTCCATGCAAGACACAAGGTCTTCCAGACTCCCTAGCACCGTTTAACGCCGCATACATATGTAGTAATGGAAAAGATGAAGCAGCAATAATATCAGCCGGAAATTCTTGGATAGCTTTTTTCAACCCCGGAATAATCGGTCCTCCTGCGATTGTCCTTAAATGCTCGTTGAATGGTAAATGCAGGCGATAAGCGACTTTTTGAGGAAATCGTACCATTTGGCTAATTCGGCAATTAACTGGAAACCGCCGCACTTTAACACCATTAATTTCCTCGTCACCTGGTTGCAAGCGTGGTAGTTTTGGATTGAAAAAACCTTCTCCATTAAAGCAATTGGTGGTAAACACAGTGACTTCATCGCCGAATTGCCGAACTAACTCTTCAGAAACGCGTTGAATGAGCAATTCTGTCCCCCCAATTGCTGGGGTATAACCTTGGGTAACGTGCAGAATTTTCATATATGGTTACCGCGCCAGTCCCCGCCGAAACTTTTGCCGAATGCGATGCAGAAGTTCGCGACTTCCCTCAGTCCGCCAAATTTCAATAACTCGCGCCAATTTGCCACGTTTTACCACGCTCGGTGTAACTAGTTTACGTGTCTGTCGGTCAGGCGCGTACTCTGCTTGCAAACAATACCGCCGGAGAGGTTCAACGACTTGTGACCAACTTAAGGATTCTCGCAACGGGTCAAATGCTGAAGCCCAAGATGATTTGGGACGTTCCAACATTTGGGCGATCGCCTGCGATACTGCTTCTACATCCAATGGTGGTACAGCTTTACCAACACCATACTCTTTTACCCATTCACTTGTGACATCGCCTTCACTTACAAGAACTGGTAAACGCGCCCAAAGGTAATCTAGTACTCGTGTGCGAATGGAATAGCGGGTTTCGATGTGTGGGGGATGAAGAGTTACCCCGATATCAGCTTCACACAACAGCGCTTCTCTTTGTTCGTAAGGTATCCACTCGTAAAAAAAGATTGTGCGGTCTTTCTCACCAATTTCAGCAGCAAGAACTTGGACTTGTTCTGCCATTTTATGAGGAGCAACCTGAGGATTAGGATGACGTGTTCCTAAAAATACGAGTCGTGCTTGCGGGTTCTTAGCTACAACTTGAGTCCAAGCTTTGACTAAGGTTAGGGGGTCGAGCCAATCCCAAATGCCGCCCCCCCACAGTACAATACGAGCATCTTCTGGAAATCCAGGATGTATACCGCGCAGTGTAGGATTTGGACGAGGTTCTCGGTTGAGGAAGCCGATTCCTACGACATCAATCAAAGAGCGTAGGCTACTATCTTTGGCAAAATTGCGGGGGTTAATGCGTCCATTGGAAGCTAGTACACCTATCCACAAATCTCGCTGGCGATCGCTTCCACAAATAAAAAAATCACCTAAACGCGCTAGGCTATTCGTCACATCTACTGCGCGGTTGTTCAAGCTTTCCTGTGCAGCGAGTGGCTTGTTGAGGTGGTAGTGTAAATTTTCTAGAATAAACGGGTCGTAAAGGTCAACGATGATACGTTTTTGTGTCTGGTGCAAAAAGGGGAATTTTTCTACCATGTAACCAGACACCAAAGCAATATCGCTGTTTTCCACCAGGACTTGCAAACTTTTGGGGCGATCATCCCAGTAACGCACCAAGTTAATATTTGGGACTTCGAGAGTCGTTTCAGAGGGAATAGCTAGAGTTACATCTAATTCCTGACTCAAGACGCGAGCTAATTCCAAGTATCGCATCCCCGGACCTGCCATTTTAGTATCCACCACATCATTACTGACAATCAGCAAACGTGGGCGAGTTTTAACATTTTCCAGTTCAGGCATTAATTAAATTTTGATTGCAACATTTCTTTTAGCTTAAACCACTGATTTCTCAGTTGCCAGAATCTACTTCTTTCCATGTAATCTAGCAAAGCTTGTAATCGTTGAATTTCTGCATCTTTATGTTTTAACTCTGTATTTAATTCAGAAGTTTTTCCATTTTTTTTAGTGATTTGCGTTATATATTCCAATCTATTTTTAATCTTTTGTCCAATTATTTTAGGGTTTAACAACAGTTTGATTTGTTCAGAGGCTTTTTTCCCTATCTGCTTTGCTTCTTCATCATTATTAAATACGTATTGCATTAGGTATGCAGCATGGTCAACATCTGGTTCTGCCCATATATTTCCTTTTTTATAATGTGCATAATCTTCTGTTAAGCTAGTTAAAGAGTACTTGACAGGAAAACTATTACTAACATTCATAAAGTCAGTATTTCCTGAGTAAGCAGTTGCTATGACTGGTTTCTCATAAAACATTGCCTCAGCAATTGTCAAGCCGAACCCTTCTGAACGATGTAAAGATACGTAGCAGTCACAATGATAAATGAGTGCATGAAGCTCGTCTTTTAGCAAATATTTGTCAATAAATTTAATATTCTTAAAGTTTTTCACTAAATCTTTTAACTGCTTATATTTTTCAGGAAATTTGTTGGCATTAGAAAACTTGAGAACTAGTAATACTTTTTCATTATCTTTGCCGAAAGCTCGCGCAAAAGCTTCAATAACTGCTATAGGATTTTTGCGTTCAAATACGCTGTAAAAATCAAAGATAAAGAGAAAAATAAACTTATTATCTGGTAACCCTAGTGATTGTTTACTTGCTGTAGGTTCTGGTAGTGAGATACTATGTGTGACCTTAATGACTGGGATAGGTGATAGTGGGGCGATCGCCTCCACACTGTAACTGCTAGGAGTCCAGATTTCATCAAAAAGATTCAATGCAGGTAGCCATTCTTTGGGGAAATCTGGAAGTTCCCATGCCCAAAAGCCAATATTATATTTATTTTTAAAATATTCAATGCCTACAGAGTTGAGAAAAAAATTTATCATATCCCCATTCACATGAATAATATTAATTGGATAGGGATTATCATCGGAAAAATTTGTAAAAGTAGAATCTAATTTCCTATGATATGTATTAAAAGTGCAATTATTAATAACCAAAGGAATATTAACCGCCTCAAGTGCTCTAAGAGTGGATCTGACGCCTTCTCCTAGACCAAATTCACTGTTAACATAACCTGAAATGTTAACGCCGGGAAAACAACTCTTGGCTACGGATGAAATTTCTGTTTCTGTTTCTGAATGCATATTAGGCAATTACTTATTTTCGCTCAGTTGTTTGAGGTCATAATCAACCATTAACTCTACCAATTCCTTAAAAGAGTACTGAGGTTGCCAACCCAATTTGGTCTTAATTTTATCAATGCAACCAACCAATTGTACTGGTTCATCAGGACGGTAGAATGCTGGATCAAGTGAAACGTAATCTTGCCAATTGAGTCCAACACTGTTGAAAGCACACTCAACCAGTTCTCTAACTGAGTGCGTTTCACCACTGGCGATGATGTAGTCGTCAGGTTGCTCTTGCTGCAACATCAGCCACATGGCGTAAACAGCATCTTTGGCATAGCACCAGTCACGACGAGCATCGAGGTTACCTAATTTTATTTCGTTGGCTAAACCAAGTTTTATCTTGGCAGCTGCTTGGGTGATTTTCCGAAATACAAATTCTGCACCACGTCGTGCAGATTCATGCGTATAAGTGATACCACAGCAAGCGTAAAGCTTGTATTGTTGGCGATAGTTGACGGTCATCCAGTGAGCATAAGCTTTGGCGACACCGTAGGGGTTGCGAGGGCGAAAGGCAGTGCGTTCAGTTTGGGGTGATTCGTCGGGTTGACCGAAAACTTCGCTACTGGAAGCTTGGTAGAATTTGGCATCCGGTTTGCAGCGACGGATAGATTCTAGTAAGCGAGAGACGCCAAGAGCAGTGTATTCAGCAGTGAGGGCTGGTTGTGTCCAGGAGAGGGGGACATAGCTTTGGGAGGCGAGGTTGTAAATTTCATCCGGTTGTGTTTCAGTCACCACATCCATTAAGGAAGTTTGATCCAAAAGGTCGCCGGATACAATTTGGATCTGATTGAACAGATGGCTGACACGCTCCAAGTTACTTGTGCTGGAGCGGCGGACTAAGCCAAATACTTCGTAGCCTTTGGCTAGTAGTAGTTCAGCAAGATAAGAACCGTCTTGTCCGGTTAATCCAGTGATCAGGGCTTTTTTAGTCATTAATTTACCGTTTTGCTTATTAAGGCAGAAGATGTATCTGCTAAAACTCAGTCGAGCACGATAAGTTTTATTTTTTCCAGACTACCAAAATAACTCCACTCATAATGAAGGTCAAACCTATAAGGCGAATTAAGGGAATGGGTTCTTTGAATATGAAGTAACCCAGTAGGACTGAGAAAATATAAACGAGGGAGACGGATGGACCAGCAACGCTTAGGCTGACTCTGGTTAAAAGTAGGATATAAGCGAGAGCTCCTAGAGCGTAGCAAGTTAGCCCTATTAAAAGTTCAGGTGTTGTCAAGATGCTTAGAATGTGATTAACCGCATTCCCTGCATGAACTCTGCCTAACTTAAGTGCTCCTGCTTTTAAAAAAAACTGCCCTGCTACACTAGCTATGACTGACATCAGCAGTAAACTCAATTCTTGGAGTGTCACAAAGATGTCCTCTCTACTCTTTTTTGCTACTAATTAACATTTTATAATCTCGAGATTATGACTTTTCTTTAATTGAAAATTCCGTGACAAATGCAGCAAGATGTCGTTGATCTTTTCGGGCAAATGTTCCTTTATATTGGTTCCACTTCTTATATTTAAATAGTACGGTATTGTCTCCTTCGTTCCCAAGAAATTCGATGCTACGCTTGAATGAGTCATCTTTTTTTATTGCAGCTAAGTGATCTACAGTGGCTCCATTGATTTCTATAACTATATCCTGATTATCAATAGGATTGCTCAAGCTAAAAAACAACATTAGTGATTGAGGTTTCTGCAGCTTAAACTTTAGGCGAGTTTCCGGACCTAAAGCCCAACGCCAAGTGCCACTTTGAGAATTTTGCTCTATTGTGCTTAAACCATTAATAGTTAAACCATAAGGTGAACTGAACTTAAGCAAGTCAGTTTCAGATAAATCTAAGAAAGGGTCAAACCTTAATTTAGTACCCAACGCTAAGTCAACTTCATTTCTTAATTCAGAAGGTTTTTTTATAAATTGAACATTGCCTGCTCCAGGAACCTTAGTCTCGATATTAGGAGTACCAAAACGTGTATAAAATTCATTAACGCAAGTTTCTGGTAACAAATCTACATAAAGATTAATCCCAGCAAAATCATTGAACTTATAGAAATCTGTAAAAAAGGACCATTCCTCTGGACGAAAGCAGCGCCTTTGTTTTGAAGCTTTTGAAATATCTGGGTTGTCGGGTAAAAATAGTTTGTCCCAACCCGCTTGAAGATATGGTTCTATCTGAGAAGGATGCAACCTACCAAAGTACTGCCCCATGACTTTTTTCTCATGAAACCTTCTTAAAGCAAAAATTGAAGCATTTTTCCAAAAGTATGGGCAAAGCTCTGGACTACCGACACCGTTTCCGCCTTGTGCACAAAATGGCCAATCCAGAACGGCTTCTCCTGGTTGATCTTTTACATAATTCATGTATGTAAAAAATTTCTGGTCTAACACGTATGGTTGATAATTTAGCTTGAATGAATAAGCTGTATAAATCTCAGTAGAAGCTAGAAGCACTAACATTCCTGTAATTAATTGCTTACTACGAGATTGCAACCAGTTCAAATTGATATGCAAGGCGAAGATACCAAGTATAACTGGGTAAATGACAGTAGAACGACCTGCAACTCGATTGAAGGAAAACCAAGGAAATATTTTAAGAGTTGGTAAATTAGTTGGGTGGTAAACAAGGCAAAGGAGGAAAATAATAATTAGGGGCACAAAGATGATCATTCGTTTACGTGCCTGCCATATTCCTAAAATCCCAAGAATAAGTAGGGACAAACCAGGGCTTCCATCAACTAAAGCCTCTGGTAAATCCCCAAAAATTTGTTGATCTTTGAGTGTTTCGGGATTAAAGAAAGGTAAAAAGGGAATTACTAACCTCAAGGGACTAGTCCACCAAGCTCCTGTAATAACTCCTGTAAAGTCAAAACTTTTAGCTTCCTTAAAAATTTGAAAAACTAAAGGTAAATATACATATGCGGTGACAACAGAAAATCCCACTAACAAAAGATATGTGCGACGGTTTGAAAAAAACTCTGTCCTCCAGTCTATTAAATAACTTTTAAATAAGCCGATTAACTTTTGCCTTGATTTCAATTTTCTATATAAAACTATTGAAGCAATGTAAAGGAGCGAAATACTAAAAGACATAAGTGCGTAGCCAGCTATATATCCTAACTCCTGACCCATAGACAAGAGCAATAGACATACTCTTAATAAAACGAGTTTTAAAGATAAATGTTGCTTCAAAGCAACCCTTTTAACTATTAGAAAATCTGCTATAAAGCTCAGCACAGTCCAGTGAATTACTGAATAGCTCAACTGTATTGGATACTTATAAAGTGCGTAAAAATTAAAGAAGGAAATTATTAATGTAGAGCCGCTGGCACGAACAAAACCGTAATCCCACAATAACAGTCTAAAACTTCCTATTGCTGTAACTAATAATGTTAAAAGATAGTAGATCTGTATCCAGGGTCCCATTCCAAAAAAAAATTCAAAACCCGCATAAAATATATCTCTTTCTATACCCCAAGGCTGAAATACACTATTGGTACCATAGGGATAAAATACTTGGTTATTAACAAGATTAAGGTGAGGAAATGGAGTAAAAGTTAAATTTTTTAATAAGTAAAAGCCTGCATATTCCCATTGTTCTTCATCACCAAATCCAATTAAAGGCGAAAAATTTTTAATAATTAGTAAAAAATGAGAAATATAAGCAAATACAAGGACCAAAAAATACCAAAAAAATATCTTATATTTGTCTTTTACTCGTATCATAATTACCTAAACTTACTTACTAAAAAAGATGAAAAGCCATTATTTATGACTTAAAAGAAATTGATGAATCTTTAGTATAAAATAATGAAAATCTCGTTTTGGCAGAAAAACAAAGTTATTCCTTCCATTTAAGATTAAGAATATGAAAGAAAAAGATATAGTTATCAGTTGTAGAAAAATAATGAAAGACAACCCAGCAACATAAGGAGCCCAATTAGGAACAGCTACTCTGACTATGTAAACTACAATAATAATTATCATACTAAGTAACATCAGTAGAATAGCTAGAAGTAGAGCTTTGACACCTATAACATCACCATATATAGAAATTGCACTAAGACCATGCATTATTAAAGACACAAAGTTCATCTTTGATCGTCCAGTTATACGACTACTACGTTTACATGGAACAGTTACAAAAGGAATCCTGGCTTTCAAGATTCCTGCAGCATAATGATTCCAAATTTCTGATACCACAACAATCCGTCGTAAACTATCAAAAGGAATAATACTAAAATTACCCATTTCTATCTGTTCACCCGTAAGTAATATAAATAAGGATTTATATATTTTATAAAATAATCTAAATAGCAAAGTTTCGGAACGTTGAGTACGTCTAGCAAATACTATTTTTGAAAATTTTTCTTCGCTACATTTAGAAACAAGTTTAGGAATATCTCTTGGATCATCCTCTCCGTCACTATCCATTACAACAATTGCTTGACAGTCAATATTAGCTTCAATGTATGCTAGTCCTACAGCAATTGCTCTTTGATGGCCAAGGTTTCTTGTCAAATCCAAAATATATATTTGATTTATAGCTTTGGTGTCAGATATTTTTAGAATTCCCTGAAAACTTATTGTTGAACCATCATTTAATAGATAAATATCAGCATTAATATTTTCGCTATACAATATTTCGTCTATTTTCATGACTAAAATACTTAAAGATTCCCAGTCATTAAATACTGGAATCACTATAATGATAGAATAACTATACATAAATCGAATCCAAGATTGATTTGAGACTTTTGACTTCCGCTAAATTTCATGAAAGATAAACTACTAGTCTTTATTACTTAGTTAATTGCTGAAAGTATGGATATTATGGATAGTTTAAAGAGATTTGTCAATGATTTCCAAAAGATTATTTTTGACGCTTTTAAAAGCATAATTATCTACGACATATTTCCTGGCTATCTCACCCGTTTCAGTCAGATGATTCTGATTTGCCATTATTTCTTGTATTGCTTTAGCAAAGTCTTCATAGCTAGAATAAATATTACCGCCACCACTACGTGCAACGTGTTCAACCAACACTTGACAAGAGCCATTGACTAAGACAGGAGTACGTTGAGCCATTGCCTCCAAAGTGACTATGCTAAAACTTTCATAGGGTGAAGGCATAACAAAAATAGAAGCTCCAGCCATAAGTTGAAATTTTTCTTCTGATGAAACAAAGCCTCTAAATTCAATGTCTGAATGAGATGGTATTTCCATTTCAGCTTTACCTGTCAAAATTAAACGCAAGTTTGATGGCTGACTTTTCTTAAACTGAATGAAAAAATTTATTAAGTCATTACATCCCTTACTTGGATCAACACGACCACAGTAAAGTAAATAAGGGTATTCAGCTTTGAAAGGACTACAAGGTAGCGTTTCAACTCCCATAGAGACAACACGACCCGGTAATTCTCCCCATAAGTTTTCTCCTACAAGTTTTTCAGCATTAGTCAACCAAATCCAAGAGCGAATTCGGCGATACATATACTTATAAGCAGTCAGATATGCAGCTGGCTCATCATGGAGTGTTGGGACTAGCAGAACCTTGGATAATGGAACCTGAGTCACTCCAAAGTAAGTGGTTGGATAAAGATAAGTTGCAAATATGATAGCCTCATAGTCAGTAGACCGCTCTCTCAAAAAAGACAGCATCGGTTCTGAGTAAGGACCTTGACGGCGAATAAATTCTTCCTGCAGCGCGATACTCCAAGGTATGAGTTTGCTATTGTCTGTCTGAGTTTGTTTCCGGTAATTAAACTCTCGTAGAAGTCGTTCATGTATTCTGTGCCAGTACTCACTTCGCCCTATAGTTACCGGAAAGCGATAAACGTTTATGCCTTGCTTTGTTTCACAACCCGGAGATAGTACATTAGCCCAAGTTATATAATCTAATGCCGTTGTTGTAATGACATCAACTTTAAATTCATCACTCAGCAAAGTAGCATATTGCCATGCTAAAGCTTCTGAGCCTCCTACTATGCTTTCATGGCATCTTTGAACAACAATTGCAATCTTTTTCATTCTATGTTTTTAATAATTTCTAGAAAACTGGTTTCAATTTGTTCATTTGTAAAAGCTTCGTTGTATCGCCGCCATCCAAGTTCACCAAGATTGGCACTAATCATTTCATCCCTAGCTACACAGTCTACTGACCCAGCCAGTAGGTAAGGATCTGGTTGGTTCCAAACCAAACCTGCTTTTCCTACTGTGTAAGGAATTGCAGTTGAACCGTAAGCTACAATTGGCAATTTCATTGCCATAGCTTCGACCAGTGGGACACAAAACCCCTCATGTTCACTGGTAATCATAAAAATATTAGAGACAAGATAGTAGGCTTTAAGAGCTTCGATAGAAACTCCTCCTGTAAAGACTACTGAATCTTGTAAACCCAAATCGCTAACCTTTTGATAAATAAATGTAGTGTAACTGTTTAAGCGATCGTCTTCTTTTCCAACAATGAAAAGGCGACTGTCTCTGTTATAGGTAGTGTGATAAATGTTAAAAGCATCAATTAGGGTTGCGTGTCCTTTATTAGGAGCGAAACGACCAACCATTAAAATGTTGACTTTTCCATCTATGTATCTATCTAAAACGCTAATATCCGCGTCTATATATTGCAAATCTTCAATATGGTGGAAAGGAGGTAACACCAAAATATTGTCTTTTGGAACCTTGAGAAAATATAATTCAGACGCATTATATTCGGAATCAGCTAAGTAGAGAGCGCCCTGTATAGCAGCGATATGTTTCAGTTGTTCTCGTCCGGCACTACAGACGCTAGTATATTCTGCACTAATATTTTCATAAAAGTTTGGTGGAGTGACATTATGGTATTTTACAACCTTGTTACAATTAATCTCTAGCAGTAGATTAAGAGCATCATCCCAACCTACGGAATAGTGATAAATTAAAATGTCAGATTTTCTTTGTAAAAATTTTCTAATTTCTTTTACATGCTTAATTTTCTGTCTTTCACTGCTCCAGCTTGCTGCGAATACCTGAACTTCATAACCATTTTTAATTAGGGATTGATGCATCCCTATGACATCATTGCTGACAGCATCTCCATCTGCAATACACGGTGTTAAAATAGCAACTTTAGTCACGGTTGATATCCTATAATAGGGAATCCTGAAAGTTCACTGTTTATTTTAGGATAATTCGAGCCTATTGTGAAACTTTAGAGTTCGCTATTTACCCATTTTTGTAACCAATCACAGCATAGTCCTGTGGTCCATGAAAGTAATTATTAAAGCGTTCTACCAAGGGAGAAGCATCTAATATTTCCTCTTCTGGGTAAGGATGCAGCTTCATAGTTGTGACTCTAGAAAGGCCCCGCGACTCTGCCATAAACTTAATCATGGCACTTGGTAAAGGATTGCGATGAGTGGGATCTAAGTAAAATGTATGACTACCTACTAATACATTTTCTGGATTCGGTGTTTCAAAAATAGCTAGACCTCCTGGACTAAGAACCCTAATAGTTTCATCAAACAACTTAATCAATACTTCAAATGGCAAATGCTCAATAATATGAAATCCAGTGACCGCACCTAAACTCGCATCTGGTAAAGACTGCAAATATGTAATAACATCTGATTCCATCACCTCCAATTCCCTAGTTCTACACTGTTCTAGCATTACCCTGTTGATATCTATACCCCTTGCCGTGTATCCAGACTCACGCAGCAACTCCAGCCACTCACCACGACCACAGCCAACATCTAAAATGGGTAAGTTCGGTGTACCTATCTTTGCTTCTTCAATTATGGGTAAGTAGACTCTGAACCTGTTAAGGATATCTTCACGACTACCTCGAAACTGGTCTTCAAAAGCTACGTATAACGCATCTAGCGAATGTTGTTCCTCATTAGCAAGAGTTTGCAACTGTTCTTGGGTAAAAGGTTCTGGTAACCGTTTCTGTGCTTCTTCCAAAAACATAGTTATTAAGCGCTTTTGCTGTATGAGGTCATTTTTCAGGTAATCATCATTTTTCAAATGACGCTTATCCAGATCTTCCACACGAATACTTACAACACCTAAGCGTTCATTGATTGCTTGTAGGCGAGTATCTACATGACCTAAGCGTTCATCTGTTCCTTGGAGATGTGTATCCACGGTTTTTAGATGCTCATCTATTAGTTGTCTATGACTATTTGCAGCATCCAAACGCTGTTGTATGTCACTTATCGAACTATTTACTTTCGTATTAAAATCATTCCATCTGTTATCTATGTTTGGAATACGGTTACATACAGCACTTAAGCGCTCTTCCATTGCTTGTAAACGAGTATCTACAGTGTCCAAATGAATATTCACTGTACTAAAGCGCTGATCAAGCTGAGTTTTCAAATTTGTTACTTGTTCTATAAGTTGTCGATTCAGCAGCACATATTCTTTTAAAGCACGGATGACATTAAAATTAACTTCTCGTTGGTCTTTAAAGATAAAATTTAGTAGTTTTAAAGCAATATTTTGGAAAGGTTTACTTAGATTAAGAGGAAATTTATTAAGGTTATCAGGCCATTTAGTGCGGGTAATAGCTCTAGACTCTGCATTAAAGAGCAAAGTGTTAATGTGATTGAAAATATTATGATGAAATGTTGCTGTACTATTAGATATTTCTGGCTTCTCTGTTGTAATTTTTCTTACTTGAGGTTCTCTGGGACGATTAGCGACTTCCTCCCGAATTTTCTGCATTAATTCATCGACGTTAAATTCAGGATGATTTGTATCATTTCTATCATTAGTCATTTTATTAGCCTACCTCGAATACCCTTATTGATTTAATGTAAAAGATTAATTAGAGCTACTATTGTTTACACTACACTAATTAAAATGTCCTCCATTAACTGAGATGGGGCTGTATCAAACCAACGAACTCCTTCCTGCACGAGGCTAACTCTCAAAATATAATTACCTTTGTTAGGTAATGACTGAATTTTAGCTAGATATGTTTCTTTTGCTCTTTGATTTAATAACGATTTGAAACCTATAGGTTGAGCCTTATCTAAGGGAGGAAATATCTTTGTTCGCTCACCATCAAAAACAATGTAATGAGTAGCCTGTTCGTTCATCCAGTGGTAAGTAATGTGAACAGGATGCGAACCATAACTGTGGAAACTAAATTCAGTCTTATTTTCTATTTCTAACTGAATTTCAAACTCACTATTTACCCTGACTTCTGCCGGATAATCTTTAAGGAATATTTTTAGTTTGCCTGCGGGAATAGGCGGTAAAACAGAAATTTGTAATTTATTTTTCAACTCTTGCTGATCTATGGGTCGATGAGAGGCGATCGCAAACAAACTAGGAGCAGCACACATTTCTCTTATGGAAAATTTTCTCACTAGACTTCCGCCTGGATCGTCTATGTGAGCAAACCATAAATATACATACTTAAAATATTGACTTAACTGCTTTTTTAAAACTCTTGGAGATTGTTCGTTGATATGCATCAACATCTCATATCTTGAGCGTGGTTCTGGTGATAGATATGCTCCAACAGAGGCAGCAATTCTTCTTTTACGTTGATAGTCGTACTTGTAATACCAAAAATTAGGAAACGTGTGCACAACGAATAAACCATCTGACTTGAGATGTTGTGCTGTTTTATAATAAAGCTTATCTAGTTCCTCTCTAGATAAATGTTCAATCACATCAGATGCGACGACTAAATCGTAATTTTCTGATAACGATACACTACAAACATCATCACAAATAAATTGGACGTTGGCTTTAAGATTGTCTTCGCCATCAAAACAATTTTTTGCCAATTCAATCGCATTATCTGAATAGTCAACAGCTGTAACTGTAAAGCCTTTACGAGCGAAATAGAAACTCAATTCACCTCGACCGCAACCTAGGTCAAGGACACGTCCTGTTTTCTTTAAACTAGCAATAGTGGCAACAGATCTGAGTCTTGGATCTTCTAATTTTTTCCCATGATTTTTTTTGTACACATCATAGCCGCCACAATCCTGAGTGTAATACTCAGTTGTGTAAGTTTGACGAATCGCTAGACTAGAATTGTCACTGTGGTCGTTATCTTGACTATATTGTCTTAAATAATCTTCTGAAACCTTTATGAGTAACTCTCCGGCATAGCCTGGTATGACGCCATACCAATCTAGGATGTCAGCGTAGCGAAATAAGAAGGAACTCACTGCCTGAAAATTTTGCTGCGTCCACAGATATCCATCTACCAGTACATAGCGTCCCTGCTTGATAGCAACAGTCAAATCATGAAATGAACCATCTCCATCTTGTTGCCCATCCACATGAATAAGGTCGTAGATATCATGAGGAAAGCGTTGCATAGTTTGTGTGTCAGCAACAAGAAATTCGTTAGAAAATTCAGTGGTAATTTTTTTTGCCCAATGAATTGCTCCTTTTACGCCACCATAGGAGTCTGTATCTAAATCAATACCAACATAATGAGCAGCAGGGTTTCCATTGAGAAATGCGGCTGCTGAATAACCAAAGCGTACTCCTATTTCTAGAATAGAAGCTGGTTTTAGGACATGGGCGATCGCCCACTTTAATTTGTAGTAATCAACCCACTCATAAAAAAGATGCCGTAGCGGATCATCTGGATTCGCAGTTTTTCTAAAATCATATTCTGTTTTTTTTGCCTGCTGAATTATATAATCAAACATAAGTATGCCGGAAAATTGAAAGATGAGGAGAAAGATTTACCATACCTGACCAAAGTATAGCTTCTTTATTTTTTAGAACTTTTAAAATAGCCACATTATGGGCATATACTAATGTTTGTTTGAATGAAGTTTGCCCACAGGCACTATCGGCAACACCAACAGTAATTGTGTATTCACCCTCCATCAAAGGAACTTGAAACTTAAAGCGAACCTCCAATAATGTCTCGCTTTCCACTTGACCTACTGTTTGTCCCATACAGAAAGTGTTTGTTTCAAACACAACCTCTCCAAGTCGATCCCTAATTTTAAAACCGATATGTGGATCGTCAAAAGATTTTAAAAATAATAGTCCTATACTTAACTCGACAGATCTATCACTAATAACAGCTTCAGTTTCTTGGTCATCTTCATTGAAAAATTTAATAAAATTTAAACTAACTTCAGGCAAATTAATAACAACTTCTTCTAATTCTTCTTGAGCAACTGAGAACTTTTTATTTTCCTGTAATATTCCATAATTAGAGTTTGATTTCGTCTGAATTTCTAATTTCTCTGGCTGCACATCCATTTTTTGCAGTAGCTTTGCTTGATATAAATCAATGACTTGCTTTGGTTTTGCATCCAGCACTAATTGCCCTGCTTCCATTAACACGGCTCTATGGCAAAGTTTGTATACAGCCATTGAATCGTGGGAAACAAATAAAAGTGTTGTTCCTAAATCTCTCAGTGTTTTGATTCGATCAAAACATCTTTGCTGGAAATAAATATCACCTACTGCCAATGCTTCATCCACAATGAGAATGTCAGGATTAACACTGACTGCCACCGCAAAAGCCAAACGGACAAACATACCACTAGAGTATGTTTTTACAGGCTGGTCAATAAAATCTCCAATATCTGCAAACGCGGCAATCTCATCAAACTTATCTTCTATTTCTTCGTGGCTTAATCCCAACAACCGCCCATTAAAAAAGACATTTTGCCGCCCTGTAAACTCAGGATTAAACCCACTACCAAGCTCCAACAATGCTGAAACCCGCCCATTCACCTGTACTTCCCCTGTTGTGGGTGTCAGCGTTTTGGCAATAATTTGCAGCATCGTACTTTTGCCAGAGCCATTTTGACCAATAATTCCCAAAGTCTCTCCTTTGGGAATTTCTAGGTTAATATCCCGCAATGCCCAAAACTCCTGAGCGCTGCTCTTTCCCGGTAGCAAAATTTCCTTGAGCCGATCTACCGGACGAGCATACCGCTTGTAGCACTTCGAGACATTCTTCAATGAAATTGCAATTTCCTCACCCATAGCACGTACACATTGGCACATCCGAAATACAATGTTCTCAATCAAAAATCATCAACTAAGCCATAAAACTCACCAGGCTTTGTCGAGTAATAACGTTATCTTGCACTATAGAGTGTTCATTGCCATTGGGAGATGTCAGCCCTAAAGCTTGCAAGTCTGCCTCAACCATCAACTTTACTAAATCTTCAAATGTGACTGTCGGCTCCCACCCCAGCTTGCGCTTCGCTTTACTTGCATCTCCAATCAACAGTTCAACTTCTGCTGGGCGCAAATACCGCTCATCAAACTCCACGTAATTTTCCCACTGAAGGTTAACGTACCCAAAGGCAATCTCTAAAAACTCGCGTACAGAGTGAGTTTCGCCTGTTGCAACCACATAATCATCTGGCTCGTCCTGCTGCAACATCAACCACATTGCCTGTACGTAATCCTTTGCGTATCCCCAATCTCGCTTGGCATCCAAGTTGCCCATGTAGAGCTTTTTCTGCTTGCCTGCTAAAATCCGCGCCACAGCCTGTGTAATCTTGCGTGTAACAAAAGTCTCTCCCCGCCTTGGCGACTCATGATTAAACAAAATCCCATTACTGGCAAACAGCCCGAAGGATTCGCGATAGTTCACCGTCTGCCAGTGAGCATATACTTTTGCACAAGCATAGGGACTGCGGGGATAAAACGGGGTTGTCTCCGACTGGGGTACTGCCTGCGCCTTACCATACATCTCAGATGAGCCTGCTTGGTAAAAGCGTACTTCAATCTTCGTGCGCTGCTGATAATCCCGAACTGCTTCCAACAGGCGTAACGTTCCCATACCTACGGCGTCAACAGTGTACTCAGGCGAGTCAAAACTTACCCGTACATGAGATTGTGCCCCAAGATTGTAGATTTCAATCGGTTGCACCTGTTCAAGGATTCGTCGCAGCGTCGTCCCATCAGTCAAATCGCCATAATGCAAAAATAGTCGTGCATCCTCACTGTGTGGATCAGTGTAAATGTGGTCGATGCGATCAGTGTTGAAGGTTGAGGTACGGCGAATGATGCCGTGAACTTCGTAGCCTTTTTCCAATAGGAATTCACTGAGATAGGAACCATCTTGCCCTGTAATTCCGGTAATCAGTGCCCGCTTCCGCTGAGTCATGCTTTCCTTGTCCTATAAATTTAATAAGTTAAATACCTAATTGATGCTACGACATAAGTTGCATTTTCGATCCATTGAGCGGTAGTATGCCTGCTACAGCACATCAGCAAAGGCTGGTTTCAACCGTTTATAAACCCAGAAACCGCAACAAAAGATAATCGTAGAAACGGCGGAAGCCACTCCCCACTCACCCCAATGTTTAACTTCCCCAACTAAAATCAGATCACGATAAACTTCCGCGATCGCCGTCAAGGGATTTAACCAAAACACCCAGTCCCGAAATTCTGGTGGTATGGACGATGCTGGATAAACAATTGGTGTGAGATATAACCAAAGCTGTAAGATGACTCCTAACGTCTGGGGTATATCTCGCAGAAATACCGTTAGTCCTGCTGTCAAATAACCTAATCCCGCTGTTAACAATAACTGTGGTAGCCAAACCAACGGTAACAGTGCCAAAGTTGTATGTAAAGCCTGATTTTGTACCGCCACAAAAAAAATCAACGCCATTAAACCAAAGGAACTCTCAATGAATGTTGATAAAATTGGCACTAGTGGTAACAAAGCTAAAGGAAACACAACCTTCTTGACTAAATTCGGTTGTCCGATCACCGAAGTAGACGCCTGCATCAGCCCGCCACTAAATGCGATCCAAGGCAGCAACCCTGCAAATAGCCACAAACCAAAGGTAAAATTATTTTCTGGTAAACCTTTAAGGCTCAACTTTACCCTTAGGACAATTGAAAACACATAAGTATAAATCAGTAACTGCGCTAGCTGATTTAACAAAGGCCATAAATTTCCTAAAACAGAACCCTTGTAGCGTGCATCCAAATCCCGTCGCACCAAAGTTCTGAGTAAATCGAATTTTGCCCACCAATTTTCGTTAATTGGTAGAATGCGCTTCAGCATCCCTGCCTTTCGGACAACTCCTCGCATTGTTCGCAACAATTCCAGCTTCCTCGCTCACTACCTACACACCAAATTTGTTTCAATGAAGCCTAAGAGCTATGAAAGTTCCCATCGTACTTCTATTACAAGAATAAGTTTTTTTTGTAAAATTGCGCTTAAATTACCTTGTAGATTATACGATTAATTGGATATTTTGCAGCATATTTTCTCTCCTATTTCCACTAAAAGCGAACTAAGTCAAACTCTCAAAGATTAATTCCTAACAATCGTCACTGTTAAGTCAATTGCTACACAAATAGCTGGTTGTTGGCACTCTGTGTTAAATATCAAACAAGTATTGCTTCACGTTCAAAGCAAGTTATCCGGATCAATCCCCTGATTACGCAAATATTCCGCCAGTTTCTCAGCCCGTTGGCGTTCTTGTTCAACTTGCTCTGCAGGTGTTGGTTTCCATTGATGACTCGCATCGTACCAACGCAGCCATAAACCTGTTGTCTTCTCGTAGGAACCTTGCCAAAGTCCCAAGGTAAGACTTCTTGGGGTGGACGGGGTGGATCAGTTTGATACATGAGTGCTACCTCTAATTTCAACTTTGCAAGAGTTAAGGTTATTCTCACCAAGTCCCTCATCTCCCTACTCCCTCTCATGTCCCACATTCAGCTACACTGAGTCTTGGTTTGTTGTGTAGTAAGTTGGCATGGAAATCGGACAAAAAGTTAAAGTCGTTCGTTTGCGCGATCGCGTATCTCCCCCTGTTGTGAAAAAGCTAGGACAAGTCGGCACCATCGAAGGCTTCAAAATGACCGATAGTAGCGGTGTTGGCGTAGTGGTCAAGTTTGAAGATAATTTTGCCACTTGGTTTTTTGAAGATGAACTCAAACTCGTGCAGTAGGGGAGAAGCTACTAAAACAAGCCGAGTGCTAAGTTGGAGTTGAAGAAACCAGCGGTAAACATAGGAATCAAGTAATGGCCCTGATACTGACATTTTTGGGCAAAGGCGGCAGCGATCGCACGAAAATTGCGATCGCCGCAGCCAAATTATTGGCAACTCAAGGCAAGCGTGTTCTCCTAGCTGGACAGCCAGAACCAGCATTGTCAATCCTGCTGGGAGCAACTCTTGGTCCTGATCCCCAAGAAATTGGTCCCAATCTCCAAGTTGTGCAGTTCCAAACAGCAGTGCTGTTAGAACGCAGCTGGGAGGAAGTGAAAAAATTGGAGGCGCAATACCTCCGCACCCCCATTCTGAAAGAGATTTATGGTCAAGAATTGGCAGTCTTGCCCGGGATGGACAGCGCCCTTGCCTTGAATGCTATTCGAGAGTATGACGAAAGCGGCAAATATGACGCGATCGTCTATGATGGCTCAGGCGACTCTTCCACCGTGCGGATGTTGGGGATGCCAGAGTCTCTCAGTTGGTATGTGCGGCGGTTTTACCAATTGTTTATCAATTCTGACTTAGGAAAAACAATTTCCGAATCGCCCTTGATTCAACCGCTGATTAGCACGTTTCTCAACGTCAACTGGACATCAGATAACTTCTCCCAACCCACCAACAAAATCAATAATATTTTGGACAAGGGAAAAGCCGCCCTTGCCGATCCCCAACGCATTGCTGCTTTCCTAGTCACGACCAATGATCCTGTGGAAGTGGCTACAACCCGCTATCTTTGGGGTAGTGCTCAACAAGTTGGTCTCACTGTTGGCGGCGTTATCCTTGTGTCTTCTGACACAACTGTTAACTTAGGTGAGGAATTTACTCCCTTGCCAGTGAGTGTTGTTCCAGATGCAAAAGTGGGTGAGTGGCAACCGCTGATCGATGCCCTACCTAACTTTGTGGCGCAAGCGGTACAGGCTCCCAAGCCTATAGAAGTAGACGTTCAGACGCGTCAGGTACGCCTATTTTTGCCTGGATTTGACAAAAAGCAGGTCAAACTGACTCAGTATGGTCCAGAAGTCACTGTGGAAGCAGGAGACCAACGGCGTAATATCTTCCTACCTCCTGCCTTAAGTGGCAGATCTATCACTGGAGCAAAGTTTCAAAATAATTATTTGATAATCTCCTTTTAAAAGAGTTAGGAATTAAGAGTTATGAGTAGGAATTGAAAGTCAAAAGTAACAACTAAAAAGAAATTTATTTTCACTTTTGACTTTTGACTTTACTCATAACTCATAACTTAATAACTCATAACTCATAAGCAAGTACGCCTTATGTCTGAATCAACTCCGATTACGCCAGAACCAAATTCACCTGAAGCACTAGACTCGGTAGCACCAACAGAGTCCGTCAATGCTGCTATGACTCGTGGTGCCAAAACTAGGCAACTCCTAGGAATGAAAGGTGCAGCACCAGGGGAAACCGCAATTTGGAAAATCCGCCTGCAACTGATGAAGCCCATTACCTGGATTCCTCTAATATGGGGGGTAGTTTGCGGTGCGGCTTCCTCTGGTGAGTACACATGGACGCTGGAAAATGTATTGAAGGCAGCAACTTGTATGTTGCTGTCGGGACCATTGCTGGCGGGTTACACGCAAACCCTGAATGAATACTACGATCGCGAAATTGACGCTATCAACGAACCTTATCGCCCAATTCCCTCTGGAGCTATTCCCTTATCCAAGGTAATTACGCAGATTTGGGTATTAGTTGTTGCTGGTATTGGTCTAGCATTTGTTCTAGATTTTTGGGCAGGTCATGAGTTCCCCACCATTACCGTAACCGCCTTGCTAGGTTCCTTCATAGCATACATCTATTCGGCACCACCTCTGAAGCTAAAACAGAACGGTTGGTTCAGCAGCTATGCCCTTGGTGCTAGCTACATCGCCTTGCCTTGGTGTACTGGTCATGCTTTGTTTGGGGAACTCAATTGGAAAATTGTGGTTTTTACCGTGGTTTATAGTTTGGCTGGTTTGGGTATTGCCATTGTCAATGACTTCAAGAGTGTAGAAGGCGATCGCAAGTTCGGATTAAAGTCATTACCTGTAATGTTTGGTGTTACCACCGCCGCTTGGATTTGTGTGGTGATGATTGATGTGTTTCAAGCGGCGATCGCTGCTTATCTCATCTACATCCACGAGAATTTGTACGCAGCAATTCTCTTACTACTCGTCATCCCGCAAATCACCTTCCAAGATATGTATTTCCTGCGTGATCCCCTGAAAAATGATGTCAAATACCAAGCAAGCGCCCAACCATTCCTAGTCATAGGAATGCTCATTGCTGGTTTAGCAATTGGTCATGCTGGTATTTAACTTATACCTCTAAAGCGAGAAGTTAGGAGTAAGGAAAAAAGTAACAGTTAAGAGTAAGTAGTGAGACCAGTGCCAATGACGGTGAGTCCAGCGCTATGCAGGAGGGTTTCCCGAACTCACACCGACTGGCTCTCCCGTTGGGCTTTCCCGATCCAGGCAACTGGCTCTCGCGTTGGGTGAGGAGTCAAAATGAAAAGCTCCTAACTCCTAACTTAAAAATGAAAACTCGTAACTTTTGTCAGGACTTGCCGTGTTACAACTACTGTATTATCTGTTTCATTTCATTCATTTTCTTCAGCCTTTGATAATCCCTATTTGCTTTTTCTCTGCTTGGGCACTCATTATTCTGGTTGGCTGGAGTATGTGGACGGCAGCACGGGATAGTCTCAGTACAGCGCAGCAAATGCATCAAATACCTTGTACAGGCTGCCAGTATTTTACCAATGATTACCATCTTAAATGCACCGTTCGTCCCTCTGTTGCCAATACAGAAGAAGCGATCAGTTGTATCGATTATCAACCAAAGACGAATTCTATGTTCTATTAAGAGCATTTTCTTAGTTTCTTAGTGTTTTAGTGGTTCCATTAAAGATGGAGATATACAAATGCACTAAGAAGCTAAGTGGGCATTGCTCCGCCAAGAAACAATGCTTAATTGTTAGGAATAACCGATTATATAAAAAAATAATACCATAGGCGCAAAGAAGATGAACTTGTCTAGTGAAACCAGGCAAAAGCGCCTTTTTGTACCCCGACTGTTTGCCTTCTCTCTGGGAATCTTTTTACTTTGCTCCTCAGCAACTTACGCCCAGCAACGAGTAGAAAACTCCTGTTCTGAAAAATTCGTTGCTAGCAAGTGCGTTGACCGTTTGTCAGAGATATTGCCAGAACTGGCACAAGCAAATATTGTCTATTTAGGAGAAACTCATGATAATCCAGAAGATCACAAAAACCAGCTAAAAATAATTCAACAACTCTACAAACGCAATCCTAAAATTAGTATTGCGCTCGAAATGTTTCAACGACCTTATCAAGAGGTTATCAATCAATATCTGGCAGGAAAACTTACTGAAAAAGAACTCATAGAGAAAAGTGAATATGCAAAACGCTGGGGTTTTCCTTGGGAAAATTACGCGCCAATTCTTAAGTTTGCTAAAGAAAAACAACTCTCCGTTATAGCTTTAAACACACCTTCAGAAATTACCCGCAAAGTTGCCCGCGAAGGTTTACAAAGTCTAACATTATCTGAACAAAAATTGATTCCACCCTTGTCAGAAATTCACACAGATAACGAGGAATATCGCCAACAGTTGCAAGCAGCCTTTCAACAACATCAAGCTGGTAATCATGGTAACAGTGCAGATGTGGAAAACTTTTTCCAAGCGCAAGTTGTGTGGGATGAAACAATGGCAGAAGGAATTGCCAAATTTGTTAAAACTCACCCAAATTATCAAGTTATTGTATTAGCTGGACAGGGACATATCATTTATGGCTATGGTATCCCTAACCGCGTTGCCCGTCGCCTCAAGGCTGAAAAATTCACTCAGCGTTCTGTCTTGCTGAGTCCACCCGATGAGACACAACCTAAAGAGAAAAAAGCAATAGCAGATTTTATATTGCAGGGAGGACTACGCTGACGATTTTGTAATTACGGCAATTTTTATTTGTAGGAAGTACACCTGTTGTAAGCCAGCAACTTGTCCACTATCAAAGTTAGAGCTTTAAGCTTGAATATTATAGGTGCGATGAAAGGCGATTGCCCAAGGCTTCGCCGTAAGCGCTCAGCCGAACGGGGCAGTGGCTGAGTCCCTCGCGGTGCGGCACGGCTGAGTGCTGAGTCCTATGCCTTCGGCACGGCTAAGTGCTGAGTCCTTCGGACACGCTCTTGCAACGCACACGCCAAGGGCGAACGCCGTTCACGTAGTGTGCCCGAAGGGCTTACGCACACGCTACGCGTATGCCTAACGGCACGCTTTGCGCTTACGCCAATCGCTGTATTGATGCTACGCGATCGCCTTTTGGGTGCTGTTCCTTGCCCAATCGCGCATTATATTTAAAATAAGTTGTTAGAAACTGCACTCATCAACTCCAACTGTTTCTACGTTCCCAATACTGGGCAACTCTTTCTTCCCACTGCTGCCAATATTCTTTCATGGCTTCTGGCTCAAACCAAAATATCTCAGCTTCTCTCCCCGGTATCGCTACAACTAACAAAGCATGATTCACTTTAATATTATATTCTTGGTAACACTCGTTAACTGCTCCTATATAAGCTGTTAATTGCAGCGGATGTTCGTACAAACGCTCAATTGAACCTTTAGGTTTGTCTGCTGTTTTCCACTCGCAAACGCAGGGAATTCCTTTATAACTAGCAACACAATCTACTTTGCCGGAATAGCTCATGTTGTAGTGAAAAACTGAGCCTTCCACAAGTTTCACTGTGTCAACTTCTTCTAAAACAGGTTTGATACTTTCCCAATAAGCAACACTACCTTCCGGACAAACAGGGTTTTCACCAAGTAGAAAACGTTCAATTTGTTTGTGGGTTTGCGTTCCTCGACGACTCGCACCTGTGGTAATTCTCGTAGCTTCTTCTGTTCCAACACGCGCTTTCCAGTTTAATAACCTATCACGTTCCTCTTGTGGTTTGGTGGCATTCAATATTGTCGTCACACTGGGAAAGCGATTTCCCTGAGCGTCAACGTAGTATTGTTTACCATTTTCCCGCAAAGATTTGCCATTGATGCGGGGTAGCAGTTGGGTATTAAAGGGCATTGTATTTCGCTGTCAAAAGGTTCCTTTCTATATTTGAGCAATACGTGGGAGGCGATTGCCCAAGGCTTCGCCGTGAGGCTTCGACGGTGAGCTCAGCCGAACCGCGCTCAGCCGGGGCACTGCGCTCCGCGCAATCGCATAATCGTTTGTTTACTCAGTATTTCAGTGAATGTGACATATAGTCCGTAGACTGATAGTCCATAAACACTCAAAATCGAGGCATGAATGAATCGAAAAAAAAGGTTCTTCTTAGCTTGGGTCATCTTGTCAAGCAACGCAGGATTGCCTTGGGAATTTCTCAAGAGGAACTTGGACTACGTGCCAACCTTGATCGCACTTATATTTCCGGCGTGGAACGCGGAGTACGCAATCCTTCCCTCACGGCTCTTGTAAATATTGCCAGTGGCTTAGGCATCACCGTTTCTAATCTTCTTGATCATCTGGAGATACAAAGCGACAAGGTAGAATGAGCAACACAGATTTAGTAGAAAAAATTAGAACTTTATTAACAGAAAACTCAACCCAATTCCAAGTATTTAATCTTCTATCAGATCAACAATGGCATTGTCGGGAGTGTGAGGGAAAAAAGATAGCATCATCTCAGTATGCTGGCGGTGGTGGGATTCAGGGATTAGAACGTGGTACAAAAAGTCGCCCCGGTCTGATTATTACTACAGAAAAGAGGTACTGTCAAACTTGTCAGGGGAGACGATTAGGCGATCATTGGACAGGAGAGATAAAATCAGCAAATTCTGCTGCTAATATACCAGCTTCTTTAGTACAAAGAATTCTACAAGTTTATTCATATACAGATGTCATAGAACAGAGGCAAAGGCCAGCTCACGAGTTAGTGATAGACCACCGTTTTCCAATGGAGCGTTGGGGAGCAAGCGAGCCACCTCATCTTACTTCTATAAGCGATGATGAAATCAAGAAAAAGTTTCAGTTACTAAAGAAAGATTCTTCTGGTAATCACAATCTTCTAAAATCAAGAAGTTGCGAGCGGTGTATAAAAATTGGGAAAAGAGGGACACCTTTCGGTATCACGTTTTGGTACCAAGGAGGCGAAGACTGGTCTTGTGAATATCAGCGTGGTGCTGAGGCTGAGAAAGGTTGTATAGGCTGTGGTTGGTATAATTTTGACGCTTGGCGGGATGCACTCAACCAGAAACTAGCTTAGTCGGAAGACTGTTAACAGCAACAGTTCTTTGGGAGTGAAGTGCAAGCTCATTCAAGAATGGAATCAGTGCATAGCCAATACATTCAGCTAACCGAGGTGGCACAGCATTTCCAATTTGCCACATTGCCTTTTTCATTGAACCTTCAAAAATAAATGTATCTGGAAATGTCTGTAGTCTAGCCATTTCACGTGCTGAAATGACACGGTTAAGATATGGATGTATATGTGTACCGCCGTGATTTTCTTTAACAGTCATACTAGGTAACCCTTGGTATTGTCGTTTGAAGGCATCAAGATATTTTTCGTATAAAGAACCTCCCGGTAGGACTTTAGCAATTCTTTCCATATATTCGGGTGAATGCCGAGTCCATTGATGGTTTATTTCAGGTATTGGAGTGTACTCTGGCAAATCGGCAATTGCAGACTCAATCGGTTTATATTGGTGAGGCAATAATTGAGCTTTGGGATAGGGGTTTGCCATACCAAATTGATTGGCAATAAAAATGGCTCGTGGGCGAAATTGGGGAACTCCATACGCCGCCGACTCTAAAATTGCAACAGAAACATGGGGATAGCCAATATTAGTAAATGCCTCGCAAATTTCCTGCCTAACAGCGCCATTATTGATGGTAAGAATTCCCGGCACATTTTCCATGACAACATACCAAGGACGTATTTCTGAAACAACACGCACAAATTCCCGAAACAGACGATTACGAGCATCGTGGGGATTGCGTTTTCCGGCGACAGAGAAACCTTGACAAGGCGGTCCACCTACGACGAGATGCACTTCGGGTGAACCAATTTCAGCTAGCCATTTTTGAGAATCAAATTTTTCTATCTCGCCACAAAAGTGATGACATTGAGGAAAATTTCTTCTATAAGTGAGGGATGCTATCTCATTGACTTCAACACTTGCTATTGGTTTAAATCCGGCTTGAAATAAGCCTTGCGTCATTCCTCCTGCACCAGAAAAAAGGTCTACAAATGTATAGTCATATGTTGGCACTGGTGGTAACTCAACTTCAATGAATGTCTTGTAGGAGTCATGCTCACATATCTCTAGTTGCTTTTGTATACGTTCGTAACGTCCCAGCTTAGCTTTTTTCTGCTTTTTAGCAGGCTTTTGTGTCTCCTCACAAGAAAACAAAGATAGTTGTATTGCGTCCATCTCAGGTATGTCAGTCATTTTTCAAATATTGTGACATATAGTCTACATAAAGTCCATTTCAGTCACTTGAAACCGCTGTAGTAGTGTCAGTGTTGTTCCTCTGTTTTGGCTGCTAGCAAATCTCTGTATATGCAATAAGGCATAATTCCCAAATTCGAGGAAAAATTTAGAAATATTTACTAGATTAAGCTGGCTAGTAAAGTTTTCTCGATAAGAGACAACAAATTGAGCTAATACTGCTTTCAACTTGAGAAAGCGTATATTACAATACGACTTTTTGTGTAGCACACTCTAGACTAGAAATCAAAAAGCTTTATTGTATAATACGTTCCGTGTTCCAAGCACGAAGTTTCGAGTTCCAAGCTTGAAGTTCCAAGTTCCAAGCTTGAATGATGGTGTAACACCAAGTTCGGTTGATTAGTTATTATTCAGAGCACGGCTGCAAAAATCTTAAAACTCTTTCTCCCCCTTGCTCCCTGCCCCCAGCAAAGCTGCGGGCTTAATGATAAGTCTTTAAGCAACACGATATTACACAGGCGATCGCTCACCTAAACTTTATCAAACTACGAAATCCGATGCTCCCAAACGGAGCCGCCAGAGGCGATCGCCCACCTAAACTCCATAGCCCCACACGGACATCGCCTACACAATTTATTGAAAAAAGACTTGCTTCATGCATCCTATATGTGCAATTATGTCTTCATTTGCCAATTAAATACTGTAATTCTACCAATTTACCGTAGTTAATGACAGAGATATCGCATTAATCAATTTTTAGCTAGTAAGTCAGAAGTGTCTGTCCAACTAGTCTGAAGTTTGATCACTCAGACTTGGATGGCTATATCCAACGCGATCAAAACAGTAAGTGAGGAGTCAGAGACATGAATAAACGCAAACTGCAAGCACTTGGTCGTCGCCAGTTTGTGGGGGCTGCAGTTGCTAGTACAGCCTTGACATTAGGAGCCTCAAGCTTTTTTTCCGCTGTTGCTGCCAAACGAAAGCGTCCGAATGTGCTGTTCATTTTGACCGATGATTTGGGCTGGGGCGATCTTAGTATTTATGGAAACACCTATCAAACGCCTAATTTAGACCAGTTGGCAAGGGAAGGAACCCGATTCACCAATGCCTATGCAGCGCAAACTGTTTGCACGCCAACACGGATAGGCTTCTTTACAGGTCGTTATCCAGCAAGATTGCCAGTAGGTCTTCAGGAACCCTTAGCTGGCAGCGAGACTGTAGGATTACCGCCAGAACACCCAACGATCGCTTCTCTTTTGAAAGGCAATGGTTATGAGACAGCGTTGGTTGGTAAATGGCACACTGGCTTTCTTCCCAACTACGGTCCACTCAAGAGTGGCTTTGACGAATTCTTTGGCAACTACAGTGGAGCGATCGACTACTTTACCCATAAGGATGGAAGTGGCAAACTTGACTTCTATGAAGGTGAGTCGCCAGTGGAAATACCAGGTTATGCCACAGACTTGTACACTGAGCGTGCTGTTCAATTCATCAAAAGACCTCGCAGCAAGCCATTTTATCTCAGCCTTCATTACAATGCACCCCACTGGCCTTGGGAAGGACCAGAAGATGAAGAGTTAAGTAAAACTTTCTACAATTCAAATCCTTTCACTGCCGGAGGGTCAAAAGAAACCTATGCTGCAATACTGAAGAGCCTAGATGACGGAGTTGGTAAAGTCTTGCAAGCTTTGAATGAGTCTGGGCAAGCTGATAATACCATCGTCATTTTTGTCAGTGATAACGGGGGCGAGAGGTACTCTGATTTTGGACCTTTCCAAGGCAGAAAAGGCAATTTGTATGAAGGCGGTTTGCGAGTCCCCGCTTTTATCCGCTGGCCTGGAGTGATTACACATGACCAAGTGAACAACCAAGTCCTTATCACTCAAGACTTGACAGCAACAATTTTGGCAGCAACAGGCACTAAACCTGATCCAAACTATCCACTTGACGGTCAGAATTTACTTCCTGTTCTTGTGGGCAAAAAACCTGTTTACCCTCGAACGCTGTTCTGGCGTTATAAATCTAATGTTGGTGGGCGTCCTCCAGGACAGCTTCAAGCAGCAGTCCGCAGTGGGGATTGGAAGTACTTGCGGCAAGGAGAGAACGAATATCTGTTTAATCTTGCCACCGACGAAGGCGAACAAACTGACCTCAAAGACAATTATCCCAAGGTGTTGCAGCAGCTGCGCGATCGCTTTGAGGAATGGAATGGGCAAGTCCTGCCTTACCCAGCTTAAGGAATCATTCATGCAAGAACGTACAGTACGCCAAGAGGTATCATCCGCTAGATCTGACAGGCAAATCGCTGCCAAGCGCCCTGGTAAAGTACCTGATAGAGACATGGTCTGGATACCTGGCGGCGTTTTTATGATGGGGTCTGACCATCATTACCCAGAGGAAGGTCCAGCTCATCTCGTCCGTGTAGATGGCTTTTGGATGGATCGCTACGCCGTCACCAACAAGCAGTTTCAACGTTTTGTGAAAGCGACTGGCTACGTAACAGTGGCGGAACGTCCACCAAAGCCGGAAGATTATCCTGGAGCCATACCGGAACTGCTAGTACCAGGTTCAGCTGTCTTTCAGCAGCCGAAACATCGAGTGAATTTACAAACTTGTAGCTGGTGGGTTTATGTGCCTGGTGCTAACTGGCGACATCCGGCAGGACCTGGAAGTTCTATCAAGGGGCGAGGAAATTATCCTGTAGTGCATATTGCCTATGAAGATGCTCTTGCTTATGCAGCTTGGGCAGGCAAATTGCTGCCGACAGAGGCACAGTGGGAATTTGCTGCTCGTGGTGGGCTGGAAGGTGCTGTCTACACTTGGGGCAATGAATTTGCTCCCAAAGGCAAGCGGATGGCTAACACTTGGGAAGGTGAGTTTCCCTGGCAAAACCTAAAGCAGCGCTCTCCTGGGGCAGAACCTGTAGGCTCGTATCCTCCTAATGGGTATGGTCTGTATGAGATGATAGGCAACGTTTGGGAGTGGACAACTGACTGGTATCGAGACTCTCACCCAGAAAACAAGACAAAATCTTGTTGTATTCCAGTCAACCCCAGAGGCGGAACACAACAAGAGAGCTTTGACCCAAATATACCGTCCCAAATACCTAGAAAGGTACTTAAGGGTGGTTCCTTCCTCTGTGCGCCCAACTACTGCCAGCGTTATCGACCAGCCGCACGTCATCCAGAAACAATAGATACCTCAACGTGTCATATTGGGTTTCGTTGCGTAGTCACTGTGTAGACATACAAGCCAAATAAAGAATGATTTATTTTGGGTATTAAAGGGCATTGTATTTCGGTGTCAAATCGTTCCTTTCTATATTTGAGCAATACGTAGGAGGCGATGCCCCGAAGGGGCTGCGCTTTGCGCAATCGGTCCTCGGCGGGCACTCCGTACCAACGCGCCAGAGCCCCCCTTCGGGAAATTGGGCAAGCAACACTGCCGAAAGCAAGCCTCAAACTAACCTACTTTCAAAACAAGTATGCTTAAAGGCATAATTCTCAAATTAGAGGAAAAATTTAGAAATATTTACTAGATTAAAAGTGGCTAGTAAAGTTTTCTCAATAAGAGACAACAAATTGAGCTAATACTGCTTTCAACTTGATAAAGCGTATACTTCAATACGATTTTTTGTGTAGCACACTCTACACTAGGAATCAAAAAGCTTTATTGTATAATACCGACCAAAAAAATAACGCACGGTTTGGGGAAAAACAATGAAATATAAACTATTCGCTGCTTTGGCGATAGTAGCAGCTGTTGTTGGAATAGCAAGCAAGGTTAACGCACAGTCCTCAGCTACACCAAACTCAAAGGCTGGGGATTACACAACAATTCGAGGAAATTCTTTAACTGGGATAGATAATAGAACAGCTGAGGATGATTTTGCAAGATTTTTTGCAGAAAAAATTTCTCCAAATAATGTTTCACAGCAAAATGTTGGAGAAAATATTTCTCCATCTGATACTTGGCAACTTGGCGATCAAGTCGAATTACGTCGCAGAGAACCAATCACAACTCCAAATAATGTGATTTTCCCGCAAGGAGAGGATTCATTTTACAGTAATGACGGCGTGCAGGTGCAGATTGACTTAGATAGAAATACAAGAAGGTAGCAACAATTCACTTTCACTCAGTTTTAACCAAAAGTTTTCCTAAAATTAGCCTAAAAATGCCAAAAATTCAAATTCCCTCCAGATTCTAGGGCTACAACGCCCATAAACCTGGAGGGTTATTCGTTTTGGGATTAATACACCAGAGTGGCTTGTCTAGACTTATACCACCGCATTTAATACCCCCTTTTACCAAGGTACTTTTGTCAACAGATAAATCTGCCTACGCTTTGCAGTAGAATTAGACCTTTAGATACAGGAGGGCAAAACGTGACTCGTGTAATTATCGTGCGCCACGGTCAAAGCAGCTATAACACCGAAAAGCGCATACAAGGACGTTCCGATGCGTCCACGTTAACAGAAAAAGGTCGTAGTGATTCTAGTAAAGTAGGTAAAGCCCTCAGTAATATCCTATTTAAGGCAATATACAGCAGTCCTCTGCAACGCGCGAAAGATACAGCAGATATCATCTATCGTGAACTGGCAACTCATACTGAGCAGTCTGCTGTTCCCCAAACTTCTGATAAGTTGCTGGAAATTGACCTCCCTTTATGGCAGGGAATGCTATCTGCCGAAGTGAAGGAGAAGTTTCCTGAAGACTACCGCACTTGGCAGGAAAGCCCCCAGCTGCTACGGATGTCTGTTAAAGATGGTGAGCAAACAACAGAACATTTTCCTGTTCTAGCGTTGTACGCACAAGCACGGCAATTTTGGCAAGAAGTTTTATCTCGCCATAGAGGCGAAACTATACTGATTGTGGGGCATAACGGTATCAATCGCGCTCTTTTAAGTACGGCGCTGGGAATCCCTCCAGAACGCTACCATTCCATCCAACAGTCTAACTGTAACGTCAGCGTACTTAATTTTTCTGGGGGATTAGAAGAACCAGTCCAATTAGAATCTCTCAATCAGACGCAACATCTGGGAGAAATTCTGCCCTCCTTGCGCCCAAATCATAACGGTGTAAGATTGTTGCTGGTGCGTCACGGAGAAACTGAGTGGAACCGCCAAACCAGATTTCAAGGGCAAATTGATGTTCCCCTCAACGACAATGGCAAACAGCAAGCGCAAAAAGCCGCTCAATTTCTTAAAGACGTGGGAATTGATTTTGCCGTCAGTAGTACGATGCTGCGTCCCAAAGAAACAGCAGAAGTTATCTTGCAGTACCATACTGGTGTAAATTTGGAATTGCAGGATGGTTTAAGGGAAATTAGTCACGGACTTTGGGAAGGAAAATTAGAAAAAGAAATAGAGCAGGAATTTCCAGGAGAGTTGCATCGCTGGCGAACAGTACCGGCACAAGTCCAAATGCCAGAAGGAGAAAATTTGCAGCAAGTGTGGGAACGTAGTGTTGCAACATGGCAATCAATTGTCCAGGGTGCATCTGCAAAGGAACTCAAAACCGGATTGATTGTTGCTCATGACGCGACTAACAAAACCCTGCTTTGTCATGTTCTGGGTTTATCATCAGAACAGTTTTGGAATTTCCGTCAGGGTAATGGCGCAGTTAGTGTTATCGATTACCCTTTGGGAGCAAGTGGTTTCCCAGTACTGCAAGCAATGAATATCACAACTCACCTCGGTGGAGGCGTATTGGATAAAACAGCGGCAGGGGCGTTGTAGCATCTAGCAATTAGCTGTCAGCCTTTAGCCGATAGTTGATTCTAAGCTGAAAGTACACAAACGCACAGTTAAGAACATATAAAAGTTAAAAAGCTGATAGCTGATAGCTAATAGTCGGTAGCTAAAATGACAAGTGAACTGCTGCAACAAGTAAGGGTTATCGACCCTGTTTCGGGAACTGATCAAATCGCTGATGTGCTCATTGATGATGGCTATATCAGGTCTGTTGCTAATCATATTTTTAATGTACCCAATGACACTCATATTCGAGATTGTCATGGCTTAGTTCTTGGACCAGGGTTAGTGGATTTGTACAGCCACTGCGGGGAACCAGGGTTTGAAGAACGCGAAACCCTGTTGTCCCTTTTACAAGCTGCTGCGGCTGGCGGCTTTACACGAATTAGTATCTTACCTGATACGTCCCCAGCCATTGATAACCCTGCTGTGGTCGCACAGTTGCAGAAGCGAGGAGGGGAGGTGGAACAGATGAGACAGACAAGGTCAAAGCAAAATTCTCCCTTGTCCTCCTTGTCTTCCCCTACTCCTCCCACTCTTCCCCAACTCAACATCTGGGGTGCAATGAGCCTAGATGGTGCTGGCAAGCAAATGACAGAATTGGTAGACTTGGCAGCAGTTGGAGTGGTTGGGTTTAGCGATGGTCAGCCCTGGGAAAATTTTGGGCTGGTGCGTCGAATGTTGGAATATCTCCAGCCTTTGAGGAAACCAGTCGCATTTTGGTGTTGTGATCGCGAATTGATCGGAAATGGGGTGATGCGCGAAGGTCCAGATGCGATTCGTTTAGGGTTGCCTTTTATACCTGCTAGCGCGGAAACTTCTGCGATCGCCGCTTTGTTGGAATTGGTCACCGCCACCAGTACGCCAGTACATATCATGCGTGTCTCCACTGCTCGTAGTGTTGAATTAATTGCATCAGCCAAAGCTAGAGGTGTACCTATTACCGCCAGTACCTCTTGGATGCATCTTTTACTTGATACGCAAGCAGTAAAAAGTTATAATACAAGCCTAAAATTGAATCCGCCCCTAGGTAATCCCAGTGACTTGGTAGCGTTACGGCAGGGAGTACGGACGGGTGTGATAGATGCTATAGCCATAGACCACACACCGTACACCTACGAAGAAAAAACCGTTGCCTTTGCCGAAGCTCCACCAGGGGCAATTGGTTACGAGTTAGCATTACCCCTTTTGTGGCAGCATTTGGTAGAAACCGGAGAATTCACAGCTTTGGAATTGTGGAAAGCCCTTAGTATTAATCCAGTTGAATGTCTTAAACAAAAAACAAGTGCCATTGAGCAAGGAACAACGCCCTTTGCAGCGATTGCCCAAGGGGCAGTGGCAAAGCCAATCGCACCCGATCAAAAAGCGGAACTCACTTTATTTGATCCCCAGCAAAGCTGGAAAGTCGAGAAGCAAAATCTGTATACACTTTCTAGCAATACATTTTGGTTGGGACAGCAATTAACAGGTCGGGTTGTGCGGACTTGGTGTTAGTTGAGAAAATTCAACAAGAAGGCTCTTGCAAAAGTCAAGAGTAATGAAAATGAAACCACAGATTAACAACAGATGCACACAGATAAATAACTAGTGTTCATCTGTGTGCATCTGTGGTTCTAAATATTTTTTTATGAGTTTAGCTGCAAGTCTAATCAAAAACCCAGTTTCTTTTAAGCGAATAAGTTAACAAAAAACTGTATTAATCTTGCTTAACTCAAACCAAGTGCGATTGCCCTTTGGGCACTGCGCTCCGCGCAATCGCCGACAACTCCATCTTGTGGCAAACCAGTGTCCTTTTGCAAACGTTTGACTGCGGCTTCTGTACGGCTACCAAACTCACCGTCAATATTACCTTTGAAGTATTCAGCGATCGCTAGTCTTTCTTGAACGTTCTTAACAAGTTCTCCCTTACTACCTTTGTTTAGGATGACCATATCGACTGGCGCACCCTTGAAAAGTGCCCGCCAAGTTCTATCTGCAACTATTCCATCTTGTAGAAGAAACACCTTACCTTGGAAGAGTATAACCGCATCTTTTGTCTTTGAACCAAATATGCCGTCAATAACTTCTTCACCAGGAAATACACAAGCACCATCGTCATCGAGAGATACGAAAGCACCGTAACCCAGTAACAGTTTTTGCAGCTATAAGAGTGTATTCGCGCACAAAATGCCAGACGCTGCTACTGCTGGTACACCAATTCCTGGCATAGTGCTATCACCCACGCGATACAAACCCCGTATTGGCGTGTGACATCCCGGAAACATTCCCTTACGCGCCTCAATAGCCGGACCATAACTTCCGCGATACCTTCGTAGATAATAGGCATGGGTTAACGGTGTGCCGATTAGTTCCAACACAACACGCTCTCTGATATCTGGGATAATCCGCTCTAGGGCACGATATAAAGTTTGAGCTTTCTCCCGCTTTTTCTGTTCATACTCGGCGTTCCGTTCCCATCCCGCGTATGGTTCTAAGGTGTAGGCGTGAACCACATGATGTCCCTCTGGGGCAAGTGTTGCATCCCACACACTGGGAATCGATATCATGCAAGTATTCCCTGCTACTGTGATATCGTTGCTAGCATCATGAACTACTACGTGATGTCCTGTGAGATTTTCCAAGCCCTCGGCACGGATACCTAAATGTAAATGCATAAAGCTATCAACTACAGGTGTATCCAAAGCTACTTTTCGGTAGGATGGAGGTAAATCATCGGGATGTAATAATTTGGTGTAAGTGTCCCAGATACTGGCATTGGAAATGACAATCGGTGCTTTAAGGATTTCACCATTTGTCAACTGAACACCAAAGACTTTGCCAGAATTTACCAGAATTTGCTCGACATGGCATCCTAGGAGCAACTGACCGCCCCAACGTTCCAACCCACGCACCAAAGCCTTCACAATAGCCCCACTGCCGCCTACAGGATACTCAACAGAGGCATGAGAGCGTTCACCTAACATAAAAGCTACCTCTGGAGCAATAGTGCCATGCGCCTTTAAACCAGACAACAAAAAGCATTCCAGGTCGATCAACCGCCTGACCCAAGGGTCTTGTACTGTTGCATCCATCACATTACCCACAGATGCTTGAACAAGGAGCAAATGAGGTAGCATCTTTAACAAAGATGGCAAATAACGTCCAACTAATACAGGAATCACCTGCCAATCTGCCCGTAAAGCCAAGGTAGGAATTCCTTTCATGGCGTCGTACAGTGGTAACAAACGCTCTTCAAACCGTTTGAATTCCTTGGCACCTTGAGGCGTAATTTTCGCTATTTCCTGACGGTAACGCTCAGCATTGCCATAAACACCGAAGCTGGCTTCGGGAAAATGGTAGTGTCCAAAGGGGTCGTAAGGTACGGCTTCTAAGGATTCGCCCAAAACATCAAAAACTTGTTTGACAGGATTCAAACTTTCGGCACTTGTCAGACCACAATAGAATGAGGGACCAGAATCAAATTCAAATCCCCGTCGTCTGAAGCTATGAGCAGCTCCTCCAGGTATTGTATGGCTTTCACAGACAATCACCCGCTTACCGTAACGAGCAAGTAATGCAGCAGCAGTTAACCCGCCGATACCACTACCGATAACAATGACATCACAAGAGCGCATTTTTGTCATTTGTCCTTTATGATTTGTTATTTGTCCTTTGTTCTTCGTCTTTTGTCAAATGCCTGTTGAATAATGACTCATGACTCATGACTAATGACCAATGACTGAACCGTTGATTGAACTGAAAGGCGTTTCTATATCCTTTGATAGCAATAAGGTTTTAGATAACGTGGATTTGACGATTTACCGAGGAGAAGCACTAGGAATCATCGGTCCTAGTGGTACTGGTAAATCAACAATTTTACGGGTAATCGCTGGGTTAATTGCTCCTGATTCTGGAGAAATTTATGTCCAAGGAGTGCGGCGAGAGGGGTTGATTGAAGATGCTACAGATTTGGTTGGGATTGGCATGGTATTCCAGCAGGCGGCGTTATTTGATTCTTTGACGGTGGAGGAGAATGTGGGGTTTTCACTTTATCAATACTCAAAACTACGGCGATCTCGTATTCGAGAACTGGTTAATGAAAAATTGGAGATGGTAGGGTTATCAGGAATAGGCGATCGCTACCCGGCGGAACTTTCCGGGGGTATGCGAAAACGGGTTAGCTTTGCCCGTGCCATTATGTCTAACCCCGATAACCCCAGAGACACTCCAGAAGTTTTACTGTACGATGAACCAACAGCCGGGCTTGATCCAATTGCTTCCACGGTGATAGAAGATTTAATCCGGCAATTGCAATGTACACAAGGAGTTTGTAGTACCTACGCCATTGTGACTCACCAACACAGTACAATTCGTCGCACGGCTGACCAGGTGGTATTTCTCTACCAAGGTAAAGTGCAATGGCAGGGTAGTGTCAATGAAATAGATACTACAGACCATCCTTTGATTAGACAATTTATTAGTGGAAGTGTATCTGGACCGATTCATGTTGTTGGTTAATCGGTGCTAAGCAGCCACTAGGTTGCTCCCGCCAGTACCTTCCAAAGGGGAGGCAGCAGAGTGTTCGGGGTTTTCCCCCAACCCCAACGTTAACCTGCAGCCTGCCTGAGAACCCTTTCGCTTCTTGTGTCGGCACGAGGGAACTGGCATTCTTTGTAGCCTGTTTGGAGGAGATAGCCGTAAGCCCTGCGGACAGCCTATGCCAACAAACAAGCGTGTCCAAAACACATACGGCATTGTTGAATGGTGAGTGCCGAGTGGAAATAGCTATACTCAGCACTCGCAACTCAGAACTCATTGTTGATAGGAGAAATAAAATGCGATCGCGAACATTTCGAGAAGGTTCTGTCGGGTTGTTGCTCCTGTTAGGACTGGGAGTGTTTGGGTTAATTATTTTGTGGTTGAATAGATTCACTGCTGCTAGCAGTTCATACAAAGCTATTGTTGAATTTGCCAACGCTGGCGGGATGCAAAAAGGGGCAGTGGTTCGGTATCGTGGCGTCAGGGTAGGCACTATTTCTGCTATTCGACCGCGACTAAACAACGTTGAGGTGGAAGTTGATATTACCAAATCCGACCTGATCATTCCCAGCAATGTCATAGTTGAGGCTAATCAGTCCGGACTGATTGGTGAAATCTTTGTTGACATTACACCAAAAACAGAGCTTCCCCCTGGGGCTGTTGTTGCTAAACCCTTGGACAAAAATTGCAACCGCGAGATGATTGTGTGTAATGGCTCTCGGTTAAAAGGTCAGATTGGTATTAGTACCGATGAACTTATTCGCAGCAGCACCGAGCTAGCTACTGTATACTCTAACCCAGAGTTTTATAAAAACGTTAACAGAGCTGTGGAAAATACTGCTGTAGCTGCAGCAAGTGTCGCTGAATTAACTCGCAACCTCAATGTTGCAAGCAAAAGCTTGCAACAACAGCTCAACAACTTTGCCGCGACGACTAATACAGTGCAACGAGCGACAACTCAACTCAGTACATCCTCCACAAGAACCTTAAATCAAATCGGTACCACAGCAAATCGATTTGGTAATACCGCAGAGCAATTCGGTACAACCGCTAGAGAACTTCGTTCAACCACCAGTCAAGTTAATAAGCTGGTTAACAACCTCGATACTCTGGTGACAAGCAACCGTTCTTCGCTTGTTGCGACATTAAACAATATCACTGAAACTAGCAAAGAACTCCGCCAGACAGTCAGCAGCTTATCGCCTACTGTCAATCGTGTTACCCAAGGAGAATTAATCAAAAATTTAGAAACTCTGTCTGCTAATGCTGCACAGGCTTCTACTAATTTGCGCGAGGTGACTAATAGCCTGAACAATCCTAATAACGTGTTGGTACTGCAACAAACTTTAGATTCTGCTCGCGTGACATTTGAAAACACCCAAAAAATTACATCTGATTTGGATGAGTTGACCGGAGATCCAGCTTTTCGGCAAAATCTACGGCAATTGGTAAATGGTTTGAGTAGCTTAGTGTCCTCTACACAGCAGGTGCAGGAGCAAGTGCAAGTTGCAAATTCTCTAGATTCAGTCAAAGCTGTCATTTCTAACCACAACGCTGCAATTTCCGCACGGAATACAAATCAACAGCAGATAAAGTTTAATCTCTCACCCACTGCTGCCAAGAGTGCCGACAACATGTTTCAACCGACCACCATTACCTTTACTTCTCCCCCAGAAAGCAGCAATCAAGATTCGTTAAGATTTAACACCTCAAACACTGCTGTTAAAAATGCTGGCAAAACGTTTCAACCCACGACCATTATCTTTACTTCTCCCCCAAAAAACAGCAATCAAGATTCGTTAAGATTTAATATTTCAAACACTGCTGTTAAGAGTGCTGGCAAACAGCCTCCTCAACCTACCACGGACCAAGTGAGTCCTTCCTCATCTCAAGAAAGCCTCTTGAGGCAATTGAGGCAGCATCGCCAGCAGCAGGAGCAGGGAAAGTAGGGAGAGTCGGAAGTAGCACAGGGCAAACGCATCTAAAATTCGTTATGGACATGATATGACATGCATTATGAGCACAGCTCAAATGGATTGATTAATCGAAGTTCAGCAATGCAGATAAAACCGGCTGTATTTCGAGTCACTAAGGTTCGGTTATGCGCCCGTGCAGTACCCCGCAATCATTGCATCTCCTAACGACATCCTGCGCTGTTGTCGAAGCCGGGTTTTCGCGCCGTTTACTTCTGCCAGGGAACTGTACAGCGTTTTGCAAATCCTCAAGCGGTTTGCTCAGGCAGTTACGTCTGTGTGATGAGTTCCTACAGAGCATTTGGTGGTAGTGGGTTTAAAGCCAAGATTTTAACGGGAAAGTTTGCACTTGTTGTATCCGTAGTTATGGACTTATGGGTTCCTTCTTCCTTCAAACCTCTTCCTTTTGATTTAGTGTCAGTACTAGTTCCAATCTTCTTCTTCTTTCTTGCCGCGACTTTTGTAAATGCCCCCAAGGCTGTGTAAGGAGCGCGTTTTCTCAAAAAGTTCTTCAACGCTTAGACCCCACTGCTGTAAGACTTTATCCAAGTCACTTTGGATGTCTCTTGCACCAGGAAAGCCTTGGTAGCGGATTCGCAATCTAGCTAATTCTGCTAGATTATAATCAGTCGCCTGTTGAGTCAGTAAACTCTCAACTATCGGGCGATCGCGATTGTAAAGTGGATGCTGTTGGTCTTTATTTGCTTTGCTCATATAATTTAATTAATTTTATTTTTCTGATTTGCATTTTAGATGGGGAATTGTTCGTTGTTAGTTGCTAGTTGTCAAAAAAGTATCACTAACCACCAACCACTTACTACTCATCAAACACCCGTCTTTATAGCTCTGTGCCTCGACTGACGGCAAACACACCTCAACTCTTACGGCTCTCACCACTGTCACTCAATTTTGAATAAAGATACATTCTTATTAAGAAAGTACACAAATGTTAAGGTGAGGGTGAGTCACCAAACGGTGCAGAGCAATGAGTGTTGAGTGAGCAGTAAAATTTCCCCAAAATCGGAAATGACTCAGATTTCAAAACTCAGATCTTAGCACATCTGAAATCACCCAAAGCCCAAGCAGCAAGGGAGCAAGAACCCGATATGTTTGAACACTTCACATCCGAAGCAATTAAAGTCATTATGCTAGCCCAGGAGGAAGCGCGTCGCCTGGGACACAACTTCGTCGGAACGGAGCAAATTCTCTTAGGGCTGATTGGAGAAGGAACAGGGATTGCTGCCAAAGTGCTGACCGACTTGGGCGTTACTCTCAAAGACGCACGTCGCGAAGTAGAAAGAATTATTGGTCGGGGTTCTGGCTTTGTACCCCCGGAAATTCCTTTTACCCCCAAGGTGAAAAGCCTCTTCGAGCAAGCGTTTAAAGAAGCTCGCAGCCTGGGACATAACCATATAGGTACTGAACACTTACTCCTAGGATTGACTGAGGCTGGTGAAGGTGTCGCCGCTAAAGTGCTGCAAAATTTGGGGCTTGATTTGTCGCAAGTCCGCACGGCAGTGATTCGTCAGTTAGGTGAAGCGACATCTGTTTCCACAGGTCGCGGTGGCAATCAAAGGCGCACCCAAACTCTCAGTTTAGAGGAATTTGGTAGAAATCTTACTAAGCTAGCAAAAGAAGGCAAGATCGACCCAGTTGTCGGTCGTGAAAAGGAAATTGAGCGTGCTGTTCAAATTCTTGGTCGCCGTACTAAGAATAACCCTGTGTTGATTGGGGAACCAGGAGTAGGTAAAACAGCGATCGCCGAAGGTCTAGCTCAACGGATTATTAACCAAGCTGTCCCCGATATTCTACAAGACAAGGAAGTCATCAGCCTTGACATGGGGTCATTGGTAGCAGGTACTCGCTTCCGTGGCGATTTTGAAGAACGCATTAAGAAAGTCATGGATGAAATCCGCACGGCGGGCAATATCATCCTGGTGATAGATGAAGTTCACACTTTAATTGGTGCAGGCGGCACAGAAGGCGGCATGGATGCAGCTAACATCCTCAAGCCAGCACTTGCAAGAGGTGAACTCCAGTGCATTGGCGCAACGACCCTTGATGAGTACCGTAAGCATATCGAACGCGATGCCGCTCTAGAGCGTCGTTTCCAACCAATTATGGTCGGCGAACCATCGGTTGAGGAAACGATCGAAATATTATACGGTTTGCGCTCTGCTTACGAGCAGCATCATAAAGTTCAAATCTCTGATGCAGCCCTCGTTGCTGCAGCTAACTTGTCAGACCGCTACATCAGCGATCGCTTCTTACCTGATAAAGCGATCGACTTGATTGATGAAGCGGGGAGCCGCGTTCATCTGCGCAATTCTATGAAGTCTGCTAATCGCGAACTCAAGCGTGAATTGGCGCTAGTGAGCAAGGAAAAAGACGAAGCTGTCAGAACTCAGGACTTTGACAAAGCTGGACAACTGCGCGACAAGGAGTTGGAACTCGACTCTCAATTGAGAGAAGAACCACAAAACGAGAACTTTGTCAATGCTCCTGTTGTAGATGAGGAAGACATTGCTCAGATTGTCGCTTCTTGGACTGGCGTCCCAGTTAACAAGATCACTGAATCCGAATCAGAGTTGCTGCTGCACTTGGAAGATACTCTCCACCAGCGTCTCATCGGTCAAGAGCAAGCAGTTACCGCAGTTTCCAAAGCTATCCGTCGCGCCAGAGTTGGGTTAAAGAATCCGAATCGACCGATTGCGAGCTTTATCTTCTCTGGTCCTACAGGAGTCGGTAAGACAGAATTGACCAAAGCATTGGCTTCCTACTTCTTCGGTTCGGAAGAAGCGATGATTCGCTTGGATATGTCCGAATTCATGGAACGCCACACCGTCTCCAAACTCATTGGTTCGCCTCCTGGTTACGTTGGATATGACGAAGGCGGACAATTGACCGAAGCGGTGCGGCGCAAACCCTACACAGTAGTGCTATTCGACGAAATCGAAAAAGCACACCCCGATGTGTTCAATATGCTGCTGCAAATCTTGGAAGACGGTCGCCTTACCGATGCTAAAGGTCGGACAGTGGACTTCAAGAACACGCTGATTATCATGACTTCCAACATCGGTTCTAAGGTGATTGAGAAAGGTGGCGGTGGTTTGGGCTTCCAGTTCGCTGAAGATGAAGCCTCGGCTAGTTACAACCGCATCAAAACGCTGGTGAACGAGGAACTCAAAGGTTTCTTCCGTCCAGAATTCCTCAACCGTCTTGATGAGATTATCGTCTTTACTCAGCTTAAGAAAGATGAAGTCAAGCAAATTGCTGACATCATGCTGCGCGAAGTTACAAGCCGCTTGACAGAAAAGGGAATCAGTTTGGAAGTGAGCGATCGCTTCAAAGACCTTGTGTTGCAAGAAGGCTACAACCCCAGCTACGGTGCTAGACCGTTACGTCGAGCAATTGTGCGCCTCTTGGAGGATTCTTTAGCTGAGGCGATCCTCTCCGGTCAAATCGCAGAAGGCGACACAGCTATTGTGGATGTTGATGATGACGGTCAGGTCAGAGTTCACAAGTCGGAGAAACCAGAGTTGTTACTCGCGAATGTTGGCTAAGATTATACCACGTCACTTGCTGTAACAATAAAAGACAATCCAACCCCTGCTTGATGCAGGGGAGCCATAAAGGCTCTTCTATAGTTAACACTTAGTGAAATGGTAATAGTAATTTTTTCCCTGGTATCTCTACCAGGGAATTTTTTTATGTAGCAAAGACAATACTGCTGAAATTACCATCGCTCAGGCGCATATACACAGCAGCTTACCTCTTGGCATCTGGGCTTTGTACTGAAGATTGAAATTCTTTGTTGTAAAGATTTGTAACAAATAAAAAAGCTTTGCGTAAAATGCACTACAGCAGCGCGACATATATATGGGCGAAAGCTTCTGCCAACCTCAGAAAATTCTCAGGAGAATCCTAAATGGTAATAGCTCAAAGTAACACCACTTTTACTCCAGATGCAGCGATTGTCATTCAAGGCGCTAATAACATCCAAACTTTAGCGGTAGCAGAGAGAAACCTCATTGAAGGCACTGACAACCCAGATATCATTTTTGGCACACCAGGGAATGATGAAATCAGGGCTAAAGGAGGCGACGATATCCTGTTAGGTACCACAGGCGATGATTTACTCGATGGTGGCAGTGGGTTTGATACTGTAGATTACAGCAACTTAGGACAAGCTATCACGCTGCTTCCCAGAGGTGCCATCGGCGAAGGAAACTCAAGTGGAGGTCAACTCCAAAGCATTGAGAAAATTGTTGGGGCTATTGGTCAACAAAATACGATTGATGGTTCCAATAGTACAGGAGGAGCATCCTTCGACATCAACTTGGGAGCAAACCGGCTCACTGTAAACAATATCCCCAATATCGGTTCGATTAGCTTTACGGTGGAAAACTTTGTTAATGTCAAGGGAACGCCTTTTGATGACAGTATTATCGGCAGTGGTGGCGGCAATACTCTTGATGGGTTCGGTGGCAATGATTCTTTAACTGGTGGTCTAGGTAACGACACACTCCTGGGTGGAGATGGCGACGATATTTTACAAGGTACCACAGACGCACCAACCGTAAGTTCAAACGAGCGAGATATCCTCACAGGCGGACAAGGTTCAGACAGATTCATTGTGGGCAATGCTTCTGGTTCCTTCTACAAATTTGCTGGTGACAATGACTTTGCTCAAATCACAGACTTCTCCTCTGGCGATCAGATTCAATTGGGAACAGGAGATGTTTACAATGTCCAACGAAATGATGCTGGATTTGACGTATTTGTGGTAACAAACGGCGTGAGAGATTTAATCGCGGATGTGACGGTCATAACAGGAATGGGAACGGCAACGAATACAAATACGGCGGGATTCTTGGCTGCTTCTGATACTACTGCTGTCTCTGTTTTGGATACTCTACCTGAAGGGAATTTCCAACTGACTTCTGGACAGACTTTAGGTAACTTTCTAGGTGCATAGCTTTGCAGAGTGCCAATGTAATGTTTGTCTGATGTAAAAGGGCGATTTCGCAGAGCGAGAGCGCCCTCACGGGCGATCGCCTTGAGTACGCTTTGTGCGACAAACAAGCGTATACGGGCGATCGCTCATACCCCATCGCCCAAGCGCAATTTTTTACAACGTACTAAATAGATGTTTTGTTTGCTTCAAAATCATCCCTACCACAAAACCAACAATCAACCCGGAAGTGTGCCCAACAAAACTAATTTGTGGGGTTGTCAGGTCAAAGATGACTTGCAGCAAAATAAGTGACAAAATTCCTCGCAAACTTCTAGCAGCTAGGCGCGTTTTTTTCCTTTGCCAATCGTGTAATAAGACAGCGGCAAAAGCACCAACAAGACCCATTACACATCCAGATGCACCCACGACAAAATCAGCTTTAGAGTACCCGATAACTGACATATAAGTCACAGCCAGCATTGAGCCAATTGCGCTAGTGAAGTACAATAGTAAAAATCGCGGTATTCCTAGGGAAAATTCCACTAAGCGACCAAATAAATAAAGACCCATCATATTTAGTAATAGATGCAAGAAACCGAAGTGAAGAAAAGCAGCGCTTAACACGCGCCACCAACTTCCAGTCACAACTTCTTCTGGCACTAACGCACCTAAACGGTATAAGTTATTGACGTTGGTGCTACCTCCAAGTTTTACCTCTAGGGCAAAGGCAAGTACATTCAAACTGATAATTAAATATGTGGCAATTGGATGACGTGGCTTCAAGCTGATACCGCTATATGTTGCCTCATACTCTATTTCTGTAATAATTCTGGATAAAATTTGTTGGGATTTGTCAGTAAGTACTGATTGGGCTACAACCACAGGATCGGATAAACGCCTTGTTACTGCGTTGCGGATGCGAACATCACTGCTATCAGCTATACTCAAAAATTGCTCACGAGCGATGATGTCACCTCCAGCGGCTTGGTCAACTGTTGCTAGCCAAAATAATTTGATGGTGTTTGAATAGTTTGCCAAAGGACCACTGAGTAATCTCACTACCTGTTGTCTTTGACCGCAGAAGGCTAGCACAAACATCAGCGCTAGAGAGCGTGTTCTCAAGTTAGGTATTTTCTCCAGGCTACGCTCATAGCGCTCCCAAGCTTCGAGCATAGCATTCAAGTCGCCAGTCTCCCCGAGCGCTCTTATGTAGCCGCTCAGCATATCGAAATCCTTCCGCAATACTGCTTCTGGTACGTTATCCTGTATCCACACCAGCAGTTCTTCCCAACGTGCATCCATTTGGTAAAGGGTGACGGTTGCAGAGCGACCAGTTGGTGTTGTAGCGGTTTGATAACGGTCTAGAATTGCAATAGCTTCAGCCATTGCTCCACGCTGACTTAATTCCATAGCGTGTAACAATTTCGGTTGTTCGCGCCAACCATCTAACGGATGCAGCCAGGAAATCAGGCTAGCCACTCTGCTTGCTTGACCAAAACGTTGTTGAGCAATAAGTTGGTCAACTTTCCTGTTACCAATGTTGGGCACGATGACTAGAATCGCCCATAAGCATCCACCAATCAAGCCACCCAGGGATGGAGTCAGATACAACAAAACTGCAACTGCAACCAAGATTAATCCTGACACTATAATCCAGCCACGATTATTCTTAGCAGAAATACGAGATGCACTCATCATCGTCGAGATGCATGATAGACACACTAGCCAAATCAATATGTGATTAAGATCCATCGGATTGACACCAATCAGGAAATCCCTGGTTGTAGAGCAATTACTATTATGATTGTCTTTTGAGTATGCGTGTATTACACTAATACAAAAGCAGTGCTGACTCTGTGTAGCGACAGATACAAAAATTTTAGAAACAAAATATTAAGTAGAGTGCGCCTTATCATGTGGGAACCCACGCTTTTAGCTTCTACCTAAGCGTTACGCACCACCCAATCATAAGATGGTGCGTTAGGGCAAAAAACAATCAAAATAATAATTAACATTGGTTAGCGCCGTAACACACTATACGCAGCTATACTGACTACTTATTTGTTAACATTTCTGGCAATTCTTTACCCTTAACAACATTGTCGGAATAACCGGATACAGGAGAAACTTGCCAACCGTCTAGCGCGTCTTTAATGACACCAGCTAAAGGTACAGCAATCAGCAACCCCAAGACTCCACCAATGTAGGTTCCCACTAGCAAAGAAATTAAAACCCATATTGGTCTAAGTCCTGTAAAACTGCCTAAGAGTCTCGGAGCAATACCTTGGTCAATTAATTGGTCAATGACAACGGCTACAGCCAAAACCCTTGCTGCTAGCCAAAAATCATTTGACGCTATGAGGAGAGTGACTACGGCAAGACTAACAACATCACCGAAGGGAATTAAGCTCAAAATCCCTACTCCCAAACCAAAGACTAAAGCAAACTGGACTTGAAAAACTAGAAACAGTATAGTTAGTGAAATCCCCATCAGGAAAGCCAAAGCTACCTGACCTATTAAGTAATTTTGAAAATTCTGCTGAACAGATTGCCTTAACTGCTGACTAAAACTGAAGGGCAACTTCTTAAATAAACTGTCCCAAATTCTCTCACCATCTATTAACAAATAAATAGTTAGTACGACTGTAATTAAAGCTTCGGAAATACTATCAATGGTGTCGAACACAATACTAAAGAGTTTATCTACCACATATTCCAATTCATTTGGTAAGTGATTGGTTATTTGAGTAAATATCTGATCGAAATTAACCTTCAAGCCGTGGCTAACTGACCACTGATTAAGATTCTGGAATTTTTGCTCACTAGAGTCAATCCATTGAGGAAGTACTTTCGCCATTTCATTAAACTGATCTAAAATAATAGGAAACACAGTCATTCCTAAAGCAAATATAATTATCAAAGTTGATAGAAAAACTAATGCAACTGCATAATTTCTTTTCATTCCCCGTTTTTGGAGAATCGAAACAGGATAATTCAGAATAAAGGCAAGTAGAGCTGCTAAAAGAAAAGTTGTCAATAGAGGTTGAAAATATTGAAAAACTTGAACCGCTAGCCAGCCATTAAGAAAGACTAGTGGAAACAGTAGTGTCAAAATTAACCACTGTAGTAGTTTGCTAAGTGAAATATCCATATTAAAAAGTCAAAAATTGTAATTTGGGCAAAGCCCATTTATCATAATAAATCTAATTAATTACAAAGCATTCGGTAGAGATGCTCAAATACTGTTTTTGATACTCTTGCCTTACCCCAGTTGCGAGTCATTTGTTGCCCAGTTACGGCACACTCCTGAACCAATACGGTTCAGTTAAGGATTGTTGTTGGGAATTTCACAACCTGTAGAGACGTTACATGTAACGTCTTTACAGGTTGTCAGTTGTCAGTAAGTAAATTATCTTATCCAAACCGCATTGGGAATCATGGGTAGTAGGAAGATTACAAGAAAGAATTTCTCTTGTACTCTTTCCATTACCCCGTCCGGGCTTCAGCCCTCAGAACCAGGTTCTGAGGATGGCGTGGGTCTGAGTCTTTCGCGCCAAGAACGTGTTGGAGTTGAAGAACCTGAGGAGGGCGAGGAGTTGGTTGCAGGAGGTGTATACTGTCGCCTACTTCTTCTTGGAGTTGAAGAATTGGATTCTTCTGTTCTAGATCGCCGTCGCCGTGGACGTTCTGATTGTGAGGATGACTCACTACTGGAACTTGATTCTTCGCTACGATAACGACGACTGTAGCGCCTTCTTGGTCTTGAGGTTTCCTCTTGTTGTTGCTCTTGCTGATAATAGCGTCTCCTATTTCTGCGTCTTCTAGATGAATCTTCACTACTATCATCAGAATTTACTTGTTGATTTCTTCGTCTATATGACCTGCTGTTCGTTTCTTCATCGGATTGCTGGTTCTTCGAGGTAACGGGGCGATTTATAATTCGCTTAGCCTTGACAGGTTTCGCCTTTATACTACCTTTTCGACCTTCTAGCTTGGGTCTTTCAGGAAACTTTTCAACCGGTATTTCCTTGACTGCTTTTTCCATAAATTCATGCCAGGTGTCAGCAGCACTCCCACTGCTACCCCAAGTCGGTTTGTTGTCGTCATTACCCAACCAAACCCCTGTCACCATTTGGGGAATGTAGCCAATAAACCACAAATCGCGGGCTTCATCAGTGGTGCCAGTCTTGCCAGCAACGGGTCTATCTAATTGAGCAGCACGACCTGTGCCATTTTGCACCACGTTGCGGAGCATCCAGGTCATGATAGCTGCACTTTCAGCGTCGATCGCCTGCTTCGGCTTGAAGTCAGCAGACCAAATGACCTTACCTCGACGGTCAAGGATGCGGGTAATACCATGAGGTTCTACGTGTAAACCTTTAGTTGCAAACGAACCATAAGCGCTGGTCAATTCCAGCAGATTCACTTCTGCGGAACCAAGCGCCAAGGAATACATGGGTTTGAGTTCCGATTGAATCCCCATTTTGTGGGCGAGTTGGATGGTTGGTTCAAATCCCACTTTCATCAGCACCCTCACTGCAACAATGTTGACTGATTTGGTGAGGGCATCCCTCATCGTCAGCCAACCTCGGAAACCCTCATCGAAGTTTTTCGGTTCATAACCATCTATAACTAGGGGTGAATCGAGGTAGCTGTCGTAGGGGCTGATCCCGCTTGCTATAGCAGCAGCATAAACAAACCCTTTGAATGTTGACCCTGGCTGACGCTGTGCTTGGGTAACACGATTAAATTGGTTCTTGCCAAAATCTTTTCCCCCAACCATTGCCTTAATTTCACCATTGCGGGGATCAACAGCAACTAAAGCCGCTTGCTTAAAGTTTTCCCAGCGCCCTTGATTTCGCAGTGTTTTGGCAACAGTTGCTTCCGCCGCCTTCTGCCAATTCAAGTTCAGGCTAGTTTCCACTGTGACGCCTGCTTTGAGTGCTTCGGGGGAAACATATTTGGGCAATTCTTTTTGGATGTAGCTGATAAAGTAGGGAGCTTCTACTTCCCATCGCTTGGGCGAACTGGGTTTAATTGTAACTGGTTCTGCGATCGCTGCTTGTTTTTCGGCTGCTGTAATAAATCCATCTTCCTGCATCCGTTGTAACACCAGATTCCGCCGCTGCTTTGCCTCTTGTGGATTCACTTGTGGTGAAAAGCGATTTGGTGCGGGAGGTAATGCCGCGATCGTTGCCATTTCGCTCAAAGTCAGATCATCCACAGATTTACTGTAGTAAACCCATGCTGCATCTGCGACACCGTAGGCTCCAGAACCTAAGTACACCAAATTTAGGTAGCGTTCCAGAATCTCGTCCTTGGACAATTGTTCTTCTATTTTCTGTGCCAGACGAGCTTCCTTGACCTTTCGCCAGACAGTTTTCTCTTGTTTAAGGAAGAGAATTCTTGCGAGCTGTTGCGTGATGGTACTGCCACCTTCTACCACGTTTTGCGATCGCACGTTATTCAAAACTGCTCTGACAATTCCTTGGGTATCAACTCCATTATGTTTGTTAAACCTTCTGTCTTCCGAAGCAATAAAAGCTTTTTTAAATTTCTCTGGTATTTCCTCTATCTTTAACTGTTCTCTAGTTGCTTCGCCTTGCTGTTGTATGATGGTTCCATCACCAGCTTTAATAGTCAGTGTACGCTCTCGAACAATCGCGTTGAGTTCAGCTTTATCAGGTAAAGTTTGGTCTATTGCCGCAATACCATAGCCTATAGCAATCATTCCACTACTTATACCCAAGCCTGCCCAAAACCAATAGCGACGATAAAGCGGTTTATTACTGCCAGGAAGTTTGGAGAGTATCTGGTTCAGTAATTGGTTTCGCTTTCCCTGCTTGATTGGTGATATCGTCTCATTTGTGGATTCTTCGTTGTCAGTTTGATGACCAGGGGGCGGTTCTGGTTTCTGTTTATCAGCGTCACTCGAGTTTGCTGGTCGTTCCTGGAACCAGGAGTTAAACTTTACCACGTCAATTCCTCACTTCAAGCAGTTGCAATCTAACCGCCATAAAAAGAAAGTTTTTAGAGTTTTTAGATTAGTGCGCCACATTCGTGATAGTATATCACTTCATGATTAATTAAATATATTCCTTTTGGCAAAATTTTATTCTAATTTTGCGTTATTCTTTATACAAAATTATATTTGATTATTGCATCAAGCAATACTACTGTAGAAAGAATTTGAAACAAAAAAGCAAAACACGTTGCTTAATGAATGTTCGTAGTGCAATTGCTCTTGGGAGTAATCTTGGTGATTCTCTTGCCATCTTGGAAGCCGCTATCGAAACTTTAGCCCAAACTCCGGGAATTCTCTTAGAAGGCAAATCGAGTTGGTACAAAACTAAAGCCGTGGGACCACCACAACCAGATTACATAAATGGCGCTGCAATACTGCGAGTGGAAATATTACCACAGTTGCTGTTAACAACTTTGTTACAAATTGAAAATAAATTTGGACGCGTACGACAACAACGTTGGGAACCACGCACCCTAGATTTAGATTTGTTGTTATATGATGGCTTAATTTTAAATACACCAAACTTACAGCTTCCTCATCCCAGAATGCGGGAGCGAGCGTTTGTGTTGGTACCACTTGCAGAAATTGCTCCAGATTGGGTAGAACCAATTTCCGGGTGTGCTATTAAACAGTTGGTTAAAGCAGTAGACTGTTCTGAAGTACACCGATTGGTGGACAACTCATTTGACCAACCATAAATACAGACAACGCTGATTTTTACATCCTCCGAAAGTGTTACTCTGTGTTTTTTTAAACAATGGAATTCGATTATGCCATTAGGTAGAGAATTACCCCAGCTGCTAAAAGAGCGCTTGTACTATAAAGGGCGCAAATTTAATTTTGAGGTCAATCGCTTACGTTTACCTAACAACGTAGAGGGAGACTGGGAATGCATTCGTCATCCAGGTGGCGCTCTAGCTATACCCGTCACTTCAGAAGGTAAACTGATACTCGTGCGCCAGTATCGTTTCGCGGTTCAGGGAAGGGTGTTAGAGTTTCCTGCTGGTACATTAGAACCAAACGAAGAGCCCCTAGAGACCATTCAGCGTGAAATAGAGGAAGAAACTGGCTACCGCGCCCAGAAGTGGCAAAAACTAGGAGAGTTTTTCCTCGCTCCGGGGTATTCTGACGAAATCATCTATGCTTATTTAGCACAAGATTTGGAAAAGCTGGAGAAACCACCAGTACAAGATGATGACGAGGATTTAGAAACAGTGTTTTTCACTCCAGAACAACTGGAAAAATCTATTCTGGAAGGAGAGCCTGTAGATGCTAAATCAATTTCTAGCTTTTTCCTAGCTCGTCCGTTGTTGAACCAGTTTTATTCAAATGTAGAACAGTAGTACACTCGTTTTATACTACTAAATACTACACTGATTATGCTGCTATTGGCGGTTGGCGATGCTTACAGTGCAGCCTTGTTTGTATGCTAGCAAGATGGTAGTTTACACGGACTTGGGTGCATACGTAGAGCATCCCCGCCACAAAATCGGATCAGGTGGCGGTACTGACGATATGCAGATGAGTATTGCCATTGTAGAAAAGCTCATATCTCAACTACTGTGGACGGCAAAAGTTTTAGTTAGTAGGTTTGTCACAGCTTGTTTATAACATTATTGAATTGAATAGTTTTTGCAACACAACCCTAAAAAATAAGCATGAAAAAACTCATCCTCCAGCTGATCTTCGTCATTCTGGTGCTATGTAGATTGGTGGGTTACGCTGCTGTGAATAGCCCAGCGTCTGCTTCAGGCTGCGCCATCGCCACCCATTCCGCCCCTATTAGCAATGGAACGTTGTCCTACAACCAGGTCGGCGCCGGACAACCGATCTTACTGCTGCATGGACTATTTGCAGACAAAGAGCAGTGGAACAGTATGATGTGTCAGTTGTCTCTTGCGGGCTATCGGGCGATCGCTCCCGACTTACCAGGCTACGGCAACAGCACTCTTGTCGCAACGAGGGACTATGCCCTGGAGAATCAGGTTGCACTGCTGCACCAGTTCACGAATCAATTAGGAATTCGCTCCTTTGATATGGCAGGGAGTTCGATGGGGGGAGCGATCGCCACCCTTTACAGCCAGCGTTACCCGGAACAGTTGCGTAGCCTTGCTTTTATCGGTTCACCTTTAGGTGTGATTGATTGGGCTTCGAGCGTCAGAAATTCCATCTTTGACGGCATAAACCCCTTTATTCCAACCACCAAAGAACAGTTTGACCTGGAAATTAGCCTGCTGTTTGTCACGCCTCCCACCATTCCTGATTCTGTTAAAACAGAGAGAGTGAACGACTACATCACTCGTAACCGTCACTATCAACAGGTTTGGGACATCGTGAACCTGTACGATGACGTTCTCTGTCAGGGGCGAGCAACTCAGCTTCCGACGCTTGCTATCTGGGGCACAGAAGACAAGATCTACGACATTCGTGGAGCTTCTCGGCTGCAACGCTGTATTCCCGGAAGCCAAGTGATCCGATTACCAAAGGCAGGACATCTGCTGCTAATAGAAAATTCAGAGGAGGCAACTGCGAATTACTTAAGATTTCTCAATGTGTTTCACTCTAAAAGCACATTGCCAATGTCTTATACCAAGTTGCGTTCAAATATGTCATTCTGACCGAAGGGAAGAATCTCGCGAGATGCTGAGTCCCAAAGGGACACGCTGCGCGTTCACGAAGTGTGCGCTTTGCGCTTACGCTTCACGCTTCGTTACGCTCAGCATGACAACTTGTCTGTATGACTGCAACTTGGTATTAGAAAGCAGTAATTTTTATGCGTAACTTCTGTATTTCACCGTTATAACAAGAACAATGGCTAAAAATTTTCATAGTAATTCACAAGTTCCCTTAAAGAGTCAAACTCCTATCAGTCGCACAGCAAAGCCAAGTTCTGATTTCTACTCTATTTTTTCTGAAGAAGAACTTTTAGGGATAATTCATGCATTAGAAGTCAGACGAGAAATACCTTTAAAGTATTCTTACAAAGGTAGAGGCGCAAAAATTTGGGATGATTTTTATCAAAAATATATTATTCCTAGATGGTATCGGACATCAAATGTAGAAATTGACCTTTTAAAAAAGAATTTTGAATACATTAATGGCAATCATCAAAATTGTGAGAAAGTTACTATCGTAGATGTAGGAGCAGGAAATTCATATCCTATCAAAGGATTCATTGGTAGACTTAATCAATTAGGTAAAATTAATAAATATATTGCGTTAGATATTAGCGAAGAATTACTGAATTTATCCAGTAAAAATTTTAGGAAGTGGTTTCCACTAATAGAGTATAAAAGTTATACACTTGACATAGAAAATCGTTGTATACCAAAAAATTGGTTAAAAAATCAGGCTAGCCTTGAAACTGAGGATACAGCGAAAATATTTTTACACTTAGGTGTGACAATTGGCAATCATCAAAATAGAAATGGAGTATTCAAAAACTTTAGAGACAGCATGGGGAAGAATGATTTTCTGGTGTTCACTAACGAAATTGGTTCTAACTCTCAATGGGATGGAACAGTGAGAGGTGGCTGCAAGTATCATGCAGAACAAATCTATGCATGGATTAAAAACAAGATTGGGATTAGGTCGCAAGATTGTGAACTTGTGAGAAAGTATGATTTAGAAACAGATAGTGTAGTCGCGAATATGAAACTCCGTCAGGGCTATACTATAAATTTCAATTTTATGGAAATAGATAAGAATATTGAAATATCTGAAGGTGAAGAGATAACTATTTGGAGACATCATAAGTACGAAATACCTGAACTTCTGCAAGAAATAGAACGAGCTGGACTACAACTTGTCCACTATAGTACTAATAAATACTTATCACATATCATGGTGATTTGTAAGGTTGCCAGTAACTAGCCTTGAAGTTATACTGCCTTCCGCTAGCGACCATCTAAAAATATAACTAAGGCAGGAAAAAAGCTAAATTTTTTATTGCATATATCGTGAACGCTTCCTAGTTTGTATCTGGTAAAAGGCTCTAGCTATTTAGCTATTTGTCTATTTTTCCCTCAAAAAGGGGTTTTAACAAAGAGGCGAAGATGTGATTGTCTATAAGTTAAAACGGCGCAATAAACAAGCGGCTTTATTCACTCCGCAATGCAGCAATGATATCAACCTTGGTGGCTTTAAGTGCTGGCAAAAAACTAGAACTTGGAAATTGTTCGCACATCCATAAAGGATGCCCGAACAATTTCCCGGCTATCCATCCCCACCTCATACGAGGATGGAGAATTTCGCCGAATTAGTTAAAGAGTTTTGCCTAACTTACAGCAATGTTAAGAAAGATCCGGGCAATGCATAGAAGGCATCGGAGAGGGGAAGGGAAGCTCTCGAGGTTCTTTGTTTTTTATAAGTGTTCATCGGGACATGATATACCCCTCAAGTTTTGTCAGGAGCAATGTTACGCGGGTAAGTCAGTGTCCAGTTTTGTGGATTTTTTAATTGGTTGTACAAACCTTGGAAAATTAATCGCAGAGCAGTTCGAGTCCTAATGTAGTCTCTTATTAAATGCGTACCTGGCTCAGCAAAAATCCCATCAACTTCTTGTAACGTGCCAAATGGCTTTTCACAGTAGCTGCCAGCACCTTTTACTGTTAAGACAAAAAATGGGGATTCCTTATATTTATCTGGAACCATAAAGATTCCATAAACATGATGTTCACCACGCCAGGGCTGAACAACGACCTTGGTAGCATACACATCGTATTTTCCTAATTTTGGTCTAAGAACTACTTTTGTGTTGCAATTAGAATCATCCACAGGAAACCACAAATAAAATATTGTCAAGCTACTGAGGAACAGAAGCAATATAAAAATAGAGTTGTGTTTATACCACATAAATTTTAACAATTCTTAACTCGTCATTACTAACTTAATGACGAATTACGAATTATTGCATAAAGACTTGACTACAAAAGCCCAACCATGTGCAGCAGACCGTGACCTGTAATCAGTTCGATAATCAATGCTATGAAACCAAGCATAGCAATACGACCATTCCAAACTTCTGCACTTGTAGTCAAACCCCACTCCCAACGCTCTGGCGGGTAGATTTTGACCTTTTTCTTCATTTGGCTGACTTGCGACAGCTTTAAACTGGGGGATTTCAACGCATCGAGCACCAAGTCTGCTAGCGCTTTGACAAACACCGGATGAGTATTAAGGGCGGGTACGCGGCGGAAGTTGTGAATTCCGGCTTGTTCTGCGACTTCGCGATACTCAATGTCAATTTCTTGCAGTGTCTCAATATGTTCCGAGACAAAACTGATGGGCACAACGACCAAATCTTTGACGCCTTTTTCCGCTAGTTCTGGAATAGCATCCTCTGTGTAAGGTTGTAGCCATTCCACTGGACCCACGCGACTTTGGTAAGCTAAAATATGGGGATTCGGTCGATTGAGGGTTTGCATAATCAAATAGGTGCATTCCTCAATCTCTTGCTGATAGGGGTCGCCTGCTTCTTCAACATAGCTCTTAGGAACGCCATGAGCACTGAAGAAGACATGAACCTCGTTGGGATTGGGACACTGGTCTAGTTCCTGGGCTATCAGATCCGCCATTGCTTGGAGGTAGCCTGGTTGTTTGTACCAGGAGTCAATGACGGTGTAATCAATAACCTGAAGTTTTGGGTTTTCTTGCCAAAGTCTTTCTAAAAGCCGGAAGCTGGAACCACTAGTACTGATGGAAAACTGGGGATACAGCGGTAATATCACAAGACGTTCGATGTTGTCTTGGGTAATTTTGGCGATCGCCTCTTCGGTGTAGGGATGCCAGTAACGCATTCCAACGTAGATATTAGCTTCTTGCCCCAAGGCACCCAGCTGTTCTCTCAACGCTTCTCCTTGAGCTTCGGTAATGCGTCGCAACGGCGAACCGCCCCCTATTTGCTTGTAGTTCTCTTGGGATTTACTGGTGCGCCTTGAGGCAATAAACCAAGCTAAGGGTTTTTGCAACCAACGAAAGGGTAGGCGAATAATTTCTGGATCGGAAAACAGGTTGAACAGAAAGGGTCCGACGTCCTCTAATTTGTCGGGACCACCGAGATTGAGTAATAAGACGCCTACGCGACCCATAGCAGTTACAATCCCCGCAATTTTTCAGGTTTTTTACTAATGTTAACAATATATCTTGAATAAATATCCAAAATTAACGACAAGGAAACACCTTGTGGCTACAATTTTAAGGCATTGGAGTTACCGCTACCAGTGCCTGTATGATGGCATATCGCGTCTGGCGGCTCTGGGTGTGCGTGGTGAAGCGCGTTTGAGGCAATTGGCAATGCTTGGCTTAACAATTCATGCAGACACCAAAGTTCTAAATTTATGTTTCCTTAGTGGTCAAGCAACGCAATTTTTGGTAAAAGTTTCACAAAATTTAACAGGGGTAGATGCCTCGACCTTATCCCTGAAACGGGCGCAGCAAAATGTTCCTTAAGCGGACTACGTGGAAGGTTTCGCGGAAGAGCTGCTTTATCATAACTTTACCTGAGCTTTCCAGACTTTATCTGTATTGATAGCCATCAGTTGCTTACAGAGAATAAGAGCAATTGACCTTCGCTGAGTCCTTATGAGTGCAGAAGTCAATTTCAGCTACATATATCAAATATGTAGTGGAAGAAGTTTAGATAAATTTGTCTAAACTCTAAAACTTTATTTCTTTTTGTCCAAAATCCAATCTAGTAAAGCAAAATTTTGACTCATGATTATCAACATATTTGATGTCGTCAATTCTTATCGAGATATCAGTCCTGACTTACTTGCAGCAGCTTTAACACCAGACGAGCAACTATCACCCGACTTCCAAACTTTTGTAAGAGCAAATACAGGACGTTGTCATTTTAGTGATATGTATGTGTTTGGTGACAGCCTCTGTGATATCGGTAATGCGTTCGATACCACGCAAAAGGCATTAGGAGAGGGGCGTCCACCGTCACCACCCTACTTTCAAGGACGCTTTTCTAATGGTCCAGTATGGATAGAATTCCTTGCAACATTACTAGGATTAACCTCTAGGAGAAATACTAACTTTGCGATTGGTGGTGCAAATACAGGTAGCGATAATACCTTGATTCCTAATAATCCACTACGTCTATCAGGATTGCAGCAGCAAATTAACAGTTTTATTGGAGACTTAAAGGCAGTCAATAGGCTTGCTGACTGTGAGGCAGTTTATATAATATGGGCGGGAGCTAATGATTACTTAGGCGGTGGCTTGACTCAACCTGCCATACCCATTAAAAATCTATCAGATGCTGTCGCATCGTTGGCTGCTGTAGGCGCTAAACATATCATGGTGCTTAACTTGCCAGACTTAGGAGAACTACCTGCTACACGCAAGAATAGTCAACAATCCGCCCTCCTCAATGCGTTAACTCGGGAGCATAACGTTGGTTTAGCCAAATCACTTAGCTCTCTAAGTCTAGGTTCTGATGTAAATATCATTCTTTTCGATGTTCATTCACTATTTAATCAAGTCCTCACCAATCCAACAAAATTCGGTTTTACGAATGTGACTGACTCTCAACTTGACCAGTTAGAACATCTTCAAAATTACACTGATAAGTTCTTATTCTGGGACGTTATACATCCCACGACAACTAGTCATATGATATTTGCAAAATTTGCCTTTTCGTTGCTTACGCCGGCAGTTGAAGCAAGGCTATCTAATTACCAGTATAATTTGTCAAATCTTTAACAGTAGAGGCAGTAGAGATGGATGGGTATTTCATAAATGCATTACGTCTTGAATTTCCGTTTCATACAGCAAAATTGTTGTCTCCGGACCTACCCTACCGGATTCTGGTGGCGGTCCCATTTCCATCTGAACGGCATAAGCCCACATACCTGAATCTATTTGGCAATTCAAAATTTTTCCCATACCGCCAATAAAGGAAACATGCTGATTTTTGCTAAACATAGGTTGTTTTGTCTTCATTTCAAGCATCTTTGTACACCTGTCTGTTTTTGTTTTGATGAGTTATTCGTGGCCCAATGCAGTCGTTAGTTCACGTGGCAGCAAAATGACAATATTAGAATATGGTGCATGACAGCAAGGGTAATGCACTAGGATTTAAAGAGTTAGAGAGTGAGTTGTTGCTAACTTGCTTTAGATAATTAGGTAATTTAAAATAATTTACTGTTTGTAAATCGCAACAATATGTTAGCGAAGACATAACGTTTCGACCTATGATTCCATTTATGGAGATTTGAGGTTTTATGCAGAATTAGAGTCAAGCAATAATCACTACAAAAACCTTAGTTGTATTTCGATAATATTTCCCCTTTACAGTCCTCATCCCTGCCAAGAGACTTAAACTGCATACATCCCAAAGGCTGATTTTGGATTGAGTTTGTATTGATGAACACAAATCAGTACAAATAATTCATGTGTACTCTTCCTAACGCTATTTAAATACTTGCAGCGCCCGTTATCTCTACTTCTTTAGGTTTAACAGCCAGTCTCGTGTAGCTTGGGGGGAACGCAGATGTACCACTTGCAGATGGGTATATTCAGGTTTCTTCAACAAGACAGGATACTCTTTTCGCCGCCTGTGGTAAGTCTGAAGCGCCCACAAAATAATCGAATCTCGGCTAAAAGTTTTTTTCCAACTTTCGCGGTTACCATTGCAGACTTCCTGTTGCGTCACAACTCGATGAAACGTCCGCCATACCAACTGCTTCATCACAACCCACAGCGGATAATCTAACCAGACAACTGTGTCAGCCTTTCCCCAAACAATGTCGCGTACCAGGCTGTAATTGCCATCTACGACCCAGGTATTGCTTGCAAGTGCCTGAGTAACTCGTTCACGCATCACATGATCTGCGACTTCTATCCAGTTAGGTTCCCAGTGCAACCTATCTAATTCTACATGGGGGATGGTAAGACGCTGGGCAATTTGCCGTGCTAAAGTCGTCTTACCAGATCCAGTTGTACCTACTACAGAAATTCGTTGCATCAGTGATGTGATAACAAAGTGAATGAATTTCCCATGGTAAATGCTACTGTGGGGGGCAGAGGTTCAGGAGCGATTGGCTCCGCCAGTGTCCCTTGGGCGATCGCTCTAATTTGGTCATAGGCACTTGGATCGTCATAATCTACAAATATCAGAAATTCTAGATATCAGAAATTCTTTGGAATTTTGACCGCATGGCAGACCAATCATAGCAGACCAATGCCACTTTATAAAAAATTAAGCGAGCCAAAACCACTGAAGATGAGTCTCGTAGCACGGTATCCTAGGATGACATATCAAAAGTGTTCAGATTGCGGTGCAATTGTAAAAAAATCTCTTTCAACTGGTACCCATAAATGTGCTTGTGGTTGCGAGCTACAAACAGATGTGAATGCAGCGATAAATATTCTGAATCTTGCAAAAGCTAGGGATGGGCAATCCCGAAGTAACGCTACAGGAGCCGTGACCTCTACTCTAGTTGGTGAAAGCCTGCTTGAGCAAGTCACTAGGAAGAGTGTAGAATCCCCGTGTCTTTAGACCGGGGAGTGTCAAGAAGACCAAGGCTCACGAAAGCTGGGATAAAGCGTCAATCCACCATCAATAAACAGGGTTTGCCCGGTAATATAAGCAGCTTCATCTGAGCAAAGAAATGCCACAGATGCTGCCATTTCTTCTGAGGTTCCAGCACGACCCATAGGAATATTACTCTCAACTTCTGCCTTTGCCTCAGGGTCGTTAATCCATGATTTGTTAATTGGTGTAATAGTCGCTCCTGGTGCAATTGCATTCACACGAATGTTATTGGATGCGTATTCCAAAGCCAAGGAACGCGTCAGGTTTTCCATCCCTCCTTTGCTCACGGAATACCCAACATATTTCGGTTTGGGAATGATTTCGTGAACGCTGGAAATGTTAAGAATTACACCACCGCCGCTACGAGAAAGAAAATGTTTAAGCGTTTCACGGGCACAGATATACGCACCTCTAAGATTTACGGCAACGACTCGGTCAAAGTCTTCAATTTTCATTTCATGAGCTGCCCCCTCAATTTGAATGCCAGCATTATTGATTAAAATATCAAGCCTGCCAAACTTTTCCACAACAGCAGCCACCATTTTGACGACATCTTCTTCTTGGGAGACATCAGCTTGGACCAGAAGACTTTCAACACCACAACCTCGAATCTCACCGCAGGCATTTTCTACCATTTCCTCAGTTTCTTTGGCATCTTCAGGATTTTTGCGGTAGTTAATGGCAACATTTGCACCTTCTTGAGCAAATCGAACTGCAATTGCTTGCCCAATTCCTGAACTCGCACCCGTCACCAACACATTTTTGCCTTTCAAACCTTTCATGGCGATTGAACCTCCTGAATCAGTTACGTAATGGGCAATTGGTAGAAGTTAGCTAATGAGGAGTAGTTATCATACTCATCATTATCGACTAATAAGTAGTGACTCATAATTGAGAACTTTATTGCAAATTAGCAGGGGGATTCTCAGGAACAACCCAATAGTAGATGGTGTGCTGACGAGCCGAACCCTGTACCCGCTCTACACGCTCAGGTTTCCACTCGCCCATATCAAAATCGTGGGAAATAATCCGCGTACCGGGTTTGAGTTCCTGCAACAGCTTTGGTCGCAGCTGCAAATTAACACTAGGTAACAGATAGAGCGTTACCACCGTGGCTTGGCTCAAATCAGTTTGGAAAAGGTCTTGTTGTAAAAAAGCCACGCGGTCAGTCACTCCTGCCTTTTGAGAGTTTTCTCGACTTCGCTGAACTAACTGGGGATTAATCTCTATACCAGTAGCACGACTCGCACCGTATTTCTGCACGGCAGTAATGGGAATCCGCCCATCACCGCTACCAAGGTCATAAAGCACATCGTTACTTGACACATTTGCCAGTTTCAGCATTCGGTCAACGACTTTTTCAGGTGTTGGAACGTAAGGTACATTAGCTTGACGTTCTTGAGGTTGTGCAGTGGTGGTTGGCGCTTGGGCTTCTGCTTCTGCTTCAAAATTGCGTTGTTGAGTGCAACCTGTAAACATCAAGCTAGTAACACTCATACTTACAACCAATAATCCAAGCATTCGCTGTAACTGCATATAAGTTCTTTAGTTTTAAGTTGCCGAAATTTCGTTTAAGATTGACGATTTCGAGGAAGAAGCAACAGCGGTATACCAGCTAACACCACTGCCACTCCCGTGATTGCACCCATTCCAGTATACGCAAGGCTCGAATAAAGCAAATAACCGCAAATGAGGCAAAAGAGTATCGGTGTCAGAGGATAGAAAGGGACGCGGAAGGGTCGGAATACATGAGGTTCACGCACGCGTAACACGAGCAGCGACACGCCGCTGAGTAAGAAAAAGAACCAAAACACGGGGGCGGTGTAATCCACCATCGTTTCAAAACCTTTGCGCGTCACAGTCCCCAATAACACCAAAAAAAGCGTTATTGCACCCTGCACCAGCATTGCCTTTGTTAGTGTACTGGAGCGATTTCTCCAGTCGCCCATAAAAGAAAACAACGCAAAATCTTGCCCAAGTGCATAGTTGCTACGAGCACCCGTAAAAATCGTGGCGTTGATTCCACCCAAAGTAGCAACTGCAACCAATAAGCTGATAAACACAGCACCAGGTTCGCCAAAAGCGCGGCGCATTAAAGAAGCTGCGACAGCTTCTTGTTGTGCCATTCCTGATAGTCCTAATCCGGTTATGTAAGCTATATTGATCAGCAAGTAAATTACTGTAATGATGCCAATACTCCACAGAAGTGACCTCACCATGTTGCGTTTAGTGTTTTGTAAGTCTGCGGAAATATAAGCCGCTTCATTCCAACCGCCGTAAGACAGCAACACAAAAACCATCGCCAAACCGAAATTTCCTTGGGATGTGGGTGCAGCAGACACTACAGGTGGTGGAGTAAAAACTAAACCAGCAACAATAACTAACACTAAGCCGAGTATTGTGGCAACTGTTAGCCATTTTTGGGTGGATTTACCCTGTTGGATACCAACTATATTGACGATAGTCAAAATGACGATGACACCAGCAGCGTAAATAGACGGGGAATAATCACCAAGTCGCCACAACTGTGAGATATAGTCCCCGAACACAAACGCCAAAAGTGCAATAGAACCAGTTTGAATCACCGTCATTCGCGCCCAAGCAAACAGAAACGCCCAAGTTTTACCAAAGGCACGCATGAGGTAATGGTAATTACCACCAACATGGGGATACGCTGTCGCCAATTCGGCGTAACACAAAGCGCCAATCAACGACATTGCACCACCCAAGAACCAAACAAACAGCGCCATCATGGGACTTTCCACATTGGCGGCGACGAGGGATGGTGTCTCAAAAATACCAACACCGATAACAACGCCAACGATTAGGGCGATCGCGTCTTTTAAGGAAAGCCTCCCTTGCGGCGCGACTTTGCTTGCAACGACAGTATTTGGTAAAGGATAATTTGTGCGTTTGCTCACTTCGGTACCATCCCAGTTGGATAAAAATTTCCTGGCATATTGACTGAAAGTGTTGCAGGCGAAGGGATTAATAGCTTCCTACCAAGGTGGTAGACTTTAAGCGAGCGAATTCATTTCATACTGAAATTTAGAGTTTTCTAGCGGCGCTTATATAAGCCGAATAGAGGACCAAGAATTGCCCCGAAGACGAAGCCTCCTGCGTGCGCCCAGTAGGCAATCCCGCCACTTTCCATACCAACGTTGGTACGAGCCTGTAAGCTAGCAATACTATAGAAGGCTTGCTGGACAAACCAAAACCCAAGAAAGAAAAATGCGGGAAGTCGGACTGTAGTCAAGAAAAATCCCAAGGGAAGTAAAGTCAGAATTTCGGCTTTTGGGAAACGGAGAATGTATGCACCTAAAACTCCTGCGATCGCACCACTAGCACCCAAGGAAGGAATCGTAGAATTCTGAGAAAAGAACCACTGAGTCAATGCTGCCAAAACACCGCACGTTAGATAAAAAATGAGATATTTTACATGACCCAAGCGGTCTTCAATGTTGTTACCAAAAATCCCCAGAAACAGCATATTCCCTGCCAAGTGCAAAAAACCGCCATGCAGAAATTGAGACGTAATTAAAGTCATCCATTCTGGTATTAGTGAATTTTCGCTTGCTCTGGGACAGGTGGTTGAAAGTTGACATGGTACTAAGGCTGCAATGCGGAAAAACTCTTGCAATTGTTGCGGTGTTAGACTCAGTTGATAAAGAAAAACAACGATATTAGCAATAATTATCCCGTATGTCACAAATGGGGTAATTGTTGTAGGGTTGTTATCTCGCAGGGGAACCACGGTTGTTTTTCCTCATAATGACCATTCTTTGAATCTTTACGAGAATTTTTAAAAGTTGTAGCCAACTCCCACTAACACCCCGACATCAGTTTCATCAATAAAACTGACATTTACCCCACCCGTTGCTGTAATCTGTGGGGATAAAGGAACATCTACACCACCAGAAATTAATGCACCAACAGTGCTATCTCTGCTTGTAGAAATTGCCACTCCACCACCAATATAAGGCGCTATATTCAGTTGGGTGACTTCCAAATTTTCTTGGGGAAAATCTACAGTCAGTGGAATCAGAAAGACTGTGTTATCGCCAATGACAGCAGCCGGACGTGCAGACAAGTTTCTGGTCAGTCCAATTTTGCTAATGACACTAAATGCACCTTCACTTAAAGTCGTATTGCCAGTCAAACCAATATTACCGCCAATACCAATATAACTAGGACCAGAGCGAGTGGTTCTCCCTGGAGCAACAACTTGAGCAACCTGCGTTGATTCAGTCTGAGGTGTAGTTGCTGTGGGTGTTTGTTCTATTTGAGATGTTGGTGCAGCTAGCAAAGCAGATGCAGAAGTCGTTCCACTGCTGTTTTCTTGCTTTTGTACTACACTATCAGAACTAATAGTAGTATTTTCTGCACGAACTGGCAAACTCATACCAACGAAAGTCACAGATGTAAGAGCTAGTAAAGTAGAAGTATGTCGCCAAAAAATATTGTTCATGTCTGTTTTTTCTTGTTCATTCTGTTGTCTCTAGTTTGGATAAGAAATGTGATTAGAAAGTGACCAAAAAAGCGAGTAAGCCGAATCAACAATAAGAATAAAATTTCACTATAATTTTAAATATCCCACCGAAAAATTTACAAAGTTAGAGTTTCTTTATTAAGAAATATAACTGTTTCTCACTATCTAAAGTTGTAAAATAAGTCTTGCTACCGATAGATAAATAAAAACACCTAAAACATCAACCGCAGTGGTAATAAACGGAGCTGACATCAAGGCTGGATCTAGACCGAAACGACGAAACAAAAAAGGTAGGGCAGAACCTGACACCGAGGCTAAAATAGAAATTGCAAATAGGCTAATTCCCACAGAAAGCGCTACTCCCCAATTGCCTTGGAGAAAGTAAGCCCATACCGTCACCACTGTCCCTAACATTAACCCCAGAATTGCCCCAGCGCTCGCCTCCCGTCCAATCACGCTTACCACCCTTTTGGAGCGAATTTCCTGAGTACTTAGTCCCCGAATGACAACCGTTGAAGATTGCGCTCCAACATTACCACCTGCGTCAATTAACAATGGAATAAAGAAAGTCAAGGCAACAACTTGCTCTAAAATCGCCTCTTGATTTTGAATTACCACAGCGGTAGCCGTATTAGTAACCAGCAGTAACAGCAGCCAAACAACACGTTTACGGGCAACAACAACTAGGTTTGTTTGGAAATAATTGTCGCCACCAGACTGAACACCACCCAGAGTATAGATGTCTTCTGTTGCCTCCTGCTGTAGAACATCAATAACATCATCAACGGTGACAATGCCAACTAAACGCTGCTCGGTATCTACCACAGGTAGGGCAACAAAGTCATAGTGCTGAATCAGTGTCGGTGTGGACAAATACCACTTCCCGAGTCATGATTTCACTCACCGTTTGCTCCGGCTGTGCAATGACTAAATCCCGTAGGGAAAGAGTTCCTGTCAGACAGCGGTGACCATCAGTAACATACAAGTAGTAGATAATTTCCGTAGCGTTTGCTAAACTGCGAATTCGCTCCAAGGCTTGGGCAATTGTCATACTTTCCTTAAGCGAAATATATTCTGGAGTCATCAGTCGCCCAGCGGTACCCACTTTATAACCCAAAAGTAGGGCAGTGGCTTGGCGTTCCTCAGGACTAAGTTGTTGAAGCAGCCGCCTGACAACTTTAGCAGGTAACTCCTCAAAGAGTCGCGCTCGGTCATCCGGCGACATCTGATCTACAATGTCGAGGACATCTTGATGCTTAAATTCTGTAATTAAGGACTGTTGTACACTGGGGTCGAGATATTCATAAACTTCAATCGCCTCCTGCTTGGAAAGTAAGCGGAAAGCGATCGCCTGCATAGCTTCTGGTAACCCCTCAATTGCTTGGGCAATATCCGCAGGTTGTACAGGTACAAGTAAGGCTTTTGCTCCCTGCAAGTTTTCTTGTTGTAGCAGTGTTTGTAGTTGCGTTCGCACTAACTCCACAAGTTCTTGTCGATTCGGTCGTCTTAGAGAGGGAAATCGATTCTCACTCAAGGTAAACCCCCTTGATGCAGACTTAAATAAAAACCTTTGTGGTAGATGGACAAGACTCAAGTGTGAATAACAAAATCAATCACCCTTGAACTCACCACATACATGAATTAAAATCTGAATACAGCAGCTAACGGTGCATTATCTGGGACTAATTCTGGCTCAACTGCATAAACTGTTCCACCATTCAACAAAGTATGGATAGCAGCAAAATCCATTAAATCTTCGTCCCCAATTTCTTGTTCCTGATGCAATTCAACATGACTCTCATCTGAATTAAAATTTCCCCACTTCTGTATACCAACTGCAACAAATAAAGTGTCAACCAGTTGATAGTAAGCCATAGGAACAATTTCTTTCATATTGTTACTACTTGAACCTGTACCTGCTAATTCCTCATAACGTTCAACTGCTGCTTTTTGGGCTTGCTGAAAGTAGGGCTGTAAAATTGTCCAAGCTGATGAGTGTAACTCTTGTGCCTTTAACTCATCTGGATTGCCTGTCACTCCTTCATCCATCAAATAGCGATAAGTATTCGCTTCTTTATAAATTGGAAACAGGTATTCTACACCTGCCAATACTAAAGGTGCTTGCTGATTTTTCAGCAACTCTTCCAATCCTGCATCCACTTTCCGAAAATATCTCAGGAGATTATCTTTTTGCTCATCATTTCCAGCACCTTGACCATGAAACATACCAGCCCGTTCGCCGCCGCCTTGTGACGTGCCAGTATGAAACTGTAACTGTTTTTCAGCGTTATCATATTTCAGTGCTTCAGCAATACTTTGAGGCACATTTTCTAATTCAATCTCGCTGACACTATAACGCGTCCCTTGAAATAGTCTCACTTGATTTTGACTAAGAGCCAAGATGTAGAACCGTCCATCACCTGTGAGCAGAGGTAGCAACGGCTTCAGGTGGAAACGGTCGGTGACAACGACTAATTCTTGAAAATTTATTGGTAGGCAATAATAACTAAACAAATTAGTAGAAATAAAAATTGCCAGTCCATCACTTTGGTGCTGCCAAAATTTATATTCATCGAGTTCTTTGGCTTTTTCTAACAAGTCTCTTGCATCTTGACTACAAAGCCCACTTTTTATGAGTTGTTCCTCTGCCTCTCGTAGTAAATTTTTAAACCGAATCGGGTCTTGTTGCGTTTCTGTTCCCAGCCGATGGGTTGGCATATAAATTGAGACACAAACTCCATCCGGTTTTTCTATTAAAGTCTTTAGTTCATCAATGGACAATAATTTCATGGCGTTGACTCCTTCATGAAAAGACAAGGTATTGAAAAGTTTAATTTTAAAACTAAAGTTTTGTCATGTGATTTCTTGGGGCTATGAATATCAATTATTGAACAGAGATTTTCAATTCCCATTTTGATATGCTACAGAAAAATCCCTAACCCCCGCTTATTCCCAGATAGCAGTCTAGCTAGGAATATGGGGGTAAGGAAGAATATTAACTGTGACATCAAAAAAGTGAATGAGTCATTCATTTCTCTGATTCACAGTTGTTCAAATCCGCGCTAGTTATCTTTAGTATTGACAATAAATGTGAAGAGAAAATGACAACGACTAAGAAAAAACCAATAATATTAAATAGCATTTCTGACAAAAAGACCCAGCAGTGTAGAAACAAGTGTCAGAACAACTGAAGCTAACAACGCAGGTAGGAAACCAGCAACTATAAAACCAGGAACGAGGAATCCTACCAGCCAAAGCATGAGTGCGTTAATGACAAATAGAAACAAACCTAGCGTCACAAGGGTGAGGGGAAGCGTCAAAATGAACAAAACAGGTCGAACAAATGCATTGACTAACCCTAAAATTAGAGCGGCAATTGCGGCTGTGCCAAAACTATCAAACGCAAAGCCTGGTACAATATAGGCTGTCACTAATAGTGATAAAGCAGCAACTAGCCAAGTTAGTAAGAAGTTTACTATCAACATTCGTCAAATCTCGTCACTGGTTAGAGTTTGATAGCAAGTTGCAATGAGAGCGATAGTAAATGAAGCTGATGGGAAGGTGCTACCCTTACGGGTAGAAGTGCGTAGGGCATCTACACACAAAAGCCCTATCGCCCCATCAGTTCCAACACGTATGGGTTCTCAACCCACAACACACAACATATAGTTAGAGGTCACAAGGAGTGATAACCTTTTTCTCTAGCTATCTTCAGTATTGCCAAGAAATGTGAGCAGAAAATGACAGCGACAATTGCTGCAGCTACTTGAGTGGTAGAACAATTTGAAAAGTTGACCCTTCCCCAACTGCACTTTTGACGCTAATCTCACCGCCGTGTGCTTGAACGATTTGTTGGGCGATCGCCAACCCCAAACCAAACCCGCCAGTTTTGCGCGAACGCTTTTTATCGACTCGGTAAAATCTCTCAAAAATATGAGGCAAATCAGTTTCAGGAATCCCAATCCCATTGTCTACGACTTGAATGACAGCCTGACGTGACTGGGTGAAAAGCCGTAACAGCACTTTCCCGTCAGCGTTCGTATATTTGCAGGCGTTGCTAACCAAATTAACCACTGCTTGACGCAGCAAGTCTAGTTCGGCTTGCACTTTCACATTGTCAGGGGGCAATTCGCAAGTTAAACTGATATCTTGTGCATCTTCTTGTGTTGCATAGTTGTCTACTAGCTGAATAAGCAAGTTGTTCAAATCAACTGCTTGCAACGATTGCGGAGGTAATCGTCCTTCATGACGCGCCAGAAACAGCAGATTATTGATAAGGAGACTCATTGACTTGCCGACATCAACGATTTTCTCGTAGCGCTGACGTTGTTGGGCGGGATTGCTAGATGTAGACAGTAAGCCGTATTGGGCATTGCTGATAACTGCTGCTAGAGGCGATCGCAATTCATGAGAAGCATCCGCTGTAAAGCGTTGTAGCTGTTCGTAAGTTTGACGAATCGGTTGCATTGCTAGTCCCCCCAAGAACCAACCAGCCACAGCTATTATCCCTAAAGTCACTGGCACTGTCACAAGTAAAACTAGCCGTAGCTGAGCCAGATCATTTTGGGTGGATGTCAGCGGCATTGCAACTTCGAGATAACCGATTAACAGATTATCTTGGTAGACGGGCAGCGTTAACTGACGAAGCCAGATAACAGTGGGCATTGCCCTCCAGGAGTGAAGCGCGGTTTTGATAGTATGAAATCCAGGGGTCATTGTCAACTGCGCTCTTGGAGCCGTACCGAAAAATTGCACCAGTTGCCCTTTGGTATCGTACCAACGCGCATATACAAGTTCAGTACCCAGTGGTGGCAAATTACTCCCTAAGATCGGCACATTTTCTAGGTCTAACTGTCCCTGACGCAGATCATACTTCGCGTTGACTGCCATCACTCTGGATTTTTGGTAGAGTAAGCGATCTAAATCCTCTAGCTCGTCTAAGACTTTCTGGTAGTAAAGTACTCCGGCAAAAACGACCAAAATACTCCCCATCGTTAGGGTAAACCATAGAGCTAGATTGCTACGACTACGATTAAACATAATTAGAGTATCATGCAGAGGGTATCTCCCTGTTCGGTTAAGGCAGTATGCAGTGGCTCTAATTGTTTGGTGTCATCTTTTACCACTAAAATTTTCATAAAGCGCATTCGTAAAAGTCTTTTTAGGGAGAATTGTTCATTCTACTACTTAGGGTAGAAAAGCCAGACCTACCAGCATATCTTCCACCAGTCAGATTCTCATGAAGCGCTTTTGTGAAAAGTCTTTGCGGGAGAATTGTAATAGTTGATTTCTTCAGATTCTAATCCGCCTACTCGTTGCCTATTCGCGCTTGTTGCCCTATGTCCTTGTCCCGTTGGTTGCTAAAATTACAGTCTTTCAAGCTAGAATTTGTGCTGCCTGTGCCACTGCTTTTAATTGCTTTTGGACTTGGTGGTGAACCGTTGACAAACCTGCTATTGAGTCGTTACTACGGTACAGTAGACAAGCTCCAAGCTGATACACACACGCTAACAATGCAGCTTCTGGTCAATGTGCAAGTCATCAAAGCTGAAATTGAAAAGGAGCGTGGCTTTACCATAGTTGAACTTAATACTGCCAACTCCGTACTCAAAAAGTTAGAATTCAAGTTTCCAGCCACAGAATTAAGCTCTATCAAAGCCATGATTGCTGAAGAACTGGGAGTGTCTGCAGAAGTAGAAACTCTGCAACCTAATACACAAATGCAGGTGCAGCTTGCAGTCAAGGCGCTAGGAATCCTAGCTGAAATCGATAAGGAGCAGGGGTTTACCAAAGTTGAGGTCAACACCGCAGACTCTGTACTCAAAAAGTTAGAATTTGAGTTTCCAGTCACAGAATTAACCTCTGTAAAAGCCATGATTGTTCAAGAACTAGGACTGTCTCCTGAAAATGCCACGATGTTAGTCAGCTATCGACTAAAAAGCTAGCGAGCATTCAAAATACTTTCCTCAGCCCACTCTCCCACTCTCCTCAGGAGGTTTGAGGCTATAACCCATGCCGTAGACCGTTTTAATCCAATCTTCTGCACCAACTAACTGCAACCGATGCCGCAACTTGCGTACCAGTACAGTTAGAGCATTGCTTTCGGGTTCCATACCCCACTCCCACAATGCTTCTTCAATTTGATTGCGAGTTAAAATCTGATTGGGGTGACGCATCAAATACTCTAGCAGTTGAGCTTCACGCGGCGATAATTCCACACTAGCGTCACCCCGTTCCACGCTTAACGTAGTTAGGTGCAGTTGTAAATCAGCCATCCGGAGGATTTCTCCCTGCCATAAGGGCGATCGCCGCGCCAAAGCACGTACCCGCGCTAAAAGTTCCACCAGATCTGCAGGTTTGACCAAATAATCATCTGCCCCAGCATCTAAACCTGTGACTTTATCCGGGGTAGTATCCTTAGCAGTGAGCATCAGTACAGGTGCGGTTTTACCTGCTTGGCGATACTGACGACACAGACTCAATCCGCTGATTGTCGGCAACATCCAATCTAGTATCAACAGATCATACTCTTTGGAGGACAATAGCCATTGTGCGATTTCCCCGTCTTCAACGCCATCGACAATGTAGCCAGCTTCCGACAGCACACCCTGTAATGGCTCTAATTGTTCGGGGTCGTCTTCTACTAGTAAGATACGCATAAGCCTTTTTGGTGACCCGTCTTTGCTATAGAACCGCCTTGCTCATAATACAAAAGCCTAAGATTTCCCACGTCTTCCACCAGTTAGATTATCTGCCCTTTTATCGGGTGATGCGGAGGATTTTGTCCTGCTGTGGCGGGCAATTTCCGCGCCCGTCGCAGTTACTGGTTGTGACATATAATTCGCCATCCGGTCCCATGATTGCCTCTCGGAGTCGCCCCTGTTTACCTTGCAAGTACACCTCATGCAGCTGGACTTGTTGAGGTGACTTTGGATTGAAGGCGACACGGTGCAGGTGTTGGGAGCGGAGGGTAGCAATAATTAAGCTGCCTTTCCACTCAGAAATCGCATTTCCTGTATAAATTGCTGCCCCACCTGGAGGTAAAGCTTGACGCCAGACGATGGACGGAGTAACAAGTCCTTGTCTTGATTCGCAACGGTAGATGGTGGGCCAGCCGAGGTTGTCGCCTGCTCTTGCTACACTGACTTTATCGTGACCGCTTCTACCCAACTCGCCACTCGGACCGTGGTCTGTTACCCATAGGATTGATGGATCAGCCCAATCAAACCCCTGAGTGTTGCGAATACCAGTAATATATACGGGATTTTTCGGGAACGGATTGTCTTGCGGCACTTGTCCGTCAGGCGTCACGCGCAGAATTTTACCTGCAAGGCTATTAACATCCTGGGAACTTTGGGGTTTTCTGGCATCGCCAGTCCCAATGTAGAGCATTCCATCAGGACCAAAGCGGATGCGGCCACCGTTATGATATTGCGCTACAGGAATATTGTCGAGAATTATTCTATCTGGCGAAGCACTGAGTCCATTCTGGGATAGTCGCCATCGTTCGACGCGATTGACCTGCGACCCATTTTTGTCAGTGGTGTAGTACACGTAGAAAAGTCGGTTTTGGGCAAAGTTTGGATGAGTCGCAATGCCAAGTAAACCATCTTCGCCACTATCTGTAACATCAATCGTGGCTACTGGCTTTTGGACAAGTTTACCACCCCGCACGAGGCGAACCCGTCCAGGTCGTTCAGTGACTAACATATCTTGATTTGGCAGAAAAGCAATTCCCCAAGGAACTTCAAGACCTGTTACCACTTCTTCAGCCCGCACCTTTACTCGTCCTTGTGAACCGAAGTTATCTTCCACTAAAGTACACGCTTGATTCTTGGTAGAAGTTTGTTGACTGGCTTGTTGAGTTGTTTCTGTTTGTTGATTGTTAGCGTTTGCGGATTCAGATGTTGGTAAGGTGCAAGAAGAAATTCCCAAGCATACCATGCCAACAAGTAATTTTGCTGCAAGTATTCTTGTCAGGTTCATGATAATTTTCTCCAAAAAATTGCTGCTTGCATGGTCTTTGAAATAGCTAAATAATTAATTTCCCTAGTTCTAGGATTTGTTGCGAATTTGCTAGGGATGCAGTTGACGGCTTGACTGTGTAGTCACCATGAATACCATTAATTCTATAGATATTTTGTCTGTCGCTGAGTTTTATAACCTCTATCCACAGACCTGAGTTGAAAAAAGGCAGCTATGGTCAAGGGAAAACAGGTTTTTTCATCCGTTCTGGTGTACGGAAGTACATGATGGCTACTTGGAAATTAGGCGCTTTCACTTTTTGGTCACATTTATTGTCAACACTGGTGACACATTAGACGATGGCAATAGCCTTGTAAGTTCGTCAGAATTTATTGAGAGGTAAAATGGTTTCCAATCAACTCCAGCACGCTGTTGGTATATTTCCCAGTCGTAGAAGTGCGCTACAGGCGCTCAACGAATTGAGCAGTAGTGGCTTTCCAATGAAGAAAGTTTCTGTTATCACTAAAAAAACCAAAATCGATGAGCAATCTGATGATGTTGACATGAGTGAACCTGCTCTCACTTCATCTGAAGGTGCGGTTGCGGGTGCGATAGCTGGTGCTACGACAGGAGGTTCACTTGCCTTAGTTGGGGGTTTGGCTGCTTTGCTCATTCCTGGAATTGGTCTGGCCCTAGCAGCAGAATCTATTTTACTCATCCTTGTAGGCACTGGAGCGAGTGCAGCAGCTGGCGGTCTTGTTGGCGCACTACAGGGTTGGTTTGTTCCTGAAAAAATCGCCCAACTGTATAATGAGCGAGTCTTCCAAGGCGATTATTTGATGACGCTAGAAGGCACAAACGAAGATATTCGTCATGCTGAACCTGTTTTAAACCGCTGTGGTATTCAGGAGTGGCGCGTTTTTGACATTCCTACAAATTGAAGCAATTGAGTATTAAATTGATAACGATGCTCTACCAGCTAAACAAGCTACTTACGTACCTAACTTCCTTTGTTTAAAGTAAAATAATAAATCAAAGAACATCAGGAGTTACCATGTACGTGCTAATTGGTGGAGCAGGTTTGGTAGGGCTATGTTTAGCACAGAAATTGGTAGAACTAGGACATACCATAGGTGTGATTGACATTGACCCTAACGCTTGTCGTTATGCCCGCGAACAAGTGGGAGCAATGGCTTTTGAAGGCAGTGCTGTCAGTACAGAAGTGTTGTTAGAAGCTGGGATTCGTAAAGCTGATGCCCTAGCAGCCGTTCTCCAGGATGATGCTTTAAACTTAGCAATGGTAACTCTCGCCAGACACTACGGTGTTCCCCATATTCTGTCTCGGATGCGCCACCCCGATTTTGTGGAACCGCTGCGTTTAGCTGGAGCTAATCATATTATCAGTACCGTCGATCTGGCAGTTTCAACAATGGTGAATTCTATTGAGTATCCGCAAGTAGAATCAATGATGCATTTTGAGCAGGGACAGATTGAGGTTTTAAAACTTTCCATCTCAAACAATTGCTATGTTGTCGGTCGTAGCGTTGCCGAAATTGCTCAGGATTCCCGGTTTCCTACTGGCTCTTTAATAATTGGCTATCAACCCCATCCCCACGAAGATTTAATGATTCCTAACGGCAGTACAGTACTGGAACCCGATTCAACTGTGTTAATTGTGACTAAACCAGGGACATTACATCAAGTCATTGATTTTATCGAAGGTTGTAAATGATTAATTTAAATGAAGCCATATCCGCTTTTTTATTCAGCGATCGCTGTTATTGTACTGACATCCTGCACATCGCCAGAGAAGCCACCGCCAAAAGCTGATACTAATCAGGTCTCTCAATCTCAAAAGGTGGTAATTTTGGATGAAAATTTCAAGACAGTAACGGGTCAAACTATTTATGTCCCTGTCTACTCGCACATCTATCATGGGGATGGGAAAAGAATTTTCAATTTAGCGGCTACTCTCAGTATTCGTAATACTGATTTGACCAACCCTATCATCATTTCTTCTGTGCGCTACTATGACTCAAATGGGAAATTAATTAAACAGTATTTGGAACGCCCGATTCAACTTGCTGCCCTAGCTTCTACGGATTTTGTTGTAGATAGAACTGACACTAGTGGAGGTTCAGGGGCTAACTTTATTGTGGAGTGGGTAGCTCAAACAAAAGTTTCTGAGCCTGTGGTTGAAGCAGTGATGATTGGTACTGACTTGCAACAAGGAATTTCCTGGATCAGCCCTGGCAAAGTTATTAAAAGTCAAAATAATGACAAGCGCTCATCTTCTCTACAGGGTTCTTGAAAAGCGACTAATCATCATCTAGTCTCAGCAGTTGCTCGTCAATCTTTTGTATCCGCCCTTGGACAATTTCTTCTGAGAGGATTCGCTTACGCATTGCCTCGTTAAGCGCTGCTTTCTCTGCTAGCAATAAACGGCGACGAATAGCATCGAGTTTTGTGTGTTCGCCTCTGTTTTCGTCAAACTCATTCGGGCGGCGATTATAGAATTCCCGCAGTGTTCTTTCTGCTGCTGCCACTTGCACTTGATAAGCAGAACGCATCTCCTCATAGACAGATTTTGGCAACACCCCTGACTTCAACAGGCTGTCTAATTCATCTTGTGCTGCTTTACCTGCCATTAGCTGGGCTTGCAATTCTTCAACCTGTTGCTGAGCCTCTGAAAATTTAGATAATTTTAAGCGTTTTACCAGCCAAGGCAAACTTAACCCCTGGCCTACTAATGATACCAGCACACTACCGAAGACTAAAGCGATGAGACCCTCTCGCCCCGGTAGTGTGGTGGGTAAACTCAACGCCAAAGCCATTGAGAGCGAACCTTTGATGTTGCCTAAAAAGAGTAAATGTTGCCAGCGCAATGGAATTGGGCGGTCAAACCAACGAACTCCTGCTAGCAGCGGATAGACCGTAAGAACTCGCGCTGCTTGATACGCCAAAACTGCAAGGAGAATTCCAGGTAAAGTCCTCCAGAGCGTTACCAGGTTTATTTCTACACCAATCAGTAGAAAAATAAAGGTGTTGACAGTAAAACTGGCATATTCCCAGAAGCTCAACAAGGTGATGCGACTAGAAGCAGAAGTATTGCGAGAAAGCCCAAAATTGCCGAAAATTAATCCAGCTATAACTACAGCCACAGCACCTGATACACCGAGAAATTGCCCAACCTGAAAAGTTCCTAATGCAACTGCGACCGTCAGTAAGAGACTGCTAAGGGGATCATCTAAACGGGCGAATACAGGTATGCTTAAGTAGCCCAAGACTAACCCTACGAGGCAACCACCTAAAGCGATAAATAGCACCTGTTGAATTCCCTGTAGTAACGTGAGCGAACCTGTCGAATATACTTGCAAAATCAGGTTGAACGAAACTAGGGCAGCGGCATCATTGAATAGGGTTTCTCCTTCAACGATGGTGGAAAGCCGGGAGGGCACCCGTATCTCCTTAAAGACCGCAATCATTGAAACCGTATCAGTGTTTGCTAGAATGACTCCTACAAATAGAGCGGGTATCCAAGTTAACCCCAGCCCAAATTTCAATAGGACGGCAATAATAGCACTGGAAAACACAGCCCCTGGACCAGCTAGGAGGGCAATCGGTTTAAACGTGCTTCTTAGGCGGCTGATATCTGTATTGATGCCAGCTTCAAAGATTAGAATTGGCAGGAAAAGATTTAAAACAAGGGTTGGATCTAAACCAATGGGACGAGACAATAGTTCAGTGATCGGCAAACCTGCCAACACTAAACCTGTAACGTAGGGAACACGAAGCCGCCGCGTTAGCAGAGCAACGCCGGTGGCTAGGAGCAGGAGAATAATTGAAACAGTGACTAAGGAAGCAACATCCACTTTGGTTTTGGAAAGTTATTTTGACTTCTGCGATAAACGTTGCCAAAAAGGTGTACAAGTGTCAAAAAAATTTTTGTCACACTTGATGGAGAGTGTTTGAGCCATTGTTATAATATATTGTTTATGAAGAAAATATTGGATTGACGACCTGTCTAATTTTTACCCTGCAAAGTTCCCTAGTACTGTTGAAATCCCTACTGGAACCGACGCCGGATATCGGCGCTTTTTGGGCGATTGTTCCAAAGCTATAGGGTAGCGTCGCCTTCTGGAAAATCTTCCTGGAGAAAAGGAGACAATTCCTGATTCAGCCGACCTGCTTTAACAAATTCAGCGTAGGTGTCTGCCTCAATCGACAGCAGTTCTCCCCGCAGCTGTTCAGCCGTAAAGTTCCGCAAATTAGGATACTCATTTTGTAGTTGGTCAATCTCTTGTTGCAAACGGTTCAACTCCCCTTTGACCAGCGTTTCCTGGTAGCGGTAAAACTCTGGTTCAACACCCGGACGTTCCTCTACTTGATTGAGGTATTGCAGAACACGATTGAGCGCAGCCAAACGCGCGATCGCTTCCGAATATCTCTGACGCAGAGGTTGATCCCCCAAAAGATTGAGTTTCTCCAACAAAGGTTTAACACTCAATCCCTGCACTAGCAAAGTAAACAACACCACCCCAAAAACTGTGGCGATGATTTCCTTTCGTTCAGGCAGGTTAGCAGGTATACTCAATGCCAGAGCGATGGAAACTGAACCTCGTAGTCCGCCCCACCACAGTACCGTTTGGTCCTGTAAGGGAATCGACGAGTTAACAAGGCGATTACTTAGGCTGCTTAGAGCGTAGATAGCGATCGCCCGTGTCAAAATCATCGCTACCACGGTTACGGCAATAATTCCCAAGTTTTCTCCTAGAATGGCAAAGTGGATCTGATCGCCAATCAGCAGAAACACAATGGAGTTGACAAAAAACGCCAGAAACTCCCAAAACTCAGTCACAATAATTCGGGTGCGGGGGTTCATACCGATGCGAGAGCCAAAGTTACCTAGGATTAAGCCTGTGGTAACTACCCCAATCACTCCCGAACCCCCCAAATCTTCGGTAATCAGATAAGTGCCGTAGGCAGAAACCAGAGTTAATGATTGCTCTACCAATGGCAAATCGAACCGTTGAGTTAGATAGGAAATACCAAAACCAATGAAACCGCCGACAGCAATACCAATACCAACAACTGAAAACAATTGAACTAAAATCGACTGAATCGCCAAGTTAGCAGTACCTAAGGGAAGCGCCACCAAAAAACTGAAGGCAACTACCGCCATACCATCGTTAAACAGGCTCTCACCTTCCATCAACGTTGTCAGACGGCTTCCCACACCTAGTTCTCGAAATAACGCTGTGACAGAAACCGGGTCAGTAGCAGATAGACTTGCCCCAACCAGCAAAGCCGTAGTTAACGACATTCCAGTAAGTTGATTTAACCCCAAGGCGATTCCTAAAATCGAAATCACTACCCCAAGCACCGCATACAAGCAGATCGGAACTAAATCTCGCTTCAAATTCGACCATTTCAAATTCCATGCCGCTTCAAATAAGAGTGGTGGTAAAAAAATTGACAGAATCAATTGCGGAGAAAGATTCACGAGGCGGACATCGACAAAAGCCAAACCTAAGCCCACAATTACCAACAACAACGTATAAGGAATCTGGCGAAACCAGCTAAAAATCTGCGGCAGCGTTGCTACACTTAGAGATACTGAGAGTACCAAAAGAAATTGCTTCAGATTGTCTTCAATGATGACCGAAGATTGCACCGACTCAAGCGCCATAACAATTCTAGGCTCCTTATTTGCCACATCAAACGGATTGTCCTCAATTATGCGGTACTGAGGAGACGTAATTCACTTAGTACAGGATTGCACAATATGGTAACGTTATGGATTTATGAGAAGCTGTACTAAGGAAACTTTCTGCTGGAAACTCGCTTGAGTTGAAGTGCTGCATCGCTGTCACTTTTTAGTCACAATGATTTCCAATACTGGAAATATCAAGAAGATTTACAAGTTGACAAAGCGGTTCTATATTACCTTTTTAACTTATGAGTTAATCAGGTTCAACGCAAAAGATTTCCTTTACACAACTCCTCCACGGTATTCTCTATGTTGGACCTCTGGTACAAAAACGCTGTCTTGTACTGCATTGATGTCGAAACCTACATGGACGCCAATGGCGATGGTGTCGGTGACTTTGAGGGACTGACTCAGCGACTAGACTACATCGCTGGGTTGGGAATTACCTGCATTTGGCTCATGCCATTTTATCCTACTCCCAACAAGGACAACGGGTATGACGTGATGGATTACTACAACGTTGATCCCCGTTTAGGTACGCTTGGGGATTTCGTTGAATTTACACGTCAGGCGTATGAACGCGGTATCCGCATTATCGTTGACCTGGTAATCAACCACACTTCCGACCAGCACCCTTGGTTTCAAGCAGCTTGCAAGGATGAAAATTCAAAGTACCGGAATTATTATGTGTGGTCCAAAGAGAAGCCTGAAGACATAGAGGAAGGAATTGTTTTCCCAGGTTTTCAAAAGAGTACATGGACTTACAACGAAGAAGCGGGAGCGTACTATGCTCACCGATTTTATGACCACCAAGCTGATCTAAATCTTACCAACCCTCAAGTGCGTCAGGAAATCCAAAAAGTCATAGGCTTTTGGCTTGCTCTAGGTGTATCCGGCTTCCGGCTCGATGCGGCTCAGTTTTTAATTGAAATACGGGAGAATAAAACCCAATTTAATGTCGATAGTCTTTACATCTACCTGAAGGAGATACGGGACTTCCTTTCGTGGCGACGTGGGGATGCGATTTTGCTAGCAGAGGTAAATGTCTCCGTGGATGAACTATTACCATACTTTGGGAACGGAGACAAGATGCAAATGCTCTTCAATTTTATTGTCAATCAGCACTTGTTTCTTGCTCTCGCCCAAGAAAAGGCTGCCCCACTTGTAGAAGCGTTGAAATCACTGCCGAATATTCCTGAAATTGGTCAGTGGGCGAACTTCATCCGCAACCATGACGAACTGACCCTTGATAAACTCTCCGACGCCCAACAAGACGAGATTGCAGCTGCGTTGGCACCAGATAGAGAGCAGATGTGGATTTTCGACCGGGGTATCCGCCGTCGCTTCGCCCCAATGGTTGACGGTGACCCGCGTCGGCTGCGGCTTGCTTACAGCCTGATGTTGACCCTACCTGGTACTCCTGTGATCAATTATGGTGAGGAACTTGGAATGGGCGATGACTTGTCCCTAGAAGAACGCAACCCAGCTCGCACGCCAATGCAGTGGTCAAGTGAGGCGAATGCAGGCTTCTCAACAGCACCTCCCGAACAACTGGTGCTTCCCGTAGTCAAGGAAGGGAAATACAGCTACAAGCACTTGAATGTTCTTGAGCAGCGTCGTGACCCCAAATCGCTCCTCAACTGGATGGAACGCGCCATCCGTATGCGTAAGGAATGCCCAGAGTTTGGCTGGGGGAAATACCAAATCATCAGTACAGACAATCCTTGCATTTTTGCACACCGTTGTGAGTGGCACAGTGGTGTTGTCATCGCCGTGCATAATTTAGCTCGAGAGGCTTGTACTGTAACACTTGAGCTAGAAGAGGGCGACGGGGAACGCCTGATAGATTTACTTGGAGACCAGCCCTACGAAGCTATTGACGGTACTTCTCACAATATCCAACTTGAGGGCTATGGTTATCGTTGGTTTCGTGTTGGCTGTCAGCATCTCTAGGCGACAAAATTGTTGTAAATTAATGAAAGGCGATGGAGCTCGCCGTAACCGCCTTTTCATGTTTGTATTAATGCAAAGGCTGATGGCTCCTACTTTTCCGGCTTGCTACGGAAGGGTAGGGCTGTATGCTTTGAACTTCCGGCTTGCAAGTCACGCTTACCCATTGGTGATTCTCAAGCTGCGTGATGTTAGAAAGCTTTCTTTGGATTTTACTTGTAGGCTTTTTCGTCGGACAAATCGCCCGACGGCTGAAAGCTCCTGCACTCGTAGGCATGATTTTAGTCGGAATTCTACTAGGTCCGCAAGTTGCTGACGTAATTAGCCCTGATGTCCTCGCAGCGTCAGATCCCTTGCGAAAGATAGCTGTGATGGTAATTTTGATGAAGGCAGGGTTAGGGTTAGACCGAGAAAAACTGGTACAGCAGGGAACAGTAGCATTACGATTGGGGTTTATGCCTGCTGCGTGTGAAGCTGTGGCGATCGCCCTAGCTGCTATGTGGATTTTAAAGTTCGACTTTCCGACAGGGCTGTTGCTGGGTTGCATCATTGGGGCGGAATCACCAGCAGTTATTGTCCCAGGAATGCTGCGACTGAAAAGCCTGGGTTGGGGGATTGCTAAAGGGATTCCCGATGCCATCCTAACTGGAAGCGCCTTGTCAGATGTGTTACTACTGCTGGTGTTTAGCTTGTTGCTGAACTTCTTGGCACAAGGAGCAGCAGAGGTAACATTACCTTTTGGCTTAACCCTAAGTGCGGTTCAACTTCTTCCCTTTCAGATTATTTGCCAGATTGTTCTGGGAGTCGTGCTAGGTTGGCTGACAGCACAAGTTTTAGTTTTGCTGCTCGTGAAGCAGAACTGGACTCAAAATGCGGTGCAGGACACGCTTGTAGCGGCGAGTTTTGCATTGTTGCTTGTGGTTGTAGCAGAGAAGTTCCCCTATTTCTCTGGCTATCTAGCAGTAATGGCAATCGGATTTTTCTTGATTGAGTTGGATGCTCCTTTAGCACGGCGGTTGCGTCAGGGTTTCGATAGCCTGTGGATTGTAGCAGAAATTGTTTTATTTGTGTTGTTAGGCACAAGTATTCAATTGCAAGTGCTGGAAAAAACTCTGCTTTCAGGGTTGTTGATTCTGGCGGTGGGTACACTCATTGGACGTGCTTTAGGATGGTACTTGTCTACTTTGGGGAGTAATTGGAACTGGCGGGAACGGCTGTTTTTGCTGCCAGGGAACTCTGCAAAAGCGACCGTTCAAGCGGCAATCGGAGCGATTCCTTTGGCACAGGGGATTCAGGGTGGAGAGACAATCTTGGCGATCGCTGCATTATCTATCCTGGTTACTGCACCCATAGGAGCTTGGGCAATTCCTACGTTTGCACCAAAACTGCTAGAACGGGGTCAAGTTGACCCAACCAAGGTAGCGATCGCCCGTCGCATTGTCCTGTTAGCCGCTGTTGATACCTCCTCCCTCGCTACTCAAGTGTTGACTAAAGCTGCCGATCTTGCCCGTCGTAGCGATAGCGAGGTCATTGTGTTGCACGTCATTCGCACGATTGATCCGCAAGGCCTAGAGCATCTGCGCTCAAAAGTTCAGCGACTTCTTGCAGACATTCGCCACAAGTTTATCACCGCCACAGGCTCAGTCCCGGAGGAAATTATCCGCTTTGCTCAGGACTATCGAGTCGCTGAAATTGTCATGGGAAAGCGAGGTCATCAACCTTGGAATCAGGTTCTGGTAGGTTCTGTTTCTCAAGCAGTACTTGAATCCAGCCCGATTCCCGTCATTTTAGTTGAAGATGACCGATTGCCGATTCGACCTCAGTAACAATTTACTTTTTTGCCATGCTAAAAAACCATGCGCCAGAATCAATGTTGGATAGTTCTCAAAGTTGCAAGCATTTACCATAAGTTAGAGGTTGACTTGAAAATGCCTGAAGATATTATAATCACTTTTCAATCACATTTGTTTCTAATACTTAATGTATAAGGAAGCTTTAAGGATTAGCTTGGAAATAGTTTTTTAATAATTTTAATAATTCAGAAAAAACAGAGAATAGATGTTTCTATCACTAGATGCATAAATGAGTATTTCCAGTCCATTTTTCTTAGTAAATAGTCTGAATAATCCGGGAGTTTTTTAATGACTAGCTTACTTCGCTTATTCTCACTAAGTATGTCTTTGCCAACTTTATGTTTGGCAGTAAATGCGGTAGCACCGTTCCCAACTTACGCCCAAACCTCAGCACAGACAGCCTTTAGTGATGTTGAACCTAATTATTGGGCGCAGCCATTTATTCAACGTTTGGCTGACAAAAATATTGTGGCTGGCTATCCTGATGGCACATTTCGACCAGAGCAAACAGTACAGCGTGATGAATTAGCCGCAATCATTCGTAAAGCTTTTAACCAACCCCCAGTGCGGCAGATAGAAAGCGGGTCTGTATACAAAGATGTTCCTGAAGGATATTGGGCTGAACGTCCCATTGAGTCAGCATATCAACAAGGATTTATGTCCGACTATCGTGGAGGTTACTTCCGACCAAATCAACCTGTTTCCAAGGTGGAAGCAATAGTTGCTTTGAACCGAGGTTTAAATTTCACTTCTAACGCTTCAGTAGCAGCATCTCCAACAACTACCGTTCCCGCAACAACTCAACCAACCACACGACGGGCAACTAAAAGACCAGTATTTGTTCCAATTGCAATGACTTCCTTGATGCAGCCTCTATTAATTCCTAGAGCCGAAGCTACCGCTGCGATCCCATCCACGACACCTCAAGCTGCGAAGCCTGATCGTCCTGTGTCAATAAATCTTAGTGACTATTACACAGATGCTAACAGTATCCCGCAATCTGCTGTTGCTGATGTAGGCGCAGCAACTAAAGCAAATGTAGTGGTTAACTATCCCAATACAAAAGTTCTCAACGCTACGAAGCCTGCTACCCGTGGGGAAGTTGCGGCTTTAATCCATCAAACATTGGTTACTAACGGAAAAATAGAACCACTTGCCGACAATTTAGCAGCTACTCAATATATTGTTAGGGCTTCTGATGGCAATCAAAATGCTCAATAGCAGTGGTTAATTGTTCGTGGTTCATAGTTCATGGCTTCTTCAATAAGCTATGAACTATGAACTATTAAGAATTTCATATTTCTATTCGGCAACGCCTTTTTTTCAAGCATTGAACGCATAGAATTCTAGGTCTTGTAGGAGAACCATTTAATCGTTACAAGCAGTTACTAACCCAAGGTAGTAACCTGGTAGCGCAAATTTTCAGCTTCCTCCACAACTTTTTCCATTCCGCCTTCGGCAATCTTTTTAACGTAATTAATTTTTACTTCCTCTAGCATATCCACCAACCAAGATTGAATTTCTTGCAGGTTATGCGTCTTTTGTAACTCTTGTTCTAAGGAATATCTAAAGTTTGTTATGATATTATCAGTTAGTTTGGCACTAACTGGGTCTTCTAGAGTTTTTATTAAGCTGCTATAGACTCTTTGAGACATATCTTTAGTTAAATTTTCTGTCAATTGGGTGGGTAATTGGCTCAAGCCAGGTATGTTTTGTATTTGTTGATATATTGGAGATTCGTTAAGGGTACTTTCAATAGTGTGACGCACTAAAGCTTCTAGATCCGATTGGACTTGAGGTAAAACATCATAAACACTGATGTTGAATAGGCGAGTAGCTATAGCTTCTATTTCGTTGGTGTTATTAACCTGAACATAAGGACGGCGCGTTTCAGGATGAAATAACCAACGTGCCAAATCACCCCGACGAATGGCATCTTGCATTTGGTCAATTATTTGAATCCCTACCATTTCAGTGAGTTCCCCAGCAAAACTAACTGCAAAATCATGGTTCAATTGCGCTCGTACTGGTTCAAGATTTAATAAATGAGCTTGGTAAAGACGAATAGTGACTGGAATAACGCGCAACCATCGCCAGAAGGGAAGTAACAAAAATAAATCGTACCAACGCCGTAGTATAGCTTCTAGCCAGTTCAAGTTGGGATTGCGGCGACTGATATAAAAAGTACGCGACAGATATTCTAGGGCAAAAATAATGACAAACGGTAAATCAATTAGCCAGAAAAGATTTACGAAGTTACCGACTTTGTCAATATCTCTATAGTAATTAGTTTCAATGAGAGGTCGAATTTGAGAATTGAAAAAATTGATTTCTGATTGCCAACGCTGCTGCGACAGATAAGTTTGACTCCAAAAAGTGGCAAAGGCACCCCTAGCAGATTGTTCATTAGTACGCAAGCGTATTTCATTTTTGATTTTTGCTAAGGTACCACTTTTATTTGCAACGTCAAAAGGATTATCCTCAATTATTTGACTGCTGAGAACACGCAATTCACTAAGCAAACTTGCTGCTTGGGGTGACTGCAAACCAGTTTGCAAAACCTCTTCTTGCAATTCGTTTACCTTGTGGAGATAGTTTTGTGTCTCTGGATGGGCTTCAATGCCCTTAACTGGGTCATAAATTCGAGTTAAAGGTGGCAAGGCTTGCAAGTAAAAATCACGCAAAGCCACATAGGTCAAGTCAAAAAAAACTAGACCCAAGTTGATGAGTGCCAGGATGGCAATGCATCGTTCAAACCAGCGGTTACGACGGACAGGAGTTTTTTTTATAACTAGTGTTGATGTCATGCTAAAAAATCTAGTTATTTTTATTCAAAATCAAAACACAGTAATTCTAAATGGCTCGGATTTGAGATTAGCTCTTTTGCTACTAAGTAACCACCAATAGTCCAGGTTTGATATATCCTTGCTTGTTTGCCAATCAATCGACCGTTCTTACCATCATAGTATTCTGGCCATTTATCCTGCATTAAACGAATTTCAGCAATCTCAATAGCTTTGTGAGCAAGCTCTAGACGATTTGTTTTTTGAGCCGCAGCTACTACTAGCCAGAGTAAAACTGGCCAATTACCACCATTATGATATGACCAAGGGATATTTTTTGGATCGCATCCTGTGACGATTCTCCACTCCATACCTTCAAGTGCTGGAAAACAAATTTTCATGGGCATATATCCCACCAAATCACTCCAGCGTTGTTCAATTAAATTCATAATGCTTTGAGATTCCTGCTCGCTGGCAAGAGATGTGATAATTGCCATCATATTCCCCACGGTGAAAAAGCGAAAATCCATACGCCCTGGTCCGAGATTACCTGCTAGATAACCGCCAGTGTCTGGAAGCCATTCAGTCAACCAAGTAGGAATTGAATTAGCATAAATATTGAATCTATTAGCGACTTCTTTGCCAAATTCATCGCCTTTAAATCGATAAATTTCATTTAAGCGATTCAAATCAATCCAGTAATATTCCCGAAGATGATAGGTCAGGCTTGCTAAACGTTGATTAACACTATGAATGCAAGAAGCATTTTCTTCATTTGGCAGGAGCAGTTCTTTAGACGCACGTAAAGCCGCATAAAATAGCACTTGAATTTCTAGAGGATGTTCGTAAACACCCATACGACGGTCAATCATAAAGGAGCCATCCGGAACCAACATCGTTGGGTACATGGCAAACCGATGGACAAGACACATTTGCAGAATTAATTTGATTCCTTGTTGGAATTCCCTTTGATGTAAAAGTGAGATATCATCTGTGAATTTTACATATGCTCGTAGCAAGATAATCCACCACAAGCCCGAATCAATCGGTGGAACCTTAGCAATGGCATGTTCCCCAAAATCAGCTATTAAATATTCCTCACCATCTTGGAATTCAACTTTAAAACTGGCTGGCATCAGTCCTGGACCTGGCTTAAAAGAATCAATCTGTGGTTCATGACTCTGCATAGCGAGAGTTTCTACTAAAAAGTTGCGTACAATCTCTGGTTTGCCATTCATGAGAAAAGCTAGCGCTGATAAGACAAAATCACGGACAAAGCATTGGTCGTAATTCAGCGCATTCAATCCAGGGTCCATAGCAGCTACGGTACCAATCGGACGACCATGATAATAAATTATTGATTTTTCGAGTAGTGTCCAAGCCTCTGACACTAAATTGTTTGTTGTTCTCATTAACTATGCACCTTATCAAACCTACTTTATAGGGTGTGTTAGCACGAAGCCGCAAAGCTTTCATCTGTTAGTCAGCTAACGCGCCCTACTTATATAACTAACAAATAGCACTTACGAATTATGGTGCGGTAGGATGCACCTAACGCACCTTCACACAGAGGTAATCTTTTAGTCTAAAGGGAATAATTAATCGCTATAAAAAATCAACAAATAGAGATATATGATATACTGCTTTGTGGATTGTTTTCATTGGGAGCAGGACGGTATTGCAACCAGGCAAAGAGTGCGGCGTTACCAAGAAAAATTAAGGTGATGATTGCCACAAGTTGAAGCATGATGCTGTATCGCATATAACAATATCCTAATAGGATAAACTGTTTTTTTTAAGAAGCAACGACTACCAAGGCAAATTTAGCAATGCGGCACAAACGCATAAATTAAGTTAAACAAGGTTGTAGTGTTCCATATGAACGTTGGTCACAGGCGCGCCCAACTCGTGCAAAGCAACCTCTACGGCATCCATCATTTTAGGTGCAGCACATATAAAATAATTACGGGTTGCAGGACGCTTGGGGATATACCGTTGCAGTAGTTCCTTATCGACGTACCCTGTCTCCCCTGACCAATCTTCTGGTGGTTTTCTAAGAACGTGGACAATTGTCAGGTCTAATTTGTCCTTGAGGGCTTCGAGTTGTTCGCGATAGGTTACATCTTCCCAAGTTTTACTTGCATAAATCAACAATAGGGGGCGTTCGTCGTTGCGTTCAGCTAAGGTAACGACCATACTCAAAATCGGTGTAATGCCGATACCTCCAGCAATGAAGACAAATCCCGCCGTATTTTCATAGCGGTCTGTGGTAAAAACTCCATAAGGACCGTCGAGGTAAGCTTTGGTGCCGGGCTTGACATCTTTGATTGTGTTTGTGAAATCTCCCACAGCTTTAATGCCAAACTCGATACTCTCGGGATGTTCAGCACTCGAAGCTATAGAAAAGGGGTGTTCTCGCATTCGGAACGGCGAGATTTGCAAAGTGATCCAAGCAAATTGACCGGGCTGGAAACGCATTCCTTCATGACCTCTGGGACGCAAAACCAAATTCCAGACATCTCCTCGCTCTTGAACGACTGTTTCCACCAAATAAGGTTTTTTCAACATGAACCAGGGCTTAATGAGGCGGACATAAATCAGCAACCACAATGCAGCTACTGCAATTCCAGTCCATATCACTCCTTTCCAAAACAGTCCCAGGTAGTTACTTACACCCAAGGCATGCCCCAAACCAAAGCCAACTGCAATCACTGCAAAGATACCATGAGCGGTGCGCCAAGGCTCGTAGGGAATATTGAGGCGTTTGCGCCAAATGGAGGTAATAATTAACAACATCAGCGCCAAAGTTGCTATAACTGCTGCCCTGGCTCTCCACGGCGCTTGTAAGAAATTTAATAGTTGCAGCGTTTCTGGGTTATCGATAAACAAAATTACCGGGTGGGCAATGATGAAGAAGAATGCCACTATCGAAGTGTAGCGGTGAAACTGAAGAATTAGGTCAATTCCGTATGAGGCTTCTACACGGTTGATGCGAGCAGTTAAGGCAAACTGCATTGCCATCATTGCCAGACCGATGAACCCAAGGGCGACGGAAAATTCTAGCCAAAAGCTTCGTTGTTCATTCGGTGTGGGAGGGTAGAAAAGCAGAATCAGTAGGGGGAAAAGGATAATGACAAGATACGCCCCTATCCAAGATACCCCTATGACCACAGGATTTTTCATCAACAAACTTCTCACTGGCGGGTACCTCCTAACTTTGCCGTTGTGATGAAACTTGCGCTCGCCTGTTGACTTCCGACCAGTTGACAACATTCCACCAATTCTCTAAATACTCAGCACGGCGGTTCTGGTATCTAAGGTAATATGCGTGTTCCCACACGTCATTACCCATAATTGGATACAAACCTTCCATAATTGGGCTGTCTTGATTTGGTGTCGTTGTGATTTGCAGTTGTCCTTGGGGGTTACGTACTAACCAAACCCAACCACTACCAAAACGGTCTCCTCCTGCTTCGTTAAACTGTTTTCTAAATGCATCAAAACTACCGAAGGTCTGATTGATTTCTGTGGCGATCGTCCCCGTTGGTTGTCCGCCACCCTGAGGACTCATAATTTGCCAGAAAATGGTGTGGTTGAGGTGCCCGCCACCGTTGTTGCGTACCGTTGTCCGAATGTCTTCAGGTACGCTGTTCAAGTCGCGCAGCAAAGCTTCAATGCTTCTGTTCTGCAAGTCAGGATGCTCTTTCAAAGCCTCGTTGAGGTTGTTGACATATGCTGCATGATGCCTGTCATGATGCAGTTTCATTGTCTCTGCATCAATAGCTTTTCCTAGTGCGCCATAGTCATATGGCAATGGTGGTAGCTGTGCGGGGGAAGCACTCAAGTCCTTGTCAGGATAGGCTACGGGGGAAGAAGTAGCGGGGGTTTGTGTTACTACAGGTGTCGCAGTGGCAGTCTCTGCGGGAGATGGTGACTCTGCTACTGGTGTTGGTTGACAAGAAGCTAACAGGATAAACAGAGCAGTTCCCATTAGTAAATAGCTGATTCGTTGTCGCAAAAATTTTATCATGAACTCTAACTTCCAAGGGAATATTGTCTACAAATCTTATGGTTTTTATCATTAGGCATCCAGGAATGCTTCTCTGTTCTTTGTTGATTAAGCAATTGGTGCCACAAGTCTCAAGAGGATAGAGTTAATAATTGCCAAAGCAATTGAACCAATTAGAGCGCTCCAAATCCCCCACCTTAAGCTAAAACCTGGTACTAAATACGCAGCTAAAGCAAAGATAATTGGATTCAAAATAAAGAAGAATAAACCCAAGGTAACGATAATAAAGGGAAAGGTAAAAAAGGTCAAAATGGGAAGCAGAATAGCATTCAAAATTCCAAAAACTGCAGCAGAAATCAATGCTTTGCCAAAACCGTCAATTTGTACTCCAATTGGCAATCTAGCAATAATCAAAAAACTGACAGCGGTGACTAACCAAGTCCAAATCAGCCCAGCCATAATAAAAACTCCCTATTGGCAATAAGCTTTTGTGTGTACATCATTGAAGGTAATAAAGAGTCAAGAGCCTAGAGCTAACTTTAATCACTCTAGACTTTTGACTCTCAAAGAGTGACCAATTGTTTTCTATTTCGAGTATCGACGATAAATGTGAATAGAAAGTGACAGCAACGAGGACACGGGGGATATCTCAACCTCTGCACGTCAGATACGTATCATGGTTTCCGCCGCGTTTTATGCTACTTACTTTCATCGGTATATGACACTTATATGGCACTCGGTAAATTACGCCGTTGGTTTCGTCTCTAAACAATAGCAAACCATCGGGTGCGATCGCCCAAGGGGCGGCTCCCTTTGGGAGCATCGCCGAAGGCGGGGAAGGCGGGCACACTACGTGCCTTTGAGTGCCTGTCCGCAGGACTTACGCCGCAGACGTGCCGCAGCCATAGGACATAGGGCGATCGCCCGCTTCTAAATCAAGCCTTTAAAATGAAAATTGACAACTCCTCGGGCTAAAGCCTTTGAGGATTCTTCCTTCATCCAACATTGCCTCTAAAAGCAGTGCCTTTAGATGGTCTTACACGTTGTCCAGAAGCAGTCGCGAGATGCCCTCCCGCCAAAAGTCGTAAACCTTCATCTCTAATATTCATGGCTGCATTGATATCCCTGTCGTGTAATATCTGACATTTAGGACATTGCCAGCTACGAATATCTAAGCCTAGATTATCTACTTGATGTAGGCAGTTACTACAGGTCTTTGAACTGGGAAAGAATCTATCTACTTCAATGTAGGTTTTTCCTTCCCATTCTGCCTTGTACTTCAACATGGTGCAGAATTGACCCCACCCAGCATCACTGATTGATTTTGCTAGCTTGTGGTTCTTGACCATATTCTTAACTGCTAGGTTTTCTACAACTATGACTTGGTTTTTGTCAACTAATTTACGACTTAGTTTGTGTAGAAAATCTTCACGACATCGAGTAATCTTATTGTGAACCTTAGCAACTTTAATGCGAGCTTTATTACGGTTGTTAGATCCTTTCTGCTTACGGCTAAGTAGCTTTTGCTTTTTGGCTAGTCTCGTCTCATATTTGCGGTAATACTTGGGATTGCCATGCTTAGTACCATCAGAGGTAATAGCGTAATGGGTTATTCCCATATCTATCCCAAGGGATTTTCCGTCTGTTGATGAAGCAGGAACACCCTTGCCATCATCATACAGACAGGCAGCATAGTATTCACCGGATGAAGTAAGTGAGACTGTAACAGATTTAAGTTTACCGGACGGCAAACGAGACACTTTACAGTAAACCTTACCTAACTTAGGAAGATTCAGATCACTGCCATCTAGTTTTATTCCTTGGGGAAAGCGAATAGATTGCTTTTGTCCCTTTTTCTTAAAGTTTGGGTATTTAGCACGCTTCTCAAAAAAGTTCAAAAACGCACTGGACAGGTCTAACGCAACTTGTTGCAAGCACTGTGATGGTGGTTCTGTTAACCACTCATACTCCTTCTTTAAGGAGGGTAACAGGTTAATGATGTCGTTACGACTTAACCCTTTGCCAGTTGCTTTGTAAGTTTCACTAGTTAGGTTAAGAGCATAGTTGTAAAACCAGCGTACAGACCCAAACGACTTGGCAAGCAATATTGATTGCTCACTAGTCGGATAGATTCTGTACTTGTAGGCTTTTAACACTGTACTTACCAAACTACTAATAGTATGGTAAGCTAAAATATCAAGAATGTAAAGCCGTCCTAGAAGGACGGGGTTTTAAACCCAGATTTCTGATAAAACTTAACAAAAAGTGAATGTCTTCATAAAAATATTTTTCATAATTAAAAGTAAACATATTTTATAGAAGATTGGATTAAGAAACCCTTTACACAACCTACTATAGTTAAGAATGGCTGAGTGTCAACTGGCTTCAGACATCTATTTCAATTTAAAATTATCCGGGGTTCTGCGCCTAACTTCCTCTATTTGACCAACTTCAAAAATCAAAGTGAACGGCTGATCCATTTCTTTTTTTAAAAATTCTTCTAAAAGCATCACTTGTCTGGGTGTTACAGGTTCCTTAGTGCGAACATTCAAACGAACTTCCGGCGGATTGGTTAACCAATTCACATCACTATCTAGTAATGTCACTCGTTGAAAGGTAATAGTTCGATTCACTAGAGCTCTTTTTAGACTGGCTTCAAGCCTGGCTTGCCTAACCAACTGAAAAAAGCTCACGCTTAAAGGAATGACGAGTATTGCTGTAAAAGCTAGTGTCCACCCAAGGACTTTACGCGCACGTTTCAATGGAGTATAACCAGTGACCAAAAAAGTCAACATGCAAGAAAGAGTAATTCCCAGCAGATTGGTTAGATAAAGTAGGGCTGCACCGATACTAAGCGACCAATTTGTTTGTGAGAAACCCAAACCCACAACACATATCGGTGGCATAAGAGCAACAGCAATGGCAGTACCAGCCAGAGAACCAGAAATTTTTGGCTTAACTTTAGCAAAACCACTAATTCCTCCAGCTGCCACTGCAATTCCTAAGTCTAGTAAATTAGGTTTAGAACGGCTAATAATTTCGCTGCCAAATTCTGGAAGCCCTACAAAATAACCAACTAACAAAGCTAAAGTGATTGCCAACGCTGTTCCTACTACAATTGCAGTGAAAGCTTTACGAAAAAGGACAACATCGCCTTCTAAAGCTCCAAATGCTAACCCTCGAATTGGTAACATCAAAGGAGCAATTATCATAGCACCGATAATGACAGCGGCACTATTAGAAAGTAATCCTAAGGTGGCAATGACACAGGAGCCTAAAATCAACACGAGATAATTTATATCTATAGTTGATTCTTCTAAGAGTCCGCTTCGTATTTCCTCTATTTCATGCGGCGCGACTCTTTTGTTTTTTAAATTATTGAAACGATGGCGAATATTATTGATGTTTCGCAAAATACTATCCCTCATTCACGAAAAAGGCTGTAGACGAAAATTGAGGAATTATGTTGCAACCCCTCTATGGATTCCCTCAAAAACTCTTGTTGTTTTCTGGGTATTTATTCATGTTTTTAAAGTTTATTCATCTACCCATAGTTAGAAGATTAAAATGATTGAATTTTCTTCACAAGAGCCAAAGCAGATCATGTCATAACAAACTGGATAAAAGTTATACTGCGTTAGAAAAAATTATGTATTGCTGCAATATATGACTGACCTTAGGCAGAAAAATTTTTTTAAATTTTCTATTAATATAAGCACCATCTCCATAGGAAAAAGGTGTAATGAATTTTCAGGAATCAATATCAGCAGCATGGGTAAAACTTCAGAAAATGCTTGATAGTTTCATCATCATGCTGCCTAATATTGTATTGGCATTGCTCGTCTTTGCGTTATTTTGGTTTGCAGCTAGGATAATTCGGTTTGCTGTCAGACGCCTAACTCGAAGGTATCGCCATGCACGTAATCTGGGGCTGATTCTCGGACGTTTGGCGCAGGGGGCTATGATCTTACTGGGTTTATTTATAGCTTTATCGATTGTCCTTCCAACATTCCAAGCAGGAGATTTAGTTCAACTCTTAGGTATCAGTGGTGTAGCAATTGGTTTTGCCTTCCGTGACATTTTGCAAAACTTTTTGGCTGGTATCCTGATTCTTTTAACTGAACCGTTCCAAATCGATGACCAAATAGTCTTTAAAACCTTTGAGGGAACGGTAGAAAACATTCAGACACGTGCTACAACAATCAGAACATACGATGGTCGCCGCATCGTAATTCCCAATGCGGAACTATTTACAAATTCGGTCACTGTGAATACTGCCTTTGAGAACCGCCGTTTGGAGTATGATGTTGGCATTGGTTACGGCGACAATATTGAACGGGCAAAGGAGTTGATTCTCCAAGCAATGCATAGTGTAGATGTGGTCTTGAAAGACCCCGCTCCTGACGTATTGGTCATGGAACTTGCTGAAAGTACAGTCAATATCCGTGCCCGGTGGTGGATTGCTCCCCCGCGACGGGCAGATAGTCTCGACTCACGGGATCAGGTTCTGACTGCTATCAAAAATAAGCTGACAGCCAACGGCATTGACTTGCCCTTCCCAACGACACAAATTTTGTTCCACGATCAGACAGAAGAAACAGATGGGAATCGCTCACGTCAGCGTGAAGGATGGCCCGCAGGATCGGGTGAAGTGCCAAAACCAGTAAGAATCAGCGATGCTCTTAGGAAGCTTGCCGATATGCGAGCACAGAGAGACAATGCGAAAGCAGAAGGTAACGGTAATGCTCGCAAATTGGAATAAGAAGACTTGGTTTCCAAACTCCCGCGAGGTTTTTATGAGTCGCTTTCGTCGCTTTCGCATTATTATCATCATTTCTGCCATTGCTTTGATGGTTGTATTGACATGGTTTTCAACGAGTCAAATGTCAGTACAAGCCCAAGGGCAACCGACATCTGTGATTACACTGGATGGTCGTCGGCTATTTGAAGTCAGTGAATCTGGGCAATTTAGCGCTGAAAATCGTGCGGCTGATGCCAAATTGATTTTAAAGGCAGCAATCCGCTCGACTGAACCAGCAAAGGTGGAGATTGTAGAAAGTAATGAATTACCCGTGATTCAGGTAAATGGTCGTCACTTGCTAACGGTAACCCAACAAGACACTCCTCCTGGTAGAACAAAGCAGGAACAGGCTCAAATCTGGGTGCAACAAATCACTGAGGCTATTTCGCAAGGTCAAGAAGAACGAAGGTTAGGTTATCTGTGGAGGGCGATAGTATTTGCAGTTTTATCCGTGTTGGGTGCAGTTGCTCTCCATCTAGTTTTGGCTCGGATTTGGCGCTCTTGGCTACGCAGACTCGTTCCTAGGGAAGCGAATGACCCTGATACAGGAGCTCAACCTAAGGGTATTGAATTATTTCTACAATTGACGCTCTCCTTAGTGCGTGCCGGATTATGGTTAGGAACGATTATTTACATTACAGACTTATTTCCGTTAACGCGGGAGTGGAGTCAGCGCATTGCTAATATTCTTTGGATGAGTTTGACATCACCAGTCATTTCTCTAGGGGAAAAGTCTTATTCAGTCATCAATATCATTATCCTAATTGCCCTATTTTTTGGATTAGTGGCTGTTGCAGGAGCAGTTACGAATTTATTGCGATCGCGCTTACTACGCATTACTAGTGTTAGCCGAGGTGTTCAAGAATCCATAGCCGTTATTATCAACTACAGTTTAATATTTATTGGTACAGTCGTTCTGTTGCAAGTTTGGGGCTTGGACATCAGTTCCCTGGCAATAGTAGCGAGTGTTTTGGGTGTGGCAATTGGGTTTGGCTTGCAGGGAATTGCCAAGGAATTGGTGAGCGGTTTAGTCATCACCTTTGAGCGCTCTATCGAAATCGGGGACTTTGTGCAAATTGGGGAGTTTATGGGAACGGTGGAGCGATTAACTGCCCGCAGCACTCATATCCGTACTTTAGATGACATAACGGTGATTGTGCCAAATTCTCGTTTATTAGATAAGGAGGTGGTGAATTGGAGCCATCGTAGCCCTGTGTCTCGGCTAGTATTACCCGTGCGTGTAGCTTATGGTTCAAGTTTGAGTACCGTGCGTTCTGCCCTGCTAGAGGCGGCAAAAGATAATCCTGATGTTTTAAAAAAACCAGCACCTAAAGTTTGGTTTAAAGCCTTTGATGAAGATTCTTTAAATTTTCAGTTATTAGTTTGGATCTCACAACCTCGCAAGCAGTTTCAAATCAAGAGCGACCTCTACTTTCAAATTGAAGAAATTCTGCGGCATCGTCATGTTCAGATTCCCTTTCCGCAACGCTCCCTCCATTTGCAGTCAGGAAGTCTTCCTTTGGAACTTTCACCCACGTTAGAAAAGTCTTTGTCTCAACTTTCTGAAGTTTTGACCGCTTGGCTGAAAAATCAGTCGCAAAGTGATAACTCGAATGGTTCGACTAAATCATCGAAGAATCAAACTAATCAGTGATAGTCTTCATTGCGCCTCAGCCACTTTAATTGTATCCAAGCTGGCAATAACTCGCTGTGATAGGTCATCAGGCAAAGGCAGATAGCCCAATTCTTCAGCATATTTCTTGCCTTCATCAGATAACGGCCAGCGGATCACATTTTTCAGTGCTTCTGGTTTGGCAGGGTTATCATATTGCTCATACAGCAGCACCAAGTCAGACCAATAATCGGGTAAGCTTCCTGTGCAGGTGGATCTGGAATCAGGAGTACAAAATCTTGAGGAACATCAGCACCTTCAATCGTCCTAGCAGCCGAACCTGGCGCAGGTTCAATCACGATTAGTACATCAACTGACATAATACTTACACCTCTGTGATTTAATTTACAAACAAATTTCCCGCACTGCATGAAAGATGTGGTCAGGCGATCGCCCCCACTAAGGTCGTAAATACAACTGCGTAATGTAGTAGGTATTGCCAGTTCGCCAAACTCCCACACCCGTTTGTGTGAAAACAGGACGCAGAATATTCTGGCGATATTGTGGACTTTTCAACCAACTCTCCACCGCTACATTTCCTGGTTGCGAAATATTCGTCGGACTTTTGAATAGATTCTCAGCCACAACCCAGAAGGAGACTCTCCCAACGCGTACTCGTTGATTAGGGGTACTGCCGGCAAGATAATGCATTGCGGTCAAGGACAGTGCCAACAGTAACAACGGTGTGGTCACAATCCAGTCAATGTAGCGAGCGAAATGGGTAATCTGACCAGCGACTGCAATCTTTCCCTGCTCTAAATCACCTTGTGGTAAAACCATCGACAAATAAGCTAATCCTGACCAAATAGGTATAAAGGTAGCAATCAGATACTCGTATTTAGGAACACCACGAGGATTTCTACTGAGCGACATAAAGTGAATAGCACCAAGCGCCATACCTGCAATGTAGAGCCAATGAAAAATCTCCTGCCAATCCATACTCACCTCTAACCAAGTAAATTTACGTAAGCATATAGGTAAATTTTTTTAAGATTAAACAGTTGATGTTTTGAAATAGAAAGGATTTCTATTTAGTTATTTCTAACGTTAAAAATAAATGTGATTAAAAAGTGACAGCGATGAGCAAGAGGTCTATTGATTAGAACTGCCTTGAAAATAAGGCAGAGGGCAGAAGGAAGAATGACTTTCATCCTTTATTGTGTACGAAGTACATGGAGTAAGATTGCAAAAGTCACTTTTGCAAGAAGTCTATTGATCTGCCTAAATCCAGTAGATGACGCATAATCCAGAGTTAAGCGGTCAGATGGGGAATATTTTGATTCCACAGGGTGATGCGTTAGGCGATCGCTAACGCATTCTACAAGAGTTGCGATCGCACTGACAGAAATTCGATTGCATATTGTGAACCAGCTAAGCTATTAGTATTGACAAAGTTTCCCGCCAAATACACTACAAATAATTCACCAGAACCGCAATCAAATTGCCTTTGCAGGGGGAGACACATTTGGCGGGAGCATCTCCCATCTGTAGTACTACCGCATCTGTAGAGTTCACTGGTCTAAACTTCCACAGGGGTTATGCCCAGCGTAGTACGGCTGCCATCGGCTTTAGTTCTTTAGGAGCTTCTGCTTCTGTGAGCACTCCCAAGACTTCACCCCCGTTTTCTATGACTCGAATCACAATTTCATTGATAACATCATAGGTTTCGGCACTGCGGGTATCACTAAGTGTCATTTCACCCATAGCTGAGAGGGTGCCATACTGTACGGCATCAACTTCGACCAGCAGATGACTGACTTGACCACGAGTAGCAAGCTTGGCAATCGTGGCAAGATCCGTGATCGACCGGGATTCACTCTGACGCTGATAGTACAGATCAAGCCACTGCTGAATGCGTTCTTGACGCAATTCTTTAATAATGGGAGGAATCGCTTGTCTAATTTCTTCTTCTGGCAAGCCTTCCGTGCTGCCATCAACCCCTTTATCGGCTAGCATGTCGTAGCTATTGAGAGATTGATACATGGCTTGAAATTCCTGCGTCGTTGCCAGAATCAGAGGCATATTGCTACCGCTAACGACTGAGCGAACTGCGCTCTCTACTGCACGTAAGAACTGTCTTTGCAATATTTCTGCTCCTTCATCGCCTTGGAGTTTGCCTGCGGGGGCGCGATCGCGCTGTAAAGTGCGCTTAGTGACTTCGCTAAAATCGGCTGGCAAATCCGACACGTCTAATGATTCTAATTCTTGGGCTGCTGTAAATTCATACAGCTTGACCGACTTTTGGGAAATGGCTAGTACGTAAGCCGACATCGGTTGCAAGGCTGACATCAAGGGCTTGAGATAGAAGCGATCGCTCACCTCTGCCGCTTCTTCTACAGCGTAGGCAAGACGATAGGTTTTAATTGATTCAGGCGTAACTAATATTCCCAATCCATTAGCTTGGAATTGCCAAAATTTGTCATCTTCTTGTAGTTCTTCCAGATAGGCTGTCATCGTCTGTATTTGTCGCTTATCGGCGATCGCTTCTGCTTGCTCCATCGCATCTTTAGTCAAGTTTTTCAACACGATGCGGTCAGCTTGGGCATCCTGGGTCAAGGGAGTTGTCGGTAGAAAGATTGAGACGCAAACTCCACGCTCGGCTGCCAGTTTTAAGAATTGCTTTTCTCGAATAGTATCCTTGTACAGCATGATTTCTATTTCTGTTGTTGACTGGCACTCAGGGATTTTATTGTGGGGCTGTACAAACTGACATCCTCCCTAGGCTTAACAACGTTGCACCTCTACCTCACATATATGCTGCGCTGTGGCGGGGGTACCCTAGAGGTTTAGATGGGGGGATAAGGAGAAGAACCTTCACTTTGTCTCCTTGTTCCCGAGTCCTCGTATCCTCTTTTCATATGCTGAAACCTCTGTTGAATAGAATTGTTGCGTTGCTGTCACTTTCTATTCACATTTGTTTCCCACATTGGATGTAGATGAAAAATTTATGATTCTTTAACAATCCGTTGAGGAGCTTTAGTTCTGATTTTACCCTGACAGTGCTAGTGTCTTACATTTAACAACATGGCACTGATAAATGACTTTGAAGCAAGAGGTAAATGATATGCATATTAATCGAATTTTGAGACAATATGTAACCGAGGAAAGGAATTTTCTTCTTTCCAGTCTAAGCGAGACAAACTTGGTTACAACAAGCTTGAGAGCAGAAAATTTGAATGGGGAACAACTAAGTGTAGAACATTTCAATGGGGCAATACCCTTCGATCCAGCAGTGCTTTTGGCTCCTATTTTCTTTCTAGCAATGGCTGGAGTCGTTATTTTTCATAAGCGAAAGCTCTCACGTCAAGTTCATACACATCAAGTTCATAGGCTAAATAGTTTACATAAACTTCCTTGTCAAAAATGTCGTTTTTTTTCAAACAACAATTATCTCAGATGTACGGTACACCCTTCCACTGTTCTAACAAAAGAAGCAATCAATTGCCACGACTATCATCCCCTAAATAAAAAAAATATTCGCTTTTCTAGGATTTACGGTAATAAGCAAAACTAATTTTTTTGCAAAAATTTGCTGGTCTAACGAGTAGATTTTTCATAAGGTTGTCCAGTGTTTTCCAGTTGTAATCAAGAGGAAGTTTGCACCAAACTAGTTTTGAAAGAAAGCTGGTTGCTGTCACTTTTTATTCACAATTGTTGCTCATACTCAAGACATCAGTATCCAGGAGCGATTGCGCAAAGCACAGACGCCGGCGTATCGCTCGCCTTACCAATCGGAGTCGAACACATGTGAAACTTGGTCAATGGGTTGGCTTACTAGCCTTGATCGCTTCTGTATATATCCTTTGGCAGATTAAACAACTGATTTTGCTTTTGTTTACGGCGGTAGTCTTAGCAACCGCTTTAAATCAATTGGTTCTACAATTACAAAAATTACGCATCAAGCGTTCTTGGGCTGTTTTGCTAAGTATCTTTATATTACTAGCATTTTTCATTGGCTTTTTCTGGCTGATAGTACCTCCTTTTACGGCTCAGTTTCGAGATCTTATAGCACTTCTACCTACAGGTATATCACGGATTCAAGATTGGATAAATTATCTAGAAAACCGGTTTGGAGGAGAGTACCTAGATTTACCCAACATTAATAACTTAGTTCAACAAATCCAACCTTTCGCAATGCAGTTATTTGAGAGGTCTGTTAACTTATTAACGACTTCTATTACCGCTTCTTTAGAATTTTTATTTGTGTTAATATTAACACTTATGCTGTTGGCAGACCCTCAGCCCTACCGCAAGTCATTTATACGATTATTTCCCTCGTTTTACCGCAAACGAGTTGACGAAATTCTTTCGCGCTGTGCAACTGCTTTGGGAAGTTGGACAGTAGGGGCTTTGGTTGAAATGGTTTTTATTGCTGGTTTAAGTGGAATTGGTTTGTGGATTTTGCAAGTGCCACTAGCATTAGCCCATGCTGTCTTGGCAGGCTTACTCAATTTTATTCCCAATATTGGACCGACTTTGAGTGTAGTATTTCCAATGGCGATCGCTCTGCTAGATCAACCTTGGAAAGCTGGAGTCGTTTTAATTCTGTATATCGTTATTCAGAATATTGAGAGTTATTGGTTAACTCCTACCATCATGGCAAAACAGGTAGCGTTATTACCCGCTGTCACCCTAACTGCACAAATATTTTTTGCAAGTTTTTTTGGAGCTTTAGGGTTATTAATGGCGATACCATTGGCTGTGATTGCTAAAACTTGGTTAGAAGAAGTTTTATTTAAAGATGTTTTGGACAAATGGCATAATGCTTCTTTATAAAGGGTCTCTTAAATTGAATCATTACTGACTATTGCTCTATTTTCAATTTATCACTTTCAATAAAATAATTATCATACAATCAATAACAGTTATAAACCAGGTGTATATTCAATCATCAAAGGTGTCAATTTTATCCACAAAAATTATTAGTTATTGTACCGATTCTCGTTTGCTAGAAACTCTGTGAAATGAAATGACTAAATTGTTGTCACTTTCTAATCACATTTGTCTCTCAAACTAGATGTATATTATTTCACGATACTGTACAACCAGTATAGGAGCAGACTTGCTTACCTACCCTATAAGAGTGAGGACGCATACATAGGTGTGCCTCTACAAAAACTAAACTTATCCCGCGTTCTCAGCAGCCTTTGCCATATTGGAGGCAGTTTGCAGGAAAATAATAATTATAAACGTGGTGATTGAACTTTGGAGGTTATAGTGAGTTTTAGAAAAATTTTGGTTGCTGTTGACGCATCACCTCAAGCACAAGTGGTGTTTGAGCAAGCTTTAGAGTTAGCTAAAAAAGAGTCAGCTAGCTTAATGTTATTCCACGGCATTGAGATAGCAGCAAAACTCACGTACCTAACAGAGTTAGAGGTGAAAACACAAGAAGCCCAGGAATTACTACAGATATACCAACAAAAGGCGAAAGACCAAGGAATTTCGGCAGAAGCCAACTACCGGGCAGGGGAAGCAGGGAAATGTATTTGCAATTTAGCACAAAGTTGGAAGGCGGATTTAATTGTGATTGGTCGTAGAGGCTATAAAGGACTAACAGAAGTTTTATTGGGTAGTATCAGCAATCATGTCGTTCACCATGCTCCTTGTTCGGTTTTAGTCGTTCAAGGTGAGGCTTTGGGCGGCTAGAGGTAGAGCCTATTCCTCTGTCAAGAAATACTTGAGAGCCACAGAGGAATAAGGCACTCGCTAATCAAATAGAAACGCTATTGACCTTATTTAGTTTCATTGTAGGGACTAACCTGCATTTCTGCTCTATATGACCGAGGACGTACACACAGGTGTACCCCAACCAAAATTCAAATTATCCCGCGTTCTTAACAACGCCTTAATTGTTAGTTTGCCCTGTCAGGGAATTTTATTGGAGCGAACAACATGACAGCATCACTCACAAATGAATTGTCAGAACATCAATGGCATAATCTGGCTGAGCAGGAAGTTGCTCGGCGTTTAGACACAAATTTAGACACAGGTTTAACCGCTCCTCTTGTGACAAAAAAACGGGAACGTTTTGGTTCTAACGAACTCAAGAGTAAACCTGGAAAAAGTCCGTTGGTGCGATTTTTCTTGCAATTTAACCAACCGCTGCTGTACATCTTGCTGATAGCAGGTGCAATCAAGGCGTTGCTAGGGCAGTGGGTGAATGCCTGGGTGATTTGGGGTGTCACTCTGATTAACGCTATTATTGGTTTTGTTCAAGAGTCTAAAGCTGAAAGTGCGATCGCTGCTTTAGCTTCCTCAGTTCAAACAAACGCAACTATCCTCCGCGACGCTAAAAAGATGCAAGTTCCTTCCACCGAGTTAGTACCGGGGGATGTGGTGCTTCTCACATCTGGAGACAAGGTACCAGCCGATTTGCGTCTTGTGCAAGTACGAAATCTGCAAGTCAATGAATCAGCCCTCACTGGGGAATCTATCGCCATTGAAAAAAACACGCGATCGCTTAACCCAGATGCACCATTAGCAGAACGCACCAACATGGCTTATGCGGGCAGCTTTGTGACGTTTGGCACTGGTAGGGGTATTGTTGTTGCTATTGGAGAGGCAACTGAAACTGGGCGCATATCCCAACTCATAGAGCAAGGAACCAGCCTGAAAACCCCATTAACCCGCAAATTCGACAAATTTAGCCGCACTTTGCTGTACATCATTTTGGGGATAGCGGCGCTTTTGTTTGCAGTCGGGCTAGGATATGGCTACTCTTGGGGAGAAATGTTTGAAGCTGCCGTCGCCTTTGCTGTGAGTGCCATTCCTGAAGGATTACCAGCTGTAGTTACAGTCACGCTGGCGATAGGTGTTTCCCGCATGGCACGCCGTCACGCAATTGTTCGCAAGTTACCAGCGGTGGAAACTCTCGGCGGTGCCACAGTTATCTGCTCGGATAAAACTGGCACCCTAACTGAAAACCAAATGACGGTACAAGCAATTTATGCAGGTGATAAATCTTATACAGTCACTGGTGTGGGGTATGCTCCACAAGGAGAAATTTTGCTACATGAAAAGCCAGTGAATTGGAATAATTCTCCTACCCTTAAGGAATGTCTCAAAGCCGGATTGTTATGTAATGATTCGCACTTGGAAAAAAAAGATGAGCAATGGCTGGTTGTTGGCGATCCAACAGAGGGAGCTTTGATAGCTGTTGCCAATAAAGTTTTACTAACCCGTAGCGGCTTAGAAGAGGAAATGCCTAGGCTGGATGCCATTCCATTTGAGTCTGAGTTTCAGTACATGGCAACTTTGCATAAAACTTTGTCACTTGCTAATGACACTAGACACAGAACTATCTACGTTAAGGGTTCGGTAGAGGCTATTCTCAGTCGTTGTCAGCTTTGGTTGGATGCTGAGGGAAACCTTAGCCCTGTGGAAGCAGAAACTGTGCATCAGGAAGTTGATGCAATGGCGAATCTTGGTTTACGGGTGCTAGCTTTTGCGAAGAAATCTGTGTCACAGACTCAAGACACGCTGGAGCATGCAGACATCGAACAGGATTTGATTTTCTTAGGGTTGCAAGGGATGATTGATCCGCCTCGAAAAGAAGCAATAAAAGCTGTGCAAGCTTGTCAAGAAGCTGGGATTCAGGTAAAAATGATTACGGGCGATCATGCTGTGACAGCAGCTGCCATTGCTTCTCAAATGGGCTTTAATCAAAATGGCGAAGTTCTTGCCTTCACAGGGCGTAAACTTGCTCAAATGGACAAACAAGAACTTGCCACAGCAATAGAAGATGGGGTGGTGTTTGCCCGTGTCGCACCAGAACAAAAACTTCGTATCGTTGAAGCACTACAGTCTAAAGGCGAAGTCGTTGCTATGACGGGGGATGGTGTCAACGATGCACCCGCCCTCAAACAAGCGGATATTGGTATTGCGATGGGGGGTGCTGGGACTGAGGTGGCGAAAGAAGCCTCGGACATGATTTTGACAGATGATAACTTCGCCTCGATAGAAGCTGCGGTAGAGGAAGGGCGAACGGTTTATCGGAATTTACTTAAGGCGATCGCCTTCATTCTCCCAGTCAATGGTGGCGAATCGATGACGATTTTGATTAGTGTACTGCTTGCTAGAGAGTTACCAATTTTGTCTTTACAAGTTCTGTGGCTAAATATGGTGAATTCCATCGCCATGACTGTACCATTAGCCTTTGAGCCGAAGTCTGTTGGGGTGATGCGACAACCTCCACGTAAACCCAATCAACCGTTGCTCTCCAAAAGTTTAGTACAGCGCATCTTGGCAATTTCTGCCTTTAACTGGATTTTAATTTTTGGCGTCTTTGAATGGATGCGACAAACTACAGGAAATATCGATTTAGCGCGCACAATGGCAATTCAAGCTTTAGTCGCAGGGAGAGTTTTTTATCTTTTAAGTATTAGTCAATTAGGAAGTGCTGTTATCGATAAACTCCGTGGAATGAGGCAGACAATTAGCGGTGCCCCAGCGATTGTTATTGGAATTGTTTGCACTATAGTTTTACAGATAATTTTTAGTCAGTGGAGTTTGATGAATAACTTATTTTCCACTGCACCATTGAACTTGAATCAATGGTTGATTTGTCTGCTTGTGGGGTTGCCAATGATTGCAGTATCCGCCTTAGTCAATCGTTTCGATCCTCCTAACTGAGTCAGTTTTATACGAAACTTACAAGCAACCTTGGGAGTTGCCAGGTTTACTGGTCACTGTTTAAGTAGTATTTAAAATGCTCACCAAGTTTTCAACGGTGATACTTTCACCTGGTTTCACTTGAACCACCATTATTGAGCATTTTGGTTACTGCTAGCAGCGCGAACAACATACTGATTGGCGGGTGAATTGTCAGCAAGTGGTTCTATTTTTCCCTGGGCAACTAATGTTTGATAAATTAAAGCTGCAATCTCCCCACGAGAGGCAGATTTCCTTGGATTAAGAACTTTTGAATTTGGATAGTTGACCACTATATTTGTTTTGGTTGCTGCTGCTACATCTCCAACTGCATATTGCGGAATCTTATTGGCATCTGCGTAAGTGTTGGTGATAATAAATGATGCAGGACGATTAAGATTCACAGCCTGTTTATCAGTTGTTGAAGGAGTCACAGCAGTAGGAGGAGTCACAGCAGTAGGAGGTGCAGCCTGGGCTTTTGGTATTAATAAAGGCTGCATTAAACTAGTCATTCCAAGCGGCAAGAATATGCGTCTTTTTGCCGCTTTTGGTTTGGGTTGTTGGGCGACAGTTCTCTGGGTGACTGTGGGTACAGTAACCGCTGGTGTACCAGTAGTTAGATCCAAACCTCTGCTCAAAGCAACTATTGCCTCAACCTTGGAAACAGGTTGATTGGGACGAAAGTAACCACCAGGATAACCCGCCATGAATCCTTGTTGATACGCTGACTCAATGGGACGAGTAGCCCAATAGCCAGCAGGAATGTCTTTATATACAGCACCACTTTCTACCTGGCGAATTGGCCGTTGGTCAAAAGCCTTGCGAATGATTGCTGCAAACTCATCTCGGTCTACTGGCTGTTCTGGTCGGAATGTACCATCAGGATATCCAGCCACAATATTTCTTGCAGCCAAACCCCGAATAAATGGTTGTGCCCAGTAGTTAGATTTCACATCCCTAAAGGTACTTACAGAGGAAGACTGAGCATAACTTTCCAAGGCTCCAACTGCAAGCACTGTCAGATTTAAAGTTAGTAAAGATACACCTGCTGATGCCAACTGAATTAACCGAGCCATTATCAATGCCTCCTATTTTTCTAATCATTCAATAGTGGTTAATAAATAGTGGATATCTCGTGGAGAAATTCCTACTATTTGCCAAAATACTACCTGAGATTGAATCTAGCTATACCTAAAGGTATAGCTAACGTATCACTGAAGAAAACAAAAGCTATCAATGCTTAATGAACGCTTTGAAATTTTGAAGTACTTCCGAATATGCCTATCAATTCTCGCTTTAAAATTAAATAATTTTATTTTTTTTATTTCAAACACAACATTTTATTAGTGACATCCATCTTCAGGGAAAAATCTTCTATTTAGGCAAGAAAAATATAAAAAACTGGAAACTGGGTTAGAGGGGGAGGATTATAGCTGAGTCCTCCACGACTTTTCCACTATTTAGATTTAATCTAAATCTAAAACAAGTTTCGCCATAGATTCAACTGCAACTATTGACTGAATATATCTTGTGACTTGATTTATCAATAGTGTTATTTATTTCTAAGAAATTTTATTGACATAATCAATCGATGTCAGTACAAGGGATGAAAAATGAAGGATAAAAAGTGAAAAATAAATACACTTTGCATACTTCATACTTCACACTTCATACTTTTTTAGTCATATGTAAAAGATTACCCTACTTTTTCCAGGAGGATATTTTCATGTGTAGTTTATTTCGTTGGTCATCAGCAAACTCCGTATTGCTAGCCCTTGGAGTAGCAACTGCTACAGTAACTCCTTTGATGATTTCCGAGACCGCTTCAGCTCAAGTTCCTGTTCCAACGACAACTCCAAGTCAAACTCCAAACACAACTACAGCCACTACCTTTTCTGATGTTGGTTCTGATTACTGGGCGCGTCCATTTATCCAAGCTTTAGCTGAAAGAAACGTAATTACTGGCTTTCCTGATGGCACTTTTAGACCGAATCAACCTGTTGAGCGTGCTGAATTTGCCGCAATGATTCAAAAAGCTTTTAACCAAACCTCTGTTCGGCAGTTAGGCGCAGGTGGATTTAAAGATGTTCCTCCTGACTACTGGGCAGCTTCTGCAATCCAGGAAGCTTACGAAACCGGATTTATGGCAGGCTATCCTGGGAACTTGTTCCTACCCAATCAGCAAATTGGTAAGGTGCAGGCAATTGTTGCTTTAACAAATGGTTTGGGTTTGAATGCTGACCGTGCTGCATCAAGTAATATCAGTACCTATTATACAGATGTGAATGCTATCCCGAACTATGCTATCAATGAAGTGGCAGCAGCAACACAAGCGAATATTGTTGTCAATTATCCAGATGTCAGACAACTTAACCCCTTAGCGCCTCTAACTCGTGCAGAAGCTGCGGCACATTTGTATCAAGCCTTAGTCCGGCAGCAACAAGTGCCACCCCTTGCAAGTAATGTCGCGGCTACTCAATATATTGTCGGTACAAACACTGGCGGCACTCAAACTTCCAACGACATTGTTTCCCTTGCTGCATCGAGTAATTCCTTTACAACTCTGACTTCTTTATTAAAGACAGCAGGTCTAGCAGATATTCTCCAACAACCAGGTCCTTATACAGTTTTTGCTCCTACAGACCAGGCGTTTGCTGCTTTGCCGCAAGAAACTCTCAGGCAGTTGCAGCAGCCAGAGAACAGAGAAACACTGATTAGGATTTTGAGATATCATGTCGTCGGAGGTCAACTAACAGCTAGTGAACTTGCGGCTGGAGAACTCAAAACTTTTGAAGGCAGACCTGTTGATCTTCAAATCGCTCCTGCGACCAATCAAATTGCGGTTAACAATGCACAAGTGATTCAGCCGAACATCCAAGCAAGTAACGGTGTTATCCATGCAATTAACCAAGTTCTCATACCACCTGACGTTAAGCTTAGTCAGCAACCGCAAAATGGTGGAGTGAATACCAATGGTGTTGATATTGGTAGAAGAACTCGTGGTGGCAGAAGCTATATCGGGGTTGGTGGCAACATTGGTTTGGGCGGTGATTCAGCTTTAAGCGAAGGGAACTTTGCGGTTTTCAGCAAACTTGGGCTAACACGCAGCATATCAGCGCGACCATCAGCGGTAATTGGAGACGATCCCGTTGTTCTGGTTCCCGTCACCTTCGATTTTTCCCAACAGTCAGCAAATCCTCTTGGTGAACAAACATTTACTATAGCTCCTTACGTAGGCGCTGGTGTAGCTATTGAAACTAGCGACGACGCTGATGTTGGTTTACTGCTTACTGGTGGTGTAGATGTGCCTTTAGGTTCTCGATTTACGGCAAACGCAGCAGTAAATGCAGCTTTCCTAGACGAGACGGATGTTGGGCTGATGATTGGAGTTGGCTACAACTTTTAACAAAATATTTCTTTGGGGAGAGAGTCATCGCCTCAAAATGCGAGATCGTTAGCGCCAGGAGGGTGTATGCGTCAGTTAATTATCCAGGTGCCACAAGGGCATGGCAAAGCAGTTCTCGACATCGCTAATTCTCACAACGGCGCAAATCTTGCACAACTTGCAGCCAAGGGTAGTGATGAAGCGATTGACGTGGTAATTGTTCATATTTCTAATCGAGAGGTTGAGGGGTTTTTGGAGCAGTTAGAAGACCTGCCCAAAGTACATATCACGCTTATACCAACTGGCGTGATGGCTTTGCAACCACCAGCGTCAGAAGCGGCGCAGCAGGTAGTAAATGTGGAGGAACGCAGCCCGATTGAGATTTTTCTCTCTGGTCTGCAAAGTGTTGGTTCTTGGCGAGGTTTTCTAGGGTATGCAGCAATGGCAGGCGTGGTAGTCTGGATTGGCTTGTATACGAATACAGCTTATCTGCTAGTGGCTGCAATGTTGATTGCACCGTTTGCGGGTCCGGCAATGAATACGGCGATCGCCACCGCGCGGGGAGACTACCAACTCCTAAGGCGCAGTCTTTTGCGTTATTTTACGGCATTATTAGTCACAATTGTCACTACTTGGTTACTTAGCCTGATACTGCGACAAGAAATTCCAACTAGTTTAATGGTAGAAAGCAGTCAGATTTCAACGGTGGCAGTGCTTTTACCGTTGGCAGCCGGAGCAGCAGGGGCGCTCAACTTGGTTCAATCGGAGCGAAGTAGTTTGGTATCCGGGGCAGCAACCGGAATGTTAGTTGCCGCTTCTCTGGCTCCACCTGCGGGAATTGTGGGTATGGCAAGTGCGCTTGGTAGGTGGGATATGGTGACTGGTGGGCTGTTCTTGCTGTTGCTGCAACTATGCGGTATAAATTTTACAGCTTCCCTCTTGTTCCGAATATACGGGCTATCTACTCAAGGAAGCCGTTATCAGCGTGGGAAAAAATCGGTATTTCGTTCTGCTTTGGTAATAACCGTAATAGCACTTGCAGGTCTTTTGACATGGCAGTTTTCCAATTCTCCCAATCTAGAACGCTCCAGCCGCGCCCAACGTGCCAATGCAGAAGTTAACAAGGCTGTAGAGCAAGTCGGTTTAGTAGAATTAGTTGAGTCAAATGTTCGCTTCACCCGACCAAACATTGAAGGACAAAACACCCTGCTGAGTGTTGTTTATGTCCAGAGGAAACCGGAAGTGACTGCCTCAAAGGAGGAAATTCGCTCTCGCCTGACCCAGGCAATTCAAAGTCATTTATTGAAACAGCGCTTCAACGTCACACCCCTAGTAGATGTCAATGTGCTTGAAACTCCTGCTAGCAAACCATAAGACCAATTTATGAGTAATCCGAAGTTGATAGAAAAACAAGACCTGGAACGAGAGCGCAGTGAAGTCTTGCAACAGCTAGAAGATTGGTTGGAAACCCCAATGGTGGTATTGGGCTTTGCGTGGTTAGCGCTATTTATGATTGAGCTCATCTGGGGGCTAAATCCTCTGCTGCAAGCTGTTAGCACTACCATCTGGATTATTTTTATTTTTGATTTTCTGCTTAAAATAGCCGTTGCTCCCCACAAAATTTCCTATATCAAAAGCAACTGGCTAACGGCTTTCTCTCTCATGTTGCCAGCTCTACGTACTTTTCGGATTCTGCTGCTGGTAAGGGCATTACGAACAGCACGGGCTGTTCGAGGACTACGGCTGCTGGGGGTCATGACTCGTACCAATAGAGGAATGCGGGCTTTGGGAGCGAGTATTAACCGTCGGGGTTTTGGTTATGTGGTGGCGTTGACGGCGATTGTTACTCTAGTAGGATCAGCGGGGATGTATGCGTTTGAAAACGAGGTTGCTGATGGTAGCTTGAACAACTACAGCACCGCCTTATGGTGGACGGCAATGCTAATAACGACAATGGGTTCTGAGTATTGGCCCAAAACTCCTGAAGGTCGGGTGCTTTGCTTTCTCTTGGCGCTGTATGCGTTTGCCGTGTTTGGCTACGTCACTGCTACTCTTGCCACGTTCTTTATAGGTCGTGATGCAGATGATGACAATGCCGAGTTAGCTGGAGCAAAATCGATTGAAGCGCTTCATACTGAGATTGCGGCATTGCGAGAGGAGATTCAGCAATTGTTGCATCAGACTTCAGAGCTTTGAGAATTCATAATTGCAATCACTTTACTACAACTAAATATGAGCAAACTGGCTTTTGCTCGCTATCGTTCCTATTAAGCGCAATCTCAATAAACAAAGAAGTTATCTGTGGCGAAATTTAGCTGAATAAGCCTATTATTAATTGATTTTTTGTAAAAGAGCTATTTTTCTTTGATAACACCAATCAACAGTTAGCAAAGGAATTGAACCTTACTACTTTTTACTAAGGACTGATAAACGAGGAAGGTTAATGAACACAGAAATATCTACAGCTTGGAACAAGGTTCAGAACATGATTAACGGTTTCATGGTTCTGCTACCGAATATTGTTTTGGCGTTAATTGTCTTTGCCTTCTTTTTCTTTGTTGCTGGGAGAATTAAAGGACTGGTCAAGCGGTTGACTCGGAAGCACCGCCAAGCTAGAAATTTGGGATTGGTATTGGGACGGTTAGCACAGGGTGTGACAATTTTGATTGGTTTGTTTATCGCCCTGTCAATTGTAATTCCCTCATTTAAAGCAGGCGATTTGGTACAACTCTTGGGAATTAGCGGTGTGGCAATTGGTTTTGCCTTTCGTGACATTCTGCAAAACTTCTTAGCTGGCATTTTAATCCTGCTCACTGAGCCATTCCAAATTGATGACCAAATTGTTTTTAAAGACTTTGAGGGAACGGTAGAAAATATCCAAACAAGAGCAACGACAATCAGAACGTATGATGGTCGTCGAATTGTGATCCCGAACTCGGAACTGTTCACCAATTCAGTTACCGTAAACACTGCCTTTGAAAACCGTCGTCTAGAATATGATGTTGGCATCGGCTACGGCGATGACATTGACCGAGCAAAGCAGTTGATGCTACAAGCAATCCACAGCGTAGACAGTGTATTGCAAGACCCAGCTCCTGAGGCACTAGTGATGGAACTTGCCGAAAGTACCGTCAACATCCGCGCCCGATGGTGGATCAAACCGCCACGACGGGCGGATGCTCTTGACTCGCGGGATAAGGTCATTTCTGCAATCAAGAAAAAGCTAGTTGAAAATGGTATTGACTTGCCGTTTCCGACACAGCAAATTCTGTTTCATGATCAGACAGAGGAAACGGATGGCGATCGCTCTCGTCAACGAGAAGGCTGGCCCGCAGGTAAAGGCGAAGTTCCTAAACCGCGCAGTATTAGCGGTTCGCTCAGAAAGCTAGCCCAAATCCGGGCGCAACGGGATGGCAATGGCAAGATAGATTCTCAACCTCATAACGACCACTCATGAAAAACGTCAAGTTGGGCAAGGTGTGGGATCAACTCCACTCTAGCTATTGGTTTATACCAACATTGATGGCAGTAGCAGCGATCGCTCTGGCATTCACAATGCTAACGCTTGACCGCACAGGCAAAGCCCAAATTAATTATTGGTGGATCTACACTGGTGGAGCGGATGGAGCGCGATCGCTACTGGGAACTGTTGCAGGTTCGATGGTAAGCGTTTGCGCTACAGCCTTTTCAATTACAATTGTGGCGCTTCAGCTTGCTGCTTCCAGTTTTGGTCCCCGGCTACTGCGTAATTTTATGCAGGATACTGGCAATCAAATTGTCCTTGGCACCTTCATTGGTACGTTTATCTACTGCTTGCTCGTACTTCGGACTATTCATGGACAGGGAGATGGATACAGTCTGTTTGTACCGCAGCTTTCGGTTACAGGCGGCACTTTACTTGCAATTATCAGCATTGGCGTATTGATTTATTTTATCCATCATGCTTCAACCATCATTCAGGCATCGTACGTAATTCAGAACGTTAGTACAGATTTAGATAGCGTCATCGAGCGGCTTTTCCCACAAAAAATTGGACGTGGTAAACCAGAACAGGACGTTACGTCGTCCATTCCAGTTTCTTTTGAGGAAGAAGCTTGCCCAATTCCAGCTAGTGGCACAGGTTATTTGCAAGCAATTGATGACGAAGAACTAATAAATATTGCTTGCAAGTATAATCTGCTAGTGCGCTTAGCGACTCGACCGGGAAAATTTGTGGTTAAAGGCAGCGATTTAGTTATGGTTTTTCCTGAGGAACGAGTGAATGCAAAACTTGTCAAACAAATCAATGATGCCTTTATTCTGGGCAGAGAACGTAATGAGCAACAAGATATAGAGTTTCCAATTGATCAATTAGTAGAAATTGCCATGCGTGCCCTCTCTCCGGGGATAAATGACCCATTTACGGCAACTCGCTGTATTGACCGACTCAACGCTGGACTATGCCATTTAGTTCAAAGAGATTTTCCTTCGCCCTACCGCTACGATAAAAATAACAAACTGCGTGTCATTGCCCAAGGAGCGACTTTTCCAGAATTGGTTGACCGTGCCTTTAACCAAATTCGGCGGTATGGAAAGTCGGATGCAGCAGTAGCTAATCATAAGACCTCGTGGGAAGTATGGAAACTCAGCGTCTTCAGACCTGAGAGGAAATACGACTCGTGCGACTTTAGTCGCTTTGTTCCATTACCGCCTTGGGGTTACTTGAATCGGTGTACTTTT
>JAESFT010000092.1_pt1 | contig 135904 bp, 129 predicted proteins | sample 9269451 | NCBI WGS metagenome assembly JAESFT01 (sample SAMN14502557, study PRJNA617106) | algae metagenome | isolation source: Scytonema hyalinum WJT4-NPBG1 and co-occurring heterotrophs from well... | place: USA: Mojave Desert, Joshua Tree National Park, California | collected 2006-05-25 | reverse complement strand
CCGTCGGAGAAACGATCCCGGGAACCTACAGCGTAGGTGGGCGCCGTTTGTCCCGGTCCACGGACCGGGTCAGGTACAGCTCCCGTTGGGATCGATAAGGCCCCGGGGAATATGAACTCCTAACGCGCCCCGCAGCCCCGCCCCTCTTATGTAGGGATTCTGCGCCCCGGAGGGAAGGGCCTTCGTCCCTCCCCGCCAGGGGAGGGTGGCGCCAACGCGCCAGCGTTGGTGACGGGTGGGGTGGAAGCACCCACCTCCCCGCCTTGAGCTCTCATCCCACCCGACCTCGCTTCGCGAGGCCACCCTCCCTTAGGCCAAGGAGGGACGGTGCCTATTCCTCGTCGTCGTCCTCGTCCGAGCGCTTGAGCTGCTTCAGCTTGGCGAAGACCGAATCCACGTCGATGTCTTCCTCGCGGGCCGGGCGCGCGGCGGGGCGGTCGGCGAAGGGATCGCGCTCCTCCTCGCGGGCCGTGGTGACCTCGGCCGGCATGAGGGTCTGGCCACCCTCCTGCGCCTCCACCTGCGGACGATCCTTGGCGGAGCGCTGCACCTCGAAATCGAGGTCGAGCTGCGAGCAGAGGCCCAAGGTCACGGGGTCCATGGGCGCGAGGCTGGTGGAGTTCCAGTGGGTGCGCTCGCGGATCTGCTGGATCGTGGTCTTGGTGGTGCCCACGAGTCGCATGATCTGCGCGTCCTTGAGCTCCGGATGGTTGCGGAGCAACCACAGGATGGCGTTCGGGCGGTCCTGGCGGCGCGACACGGGGGTGTAGCGCGGGCCCTTCTTGGTGCGCTTGACTTCCGGCAGCTTCACCTTCGATTCCGCCATCTTGAGGCGGTAGTTGGCGTTGCCCTGGGCCTTCTCGATCTCCTCGCGGGTGAGCTGACCGCTCGCCACCGGGTCCATGCCCTTGATGCCGGCCGCGACTTCGCCGTCGGCGATGCCCTTCACCTCGAGCGGGTGAAGCTTGCAGAAATCGGCGATCTGGTCGAACGACAGCGAGGTGTTCTCGACCAGCCACACGGCCGTGGCCTTCGGCATCAACGGTCCCTGGGACATGCAATCCTCCTCAAAAAGGCCGGGCGCTGGGGCAGCGCCGCACGGCAAAAGGCTCTCGCGCTCCGGCCCGGCGGGAGCCGGAGCATCTCTACTCACCATGTGAGGGAAACAAGCCGATTATAGGGACCCGGGCCCGGGCTTGCAATTGAAAGCTCCCCGCAAGGAGCGGCTTCGAGGGGCTTATCCGGTCCTATGGCGCTCTCCCTCCCTTCAGGGGAGGGTGGCACGCGTGAGCGTGACGGGTGGGGTGTTCGCCGTCAGGCGAGTTCTGGCCACCATCGTGCCGGATGCGCTTCGCGCAACACCCCACCCCGACCCCTCCCCTGAAGGGAGGGAGAGTGCAGGGGGAGCGGCATCGCGAGTGCCCGAACTCACATCGTCAGCACGATCTTGCCGATGTGCTCGCCGCCATCCATCCGGGCATGGGCGTCGCGGACCCGGTCGAGGGAGAAGGTCGAATCCATCACGGGCCGGCAGCGCCCCTGCGCCAGGAGCGGCAGCACCCGCTCCTCCAGGGCCCGGGCGATGAGCGCCTTTTCGGCCACGCTGCGGATGCGCAGGGTCGAGCCCGTATGGGTGAGACGCTTCAGCATGAGGCGGCGGAAATCCACCTCCACCTTGCTGCCCTCGAGGAACGCGATCTGGACGATGCGCCCGCCCTCGGCCGCGGCCTCGTGGTTGCGGGGGATGTAGGAGCCCCCGACCATGTCGAGGATCACGTCGGCCCCCTGCCCGCCCGTCACCGCCTTCACGCCCTGGACGAAATCGGCTTCGCGGTAGTTGATCGCGAGATCGGCGCCGAGCGTCAGGCAGGCATCGCATTTCTCGGGCGATCCGGCGGTGGCGATCACCCGCGCCCCGAAGGCCTTGGCGAGCTGGATCGCCGTGGTGCCGATGCCGGAGGTACCGCCATGGACGAGGAGGGTTTCGCCCTCTTTGAGCCGCCCGCGCTCGAACACGTTGGTCCAGACCGTGAAGTAGGTTTCCGGGATGCCGCCCGCCTCCGGGGCCGAGATACCGTCGGGGATCGGCAGGGCGTTAGTCTCGTGCACCACCGCATACTCGGCATAGCCCCCGCTCGCCACGAGGCCCATGACGGGGGCGCCGACGGAAAAGCGCGCGGCGCCGGGGCCCGCGGCGACCACCTCGCCGGCGATCTCGAGGCCGAGCACGTCGGAGGCGCCGGGCGGGGGCGGATAATGGCCCTGGCGCTGGAGCACGTCGGGGCGGTTCACCCCGGCGGCCGCGATGCGGACGAGGATCTCGCCCTCGCCGGGCTCCGGCACGGGCCGTTCCACGATCTCCAGAGCCTCGGGGCCGCCGCCCTTCGGGGCGGTCACGGCGCGCATGGTCGAGGGCAAGGCAGTCATGGACGATCCTCCTTGGTACCGCTCCTCGACGGCCCGGCAGGGCCGGCCGCGCGGGAGCAGGGCTGTCCGCACGCGATGGCACGGCAGGGCCGACGATGACAAGTCGTCACAGGCGGGCGGGCACGGCGTTGGCAAGCCCGCCTCCTCGCACTAACCTTGCAGCGGTTCACAGGAGGGTGCAGATGGCCATCGATCTCTTCGCCGACCTGGAGCCGCGGGTGAAACCCGCCGGCCACGAAGTGGGCCAGGACCTCTCGACCCTCTCGATTCACGAACTCGACGAGCGCATTGCGGTGCTGGAGCGCGAGATCGCGCGGCTGAAAGAAGCCCGCGCCGCGAAGGAAGACTCGCGCGCGGCCGCGAGCGCCTTCTTCAAGGTCTAGCGCTCGCGAGCCCCGCTTTCGGCTGCATTGAAGCGCGGCCGTTAACCAGGCTTTAACGGTTAAGATTTACCTCTTGGGGCGTCCAGGCTTCTGGATGTCGAGTGGCTCCTGTCCACTCTGTTTGACGCCTCCCTGTTAAGGACTTTCGAGCCGCCGCAAGGCGGCTCTTTTTCTATCGGCAGCGCGTCGCCCGGCCACCGGAACGCCCCGCGTTCGGCCCGGGCTTCGACGCAAGCCGCGCCCGGGTTGACGGAATGCCTTGCATTCGAGCGATCCTCCACAGGGTTAAGGTTAAAGAAGCCTTACTGCGGCGCCCGTCCCGGAGCCGCTCTATAAGCACCCCATGACGCGTATCGCTCCGGGCTCCTCAGCCGCGGGAGCCTTCCAGGGGAGCCGAGTTTGGGCGAGCGAGACCTGTTCAGGCACGGTGCCGGAGAGCCCGCCGATTTCGGCCGCTCCTTCGTGCACTCCGAGGCCTTCAAGGCGCTGTTCCGGGAGGGCATGGAGCTGGTCGAGCAGGCCGCGACCTACCTCGACGGGGCCGGCCGCCGCGAATCCGGGCAGCTCGGCTCCCGGGCCTCCTTCGTCTACGCCACGGAGAGCATGCGGCTCACCACGCGGCTGATGCAGATCGCCTCCTGGCTTCTGGTCCAGCGCGCGGCCTCCGAGGGCGAGATCAGACCCGCCCAGGTGCTCCAGGAGCGCGAAAAGCTGCGGACCGGCGCCCAGGCGACGGCGGGCGCCACGGACCCGGCCGCCTTCGAGGAGTTGCCGCGTGGCTTCCGCAATCTGGTCGGCCTCTCGGCCCGGCTCCACGCCCGCGTGCTCCACATCGATCTCCTCATCGAGGAGGAGCGCCCGCCGGCACCACAGCCGACCGAGAACCCCGTGGCGGCCCAGCAATCCCTCATCGCCCGCGCCTTCGGTGCGGAGCAGGGCTGACATCTGCGGGCGGGCGCAGCGACCCGAAACGAAAAAAGCCCCGCTAGAGCGGGGCTTTTTGCTGGAAAGACGAGGCCCGGGGGCCGGCCTTACTTCTTGCCGAGGCCCAGATTGCCGAACTTCGAGTTGAAGCGCGACAGGCGGCCGCCGCGGTCCAGCAGCTGCTGGGTGCCGCCGGTCCAGGCCGGGTGGGTGTTCGGGTCGATGTCGAGGTTGAGGGTGTCGCCCTCTTTGCCGTAGGTCGACCGGGTGGTGTACTCGGTGCCGTTGGTCATCACCACCTTGATGAAGTGGTAGTCGGGGTGGTCCGTGTCCTTGCGCGCCATTGCAAAATCCTCTGTGCGGCCGACCGATGCGGCGGCCCGCAGCCTGTATTCGAGCCTGTCTTGGAAAGATCGCGGGCCTATAGCTCACTTGAGACGATGAAACAAGCGGGCCGCCTGCTGCCCAAGCCCTCTGCGGCAGCCTTCCCCCTTCAAGGCGGGGCGCTGACGCCTTAGAACGGTTCCAATGGCCGCCCCGTCCGACATCTCGCCCCGCCCCAAGGCGGCCCTGAGCGCCTTGAGGCCGCTCGTGCCCTTCGGCCTCGCTTACAAGGGCCGCATCGCGGCGGCGCTCGCGGCCCTCGTGGTCGCTTCCGCGGCCACGCTTGCTGTGCCCCTCGCGGTGCGGCGGGTGGTGGATCACGGCTTTTCCGAAGGCAGCGGCGAGCTCATCGATGCCTATTTCGGCATGCTGATCCTCCTGGTCGGCGTGCTGGCCTTGGCCAGCGCGGCCCGCTCCTATTTTGTGATCACGCTAGGCGAACGGGTGGTCGCGGACCTGCGCGCCGCCGTGTTCCGGCATCTCACCACCCTCGATCCCGCCTTCTTCGACGCCACGAAATCGGGCGAGATCGTCTCGCGGCTCACCGCCGACACCACCCAGGTGAAGTCCGCCTTCGGGGTCAGCGTCTCGATCGCGCTCCGCAACGCCTTTCTCTTCTTCGGTGCCATCGCGCTGATGATCTGGACGAGCCCGAAGCTCTCCGCCCTCGTGCTCCTCGCCATTCCGGTCATCGTGGTTCCGCTCATCGTCTCGGGCCGCACCGTGCGCCGCCGCTCCCGCGCCGCGCAGGACCGCCTCGCCGATGCCTCGGCCTATGCCGCGGAAGCGGTTGGGGCCGTCCGGACCATGCAGGCCTTCGGCATGGAGCGCTTCACGGCCTCGCGCTTCGCGACCGCCGCCGAGGAGGCTTTCGACGCGGCCCGGGTCTCCACCAAGGCGCGCTCGCTGCTCACGGGCACCGCGATCTTCCTCGTCTCCGCGAGCGTAGTCGGCGTGCTCTGGTACGGTGCCCAGGAGGTGCTCGCCGGCACCATGACGGCGGGGCGCCTGTCGCAATTCGTGCTCTACGCCGTGTTCGCGGCGAGCTCCTTGGGCCAGCTCTCCGAGGTCTACGGCGAGTTGGCCCAAGCCGCCGGCGCCGCCGAGCGCCTCGGCGAAATCCTCCAGACGAAGCCCGCCATCGCGGCGCCCGCCCGTCCGCGGCCGTTGCCGGAGCCCTCGCCGGGCACGGTGGCCTTCGAGGACGTGCGCTTCGCCTATCCGACCCGGGAGGCGCAGGCCGCCCTCGACGGGCTCTCCTTTGCCCTGCGCACGGGCGAGCGCGTGGCCCTTGTCGGCCCCTCGGGAGCGGGCAAAAGCACCGTGCTGCAACTGCTCCTGCGGTTCTACGACCCGCAAGGCGGGCGCGTTCTCGTGGACGGCGTGCCGGTCGCGGAGGCGGATCCGGTGGCCCTGCGGAGCCGCATGGCGCTGGTGCCCCAGGAGCCCACGATCTTCGCGAGCACGGTGGCCGAGAACATCCGCTACGGGCGCCTCGATGCGTCCGACGAGGAGGTGCGCGAGGCGGCGCGGCTCGCCTCGGCCCATGCCTTCATCGCCGCCCTGCCGGACGGCTACGACACCACCATCGGCGAGCGGGGCGTGACGCTCTCGGGCGGGCAGCGCCAGCGCATTGCGATCGCCCGCGCGATCCTGAAGGACGCGCCGATCCTGCTGCTGGACGAGGCCACCTCGGCGCTAGATGCGGAAAGCGAGCGCGCGGTCCAGGAGGCGCTCGACCGGCTCATGCAGGGGCGCACCACCCTCGTAATCGCCCATCGCCTCGCCACCATCCGCTCCGCCGACCGCATCCTCGTGCTCGACCAGGGGCGGATCGCCGAGGACGGCACCCACGACAGCCTGCTCGCCAAGGGCGGGCTCTATGCTCGATTAGCCCGGCTGCAATTCACCACCGAGGGCAGAGCGGAAGCTGCCGAGTAAGCGCACCGCGCCTGCCAATCTCGATTGGGTAGGCGGTAGCAGGACGCAAACGAAAACGGCCCGGCAGGAGCCGGGCCGCTCGTCACGAGGGGCGGATGCTTAGTTGCAGGTCGTGACCTTGCGGGTGCGCATTACGCCGTTGACCAGGACGCGGCGGGTGCGGGTCTCGCACACCTCGTCGTCGTTGTCCTCTTCGACGATCACGCGACGGGCCTGCGAGCGACGCTCGATGACGCGGCGCTCGATGCGCCGGTCGTCGTCACCCACGCGCACGCCGCCGGGGCCGACCGAAATGCCGAAACCCTGGGCCTGAGCCGGGGCAGCCGAAAGAGCAGCAGCGCCGAGGATCGCCACGGCGGCAGACGAAGTCAGAAAAGCTTTGAACATGACGAACTCCTAGAGCCTATCTGCGAAGTAGAACGCAGGCCCAAGGTGAGCTGTTCCGGGCAAAATCACGCAGGTGTGACCCGCCGCCTCAAAGCTTGACGGCAAGCTCGGCGGTTGGGGCGGTTTTTAGCGCTCCGTGAGCTTCAGCTCGATCCGGCGATTGCGCGTAAAGGCCTCTTCCGTGGTGCCGGGGTCGATGGGCTGGAACTCGCCGAAGCCGGCGGCGACGAGGCGCTGCGGCGGCACCCCGCGGGAGATCATGTACTGCACCACCGCGATGGCGCGGGAGGCGGACAGCGCCCAGTTGTTGGGGAATTGGAAGGTTGCGATCGGCCGCTGGTCGGTGTGGCCGTCGACGCGCAGCACCCAGGGGATATCGGGCGGGATCTGCCGCTCCAGCTCCTGGAGGAGCGCCGAGATCCGGTCGAGTTCCGCCGCGCCCTCCCCGCGCACCACCGCCTGCCCCCGTTCGAAGAAGAGTTCGGAGGGGAACACGAAGCGGTCGCCGACGATGCGGATGTCGGTGCGGTTGCCCAGAATCTGCCGCAGGCGCCCGAAGAAGTCGGAGCGGTAGCGGGCGAGTTCCTGCACCCGTTGGGCGAGGGCCACGTTGAGGCGGCTGCCGAGATCGGCTACGCGGGCCTGGCTCTCCCGGTCCCGCGCCTCGGAGGCCGCGAGCGCGTCTTCCAGGGCCGCGAGCTGCCGGCGCATGGCGGCGATCTGCTGGTTGAGAAGCTCCACCTGGCTCAACGCCCGGCCCGTGGCCTGACGCTCGGATTCGAGGGCCGCGTTGAGTTCGCCCGCGCGATTTTCCGCGGTGCTGCCCGAGGCGATCACGCCCTGCAGGCGCGAGCGCTCGGCTTCCGCGGCCCGCAACGTGGTCTGCAGGCCCGCGACGTTCTCCTCCAGGGAGCGCCGTCCCGAACGTTCCAGGGCGAGGAGGTCCGTGAGTTCGGCGATCTGCCGGTTCAGGCGGTCGAGCACCGTGTCGCGGCTCGACAGCTCGCGGGCGAGGAAGAACTGGCCCAGCATGAACACGGAAATCATGAAGATGATGGCGAGCAGCAGGGTCGACAGGGCATCGACGAAGCCCGGCCAGTAATTGTACTCGCGTTGGCGTCCCCGCTGACGGCCTCCTATGGCAGGCATGAGCGGCCTCCCATCGGCGCGACGCGCATCGGCCGATCAGGTCCGGCCGCCGCGCTCTCGGCCCCCCTCTCGGCCCCCTCAAGCCGGTTCGCCCTCACGACGCCCGGTGCGGCCCGCATCAACCGATCCTCTCGCGGGAGAGGCGGTCGAGCACCTGCTTCAGCTCCTTCTCGCGGGCGGCCTGGGCCTCCACCCAATCGCGGATCATCTGCTGCTCGGCGCGCATATGCTGCACGAGACCCTGGATACCCTCGGCGAGGTTCGCCATGGCCTGCGTCGCCGCTCGCCCGCTGCCGCTGTCGTTGAGGGTGGTGGCGAGCCGGTTCAGCACCGCCGTGAGATCGGGCCCGCCGGCCCCGGCGCGGAGCGCGAGTTCGGAGCCCGCATCGGTCGTGGAGATGGCGAGCCAATCCTCCAGCTCCGTGTAGAAGCGGCTCTGGGCCTGGCCGGCCTGGAGATCGAGGAAGCCCAGCACCAGGGAGCCCGCGAGGCCAAAGAGCGAGGCCGAGAACGAGAGACCCATGCCCTGGAGGGGCCCTGCGAGCGCGTTCTTCAATTCATCGAAGAGCACGGCGGCGTCCTGCCCCGTGCGCAGCGAGGCGATGATGCGCCCCACCGAGCCCACGGTTTCGATGAGACCCCAGAAGGTGCCCAGCAACCCGAGGAACACGAGCAGGCCCGCGAGGTAGCGCAGGATCTCGCGGCTCTCGTCCAGGCGGGCACCCACGGAATCGAGAAGCGAGCGGGTGGTGGCGACCGAGAGCGCCGACCGGCTCGAGCGGTTGGCGATGAGCGCCGCCATGGGCGCCAGCAGCGTCGGCGAGGCCGCCTGCGGCACCAGGCCTTCCTCGGCCTGCCGCAGGGTGTTAACCCAGCGCACCTCCGGAAAGAGGCGCCACACCTGCCGGATGGCCAGGATGATGCCGATGCCCATGAGGCCGAGGATGAGGCCGTTGAGCCCGGGATTGGCCATGAACGCGGACCAGATCTGCCGGTACAGGATGAACGCAATGAAGCCCGCGAGCACCAGGAACACGGCCATGCGGATGAGGTAGATCCGCGGCGGGGTGAGGGGTTGCGCGTCCCTGTCCATGATGATCCTGGTCGGGGCCTGCATCCGACGCGGGTTGCGTCGGCAGTCCCGGTTGAAGCCTGCCCCAATGTGGCTGCGTCGCGGCGAGCGATCAAGCTGACCGCGCAAGCTGACCGCGACGGAGCCTCCCGCACCAACCCTAGCGGTTGGCCTGCTTCAGCAGTTTGACGAGTTCGCGATGCAGGGTTTCGTTGCCGCAGGCGATGCTCTGCGTTTTCAGCGGATCGGAGCCGCCGTCCGCGTCGGAGACGAAGCCGCCGGCCTCGCGGATCATGATGATCCCGGCCGCCATGTCCCAGGAATTGAGCCCGCGCTCCCAATAGGCGTCGACGCGCCCGCAGGCCACGTAGGCGAGGTCGAGGGCCGCGGAGCCGAGGCGGCGCATGCCTCCGGCCTGGGCCATCACGACCGCGGCCTCTTTCAGGAATTGCGGGTGGTTGCCCCGGCCCACATGGGGAAAGCCGCACACCACGAGGGCATCGGCCATGTCGGAGCGGGCGGCGACGCGGATGCGGCGGTTGTTGAGGTAAGCCCCTTGGCCCCGCTCGGCGATGAACATCTCGTCCTTCGCTGGATCGTAGATCACGCCGGCCACCATCTGCCCGTCGCGCTCGAGCCCGACCGAGATGCAGAATTGCGGCAGGCCGTGGAGGAAGTTCGTGGTGCCGTCGAGGGGGTCGATGTGCCAGCGGTGGCTCCGGTCCGTGCCCTCCACGATCCCGCTCTCCTCCATGACGAGGCCGTAGCCGGGGCGGGCCTTTTCGAGCGCGTCGCGCAGGATCTGCTCCGCCTTGCGGTCCGCCGCGGACACGAAGTCGCCCGGCCCCTTGCGGGAAACCTGCAGGTTCTCGACCTCGCCGAAATCGCGCTTCAGCGAACGCGACGCCTTCATTACGGCGTCGGTCATCACGGTCATTACAGGCGAACGGATCATCGGTGGACTCTCGAAGAAGAGGGGACAGGCAACGGCACTAGACGACCACAGGACCGGAGGGAGATCGCGGACGCCTGGGAGACGGAGGCGTCATCACGGGCGAGCGGATCATTGATGAGGTCCCTTGCGGACAATGGAAAAGAGCGGGCAGGCCCGGCTCCACACCATGGGGGAGCCGGGGCGTCAAGCAGTCACGGGGAATGCGGAACGGGGAGCGCGGTTCCCCTAGAGGGCGGCGGAGCGCTCCGCGGCGATCTTCTCGGCCCGGGCGCGGTCGTCGGGCGAGAGATCCTTGAGCGCGTTGTCGAGCCAGGCATCGGCAAGCCCCTGCGCGGCCGCGCTGAGGTGCCAGGCCGCGGCTTCGACGCGGTTTTGCGGCACGCCGCGGCCGCCCACATAGAGGCGGGCGAGGCGGTTCTGGGCGATGGCGTTGCCCTTCAGCGCCGCGCGGCGGAAGCCCCGGGCGGCGAGCGCTTCGTTCTTCGGTACGCCGTCGCCGTTGAAGAGCAGGATCGCGAGTTCGACCTCGCCCGCGAGATTGCCGTTCCGGGCGGCGCGCTCGAACCAGCGGGCGGCCTCCGCGGGATCGCGGTTCACTCCGCGACCGCGCAGATACAGAACGCCCAGCGCATGCTGGGCATCGCCGATCTCGGCCTCGGCCGCCTTGCGCAGGAGTTCGACGGCCCGCAGGAGATCGGCCTGGGAGCCGGTGGAGAGCTTCAGGAGGGCAAGGTTGTAGGCCGCGCTCGCCTCGCCCTTCGCGGCGGCTTGTTCGAGAAACGAGAGGCCCTGGATCGGGTTCTTGGCGATGCCGCGCCCGTCCATCGCCATGAGGCCGAGGGATGCGAGCGCGTGGGCATCGCCCCGCTGCGCCGCGAGGCGGTACCACTCGGCGGCCTTGACGGGGTCCTGCGCGACCCCGAGGCCCTGGTTGAAGAGCTCGCCCAGGAGCGTCATGGCGGGCGCATCCTCGGGATTGGCTTCAAGCCGCTTCGTGGCCTCCCGCAGCGCCGTCACGTAGAGCCCTCGCTGATAGGCCCCATACGCCAGGTCGGGCTCGGGGGCCGCCTGCGCCGGCGCCACGGCCCAGAGGCCCAGCAGCAGGAGGGCGATGGGACGCCGCATCAGGAGGCGGCCTCCACGGAAGCCGCGGCGTCGAGAGCCGCGCGCACGGCAGCCGCCGGGCCTTCGGGATGGGTCCAGACCGCATCGCCCAGCGCCACGAACTCGGCGCCCGTGGCGGCAAGCGTGGCGACGGCCTCCAGGCTCGGGGCATAGGCCACGCAGGGCGTCTCGAAGATTTCGGCCCACCAGGCGGCGCGCTCCGCCACGCCCTCCAGGGCTGGCAGGGAGCCGTCGGGACGCGGCTCGCCGAACATGAGGTAATCGGCACCGGCCTCACCAGCGCTCATGGCGTCGTCCTTGGAGCGGATGGCGCCGACGCCCAGCACCCGCTCGGCCTTCAGCCGTTCGCGCAAGGGGCGCACGAGCGAGAGGCCCGCCACATGGACGCCGTCGGCGCCGCCGCGGGTCGCGACCGCAGCGCGGTCGATCTCGCCGGGCACGTCGATGACAAGCGCAGCGCCGGCCTCCTGCACCAGGGGCGCCAGCACCTTGACCGCATTGACGAGGGTGCGCTCGTCGGCGGGCGCGAAGCGGGCCAAAACGGCAGCGATCTCGCCGGCCGCGCAGGCTGCCGCGAGCCGCGGCGCGAAAGCGGCGGCGTCTTCGAGAATGGGGGTGACGAGATAGAGACGAGCGGCGGGCTCAGCCATGGCGGGACATACGCTTTGAAGGAGGGACGGCCCCGCTCATAAACGAAAACGGGGCCGTCTTGCGAGGCCCCGTTTGGAAGAGGAATGCGGCGAAAGCCTGATTGGTCTGAGGGACTCCGCGACTTGCCCTCTCCCCCCTTGTGGGGGAGAGCTGGAGAGAGGGGTATGGTCACGAGAGCGGATGTCACGAGAAGAGTTCGCTCCGCGAGCGTTCCTGCGGAACGCGGACCCCCCTCCCTACCCTCCCCCACAAGGGGGGAGGGGAATGGGGCCATGGCGTCTCGCCGGCACCCTCCCCTGAGTGGGGAGGGATCTTACTCCGCCGCCGCCCTCGTGGTCGCGAAGGTCGGGTCGAGCTCGCCGGTCTGGTAGCGCTTCGCCATCTCGCCGAGGGTGAAGACGCGCTTGATCTTGGAGGCCTGGCCCGCGGTGTTGAACTCCTGCAGGCGCTGCTTGCAGAGCTTCGCCATCGCCTCCATGGCGGGCTTCAGGTACTTGCGGGGATCGAACTCGCCCGGGTTCTCCTGCAGCACGCGGCGGATCTGGCCCGTCATGGCCATGCGGTTGTCGGTGTCGATGTTGATCTTGCGCACGCCGTTCTTGATGCCGCGCTGGATCTCCTCGACCGGCACGCCCCAGGTGGGCTTCATCTGGCCGCCGTACTGGTTGATGATGTCCTGCAATTCCTGCGGCACCGACGAGGATCCGTGCATCACGAGGTGCATGTTGGGGAGCTTCGCGTGGATCTCCTCGATCACGTTCATGGCGAGGATCGCGCCGTCGGGCTTGCGCGAGAACTTGTAGGCGCCGTGCGAGGTGCCCATGGCGATGGCAAGCGCGTCCACCTTGGTTTCGGCCACGAACTTCACGGCCTCGTCGGGGTTCGTGAGGAGCTGGTCGTGGGAGAGCTTCCCCTCGGCGCCGTGGCCGTCCTCGGCCTCGCCTTCGCCGGTTTCGAGCGAGCCCAGCACGCCGAGTTCGCCCTCGACCGAGATGCCGCCGAGATGGGCCATCTCGACCACCTTGCGGGTGACGCCCACGTTGTAATCCCAGTCGCCCGGGGTCTTGCCGTCGGCCTTCAGCGAGCCGTCCATCATCACCGAGGTGAAGCCGGCTTGGATCGCGGTCATGCAGGTGGCGGGCTCGTTGCCGTGGTCGAGGTGCACGCAGACCGGGATATGCGGATAGATCTCCGTCACCGCGTCCATCATGTGCTTGAGCATGACGTCGTTGGCATAGGAACGCGCGCCGCGCGACGCCTGGATGATCACCGGCGCATCGACCGCGTTCGCGGCCTCCATGATGGCGAGCGCCTGCTCCATGTTGTTGATGTTGAAGGCCGGCACGCCATAGGAGTGCTCGGCGGCGTGGTCGAGAAGCTGACGCAGGGTGATGCGGGCCATGGGGTTGTCCTCCCGATGTATTTCGTGTTGGCGGGTTTATTGGGTGCGGCCTTCGAGGGCGGCCACCCGCTCCTCGATCTCACGGACGCGCTCGTCGAAGTCACCAGCGGTGGCGCGCATCATGACGAGCATGCCGGCCGAGCTGCGACGCTGGTCGCGCAGGATTTTTTCAATCTTCTCGAAACGTCCCGTCGACTCTGCCCGAAAGCTCGCCAGATCCGACTGGATCGCTTTCAGGATCTCCAACGTCATGTTTTCCACGTTGTCGGTCACGGCGCGCAGGCTCAAGAAGGGGTTTTCTGACCTTTAGAATGGCGACGATCCGGCCTTTTGTCGACCGGACCGCCCGTTTTTCAGTGGTTTCTCAAGGCCTCGACGCCGGGAAGGGACTTGCCCTCCATCCATTCGAGGAAGGCGCCGCCGGCGGTGGAGATGTAGGTGAAGGCGTCCGCCACCCCCGCATGGTTGAGCGCCGCGACGGTATCGCCGCCGCCCGCTACTGACACGAGCTTGCCCTCGCGGGTGCGCTCCGCGGCGTGCATGGCCGCCGCCACCGTGCCCTGATCGAAGGGCGGGATCTCGAAGGCGCCGAGGGGGCCGTTCCACACGAGCGTCTTGGCATCGTTGATGACCGCGTTGATGCGCTCGATCGATTGCGAGCCCACGTCGAGGATCATCTGGTCCGCGGGGATCGCGTCGATGCCGTAGGTTTGGTTATGCGCTCCCGCCTTGAACTCGTAGGCGCAGACCCCGTCCACCGGCAGGATGATGGCGCAGCCCGTCTCGCGCGCCTTCTCGACGATGCGCAGCGCCGTCGCGGCGAGATCGCGCTCGGCCAGGGACTTGCCGATTTCGAGCCCCGTCGCGGCCACGAAGGTGTTGGCCATGCCGCCGCCGATCACGAGGGCATCGACCTTCGAGACGAGGTTTTCGAGCAGGTCGATCTTGGTCGAGACCTTGGCGCCGCCGACGATCGCCACCACCGGACGCTGCGGGGCCTCGAGGCCCTTGGTCAGCGCTTCGAGCTCCGCCTGCATGGTGCGGCCGGCATAAGCCGGCAGCTTGCGGGCGAGGCCCTCGGTCGAGGCGTGTGCCCGGTGCGCGGCCGAGAAGGCGTCGTTCACGTACACGTCGCCGAGCTTGGCGAGTTCGGCCACGAAAGCCGGATCGTTCTTCTCCTCGCCCGCATGGAAGCGGGTGTTCTCGAGAAGGAGCACGTCGCCGTCTTTGAGCGCATTCACGGCTCCTGCCGCCGCTTCGCCGATGCAATCGTCCGCAAAGGCCACGGGCTTGCCGAGATGCTCGGACAGCGCCTCGCCCACGGGCTTCAGCGTCTCCTTCGGATCGCGGCCCTTGGGCCGGCCGAAATGGGCGAGCAGCACCACGCGCCCGCCCTTGTCCGCGATCTCGCGGATGGTGGGCAGGATGCGCTCGATGCGGGTCGCGTCGGTGACGCGCCCGTTCTCCATCGGCACGTTGAGATCGACGCGGACGAGGACGCGTTTGCCCTTCACATCCGCCTGATCGAGGGTTCTGAATGCGGAGGCAGCCATCACCGCCCCCGTCAGATCAGCTTCGCCATGGCGACGGCGGTGTCCGCCATCCGGTTCGAGAAGCCCCACTCGTTGTCGTACCAGGACATCACGCGCACTAGCGTTCCGTCCATGACCTTGGTCTGGTCCATGTGGAACACGGAGGAATGCGGATCGTGGTTGAAGTCGATGGAGACGTTCGGCTGGTCGGTGTAGCCGAGCACGCCCTTGAGCTGCTGGTCGGCGGCGCGCTTCACGGCCTCGTTGATCTCGTCCTTGGAGGTCGCGCGCTTCGCCACGAACTTGAAGTCGATCACGGACACGTTCGGGGTCGGCACGCGGATCGACACGCCGTCGAGCTTGCCGTTGAGCTCGGGGAGCACGAGGCCCACGGCCTTCGCGGCGCCCGTGGAGGTCGGGATCATGCTCAGGGCCGCCGCGCGGGCGCGGTAGAGGTCCTTGTGCATCTGATCCAGCGACGGCTGGTCGTTGGTGTAGGAGTGGATCGTGGTCATGAAGCCCTTCTCGATGCCGACCGCATCGTTGAGGACCTTGGCCACCGGCGCGAGGCAATTCGTGGTGCACGACGCGTTCGAGATTACCACGTGATCCTTGGTGAGCTTGTCGTGGTTGACGCCGTAGACCACCGTGAGGTCGGCGCCATCCGCGGGCGCCGAGACGATGACGCGCTTGGCGCCGGCCTGCAGATGCGCCGAGGCCTTCTCCTTCGAGGTGAAGATGCCGGTGCATTCCATGGCGATGTCGACGCCGAGCTCCTTGTGGGGGAGTTCGGCCGGGTTCTTGATCGCGGTGACGCGGATGGTCTGGCCGTTGACCACGATGTTCTCGCCCTCGACCCGCACGTCGCTCGGGAAGCGGCCGTGCACGGAGTCGAAGCGCAGGAGGTGAGCATTGGTCTCGACGGGGCCGAGGTCGTTGATGGCGACCACCTGGATGTCGGTGCGGCCGCTTTCCACGATGGCGCGCAGGATGTTGCGCCCGATGCGTCCGAACCCGTTGATCGCGACCTTCACCGTCATTGTGCTCACTCCTTCAAAGCGGACGAGGCCTCTCGGGGCCTCATGGGATGTGTGGTCTCAAAGCCCGTTCCGCCACCGCTCCGACGATGAGACCGAGCCCTGCAGCCCGTTTCGCCACCCTCCGGTGCGACCGAGCCCTAGAGATTGTGCGTCCTCAGAACCCGTTCCACGATCGCCTCGGCGGTGATGCCGAAGTGGCGGTAGAGCTCCTTGTAGGGCGCGCTGGCGCCGAAACCCTGCATGCCGACGAAGATCCCGTCCGGGCCGATGAGCGCGTCCCAGCCGAAGCGCACGGCGGCTTCGACGGCCACCTTCGCGGGGGCATCGCCAATGATCGTGCGGCGGACTTGTTCGGGTTGGGCCAAGAAGAGGTCGAGCGAGGGCACCGATACAACGCGAACGGCGAAGCTTTGTTCCCCCAGAAGCCGTTGAGCTTCCAAGGCAATCTCCACCTCGGAGCCCGAGGCGAAGAGCGTGGCGCGCGCCTTGCTGTTCGCCGGCGAGAGCTCGTAGGCGCCGGTCGCGCAGAGGTTCCCGTTCGCCGCATCCTTGCGCACCTGGGGCAGGTTTTGGCGCGTGAGCGCCAGCGTCGTCGGACCGTCCGTACGCTCGAGCGCCAGCTGCCAGCACTCCGCGGTCTCGACCGCGTCCGCCGGGCGGAACACCCGCATCTTCGGCATGGAGCGCAGCGCCGCCAGGTGCTCCACGGGCTGGTGGGTCGGGCCGTCCTCGCCGAGCCCGATGGAATCGTGGGTCATCACGTAGACCGCCGGGATGCCGGCGAGCGCCGCGATGCGCATGGCGGGGCGCGCGTAATCGGTGAAGACCAGGAAGGTGGCGCCCGCCGGCACGAAGCCGCCGTGGAGCGCCATGCCGTTCATGGCCGCCGCCATGCCGTGCTCACGGATGCCGTAATGGATGTAGCGCCCGCCGAACGAGCCCGGCTGCACGGGTTGCGCGGCCTTGGTCTTGGTGTTGTTGGAGGGCGTCAGATCGGCCGAGCCCAGCACGAGTTCGGGCATCGCGGCCGTGATGGCTTCGAGCGCCAGCTCGCTCGCTTTGCGCGTCGCCACCGTCTGGGGCTCGGCGGCAAGCCGGGCCTTCAGGTCCTCGACCGCATTGGCAAGGGCTGCGGGTCGCTCGCCGCGCATGCGCCGCTCGAACTCGGCGCGCTGCTCAGCCGACAGGGCGGCCACGCGCTTCGCCCACGCCGCGCGCTCCTGGGAGCCGCGGCGGCCGGCCTCGTTCCAGGCCCCGCGGATCGCGTCCGGGATCACGAAGGGAGCATGGGTCCAGCCGAGCGCGGCCTTGGCGCCGGCCAGCTCCTCGGCGCCCAGCGGTTCGCCGTGGGCCTTGGAGGTGCCGGCTTTCTTCGGCGCGCCGTAACCGATGGTGGTCTTGCAGGCGATGAGCGTCGGGCGGTCGGAGCTTTGAGCTTCCGCGATGGCAGCGGACAGCGCCTCGGGGTCGTGGCCGTCGACGCGAACGGCGTTCCAGCCGTAAGCCTCGAAGCGCTTCACCTGGTCGACGGTATCGGAGAGCGACAGCGGCCCGTCGATGGAGATGCCGTTGTCGTCCCACAGCACGATGAGGCGGCTGAGCTTCAGGTGCCCCGCGAAGGCTGCGGCCTCGTGGGAGATGCCCTCCATGAGGTCGCCGTCGGAGGCCAACACATAGGTGTAGTGGCCGACGATCTCGTCGCCGTACTCGGCGTTCAACATGCGCTCGGCGAGCGCCATGCCGACCGCGGTGGCAAGTCCTTGGCCGAGCGGACCCGTGGTGGTCTCGACGCCCGGCGTCATGAAGTTTTCCGGGTGTCCCGGCGTCTTGGAATCGAGCTGGCGGAAGCGCTTCAGCTCGTCCACCGTCATGCCGTCCACGCCCGTCAGATGCAGCAGCGCATAGAGCAGCATGGAGCCGTGGCCGGCGGAGAGCACGAAGCGGTCGCGGTCGGGCCAGCGCGGGTCGGCGGCGTCGTATTTGAGAAAGCGGGTATAGAGGACGGTGGCGATGTCGGCCGCGCCCATGGGCAGGCCCGGATGGCCGGATTTGGCCTGTTCGACGCCGTCCATGGCGAGCGCGCGCACCGCATTCGCCAGATCGGAGTGGGTGACGCGATCGGCGGAAGCGGTGTTGGCCACGGGCGCGATGTCCAAGTGTACGGGAGGGCGCGAGGGGAGGCCCCGCGAAATTGCGGGCTCCTTACCACGCGTGACCCCCGAGTCAAAGGCAGCCGCCCGGCGCTTTCCCGCTCCACCGAACGCCCGGCCGGACAGGCGCCTGCCCCTTCCCGAACACGCGCCCAGGCAACCGCCCGCCGCCTGCGCAAGCAACCCGAGACCGGCTCGGGCGGCCGCGGAGCCCTCCCCCAGCGGTACGTTGCGGGGCCCGGCGGGCGCGCCTAGGGTGGGGCTTCTGATTCCAGACGAGCCCCGCTCGCGCATCCCGCCGGAGCCCTCAGGCGCCATGATTCCAACCCTCGACGACGCCGTCAGGCCTCGGACCCGGGGTCCCTCGTCCCTCGACGAGGCCCTGCGCCGCCTCGACACGGCCATCGGCCTTCTCGAGGCGTCCGTGGCGCGGCGGCTCGATGCCGAGCGGCGCCGCGGGGATCTCGAAACCGAACTGCAGATCATGCAGGACGACCGCTCCCGCCTTGCGCAGGAGCTCGACGGGACGCTCGCCCGCCTCAACCGCGCCGAAGCCGCCGCCCAGGACGTGGGCCAGCGGGTTCAGCGCGCGATGCTGACGATCCAGGACGTGCTGCACCGGGCGGAGGCCGAGTTCCCCGCCGACGAAGAGGCTTGAGGACAGCGCCATGCCCCAGGTGACCGTGACGATCGCCGGCAAGGCCTACCGCATGGCCTGCGCGGACGGGGAAGAGGCCCATCTCGCCGGGCTGGCCCAGCTCCTCGACGGCAAGATCGCCGAGATGCGCAAGACCTTCGGCGAAATCGGCGACATGCGCCTGCACGTGATGGCGGCCATCACCCTCGCGGACGATCTCGCGGAAGCCAGGAAGCGGATCGCGTCGCTCGAAGCGGAGCTTGCCGCCGAGCGCAACCTCGCCAGCGCCGGCGACGAGCAGGCGCAACTCCTCGAAGCGCGCCTCGCCGAGGGCGTCGGCCGCGCGGCGGAGCGCATCGAGCGCCTCGCGCGCGGGCTCAACGCCTCCGTGGCGGCGCAGGGTTAACCCGCGACGCCCATTCGGGCCTCCGCTTAAGCGGAAACACCCCGGCTCTTCAGCGCCTCCGCGATCTCGTCCAGCACCGCCGGATCGTCGATGGTGGCGGGCATGGCCCAGGCATCGCCGTCGGCGATCTTCTTCATGGTGCCGCGCAGGATCTTGCCCGAGCGCGTTTTCGGCAGGCGACCGACCGTGAGCGCAAGCTTGAAGGCCGCCACGGGGCCGATCCTGTCGCGCACCAGGGCGACGAGCTCGCGCTCGACTTCGTTCGGGGCCATCCGGACACCGGCTTTCAACACCACGAAACCGCAGGGCACCTCGCCCTTGAGGGCGTCCTTCACGCCGATGACGGCGCATTCGGCGACGGCCGGATGCGAGGCCAGAACCTCTTCCATGCCGCCGGTGGAGAGGCGGTGGCCTGCCACGTTGATGATATCATCGGTGCGTCCCATCACGTAGACATAGCCGTCCCCGTCGAGGAAGCCGGCATCCGAGGTGTTGTAGTAGCCTGGGAACGTGGTGAGATAGCTCTCGCGGAAGCGCTCGTCCGCCTGCCACAGGGTCGGCAGGCAGCCCGGCGGCAGGGGCAGCTTGATCGCGATGGTGCCCATGGTGTCGGGGGCGACGGGCTTGCCGCCCTCGTCCAGCACCTGCACGTCGTAGCCCGGCATCGGCACCGTGGGCGAGCCGTACTTCACCGGCAGGGCGCCCAGGCCCATCGGATTGCCCGCGATGCCCCAGCCGGTTTCCGTCTGCCACCAATGGTCGATCACCGGCACGCCGAGGATCTTTTCGGCCCATTGCACCGTGTCGGGGTCGGCGCGCTCGCCGGCAAGAAAAAGCGCGCGGAACCTCGACAGATCGCGCCCCTTGAGGAGATCCCCGTTCGGGTCCTCCTTCTTGATGGCGCGAAAGGCGGTCGGCGCCGTGAAGAGCGCGACGGCCCCGTGCTCGGACACCACGCGCCAGAAGGCGCCGGCGTCCGGCGTGCCCACGGGCTTGCCCTCGTAGAGGATCGTCGTGCAGCCGTGGAGCAGGGGCCCGTAGACGATGTAGGAATGGCCCACCACCCAGCCCACATCGGACGCGCACCAATAGACCTCGCCGGGCTCGACGCCGTAGAGGCCGCGCATGGACCATTTGAGCGCGACGATGTAGCCGCCCGTATCGCGGACCACGCCTTTCGGGCGCCCGGTGGTGCCGGAGGTGTAGAGGATGTAGAGCGGATCGGCGGCCGCCACCGGCACGCAATCGGCCTTCCGGCCCGCAGCCCGCGCGGCCGCAACCGTCTCGGCCCAATCCCGATCCCGGCCCGCCTGGAGCGCGGCTTCGGCCTGGGGGCGCTGGAGGACCAAGCAGGTTTGCGGCTTGTGGGACGCGAGCGCAATGGCTTCGTCCAGCAGCGGCTTGTAGGCCACCACCCTGGCGCCCTCGATGCCGCAGGAGGCCGAGAGGATCACCGTCGGCTTCGCGTCGTCGATGCGGGTCGCGAGTTCCTTCGCCGCGAAGCCCCCGAACACCACGGAATGCACTGCGCCGATGCGGGCGCAGGCGAGCATCGCGAACACGGCCTCCGGGATCATGGGCATGTAGAGGATCACCCGGTCGCCCTTGGCGACGCCGCAATCCTGGAGCACGGCCGCCAGCGTCGCGACCTCGTCCTGCAAGTCACGATAGGTGACCGTGCGCTTCGTGCCCGTCACGGGGCTGTCGTAGAGGATCGCGGCCTGCTCGGCGCGCCCGCCCGCCACGTGCCGGTCGACGGCGTTGGCGCAGGCATTCACCTCGCCGCCCGTGAACCAGCGGCCATAGACGCCGGCTTGCGGATCGAACACGCGGGCGGCGGGCTTGACCCAATCGATCTCCCGCGCAGCCTCGCCCCAGAACCCCTCCGGGTCGGCCTTCGCGCGCGCATAGACCTCGCGATAGCGGCTGCCTGTGGCGCCTTGCTCAGCCCTGGCCTGTGCCGTCATGACAGTCCCTCATGTGTTCCGAGCATGCCTTTTAGCATGGGATGGCTGCAGTGGGCGTGTTAGCAACCCCGGGCGCCGCGGTCAGCGGCGACTTTCGACGAGCCCTGCCCTCCCGCCTTGATCCACGGCAAATCCGCCGCCCGATGATGACCGATCCCCTCTCCCCCGACGCGATCCACGGCGAATCCGCGGCCCGATGATTACCGATCCCCTGTTCTATGCCGCGGCGACCCCGGCCGTGATCCTTCTCGGATTGTCGAAAGGCGGGTTCTCGGGCGTGGGCCTGCTGTCCCTGCCCCTGATGGCGCTGTTCATCTCGCCCGTCCAGGCCGCCGCCATCACGCTGCCGATCCTCATCGTCCAGGATGTGGTCAGCGTCTGGGCCTTCCGGCGCAGTTGGGACCGGCGCAACATCGTGATCCTGATCGCCGGCGCGATCGTCGGCACGCTCATCGGCTACCTCCTCGCCGCGCGGGTGTCGGACGCGGCGGTGACGCTCTCGGTCGGCGTGATCTCCATCGCCTTCGCGATCCGCCGCCTCATCGTGGAACGGCGGGAGGCCACCATTGCGGCGGCGCCGGCGGATGTGCCGCGCGGGCTGTTCTGGGGTGTCGTGACCGGCTTCACCAGCATGATTGCGCATGCGGGCGGGCCGCCCTTCCAGATTTACGTGCTGCCCCAGCGCCTGCCGCGCGACACGCTCGTGGGCACGAGCGCGGTGTTCTTCGCGCTCATCAACTGGATTAAGGTGCCGCCCTACATCGCGCTGGGCCAGTTCACCGACGAGAACCTCGGGACCTCGGCGGTTCTGTTCCCGCTCGCCATCGCCTCCACCTGGGCCGGCGTATGGCTCGTGCGGCGCGTTCCTGCAGAACGGTTCTACACCATCATCTACATCCTGCTCGTCTGCGTCGGCGCAAAGCTCGTCTACGACGGCGCGGTGGCGCTGCTCTAGTTGCCACCACGCCCTGCGCCCGCTTACGGTCGGGCGAACCAAAAGGCCGGAGAGCCCGCGCATGCAGCGCACGCCTTACGACATCGATCTCGACAAGAACCCCGCCAACTACCAGCCCCTGACGCCGCTCTCGTTCCTCGAACGGGCGGCCTCCGTGTTCCCCGATCACACGGCAATCGTCCACGGCTCCTTGCGCCGCTCCTATCGCGACTTCTACGCCCGCGCCCGGCGGCTTGCCTCGGCGCTGGCGCAGCGTGGGATCGGCCGCGGCGACACGGTGGCCGTGATGCTCTCCAACACCCCGGCGATGCTCGAATGCCATTACGGGGTGCCGATGACGGGGGCCGTGCTCAACACCCTCAACACCCGCCTCGACCCCGCGATCATCGCCTTTTCCCTCGACCACGGCGAGGCGAAGGTGCTCATCACCGACCGGGAATTTGCGAAGACCATCGCGCCGGCCCTCGACCTCGCCAAGGTGAGGCCCCTCGTGATCGACTACGACGATCCCGAATTTGTGGGCCCTGGCGACCGCTTGGGCGAGCTCGAATACGAGGAGTTCCTCAGCCAGGGCGATCCCGATTTCGCCTGGCGGCCGCCGGCCGATGAATGGGATGCGATCGCGCTCAACTACACGTCCGGCACCACGGGCGATCCGAAGGGCGTCGTGTACCACCATCGCGGCGCGTATCTCCTCGCCATGGGCAACATCGTGACCTGCTCCATGGGCAAGCATCCGGTGTATCTGTGGACGCTGCCCATGTTCCACTGCAACGGCTGGTGCTTTCCCTGGTCGATCTCGGTGGTGGCCGGCACCCATGTGTGCCTGCGCCAGGTGCGGGCTAAGGCCATGTACGATGCGATCGCCGATCACGGCGTCACGCATCTGTGCGGCGCGCCGATTGTGATGTCGACGCTGCTCAACGCGCCCGCGGACGAGAAGCGCGCGCTGCCCCACACCGTGCAGTTCTTCACCGCCGCCGCGCCGCCGCCGGAAGCGGTGCTCGCGGCCATGAAGGAGGCGGGCTTCGACGTGACCCATCTCTACGGATTGACGGAGGTTTACGGCCCCGCCGTCGTCAACGACTGGCACCGGGACTGGAACGCGCTCACCGCCTCCGAGCAGGCGGCGAAGAAAGCACGCCAGGGCGTGCGCTATCCCGTGCTCGAAGCCCTCGACGTGCTCCACCCCGAGACGCTTGAACCCGTGCCCGCGGACGGCGAGACCCTCGGCGAGGTGATGTTTCGCGGCAACGTGGTGATGAAGGGCTACCTCAAGAACCCCGCCTCGACCGCGAAGGCCTTTGCCGGCGGTTGGTTTCACTCAGGCGATCTTGGGGTGAAATACCCCGACGGCTATGTGCAGCTCAAAGACCGCTCCAAGGACATCATCATCTCAGGGGGCGAGAACATCTCCTCCATCGAGGTCGAGGACGCGCTCTACAAGCACCCGGCCGTGCAGGCCGCCGCCGTGGTGGCGCGGCCGGACGAGAAGTGGGGCGAGACGCCCTGCGCCTTCGTGGAGCTGAAGCCCTCCGAGATGGTCTCGTCCGAAGAGCTCATCGCCTGGTGCCGCGGGCACCTCGCCTCCTACAAGGTCCCGCGCACCGTGGTGTTCACGGAGCTGCCGAAAACCTCCACAGGCAAGATCCAGAAGTTCAGGCTTCGCGAGATGGCACGCGCATTGTGAGCCCCCCTAGGAGGCTCCGGGCGCAAAAACGAGAAAGCCGCTGCCCGTCGCCCGGGACAGCGGCCTCCCGCTTGGAATCTGGAGTGTCGAAACGGGCTAATGCACCGTCCGGTTGGAGGCCCCCTTCAGCTTTGCGATCTCGTCCTTGAGCTGAAGTTTCTTGCGTTTGAGTTCTGCCAGCCTGAGGTCACTGATGGATGGGTGCGTCAGGGCGTCTTGGATCTCGCGTTCCAGGGCCTGATGCTTCCGCTCGAGTTCCGTCAGATGGTTCTGCAGAGGCATATGTCGGTTCCTCCTGTTCGTCTGTTCCGACCCAGGAAAGGTGCCATAAAAAGCCCCCCGAGTCGAAGGCATTCGTTGCTGCAATGCGGCATCGAGCGGGCCCGGCAGGCTTGCTCTCGAGCACGCCCGCGCGCATACTTCACCCCGATTTTACCCCTTCATTGCAGCCGGGCGCCGGGAGCCGCGAGCGTTGGATTTCACGACGGACGAGACCGATGAGCTTGAGACCGAATTGGCTCGCCTGAAGCAGGAGCACCGGGACCTCGACACCGCCATCGAAGCCCTGGAGCGCATGGTGGCGGGGGATCAGCTGCAGGTTCAGCGGCTGAAGAAGCGCAAGCTCTTCCTCAAGGACCGCATTCTGCGCCTCGAAGACCAGCTCACCCCGGACATCATCGCCTGAGCACCTTGCCGGGCCGGCGCCGCTCGCTTATGGCGGCCTCGCACGTCGATCCCGGAGCCCCCATGGCGTACCCACGCCCCGCGGCCTCGCACGTCTAGCCGGAGCCCCCATGGCGTACCCCGTTCCCGTTGCGATCATCATGGGGAGCCAGTCCGACTGGGCCACCATGCGCCATGCGGCCGAGACCCTCGATGCGCTGGGCGTGCCCCACGACACCCGCATCGTCTCGGCCCACCGCACCCCCGACCGCCTCGTGGCCTTCGCCAAGGGCGCGCGGGACGCGGGCTTTCAGGTGATCATCGCGGGTGCCGGCGGGGCCGCGCACCTGCCCGGCATGGCGGCGGCCATGACCCCGCTCCCCGTCTTCGGGGTGCCGGTGGAATCCAAGGCGCTCTCGGGCCAGGATAGCCTGCTCTCGATCGTGCAGATGCCGGCCGGCGTTCCCGTCGGCACCCTGGCGATCGGGCGCGCCGGCGCCGTGAACGCGGCGCTGCTCGCCGCCGCGGTGCTGGCGCTCCATGACGATGGACTCCGTGAGCGCCTCGACGCCTATCGCACGCGCCAGAGCGAGAGCGTGGCCGAGCAGCCCGTGAACGAGGCTTGAGGCCGTGGGTCCGCAGATTCCCGCCCTCCCGGGCCCACGGTCTGGTGCGCGCTAGGAGGGCCGCATGATCCTCCCCGGTCAAACCCTCGGCATCCTCGGCGGCGGGCAGCTCGGACGCATGATGGCGCTCGCGGCTGCGCAGCTCGGCCTCAAGGTCCACGTCTACTGCCCCGATCCGGACAGCCCCGCCTTCGACGTGGCGGCGGACCGCACGGTCGCGGCCTACGAGGACGAGGAGGCGCTTGGCCGCTTCGCCCGCACGGTGGATGCGGTGACGTTCGAATTCGAGAACGTGCCGGGCCGGACCGCCGAGACCTTGAGCGCCATCGCGCCCTTGAGACCCAACGCCCTGGCGCTCGCCACCACCCAGGACCGGCTGGCCGAAAAGAGCTTCGTGAGCGGGCTTGGCATCCCCACCGCCCCCTTCGCGGAGGTTGGCGGTGCCGCGGACCTCGCCCGGGCTCTCGACAGCCTCGGCCGCCCCGCCGTGCTCAAGACCCGCCGCTTCGGCTACGACGGCAAGGGCCAACTGATCCTGCGCGAGGGGGACGACCCCGCGCAGGCCTTCGCGACCTTGGGCGAAGCGCCCTGCATCCTGGAGGGGTTCGTGCCCTTCGAGCGTGAGGTCTCGGTGGTGGCGGCCCGCACGGCGGACGGGGCGTTTGCGGCCTACGATCTGTGCGCCAACGAGCATCGCTCGCATATCCTCGACGTGACCCGGGTGCCGGCCGGTGTGTCGGCGGCCACCGAGGCCCGGGCCGTGGAGATCGCACGGGCTATCGCGGACGCCCTCGATTACGTGGGCGTGCTCGCGGTCGAGATGTTCCTGTCCCGGGACGGCGGCGGGGAGCGCCTCGTGGTCAACGAGATCGCGCCGCGCGTCCACAATTCCGGCCATTGGACGGTCGAGGGAGCGGAGACCTCCCAGTTCGAGCAGCATGTGCGGGCGGTCTGCGGCTGGCCGCTCGGCTCCCCGCGCCGGCGCGGGCGGGTGGAGATGCGCAACCTCATCGGCGACGATATCGCGGACTGGCCAAGCCTCCTGGCCGAGCCGGGCGCCCATCTCCACCTCTACGGCAAGGGTGAAGCGCGGCCGGGGCGCAAGATGGGGCACGTCACCCGGGTTTGGCCGGAAGAGGGGTGAAGCCCAGCCCGCCCGGGGTTGGCTTGGCTGGTCGGCTCGGTTCTTGAGCGGATGTGCCTGGACAGGGCGGGCCTGTTCTGTTAAGCACCCGCCCCAGATTTCGAGGTGCGGAACCCGCGCCTCCTTGATCCTATTCAACAGCGCAAACGGCACAGACGAGGATTTGGCGTGCAGGTTCTGGTTCGGGACAACAACGTTGATCAGGCGCTTCGCGTCCTGAAGAAGAAGATGCAGCGTGAGGGCGTCTTCCGCGAGATGAAGCTTCGCGGTCACTACGAGAAGCCCTCCGAGAAGAAGGCGCGCGAGAAGGCCGAGGCCGTGCGCCGCGCCCGCAAGCTCATCCGCAAGCGCATGCAGCGCGAGGGTCTCCTCCCCTCGAAGCCGCGCGTGGTGGCTCCGGCCCGCGCCGGCCGCTAGGAAGGCCTCGCAGCGGCCCACCCCAAGGGGGCTGCTCGGTTTTCTCTACCCCCTCGCCTTCGGGCGTCTATGTCTGCCATCGGCGCCCCCTGCAAAGCGGGCGCCGAATGCGTTTGGGGCAGGCTGCATCAGGGACTCAAACCAGTCCCGTACCGTCCATCGGTCCAGCGTGGTGATCGTTTCGGCCGCAACCCTCAACTGCAGGGTGGCTGGAGCCCTGTTCGGAACGACGGGCCCTTCCAACCCATGCCCGAGTGTCCCAGAAGGCAGCAGCGCCGAGCGCTAACCCTTCACCCGCAGAACCACGCCCTGGCGGGGACGAGCGGATCCGGTCGCTCCCGGCCCCACGCCTCGGACGCGGACCACTGAATTGGCGGCGGCCGCCTCGCCTGCCCCACCGAGGGCGTTAGGGGCCAAGGTGGATCGCCAGGGGATCGACACCGTCGACGACGTGGTGACCGGATCGTCCGCCGCTTCCTCCGAATCGGCTGTGTTCACGGGAGCCGGTGGCGAAACGAGGGGGGCCGCGGGCGCCTTGAGGCAGGTGGGCTCGTAGAGCATGCAATTGACGAGCAGAGCCTCGCCGCCGATTCGGGGCTCCAAAAGGTCTTGAGCCATAGCGGTGCCGGGCCCCACCAGGAGACCCGTTACCATCAGCCACACAGCGGCTGGCATGGCTTTTCCTCCCTGTCGAGGAGGGCCACTCTGGGCTCCTCCGGCAGCGAATGCCGTCTGCGGCAGGAGGCGTCCTCCTTCGCGACCGGGGAAGCTTAGCGGCTTTGCGAGCGCGAGGCCATCCACGTTAACTAATTGTTTAGAAGGTGAAACTCGCCGGCCACAAGCCACGGGACAGGCACCCGCTCGGCTCGTAGCGGCCCAGGCCAGCCGGGTGGCGGCGCCGACCGGCCGCTTCAGCGGTTCACGACGTTCGGGCGCGAGGTCGGAGGATGGGTGCGGCAATCCAAGACGCTGCCAAACTCGGCCGCCATGGTAAGGACGCTACCAAGGCTTCGGCTTGCAACGGCAACGTTTGCCGGCGACGCCCCGTTCCCGCCGACTGCGACCCGTTCGGGGACGCCGGAACGCCTGTCGCCTCGATCGGCGCGCTCGGGGCCGGATCGTCAAGCTTCCGCTCGCGTGATCTCTCTTCGATCCGCTGAGCTCTGCGTCGCGTCGTACGGCATTCGAACGCATCACCGTCCTGCACCCGGAGCGATGAGCGCTTGGGGAGCCCTCCCCAAACCAGGTCGCCGGATCCAACCCGCGACCGCTCCCCGTCATCATGCACCTGAATGTCACCGGCCCCTCTGAGGCGCCCACGATCCTGTTCCTCCATGCCGTCGGCACAAGCGGCTGGATGTGGGAGCCCATCGTCGAACGGCTCCCGTCCTCGCGCTGTCTCGTGCCCGATCTGCCCGGGCACGGCGGGAGCGCGGCGATGCCATGGCACTCGCTCGACGACACCGTCGACAGGCTCGCCGACCTCATCGCCCACCACACCACCGACGGCCGCGTTCACGTCGTTGGGCTGTCGCTCGGGGCCTATGCCGCCCTCCGGCTTCTCGCCCGCCATCCCAAGCGGGTGGACCGGGTGGTTCTGAGCGGCCTCAACGTCCTGCCCTTCCCCTATCCGCGCCTGATGCGTCTGGCCGGCCCCTTGATGCTGCCCTTGATGAAGCGGGACTTCTTCTTGCGGGCGCAGGCCAAGGCGCTGCGCATCCCGGCCGAACGGTGGGAGGGGTATCGACGGTCGGCGCAAGCGATGTCGCCGCGCGCCTTCTTGCGCATCGGCAACGAACTGATGACCTTTGGCGTCGATCCGGATCTCGAGGACGCTGCCAGCCCCACCCTCGTTCTCGCAGGCGAGGGGGAGCAGCGCCTGATCCGCCAATCCATTTCCGCGGTCGTGAAGGCTCTTCCCCATGCGGAAGGTTACCTCGTGCCCGGCGTCGGCCATGGGTGGAGCGGAGAAGCGCCCGATCTGTTCGCCCGAACGGTTGCCGCTTGGTGCGAGGGCCAAGCCCTGCCGGCGGGCCTGAAGCCCGTCGACGCAAGCTAACGGATTCAGGCATCGGTGAAGCTGACGAACGGTCCAGCAGCGCAAGCAGCCCATGCTGGAAGCTGTGTTCCCGTCATGTCCCCGCGACGGGATCTGGGGCTTCATCCCCAATGGCGAGGGTCTTGCGCTCTACCTCGTCTGCTCGAAGTGCTGCGGACGCCAGGCGACCGTCATGGTGAACATCCACCAGCACACTGCGGGGTGCGAGGCCGACAAGCGGGCGAGAGAAGCTCGGGGCGCCGAGCAGCCATGAGCTTCATTGGTCAAGTCTAGCGGTGGATGAAGGCGATGGATCTTGGGGACGCTCGTCGTCGGGGACGACTTCATCTATTCTAAGTTGCCAACCCGATATACGCTCAGCCTACCGCGTTGTCCCCTGCTTGACGCGAATTGAACTCATCGTTCACCTGAGCATACGACTTGGCCTAGCCGAACTGGCGGCCTTCCTCCGGTCCTTGCTCCGTTTACCATCGACAACGGCCGAACAACAATAAGGTCACAGCACATCGGGGGATTTTGTCATGCGAGAGTTTCGTTCTTCAGCGACGGCGCAGACCGACGAGGCTGCTGCACTTGAGATGCGGGCACTTGATGCCGCTGAACTCGATCAGGTTTCCGGCAACGGCATCATCGGGGCCATCGTCGGTGGCGTTATCGGCGGCGTTTCGGTCTACAAGGCGTGCCCCGAGAACGGCGGCCTGTTGAGGGCGGGGATGGCTGCCATGGGCGCGGTTGAGGGGGCCATTATCGGTGGCTGTCTCAGCCCTATCTGACACCTCGCGCCGATAAGTGCAGCAGAAGCCGTCCGACTGCGCTGCGGTCGGGCGGCTCTCGTTTCTCCACCTTCGACTGTAGCAGGGCCGCCGCGATCATCGCGCGGACGTGAGGTCCTTGTAGGCCGGCGGGACGATCCTGGCGCCGCTCGCGAGGACCTGGGTGCGCTTGTCGTCAAACAAGCTCTTGGCGAGACCCACGGCCTCGTCGCGCTTGATCTGGTCGCCCTGGACGGCCCCACCCAGGGTCACGGGCATCCTCAGCTGCGGACGCGGCCGCCGCCGAAGCTCTGGGGCCGGGATGTCCGGGCCAGCGCAGACCAAGAAGGGCGTACCGCGGGTGCGGCAATCCAAGATGCTGCCAAAGTTGGCCGTCATGGTAAGGAGGCCACCACGGCCGAGGTCTCCGATCGCCCACGATTGAAGGCTTCGCGCCGGTTCCAGGCGGCCTGCCTGCTGTTTCCGGCGCCTTTCGGGAGCGGCGGGACAGGACGCCACGTCGATCAGCGGCTTAGAGGCCGGGGATTTTAACCCCCCCTTTAAGCGTCGCTGCCATTTTCTCCCAGCCCTGCGGACGGAGATGCGCGTGCTCAACCCCTCGATTCGTCGGATCGCTCCCCTGGCCCTCGTGGGCCTGGCCCTTGCGGGCTGCGAAACCGTGAGCCGGACGGCGCCGGTGGCGCAAAGCGTGGCGGTGGTGGAGGACGACACCGCCGGCACCAGCAAGGTGAACGTCGCCTCGCTCACGGAAGTGATCCAGCGCAACCCGAACGACCCCTCCGCCTACAACACCCGCGGCGCCGCCCAGGCCCGCGTCGGGCGCTACCAGGAGGCCATCGCGGATTTCGGCCGGGCCCTCCAGATCGACCCCAACTACGCCCCGGCCTATGTGAACCGGGCGCTCGCCTTCCGCCAGACCGGCCGCAACGACCAGGCCATGGCGGATTTCAGCCGCGCCATCGAGGCGGACCCGAACTATGGCCCGGCCTATATCGGCCGCGGCAACCTGTTCCGGGTGCAGAACCAGTTCGACATGGCGCTCACGGACCTCCAGGTGGCCGTGCGCCTGACGCCGGAATCCGCGGAGGCGCTCCACGCCCGCGGCCTCGTGCACCAGCGCATGGGCAACCACCGCCAGGCGATCCTCGACTTCGACGCCGCCATCGACCGCAACGCCTATGTGGCCGCCCCTTACGCGGCCCGCGGGCAGAGCCTCGTGGAGACGGGCGAGTACACGAAGGCCATCGAGGACTTCAACGCGGCGCTCAACGTCAACAACAAGCTTGGCGACACCTGGGCCTGGCGCGGCGTGGCCTTCGAGCGCCAGGGCGACCGCACGGAGGCGCAGGTGAGCTTCCAGCGCGCGCTCGCGGTCGATCCGGGCAACGCCCTCGCGCGGCAGGGCCAATCCCGCGTCGGCGCGGGAGGGAGCGGCGGCGGCGGGCTCTTCCGCAGCTAAGGCGGGCGCTCGCGCCGCTAGTCCAGCGCCTTCACCAGCACAGACACGTAAGGCTCGAAGCCGAACGCCCGGTAGGTGCGTTCGGCTTTTTCATTGGCGACGAGCGCGCCGATGAGAAGGCGCCGCAAGCCCGCCTCGCGGGTGAGGCGCTCGGCTTCGCGCAGCAGCGCCTGCCCGATGCCTCGCCCCCGCCACTCCTCGTCGACGATGAGGTCCGTCACGGTGCCGTGACGGCGCACGTCGTCGGTGACGTAGGCCGCATCCTCGTCGAGCGCGAAGCCCATGACGCCGACCGCGACGCCGTCGATCTCGGCCAGCACGATGCGCCCGTCGCGCTTCGCGAGCCGCTGCATGAGCTCGTCGTAATACGCGTTGGCCGCGCCGCGCTCGCGCTTGCGGTCGCCCGTGAGGTCGGCTTCGAAAACGTTCAGCGCCAGGATGAAATCCACGACCGCCTCGCGGTCGCGCGGGAGGGCGGTGCGAAGAGTAGGGTTGGTCATGGGGCGGCACTCGGTGGGGATGACGATCGGGCTTCGACCTCGGCCAGGAAGGCGCGCACGGCAGGCAGGCCGCCGCTCTCCAGGTTCTCCACGTGGGAGCCCCGCAGGCGCACGAAGCGCTTCGGCTCCGGCGCAGCGGCGAAGAGGCGCTCGCCGAAGGCCACGGGGATCACCCCGTCCTGCTCGCCGTGCATCACGAGAAGCGGCGCGCGCAGGCGGTGGACGAGATCGATGGAGCGGTACTGATCGCGCATGAGCCAGGTGACGGGCAGGAAGCCGAAGTGGTGGCCGGCGATATCGGCCGTCGACGTGTAGGGCGCATCGAGGATCACGCCGCCCACCTCGCGCTCCGTGGCGAGCCGCAAGGAAACGCCGGTGCCGAGGGACTCGCCGTAGAGCACGATGCGGGCCGCCGGAAACGAGCGGGCAAGCCAATCATAGGCTGTCCGGGCATCGATGCGCAGCCCCTCCTCGCTCGGCGCCCCCGTCGAGCCCGAATAGCCGCGGTAGCTCACGAGCAGCAGCCCGCGCCCGTCCTCGGTGAGCATGCGGGCGCGGAAGCGCCGGTTGAGGAGCGGGCCGCCATTGCGATGAAAATAGAGCAGCACCGCCCGGCCGGGCTGAGGCGCCTTGTACCAGGCGACGATCCGCTCGCCGTCGGGGGTGGCGAGGCTCACATCCCCGAAGTCGGGCAGGCCCGCCTCGGCGGCTCTCGCGCGCTCCCGACCGGCCGGATAGAGGAGAGCCGATTGCTTCCACCAGAAGAAGGCGACCACGAGCCCGTAGAGGGCGAGCCCGAGGAGGATGAGGCCGACGAGAAAGCGCATGGGCGTCAACGAACGAAGCCGGCGTCAGGGGCGCCGGCTTCGGTGAATGGAGGCTGCGTTCGCGCGGATCGGAGGCTCCCGAGATGGCGCCGGTCCGACGGGATCGGAAGCTCCCGACGGTGAGGCCGGCCCCCGATCAGAGGTTCTTCACGATCTCGTCCACGACCTTCTTGGCGTCGCCGAAGAGCATCATCGTGTTGTCGCGGAAGAACAGCTCGTTTTCGACGCCCGCATAGCCCGACCCCATGCCGCGCTTGATGAAGAGCACGGTCTTGGCGCGCTCCACGTCGAGGATCGGCATGCCGTAGATGGCCGATTGCGGATCGGTCTTGGCGGCGGGGTTCGTGACGTCGTTGGCGCCGATCACGAAGGCCACGTCCGCTTGCGCGAACTCGCCGTTGATGTCCTCGAGCTCGAAGACCTCGTCGTAGGGGACTGAGGCTTCCGCGAGCAGCACGTTCATGTGGCCCGGCATGCGGCCCGCCACCGGGTGGATGGCGTACTTCACGTCCACGCCCTCTTTTTTCAGAAGGTCGGCCATCTCGCGCAGCGTGTGCTGGGCCTGCGCCACCGCCATGCCGTAGCCCGGCACGATGATGACCTTGCCGGCGTTCTTCATGATGAAGGCCGCGTCGTCCGCCGAGCCCTGCTTCACGGGGCGCGTCTCGGCGGCGCCCGCCGGTCCGCCCGAGGTTTCGCCGCCGAAGCCGCCGAGGATCACGGAGATGAAGCTCCGGTTCATCCCCTTGCACATGATGTAGGACAGGATCGCGCCCGAGGAGCCCACGAGCGCGCCCGTGATGATGAGCGCGAGGTTGCCCAGCGTGAAGCCGATGCCGGCGGCCGCCCAGCCGGAATAGGAGTTCAGCATCGACACCACGACGGGCATGTCGGCGCCGCCGATCGGGATGATGAGGGTGACGCCGAGCGCGAACGACACCAGCACGATGAGCCAGAACGCGGCGCGGCTCTCGGTCGTGATGAAGGCGACGAGGAGCACCACGAGCAGGAGCCCGAGGCCGATATTGATGAGGTGGCGCTGCGGCAGCAGGATCGGCTTGCCCGACATGCGCCCGTCGAGCTTCAGGAACGCGATCACGCTCCCCGTGAAGGTGATGGCGCCGATGGCGACGCCAAGCCCCATCTCGAAAAGCGAGCCGCCTTTGATGGTGCCGATGCCGCCGATCCCGAAGGCCTGCGGCGCATAGAGCGCTGCCGCCGCCGCGAACACGGCCGCGAGACCGACGCCGGAGTGGAACGCGGCCACGAGCTGGGGCATCGCGGTCATGGGCACGCGCCGGGCGATCACCGCGCCGACGCCGCCGCCGATGGCAAGCCCCAGCACCACGAGGGCCCAGCCGCCGGCGCCGTTCGGCGCCGCGAAGGCGAGCGTGGTGAGGATCGCCAGCGCCATGCCGGCCATCCCGTAGATGTTGCCCTGGCGCGAGGTGGTGGGATGCGAGAGGCCGCGCAGCGCCAGGATGAAGAGGACGCCGGCGACGAGATAGAGAAGGTTTGAGATGTTGGCCGACATAGATCTCAACCCTTCGCAGACATGAGGAGGGGACGGTCAGGGCGGGTCATGGGGTCCTCAACCCTTCTTCTTGTACATCGCGAGCATGCGCTCGGTGACGAGGAAGCCGCCGAAGATGTTGATGCCGGCAAGCACGAGAGCGATGAAGCCGAAGATCCGCGCGAGGCCCGTGCCCTCGGCGGTGAGCGGCACGCCCACGGCGAGGAGCGCGCCCACCACGATCACGGAGGAGATCGCGTTGGTGACCGACATGAGCGGGGTGTGGAGAGCCGGCGTCACCTGCCAGACCACGTAATAGCCCACGAAGATCGCGAGCACGAAGATCGCGAGACGAAAGACCGTGGGGTCGATGGCGCCTTGCGTCGAGACCGCCACCACATTGGCGATCTGATCGGCGATGGCCTGAGCCGAATCTGCGGCGCGCTGCGCGGCATCGGCCGCGGCACGGGATTGCTGGATCGCTTGTTCAGGAGTGAGTGAGGTCATGGGATGGCGCTCCTGTTCGGTCTCAGACCAGCGCAGGACGGGAGAGGATCGGCGTCACCGTGCCGAACCGCGATGAGAGAGTGAGCGAGGTCATCGAGGCGAGCCCCTCTTACGCGGATGGCGCGGCCGCTTCGGCCGGCTTGAAGTTCGGGTGCACGACGGCGCCGTCGCGGGTGAGGTTCGTGGCCTTCACGAGCTCGTCGTCCCATTTCACGGCGAGCGACTTCGGGCCCTTATCGACCAGCGTCTCGACGAAGGCGTAGAGGTTGCGGGCATAGAGGCTCGAGGCCGACGCCGCGAGGCGGCCCGGCACGTTGAGATGGCCCACGATCTTCACCCCGTTGTGGTCCACGGTCTCGCCCGCTTTCGCGACCTCCACGTTGCCGCCGCGCTCCACCGCGAGGTCCACGATCACGGAGCCCGGCTTCATGCTCTCCACCATGGCGCGGGTGATGAGCTTCGGGGCGGGGCGGCCGGGGATCAGCGCCGTGGTGACCACGATGTCCTGCTTGGCGATGTGGGAGGCGACGAGTTCCGCCTGCTTGGCGCGGTACTCCGCCGACATCTCCTTGGCGTAGCCGCCCGAGGTCTCGGCCTGCTTGAACTCCTCGTCCTCCACCGCGATGAACTTGGCGCCCAAGCTCTCCACCTGCTCCTTGGCGGCAGGGCGCACGTCGGTGGCGGTCACGACCGCACCGAGGCGGCGCGCGGTGGCGATGGCCTGCAGGCCCGCCACGCCCGCGCCCATGACGAAGACGCGGGCCGCCGGCACCGTGCCGGCGGCCGTCATCATCATCGGCATGGCGCGGCCGTATTCCGCGGCCGCGTCGATCACGGCGCGGTAGCCCGCGAGGTTGGCTTGCGAGGACAGCACGTCCATGACCTGCGCGCGGGTGATGCGCGGCATCAGCTCCATGGAGAAGGCCGAGACCTTGGCGTCCGCGAGACCTTTGAGAGCCGCGTCCTGGCCATAGGGGTCCATGATCGCGACCACGACGGCGCCATCCTTGACGCCCTTGAGGCTCGCGGCATCGGGCCGGCGCACGCCGAGCACGATGTCGGCGTCACGGACTGCCTCCGCAGCGTCCTTCGCGACCGTGGCTCCGGCGGCTTCGAAATCCGCGTCAGGAATGCCGGCGGTGGCGCCGGCCCCGGCCTGCACCGTCACGTCCGCTCCGAGGGCTTTGTACTTCTTCACCGTCTCGGGCGTCGCGGCAACGCGAGTCTCGACCTTGTCGGACTCGGAGAGAACGGCAATCCGCATGCATGATCCCCGGATTCGGGCGCGGGCGCGCCCATCTGGCCTTCAGGTCTAATCGACTTGATTTATCGGACACCTGCAAGGGTCCAAGGCAAAACGCCGGGAGATTGAGGTCAATCACCCGGCGTTTGCGTGAGGGGTCGGAGCGTCCGAGGCTCGCGGCGCGGGCCGCGGGAGCCCTAGTAGAAGAGCAGCATCAGCAGGAGGAGAACGGCCACCGCTGCCGCGCCGCGCCAGTTGATCGCGGGCGACATGGCGCCGGCCGCGCCGGCCGCGCTGGAGAGAATGACACCGAGAATCGCGGAGAGCCACGCATGCTTGATGCCGCCGACGGCCAGCGCCAGCACCCAGCAGAGCACCACGGCGGTGCCGATTTCAGCGAAGCGGACGAAGCCGCGGTAGGTAGCCTCGTGGGCCGGTCCATCCATGTCCGGACCGTAACCCCCGAAAGGCGCATGTTTTGTGTCGGCCATGATCGTGCCCTGGTTCCACATTGGTTCTTTGCGGCGCGTTTAGCGCATGCGGCGGGGAGCCGCAATCACTACGGGCCGTCCAGGAGGACAACTTTCGAGGTGCCGTTACGGCACCAAACGACGGCTCACGCCTGAACGGGCGGGAGCCCCGCGATGGCCAGCGCCTCCGCCTGGCGGTCGGCGAGGTTTTCCAGCGAGAACCGCTCGATCTCGGCCTCGAACAGGCGGTGGTAGTTGAGCTCGGCTCTGAGATGCAGGAACACCCCGCCGAGGCCCACCGCCGCCCGGTCCATGAACACGAATTCGCGCGGCACCGTCACGGGACCCTTCTCCTTCAGGGCCTTGTGGACCTCGAAGGCTTGGCGGCGGCCGTATTCGGCAGGCGCGACCCCGTCCGCCACCGTGCGGGTGCGGTCCTCCAGCAGCGGCCCGTAGATGAAGCGGGCCCAGATGTTGAGGATGTCGATGAGCTCGGCCGAGAGGTTGCGGAAGCCCCAGGTCTCGTAGGCGTGGACGATGCGGTCCCGCTCGCCGTGCAGGAGGCCCTGGTAGAGATCCACCACCCCGCCCACGAAGCGCGGGTGGAAGATGCGGATGCAGCCGTAATCGAGGAGGTTGATCCCCCGCGCCTCGCCCCCTTCCGAGAATACGGTGTAGTTCCCCAAATGCGGGTCGCCGTGGATCACCGCCGCGTGGCTGAAGGGGTGCCACCAGGCCTTGAACATGGCCACGGCCAGCCGGTTGCGGATCTCCTCCTCGGCCTGGGCGAAGTTCAGGATCTTCTCGCCCTCGAGCCAGCCGAGCGTCAGGAGCCGCTTGGTGGAGAGATCCGGGTGGACGAAGGGCACGCGCACCTCGTCGATGGTCCGCAGGGCGTGGGTGTAGAGGGCCACATGCTTCGCCTCGCGCTCGTAATCGAGCTCCTCGCGCACCCGCTCGCCGATCTCCTTGGCGATCTCGCGGGTGTCGATGGCGGGATCGAACCGGCGGTGGATCGCGAAGGCCACCTCGAGCTGGCGCAGATCCGCTTCCACGGCGGATTGCATGTCGGGGTATTGGAGCTTGCAGGCGAGCGGCGTGCCGTCCTGGGTGGTGGCGCGGTGGACCTGGCCCAGGGACGCTGCAGCCGCGGGCCTCAGATCGAAGGAGCCGAAGCGCGCCTGCCAGCTGGGGCCGAGCTCCGCCTGCATGCGCCGCTTCACGAAGGCCGCGCCCATGGGCGGCGCCTCCGACTGGAGCTTCTGGAGTTCGGCCGCGTATTCCGGCGGCAGAAGGTCGGGGATGGTGGCGAGAAGCTGCGCCACCTTCATGATCGGGCCTTTGAGGCCGCCGAGCGCCTGGGCGAGAGCCGCCGCGCTCGTGGCATCGCCCCCCTGCCCGAAGAACCGGGAGCCCGCCATCCGGGCCGCCACGCCCCCCACATTGGCGCCGACCCGCGCATAGCGCGCCGCGCGGGCGGAGAAGCGGTTCGCTTCGCTGTCGAACTCGGCCATGAAACCCTCTGAAAGCTGTGCTCTTCAGATAGGTTCAAGCCGGGGGATCACCAGAGAGGCACCCCGTCGCGGCGGGGCCTCGGGCTCACGCCAGGAAGCGGACGAGCGCGGCGAGCGTCGGGCGGCCTTACCCGAGGGAGCGGGCGATTGCGGCGGGGCCTCGGGCTCACGCCAGGAAGCGCGCCACGGCCGCTGTCACCATCTCAGGCGGCACCACATGGCCGCCGTCGAACTCGCGGTAGTCCACGTCGTAGCCCGCCCGCTGGAGGGCCGGCACGAGGCGGCGGCTGCAGGGATCGATGGGCAAAACCCGGTCGTCGACGCCGTGCGACACGAAGATCCTTGGCGAGCCATGGGCTTCGATCGGCGCCGCGAAGCCGGGCGAGAAGGCCAGGATGTGCCGGAACAACTCGCCGTTCCCAACCCCGATGGACAGGGCGTAGGAAGCGCCGTCCGAGAAGCCGCCCACCGCGATGCGGGCTGGATCGACCGCAAACCGCTGGAATATCAGGCCGAGGGCCTCGTCCATGAAGATCACATCCCGCCCGAAGCCGCCCATGATCACGTCCCAGGTTCGGCTACGGGAATCGGGCGACAGGATCAGGGTGCCCTTAGCCTCGGCGGTTTCGACAAAGAGGTCGACCAGTTGCCGACCCTCGCCGCCGGCTCCATGCAGCAGCACCAGAAGCGGCGCGGGCTTCGCCGGATCGTAGCTCTTCGGCACGTAGAGCACCGCGTCGCGAGCCCCGCCGAGGCCCAGCGCAGCAAGGCCGCGGGCGTTCGGGCCCTCCTTGGCTCCAGGGGCGGGACGGGCCGTGAGGAGGCCGCGCCCGGCTTCACGGGTGATGGCTCCGGTGCCGCTCATGTCCCCTCCCCGCCTTGAACCCGCGCCCGCGTGGACCTTCCTCCGGGAAGAAGCTGTCCCCGGGCGAACGTTCCTTCGGGCCGAACCTGAACAAAACAGGGCTGAAGCCGTTTTGATCCCCTACCGCGGCGCATGGCTCCAGTCCACGCGGCCGGACGCAAAATAGTTTGCAAGCTAAACACTTTTGGTCCCATCATTCCGCTTTGGAGGTGACACATACGATGGCCGGACACACCCTTCTTCTGAACCTTCTCGGAGGCATCGCCCTGCTGCTCTGGGCGACCCGAATGGTGAAGACGGGGGTGATGCAGGCCTTCGGCGCCCGCCTGCGGCAGGCGATCGGCCAAGCGACCGCAGGACGCGTGCGCGCCTGCGGCACGGGGCTGGCGGTGGCAACGGCGCTGCAGAGCTCCTCGGCCACGGGTCTCCTCGTGAGCGCGTTTGCCGAGCGCGGCCTCATCGCGCTAGCCCCAGCGCTCGCCGTGATGCTCGGCGCCGATATCGGCTCGACGATCGTGGTTCAGGCGCTCTCGAGCAAGATCACGGCTCTCGTGCCGGTGTTGCTCGTCGCCGGCGTCGCGCTCGCGACCCTCGCCAAGACCCAGGCCTGGCGGGAGACCGGCAAGCTCGTGGTGGGGCTCGGCCTCATGATCGTGTCCCTCGGCATGGTGGTCGCGGCCTCAGAGCCCCTGCGGGGCAACGGGGTCTTCGTGCTCGTGATGGAACGCCTCGGGGACGACGCCATCCTGGCCCTTCTCCTCGGTGCCCTCGTGACCTGGCTCGCCCATTCCAGCGTTGCGGTGGTGCTCCTCATCGTCTCGCTCGCCAGCACCGGCGTGCTCTCCATTCCGCTGGCGCTCGCCCTGGTGCTCGGCGCCAATGTGGGGTCGGCGCTGATCCCGCTCGGTCTCGCGCTGCGCTCGCCCGCGGCCGCCAAGCGCGTGCTCTTCGGCAATCTCGCCTTCCGCTCCATCGGGGCGCTCCTGGCGCTGGTGCTTCTCACCTATGGCGGAAGGTTCGCGGATTGGCTGGGCTCGGAGCCGGCGCGGCAGATCGCGAACTTCCACACCGGCTTCAATCTCGCCCTGGCGCTCGTCTTCCTGCCCCTCGTCGAGCCGGCGGCGCGGCTCCTGGAGCGCTTCGTCACCGATGCCGAGCGGGCGGGCGAGCGGCGCGTGAGCTATCTCGACGAAGGCGTGCTCGACCGGCCGGCGGTAGCCATCGGCAACGCGACGCGCGAGGTGATGCGCCTGGCCGACACCGTGGAACTGATGCTGCGGGAGGCGATCCTCACCTTCCAGCCCGGCCACGAGACCCGCCGCACGGAGATCAGCCGCCTCGACGACGAGGTCGACCGGCTCCAGGAGGCCGTGAAGCTCTATCTCACCCGTGTCACGCGCCAACCGCTCGACGAGGAGGATGCGCGCCGCTGCTTCGACCTCATCCTCTTCACCACCAACCTCGAACATGTGGGCGACATCATCGACCGCGGCCTGCTGGCGCTCGCGGCGAAGAAGCAGCGCAACGGCGTGTCGTTCTCCGATGCCGGCTGGGCGGAAATCTCGGCCCTGCACCAGCGGGTGGTGGACCAGATGCGCCTCGCGGTCTCCGTATTCGTGACCCGCGACCTCGCGATGGCCCGCGCGCTCGTGGCCGAAAAAGACGCGATCCGCGCCGCCGAGCGGGCGGCCACCGAAAGCCATTTCCAGCGCCTGCGCGAGGGCAAGGTGGCCTCGATCGAAACGAGCGCGCTCCACCTCGACGTGCTGCGCGATCTCAAGCGAGTCGCCGCGCACCTCACCTCGGTCGCCCACCCAATCCTGGAAGCGAATGGGGCGCTCAGAACCTCGCGGCTCGTGGCGGACGACGGCAAGCCCGCGGGCGAAGCCGTGGCGGCGCATTAGGGCCTCAGGCGGCGGGCCAGTTGTCCCGGATCCAGCGGGTCAGGCCGGCCTCGTCGATCTCGCCGGCAGCAAGGCCGAGGATCATCGCCACAGCCTCAGCCTCGTCAGCCACGAAGTCGATGTCGTTGAGCCCGAGGAACGTCACCAGAGCCAGGAGGGAGGTGCGCTTGTTGCCATCCACGAAAGGATGGTTACGGGCGATGCCGAAGGCATAGGCTGCGGCAAGCGTAGCGAGATCGGTGCCCTCGTAGGCCCAGCGATTCTGAGCACGACCTAGGGCCGATTCCAGCGCGCCCTCGTCCCGAATGCCCGGCGGACCGCCGAACATTTGGAGCTGGTACGCATGAATGGCCTTGACGAGATCGGTTGTAAGCCAGACCGGCTCGCTCACTTGGCGAGCTCTTTCAGGGCATTGCGGTACGTCTTCATCGCCCGCTTAGCGATGTCCATCCCCTTCTCAAAGGTTGGGTCGTGCGGCGTCAGCATGACCCCTTCGGTGGTTTCGGTCACATAGAGCCAGTCGCCCTGCTCCAGCCTCATCCGGGCGAGCAGCTCCTTCGGCAGAATGAGCCCTGTCGAGTTGCCGATCTTCTTGACTTCCAGCTTCATCGCAGCGCCTCCAGCTTGTTGTACATAATGTACAACGACACCACTGCGGTTTCAACGGCGCCGGATCAGAGTCAACGGCCATGCCGCTCCAGCAAAGCTCCCCTGCTCGGACGAGGGCTCATCCACGGCCAAGCTGGTCGCCATCTGGGACCTCTACCCAGGAGGCTCCCATGCCGCTGCTCACCTTAACGATTTCCGGCACCGACGACGCGGCGCTCGCGAGAGACCTCGCTGAGGCCGTGAACGATCTCACCGCCTCGATCCTGCGCAAGAAGAGGGAGCTCACTTCCGTGGTGGTGGAGTTCACCTCACCGGCCCTCTGGATCATCGGTGGCCGCCGCCTCGCCGAGCACGGCCTCGCAAGCTTTGCGCTCACCATCAAGGTCACGGACGGGACGAACACGCCCACCGATAAGGCAGCCTATGTGGACGCGGTGTTCGCCGCGATGCGCGCACGTCTCGGCCCTCTGCACGAGGCGAGCTACGTGGTCGTCGAGGACGTGCCGGGCGAAGCCTGGGGCTATGGCGGACGCACGCAGGCCAGCCGCGCCGCAGCCCGCGTGGCCGCTTGAGAAGCGGGCGCTTTATGCCCCCTTCTCCATGCCTTCCAGTTCCACGATCAGCCCCTCGATCATGCCGAGCCCGATCTGCCAGAACGACGGATCGCGGGCGTCGAGCCCGAAGGGTGCCAAAAGCTCCGAATAGTGCTTCGTGCCGCCGGCCGAGAGCAGCGCGAAGTAGCGGCCCACGAAGCCCTCGTTCGCCCGCTCGTACACGCCGTAGAGCGAGTTCACGAGGCAATCCCCGAAGGCATAGGCGTAGACGTAGAAGGGCGAGTGGATGAAGTGCGGGATGTAGGTCCAGAAGGTCTCGTAGCCGGGGCCGAGGCGGATCGCCGGGCCCAAGCTCTCGTCCTGCACGCTCATCCAGAGCTCGCAGAGCTTATCGGAGGTGAGTTCCCCATTCTTGCGCTCCAGATGCACCTTGCGCTCGAAAGAGTAGAACGCGATCTGGCGCACCACCGTGTTGATCATGTCCTCGACCTTGGCGGCCAGCATCGCCTTGCGCTGCACGGGATCGCGTGTCTGGTCGAGGAGGCGGCGGAAGGTGAGCATCTCGCCGAACACGGAGGCCGTCTCCGCGAGCGTCAGCGGCGTCGGCGCCATGAGGGCGCCGTTGGGAGCCGCAAGCACCTGGTGCACCCCGTGCCCGAGTTCGTGGGCGAGGGTCATCACGTCCCGGGGTTTGCCCTGGTAGTTGAGCAGCACGTAAGGATGCGCCGAGGGCACCGTCGGATGGGCAAAAGCGCCCGGCGCCTTGCCGGGCCGCGTCGGCGCATCGATCCACCCCTCGTCGAAGAAGCGTCGGGCGATGTCGGCCATGCGCGGCGAGAAATCTGCGTAAGCGGTGAGCACCATGTCCCGCGCTTCGTCCCAGGCGATGGTGCGCTGCTCCACCTTCGGCAATGGCGCGTTGCGGTCCCAGTGATTGAGCTGGTCTTTTCCGAACCACCGGGCTTTGAGGGAATAGTAGCGGTGCGAGAGGCGGGGATAGGCCTCGCGCACGGCGGAAACCATCGCTTCCACGACCTCGCGCTCGACGCGGTTCGCCAGATGGCGCGCATCGGCCACATCCTCGAAGCCGCGCCAGCGGTCCGAGATCTCCTTGTCCTTGGCGAGCGTGTTGGTGATGAGCGTGAAGGTGCGCAGATGCGCCTTGAAGGTTTTGGCTAGCGCGTCGGAGGCATCCTTGCGGACGGTCTCGTCGGGATCCTGCAGCTTGTTCAGCGTCGGCTCGATGGGCAGGTCCTCGCCGCGAACCGTGAATCGCAACGAGGCGATCGTCTCGTCGAAGAGGCGGTTCCAGGCCGAACGCCCGGTTACGGATTTCTCCAGAAAAAGCTGCTCGAGCTTGTCGTCGAGCTGGAAGGGCTTGTCCTTCCTCAAATCCTCGATCCAGGGGCGGTAATGCGCGAGCGGATCCTGCGCCATCGCGGAGTCGATCAGCGCATCCTCGATCCGGTTCAGTTCGAGACCGAAGAAGAGCAGATCGCTCGATGCCGCGGTCAGCCGCTCCTGGGTGTCGCCATAGAATTTCGCCCGCGCCGGATCGGTGGTGTCCCCGGAATAGACGAGGCCCGCATAGGACATGAGGCGCCCGAGCAGATCCTCCACGGCCTCGTAGCGCTTCACCGGATCCGTGAGGGCCTGCGCCGCGTTCTCGCCCCGCGCCAGCCCTTCGAGCTTGCCGCGATAGGCCTCTGCGATCGCCTTGCATTCGGCCTCGGCCTTCGCGAGGTCGGCCTTGAAGGCTTCGCTGTCGAGGCCGGGATAGAGATGCGAGAGGTCCCATTCCGGCAGGGTGCCGAGGTCCACCGAGCGGGCTGCGGCGCCTGCGGCGAGCTGGTGACGGGCGGAGGATGCAGGGCTCAGGACAGGGCGCGTCATGCTCGATCGGTTCGATTGGAAAGAAATGCCGAGGACCATATTGGCCGGCCGCGAAACGGATCAACCCACAACCTCGCGACGGGTGGCCTAGGCCATCGCCCGGGCGCATCAACCACGTTTCTTAAAGGGCGCTTTACGCCGGCGCGCGAGGGTCCCGCCGGGCGCTCGAATCGTGGAGCCAACTCTGCCCCAAGGCACGCGGACGGCTCTGGACCACGAAAACTCCTGGAGCTGCAAGAGCTTGGCTTTTCTTGCGCAAGAAAATGCGAGCAACCATGAAGCCGGGTTGCATCTTCGTGCGTTAGCCACAGCGAAGGTGCGGTTCCGCACCGGATCTGCCCGAACGATGTGTCACGGTCGTGGGGTCGGCTTGTGCCTCGACCCCTTGAGTGAGGAGTAGGTTTCTATGGGTGCGCCCCGTCAGGCTGCCTTAACCCCCCATGACGTCGGCACGTCGCGACAGCGCGCAAAAGGTACGCCCCCTGCGCCTCGCTTTGCCGCCTTCTGGCTCGGAACCGCCTGTGCGGCTCTGTTGGCGGGCTCGGTCTCCGCCGCCCCCAACGAAGCGGAGGCCCCGCCGCCGCCGGTTGCCGTGGAGGCCTCGGCCCCGCAGCCCCTCGCCGCGGATTTGGGTCTGCCGGCCCTGCCGGACGTGCCCCTCGCCTTCACCGAAGCCGACCGGCTGCAGGGCGCCATCAGCGCGCGCCTCGCCGAAACGCTGCGCAACGTGTCCCCGCGCCTGCCGAAGCGGGAGCGCGAGGCCATTCAGGCCTATTACGAGGCCGCGAATCACGCGCCGCTCTGGGTGCGCGATGGCGCCTGGACGGCAGCCGCGAACGGCGTGATCGCGCGCCTCAAAGAAGCGGGCGAGGACGGCCTCGACGCGGCCGATTACCCGATCCCCGCCGTGGCGAACACGAAGGACGCGCCGGCGGCCGATTGGGCCGAGGCCGAAATCCGCTTGAGCGCCGCTGCCGTTCTCTACGCCCGCGACGCTCGCGGCGGGCGCATCGACCCGACGCGTCTCTCGGCCTACCTTACGCCGACGCTCACCCTGCCGGCGGCGGATGCGGTGCTGCAGCGCCTTGCTGCGGCCACCGACCCCAACGCGGCGCTGGCGGCCTACAACCCGCAGCATGCGGGCTACCAGGCGCTCAAGCGCAAGCTCGTCGAAATCCGCGAAACCCGTCCGGCCACCCCCATGGTGCGCGTGCCCGACGGCAAGCCCCTGCGGGTCGGCATGCGCGACCCGCGCGCCTCCCTCATCCGTGCCCGCTTCGGCATGGAGCCCACAGGCCAGGACGACACGGCCTACGACGAGCGCCTGGCTTCCGCGGTGGCGGCGTTCCAGAAGGAGCACGGCCTCAAGGCGAGCGGCGTTCTCGACAAGGCGACGGTGGCGGCCTTGAGCGGCCCGTCCCCGGCGCGGCTCGAAGGCGATCTCATCGCCAACATGGAGCGCTGGCGCTGGCTGCCCGAGACCTTGGGCGAGCGGCACATCTTCGTGAACATTCCGGAGTATCGCCTGCGCCTCTTCGACAAGGGCGACATGGTCCACCAAACCCGCGTCGTCGTCGGCAAGCTGGAATCGCAAACGCCGATCTTCTCGGACGAGATGGAGTACGTGATCGTCAACCCGTCCTGGACGATCCCGCCCTCGATCATGAAGAACGAGATCCTGCCCGGTCTCGCCCGCGATCCGTCCTATGCGGCGCGGCGCGGCTACGAGGTGATCGTCCGCAACGGCCGCATGACCGTGCGCCAGCCTCCGGGCGAGCGCAATGCGCTGGGCTACGTGAAGTTCATCTTCCCCAATAACCACGCGGTCTATCTGCACGACACCCCAAGCCGGCATCTGTTCGCCCGCGAGCAGCGCGCCTTCAGCCATGGCTGCGTGCGCGTCGACCAGCCTTTCCGCCTCGCCGAAGCGGTTCTGCAGGTGCAGGGCGATTGGTCGGAGGCGAAGCTGCGCGGGCTCATCGGCAAGGGCGAGCGTCATCTGCGCCTGAAGGACCGGCTGCCGGTGCATCTCTCCTACTTCACCCTCGCGGTGGACGAGAGCGGCCAGCTGAAGAGCTTCAACGACCTCTACGGCCACAATGCCCGCGTGCGCGAGGCCCTTGGCCTCCCGGGCTGATCCTCACCCGAGTGTCACGGCACGAAGGCGCCCCTCGCGGGCGCCTTCTGCGTTTCAGGCCGGGATCGCTTCGACGACCAGCCTGGAGGGCTTCCTGCTGCCCCCAAATGCGAGCGTCGAGGATTGTCGAGGCTTCGTCCGTCAAACCGATCAGACATCACGGCTCTAGGATGCGCTCGGACGTGACCCGCTCGTGCGGCGGGTAGATCCTTGGCGGTCCCGCGGAGGGACATCTTGCTCCGGCACGTCAAGGGTCGGCAGCCGGGGCTTTGCTCTGGCCGCGATACCTGGGTCGACATAGCGAAGACCATACCGCGCCAAAGTCCTAAAAGCCCGGATTTCGGATCGCAGCGTGACCGAAGCTTTTGCCGCGACGGAGCGGCTGTGGGGCGCCCTATTGGGAGCCCGGAGGACGATTGCTCAGATCACAAAGAGCCCCTCCCTCGCGGAAGCGAGGGAGGGGCGTGTTGGAGGAGCGGTGCTGTTGTTCTAGATCACGTCGGCGGGTGGGAGGGAGTTGATGCCCTGCAGCAGCACGTCCCAATGGCCGTTGCCGTCGATATCGACCAGCAGGCCCTCGGCGCTCGTGGAACTCACCACCGCGTTCCCGGCCGTGATCACCACCAGCTTGTCCTCGGCGGTGTCGAAGTCCGTCACCACGCTCAGGCGGCTGTCCGCCAGGTTACCGGCCGTGAAGTCGAACACGTCCATACCCGCATCCGCTCCGTTCAGATCGCCCGTGACGGTGTCGAGATCGCGCCCGTAGAACAGGTCGGCACCCGCTCCGCCGAGCAGCACGTCGCCCACCTCGTCGGCTCCGCCCTGGAGGGTGTCGGAGCCTGCTCCGCCCTGGAGCGTGTCGGATCCCGCACCCCCGTTCAGCAAAGCCGCGTCGGACCCGCTCGTCACAGCCAGCGAGTCGCTGCCGTCCCCGCCATAGGCCTGCGTCTCGCCTTCGACACGGACATGTCGGCGTCAGCCCCGCCGAAGACCGTGTCGGCGTCTCCAGCCGTGATCGTGTCCACGCCAGCCCCGGCATAAACCTGATCGGCCGCGCCCGACGTGGCGTGGAGAATGTCGTCGCCTTCGCCGCCGTAAAGCGTATCCATGCCGCCGCCGCCGATCACCGTATCGGCACCAGCGCCGCCGGCCACCTGAGCATTGGTGCCAAACGCGACAACATAGTCGTTGCCGGCTCCGCCGAACGCCTGGTTCGCTCCCAGACTATCGCTCCCCTCGCCGCCGAAGATCGTGTCGGCGTCATCGCCCAAGAGGTAGTCATTGCCCCCGCCGCCGAACACGATGTCTGGGCCCAAGCCGCTGGTCACGGTGTCGGCACCGAGCCCCGCATAGACGGTGTCGTTACCACCCTGATCCATTATGTAATCGTTGCCGTCGCCGCCATAGAGCTCGTTGTTGCCCGTGCCGCCCAGCACGAAGTCGTCGCCGCCACCGCCAGCCAGCGTGTCGTTGACCGTGCTACCCGGGTTTCCAAGAAGGGTTGAGCCGTCGATGGTGTCGTTGCCCTCGCCGGCGAAGATCTGGTTGCCGGCTGTCGAGCCCATGGCGGTCTCGTGCACCATGAGGGAATCCGCACCCGCCCCGCCCAGCAGCGTGTCCGAGAGGCCATCGACAGTGAGGACCACCGTGTCGTTGCCGCTTCCGGCATAAATCTCGTCGGCACCGTTGCCGTCCAGAATGGCGTCGTTCCCCCCGAGCGCCTGAATAACATCAGCGCCGCTGGTTCCGAGCAGTGTGTCGTCGCCTTCAGTTCCTGTTTGCGTGGGCCTGACAGTTCCCCCTTAAGGTAGCAGCTGAGGCGCTCACAGGAGTCGCCATGCCAACGGTTGTAAGAGCACCTCATTGCCCCGCAATTGCTCCAAGAATTGCGTGCGCGATATGTTTGGGACCCACCAAACACAGCCAGCTTATCGATGGCCCTTGATGGATTCGTGCGGTGAAGCAGCAGTAAGCGCTGCGGCATCCCCAGGATGGTGTTGTGCGCCAAGGGTCCAGAGCGGGTGCTCCGCCAAGTATTGCTTTCATAAGGTACAAGCGCACGCCACCTCCTCGTCCGCATCGGATCTTGAGGCAGGAATGATGCAAGCACATCGTTGCGACCGACCATCGAACCTGTGGCGCCGGGGCGACCACGCCAGTGCGAAGAAGGCCACAAATTCGGTGGCCCACTGAATGATGCCGCAGGCCTTGCGGGCCGGTCAGAGCTGCAGCGGGAGCCGAGGTCTGCGGCAGCGAACGGTGCAACGCAGAGTGTCGACGTGAGACAGCCCACTTGCAGGAAGGGGACGGCCCAGAAGCGATTGTGACGGGGATGCTGCCCTAAATGCCGTGCCTTTAACGGCAAGGTAACCCTCTTCGGCAAGTCTCCCTTCACCGTTCAGGGTGCCGCGGCGTATCGCGCGGTTGGTAGGGGCGAGTATCGTCGTGAGAGTTGTAAGATCGGGCTGCGCAGCGGCCATGCGCGCCTTGAGCTGCGCCCGTGTTGTCCTCACCCCCGTCACACCCGTGGCCCGGCGGACTGGGCTCACCCTGCTCGTCATCGCGACGGTATCGGTGGCGGCGACGCGGGGCACGCAGGATGCGGTCGCGAACGGCGATACCCGCACGCTCACGATCTATCACGCCCACACCAAGGAAAGCCTCACGGTCACCTACCGCCGCAACGGGCAGTACGACGAGCGCGCCCTGGAGCAGCTCAACTGGCTCCTGCGCGACTGGCGCCGCGACGAGCCCACCCGGATGGATCCGCGCCTGTTCGATACGCTCTGGACGGTGTACCGCGAGACCGGCTCGGACGAGGCGATCCATGTGGTCTCGGCCTACCGCTCGCCACAGACCAATTCCATGTTGCGCCGCCGCTCCGGTGCCGTAGCCGAGCACAGCCAGCACATGCTCGGCAAGGCACTGGACTTCTACCTTCCGGACGTCTCCGTGGACCGCATCCGCGCCATCGGCATGCGGTTGCAGAACGGCGGCGTCGGGTACTATCCGTCGTCCTACACCCCGTTCATCCACCTCGACGTCGGCTCCGTGCGCGCCTGGCCGCGGATGACGCGCGACCAACTCGTGCGCCTCTTCCCCGACGGGCGCACCGTGCACCTGCCCGCGGACGGCAACCCGCTGCCAGGTTACGAGGAAGCCCGGGCCGAGGTGCTGGCGCGCGGCGGCAAGGTGGCCGGCATCACGGCCGTAGCCGATGCGGGCGAGGCAGCCCCCACCACCCGACGCAAGGGGTTCTGGGCCACCCTCTTCGGCCTCGACGAGGATGAGGACGCGCAGGAGATCAGCCAGATGCGGACGGCCCGAGCCCGCCCGCGCACGGATCCAGTGACCACCGCGAGCCTCGGCCCTGGGGATGATTCCTCGGCGTCCGCCTTCCTCCAGAGCTTCAACCGGCGCACGCAGGTGGCGCAGCGCGCCTCGCAACCTGCTCCCGAGCCGGTGCCCGCCCCTGCTCCCATGCCTGCCGCGGCCGCACCGCAACCCATGCCGCGGTTTGAGGATGCACCCCCAGCGCGGGTCGCCTCGCTCGCCGCCGATCCATCCGGCACCACGGGTCCGCGCCTCGCTTGGCAAGGTCCGGGCACGGCTTCCGAAAACCTCCCGCCGATCCCGCCCCGCCGCCCGGCCGATCTCCCCGGAGCGCTCGCCTTTGCACCCGCGCCCGCGTTGCGGCGGGACGGCCCGGCTCCCGGCGAGACCCCCGTCTCCACGGGCGCCGCCCTCATCGCCCTGGCCCATCCGCTGCCGCCGCCGCGGCCGACCGCCCGGCCGATCCAGGTGGCCTCCGCGGGCCCCGTTGCGCTTCCGGCTCCCGCGCCGACACCGGCTGCAGTGCCGGCTCGGAGCCCTGCGGCCTACCCCGCCGCGAGCCGGGAGGCTTCGGCCGAGGATCGCGCGAGCCTGCGCGCTCTCTTCAGCACCGCCCCGAGCGCCCCCGCCTCCTCGCAGGCGACCATCAGGCTCGCGCAGGTGAAGACCCAGGATGCCCCGGCCGGCACCTCGCTCTCCGCCGGCTCCGCGCCGCAGGGCGGCTTCTCCACGAAGCCGGCAGCCGATCTCACCACGGGCCGCTTCACCGGGCCCGCCGTGAAGGCCGTCACCCGCTAGGAGTGATCCGGCGGCACGCACAAGAAAGCCCGGCTTGTCGCCGGGGCCTTTTTCGTCGGGCTTATTCCTGCGAACGCGATGCGTTGACCGCTCTCGTTGTCGTCCGAGCGCACCTGGGTCAGGCACACCGCTGCGGCGTATGGTCGACGACCTCGTGGCGGAAACCTAAACTTGCCGTTGTGGTTGGTGAGTGAAACGGGAGCCGTCAGCATGAACCGTCCCTCAGCCAAACTCGCAGCGATCGCCTGTGCGTTGATCTTCGCTTCGTCAGCCGCACTTGCGCAGAACGCGATCGCCGGAAAAACCTTTCGCAGCTGGAGTCCATCCCACGGCTCCCAGATCGAATACATGGCTCCCGGAGGGCGAAGCTACCTTTGGTATCCGGGCAATCGCGTTGTCCTACCCGGTCTTTGGAAGACCGGAGCGATCCAGGGCATTCCTGCGATCTGCTTTCTCTACGGGGACAACACCTACAACCCTGTCACGGCCCAGCCGGGGGGCCGCTGGCAATGCCGACCCGAGAGCCTGTGGGCCCGCACACAAGTCGAAGCCGTGGCGGGGGACGTCTTCTCCCTGTCGAGGCGCTCCGCGGCACCCTTCCCGCTGCCGCGCGAGAACATTCCGATGGCCCAGTTGCGGCAGGGTTTGACCGAACTTCGATAGGGCGCATACGCATGATGCCCGCCTGCACGGCGCAGTCGGGGCAGGTTGAAAAACGCCTCCCGCGGCTCTGGCCGGGGAGGCTGGCAGATCTGCGACGGTGCAGGCGGATGTTGGTCGAAGCGCCGGCCGCCGCGCCCTACGCCATGCCGAGGGCCTGCATGTAGAGTTCGAGGATCGCCTCTTCCTCCTGGCGCTCCGCGTAATCCTTCTTGCGGATCGAGATGATCTTGCGCAGCACTTTGGTGTCGAAGCCGTTGCCCTTGGCCTCGGCATAGACTTCCTTGATATCGCCGGCGATCCCAGCCTTCTCCTCCTCAAGGCGCTCGATGCGCTCGATGAAGGATTTCAGCTGGTCGGCTGCGACGGATTCGGTGTTGAAGGCTGCGTCGTCCATGGGTGCCCCCGCAGTGTTTGTGGTGAGTCGGAGAGCGCTCGGCGCGCCCGCTTGGTCCCATTGGTAGAGGCGTACGGTTGAGCGCTTCTTAACGGCGGCGCCGCCCAACCGGCCAAGAGCGCGACCACGAGCAGGAGCGCCGCCGTGCTGACGCTAGCCTCGAGGGTGACGCGGGCGGCGCGGGCCACCCCGCCGGTCGAGCGGCTCGCAACACCCTAGTGGGACGGCTTGTTCTTCTCGAAGGCGGCCGCCTGCGCGGCGCTCGCCTCGCCCTGGTGCCGCGCCTTCCACTCCTCGTAGGGCATGCCGTAGACATGGGTGCGGCTCTCCTCCTTCGAGAGCGGCACGCCCTTCTCGTCGGCAGCGTCCTTGAGCCAGTTCGACAGGCAGTTGCGGCAGAAGCCGGCCATGTTCATGAGGTCGATGTTCTGCACATCCGTGCGCTGACGCAGATGCTCCACGAGACGGCGGAAGGCGGCCGCTTCGAGTTCGGTCTGGGTTGCTGGATCGATGGCGTTCATGGGGAGCACTCCTCTTGGCGGCGCAGGCGCTCGCGGGTGCGGGACGGATAGGCTTTCGGCTGGCGCAGATGAGGCTGCGCGATGAGGGGCTTGAGGAGACGGGCGAAGCGCTCGGCCCATTCCTCCGCACCCTCGTCGGTGGCGATGAGGTCCTGCCGGATCTCGATGAGCGCATTGGCAAGGCCGCGTGCGGTCGCGTGCCGGTCCACCGTATCGCCGGCGAGCGCACCGTCATAGGGCTCGTTGTCGCCGACCGTGAGGCCGGGTTCGGCGGCGAGCGCATCGAGGAGCGGGCGCGCGAAGCGGTCGTCGGCATCCCAAAGGATGCCCACCTGCCACGGCCGCGGCCAGCCGCGCCAGATCGGCGTGAAGGAATGCACCGTCACGAACACCGGCGGGTGGCCGGCCGCCATGGCCCGGTCGAGGGCGGCCGTGATCGCGGCGTCGTAGGGGTCGTAGAAGCGAGCGATGCGGCGCGCAACCTCGCCGTCGTCCACGCGGGCGTTGCCCGGCACCACGGCCCCGTCCGACAAGCGCATCACGAGGGTCGGATCGTCGCGTCCGCGGTTGGGGTCGATGACGAGGCGGGAGAAGCGGGTGAGAATCGCTGGAGCCCCAAGAAGGCGGGCGAGCGAACGCGTCACCGCGGCGGCGCCGATGTCGTAGGCGATGTGGCGCTGAAACTCGACCTCGGGCAGCCCGAGATCGCCGAGTTCCGCCGGCACCCCGTTCGAGGCGTGATCGCACAAGATGAGCGCGCCCGATTCCACCGCCCCCTCGACGATCTCGACGGGATAAGGCTCGTGCGGCAGGGCTTCGAGCCGCGCAGCGGTCGGGCGCTGGGCCTCGGAGGTCTGGGGCCGGGCGGTTGGAAGCATCGGGCGCGCCTGACGGGGTGGGTTGCTCGGCCGGGGCTTAACCTGCCATAGGGGGCCTGACAACGCGGCGAACCGCCGGGCACCGGCCCGAAGGGTTGTACGGGTGCCGCCTGCCCCTGAGCCGTCCTCACACTTACCACTCTCCACAGCCCATGGCCGCCACCCACACCCCTGCGCAGAGCGAGCCCGGCCTCGCCGGACCCTTCCTGGCGCTCTGCCTCGGTGCCGCGGCGATGGGCATCTCGCCGATCTTCGTGCGCTTCGCGGCCGCGGATGTGGGCCCCTTCGCGAGCGCCTTCTGGCGCGTGGCCCTGGCGCTGCCCGTGCTCTACGCCTGGATGCGCTTCGAGGAAGCGCGGGCTCCGGCCGGCGCGCCGCGCCGCTCCTATTCCCGCGGCATCGTGCTCGCGGGCCTCGCCTTCACGGGCGACCTCTTCTTCTGGCACCTGTCGATCCTCAACACGACGGTCGCGAACGCCACCTTCTTCGCCACCACCGCCCCGGTCTTCGTGATCCTCGTGAGCTGGCTCGTGCTGCGCCAGCGCATCGCGTCGGCGACGGTGGCGGGCCTCCTCTTCTGCCTCCTCGGCGGCGGGGCCCTCATCGGGCAGAGCCTGCAGGTGGACCCGGCCCGCATCCGCGGCGATCTCTACGGCATCGCGACCGCCCTGTTCTTCGGCCTGTACTTCTTGGCGGTGGGCCGCGCCCGAGAGGAGTCGGGCGCCGCCCGCGTCACCTTCGAGGCCAGCGTCATCACGGCGGCGCTCCTGCTCGTGGTCGCGCTCGTGGCCGCCTGGGTCGCGGACCACGGCATCGTGCCCCGCACGCCCCAAGGGATCGCGGCGCTCGTCGCCATGGCCCTCATCAGCCATGCGGGCGGCCAGGGGCTGCTCGCGGTGGCGCTCGGGCGCCTGCCCCCGATCTTCTCCTCGCTCGTGATCTTCCTCGAAGCCGTGGCCGCCGCCGTGTTCGGCTGGCTGATCCTGAACGAGGCCCTCACCCTGGTGCAGGCCCTCGGCGGCGCGCTCATCCTCGCCGGGATCTGGGTGGCCCGCCCCCGGCGTCAGGGCCCGGTGGCCTAGCACGCGCGAGCCTCGGCCCTGGCGTCACGGTGCCGTGGGCTGGAGCGCATCCGGCCCCGGGCCTTGATCCGGCCGGACTTCTTGCCCACAAGGGGTCGAAGACCACCCCTCCAGGCACCGGATCGCCACCCTCCCTCGATGAACCCCGGCTTCCCCCTCCCGACGCGATCCCTTCTCGCCGGCCTCCTCCTTGCGGGCGGCGTGACCGCGACCCCGGCTCTGGCGGATCTGCGCCTGTGCAACATGACCCCGAGCCGGGTCGGTGTGGCGCTGGGTTACCGGGATCAGCAGGGCTGGGTCACCGAAGGGTGGTGGAACCTCAATGCCCGCGGGTGTGAGACCATTCTGAGGGGTCCCCTCGCGGCCCGGTTCTACTATGTGTACGCCGTGGATTACGACCGCGGCGGGGAGTGGAGCGGGCGCTCGCTCATGTGCACGCGGGACCGGGAATTCACGATCCGCGGCGTCGAGGATTGCCTCGCCCGCGGCTTCGACCGCAGCGGCTTCTTCGAGGTCGATACGGGCGAGCAGAAGAGCTGGACGATCCAGCTCACGGATACGACCCGGCAGGGCGGTTAAGCCCCGAGCCGGAGTGACCCCGGGTCTGAACAGAGGCCCGGGAACGCAGGGCTCGCCTTGACGCGGGCCGCAGAAACGACGCCGGACACGCGTTCCGGCGCTTGAGGAGGTTGGGGATGCGGCGCGACAGGCGAACGAAGATCATTGCGACCTTGGGGCCAGCCTCCGAGTCCCCCGAGATGATCGCGAAGCTCTTCGAGGCGGGTGCCGACGTGTTCCGCCTCAACATGAGCCATCTCTCCAAGGAGCGCCTGCGCGAGCGCGTGGCCGTGATCCGCGAGATCGAGGCGAAGTACCGCCGCCCCATCGCGATCCTCGCCGATCTGCAGGGCCCGAAGCTCCGGGTCGGCGCCTTCGCGGACGACGCCGCGATGCTCGAAAAAGGCGACACCTTCACCCTCGATGCCTCCGCGACCGCAGGCGACGCCAAGCGCGTGCACCTGCCGCACCCCGAAATCCTCTCCTCCCTGGAGCCCGGCCATTCGGTGCTCATCGACGACGGCAAGCTGCGCCTGCGCGTCAAGGAGGTGAAGAAGGGTAAGGCCGTCACCGAGGTGATGGTGGGCGGGCGCATCTCGAACCGCAAAGGCGTGTCGCTCCCCGACACCACGATCCCCGTCGCGGCCATGACCGAGAAGGACCGCTCGGATCTCGAAGCCGCCATCGATGCCGGTGTGGACTGGATCGCGCTGTCCTTCGTGCAGCGGCCCGAGGACATCGCCGAGGTCAAGAAGGTGGCGCGCGGCCGGGCGCTCGTGATGGCGAAGCTCGAGAAGCCGCAGGCTCTCGCGCGCCTCGACGAAATCATGGAGGTCTCGGACGCCGTGATGGTGGCCCGCGGCGATCTCGGGGTCGAGATGCCGCTGGAAAAGGTGCCGGGCCTGCAAAAGCGGATCGTGCAGACCGCGCGCCGCAAGGGCAAGCCGGTGGTGGTGGCGACGCAGATGCTCGAATCCATGGTCACCGCGCCGGTGCCGACACGCGCGGAAGTCTCGGACGTGGCAACCGCCGTCTACGAGGGCGCGGACGCCGTGATGCTTTCGGCCGAAAGCGCGTCGGGCTCCTACCCCATCGAGGCGGTCTCGACTATGAACCGCATCGCCGAAGAGGTGGAGAACGACCAGATCTACTGGTCGATCATCACGGCACAGAGGAACGAGCCCGAGGCCACCGGATCGGACGCCATTGCGGCCGGCGCACACCAGATGGCCGACACGCTTGGCATCAGGACCCTCGCGGCCTGGACGTTTTCCGGCTCGACGGCGTTTCGCCTCTCCCGCGAGCGGCCGAACGCGACCGTGGTAGCCCTGACGCCGAGCCGCGATACGGCCCGCCGTCTCGCCCTGGTGTGGGGCGTCCACCCGATCGTCACCAAGGATGCGAACGACATCGACGACATGGCCTTCCGCGCCGCCAAGTTCGCGGTCCGCGAGGCGTTCACGAAGGTGGGCGAGCGCATCATCATCGTGGCCGGCATGCCGTTCGGGACGCCGGGCGCCACCAACATGGTGCGCATCGCCTTCGTGACCCAGGACCACGCGGCGCAAGCTTAAGGTCTACAGCCGCATCAGCACCACGCCGGTGACGATGAGCCCGGCGGCGCCCCAGCGCCACGGGCCGACCGGCTCGCGCATGGCAATCGCCGCGATGAGCAGCGCGAAAAGAACGCTCGTCTCGCGCAGGGCCGCGACGAGAGCGATCGGCGCTTTCGTGAAGCCCCAGATCGCAATCCAATAGGCCGCCAACGACATCACGCCGGCGAGGACGCCGCTCTTCCAGGCACCCAGCATCGGCGCCAGCATGGCGGGGCCGCGCATCGCGAAGGCGAGAACCCCGACCGCAAGCCCGTCGAGGGCGAACATCCACAACGTATAGCCCGATGCCGTGCCGGAGAGGCGCGCCCCGACGCCGTCGACGACCGTATAGGCGGCGGTAAAGCCCGCGGTGCAGAGGGCATAGAGCAGCGCCTTCGGAGGGATGCGGCTCAAGGCCGTTCCGCCTTTAAGCGCCATAAGGATCACACCGAGCCCGATGGCTGCGATGGCGGCCGCCTTCGCGACCGTTACGGTCTCGCCGAGCCAGAGGGCCCCGATGATCGCTACGATCAAAGGCGCGGTTCCGCGCGCGAGCGGATAGACCTGCGAGAGATCGCCATGGGCGTAAGCGCGAATGAGGAAGAGCTTGTAGCCCGTATGCAGCGCCGCGGATGCCACGATCCAGGGCCAGGAGGCGGCGGACGGAGGCCGGAAGAAGGGGATGAGCAGGATCGCGATGGCGCTCTGCACCAGCCCGAGCAACACGATGGACAGGAAGCGGTCGAGGCCCACCTTGACGAGCGCGTTCCAGCCCGCATGCAGGAACGCAGCCGCGAGCACGACCCAGAACACCACAAGATCCACGACGATCAGCCCCCGGCGGCGCCTCACCCGCTCAGGAGCGCCGCTCCCATGCTGGGCCAAGTCCGGGGTGTCGAGAAGAAGAGGCGGCTAAGAGCAGCCGTGCGCGGGCTGCAAGCCGAGCTTACCGGCGGCCTCAAGGCACCCGTGCCGCGACCCCCTGCCCGACGCGGCCCATGAGCGCCTCGATGCGCGCGGCAATGAGGTCGCCATGGCTGTGCTGGGGCATATGGCCGACGCCGGGCAGCACCACGAGTTCGGCCCCCGGCACCGCCGCGGCAAACGATCGGGAATGGAGGTCGGTCCAGACGATGCGGTCCGCTTCGCCGCCGATCACGAGGGTGGGCACCCGGATCTCTCCGTAACGTGGCGCCTGCGCGGTCACGGCGGCGTGGAGGCCAGCCACATCCTGGGCATTGGCCCGGAACACCCGCGGGCGCAGCACCAGGGGGACCTTCGCGGCCTCGTAGTAATCTGGCGGCGCCTGCTGCGGCGTGAACACGCCCTCCACGGCCGGCTTGGCGAGGAGCAGCCCAAGCGGCGTCGTCAGGGTGTTGGTGAAAAGCCAGCCAATGAAGGAGGTCGCCGGATGGTAGTACCAGGTGATCTGCCCGCCGGGCCAGGGATGAGTGACGGCGGAGAGGAGGACGAGCCCGCCCGTCACGTCCGCGTGGTCGAGGGCGAGGTTCGGCGCGACCGCGCCACCCCAGGAATGGCCGACCACCACCGCGTTCTTCAGACCTAGCTTCCGCATGCCCTCGGCCAGGATCGCGGCCTGGCGCGCGGGCAAACCCGCCTCGCGGCCGGCGATGCGGTCGCTCCAGCCATGGCCCGGCCGGTCGAAGGCGATGACCCGGTAGCGCTGCGCCAGGCGCTCGCGGAAGGCCAGCATGGCATCGGCGTGGTTCGAGGAGGCCCCGTGGATCATCACCACCGTGCCGGCGGCTTCGCCCGCCGGCGGACCGGCTTCCACGTAATGGAGGCGCCCGCCTTCGACCTCCACGAAGCGGCCGGTTGGGGGATAGCGCGCCTCCACCACCCAGGCGATCACCAGGGTGAGGAGCGCGCCCGCGAGCAGCAGCACCACGGGGGTGAGCAGGAGAACCGTGAGCACGCGCCGCATCGCCTATAGCCTGACCGCGCTTGAGCGGATCAGAGGTTCTGCCCGTCGACCTCGGGGGTCAGCCGCTCCACGCGGGTGCGGACCGTTTCCTGCTGCGGGTGGATCTTGAGGGCCCGACGATAGGCCTCCATGGCGCCGCGCTTGTCGTCCGAAGCCATGAAGATGTGGCCGAGCCCGGCCCAGGCGCTGAAGTGGCGCGGCTCGATGGCGAGCGCCCGGCGGAGATCCGCCATGGCACTCACGGGATCGTCGAGGAGGTAGAATACGTTGGCCCGCCGGTGCCAGGCCTCGGCCCATTTCGGCTCGAGCACCAGCACCCGGTCCAGGAGTTCGACCGCGAGCGGGTAATCCTTGGCGCGCGCCGCTTCCGCGGCCCGGCTCATGAGGAGGTCGGCAGTGTCGGAGCCCGAGCGCGCCCAGCGGCGCTCGATGAGCGACGCGATGCCCTTGCCCTCGGACTCGTCCTTCGCGGCGGCGAGGCGCTCGAAGAGATCGTCCATGGTGGAGGGGCGCGGCGTCGCGGCCTTCGGGGGCTCGGGCTTGGCGGCCGGCGGCGCCGGTGGTCGTGCGCCCTGGGCCAGGGCGGGGACGGCGGCGAGACAGGCCACGAGGGGCAGTGCAAAACGGCGCATGCCGGGATCATCTAGGACCCCGGCATGCGCCGTCAATTCACAGTGCTGTGCGGCTTGGATGCCGCCCGCGCCTTAGCCCTGGCGGGCCTTGTAGCGCTTCTGCGTCTTGTTGATCACGTAGACGCGGCCCTTGCGACGAACCAGCTGGTTGTCGCGGTGACGCCCGCGCAGCGACTTCAACGAGTTGCGGATCTTCATCGGTCCGGTCTCCTGCGGCCCGATGTCGAAACAGGCCGGCTATAGGCAAATGGTGGGCGCGGCAAGTATCGAACTTGCGACCCCTGCGATGTCAACACAGTGCTCTACCACTGAGCTACGCGCCCCAAAACGACGACCTTGCGGTGCCGCTTTATTCGTGAGGGCGCGATATAACGGCTCCCGGGCAGGCACGCAAGCTGAGCGAGGCCCTTTTTTGGGGCTTTTGGCCGCGCCCGCGGGTCTTCCCGTCGGACGGCCCTCAGGCCGCCATCAGCTTCTCGACTTCGTTCACGAGATCCTTCAGGTGGAAGGGCTTGGAGAGCACCTTTGCGTCCTTCGGGGCCTGCGAATCCGGGTTCAGGGCCACGGCCGCGAAGCCCGTGATGAACATCACCTTGATGTCCGGATCGAGCTCGGTGGCGCGCCGGGCGAGCTCGATGCCGTCCATCTCGGGCATCACGATGTCGGTGAGGAGGAGCTCGAAGGGCTCCTCGCGCAGGCGGTGGTAGGCGGAAAGGCCGTTGTCGAAGGACACGACGTCGTAGCCGGCGTTCTGCAGCGCCTTGGCGAGAAAGCGGCGCATGTCGTTGTCGTCTTCGGCCAGAAGAATCTTCATGGGGGCGACTCAGGTGGGACGTGTTCAGGGTATCCGCCTTCATGCCCGGCCCTGGTAAACAAGGCATGAAGGATGGTTAAAATCACACCGGAAGCCGGGCTTTGGCCTGTGGACCTCAAGGTATGGTCGCCGATCCGTGAAGGGCATGGACAGACCAAAAGCGGCAGATTGGCCATGGACAGAGCGGGGCTCCCCCTCCAGATTAGCCCCCTCGACATCCCTGTTTCGTTGGAATCACGCGCCTATGCGGCCAGCCTTCGCTGACGAGTTCGAACCGCCCTTCCTCGTCACCGAGCCGGTCCAGCAGGCGATTCCGTTCGTGTTCAACGCGCCGCATGCGGGCGCGATCTACCCGGCCGCCTTCCTGGCGAGCTCCCGCCTGGACGCCCTCGCCCTGCGCCGCTCCGAAGATGCCTTCGTGGACGAGCTCGTGGAGCCGCTCGTGGCGCTTGGCGCACCGCTCATGACGGCGCGCTTCCCTCGAGCCTATCTCGACGTGAACCGGGAGCCCTACGAACTCGATCCGCGCATGTTCGAGGGCCGCCTGCCGCCCTTCGCCAACACCCGCTCCATGCGGGTCGCGGGCGGGCTCGGCACCATCCCCCGCATCGTGGCGGACGGGCAGGAGATCTACCGCACCCGCATCCCCGTCGATGAGGCCCTGCGGCGGATCGAATGGCTCTACAAGCCCTACCACCGGGCGCTACGCACCCTCGTGACCCGCACGGCCCGAAGCTTCGGCCATGCGGTGCTGATCGATTGCCATTCCATGCCCTCCTCCAGCATCAGCCGGGAGGACGCCGCCAAGGCCGACATCGTGCTGGGCGACCGCTACGGGACGAGCTGCGCCGGAATCCTCACGGACCTCGTCGATGTGGCGCTTCGCTCCCGGGGCTATTCGGTGGTGCGCAACAAGCCTTACGCGGGCGGGTTCATCACCGAGCATTACGGCGAGCCGGCACTCGGGCGCCATGCGCTGCAGATCGAGATCAACCGGTCGCTCTACATGGACGAGCGCTCCATGGCGAAGAAGCCCGGCTCCGCGCGGCTGACAGCGGACCTCCGCGAGGTCTTCGCCCTCGTGACCCGCGAGATCGAGGGCGATCTCACCCCCCGCCGCATCGCGGCCGAGTAGGCCCTTCTCCCTGCTTCAGCTTGACCGTTTCAAACCAAGAAAAAAGGCCGCTGTTGCCAGCGGCCCGAAGTTTAGGGAGGAAACGCCCAAGAAGGGCAGCGATACCGCGACGCCATCGCGATATCGCAATGCAACATTTACATCGCAGTGCACAAAAAGTAAGAAGCTCGGCCTGAAAATGTTATGCGCCTTTCGCATGGCTGGGGTGCGGATCCACGGCGCGGATGTAGAACACCAGCGATAGAAGCAGCCAAGCGCCGAGGGCGCCGAACACGGCGCGGTAGGCTTCCGGCGGATAACCCCCGCCCGGCAAGCGGCCGAAGACGTCCACCAGGATGCCGGTCGCGGTCTGCGACAGGAAGGTGCCGCCGATGGCGCCGATGTTCATGAGCGTGATCCCCCGGCCCGTGAGCTCACGGGGAAACAGCGATTTGCCGTGGGCGGTGAGGATTGGGGTGAAGGCCACGAAGAAGCCGAACACCATGAGCCAGATCACCGCCAGGGTGAGGCTCATGGGCACGAGGGCCGCGACCGCGAACAGGATCACGGTCGCGGCGCCGCCGATGAGCACTGGCTTGCGGTAAGACCTGAAGTAGCGGTCCGTGACGCCCCACAGGAACAGGCCCGCGATCTGCGCGGCGGCGCCCACGAGGATGAGTGTGCCGCGCATGCCGAGATCGATCCCGTAGACGTCCGAAAGCCAGGGGCCGGCCCACAGGCCCACCACCGTGGCGAAGGACGAATAGGCCGTGAGATGGGCGAAGAACACCGGCCAGAACGAGCGCACCCGCACGGCTCGGCCGACGCCACGGAAGGCTTCCGCCCAGCTTTCCTTCGCGCCCGAGCGGGCGGGATCGCGCGGAACGGCGGCGATCACGAGCACGGCGATAAGCGCGGTGAGCACCGCGACCGCGAGAAACGAGTTCCGCCAGCCGAAGGCCGCCGCGGACGCCGCGAGCGGCGCCGTGGCGCCGAGCGTGCCCAGATTCGCGAAGCCCATCTGGAGGCTCGTCAGCAGGGCGAAGCGCTCCGGCGGGAAGCGCTGGGCGTAGATCGCGAGCGGCGCCATGAAGAAGGTGGAGCAGCCAAGCCCGATCAGCATGCGGGCGAGGATGAGCACGCCGGGGCTCGGCGCCAGTGCGAAGAGGGCGGTTCCCACCACGGCCAGAGCGCCCGTCGCCACCATGGTGCGCTTCGGCCCGTAGCGGTCGATGGCGATCCCGACGGGGATCTGCGCCGCCGCGAAGGAGAAGAAGAACACGCTGGAGAGCAGGCCGATCTCGGTGGCCGAGAGGTTGAGCTCCCGGGCGAGGTCGGAGGCGATGACCCCGACGGAGTTTCGCAGGAACTGGCTCACCGCATAGATCGCGATGAGCGCCGCGATCATGAGCACGGCGCCGTCGGTACGGCCGATGGAGGCCTGGGTTCGGGTCATTTGGCGTTTCTGTGGGGCGTTGACCGAGGAATTTCGGCGAAGCGGCCCTCCCTATGGCCTCCAAAGACCTGAACCATTGGCCCCGTCAACCGCTTGCGGCGGAGAAACGGGTTGCTAAAAGCGCATGCCGGCGGCGTGGGCCGCCCTTCCAGGTGATCCATGGCGCTCATCGACTTCACCCAGTTCGTCCATGAGCTCGCCACGCTCTCCGGCCAGGCCATCCTCCCCTTCTTCCGCACCGCCATCGCGGCCGACGACAAATCGCGCGGCGGCGCCTTCGACCCTGTCACGGAAGCCGACCGGGCGGGCGAGGCCACCATGCGCCAGCTCATCAAGCGCACCTTCCCGACCCATGGGATCGTAGGCGAGGAGTTCGGCACCGAGCGCGCGAATGCGGAATATGTGTGGGTGCTCGATCCCATCGACGGCACCCGCGCCTTCATCGCGGGGCTTCCCACCTGGGGCACGCTGATCGGCCTCAACCGGGGCGGCGTTCCGGCCTTCGGGATGATGCACCAGCCCTTCACGGGCGAGCGCTTCTTCGGCGACACCCGGGGCGCCTCGTTCCGCGGCCCGGGGGGCGAGCGGCGTCTCAGAGTGCGCCCCTGCCCCTCCCTCAAAGACGCCGTCATGGCCACGACGAGCCCGCGGCTCTTCACCGGCGAGACGCTCCGGGCCTACGACCGGGTCGAGAGCGTCGCCCGCCTGGCGCGCTACGGCTGCGATTGCTACGCCTATTGCATGCTGGCGGCCGGCCATATCGATCTCGTGGTCGAGTCCGGCCTCAAGCCCTACGACATCGTGGCGCTGATCCCGATCATCGAGGGAGCCGGCGGCATCGTGACGGCCTGGGACGGGGGCCCGGCGGCGAACGGCGGCTCGATTGTGGCGGCCGGCGACCGGCGGGTGCACGCGGCCGCCGTGGAGCTGCTGAGCCGCTGAGCCTCAAGAGGCGACGGCCACGGGCCCGGCGGCCGGAACCCGGTCGTCCGCCTCCTCGGTGGCGTCCACGCCGGCATATTCGCCGACGGCCGGCGCCTCCTTCAGGCCAGAGCTGCCGGGAACGAAGGCGTCGAAGGCGGCCCAGAACAGCTCGCGGATCGCATCCCGCTCCATCATCACCTCATGACGTGCGCCCGGGAACACGATGGCGTGGCCAGCCTTGAGGCGGGCTGCGAAGCGCTCGGTCACGCGGGTATCGCACACCGGGTCGGCGCCTGCGGCGAGGATCAGGGTGGGCAGACGGATGCGCAGCGGCAATCGCGGATCGGCGAGCCGGGCCATGAGCTTGAAGGCGCCGTGCAGCCAGGAGACCGTCGGCTCGCCCACGGCGCCGGCGCCCACCGCATAAGCCGAAGCCGCATTGCGGGCGTAGCGCACGGGATCGCTGGTGAGGCGATTGCCCGGGAAGGGCTTCGTGGCGATCGAGGTTTCGCCTCCGCCCGGCACGAAGGAGCGGCCGAACCCGAGGAGGTTCATGGCAAGCGCAACGCGGGCCACCACCTTCGGCCGCTTCACCATGGAGAGCCCGATCATGGGGGTCGAGGCGACGAGCCGCTCGAAGGGCAGGCGCCCCTCGGCGGCCTCGTTGAGGGCCACCGCCGCCCCCATGGAATGGGCGAGCGCGAAGTGGGGTCGTGGCATATGCGGGATCAGCACCTTGTCGCGCACCGCGTCGAGGTCGAGGCGGTAATCCGCGAAGGCGCGCACATGGCCCTTGCGGGGGTTGCGCACCTGCCGGCCCGAGAGCCCCTGCCCGCGCCAGTCGAAGGCCACCACCGCGAAACCGCGCCGGCGCAGGTCGCGCACCACCTCGAAATACTTCTCGATGAACTCCGCCCGGCCCTGGAGGATGCACACCGTCCCCTTGGCGGGGCCGCGCCCGCTCGGCTTCCATCGCGCGACGCGCAGATGCATCCCGTCCGCCGCGACCACGTCCATGACCACGGGGTTGCCCGGGATCGGGTTGTCGGGGGTCGCGTGAAGCTGCGCCACGGCTCCCGGCTGGCCGAGGATCACCGGCTGCAGCATGGGCGATTTCAGATCGTCCGCGGAGGGGCTGGTCGGGGCTGTTTCAGGGGGCACGGGCGAACCGGGTTCGAGAATGTTTGCAGGATGTTATAGCGCAAAGCCGTCGCAGAACCATGACGGTCTTGACGCCCCAAAAGGGCGCCCCCATCTCCTGGATGTGCCGGCCACGACGGCGGCACACCACCGGCCCTGCCCTTTTGGGAGGTCCGGGTATCGCGCATCTCGCTTCAAGAAGGATTTGCTATGCGACAGTTCGATTTGGCTCCGCTCTACCGCAACACGGTCGGCTTCGACCGTCTTTTCTCGATGCTCGACCAACTCGTCAGCGTCGATGCGGCCCCCTCCTATCCGCCCTACAACATCGAGCGCACCGGCGAGACCGCCTACCGCATCTCGGTGGCCGTGGCGGGCTTCACCGACGCCGATCTCGCGATCGAGGTGAAGGAGAACACCCTCACGATTCGCGGTGAGAAGAAGGCTGCCGAGGACCGCAATACCGACGTGCTCTACCAGGGCATCGCGGCGCGCTCCTTCGAGCGCCGCTTCCAGCTCGCGGACGGCGTCCAGGTGACGGGCGCGGCTCTCGAGAACGGCCTCCTGCATGTAGACCTGGTGCGCCAGATCCCCGAGGCCAAGAAGCCGAAGCTGATCCCGATCGCCGCCGGCCGCGCGCCGCAGACGATCGAGGCCAAGGCCGAGACCCAGCAGGCCGCGTAATCGCGCCTCGCATCCCTGGTCGGCCGCAAGCTCTCGTGGCTGACCAGGCCGCGTCCATCGCGTCTCTTCCCGAGTTCAGCACCGCTGAAACGAAGAGCGCCCCGGTTGATCCGGGGCGCTTTTTTATTGTCTCGTCCTGGTCATCGACCGGCGCCTCTTGGCGGGCACCGAGTCAAACGGTTGTTGAGAGAGGTTGTTGGGGCCGATTGCGGCGCCGATGAGGCGGCCTATTCCGCCGCCTGCCGCCGCAGCGTGGCGCGGGCGATGTCGAGGGCCTGCCGGACCTCGCTCTCCTGCGTCGCAAACGAGGTCACGAGGCGGATCAGGGTCTCGTCGGGTCCGACCCGCTCGCCCTCGGGCAGGCTTGCCGTGGCCCAGGGGTGATAGACGACGCCGCCTGCCTTCAGAGCGGCATCGAGAGCGCGCGGCACGATCGGGAAAACTTCGTTCGCTTCGACCGCCCAGGGGAGGCGAACGCCGGGCAACTCGGCCAACCCCTCCGCGAGGAGCCCCGCCATCCGATTCGCATGGCGGGCATTGGCGAGCCAATGGTCGTCCGCGAAATAGCCCTCGAACTGCGCCGCGATCAGGCGGCCCTTGGAGATGAGCTGCCCCGCGCGCTTGCGGCGATAGGCGAGGCTCTCGGCCAGGGCGGGATCGAACACCACCACGGCTTCGGCCATGAAGCAGCCGTTCTTGGTGCCCCCGAACGAGAGGACGTCAACGCCACTCTTCCAGGTCATCTCGGCGGGGCTGCAGCCGAGCGCCACGAGGGCATTGGCGAAGCGCGCGCCGTCCATGTGCAGGGCAAGACCCCGGGCGCGGCAGACGGCGGAGAGCGCCCGGATCTCGCCGAGGGCGTAGACGAGGCCGCCTTCGGTGACCTGCGAGATCGAGAGCGCCTTGGGCGGCATCTGCTTGATCGAAGCCGGCAGGCCGTTGAGGTAGGCCGACAGGGTCTCCGGCGCGACCTTGGAGCCGACACCCGGAAGGCCAGCGAGCTTCGCGCCGTGCATGAAGAATTCCGGCGCGCCGCATTCGTCGTCGATCACATGCGCTTCCCGGTGGCACACGGCGAGTCCCCAGGGCGGCACGGCTGCGGCAAGCGCCAGGGCATTGGCGGCCGTGCCTGTGGTCACGAAGAACACCTGCACCTCGCGCTCGAAGATCCGGCTGAAGGTGGCCTCCACCCGCTTGCTGAGCTCATCCGCGCCGTAAGCGGCGGCAGGGCCGGCGTTGGCCCGCACGACGGCGTCGAGAACGGGGGAGCTGGCTCCGACGATATTGTCGCTGACGAAGTTCATGGTGTCCGGTCCGGTTGTTCGCCGCAAACCGCCCCAGCGGCCTCTCGGTGTCAAGGCGGGACGTGAACCGCAGGGCATCGTGGGTCCCACCGGGCCCAGACGCCGGGCGCGGAAAACGCCTTAGACTTTCGCCCCGCCAGCCCGAGCCGAGCTTTTTATTGCGCGACTTATCGGTCACATGAAATTTTTTGGCGCCACGAGCGACAAATCCCTCTTGTGCCCCCTTTTGAATTCTGGCAACGTCCAGCGAGTTAGGACAGTGATGCTGTCCCATCTGCAGCGCCAAAGGGCGCCTGCCGTGAGGCCTTGAGGATAGCGATGTTTCGTCCCCTGCGGACCAAACGAGATCCCAAAAACGCCGCCCGCGTGTTGCGGGCGGAACGGGCGCACGCCGGCTGAACTCAGCCGCAAGACGCCCGCGAGGTGCGGGCGCTCCATCTCTGACGAGAGGCCCCGCCCGACACGAGCCCAGGAGCTCAGGGCCCTTTAGGCCCTGCTCCGTCGATGAGACCGGCCAGGGCGTTTAGGCGCCACTGGACACCGAAGACCAAGCCTTCGAGCGCAACCGAGGACAGCGCATGAGCCACGTGCAGACCACGAGCCTGGAGCCCCAGCCCCCTGCCGCTGCGCCGAAGCGCGATGCGGGCTTCGCCCCGCTGGTGGTCCGCGATCCTGGCCTGCCCGCGGCCGAGGGGGCCTACAACCCCGCACATGAGAGCGATGCCTGCGGCGTCGGCTTCATCGCCGACATGAAGAACCGCCGCTCGCATGCTATCGTCGAGCAGGGCCTCGCGATCCTGAAGAACCTCGACCACCGCGGCGCGGTGGGCGCCGACCCCAAGATGGGCGACGGCTGCGGCATCCTCGTGCAGATCCCGCATCGCTTCTTTGCCGCGGAATGCGCCAAGGCCGGGATCTGGCTGCCGGACGCGGGCGAATACGGCGTCGGGCACCTGTTCATGCCCCAGGACCCGGAGGGCTTCCGCATCGTCGAGGAGATCGTCACCAAGGCGATCGCGGATGAGGGCCTGCAGCTTCTGGGCTGGCGCGAGGTGCCCGTGGACAACACGGACCTCGGCACGAGCGTGAAAGCCACGGAGCCCAAGCACCGGCAGATCTTCGTCGGCAAGGGCAAGGGCATGGACGACGGCGACGCCTTCGAGCGCCGCCTGTTTCTTGCCCGCAAGGTGATCTCGAACGCGGTCTACAATCTCAAGGACCCGCGTACCGCCGGCTATTATCCCGTGTGCCTGTCCTCGCGCACGGTGGTCTACAAGGGCATGGTGCTCGTCACGCAGCTCGGCGACTATTACCTCGACCTGCAGGATCCGCGCTTCGAGAGCGCCATCGCTCTGGTGCACCAGCGCTTCGCCACCAACACCTTCCCGACCTGGCAGCTCGCGCATCCCTACCGGATGGTCGCCCATAACGGCGAGATCAACACGCTCCGCGGCAATGTGAACTGGATGGCGGCGCGCCAGGCCTCCGTGGATTCGGAGCTCTTCGGCAACGACATCTCCAAGATCTGGCCGATCTCCTATGAGGGTCAGAGCGACACCGCCTGCTTCGACAACACGCTGGAATTCCTGGTGCGCGGCGGCTACCCGCTCGCGCATGCCATGATGATGCTGATCCCGGAGGCCTGGGCCGGCAATCCGCTCATGAGCGAGGACAGGCGCGCCTTCTACGAGTACCACGCCGCCCTCATGGAGCCCTGGGACGGCCCGGCCGCGATCTGCTTCACGGACGGCCGCCAGATCGGCGCGACCCTCGACCGCAACGGCCTGCGCCCCGCCCGCTACATCGTCACCGACGACGGGCTCGTGGTGCTCGCCTCCGAGATGGGCGTGCTGCCGATCCCGGAGGAGCGCATCGTCGAGAAGTGGCGCCTCCAGCCCGGCAAGATGCTCCTCATCGACCTCGATCAGGGCCGCATCGTTTCGGACGACGAGATCAAGCAGCAGCTCTCGACCGCGCTCCCCTACAAGGACTGGCTCAAGCGCACCCAGATCGTGCTGGAGGACCTGCCCTCCGTGCGGGCCCGCGAGTCACGCACGGATGTGAGCCTCCTCGATCGCCAGCAGGCCTTCGGCTACACCCAGGAAGACCTGAAGCTTCTCATGCAGCCCATGGCCGTGACCGGCCAGGAGGCGGTGGGCTCCATGGGGTCGGACACGCCGATCTCCGCCCTCTCCGACAAGGCGAAGCTGCTCTACACCTATTTCAAGCAGAACTTCGCGCAGGTCACGAACCCGCCGATCGATCCGATCCGCGAGGAGCTCGTCATGAGCCTCGTGTCCTTCATCGGACCGCGGCCGAACATCCTCGATCTGGAGGGCACCTCGCGCCGCAAGCGGCTCGAGGTGCGCCAGCCGATCCTGACGAACGAAGACCTCGAGAAGATCCGCTGCATCGGCCATTTCGAGGACCGCTTCGACACCAAGACCCTCGACATCACCTACGCCGCGGAACTCGGCGCCGCGGCGATGGATGGGGCGCTCGACCGCCTCTGCGACCGCGCGGAAGCAGCGGTGCACGGCGGCTACAACATCATCATCCTGTCCGATCGCATGGTGGGCCCGGACCGCGTTCCGATCCCGGCGCTTCTCGCGACGGCGGCGGTGCACAACTACCTCATCCGCAAGGGGCTCCGCACCTCGGTCGGCCTCGTGGTGGAATCCGGCGAGCCGCGCGAGATCCACCACTTCGCGTGCCTTGCAGGTTACGGCGCCGAAGCGATCAACCCCTATCTCGCCTTCGAGACGATCAGCGAGATGCATGCCCGCGGGGAGCTGCCGGAAGAGGTGGATTCCGGCGAGGCCGTGAAGCGTTACATCAAGTCCATCGGCAAGGGCATCCTCAAGGTGATGTCCAAGATGGGCATCTCCACGTACCAATCCTACTGCGGCGCGCAGATCTTCGATGCGGTGGGCCTCAAGTCCGAATTCGTGAACCGGGACTTCTTCGGCACCGCCACCACCATCGAAGGCATTGGCATGGGCGAGGTCGCTGAAGAGACCGTGCGCCGGCATCGGGACGCTTTCGGCGATGCTCCGATCTACCGCAAGGCTCTCGATGTGGGTGGCGAATACGCCTATCGCCTGCGCGGCGAAGAGCATGCCTGGAACCCCGACACGGTGGCGACGCTGCAGCATGCGGTGCGCCTCAACGCGAAGGAGCGCTACGACGATTATGCGCGCCTCGTGAACGAGCAGGAGAATCACCTCAAGACGATCCGTGGCCTCTTCCGTCTGAAGAGCGCGGACGAACTCGGCCGCGCGCCGGTGCCGATCGACGAGGTCGAGCCTGCAAGCGCGATCGTGAAGCGCTTCTCCACCGGGGCCATGTCCTTCGGCTCGATCTCGAAGGAGGCGCACGAGACCCTCGCGATCGCCATGAACACCATGGGCGCGAAGTCGAACACGGGTGAAGGCGGCGAAGAGCCGGAGCGCTTCCGTCCGCTCGCAGACGGGCGCTCCAAGCGCTCGGCCATCAAGCAGGTGGCCTCGGGACGCTTCGGCGTCACCACCGAGTATCTCGTCAATTCCGACGTGATGCAGATCAAGATCGCGCAGGGCGCGAAGCCTGGCGAAGGCGGCCAGCTGCCGGGCCACAAGGTGGATGCGAAGATCGCACGCGTGCGGCACTCCACGCCTGGCGTCGGCCTCATCTCGCCCCCGCCCCACCACGACATCTATTCGATCGAGGATCTGGCTCAGCTCATCTTCGACCTGAAGAACGTGAACCCCGCGGCCGACGTTTCCGTGAAGCTCGTCTCGGAAGTGGGCGTCGGCACGGTGGCGGCGGGCGTTGCCAAGGCACGCGCCGACCACATCACGATCTCAGGCTTCGAGGGCGGCACGGGTGCGTCGCCGCTCACCTCCCTCAAGCATGCGGGCTCGCCTTGGGAAATCGGGCTGGCCGAAACCCAGCAGACCCTGGTGCTGAACCGCCTGCGCGGGCGCGTCGCCATCCAGGCCGACGGCGGGCTTCGCACGGGTCGTGACGTGGTGATCGCGGCGCTGCTCGGCGCCGACGAATACGGCTTCTCGACCGCGCCGTTGATCGCGGCGGGCTGCATCATGATGCGCAAGTGCCACCTCAACACCTGCCCGGTGGGTGTGGCGACGCAGGACCCGGTGCTGCGCAAGCGCTTCAAGGGCCTGCCCGAGCACGTGATCAACTACTTCTTCTTCGTCGCCGAGGAAGCCCGCCAGCTCATGGCCGAGATGGGCTTCAAGACCTTCGAGGAGATGATCGGCTGCTCGGAAGCCCTCGACCGCAAGGTTGCGATCGATCACTGGAAGGCCAAGGGCCTCGACTTCTCGAAGCTCTTCCACAAGCCGGATGTGGGCCCCGACGTCGCGGTCCGTCACATGGAACACCAGGTGCATCCGATCGCGGAGGTGCTGGACCGCAAGCTCATTGCGGCCGCGCGTCCGGCGCTGGAGACCGGTGAGGCGGTCACGGTTGAGGAAGAGATCAAGAGCTCCGACCGCACCGTGGGCGCCATGCTCTCGGGCGAGGTCGCCAAGCGCTACGGTCACGACGGGCTGCCGGACGACACCATCACGGTGAAGCTCACCGGCACCGCGGGCCAGAGCTTCGGGGCGTGGCTCGCCGCCGGCGTCACCGTGGTGCTCGACGGCGTCGCGAACGACTATGTCGGCAAGGGCCTCTCCGGCGGCAAGCTGGTGATCCGCCCGTCGGAAGCCTCGCAGGCTCTCCCGGAGCGTTCCATCGTCGTCGGCAACACGGTGCTTTACGGCGCGATCGCGGGCGAGTGCTATTTCCGCGGCGTCGCGGGCGAGCGCTTCGCGGTGCGCAATTCCGGTGCCATCGCGGTGGTCGAGGGCACGGGCGACCATGGCTGCGAGTACATGACGGGCGGCGTCGTGGTGGTGATCGGCCAGACGGGACGCAACTTCGCGGCCGGCATGTCGGGCGGCATCGCCTATGTGCTCGACGAAGACGGCACCTTCGCGAAGCGCTGCAACCTCTCCATGGTGGACCTCGAGCCGGTGCCCGAGGAGGAGGATCTGATGCAGCGCCTCCACCACCACGGCGGCGACCTCGAAACCAAGGGCCGCATCGACATCATGGCCAATATGTCGGGCCACGACGAGGAGCGGCTCATGCAGCTCATCGCCAACCACCTGAAGTACACCGGCTCCACCCGCGCGAAGGCGATCCTCGACGATTGGGCCACCTATCGCACGCGGTTCGTGAAGGTGATGCCGGTGGAATACCGCCGGGCGCTGCAGGAGATGGAGCGGGCGCGCTTCCCGGTGGCGGCGGAGTAGTTCGCCGCTTGCCAGGCCGAGGGTAACCTCATATTATGTATATACATTAATTATGAGGATCACCTTCGACCAGGAGAAGCGCGACAGAACCTGGCTCGAGCGGGGACTGGCTTTCGAAGACGCCACACGGGTTTTCGAAGGCCTGCATGTGACGCTTCCCGACGACCGGAGGGATTATGGGGAGCCAAGGTTCCTCACCTTCGGGCTCCTCGATGGCAAGGCTGTCTCGTTGGTGTGGACACTGCGGGACGGCACCTGCCGGATGATTTCGATGAGGTACGCCAATGAGCGAGAAAGAGCGCGCTTCGCCGAGTACCTGGGTCGATCCGGATGATGCTCCGGAATGGACCGAGGAGATGTTCGAGCGGGCCGATCTCTATCAAGGCGAGAAGCTCATTCGCCGGGGGCGTCCGCCCTCGGCCCATCCCAAGGTGGCGATCAGCATCCGCCTCTCCGAGGATGTGCTGAACCGCTTCAAGGCAACGGGACCGGGGTGGCAATCCCGCATCGATGCGGCGCTGAAGGAATGGCTGAGCGATCATCCCGAGCGGGTGAAGGACTAGAGGACGAAAGCGGGGCAGGACCATGGACGAGGCAGCATCCTTCGCCGACACAGCGCAGCAGGGGCTCTCAAGCTCCCTGCGCATCTATGGCGATGTGGGATCGGGCAATTGCCTGAAGGTGAAGTACACCGCCGATCACCTCGGCCTCGCCTATGACTGGCACCACATCGACATCATGAAGGGCGAGAGCCGCTCTGAAGCCTTTCTGGCGAAGAGCCCCATGGGCCAGGTCCCGATGGTGGAGTTCGCGGACGGGCGCTTCCTCGCGCAATCGAACGCCATCATCCGCTATCTCGCCCGCGGCAGCGCGCTGCTACCGGAGGACCCGTTCCTCCAGGCCAAGGTCGACGAGGTGCTGTTCTGGGAGCAGTATTCCCACGAGCCCTACATCGCGACGACCCGCTACCACATCGCTTATCTCGGCCGCTCCCTCGATCAGCGTGAAGCCTGGCGGGTGGAACGGGGCGAGCGGGCCCTCGACCTCATGGAGCGGATGCTCGACGGGCGCCCGTGGTTCGTGGGCGACACCATGACAATCGCCGACATCGCGCTTCTCGCCTATACGCGTCTGGCGCATGAGGGCGGCTTCGATCTCGGATCGCGGCCGGGGGTGCGGCGCTGGATCGGCCGCAGCGAAGACTTTTTGGGGCTACAGCCAGCGTCCTGACGGACCCGCGCAGGATTCACGGAAGAATTGCCATGGGCAAGGTCACAGGCTTTCTCGAATACGACCGGCAGGAGCAGAAGTATCAGCTCGCCGGCGACCGCGTGCGGCACTTCCGCGAATTCACCCTGCCGCTCGACGACAACGATCTGCGCAAGCAGGCGGCGCGCTGCATGGATTGCGGCATCCCCTTCTGCCACGGCCCCACGGGCTGCCCGGTCCACAACCAGATCCCGGACTGGAACGACCTCGTCTTCAACAAGGATTGGGAGGAGGCCGCGCGCAACCTCCACACCACCAACAATTTCCCCGAATTCACCGGCCGCGTCTGCCCGGCTCCCTGCGAGGAAGCTTGCACGCTGAACCTCGAGAATCAGCCCGTCACCATCAAGACCATCGAGCAGGCCATCGCGGACAAGGCCTGGGACATGGGCTGGGTGAAGCCCGAGGTGCCGGAAAAGCTCACGGGCAAGCGCGTGGCGGTGATCGGCTCGGGCCCCGCCGGCATGGCCGCGGCCCAGCAGCTCGCCCGCGTCGGCCATGAGGTCCATGTGTTCGAGCGCCAGGCGAAGCCCGGCGGGCTGCTGCGCTACGGCATCCCGGACTTCAAGATGGAGAAGTACCATATCGACCGGCGCGTGAAGCAGATGGAGGCCGAGGGCGTGGTCTTCCATTGCGGCGTCGAGATCGGCGTCACCCGCTCCTTCGCGTCGCTCCACAACGAATTCGATGCGGTGCTCTTCGCCGGCGGCGCCGAGGATCCGCGCGATCCGAAGCTCCCGGGCCAGGACCTCAAGGGCGTCCATATGGCGATGCCCTACCTCACCCAATCGAACCAGCGGGTGAACGCGGAAGAGGTCACCGGCGAGCCGATCCTAGCCTCCGGCAAGCACGTGGTGGTGATCGGCGGCGGCGACACGGCCTCCGACTGCATCGGCACGGCCTTCCGGCAGGGTGCGCTCCAGGTCACCCAGCTCGACATCCGCCCGAAGCCCCCCGAGCACGAGGACAAGCTCGCCGTGTGGCCCTATTGGCCGACCAAGATGCGCACCTCGTCGAGCCAAGCCGAAGGCGCGGAACGCGAGTTTCAGGTCGTCACCTTGAGCGTCGAGGGCAAGAACGGCCGCGTCACCGGCGTGAAATGCGCCCGCGCCGACGAGCGCCGGCAGCCGATTCCGGGCAGCGAGTTCATCATCAAGGCCGATCTCGTGTTCATCGCCATCGGCTTCGCGGGCTCGGTGAAGACCGGTCTCCTGGAGCAGGCCGCCGTCGACATGGACCGGTGCGGCAACGTGCTCGCCAACGACCGCGATTACAGGACCTCCAGCGATAAGGTCTTCGTGGCCGGCGACATGCGCCGTGGCCAGTCGCTCATCGTCTGGGCGATCCGCGAGGGCCGTCAGGCTGCGCGCGCCATCGACGAGCACCTCATGGGCGCAAGCCTGCTGCCGGTCTAGCGCCCGTGGCCGGTCGCCATCGCGGCGACCGGAGAAACGGTGCCGGGCCCTACGTCCGCGGCCAGCGGAAATCGTCGGCCCGCCCGGGCCGGGGCGCCGGCGCAACCCCATCGCGCAGGGCTTTCTGAGCCGTCGAGGCTGTGGCGTTGTCGAGGCGCGGCACGCTGGTGATGAGCGTGCCGCCCGAGGCCACGGCCGGCTGCGTGAGCGGGACCACGGGCCCGGCGACGGGCTTTTCGGGCACAGCGGGAGCAGGCGGAGGAACCGCAGCCACGGCCGCCTCGGCCGGCGCAGTTGGCGTTCCCGGGGCCCCAACTGCCGGCGCACCCGGTGCCGGAGCCACGGGCGGCGCTCCCTGAGCCGGGGTTGCAGGCGATCCCGGAACCGCCGGGTTCGCGGGCACCGCGGCCACTGCCGTGCCGGCTTTCTGGGCCTCCATGATCTTCTTCAAGGCCGTGTCGGCGAAGTGGGCCACCTTGCGACCGCCGGCGCGGGTGAAGTTCACGCCGTCGTTGTTGCGCAACCGAACCACGTCGCCGGCGATGTTGGGCCCCGACGCCGTGTAGCGGTTGTCGTCGTCCACGAAGCCCGGCCAGATGTCCACATAGGTGCCGCCGGCCCGCTCCACCCGGTCGCGGTAGATCTCGTTCATGGCGATGAGGTCGGCCGAGGCCTTCTCGTTCTTCGCCGGCGGCGCGCCGATCCACACCAGCGGGATGTTGCGGTCGCGGAAGGCCCGCACCACGCTGTCGACGCGCTCGGTGTAGACCTGCCGCCAGCGTTCGGAGAGCACCTCGTGGCTCGTCTCGCCCTCGCGGATCGGCTGCCGGTCGTTGGCGCCCATCATGACCACCGCGATGGTGGGCTTCTGCACCTTGCCGGCGGCTTCCTCGATGATCTTGGGCCAGTCGCTCGCATCGATGCGCACGAGGCCGCCGTCGCCTCGGGTCTTGCGGGACACGTCCACCTCGGGAACGTCGTCGAACACCTCCGTGAGCCCCTGGCCCGCGAGTTCGGCCCAGGCGTCGCCGAACACCATCACATAGGTGGAGGGCTCGACCTTCGGCTTCTCGACCCGGGCGAGGGTGGGCGCCGGGCGGGGCCGGGGCTGCTGGCGCGGCTGCACGACCTCCCGCGGGGCGTCATCCTCGAGGCCGAAGAGGCGGCGCAGGGGGCTGGGCTGGGCCTGGGGCTGAGGCTGCGGCGCGGGCTGGGCCCGGCGGCGCGGCTGGGCCGGATAATAGTAGTACCCGCCGCCCGGCGCCGGCTGGTAGTAGCCGCGCGGGGCGGGCTCGTAATAGCCGCGGGGCTGGGGCTGCGGTTGGGGCTGATAGTACTGGTACTGGGGGCGCTCGAAGAACTGGGCCGCGGCGGGCGCGGCGCCGGCCAGGGCGGCAAGCCCCGAGGCCAGGAGGGTCAACAGCGCTTTCACCTGCATTGGCGGCGATCTCCATACCGTCGCGCCGGGGCGCCCCCGCCCGGCCGGCCGACACTATAGCAAACCTTGACCGAGCCCGTCAGGTCCCGGCGCCTGAGGGCGGCACGTTGCCCCTGGGGGACGAGGGAGGCCGCCCTCTTGAACGGACCCGTTCGAAATGGGGGACTCGCGTTCAACCCGCGTCAGCGGACCGTGCGCAGTTCCCGCAGCAGCGCCACGTTGGCGTAGCCGTCCGGCGTCAGGCCGCGCTTGAGCTGGAAGTTGCGCACCGCCTCCCGGGTCTTCGACCCGAACTTGCCGTCCGCATCGCCCACGTAGAAGCCCATGGTCGCGAGGCGCTGCTGCACCTCCTGGCGCTGGTCCTTGTCGAGCTGCGGCTCGCTCGTCGGCCAGGTGCCCTGGATCGCGGGGCCGCCGAGAACCCGGTCGCCGAGATGGCCGACGCCGAGGGCATAGGCGTCCGACGAGTTGTAGGTTTTGATGACGTTGTAGTTCTCGGTGACGAGGAACGCCGGCCCGTTCGCCCCGCCGGGCAGGAACAGGGTGGCCTCGCCCGAGCGCGGCAGCGCCCTGCCGTCGACCCGACGCACCCCGAGGCCCGACCAGGCGGAAAAGCCCTGCCGCAGGTTGCGGAAGTCGAAGCCGTCGGGAAGCTGCACCTCGAAGCCCCAGGGAAGGCCGGGCTGCCAGCCCTGCTGCTTGAGGTAATTGGCCGTGGAGGCGATGGCGTCCGGCACCGAGGCCCAGATGTCCCGCTTGCCGTCCCGGTTGCCGTCCACGGCGAACTTCATGAAGCTCGAGGGCATGAACTGGGTCTGGCCCATGGCGCCGGCCCAGGAGCCCAGCATGGTGTCCCGGTTGATGTGATCCTGCTCCAGGATCTGGAGCGCGGTGAGGAGCTCCTCCCGGAAGAACTCGGCGCGGTACCCCGTGAAGGTGAGGGTCGCGAGAGCCCGCACCACGTAGATATTGCCCGTGAAGCTGCCGTAGCTCGTCTCCATGCCCCAGATCCCGAGGATCACGGAGCGCGGCACCCCGTAGGTGCGCTCGGCGGCGGAAAGGGAATCGTTCCACTCGGCCGCGACCTGCGCGCCGCGCTGCAGGCGCTGGGCCGAGATGGCGCCGTTCACGTATTCCCAGATCGGGCGCACGAACTCGGACTGCTTCTTGGTGAGCACGATGATCTTGGCGTCCGGCAGCACGTCGCGGAACGCGTCGTCGAAGGTGGCGCGGGAGACGCCCCGGGCGCGGGCTTCGGGCCAGAGGCCCTCGATGAAACGGCGGAACTCGGCCGCCTGGGCCCCGGTATTGCCGGTGGTCTCGACCTCCAGCGGCAGTTCGATGCCCGGAGCGGGGGCTATCGCGGGAACGGGAAGCGGAGCCGTTGCCGGGTCCTGCGCTTGTGCAGCCAGCGGCGCGAGGCCGAGAATCAGGGCACCGCAAAGAGTGCGGCACGCATCGAGGGCGTGTCGAGGCATGTCAGTCGCTCTGGGTTGTGGGGCGGACCCCCAATGTGGGCCCCACCAGACGACATTACCAGGGTTAACGGCCGATTGAAGGCAGCCCCGAAACAGAGTTTTCGGGGCTCGTTTCACGGGATCGTCAGGGCAACAGTTTCTCCCTCCCTTCAGGGGAGAGCCTGCCCTCGGGCTCGACCCGAGGGGTGGCACGCGTGAGCGTGACGGGTGGGGTGTTGCGCGCAGCGCATCCTTCACGGTAGCGGCAAGGGCTCGCCTGCGGCGAACACCCCACCCCTACCCCTCCCCTGAGGGGAGGGAGAGCCAGATGAACGGCGTCGTGGACGGGGTGAACCAGCCTACGCAGCCTTGCGGGCGGCGAGCTTGTGTTCCCAGCGCAGGGCCTGGTCGACGATGGTTTCGAGGTTGTCGTATTTCGGCGTCCAGCCCAAGCCCCGGATGCGATCGACCTTGGCCACGAGGGTCGCGGGATCGCCGCCGCGGCGTCCGGCGAGGCGAACCTCGAAGTTCACGCCCGAGACCCGCTTCACCACGTCCACGACCTCCAGCACCGAGGAACCATGGCCGTAGCCGCAGTTCATGACGGTGCTCTTGCCGCCCCCGCGCAGGTAATTCAGCGCCGAGAGGTGGGCGGTCGCGAGGTCGTTCACCTGCACGTAGTCGCGGACGCAGGTGCCATCGACGGTCGGATAGTCGGTGCCGAACACGTCGAGATGGGAGCGCTGGCCCAGGGCCACCTGCGAGGCCACCTTGATGAGGTGGGTGGCGGTGGGTGTGGACTGGCCGGAACGCCCGTGCGGATCGGCGCCCGCCACGTTGAAGTAGCGCAGCACCACATAGTTCAGGCCGTGGGCGTGAGCGGCGTCCTCCAGCATCCACTCTGACATGAGCTTCGTGCGGCCATAAGGGTTGATGGGCGCCGGGGTCAGCTCCTCGTGGAGCGGGCTCACATCGGCGTTGCCGTACACCGTGGCCGTGGAGGAGAAGATGAAGTTCTTCACGCCGCCCTTCACCGCCGCCTCGATGAGCGCGCGGGTCTTCACGGTGTTGTTGAGGTAGTAGGCGAGCGGATCGGTGACGGATTCCGGCACCACGATCTTCGCCGCGAAATGCAGGATGCTCTCGATGCCGTGCTCGGCGATGAGGCGGGATACGATGGCCTGGTCGCCCGAATCGCCGGTCACGAAGGCGGCTTCCTGCGGCACGGCCCAGCGGAACCCGGTGGAGAGGTCGTCCAGAACCACCACCTTCTCGCCGGCGTCGAGCAGTTCCAGCACCATGTGGCTGCCGATGTAGCCCGCGCCGCCCGTGACCAAGACCGTCATGTCCGCTGTTCTCCTGAGTGACCGCCAGAGCGCATGTCGGAGGATACGCTCAAGGTTGCGGAGGGCCCGCACGGCCCGCTTCAACAAACGCCGCTGCTCCCATTCAGGTCCATGCGGCAGGAACGGAGCGGCTCGATGAAACCTGCGGCGGGCTCACAGGTTGACTGAGCCCAAACCTTGACGGTTCACACCCCCTTGCCGGGGGATGAGGCCGCCAGGGCCGCGGGGAGGCTTCTTCGAACCGAAACCTTGACAGTTCCTGCCCCTCCCCTCTCTTGGTGTCAAATTTCCGCTCCCCTCCCGCATTCCGCACCATCCCGCACAACCAGGCCCCCTCGATGAAGCGCATCCGCAAAGCCGTTCTCCCCGTCGCCGGCCTCGGCACCCGATTCCTGCCTGCCACCAAGGCCGTGCCGAAGGAGATGATGACGGTGGTGGACCGCCCCGTGGTCCAGCATGTGGTGGACGAGGCCAAGGCCGCCGGGATCGAGCATTTCATCTTCGTGACGGGCCGCAACAAGGCGGTGATCGAGGACCATTTCGATATCGCCTACGAACTCAACGACACGCTTGAGAAGCGCGGCAAGACCAAGGAACTGGAAGGCCTGACGCGGGACCTGCCCCAGGCCGGCCAGACGAGCTTCACCCGCCAGCAGGCGCCCTTGGGCCTCGGCCACGCGGTGTGGTGCGCCCGGGAAATCGTGGGCGACGAGCCCTTCGCGGTGCTCCTCCCCGACATGCTGAGCCGGGGCTCCATGGAGCAGATGCTCGCGGCCTACGACCGGCACGGCGGCAACATCATTGCGGTCGAGGAGGTGCCCGAGGACCAGACGCACCAATACGGCATCGTGTCGGTGGGCGAGGAGTTCGGCCAGACCTTCGAGATCACCGGCATGGTCGAGAAGCCGAAAGCCGGCACCGCCCCGTCGAACTACATCATCTCGGGCCGCTATATCCTGCAGCCCGAGATCTTCGACATCCTCTCCAACCAGGAGAAGGGCGCGGGCGGCGAGATCCAGCTCACCGACGCTATGATCCGGCTCATGAAGGAACAGAAGTTCTACGGCATGAAGTACCAGGGCCGCACCTACGACACCGGCTCCAAGATCGGCTTCCTCATGGCCAACGTGGCCTATGGGCTGGAGCGCGAGGACCTGGGTCCCGGCTTCCGCCAGGAGATCGAGGCGTTCCTCAAGCAGGGGTGAGGCACGTTCCTCCCTCTCCCCTTGAGGGAGAGGGTGGCCCTCGCGTCAGCGAGGGTCGGGAGAGGGGGAGCGATGGTGCAAAAGGCACCTGAGCGCTCAATCCTTCACGACCCCCACCCCTGCCCCCGCCCCACAAGGGGGAGGGGCATAAAACCCAAGCTCCCTTCCGTCGCACCCGGCCGGGTCGCCCGGGCCGGCCCTTTCGTGCTAGAGGGCCCGCCATGGCTCTCGCGAATCTGAAAACCGATCCCGCCAAGCTCGTGCTCGCCTCCGCGATCCGCACCCTCGCGACCGAGCGGGACGGCCTTGCGGTGCTCATGGATGCGCTGGCCGATACGCTCGGCGACGCCTTCATGGCCGCGGTGGAGCGCATCGGAGCCGCCCGCGGACGGGTGATCGTCACCGGCATGGGCAAATCGGGCCATGTGGGCCGCAAGATCGCCGCGACCCTCGCCTCGACCGGCACCCCCTCGCATTACGTGCATCCCGCCGAAGCCAGCCACGGCGACCTCGGCATGATCCAGCGGGACGATGCCATCGTGGCGCTGTCCTGGTCGGGCGAGACCGCGGAACTCGCCGACCTCATCGCCTATGCCAAGCGCTTCCGGGTGCCCCTCGTGGCGATCACCTCGAATGCCGCCTCGACGCTCGGCCGCCAGGCCGATGTATGCCTGTGCCTGCCGAAGGCCCAGGAAGCCTGCCCCAACGGGCTGGCGCCCACGACCTCCACGACCATGCAGCTCGCGCTCGGCGACGCGCTCGCCATCGCGCTGCTGGAGCAGCGGGGCTTCACGGCGGAGCACTTCCGGGTCTTCCATCCCGGCGGCAAGCTCGGCGCGCAGTTGCGGCGCGTCGGCGACATCATGCATGTGGGCGACCGCCTGCCGGTCGTCGCAAGCGGCACGCTCATGGGCCCGGCGCTCGCGGTGCAGTCGGAGAAGAGTTTCGGTTGCGTGATCGTGGTCGATGCCGAGGGCGGCCTCGCCGGCATCGTCACCGACGGCGACGTGCGGCGGCACCTCGCCAACGATCTCCTCTCGCGCACGGTGGACGAGGTGATGACGCGTCAGCCCCTCACCATCGCTCCCGACATGCTGCTCGCCGAAGCGCTGGAGATCGTGGAGTCGAAGAAACGCAGCGCCCTCATCGTGGCCCAGGCCGGCAAGCCGGTCGGCCTCGTGCACGTGCTCGACCTGCTCCGCGCCGGCGCGGCCTAAATCCCTCCCCGCCAGGGGAGGAGCCTGCCCTCGGGCTCGACCCGAGGGTGGCGCCCGAAGGGCGACGGGTGGGGTGAACCACCTATCTTCCCGGATTGAGCTCTCATCCACCCGCCCTTTCGGGGCACCCTCCCTTAGGCCGAGGAGGGATTACGTGGTCTCCACGATCAGCGTCGCGCCATCCACCCGCGTCACGCGCACCCGCGCGCCGGCCGGCGTGTCGGGGCCGAGGATCCGCCAGGAGCTGTCGTCGATCCGCACCCGGCCCTCGCCGGCGACGATCGGCGCCTCCAGGGTGAACACCCGGCCCGTAAGCCCTTCCCCGCGCCGGTTGAGCGTGGCGGCCTCGCCGGTCAGGGGAGCCCGGTTCACGCCCCGGCCGACGAGCACCGAGACGACCGACAGGCCCGCGAAGGTGAGGGTCGCGATCTGCCAGGACAGCGCCGCCCAGCCGTCGATGAGGCCGGTGAGGATCGCGGCGAGCCCGAGCCAGAGCAGGAAGGCGCCGGGGGCGACCAATTCGAGGCCGATGAGCACGACCCCGAGGATGATCCAGGTCCAGGCCCCCAGGCCGCCGATCCAGTCCAGGACCATGCCCTATCCCCCCGCTTTCAGTGCGACGGTGGGCGGTACGCCGAGGATCATGCTAGCCCTGCCCGGTCGCGGCCGTGATCTGCGGCACGCTGCGCGATCCCGCCGCCGGCGCGCCTGAGCGCGCCGCGCCGTCGCCGAACACGGATCGCGTCATCTCGGCGATGCCGCCGAGCGTGCCCGCCAGTCCCGCGGCCTCGATCGGCACGATCACCACCTTCTGGTTCGGCGCCGTGGCGATGGCGCGGATCGCCTCCACGTATTTTTCCGCCACGAGGAAGTTGGCGCCGGCGAGATCGCCCCGGGCGATCGCCTCGCTCACCATGGCGGTGGCCTTGGCCTCGGCTTCCGCGAGACGCTCGCGTCCTTCCGCATCGCGGAACGCCGCCTCCTTGCGCCCCTCGGCGGCGAGGATCTGCGACTGCTTCTGGCCTTCGGCGCGCAGGATCTCGGCCTGGCGCAGGCCCTCGGCCTCCAGCACCGCGGCGCGCTTCTCGCGCTCCGCCTTCATCTGCCGCGCCATGGCGCCGGCGAGATCGGCGGGCGGCAGGATGTCCTTGATCTCGATGCGCGTGACCTTCACGCCCCAGGGCGAGGCCGCGGCATCCATGACGCGCAGCAGCCGCTCGTTGATCTCGTCCCGGTGGGAGAGGAGCTGGTCGAGATCCATGGAGCCCACCACCGTGCGGATGTTCGTCATGGTGAGCGTGAGCAGCGCGTTCTGGAGATCGGAAACCTCGTAGGACGCCCGGGCGGGCTCCATGACCTGATAGAAGGCCGCGGCGTCGATGGTGACGCCCGCATTGTCCCGGGTGAAGGCCTCCTGGGACGGCACGTCGAGCACCTGCTCCATGACGTTCACCTTGTGCCCCACGCGCTCGACATACGGCACGATGAGCCCGAGCCCCGGTCCCAGCGTGCGCGAATAGCGGCCGAAGCGCTCCACCGTATAGGCGTAGCCCTGCGGGATCGTGCGCACCCCCATCGCGATGGTGACGACGACGAGCAGGACGAGCACGATGACGAAAACATCGAAGCCGATGGAAAACGGCATGAGCAAGATCCCCCGGAGCAGTGTTCTGCCTTGGCGCTAGAGGTACCCGAAACGGCGGAAACGGGCCAGCGGCCCGCATGCGGGGGCGTTCGGGTCAGGCACGGACGCCCGAGACACGAAAGCCCGCCGCGTGCGACCGTGGCGGGCTTATGCGACGAGCCTTCTGCCTGCGGGAACCTACCAGGAGCCGCCGGCGCCGGTGCCGTTCCAGCCGCCGTTGCGGCGTGCCTCGTTCTCGCGGCGGGAAAAGTCGAACCACCGCTTCATCTTTCCGCCGGCAGCCGCATCCAGCTCCGCCGGCGCCAGCTCGCGGGGTGCATCGGCCGCGCGCCGGGAAGCCTCGTCCGTGGCAGCGCGCCTCGAGCGAACAAACCTGACCATGAATCTCTCCCCTACGACCCCGTACCGGCTGCGCTCCGCCACCGGATCGCAAGGCCGCCCCCGTCGAGGCGCCGCGCCTGACAGCCAGGCTTCGAGCCGACCACGTTCGCGGCGACACGGCCACTCCGCCGGTCGGACTAGGTCCCGTTAGGTCAAACCGGACTGCGTTGTGGCCCCGGGATCGGGCGAGCGATCGTGCGGCCTCGGATCCGCCCTCGCAGCTCGCACGGCAACAATGGGAACGCCTGCCGGCGCTCAGATCCAGCCCTGCAGCTCGCGCTGCACCGTATAGGCGTAGCCGTGCGAGATCGTGCGCACCCCCATTGCGATGGTGAGGATGACGAGCAGCACAAGAACAATGACGAAAATGTCGAATCCGAGCGCGAACGACTGATGTCCCCAGGCAACGTCGTTACAGAGAACCTACGCTATCCCAAACAGGCCTGGAGTCCCAGAGAGGTGAGAACCAACTCGTAAAGAGCCGGGGAATAGTCGAGCCCAGCACGATCACCGGCGGAGAAACTAACGCAGCACAGCGCAAAGCCGGTCGAAGATTCCAGGCGCTGCAATCAGGTAATCGATCCCATCGTCTCCCGTGCTGTCGTCTGGCCCGAGTGTCGTCATGCGTGCACCGGCCTCCGCCGCAATCATACCCGCTGCCGCTACGTCCCATTCGCGGATTCTGTCGACGAAACCGGCGAGACGGCCGTCGGCGACCCAGCATATATCGAGCGCTGGAGCGGCAAGGCGGCGGATATCACCGAACTCGCGGAGGAGCGGCTTCAGGCGGTCCACGACCTCATCGATGCGGGTACGGCGATGCGGAAATCCTGTTCCGATCAGGGCTCTGTGGGCATCAGTCAGGGATGAGGAATTGATCCTTTGTCCATTACGATAGGCACCGCATCCCGCAACAGCCCAAAAGGTCTGCGCATGAAACGGCGCATGAACGACACCGAGCACGGACACGCCATCGATTCTGAGTGCCGCCGAGACGGCGACGTGATCATGCCCATGGACGAAATTTGCTGTGCCGTCGAGCGGATCGATGACCCAGCACGGCCCCTCCGAGGAGTCCCGACCATCTGCCCCTTCCTCGGAGAGGACGGCGTGGCTTGGGAAAGTCTGTGCGATGCGCTCTTTGAAGTGACTATCGACAGCGAGATCCGCGTTGGTGACGACCTCAAAGCCATCCTTGGCTTCGACGGCGAGGCTTCCCTTACTTCGAATGTCGCGAAGAATGTCGCCTGCCTCGGCACAGACAGCTAGGGCGAAAGTCAGGCCCTGGTCGATCAGGTTGTCACCGTGAGGCACGGACAAGGTTTGCCCCGAACAAGAAGCTCAGATCCAGCCCTGCAGCTCGCGCTCCACGACGGCTTGGATCACCCGCATGCCCTCGTCGGAATCGTTGAGGCAGGGGAGATAGGCGAACGCCTCGCCGCCATGGTGCATGAAGATCTCGCGGTTTTCCCCGTCGAGCTCCTCCAGCGTCTCCAGGCAATCGGCCGTGAAGCCCGGGGCGATGATCGCCATGCGCTTCACGCCGCTCTCGGCCAGCCCCTTCACGGTTTCGTCCGTGTAGGGCTTGAGCCATTCCGCCGTGCCGAAGCGGGACTGGAAGCTCATGCGCAGGCGCTCCGGCGACCAGCCCGTGGCCTCGCGCATGAGGCGCCAGGTTTTCACGCAATGGCAGTGATAGGGATCGCCCTTGAGGAGGTACTCCTTCGGGACCCCGTGGAAGGAGACCAGCACCACCTCGGGCTCGAAGGAGAGCTTGGCGAGCTCCGCCTTCATGGAGGTCACGATGGCGTCGATGTAGACCGGGTCGTCGTGATAGGGCGGGGAGACGCGAACAGACGGCTGCCAGCGCATGTCCATGAGCGCCCGGAAGGCGTGGTCGCAGGCGGTGGCCGAGGTCGCGGCCGAGTATTGCGGATAGAGCGGCACGAGGAGGATGCGGTCGCAGCCCTGGTCCAGCAGCGCCTGGATGCGCCCGCGCACCTCCGGCTTGCCGTAGCGCATGGCCCAGTCCACCGAGACCTTGTCGCCCGCCAGGCCCGTCAGGTGCTGGCTGAGCTTCTCGGCCTGGGCGCGGGTGATGGTCTTGAGGGGGCCTTCGTTCTTTTCATTGTTCCAGATCGTGGCGTAGTCGCGCCCTTTGCGCCCTGGACGCGTGGTCAGGATGATGCCGTTCAAGAGCGGCCACCACAGCAGGCGCGGGGTTTCGATCACCCGGCGGTCGGAGAGGAACTCCTTCAGGTAGCGCCGCATGGACCAATAATCCGTGGCCTCCGGGGTGCCGAGATTCATGAGCAGCACGCCGATGCGGCCCGCGCGCACGGCCGGGTGGTCGGCGGGACGCACGCCCTCCCGCGCGACCTCGCGCTGGAGCGTGGCAGGGTTCACCATGGTGTTCATCTCGGGTCCCGCAAAAATGGTCGGCGCGCGCCCCGCAAGAGACGATGCGGGTTCCGCAAAAGGCAGCACAGCCTGGATGACGGCGCGCTTGGAGTTGGCTCATGACATAGGCTGCGGGGCGGTTCTTTTGAACCCTTCCAATCCGCGCAGGCTTTCGGGTGTACGGATTGCGGTCCCGCTTGGATTGGCGGAGATCAGGCGTCGAGGCTCATCCGCGTCAGGACGAGGCAATCGAGCACGGCGCCGTAATGGCAGGCCGCGGCCACGAGCACGAAGGCGTGCCAGACCGCATTCTGGAAGCGCAGGCTCTCCCAGAGGTGGAACACCACCCCCGTGGTGTAGAGGATGCCGCCGGCGGCCAGAAGCCAGGTCGTGGAGGGCGGCAGGGCCCCGAACACGGCCTCGTAGGCCGCGACGCCGCTCCAGCTGATCCCGAGATAGAGGAGGATGGAGAGCCGGTCGAAGCGGCCGGGGAAGGCGAGCTTGAGCGCGATGCCGACCGCCGACATGGCCCAGATCCCCGCCAGCAGGAGGGTGGCCTCGGCGCTCTCCTTCATCTGCGCGATGAAGGGGGTGTAGGTGCCGGCGATGAGGAGATAGATCGCCGCATGGTCGAACCGGCGCAGGCGCCATTTCACCGGCGAGACGGGCCAGAGGTTGTAGAGGGCCGAAACGGTGAGCACCGTCAGGAGGCCGCCGGCATAGACGAGAACCGCGGTCAGCTCCCAGGCGTCGGCGAGCTGAACCGAGAGGGCCACGAGGGCCACCACACCGATGAGGGCACTGACCACGCCCACGACATGCACGACCCCATCGGCCACGATTTCGTGCTTGTCGTAGTTCCACCGCATTCCTGTCCTCATAGCGACCCGAAAGGAAGACGCGGGGCCGCGCGATTGGTTGCGGGCCTGGACCGATCCTTGGTGACGCAACGCCCGCATCGTGGGCGGCATCGCCGGGGGCCCGAGCGAAGGCCGACCCTACTCCATGAGCAGGAGCCAGCCGTAGCCCATGATGAGGGCCGGAATGGCCGTGTAAAGCGTGGCGAGCACAGCGGCGCGAGGGGCCAGGGCAATGGCGGGGAAGAGCGCATCGCCGTCCGTCGAGACCGCCGCCGCGATCAGCGCCGAGAGCGGGATCTGCTGGTTGAGGAACAAGGTCGTCGTGAGGATCATCACGCCGCAGCCCGGGATGAGGCCGATGGTGGTGGCGATGAGCGGCAGGGCCAGCTGGCTCGCCTGCAGCCAGTTGGTGACCCCGTTCCCGGTCCAGTAGGCCACGAACTCGTAGCCGAAGAGGCCCAAGAAAACCCAGAAGGTCACGAAATTGGTGTCGACGATCATGCGCCGCACGGGCGGCAGGCCCATGGTGGTGCGCGGGTCGATGCCGCCGTAGCCCTTGGCGTCGCGGCGGGTGATGAACATGGCGATCGCCAGCACCGCGCCGGCAAAGCCGATCCATTTCACCGGTTCGTAGTGGCTGAGCGGCCCGAACCAGGAATCCACGTCCATCTGGAACATGGAGCCGCAGATGCCGATCACGAGGCCGGGGACGAAGATCGCAAGCCAGGCCATTTCCGCGAGGCGGCGCAGAGGGCTGGGCCGTCCCTCCGCCACGACGTTGCCTGACGACGCGATGTTGGCTTGAAGCTCGCGGCTCAGGATCCCGAGCCCGTTCGGGTGCAGCCAATTGATCGCATAGCCCATCGCGATGCCCGCCGTGGTGCACAGGCCGATTACGATGGCCCCGGAGGGCGGGTCCTTGGCGATGATGAGGAAGGCCGCATCGCCCATGGTGGCGGTCAGCGTCGCCACGATAGCGCCGAAGCTCACGGCGCCGCGGGTGTATTGGGTGACGAGCAGAATTTCGGCGCCGCAGCCGGGCGTCGCGCCGAGGATCGCGGCGATGGGCACCTGCCAGGCCTTGTGGCGCTGCAGCACCTCACCGAGGTCCACCTTCGCCCAGCGCTCCAGCCCGTAGAAGATCGCGAGCGTGAGCGCCACGAACACGCTCACCTCCACATAGGCGTCGCTGAGCGAGGTGACCGCCGCTTCCCGCAAGTCCGGGATCGCGACCACAAGGCCCGCGATCACCGCGAGCGCGATCAGCATCCATTCCGCGCGCAGGCGGCTCCAGAGGGGAGCCTCGCGGAACCAGCGGCCGGCTTTGAGGGCAATGTCGGTCATGGGCCTCGGTCGCAGTACGGGAGCTTGAACTCACCTATATAAGAATTTGCAAATGATTTGCAACTGCGAAAATCGCACATTCCTGCGGAAGGGCGGGTGAGCGGTTGACTCCCGGTCCCGGCGGTGGATGGCTGGTGGCGGATAACGGGGACATCACCCATGAGTTTCGAGATCTGGCTCGCTTTCGTGGCGGCTTCCGCGGTCGTGGTGATCATCCCCGGCCCGACGGTGCTGCTCGTGGTGTCCTACGCGCTCGGCCAGGGTTGGCGGGCGGCGCTGCCGATGGCGATCGGCGTGGCGCTCGGCGACTTCACGGCCATGACCCTGTCGCTGCTCGGGATCGGCGCTCTGCTCATGGCGTCCGCCACGGTGTTCACCCTCGTGAAATGGGCGGGCGCGGCCTACCTCGTCTATCTCGGGATCAAGCTGTTTCGCGCCGGCGGCACCTTGGAGGCCGAGCCGCGCAGCGCTTCCGCGCCAGGGCTCAAGATGCTCGCCCATGCCTGGCTCGTCACGAGCCTCAACCCGAAGGGCATCCTGTTCTTCGTGGCGTTCTTCCCGCACTTCGTGAACCCGTCGGCGCCTTTCCTGCCCCAGGTCCTGATCCTGCAGGCCACCTTCCTGGTGATGGCCACCGCCAACGCCTTCGCCTATGCGGCTTTTGCGAGCCGCGCACGCCGCCTCGTCAGGAACGACCGCGTGATCGCCGCCGTGAACAAGGCCGGCGGCGCCGTCTTGATCGGGGCCGGTGTCGCCACGGTGGCGGTGCGCGGCAGCTGATCGGGCAAGCGCAACACTTGCGGCGCAGCGCGACACGGGGGCGAAACAGGGCCTCGGGATAAGGGCACCACGACCAACGGGGTGCTCCCATGAAGGCGCTGCTGAAAACCATCCTCGCCGCTGCTCTTGCCACCGCTTGTGCCCTGCCGACTTCGCCCGCGGGCGCGCAAGCGCTGCCCCCGATCCCGCGCTTCATGGAGGTGAAGCCAAGCCCCCTCGAGGCGCTGCGTCTCGCCCCCAAACCTCAGCTTGACCCAGACTGCGAAGCCAACCCGACGCGCGCCTGCCTTCTCGAATACCTGCACGCCATGGCGCTCGCAGGCACCAACCCGGACCTCCCGATCCAAGCGGTAGCCTCGGCGCTTCGGCACGACCGCCTCGATCTCGCGCTGTCGCTTGCGCCTCGGCTCCGCGCCAACAATGCTCAAGGCAACTGGACCCGCCTCATCCAGGCCCTCATCCGTGCCGGACGCGACGTGGAGGCCGATCGCGTGATCGCGCTGTCGGGCTATCCTCGCGCCGCCTTCGATACGGCGGTGGCGACGGCACTCGTGGAGATCGGGCGCGTGGGCGAGGCCGAGCGCCTCCTGCAGAACCGCGCCGTGTCGCTCGCCGTCGACGAGGCCACCGCCGCCCTGGCCGCGGGCCACGCCTTCGCGGGCCGCGTCGCCGAGGCGCGGGCGCTCGTCGAAGCCGTGCCGAACCCCGAGGACCGTGAGGCGGCCCGCCTGGAAGCGATGCGGCTGATGCTGGGGGCGTGGCCCGGCAGCGCGCGCCGATCCCACGTGACCGCCTTCGCGTCCGACCTCACCGATGCCGCGGCCGGTCTCATGAGCCTCACGGCCATGGAAGCCCGGGCGGTCGATCTCGCATCGATCAAGGAGCCGACGCAGCGGGACGGCGCGGCCTGGATGGTCGCGGCGGCGCTCGCCCGGGAGGACGGGAAGGCGGCGCTGGCGGCTGCGCTGCAATGCACCTCCTACGCCCGGGTGATTGCGCTCGCCGGTGTGGCGGGCTGGTCCGGCGAGGGGGCCGCCTTCGCGGCGCTCGAACAGGCCGTGGCGCGCACGGGCGGGCTGAACGCCAGGAGCAACCGCGCCCTCGTGGCGCAGGCCCTCGTGCTCGCGGGACGCGACGCCGATGCGGAACGCCTCCTCGGCGGGGCGCCGGGCGCCCACGAGCGCCGGCTGACGCTGCAATCCATCGCGATCGCCCATGCGCAGCGCGGCCGGGCCGCGGCGGCCCTGCGCTTCATGCGCCAGGAAGGCGACGAGAGCGCGCGGGCGTGGCTGCTCCGGGAGATCGTGGACAACCTGCCGGGCTAAAGGCTTCTGAGCCGGCTCATCACGAAGCCTCCGCCGCGACGCTCTGAAGCCGACCGGTGCCGCCGGCCGCTCTTGCCGAGGCCCCTGCCCCGACGCATTCTGCCGCCCGCACCTATGCCAAGAATGCGGAGAGCGGGCATGACCAAGATTTCACGTCGTCAAACACTCGGCCTCGGTTTCGGAGCCGGCTTCTCGTTGACGATGCTGGGCGCAGGCGAGGAGGCGCAAGCCGCCGCAGCCAATACGACGTTCAGCCTGCTGCTCGTGAACGACATCTACAAGATGTCCGACGACAAGGGCCGCGGCGGCTTCGCCAAGCTCGCCGCGGTGGTGAAGCAGGAGCGGGCGCGCAACGTGCCCATGCTCTTCTGCCATGCGGGCGACACCTTCTCGCCCTCGCTCATGTCCGGCTTCGATCAGGGCGCCCACATCGTGGAGCTCACCAACATGGTGAAGCCCGACGTGTTCGTGCCCGGCAACCACGAATTCGATTTCGGCAAGGACAACTACATGAAGAGCATGGGGGAATCGAACTTCCCCTATTTCGCCGCCAATATGCGCCAGGCGGACGGCTCGCCGATCCCGGGCATGAAGGACTCGCAGATCTTCACCCTCGGCCCCGTGAAGATCGGCGTCGTCGGCCTCATTCTCGCGACCGTGCCGAACATGTCCCAGCCCGGCGACCTCAAATTCGGGCCCGAGATGGAAGCGCTGCGGGCGCAGACCACGGCGCTGCGCCAGCAGGGCGCCGACCTCATCCTCTGCGTCGCCCATACCGACCGCGACATGGACAACCAGATCGTCCGCTCGCGGCTTGTCGACGTGCTCCTCACCGGCCACGACCATGATCTCGCCATCGGCTACGACGGCAAGACCGTGATGGTGGAATCCTCGGAAGAAGGAAACTTCGTCACCGCCATCGACTTCGTGGCCACCGTCACGGGCGAGGGCAAGGACCGCAAGGTGGCCTGGGCCCCGAGTTTCCGGGTGCACGATTCCTCCACCATCGATCCGGATCCGGAGGTGCTCGCGGTCGTGAAGCGCTACGAAGCGGCGCTGTCGAAGGAACTCGACGTGGAGATCGGCACGAGCGCCACCGAGCTCGACAGCCGCTCCGCCACGGTGCGCTCGCAGGAGGCGGCGATCGGCAACCTCATCGCCGATGCCATCAGGGAGTCCACGGGCGGCGACGTGGCGATCACCAACGGCGGCGGCATCCGCGCGAACAAGCAGTACCCGGCCGGCGTGAAGCTGACGCGCCGCGACATCCTCTCGGAACTGCCCTTCGGCAACTCCACTTCGCTCGTCGAGGTTACGGGCGCGGACATCAAGGCGGCACTGGAAAACGGCGTGTCGCAGATCGAGCAGCGGGCGGGCCGCTTCCCGCAGGTGTCGGGCCTGAAGTTCGAGGTGGACCCCAAGGCCGCCGTGGGTTCGCGGGTCTCCAACATCCAGGTGAATGGCGAGGCGTTGGATCCCGCGAAGCGCTACAAGGTGGCGACCAACAACTTCATGCTCACCGGCGGCGACGGCTACGTGCCCTTCACCCGCGGTCGCGTGCTCATCGGCACCACGGACGGCAAGCTTCTCGCCAACGAGGTGATGTCGTACGTGCGCAAGAAGGGCACCGTGGAAGCAAGGGTCGAAGGCCGCATCGTCGTCCGCTGATCCAAGTGGGACCCGTCTCAAAGGCTGTCGCGGATTTTCGCGACAGTCCGCAAGCCGACGGCTGGCGGCGGCTGCCCTTCTTTCAAGGCGGCGCCGCCGATGCCGTCGCGGCCCGCGTGGACGAGCGCATCGCGGCGGGCGCACAGGTTCTGCCGCCGCCCGGCGACATTTTCACGGGCCTGCGCCTTGCGCCCCTCGACACCGTGAAGGCGGTGATCCTGGGCCAGGACCCCTACCCGACCCGCGGCGATTCACACGGCCTCGCCTTTTCGTATCGCGGTCCGCGCCGGCTGCCGGCGTCGCTGAAGATCATCTTCAAGGAGCTCGCCGCGGATCTGGGCATTCCGGAGCCCCGCACGGGCGATCTGTCCTCGTGGGCGAAACAAGGCGTGCTCTGCCTCAACACCGCGCTCACCGTGGAGGCGGGACAGGCTGGCGCGCATCTCAAATTCGGCTGGTCGCAGCTCGCGGACGAGGCCATGGCGGCGGTGTCGTCCGAGCGGCCCGCCGTTGTGTTCCTGCTCTGGGGCGCACCGGCCCGCAAGCGCGCGGCGCTGGTGGACCGCGCCAAGCACCTCGTGCTGGAAAGCGGGCACCCCTCTCCCCTCAATCGCCTCAACGATTTTCGCGGCACGCGCCCGTTCAGCCGGGCGAATGCGTGGCTGGAGGAGAAGGGCTTGAAGCCGATCGATTGGCGGCTTCCGTAATCCCTCTCCCCTGGAGGGAGAGAGCCTGCCCTCGGGCTCGACCCGAGGGGTGGCCCCTGCGTCAGCAGGGGTCGGGAGAGGGGGCCGTGAGTGCCACTCTTCTCAGCTCTCGTGCAGCGGTACTCTTGCCGGAGATGGTGGCCTGACTTCCCCCTCTCCCTGCGTGCTTCGCACGCTGTCCCTCTCCCTCCGGGGGAGAGGGACTTAAGCGAGCCGATCCGCCGCGAAGCGCGCCGCCATGGTGAGGGGCGCCGGCAGGGCGTCGAGCGCGAACCAGCCCAGCCCACCGTGTTTGTGGGGTTCCAGGATGCGCGGCTCGCCGGCAAAGCGCTCGACGCGGTAGATCGGCGAAACCCAATGGTAGCGCCCGTCCGGATCGATCATGTCGAGGACGCCGAGCAACGGACCGAGTTCGATGCGGATGCCGAGTTCCTCTTCGATTTCGCGCAAAGTGGCGTGGGCGACGGCTTCGCGCCAATCCACCTTGCCGCCCGGCAAGCCCCAGGCACCGGCTTCGGGCTCCGTGAGGCGTTTGATCAGCAGCACTTCGCGCCCGCGCAGGATCGCGGCGCCGCAGCCGACGCGGGGTTCGGGCGCTCCGTCGCTCATCACCCCACCGGCCGCTCGTCGGCGATCACCTTGCCATCGTTCGGCAGGGAGCCGGGCGCCACGAACTCCACCGCGCCCTTGAGCTTGGTGACGCCCTGGAGCGTCTCCGCGACGGCGCCGGGGAGCACGGCGTCGGACGAGGCTGTCTCGGCTCGCAAGGTCATGGCGTCCGTTTCGCCCTGGCGCGTCACCACGAGGCGCAGCTTGGTGAGTTCGGGATGACGCCGGCCGATCTCGGCCACCTGTTCGGGGCGCACGAACATGCCCTTGATCTTCGCGGTCTGGTCGGCGCGGCCCATCCAGCCCTTAATGCGCATGCCGGTGCGCCCGCAGGGGCTCGGCTCCGCGATCGCGGCGGTGAGATCGCCCACCGCGAGGCGGATCTGCGGGTGGTGGGGATCGAGGTTCGTGACCACCACCTCGCCGACCTCGCCCACCGCCACCGGATCGCCGGTGCCGGGCCGCACGATCTCGAGGATCAGGTTCTCGTTCACCACCATGCCGGCCCGCGCCGTGGTCTCGTAGGCGATGACGCCCACATCCGCGACCGCATAGGCCTGGTAGGCATCGACGCCGCGGGAGGCGATCTCGTCCTGCAGGGTTTTGGGGAAGGCGGCGCCGGAGCACAGCGCCTTCCTGATCGAGGAGGCATCGCGCCCCGCCTTCTGGGCGGCATCGAGCAGGATCTTGAGGAAATCCGGCGTGCCGCAATAGGCGACCGGGCGGAAGGCCTGGATCACCTCGAGCTGCTGCTCGGTGTTGCCGGGGCCGGCGGGAATGACCACGCAGCCGAGCGCCCGCGCGCCCGAATCCATGATGAAGCCGCCGGGGGTGAGGTGATAGCCGAAGGTGTTGAGCACCACGTCGCCGGGGCGAAAGCCCATGGCGTGCAGCGCCCGCGCGGCGCCCCAGGGATCATCGCCCCGCCCCTCCGGCTCGAAGATCGGGCCCGGCGAGGTGAAGAGGCGCCCGAAGGTGGAGAGCGGCGCCGACACGAAGCCGCCGAAGGGCGGGGCGGCCTTCTGGAGGCCGGGAAGTTCGGCCTTGCGCAGGATCGGCAGCCGCGCCAGGGCCTCGCGGCTCGTGACGCTCCCTGGATCGACGCCCTGCAAGCGCTCCGCATAGGCCGGCGCCTGGAGCGCTGCGGCGATCACGGCCGGCAGACGGCGGAACAGATCGGCCTCGCGCTCCGCCGGCGCGCGGGTGTCATGGGCATCGTAATGCTCGGTCATCGGCTCTCCCCGGGTTGGCGGTATTCCTACCCGTTGAAACCGAGAAGGCAACGGCCACGCTCAAAAGCGCAGCACCCGGAGCAACCGCGTCACGTCGAGAAGGGTGACGAGGGCCGAGGCCACGTAGGTGAGCGCGGCGGCACGCAATACGGTGCGCGCGGCGGGCAGGTCGTTGGGGTCGAGATAGCCGCCCCGCTCCAGGATCGGCAGCGCCCGGCGAAAGCTCGCATCGAACTCCACAGGCAGCGTCAGCAGGTGCACGACGAGACGCGAGGCCATGAGGGCCACGACGACCGCGATCTGCAGGACGAGAAACACCGGCGATTTCACCAGGATCATGAGCACCGGGGCGGAGGCGAGCACCACGGCAGCACCGATTTCGATGGCGCGCACCGTGCCGGCGAGCTTCACGCGGGCGGCGAGCAGCCGGTTGCCGTCCGCATCCTGCAGGGCATGGGACACTTCATGGGCCGCGACCGCCACCGCCGTCACCGAGCGGCCGTCGTAGTGGTCGGGGGTGAGCCGTACCACCTTGTCGACCGGATCGTAATGGTCGCCCTCGGGCGCGATCTCGACCTCCACGTCTTTCAGGTTCGCGAGATCGAGGAGGTGCCGCGCCAACTCGCCCCCGGTGCCCGGAAAGTCCTCCCGCTCCCCCGCATGCCGCCGCATGGCGTGCCGCACCCACATCTGCGGGCCGAATACGATCGCGAGGAGAAGCAGGATGCCGGCGACGATGAGGAGGACCATGGCCGCTTATGTTGAGGGGCGACGCCCCCGGGACAAGCGGGCGCTTTGTCCCTCTCCCCTGGAGGGAGAGGGTGACCTCGCGAAGCGAGGTCGGGAGAGGGGGAAGTCGGGCCCCATCGCTGAAAATGGTGACGCTGCAACACGGCTGGAGAGAGTGGCATTCACGTCCCCCTCTCCCTGCGCACTGCGTGCGCTGTCCCTCTCCCTCCGGGGGAGAGGGACGGTTCAAGCCAGCCAGCGCTTCCTGCGCTTGTAGCTCTTCACCTCGCGGAAGCTCTTGCGGTTGCCTTCGCCGACGCCGAGGTAGAATTCCTTTACGTCCTCGTTCTCGCGCAGCATCTTGGCCGGGCCGTCCATCACCACGCGGCCGGTCTCCAGGATGTAGCCGTAGGTGGCGTATTTCAGCGCCATGTTGGTGTTCTGCTCGGCCAGCAGGAAGGACACGCCTTCTTCGGCGTTGAGCTTGCGCACGATCTCGAAGATCTCCTCGACGATCTGCGGCGCGAGGCCCATGGAGGGCTCGTCGAGCAGGATCATCTTAGGCTTCGACATCATGGCGCGGCCGATGGCGCACATCTGCTGCTCGCCGCCCGACGTGTAGCCCGCCATGGAGCCCTTCCGCTGCCGGAGCCTCGGGAAGTACTCGTAGATGCGTTCCAGATCCGCCTTGATGGCCGCGTTGCCGTCGCGGCGGGTGAAGGCGCCGGTGAGCAGGTTTTCCTCGATGGTGAGGTGGCCGAAGCAGTGGCGGCCCTCCAGCACCTGGATGCAGCCGCGGCGCACGAGTTCGTTGGGCGAGAGCTTGTCGACCCGCTCGCCCTGAAATTCGATGGAGCCCTTCGTGACCTCGCCGCGCTCGGCGCGCAGCAGGTTCGAGATCGCCTTCAACGTGGTGGTCTTGCCCGCGCCGTTGGCGCCGAGGATCGCCACGATGCCGCCCTTCGGCACCGTGAGCGACACGCCTTTGAGCACCAGGATCACGTGGTCGTAGATGACCTCGATGTTGTTGACCGAGAGGATCGTCTCGGCGGCCTTGGCGACGGGGGCGTCGTGGACTTGAACGGCGGCGGTCATGGGCTCTTCCAGTCCCCTCTCCCCGCTTGCGGGGAGAGGGTTAGGGTGAGGGGCTGGACGGAAGAGCGCGATGTCTTCCGCGAGGGGGTGCAGTTGGGACCGGCGGCACTTCACCGACCGGCCCCTCACCCCAGCCCTCTCCCCGCGTGCGGGGAGAGGGAGATCAGCTTACGACGCGCGGTCGCAGGCCTCGGACCGCTGCGGCCAGCCCTGGTTGCTCGTCGCGTAGTCCTTCGCGGCCGCGTCGATGAGCGGACGGACCTTGTCCTTCTGGGTCTGGATCTGCTGCGACGCGCGGGTCCACTTGGCTCCGTCCCACTCCATTACGTAGAGCTGGTTGTGGCCGTTGTGGTCGTCGCAGGAGAGCTTGAGCGCCGCCGCGAAGCCCGGCAGGCCGAGCTCGGCCCAGCGCGCTTCCGTGATGTTGAGGGTCTCGAGACCCCGGCGCACGTCCTCGCCCGTCACCGCCTTCTTGCCCGAGAGCCGCTGAGCGTTGCGGATGGCCTCGGCCACGACCACGCCCTGATAGACGCCGCGGTTGTAGAGGTTCTCGCCCACCTTCTCCTTGGTGGTGAGGCTCTGGCCCTTGTCGTGGACGTTCTTGATGATCTCCTGCAGGGCGGGGAAGTCGGCGCCGGTCTGGTGCCAGTTCAGCGCCTTGTAGCCCTTGCCGGCGGGACCTGCGGGACGCGGATCGTCGTCGCTGCCGGCCCACCAGACGCCCACGAGCTTCTCGACCGGGAAGCCCGCACGGCCTGCCTCACGCACGGCGGTGGGGTTCATGGCGCCCCAGCCCTGGAGGTAGATCCAATCCGGACGGTCGCGGCGGATGTTGAGCCACACCGAGGACTGGTTCTGCATCTCGGAGGCCGGCACGGGGTAGAGCTTGATCGAGAAGCCGTGCTCCTTGCCCAGGGCCTCGAGCACCGGGATCGGCTCCTTGCCGAAGGGCGCATCGAGGTGGAGGAGGCCGATGGTCTTGCCCTTCAGCTTGTCGTAGCCGCCCTCGCGGTTGGCCACGTAGTCGATGAAGGAGGCGGCGCCGTCCCAGTAGGTCACGGGCGGGTTGAACACCCAGGGGAAGGTCTGACCCACGGCCGCAGCCGAGAGGCCGTAGGCCATGGAGAGGATCGGGATCTTGTCGATGTGGGCGCGCGGGATGACGGCCAGCGTCACGCCCGTGGACCACGGCACGTAGAGGATGGAGTTCTTGGACTTGGACTGCTCGTAGCACTCGACCCCTTTGCGGGTGTCGTAGCCCATCTCGCATTCTTCGAGGTTGATCTTCACGCCGCCGATGCCGCCGTCGCGGGTGTTCAGCATGGTGATGTAGTCGCGCATGCCGTCGGCGACCGGAATCCCTGAGCCCGAGAAGGCGCCGGTCCGGTAGGTGTTGTGCACGAAATTGACGGAGTCCTGCGCCAGCGCCGGCGCGGTGAGCGCGGTGCCGAGCAACAGGCCCATGAGAGCCAGGGTCTTCTTCATCGGTGGTAACCTCCCTTGGTGTTCACGCCGGCCGTTCTGGGCCGGTCGTGCTTGGAACAATGTTCCCCCATTCAACCTCCCCGTCGAATCCGCACCCTCTAGTAAGGGAACGGCCAGACCCTCAGCTTCTGCTTGGCGATCTGCCACAGGCGGGCGAGGCCGTGCGGTTCGACGATGAGGAAGAAGATGATGAGCGCGCCGATCACCATGAGATTCAGGTGTTCGGCGGTGGCGCCCGAGATCGGGACACCGAGTGCCGGCAGCCCGAATTTGAGAAGGGTCGGCAGGGCCGAGATGAAGGCCGCGCCCATGAAGGAGCCGATGAGCGAGCCCAAGCCTCCGATGATCACCATGAAGAGGATGAGGAAGCTCTGGCGGATGTTGAACACGTCGCCGGCTTCCGCGCCGCCGAGCCACAGGAAGACCAGGAGCGCGCCCGCCACGCCCGCGTAGAAGGACGAGACCGCAAAGGCGAGGAGCTTCGTGCGCAGCAGGTTCACGCCCATGAGCTCGGCCGCGATGTCCATGTCGCGCACCGCCATCCAGAGGCGGCCGATGCGCCCATGCACCAGGTTCGAGGCGAACCAGGTGAGGCCCACCACGATGGCGAGCACCACGAGATAGCGCGTCTCGACGGATGCGGTGGGGCCCGTGATCGGGACGCCGAACAGGGTACGGGTCGGGACCTCGATGGCGCCCGAGGCATTGTAGTTGTAGAGCCACGGGATGCGGATGAAGCACCATTGCAGGAAGAACTGCGCGGCGAGCGTGGCGACCGCGAGATAAAAGCCCTTGATGCGCAGCGACGGCAGGCCGAAGAGCGCGCCGACCGCGGCCGAGAACAGGCCCGACACCAGGATCCAGATCACGATGTTGACGCCCGGAAACAGCGTCGTGAGCTTGTAGCAGGCGTAAGCCCCGACGCCCATGAAGGCCGCGGTGCCGAGCGACAGCAGGCCCGTATAGCCCGTGAGGATGTTGAGCCCCACGGCGGCGAGCGAAAACACCAGGAACGGCAACATCACCGATCCGAGGAAGAAATCGTTGCCGACGAGCGGGATCACGAGGAACGCGATGAGGAGGATCACCGCGATGCCGATGCGGTCCTCGCGCAGGGGGAACACCGCCATGTCGGCGGCATAGCTGGTCTTGTACTGACTGGCCTCGCGGTAGAGCACGTTGGTCCTCGCTACGCTCGGAATGCGAATGGCGAATAGTGAGTGGCGAGTGGAGTGGCGAGGACCGTGCGGTCACCGGGAGAGCGTCCGGGCACGCCTTCCACTCGCCATTCGCCACTCACCATTCGCCTCCTAAACTCGTTCAATGATCTTCTCGCCGAACAGCCCCTGGGGCCGGAACAGCAGGAAGACGAGGGCGATGAGGTAGGCGAGCCAGCTCTCGATGCCGCCGCCGAGGAGCGGGCCCCAGTAGAACTCCCCGAGCTTTTCGCCGACCCCGATGATGAGGCCGCCGATGATGGCGCCCGGGATCGAGGTGAAGCCGCCGAGGATGAGCACCGGCAGCGCCTTGAAGGCGATGATCTCGAGCGCGAAGGACACGTCCGAGCGCGCCCCCCACATGATGCCGGTGACGAGGGCCACGATGCCGGCGGCAAACCACACGATCACCCAGATCTGGTTGAGCGAGATGCCCACCGACAGCGCGGCCTTGTGGCTGTCGGCAACTGCGCGGAGCGCCCGGCCGATGCGGGTGTACTGGAAGAAGAAGGCGAGCACCGCGATCATCACGGTGGCGATCACGGCCGCCGCGATGTCGAGGTGCTGGAGGGTCACGCGCCCGCCGAGGATCTCGAGATCCGTGACGCCGCGGGGCAAGTAGAGCTGGTCCGAGATCATGATCTTCGGGTTGCCGCCGAAGATCGACTCGCCCAAGCCCACCAGGAAGTAGGTGAGCCCGAAGGTCGCCATGAAGAGGATGATGTCGGGCTGGTTCACGAGGGGGCGCAGCACCACGCGCTCGACGGCCACCGCGAGCACGAACATCACGCCGACCGCGAGGCCGAGCGCCACGAAGGCGGGCACCCCCATCTCATGGAGGCCCACCAGCGTGAGCGCCGCGAACACCACCATGATGCCCTGGGCGAAGTTGAACACGCCGGAGGCCTTGTAGATGAGCACGAAGCCGAGCGCGATGAGCGCGTAGAGCACGCCGGCGACGAGCCCCTCCCACAGCGTCTGCGCCAAGAGGTCCGGCGCGTCGCGCATGAGCACGAAGGGATCGACGAAGATCGAGTGCAGGATGTTGCCGCGCTGGAGCACGCCCGTCTGCGCGAGCACGACGAGCAAGAGAACGATGCCGGCGAGGATCAGCGGCACGCGGAACTTGCGGAGCGTGCGCGTGTCGAAGGCGGGCTTGCGGGCGGAAACTGCTGCTGAGTCAGCCATTGCTTGTCCCTAGTGCGCCACGCCGAGATACGCGTCGATCATCTTGAGCATCCCTGCCCTTGAACGATCCTGATGGAGTCGGATGCGAGCGCTCATGTGATCCTCAATGCGCCACGCCGAGATACGCGTCGATGACGCGCTGGTCGCGCTTCACCTCGTCCGGCACCCCGTCGGCGATCTTGCGGCCGTATTCGAGCACCACGACCCGGTCCGAGAGGTCCATCACGACGCCCATGTCGTGCTCGATGAGCGCGATGGTGGTGCCGTATTGCTGGTTCACGTCGAGGATGAAGCGGCTCATGTCCTCCTTCTCCTCCAGGTTCATGCCGGCCATGGGCTCGTCGAGGAGGAGGAGATCGGGTTCCATGGCGAGCGCCCGGCCGAGCTCCACGCGCTTCTGCAAGCCATAAGGAAGCTTGCCCACGGGCGTCTTGCGGATGTGCTGGATCTCGAGGAAGTCGATGATGTCCTCGACCACCTTGCGGTGCTCCACCTCCTCGTTCAGCGCCGGCCCATGGCGCAGCAACTGCCAGAAGAAGTTGGAGCGCATCTTGAGGGAGCGCCCCGCCATGATGTTGTCGAGCGTCGACATGCCCTTGAAGAGAGCCACATTCTGGAAGGTGCGGGCGATGCCGCCCTTGGCGGCTTCGTTCGGGCGCATCTTCTCGCGCGTCCGGCCCTGGAAGGTGATGCGGCCGTCGGAGGGGTGATAGAAGCCGTTGATGCAGTTCAGCATCGAGGTCTTGCCGGCGCCGTTCGGGCCGATGATGGCACGGATCTCGCCCTTCTTGATGTCGAAGGACACGTCGGTGAGCGCCTTCACGCCGCCGAAGCGGAGCGACACGTCCTCGACCGCAAGGAGGGTGTCGCCTTTCGACAGAACGGGATGATCGGGAGCTCTCATACCTGGATCTCCGAGAGGGCAAACCGGCCCCCTCCCCCCTTGTGGGGGAGAGTTGGAGAGGGGGGTATGGCGACGAGAGCGTGTGGCTCAGAAGAGGTCGCTGCGCGAGCATCCTTCGGATGCGTACCCCCCTCCCTACCCTCCCCCACAAGGGGGGAGGGGGAGTGCCGGTGCGGGTCGTTGAAGCCATGGAGAAGGGTCATTCCGCTGCCTCCAGCATCGTCGCCTGCCCCACGGGATGGGGTTTCATGTCGCGGATCTTCACCCGCGCGGCGATCACGCCCTTGCGGCCGTCCTCGAAGGTGACCTCCGTGCGGATGTCGGCCTCTTTCGACCCGTCGTACAGCGCCGTGATGAGCGGCTCGTAGCGGTCGGCGATGAAGCCGCGGCGGACCTTTTGCGTGCGGGTCAATTCGCCGTCGTCCGCATCGAGCTCCTTGTGGAGGATGAGGAAGCGGCGGATCTGCGCGCCGCCCATGCGGGGCTCTTGGCTAAGCGATCGGTTCACCTCGTCCACATGCTTCTCGATCATGTCGTAGACGAGGGGATGGCCGGCGAGTTCCTGGTAGGAGGCATAGGTGACGCCGTTGCGCTCGGCCCAGTTGCCCACCGCCGTGAGGTCGATGTTGATGAAGCAGGCCACGTGCTCGCGCCCGTCCCCGAAGGCCACCGCCTCCTTGATGTTGGGATAGAACTTGAGCTTGTTCTCGACGTATTTCGGCGGGAAGAGCGAGCCGTCCCGCATCTTGCCCACGTCCTTGGCGCGGTCGATGATCCTGAGGTGGCCGGTGTTGTCAAAGAACCCGGCATCGCCCGAGCGCACGAAGCCGTCCGGCGTCTTGGTCTCGGCGGTCTTCGCCTCGTCCTTGTAGTAGCCGAGGAACACGCCGGGCGAGCGGTAGAGCACCTCGCCGTTGTCGTCGATCTTGATCTCCACCTGCGGCGCAGGGCGGCCCACGGTGTCGGCGCGGATTTCGCCGTCCGGCTGCATGGTGACGTAGACGCTGGCCTCGGTCTGCCCGTAGAGCTGCTTCAAGTTCACGCCGATGGCGCGATAGAAGCGGAAGATCTCAGGGCCGATGGCCTCGCCCGCCGTGTAGCCCACCTTGATGCCGGTGAGGCCGAAGCGGTTCTTGAGGGGCCCATAGACCACGATGTCGCCGAGCTTCCACAAGAAGCGGTCCCAGGCCGAGACGCCCTTGTCGCCGTTGAGGATGCGCTCGCCGACCCGGTTGGCGTGGTCGATGAAGAACTTGAACACCTTGCGCTTCAAGGCGCTCGCATCCTCCATGCGGACCATGGTGAGGGTCAGCATGTTCTCGAATACGCGCGGCGGCGCGAAGGCATAGGTGGTGCCGATCTCGCGCCGGTCCTCGACCACGGTTTCCGGGCTTTCGGGGCAGTTGACGCAGAGCCCCGCGAGGATCGCCTGCGCGTAGGAGAAGATGTGGTCGCCCACCCACGCGATCGGCAGATAGGCGATGATCTCGTCGCCCTCCTGCAGGTGATCGAAATCGCAGCCGATCTGGGCCGCGGCGATCACGTTGTCGTAGGACAGCATCACGCCTTTGGGGCGCCCGGTGGTGCCCGAGGTGTAGAGGATGATGGCGAGGTCCGCGCCCCGGCCGGCCGCCAGATCCGCCTCGATGGCAGCGGCCTCCGCGGGGTCCCCTAGGCGCTTCTTCCCCTCGTCGATCACCTCGGCGATGGGGTGAAGGCGGGTGTGGTCGTAATCGCGCAGGCCCCGCTCCTCGTCGTAGAGGATGTGGGTCAACAGCGGCACCTGATCGGCGACGCCCAGGAGCTTGTCGACCTGCTCCTGGTCCTGCACGGCTGCATGCGTGACCTCCGCATGGGCCAGCACATAGGCCATCTCGTCGGCGACGGAATCCGCATAGACCGGGATCGGCACGGCGCCGAGCCATTGCGCCGCCGCCATGGTCCAATAGAGCCGCGGGCGGTTCTGGCCCACGATCGCGATCTTGCCGCCGCGCTTGAGGCCGAGCGCCTTCAGGCCGGTGGCATAGGCGCGCACGGCGTCGTGGACCTGCTCCCAAGTCCAGGATTGCCAGATGCCGAGATCCTTGTGGCGAAAGGCCGTCCGTCCGCCCCTCTGGCGCGCATTGCGCACCAGGAGCTTCGGAAACGTATCCTCGCGCGCAGCCATTCCCGTCGACGCGGTCACGGACGCTCCTCCCAAGGCGCCCTCTCCCACAAGAGGCGCCAGCATTTCCTCAAGGGGCGCGGGTTGGTCCCACGCCTTTGCCACCGGTCATCCTCCGGCGACTTTTTCTCGTCCGCATTGTGTAGCGACCCCAGCGGAGCCGACAAGGGGCGAAGATGTGCTGGAGTGCCCATATGGTGGGCTACTTTCTGCCAATCCGGTGCGGCAATTCACAATTCCTCGTGAGTGGATCGGCTCTAGACCCCTGATGCTGCGGCGCGGCGGTTGCAGCTGCATCGATCCGATCCTTGACTCCGTCAAGTATTCGCCCATCCTGGCCACGGGAGGAGCGGATGATGCAGGATGTGGCGGAGCCCCTGGACGAGCGCACGCAGGCGGTGCGGCGCTTCACCCGCTTCTACACGGGCCGTCTCGGCGTGCTGCAGGAGGGGCTCCTCGACAGCGCGTTCTCGCTTACGGAGGCGCGGGTTCTCTACGAACTCGCCAACCGCAGCCGCCCCACCGCCACCGTTCTCGGGCGCGATCTCGGCCTCGACCCCGGCTACTTGAGCCGCATCCTCAAGCGCTTCGAGGCCGCGGGGCTGCTGGAGCGGGCGCGCTCCAACCAGGACGCGCGCCAGAGCCACCTTGCCCTTACCGAGGCCGGCCGCGCGGCGTTCGTGCCTCTCGACCGGGCCTCGCGCGAGCAGGTGGGCCGACTTCTCAGCGGTTTGTCGGACGCGGACCAGCGCCGGCTTGTCGAGGCCATGGGCACCATCGAGGCGCTGCTGGGCGAGGCCGGGGAACCGAAGGCGCCCTATACGCTCCGCCCCCACCGCCCCGGCGACATGGGCTGGATCGTCCACCGCCACGGGGCCCTCTATGCCCAGGAATACGGCTGGGACGACACCTTCGAGGCGCTGGTCGCCGAGATCGCCGCCACCTTCATCAAGGACTTCGACCCCAAGCGCGAACGCTGCTGGATCGCCGAGAAGGACGGGGAGATCGTGGGCTCCGTGCTCCTCGTGCGCCAATCGGAGGAGGTCGCGAAGCTCCGCCTGCTCTATGTCGAGCCGAAGGCCCGGGGCTTAAACATCGGCCGCCGCTTCGTGGAGGAATGCATCCGCTTCGCCAGGAGCGCCGGCTACCGGCGCATCACGCTCTGGACCAACGACGTGCTCCACGCGGCGCGTAAAATCTACGCCGATGCGGGCTTCACCCTCGTCGCCGCCGAACCCCATCGCAGCTTCGGGCAGGATCTCGTGGGTGAGAATTGGGAGCTCACCCTGTAACCCCCTCTCCCCTGGAGGGAGAGGGTGGCCTCACGAAGCGAGGTCGGGAGAGGGGGCGGTCAGGCCACTCCTTCAACCATGGCGCCGCTGAGAGATTGCTGGGGTCGGGGCACTCACGGCCCCCTCTCCCTGCGTGCTTCGCACGCTGTCCCTCTCCCTCCAGGGGAGAGGGAGAACGCCGCTCCATTCTTGCCGCCGGTTGCCCCGCCCCGTTATAGATTGTGCCCCGTCGCCTCTCGCCCCGGTGCCCCATGAGCCTCGACCTCTGGCTGATCTATTGCGTCGCGGCGGTGGGGCTCTCGCTCACGCCGGGACCGAACGGCTTGCTGTCGCTGACTCACGGCGCCTGCTTCGGCGCCCGGCGCACGGTCTATACGGTGCTCGGCGGCGCGCTCGGCTTCTTCCTCCTCATCGCCGCTTCGCTCGCCGGCATGGGGGCGCTGCTTGCAGCCTCCGAACAAGCCTTCACGATCGCGAAATGGGCGGGCGCGGCCTACCTCGTCTATCTCGGGGTGCGCGTGTGGCGGGCACCGGCGCCGGTGGTGACGGTGGATGCGCAGACCCTGCGGGACGCGAGGCCCTTACGGCTGTTCAACCAGGGCTTTCTCGTCGCCGTGTCGAACCCGAAAGCGCTGATCTTCTTTGCAGCCTTCCTGCCGCAATTCATGGTGCCGGGGGTTCCGTATGCGGTGCAGCTCGCCGTGCTCGGCGGCACCTTCGTGATCGTGGAGATCGTCTACGAGCTGATGCTCGCCGCCATGGCGCAGCGCATCGCCCTCTGGCTCTCCCGCCACGGCCGCTGGTTCAACCGCGCCGCAGGGGCCACGTTTGTCGGGATCGGCGCGGCGCTGACGACGGCGAGCCGGTAGGGCATCATCCCTCCCCGCCAGGGGAGGGTGGACGCGTAGCGGCCGGGTGGGGTGGAAGCGCCTACCTCCCCACCTCGAGCTCTCATCCCACCCGACCTCGCTGACGCGAGGCCACCCTCCCTTGGCAGGGAGGGAGGTCAACTACTCCGCCGCCATCGGCAGCGGCGCGTCCTTCTGCCGGAAGCGCGCCAGGAGGTCGGCCTCTTCAGCCTTGGCGGTCTTGAGGTTGCGCTCCTTGATGTGGCCGTAGCCGCGGATCTTCTGCTGCACCGTGGCCAAACCCACAGCCGTGGCGTGGTTCGCCGGGTTGAGGTTGGCGACAATCTCCTCCAGCAGCGCCTCGAAGTCGCGGATGAGCTGGCGCTCGGTCCGGCGCTCCTCGGTGTAGCCGAACACGTCGAGAGCCGTGCCGCGCAGGCCCTTGAAGCGGGCGAGCACGCCGAAGGCCTTGAGCATCCAGGGACCGAAGGTCATCTTGCGCGGAACGCCCGTCTGCGGGTCGCGGCGCGCCAGGATCGGCGGGGCGAGGTGGAACTCGTAGCGCAGGTTCTCGCCCTCGAAGGTGGAGGCGATCTGCTTGGCGAAGTGGCCGTTCGTATAGAGCCGCGCCACCTCGTACTCGTCCTTGTAGCCCATGAGCCGGTGCAGGCTCTTCGCCACCGCTTCCGTGAGCGCGGTTTGTCCAGGCACCGCCTTGGACTCCGCCGCGCGCACCCGCTCCACGAGGGCGCGGTAGCGCTCGCCGTAGGCGGCGTTCTGGTACTCGGCGAGGAAGGCCACGCGGCGCTCGATCACCTCGTCCAGGGTCTCCGAGATCTGGCGCGATTCCGTCGGAGCCTTGATCTGGTTCATCAGCCCCGCGATCACCTCGGGCTCCGCCACGGCGCGGCGGCCCCATCGGAAGGCCTCGAGGTTCATCTTCACGGCTTCGCCGTTGAGCTGGATCGCCTTCTCGATGGACGCGGCCGTGAGCGGCACGCGGCCGAGCTGATAGGCATAGCCCAGCATGAACATGTTGGCCGCAATGGCATTGCCCATGAGGGCCACCGCGATCGCCGTCGCTTCGATGAAGGCCACCCGCTCGGACCCCGCCGCCTGCACCACCGCACGCTTGATGCGCTCGGCCGGCAGGGAGAAATCGGCGTTGCGGGTGAAGTCTCCCGGCATCACCTCCGCGGTGTTGACCACAAGCGCCGTGCGGCCCTCCTTCACGGCAGCGAGCAGCTTCTTGGTGCTCGTCACCACGAGGTCGCAGCCGAGCACGAGGTCGGCCATACCGGCGGTCACGCGGATGGCGTTGATGTCGTCCTGCGTGTTGGCGAGGCGCACATGGGAGTAGACCGCGCCGCCCTTCTGCGCGAGGCCCGCCATGTCGATCATGCCGAGGCCCTTGCCTTCGAGATGCGCCGCCATGCCGAGGATCGCGCCGATGGTCACGACGCCCGTGCCGCCGACGCCCGTCACGATGATGTTGAAGGTCTTGTCGATGCCGGGAAGCTGCGGCTCCGGCAGAGCCGCCGCCACGCCGTCCGCGGCCACGCGCTTCGGCTCCGACTTCTTGGGTTTAGCGCCATGCACCGTCACGAAGGACGGGCAGAAGCCCTTCACGCAGGAAAAGTCCTTGTTGCAGTTCGACTGGTCGATCTGGCGCTTGCGGCCCCATTCGGTTTCGACCGGCTGCACCGCGACGCAGTTCGACTGCACCGAGCAATCGCCGCAGGCCTCGCAGACGAGATCGTTGATGATGACGCGCTTGTCGGGATCGGGGAACTCGCCGCGCTTGCGGCGCCGGCGCTTCTCCGAGGCGCAGGTCTGGTCGTAGATCACCACCGAGACGCCGGGCACGGTGGAGAGCTCGCGCTGCACCGCATCGAGATCGTCCCGGTGATGGATCGACATGCCCGCCGGCCAGCCGATGCCCGCAGGGTACTTGTCGGGCTCGTCGGTCACGAGCGCGATGCGCTCCACGCCCTCGGCGCGCACCTGGCGCGCGATCATGTCGACCGTGAGGTCCCCTTCGTGCCGCTGGCCGCCCGTCATGGCGACCGCGTCGTTGAAGAGGATCTTGTAGGTCACGTTGGTCTTGGTGTGGATCGCCCAGCGCAGCGCCAGCGAACCCGAATGGTTGTAGGTGCCGTCGCCGAGGTTCTGGAACACGTGCTTGCGGTTGGAAAAGGCGTTCTCGCCGATCCAGTTCGCGCCCTCGCCGCCCATCTGGGTGAAGCCGTCGGTCTGACGGTCCATCCACTGCACCATGTAGTGGCAGCCGATGCCCGCATAGGCGCGCATGCCTTCCGGCACCCGGGTGGAGGTGTTGTGCGGACAGCCCGAGCAGAAATGCGGGGTGCGGTTCGCGACGTCGCTCGTCAGCGCCAGCACGCGCTGGGCCTCTTTGAGGCGTTCCACGTTGCCGCGCAGGTCGTCGTTGTTGTGGTAGCGCAGCAGCCGCTCGCCGATGGCGATGGCGATGTCGTTCGGATCGAGCGCGCCCTTGACGGGGAAGAGCCAGTTGCCCTCCTCGTCCTTCTTGCCGACGCAGAGCGGTTGGCTCGCGGTGCCGTAGAGCTCCTCGCGCAGCTGCACTTCGATGAGCGAGCGCTTCTCCTCCACCACGATCACGAGATCGAGGCCGCGGGCGAAGTCAACGAGTTCCCGCTGCGAGAGCGGCCAGGGGCAGGCCACCTTGTAGAGGCGCAGCCCCATGTCGTTCGCCTTCACCTCGTCGAGGCCGAGCTCGTCCATGGCCTGGCGCACGTCGAGGTACGACTTGCCCACCGTGATGACGCCGACCTTCGGCTGCCGGCCGCCGGTGAGCACGATGCGGTTGAGGTTGTTGGCGCGCACGAACGCCAGCATGGCGTCGCGCTTGAAGTCCTGGAGGCGCGCCTCCTGGGCCAGCACCGCATCGGGAGTGCGGATGTTGAGGCCGTCGGAGGGCATGCGGAAGTCGGTGGGGATCTCGATCTTCACCCGGTCGATGGCGCCGTCCACGGACGCCGTCGACTCGATGTTCTCCTTCACGCATTTGAAGGCAACCCACGAGCCGCAGAAGCGGCTCATGGCATAGCCGTAGAGGCCGTAATCGAGGATTTCCTGAACGCCTGCCGGGTTCAGGATCGGGATCATCACGTCGACGAAATGGAATTCGGATTGGTGCGCGACCGTGGAGGATTCCGCCGTGTGGTCGTCGCCCATCAGCGCCAGCACGCCGCCGTGCTTGGAGGAGCCGGCCATGTTGGCGTGGCGGAACACGTCGCCCGAGCGGTCCACGCCCGGGCCCTTGCCGTACCACATGCCGAAGACGCCGTCGTACTTGCCCTCGCCGCGCAGTTCCGCCTGCTGCGCGCCCCACACGGCCGTGGCCGCCAGCTCCTCGTTGAGGCCGGGCTCGAAACGGATGTGGGAACGCTCGAGCCACCTTTTGGCCCGCGCGAGGTTCTGGTCGAGGCCGCCGATGGGCGAGCCGCGATAGCCCGAGACGAAGCCGGCCGTGTTCAGGCCGGCGAGCCGATCCCGCTCGCGCTGCATCAGGAGCAGGCGGACGATCGCCTGCGTGCCGGTGATGAAGACGCGCTCTTTCGTGAGATCGAACTTGTCGTCGAGGGTGACTTCTCTGAGAGCTACGCCAGCCTCGGCCATCGCTCGTTTCCTCCTTAAGGAACCTTGGACCGGGCCGGTCAAATGCCAGCCTTCTCGTTAGGGAAGATTTATGTCAGCAATACTGACATAAATGTCGCAGGCCGTCAATCGAACTGCCGGGAACGCCCTGCTTTTGCCCTGTTCGGGGTGGAAGCCGGGAAGAACCCTGCAGGGGCGCCGTGCGCGCGGCATTAACCTCGCGCAAACCATAGCGTCGCCACAAGATGAAACGCATGAGCCTCCGCACCGTTCTAACAAGCTTCGGGATATTCGCCCTCACAACCCTGTGCGCGGCGCCCGCCCTCGCCCACCCGCATGTGTGGGTCACGGCCCGCGCCGAGGTGCTCTATGCGCCGGACGGCAAGGTCACGGGCGTGCGCCACGCCTGGACCTTCGACAAGGGCTATTCCGCCTTCGTGACGCAGGGGCTGGACGCCAACAAGGACGGCAAGTTCACGTCGGACGAGTTGCGGGATCTCGCCAAGGAGAACACCGAGTCGCTCGTCGACTTCGACTACTTCACGGTCCTCAAAGCCAACGGCGCCAAGCAGGAATTCGCCGCGCCGCGCGACTACGCGATGGCCTACGAGAACGAGGAGGTGACGCTCACCTACGTTCTCCCCCTCAAAGCCCCCACCTCGGCCGGCAAGGCGCTGGCGCTCGAAGTCGCGGACCCCACCTATTTCGTGGCTTTCTCCATGGCGGAAGGCGCCGACGCCGTGAAGCTCGCCGGCGCCCCGAAGGGCTGTGCCACCACGATCACCCGGCCGAAGCCTCTCGATCCGGTGCAGCAGCAGAAGCTCTCCGAATCCTTCTTCAACGCCCTGACGGCGGCCTCCGAGTTCGGCGCGCAATTCGCCAACCGGGCGATCGTCGCATGTCCGTAACGGCCGCTCCCGTATCGCTGCCGGCGGGCCCCGCCCGCCGCACGGGGATGCGGCTCGTGCTCGCGGCACTGGCAGTGGCGCTGGTCGCCGGCGCCGTGGCGCTGCTTGCCTGGTGGCTCGCGCCCGCGGCACCCCCGCCGCCCGTGAGGGCGCCCTTCGGGCTTGGCATGCGCGAAGCCGCGCCGCAGCCCTCGGGCCTTGGCGCCACGATCCTGGCGATCCAGGGGAGCTTCTACAGGAGCCTGCAGGCCTCGGTCTCGGCCTTGAAGGAGAGCGGCGCGGCGCTGTGGTCGCTGCTGGCGCTCGGCTTCGCCTACGGCGTGTTCCACGCCGCGGGGCCCGGCCACGGCAAGGCGGTGATCGCGGCCTATCTCGTGGCGAACGAGCGGGCGCTGCTGAAAGGCTTCGCCTTGAGCCTCGCGGCCGCGGCCGTGCAGGCGCTCGTGGCCATCCTGCTCGTGAGCATCGTTGCGGTGCTGCTCCACGCCACCGCGGCCACCATGAACCGGGTCACCATGGGCGTGGAATGGGCGAGCTTCCTCGCCGTGGCGCTGCTCGGCGCCGCGATCACATGGCGCAAGGCCGGCAAGGTCTTAGGCATCGCGGCCCTCGCCCGCGATCCGCAGGCCGGCGCGCAAGCCGAGGCGTGCGATCACGTCCACCTGCCGGCGCCTGAAGCCCTCGATCGGATCACCCGCTGGCGCGAATTGGCGGGCGTGGTGCTCGCCGCCGGCATCCGCCCCTGCGCCGGCGCCATCGTGGTCCTCGTCTTCGCGCTCTCGCAGGGCCTCTTCGCCGCCGGCATGGCCGCCACGGTCGCCATGGCGCTCGGCACCGCGCTCACCACGGGTGCCATCGCGGCGCTCGCGGTTTTCGCCAAGGCGCTGGCGCTGCGGGTCGCGGGCGGACGGGGCGCGGGCGGCGCGCTCGCGATGGCGGGCGTCGAACTGCTCGCCGCCGCCTTCGTGCTGGTGCTCGGTCTCACCTTGCTCTTCGGGCTCTGGACCTCCGGCGCCACGTCCTAACCGTGGCCGTTGTGTCGCGTTGCCGTTTCGCGACGACTCTTCGACCCTAGCCGCTCAAGGCACGCCCAGCGCCCAAGAACGAAGAGCGGCCATGGCCCCGAAGAACCGCCCGGATTGGCTGAAGCGCAAGAACGAGCGCCGCATCGAGCGTCTCGTGACGCTCACCCCGAAGCGCTTTCCCCAGGCCGTCTGGCGCCATGCCCTCGCGGCCTCCCTCGTTCCCGATTCCCCGAACCGGGCGGTCGAATCCTACTGGCTCGCCCATCCCGTTCGCGCCGACCGCCTCGCCCGCGCGATGGCACGGCAGAACGGCGCGCCCGAGGGCTGGACCTGGCGTCTCAAGGCCGAGGCGGGCGACGGCCTGCCGGCCACCTTCCGCACCCCGCCCCTGCCCTTTCGCGAGACCGCGCTCAACCGCGGCGCCGGCCATTGCTGCGTCTGCGGCGGCGCGGTGTTCCGTTACGGCTGGCACCGGGATCTGTGGCACGACGGAAGGCCGAACCCGCGCGCCACGTGGCATGCGGCCTGCGTTGCGGCCTGGAAATTCTGGAACGCGCCGCACGCCGACGACATCCTCTTGAAGCGCCTGCAGCGCCATCGCTGCGCGCTCACCCGCCGCCGTCTCCTACGCGACGCCGAGGTCGACCACGCGCTCCCCCTCTTCCGCCTCTGGCGCGACCGCCGCGAGACGCCCTGGCCGGATCTCCTCGGCTTCTGGGGCCTGCCGAACCTCCAGGTGATCACCCGCGAAGCCCACCTCGCCAAATCCGCCGCGGAGGCGAAGGAGCGCGCACGGTTGCGGACGAAAGTGCTGCTCGCGGCGGAGTAAACGTCCCTCTCCCCTGGAGGGAGAGGGACAGCGTGCGGAGCACGCAGGGAGAGGGGGAAGTCAGTCCACCATCTCCAGCAAGAGTACCGCTGCACCATCGCTGAGGAGAGTGGCACTCACGGCCCCCTCTCCCGACCCTGCTTCGCAGGGCCACCCTCTCCCTCCAGGGGAGAGGGTTCTAGTGCCCGTGCAGCGGATCGTTCTCCAACAAGATCGGCTCGCCGTGGGGCGTGGCGTGCGCGGCGCGGTCCCAGGCCTCGCGGCGATGGGCGAGCGCGTGGTCGTCGGCGATGCCCTTGGCGCCGATCAGGGCTTCGAGCGCCGCGAGCCAGTGCTCGTAATAGGTCGATCCGTCGTCGCAATCGCCCGCCGCCTGCGCGCGCTTGATGGCTGAGGACAGCGCGTCGGCCCATTCGGTCCAGGTGAAGAGACCGCGCTCGTGGAGCGCCAGCGTCATCGCGAAGGCCTGGGCTTCCCAAGGCTCGCGGAACACGGGAGCACCGTCCTCGCCGCGGGGTATCGGGGCGATCTCAGACGTAACACGCAGCACAGTCTCATGCCGGCTCAAGGTAGCTCTCCCAGGCATCGATGGAGACCACGAGGTTCGGATCCGCTTCCTCGCCCCACAACTCGCGGCCGGAGAAGCGCACGGTGTAGAGCCATTGCGGGTTCTCGCCGGCGCCATGGCCGTTCGTATCCGGGAATACGTGCGCGCCATGAACGCGCTCGATCACGCCCTCGCGGTCGCGGGCATAGCGCGGCAGGCGGGTATGGCCCTTGGGGTGCATGTTGCGGGTGCGCACGCGATCCCCTACCACAAAGCGCGCCGGACCCGTGGCCTCGCGCTCGGTGGGCCCGCCGCGGGCCAGCACCGCCGGCACGTCGTCCCGCGTCAGCACGCGCTTGATCGGCGCCGGCGGGTTCAGGGCCCTGCCCAGACGCAGCTCCTCCTCCGAGACGAGCCCCGTCTTCACCACGAGGCGCTCCACGCCCTTGGTCCAGATTTCGTAATAACTCGCCGCGAGATATTCCGCCGGCGGCAAGCTTTCGCGCGCATGCCGGCTCATGTCGATGTTCCACTTGCCGGCAGCACCGAGCGCCACCGTGTAGCCGAGCACGCGCCGTTCCCAGGGTGCGTGAAACAGGGGCTCGTTCTGTTCGGGATCGACAGGCCCGAAGCCCATCATCCCGCCGAGATCCTGCGCGCCGTTCATGCGCGCGCCACCTGCTGGGGGGAAAGCGCCAGCCCCGTGCCGATCATCGAGTCGCGCGTCACGAGATCGGCCAGGGCGTCCTCGCTCATTCCCTCGGTGCCGTCCGGCCGACGGGGGATCACGAGGTAGCGCATCTCGGCGGTGGAATCCCATACGCGGATGCGGGTGGTGTCGGGCAGCGTGACGCCGAATTCGGCCAGCACCGCGCGGGGCTCGATCACCGCCCGGGAGCGGTAGGGCGCGCTCTTGTACCAGACCGGCGGCAGGCCGAGCACCGCCCAGGGATAGCAGGAGCAGAGCGTGCAGACGACCATGTTGTGCTCGTCCGCCGTGTTCTCCACCGCCACCATGTGCTCGCCCTGCCGGCCCGTATAGCCAAGCGAAGCAATGGCCGCGGTAGCATCCTTCAACAGCCAGTCGCGAAACGCGGGATCGCTCCAGGCTTTGGCCACCACGCGGGCGCCGTTGCGCGGGCCCACCTTGGTCTCGTAGGTTTCGGCGATGGCGTCGATGGCCTCGGGGTCCACATAGCCCTTCTCGACCAGGATCGATTCCAGCGCCCGCACGCGCAGCTCGATGCTGGAGAGATGCGAGTGATCGTGGTCGTGATCATGATGGTCATGATCGTGGTGATGGTGCTTGTTCATGGGGCGATCCTACACCTGCGCGCCTAAAGTCCCAACGCCCCGCCGTCCGCGCGGGGATCGTGCGTGGCCTCGACCCGCCCGTTGCGGCGGTGCTTCACCAGCATGCCGGCATGGCCCATCCCGTCCGCGTATGCCTTGCCGATCTCCTCCACGTGGTGGCCCCAGCGGGCGAGGTCCGCGAGAAGCCCGTCGTCGAAGCGGTTCTCCAACTTCAAGGTGGGCGCCTCCGCACCCCAGGTCTTGCCGAGCAGCCAGCGCGGCGCGTCCACCGCGTCGGCGACGCCCATGCCGCCTTCGGCATAGCGCGTGAAGATCTGGGCCTGGAATTGCGGCTGCCCCTCGCCGCCCATGGTGCCGTAGGACATCACCCGCCCGTCGTCGAACACGGCGAGCGCCGGGTTGAGGGTGTGGAACGGCTTGCGGCCGGGCTCCAGCGGGTTCCTGGAAGCCGGATCGAGGGAGAACGCCGTGCCGCGGTTCTGCCAGAGGATGCCGGTCTGCGGCAGCACGCAGCCCGAGCCGAACTCCCAAAACAGGGACTGGATGTAGGAGACCGCCAGCCCCGAGCCGTCAATGGCGCCCATCCAGATCGTGTCGCCCTCCACGGGCTTCGGCAGCGGGAAGGGCGCGGCGCGGCGCATGCTGATCTGCGCCGCTTCGCGCTCGAACACGCCTGCCTGCAGGAAGGCGCGCGGATCGTGGGTGAGATGGCGCGGATCGGTGACCACCCGGTCGCGGATCGCGAAGGCCCGCTTCGTGGCCTCGATCAATCCGTGCGCGTGTTCCGCGTTCTCGCCGCGCGCGCCTTTGAGCCGCTCGAAGATGCCGAGGATGAGGAGCGAGGCAAGGCCGACGGTCGGCGGCGGCAGGTTGAAGATCGTGGCGTCGCGCGTGCGGATCGAGAGCGGCTCCACCACCCGTGCCTCGAAGCGCTTGAGGTCTTCGCGTAGCACCGGGGCGCCGATGCGCTCGAGGTCGGCCGCGATCTCGCGGGCAATGTCGCCGCGATAGAAATCCGCCACCCCCGCATGGGCGATCTGTTCCAGCGTCGCGGCCAGCGCCGGGTTGCGGCGGAGCACGCCGGCCGGTGCCCGTTTCCCGTCCTCCAGGAACACCCCTGCGAAACCGGGCGCGGCGAACAGCGCCTCCCCCTCCTTCAGCGTGTAGCGCCCCTCCGATCCCGACACGGGAACACCGTTCCGGGCATGGCGGATGGCATCGGCGAGCAGCACGTCGAGGGGGAGATTGCCCCCGAGGCTGCGCGCGTATTCCTGCGCCAATCCCCAGCCCGCGACCGCTCCGGCCACGGTGAGCGCCGCGTCGGGCCCGCGCGGCGGCACGCGGTCGTAGCCCTTGGCCTGGTAGCGCTTCAGGGTGGCATGGCTTCCCGCCGGCCCCGCGGCATCGAAGGCGCGCACGCGCCCGCCGGGTTCTCGCACCAGCCAAAACCCGTCGCCGCCGATGCCGTTCATGTGCGGGTAGACCACGGCAATCGTCGCCGCCATGGCGATCATGGCCTCCACGGCATTGCCGCCCTGGGCGAGGATCACCTGCCCGGTTTCGGCGGCGAGCTGGTGGGGCGCCGCGACGGCAGCGGACGAAAAGGTGGGGGTTTCGGGCATGGGGACTCGGGCGAAGCGCGGCCGCGGGGACGCGACCTTTTGCAAGGGGGCGCAACCTTGCACCGCGGCTGTGGTTTAGGGTAGTCCCTGCGCCCTGGACCACCCCGGAGAGCCGTCTTGGCCGAGCCTCAGAACCGCACCCGCAACCTCATCACCATCGTCAGCGTGCTGATCCTCGTCGGCACCGAGGTGTTCGGCGTGGCGCTGGCGGGCGGTTGGGCGATCGCGGGTCTGTTCGAACTCGGCGAGATCGCAGCCTACGTGCTGATGGTCCTCTTCAGCCTGCTCGGGCTGTACGCCATGGCCGCTCTCTGGCGCAGCGCCGTCAAGGTCGAGCCGATCCGCTAGAGGGTCGAGCGCCCCCGGAACCGAAGCGAGCCGCCTGGAAGAGCCCTACTGAGCCGGGCTGAACCGAGCCCCTCGAAAGCCTGATCCGTCAGGAGTGAGCGGAGCCGCTCGGGGCCGCCGTAGCCGGCCGGGCCGCGAGCTGCGGCCGCACCCGCAAGCCGTGGATCAGGAGCGCCACGGCGAGAACCGCGAAGCCCGCCGCGTCCATCCAGGGATCGGCCGCGAGCAGCAGGCCCCCGCCGATGCCGGCCAGAACCCGCTCGACCGCATTGGCGTGCCTCAGCGCATAGCCCGTGGCGGCCACGCACAGCCCCACCAGGGCGAAGCATGAGGTCACGAGGGTGAACAGGATGCCGCTCCAATCCGCGATGCTCGCCGGGAAGGTGCCCTGGGGCGTGAACATGAGAAGCCGCATGCCCTCCGGCGTGAGGCAGAACATGAAGGGCACCAGGAAGGCCGGCAGGGTGTATTTCCAGGCCTGCACCATGGTCTTGAAGGGCCGCCCGCCGGTGATCGCGGAGGCCGCGAAAGGCGCGAGCGCCGTCGGCGGCGACACGTCGGCCAGCACCGCATAGTAGAACATGAACATGTGGGCGGCGGGCTCCGGCACGCCCACCTTCACGAGGGCCGGCACCAGCATCACGGCCGCGATGATGTAGCTCGCGGTCACCGGCACCGCCGTGCCGAGGATCCACATGGCGATGGCGGCGAGCGCGATGGTGCCGAAGCGCGATCCGCCGCCGAGATCGACGATCATGGCCGAGATCGTGAGCCCGAGTCCCGTGAGGTTCACGACCGACACGATGATGCCCGCGCAGGCGCAGGTGGCCACGATGCCGAGCACCGAGCGCGTGCCGTCGGTGAGCGCCTCGACCATCCGGGGAGCCGCCGGATCGGGGGCCCGGCCCGCGCGGGTGGCCCGCAGGTACTCGAGGCCCGAGACGAGGGTTGCCGCCATTAAGCCCCAGAACAGGGAGGAGGAGAGGCGCCCGTCGATCCACTCGCCGAGGCCGTTCGGCGAGAACAGGCCCGCCTGGCCAAGCGCATAGGCCGCGAGCGTCACCACGGCACCGATCGCGAAGGCCCGCACGGTCACGAGGCGGCTGTGGGCGCGGATCATCGAGAGCATGAAGGCGATGGCGATCGACCAGAACACCGCCATGAAGGAGGTGAAGCCGAGGATCAGGAACACCGCGATCGCCGCAAGCGACAGGAAGTGGTAGCCCTCCGCCTTCGTGAGCGCCCAGAGCGAAGCATCCGAGGTTTTCACGGGCTTCACGGCGAGGCGCCGCGCATCGGCCTCGGTCATGAGCCAGCACGACACGTAGTAGAGGATCGTCGGGATCGTGGCGTAGAGCAGGATCTCCAGATACTCGACGTTGAGGTATTCCGCGATGATGAAGGCCGCGGCCCCGAGCGTCGGGGGCGAGAGCGTGGCGCCGATGCCGGCCGCGGACATCATGCCGCCGGCGACGTTCGGGGTGTAGCCCGAGCGCTTGAGCATCGGCCAGGCCAGCGACGCCACCGTCACCGTGGTGGCGACGCCCGAGCCCGACACGGTGCCGAGCAGAAAGCCCGAGGCCACTACGGCGCGGCCGGGCGCTGAAGGAGAGGGCTTCTTCCCGAAGAGCGCGAAGGCCCAATCGATGAAGAAGCGGCCCGCGCCGCCCCGCTCCAGCACCGCGCCATAGATCGTGAACAGGATGATGAAGGTCGCGGCCACATCGATGGGCGTCGAGAAGATGCCCTCGAGCGTGAGGTAGTTCTGCCCGATGATGCGGTTGAGGGTGAAGCCGCGATGGTCGAAGGGCTCCGGGATCGAGGGGCCGAAATAGCAGTAGAGCAGGAACACCGCCGCAATGGCGGGCAGGATCCAGCCGACGGTGCGCCGCGTCGCCTCGAAGATGAGGAGGATCATGGTGCCGCCGAGCACCAGCTCTTCCGGCGTCGGGCGCGTGGGCCGCGTCTTGTACTCCTCGATCGCGGCCGTGAGGTAGACCACCGTAACGACGGACAGCGCCACGAAGACCCAATCCAGCACCTGGGTGCGGATAAAGAAGCGGCTGCGGGTCGCGAGCGGAAAGAGCGCAAAGGCGAGGATCACGACCGCGAGCAGGGCGCCAGCCGTCGCGCTGCGGGTGAAGATGCTGCTCTCGACCGCAAGGGCCACGCCGAGCCCGACGCCCACGAGGGCGAACAGCCATTCCTCCGTCGTCGCCGGGCGCGGCTCCGGCCGGGTGCCGCGGACCAGGGGGTAGAGCAGGAAGATCAGCCCGAGCACCACGCCGAGGAAGGTGGAGCGATAGGTGATGGTGTTGACGGAAAACTGCGTCCAGTAGAGCGCATAGGCTGAGAGCCCGAAGCACACCGCGCCCGTGAGCCAGCCGAGCCAGCCGCCGAGGCGCGCCGCAGGCCCGCCCTCGCTGTCGGAGGACAGCGCTTCGATCTCCTCGGCAGTGAGTTCGACCTTGTTGGCGCTGACGGCGTTGAGACCGTCCCCCGCCGTATGGTTGGTCGCCGCGGGCGGCGCGGCCGATGAGGAGCGGGTGGCGTTCGTGGCCGCAGCGTCGGTGGAGGTCGCGGCTCCGGGGCCGGTGGCGTTCGTGGCCTGCATGGATGATCAAAGTCCCCGACGGGCCACGCGCCCGCGCATCGACAAAAGCCCCCCCGCCGGGGCGGGAGGCCGCTTCCCTGCTGGTTAAACGATCAGCTCAGGACGCCCTTGGACTTGTAGAAGGCCTCGGCGGCCGGGTGGAAGGGCACCGCAGTGCGCAACGCCGCCGTCTTCAGTTCGAGCTTGCGCGCCTCGGGGTGGATTTTGCGCACCTCCTCGAGGTTGTTGAAGAGGCCGTCGAGGACGGTCTTCACGAAGTCGTCCTTGGCCTTCGAGGACACCAGGAGAACGTTGGCGACGCCGAGGCCCGACGCATCCTCGGTCATGCCGGCGTAAGACTCCTTCGGCAGGTTGAAGGTGCGGTACTGGCCCGGATACTTCTTCTCCATGACGGCGAGTTCCGGGCCCGTGGGCACGAAGCGGATCGGGGGCTGGCCCGAGGTTGCGAGATCGCGCACGGCAGCGGTCGGGATGCCGCCGATCCAGAAGAAGGCGGCGATCTTGCCGTCCTTCAGGGCGCCCGCGGATTCGGCGACGCCGAGGTTGTCGCGGCCCACATCGGTTTTCGGGTTGAGGCCCGCGGCCTCGAGGATGCGGTCGGCGATGGACTCGGTCGAGGAGCCCACGGAGCCCACGGACACGCGCTTGCCCTTCAGGTCCGCGACCTTGGCGACGCCGGAGGCCTGGCTCGCCACAAGGTGCATGAAGCTGTCGTAGAGCACCGCCAGAACGCGCACGTCCTGCTTGCCGTCCTTGGCGTAGGCGCCCTCGCCCACGAAGGCGTCGTAGGCCGAGTCCATGGTCGCGAAGCCGATCTCCGCATCGCCCGCATGGATGAGCTTGGCGTTGTCGACGGAGCCGCCGGTGACCTGCGCGGTCGCCTGCACGTTCGGCACCTTCTCGGACAGGATCTTCGCCAGGCCGCCGCCATATGGGTAGAACACGCCGCCGGTGCCGCCGGTCACGATGGTCATGCGGATGCGCGATTGCGCCAGGGCCGGGGCGCCGACCGCGCCGGCAAGCGCCGCGCCCGCGCCGATGGACAGCACGGAACGGCGGGTGATGGTGAATGACATGAATGGATCTCCCTCTGGACGTATCGTTGGGTGTTATCGTTCGCCCGGCCCTTCGGCCGAGCGTGGTATCGTTCCTCCGGCCTCGCGGCCGGTTCCGGCGTACATTGACGGCTGCCGCGGAAAGCTCAAGGGGGTGGGGCGCTCCATCGGCGGTTGAAGGGCCCAGTTCACAAGGCTGTTAGTCGCGCAAAGGGCTGACTCCGGCGGCGCGAGCGGCTAAGAGGCGCTGCCCTGCTGTTGCCCCCGCGGCTGCACGGGGCGCGTCCGCCCCATCTCACCACCCTGCTCCGAGCCCATGATCGACCGCCGCACGCTCCTCAAAAGCGCCGCCGCCACGGCTGCCCTCGCTGCCGCAGGCTTCCCGCAAACGGCCCTCGCCCAGGCCGCGCTAACGATGAGCGATCCCGCGCCCTTCTCGTTCGAGGCCCTCAAGGCCCGGGCCAAGGCGCTCGCCGCCGCGCCCTACAATCCGCCGCCGCGGGCGAACCCGGAGATCCTGGAGCAGATCGACTACGACGCGCACGGCAAGATCAAGTTCAAGACCGATCTCGCCCTGTGGGCCAACGGCCCGAGCGACTATCCGGTCACGTTCTTCCACCTCGGCCGCTTCTTCCAGAAGCCCGTGCGGATGCACGCGGTGGAGGGGGGACAGGCGCGCGAGATCGTCTACGACGACACCTATTTCGACATGCCGGCGGATTCGCCGGCCCACAAGCTCCCGGACAATTCGGGGTTCGCGGGCTTCCGCTTCCAGGAGAGCCGAAAAGGCTCGCTCGACTGGCGCACCAACGATTGGGTGGCCTTCCTCGGCGGCTCGTATTTCCGCGCCATCGGCGAATTGTTCCAGTACGGCCTCTCGGCCCGGGGGCTCGCCGTCGACACCGCGGTCCACGGCAAGATCGAGGAATTCCCGGACTTCACCCATGTCTATTTCGAGACCCCGCAGGCGGGCTCGGACACCGTGGTGGTGTGCGCGCTCCTCGACGGCGCCAGCGTCTCGGGTGCCTTCCGCTTTACCATGCGCCGCGCCAAGGCCGTGATCATCGACGTCGAGAAGGCGCTTTATCTCCGCGAGGACATCGACCGGCTCGGCATCGCGCCGCTCACCTCCATGTACTGGTATTCCGAGAAGGCGAAGCCCTCGGCGATCGACTGGCGCCCGGAGATCCACGATTCCGACGGGCTCGCGCTGTGGACCGGCACGGGCGAGCGCATCTGGCGCCCCCTCAACAACCCGCCCCGGACCATCACCTCGGCCTTTTCGGACGAAAACCCGAAGGGCTTCGGCCTCCTCCAGCGCGACCGCGCCTTCGATCATTACCTCGACGGCGTCTATTACGACCGCCGCCCCTCGCTGTGGGTCGAGCCGCAGGGCTCGTGGGGCAAGGGGTCGGTGCAGCTCGTCGAGATTCCCACCGACGACGAGATCCACGACAACATCGTGGCCATGTGGGTGCCGGCCGAGGCCGCCCGCGCCGGCCAATCCATGGAATTGCGCTATCGCACCACCTGGTCGGCGGAGGAGCCCTTTCCGACCCCGCTCGCCCGCGTGCTCGCCACCCGCCTCGGCAATGGCGGCCAGGCCGGCACCCAGCGCCCGAAGGGCGTTCGCAAATTCATGGTGGAGTTCAAGGGCGAACCCCTGACCCGCCTCACCAAGGGCGAGATCCCCAAGCCCGTCCTCTGGGCCTCCCGCGGCGAGTTCTCCAACGTGGTCGCGGAAGCGGTGCCGAACGACGTCCCCGGCCACTGGCGCGCCCATTTCGACCTCACGGCCGCCGGCACGGAGCCTGTCGAGATGCGCTGCTATCTGCGCATCGGGGATCGCGTGCTCTCGGAGACGTGGCTGTATCAGTACCACCCGACGGTTTGAGGCCGGGGGAGCCCCATCAAGCCGCTTTGATCGTCGGGATCTTGCTCAGGTCGACGGCTCGAGTGGCATGCCACAGGTCGTATGCCGACTGCATCGACAGCCAAATTTCGGGTCCATTGCCGAAGAGCTTGCCGAGCTTCACCGCCATGGCGGGGGTGACGGGCTGCTTCTCGTCGAGAATGCGGTAGAGGCTCTCCCGCGAAATCCCGAGTAGCCGCGCGATCTCGGCTTTCGGACGCTCCGTGGCAGGCAGAACGATCTCCCGCAGCAATTCGCCGGGATGGGTGGGGCATCGATCGGCGTGACGCTCAATTCCCATGATAATCCTCCAGGTCCACATCGGTGGCCCCGGTGCCAGACCAGTCGAAGGTCACCCGCCAGTTCCGGGAGACCGTCACCGCAAACGCACCGGCCCTATTTTCGCGAAGAGCATGGAAGCCGAGGCCCGGCAGATCGAGGTCCTCGGGACGGCCTGCCGCATCCAGTGCGTCTAGGATAATCCGCACCCGCTTCAGCCAATCGGGTCGAATGCCGCGCTCGTCGCCACGTTCCCAATAGCGTCTGAGAGAGCGGCTCTTGAAGCTTTCGATCATGCTCCACCCGAGGCCCTGACCGTCTCACGCGAGATCAAATGTGTCAACTCTCACTTGACACTTGGGAGCTGGGCCTCCGGGGACAAGACAGAAATTCCCGCCACTCCCCCTAGAACCCGGCGGTGAAATGATATATTGTAACATTCAATGGCTCACACCCACGATCACGCTCCCCATGCCCGTGCGGCGCGGCCGACCCTGTCGCTGCTCCGGCTCTCGGCCGGCGAGCGGCTTCTCGGCGTCGCGGGGGTGATCCTGGGCCTCTGGGCCCTCGTCTGGTTGGTGTTGGAGTAACGCGTGAGCGCCCCCTCGTCTGATCTGTCCCGCAGGACGTTCGGCCCGGTCGGTCCCACCTGGGCCTCGACCCCGGGAGATGCGGCATGAGCGCCCCCGCGATCCGCTTCGAGAATGTGACACTGGGCTACGGCCGGCGTCCGGCCGTGCATCATCTCGCGGGCGAGGTTCCGGTCGGGAGCCTCACCGCCGTTGTCGGTCCCAACGGAGCCGGCAAGTCCACGCTGCTCAAGGGCATCGTCGGCACCCTGGCGCCGCTCCAGGGCCGCATTGCGCTCCCCGGGGGCGCCCGCGTGGCCTACCTGCCCCAAGCCGCCGAAATCGACCGCTCGTTCCCCCTCTCGGTCTACGACCTCGTGGCCATGGGCCTGTGGTCCCGGACCGGCCTCTTCGGTGGCGTCGGCCGGCGCGACCGGCACCGGATCGAGGAGGCCATCGCGGCCGTCGGGCTCTCCGGCTTCGAGCGCCGAGCCATCGGCACCCTGTCGGGGGGCCAGATGCAGCGCGCGCTCTTCGCCCGCCTGCTGCTGCAGGATGCCGGCCTCATCCTGCTGGACGAGCCCTTCACGGCCATCGACGCCAAGACCTCGGCAGACCTTCTCGCCCTGGTGCGCCGCTGGCACGACGAATCCCGCACGGTTCTGGCCGTGCTGCACGACCTCGACACCGTGCGCCGCACCTTTCCGCACACGCTCCTCATCGCCCGCGAGCCCGTGGCCTGGGGCGAGACCGAGACCGTGCTGAACCCCGCCAACCTCCTCAAGGCCCGCCGCATGGTCGAGGCCCACGATCCGCATGCCCAAGAATGCAGGGCGGCCTAGTCCCTCTCCCCTGGAGGGAGAGGGACAGCTTGCCGGAGGCAAGCAGGGAGAGGGGGGAGTGACGCCACAACCCCAGCAACCTCGAAGCGGAGCCTCCGCTGGAGAGGGTGGCCTGACCGCCCCCTCTCCCGCCCTGCTGCGCAGGGCACCCTCTCCCTCCAGGGGAGAGGGGGAGTGACCGACCTCCTCACCCCCTTCACCGAATTCGCCTTCATGCGCCGCGCCCTCGTCGGCGTGATCGCGATCGCGCTCGGCGGCGGGCCTGTCGGCGTGTTCCTCATGCTGCGGCGCATGAGCCTCACGGGCGATGCCATGGCACACGCGATCCTGCCCGGCGCGGCCATCGGCTATCTCGTGGCCGGCCTGTCGCTGCCCGCGATGACGATCGGCGGCCTTGCGGCCGGCGTCATCGTTGCCGTTCTCGCCGGCCTCGTCGCCCGGGTCACGGCCCTGAAGGAAGACGCGTCGCTCGCCGCCTTCTATCTCCTGTCGCTGGCGCTCGGCGTCACCCTCGTGTCGTTGCGGGGCTCCAACGTCGATCTGCTCCATGTGCTCTTCGGCACCGTGCTGGCGCTGGACGACGCCGCGCTCATGCTGCTCGCCGGCATCGCGAGCGTCACCCTCATTGCCTTCGCGCTGATCTACCGCCCCCTCGTGCTCGATTGCGTGGATCCCACGTTTCTTCGCTCCGTGAGCCGCGCCGGCACGCCGGTGCACCTGGTTTTCTTAAGCCTCGTGGTGCTGAACCTCGTCGGCGGCTTCCAGGCCCTCGGCACGCTCCTCGCCGTCGGCCTCATCATGCTGCCGGCCGCCGCCTCCCGCTTCTGGAGTTCCGACATCACGGGGATGATCCTGGTCGCCACCGGCATCGGCATGCTGTCCGGATTCGTCGGCCTCCTGCTCTCGTTCCACGCCGAACTGCCCGCCGGCCCCGCCATCGTGCTCACCGCCGGCGGCGCCTATCTGCTCTCCCTCGTCTTCGGCCCGGAAGGGGGGCTTCTGCGCCTCGCCTGGCCCGGGCGCCACCTGGAAGCCTGAACCCCTGGAGATCGCCATGCTGAACCGCCGCAGCCTTGCCGCGCTCGTCCTCGGCCTTTGCCTCGCCCTGCCCGCCGCCGCGCAGGAGCGGGTGCCGGTCGTCGCCACCTTCTCGATCCTCGGCGACATCGCGCGCCATGTGGGCGGCGAGCGCATCGCCCTCTCGACGCTCGTCGGCCCCAACGGCGACGGGCACGTCTATTCTCCGACGCCGGCCGACGCCCGCACCATCAAGGATGCCCGGGTCGTGGTCGCGAACGGCCTCAAATTCGAGGGCTGGATCGCCCGTCTCATCCGCGCCTCCGGGACCAAGGCCCAGGTGGTCGAGGCCGCCAAGGGGGTGCGGACGATCGCGGTCAAGGAGAGGGCCGGGGGTCACGACCACGGGCACTCCCATGCGGGCGAGGTCGACCCCCACGCCTGGCAGTCCATCGCCAACGCGAAGATCTATGTGGCCAACATCCGCGATGCCCTCATCGCAGCCGATCCTCCGGGCCGGGACGCCTACGAGGCCAACGCCAAGGCCTATCTCGCCCGCCTCGACGAGGCCGAGCGCGAGGTGCGCGAGACGCTGAACGCCATCCCGCCGGAGCGCCGCCGCGTGATCACCTCGCACGACGCCTTCGGCTATTTCGGCGAGGCTTACGGCGTCGCCTTCGTGGCCCCGCAGGGGGTCTCGACGGAGGCGGAAGCCTCCGCGCGGGACGTCGCCCGCATCATCCAGCAGATCAGGCGCGAGAAGGCCGCGGCCGTGTTCCTCGAGAACGTGACGGACCAGCGCCTGGCGCGGCGCATCGCGGAGGAAACGGGCGCCAAGATCGGCGGCACGCTCTACTCCGACGCCCTCTCGGATGCGTCCGGCCCCGCCTCGACCTATATCGACATGATGCGCCACAACGCCCGCACCATCGCGCAGGCGCTCGGGGCGGCTTCGTGAGGACCTTGCGGGGGCCAGGCCTCAAGCCCAAGTGAGGCTCCGACCATCCCTCCGCGCCAGGGGAGGGACAGACGTTTTGCGGAAGCCGCCCGCTTCCACCCCACCCGTCGCCCTTTGGGCGCCACCCTCCCCTCGCCGGGAGGGATCGATCCCGGAGCCCCCATGTCCGACAAGATCCCCGTCACCGTCCTCACCGGCTATCTCGGCGCGGGCAAGACCACCTTGCTCAACCGCATCCTCACCGAGCCGCACGGCAAGCGTTACGCCGTGATCGTCAACGAGTTCGGCGAGATCGGCATCGACAACGACCTCGTGGTGAACACCGACGAGGAGGTGTTCGAGATGAACAACGGCTGCATCTGCTGCACCGTGCGGGGCGACCTCATCCGCATCATGGACGGGCTGATGAAGCGGAAGGGCAAGTTCGACGCCATCATCGTCGAAACCACGGGCCTCGCCGATCCCGCCCCCGTGGCGCAAACCTTCTTCATGGACCAGGATGTGTCCGACGCCGCGCGGCTCGACGCGGTGGTGACGGTGGCCGACGCCCGGTGGCTCTCGAACCGTCTCAAGGATGCGCCGGAGGCGAAGAGCCAGATCGCGTTCGCGGACGTGATCGTCCTCAACAAGATCGACCTCGTGTCGTCGGAAGAGCTCGACGCCGTCGAAGCGCGCATCCGCGCCATCAACCCCTACGCCAAAATTCACCGCACCCAGCGCGCCCAGGTGCCGATCGCGGAGGTGCTCGACCGCAACGCCTTCGACCTCGAGCGCATCATCGAGCTGGAGCCCGACTTTCTCGAAGAAGGCCACCACCATCACCACGACGAGGACATGCAATCCGTGTCGTTTCGGACCGGCGAGGTGGACCCGGAGCGGTTCATGCCCTGGATCTCGGACCTCACCCAGCGCGAGGGCCCGAACATCCTGCGCTGCAAGGGCATCGTGGCCTTCCCGGACGAGCCCAAGCGCTTCGTCTTTCAGGGCGTCCACATGATCCTCGACGGCGACCTGCAGCAGGATTGGAAGCCGGGCGAAAAGCGCGAAAGCCGCGTGGTGTTCATCGGCCGCGATCTCGACGCGGACGCCATCCGCGAGGGATTTTTGGCGTGTGCGGTATAATCCCTCCCCGCCAGGGGAGGGTGGCGCCCGAAGGGTGACGGGTGGGGTGAAACACCCTCCCTCCGGCATTGTCGCCATTGGTCTTCGGGGCTCACTCGATTAAGCATTGCGCTTCCACCCCACCCGACCTCGCTCACGCGAGGCCACCCTCCCCTGGCGGGGAGGGATGAGAGTGCCATGACCGCCACCGCCGCCCCCTCCCTCACCCAAGCCGTTACCCCCGTGGCCGCCGGCGCCCACGTCACCGGGCTCGGCTGGCTTCGCGATACGGCCGCCTTTGCGCTGGGCGACGGCGGCGTGGTGCTGGCGAAGGATGGGGACACCCATCGCGTCGAGGCGCATCCCGATGCGGGCGTACTGGTGGCCGCCACCGACGGCGAACGCTTCGTCACCGGGGGCGACGACGGGCGCGTGGCCGTCACGGGGCCGGACGGCTCCACCCGGACCCTTGCGGAAGCCAAGGGCGCCTGGATCGACACGCTGGCGCTCCACACCGGCGGCGCCTTCGCGTTCGCGGCGGGCAAGCGCGTGATCGCCCGAGACGAGAAGGGGCGGGAGAGGACCCTTGAGGTCGCTTCAGCGGCCCGCGGCCTCGCCTTCGCGCCCAAGGGCTACCGCCTCGCGATCTCCCACTACAACGGCGCCACCTTGTGGTTCCCGAACCTCACGTCAGAGCCCGAGAAGCTCGAATGGAAGGGTTCGCACATCGATGTCACCTGGTCGCCGGACGGGCGCTTCGTGGTGACCTCCATGCAGGAGAACGCGCTCCACGGCTGGCGCCTCCTCCCCGACAAGGGCCACATGCGCATGAGCGGCTACCCCGCCAAGACGCGGTCGCTCGCCTGGTCCCGCGACGGCAAATGGCTCGGCACCTCCGGCGCCGAGGCCGCGATCCTCTGGCCCTTCGAGTCCAAGGAGGGCCCCACGGGCAAGCAGCCGCGGGAATGCGGCGTGCGCCCCGCCAAGGTTTCGCGCGTGGCCTTCCATCCCGGCAGCCCCGTGCTAGCCGCGGCCTACGAGGACGGCTGCATCCTCCTCATCCGCCTCGGCGATGCCTCGGAACTCCTGGTGCGCCCGGCCGTGAAGGGAAGCGGCGTCACGGCGCTCGCCTGGGACAAGGCCGGCCGCCGCCTCGCCTTCGGCTGCGAGGACGGCCAGGCCGGCGTCCTCACCCTGCCCGGCTGACCATGCGGTTCGGAGCGTTCTGGCGCGGGGGCGCCGCAAAGCCCCATGCGGAGGCGATCGCCCGCGTGAAGGACTGGGCCCGCGCGGCCCTCGCGGGCTCCCCCGACACCGCGTTCGCCGTCAACGAGATCGCCTGCAACGACCCCGCGTGCCCGGGGCTCGAGACCGTGATCCTCGTCATGGAGCCGGGGAAGAAAACCCGGGCTCTGAAAGTCTCCAAGGCCCTCAACGCGGTGACGGAAGAGGACGTGCGCGGGGCGCTCTAAGCAGCGGAACCCGGGGCCTTCGAACCTCTTTGAACCCCGAGAGGTTTCCCGATGCCCCGTATCGCCCGCATCATCGCTTTCGGCTGCGGCCTCGCCGGCGCAGGCCTCGCCTCGCAGGGGCCGGAATTCGCGCAGCAATACCGCCAGCGCCTCGGCGGCGCCATCGACGAACTCACGCGGATCGTGACGCGCTTCGAGGTCGACGCACGGGCCAACGGCGAAACCCGCGAGAGCGCCGCCGCGCGCCTGCGCGCCAACGCGGACAATCTCGTGAGCCGCCAGGGCGTTGCCATGCAGGGCAACATGGATCGACTCACGCATCTCACCGACCACCGCGAGGCCATGATCCAGGCCGGCCCCTTCGGCCGCGTCGCCCGCATGGTACGCGAGGGCGACACCGACCTCCTGCAAGCCGCCTGGAGCGATTTCGAACCCGCGGTGCCGATCACGGAGGAAGGCGTGGTCGCGGGCGCGGCAGGCTTCGCGGTCGCCTGGGGCGGCGTCCTGGTGCTCTCGGGCTTTGCGCGAAGCCTGTTGCGGCGCCCGCGGCGTGCCGACGTGCAAAGGGCGTGAAGCCTCGCCTCACGCCCGCTAAGGCTTACTGCTCCAGCTTGACGCCCGCTTCCTTCACGACCTTGTTCCAGCGCGCAATCTCCGCGCTCACGAACCCGCCGAACTCGGCGCCCATGAGAGTCGGGATGTCCGACCCCTGCCGCTCCCAGGCCTCCTTGATGGCTGGGGCCTCGAGGGCCGTGCGCAGCTCCCGCTTCATGCGCTCCACGATCTCGGGCGGCGTGTTCTTCGGCGCCCAGAGCGCGTAGAAGGTCGAGACCTCGTAGCCCGGTGCGCCGGCCTCCGCCGCGGTCGGGAGATCCGGGAAGGCCTTCACGCGCTTCGGGGCCGCGACCGCGAGCGCCCGGATCTGGCCGCCCTGGATCTGCGCCGCCGAGGAGCCGAGGCCGTCGAAGGCCATGTCGATCTGCCCCGCCACGAGGTCCTGCATGGCGGGTCCCGCGCCGCGATAGGGCACGTGGACGATGTTGGTGCCGGTCTGCAGCTTGAAGAGTTCGCCCGCGAGATGGTGCGCCGTGCCCGCGCCCGCCGAGCCGTAGTTCATCTTGCCGGGATTGGCCTTGGCGTTGGCGATGAGCTCGGAAAGCGTCTTGGCCGTCACCTTGGTCGGATGCACCACCACCACATGCGGCACCTGGGACACCATGCCGATGGGCACGAAGTCGTTTTCCAGGCTGTAGGTGAGGTTCGGGTACATGGCGGGCGCAATCACGTGGTGCGTGGCGCCGACGAAGAAGGTGTAGCCGTCCGGTTCCGCCTTTGCGGCCGCCGCCGCGCCGGTATTGCCGCCGGCGCCGGCCCGGTTGTCGATGATCACGCGCATCTTGAGCTGGTTGTCGAGCTGCTGCGCCAGGGGCCGCGCGAACGCGTCCGTCCCGCCCCCGGCCGCGAAGGGCACGATGAGGGAGATCGGCCGGTTCGGCCAGTTGGATTGGGCGAAGGCAGGAAGAGCGGCGCAGGCTGCGGCCGCCAGCGCCGCGAGGCGCAAGAGGGTGGCTTTCAAGACGTTTCTCCCAAGTGCCCGCTCTCGCGGCGCAAAGCCGTCCCGGCGGATCTGGCGCGATGCTAGCCGGATCGGGCGCCGGCGCAAACCGGAGCCGACGAAACGGCGGCCCCTATTGCAGCGCGAGGCCGATGTCGGGCTCGGGCAGACCGAGTGCGCGGCTCGCGATCACCGACGAGACGTAATCGGCGAACATCGCCAGTTCCGCCTGCTCGCCGCGCGTGAGGGTGCGGGGCTTGTGGTCCATGATGCAGAGCGAACCCAAGCGCACTTCGCCCTCATAGGCCAGCGGCGCGCCCGCGTAGAAGCGGATATGGGGCGCGCCCGTGACGAGGGGATTGTCGCGGAAGCGCGGATCGGCCCGGGTGTCCGGCACCACGAGCAGCGCCGGCGTCACGATGGTGTGGGAGCAGAACGCCACCTGCCGGGGCACCTCGGTGCCCTCGATCCCCTGGCGCGAGATCAGGAGCGCGCAATCCGCCTCGATCAGGGTGACAAGGCAGATCGGCACGTGGAAATGCGCGCGGACATGGGCGGTGATCCTGTCCAGCATCCCCGCGGGCAGCCAAGCCTCGACGCCGAGCCCCCGGATGGCCTTGAGCCGCAGGGCCTCATGGGGGTCGAGGGGGAAATCCATGGCTGCGCTCGTGTGCGTCGATCGTCGGGTGGATCGGGACGAGCGGCCGGACGGCTCCGGTTGCAGGATCGCAACCGGGAGCGTTCGCCAGGCCAATGCTGCTCGACGGATTTACGGGGATCGGGCGCGACTGGATCGCCGGACGGGCGGCACCATTGCGGGGCCGCCCCGATCATGGGCGCCGGGTAGACCCGGTCCGGCTGCCCTATTGCGAGGCTGCCTCGATGAGCGGTGCCTCGTAGACCGGGTGCGGCTGCCAGAAGGCGGCGCGGATCATCGGCAGCATGGAGAGCACGTTGCTCAGGCCCCACAGCGTGTTGGCGATCATGGCGCCGAGGGTGTAGCCCGGCCGGTCGGCGGCAAAGGCGCTCCAGCCCCAGATGAGACCCGCGAGGGTGAAGACCACCAGCACGATCTGCCAGCGCACGAGGCGCGGGAAGGACCCTCCCTGCCGTTCCTTTGGGGTGACGGGAAACGAGATCTTCTTGCCGAGCGCCACGGTCCAGAGGGCCTTCAGGTTCAAGGGGAACATGGCGAGGTACCAGGCCCGGCCCTTGGACGTGGAGTTGCCCCACAGCGCCACCATCTGGGAGAGCTCGTTCATGAGCAGGAACGGCGAGATGTGGACGAAGAAATCGAGCGCGTAGCCCGCGAGCGGCGGCACGCCGGAGAACAGGAACACGATGGGCGAGATCAGGAAGACGATGTTCCACAGCGGCGAGAGGTAGGAATAGAACGTCGCCGCATACATGAGCTTCTGCTTGAACGAGAGGCCCGGCCGCACGAGCGGGTTGTCGTGGAAGAGGATGTCGAGCGTCCCGCCCGCATATTTGAAGCGCTGGACGGTCCAGCTCAGCAGGTCGTTCGGCGAGAGCATCTTGGCCTGCACCACCGGGTGCATCACCGACTTCCAGCCGCGCTCCTTGTCGGAATGGAGCACGATGGAGGTGTAGAAATCCTCCGAGACGTGGAACTTGTAAGGGGTGAGCTCCTCGTCGAGCGCGCCCTGGATGCGCACCGAGTTGCTCACCGTGTCGACGAGGTCCGCCTCGCCCGTGAGCTTGCGGATCGCGCGCTCGTTGCGCTCGCTCGCCCGCACCACCTTGTCGGACCATTGGCGGAGAGCGGCCTCCATCACGGCGTCGCGGCGGTGGATGGAGCCCGCGCCGCAGCAGAAGCTCGCATTGGCCCAGTTCCGCCGCCGCTCGATCACGTCGAAGAAGAGCTGCGGGTCGTTGGCGAAGGGATCTTCGCCGACGCGCACGGGGCCGTAGACGCGCTCGATCGCCCGGCCGAGGCCGCGGCCGATCCCGCCGAGCCAGCGCTCCATGACGGCCGGCAGCGGCACACCCGGCGGCACGTCGTGGAACCAGTGCGGGGTCTGCACCCAGGCCACCTTCGGATCGCGGAAATAGCCCAGCGTTTCGGTGAGGAACGTCGGGAACGGGCGCATGTCCGCGTCGCAGATCATGATGAAGTCGCCCGACGTGCTCTCCATGGCGTTGCGCAGGTTGCCGGCCTTGAAGCCGATGTTGGAGGTGCGCGTGAGGTAGTTGACGCCCTCCTCCCGCGCGACCTGCTCCATGGCGGGGCGCTTGCCGTCGTCGAGCACATGGACGCGGATGTCGATGGGGTACGGATAGGTGAAGGCCTTGGCGTCTTTCAAACCGTGCCGGACGAGTTCCGGGTCCTCGCTGTAAGTCGCGAAATAGACGTCCACGATGATGGGCCGGTCGGGGGTCGCGGGATCGTCCGAGCAGTCGCGGATGCTCGCCGGCAGCGGCCCCGCCTTCGGGGATTTCGCGGTCCACAGATTCACCGTGAAGAGCACGAGGCCGATGAAGGCCGCGGTTTCCGCAAACAGCAGCGGAATGGAGAACCAGAGCGCGTCCCAGTTGATCGAGGAGGTCCAGCGCCAGCCGATATACCAGGCCCCGAACACCAGGCTCGACACGGAGAGGAACTGCCACAGCGCCTCATGCCAGGGCGAATAGGGCAGCGGCGTCCAGGGGGTCTGGGTCTCGTAGCGGGACATGTAGGCAGCCAAGGCGGGTTCTCCGGGCGGCAAGCACACGGATTCTACGGCTGCGGCGCGTGAAGAAAAGGCGTCTTGCGGATTTTAGAAGGGCTCCCGTGACGCATTACCGCTCGGAGCGCTCGGGCTTCCCCGCCAATTCCACGTAGAAGCCGATCCCGTCATCGGTCGGGAGCGTCTGCAGTCTCTCGATCCAGCCGCGCTTCTTGGCTTCCAGCAGCGCCTTGCCGACGGGCTGGAACAGGGTCTCGCCGCCGCCTTCCGGCGGGGGCGCGAGGCGGATCGCCACGGTCTTGGCCGTCCCGAAGCGGCTGCGCTCCAGCATGTCCTGGATCGAGGCCGCGGCCTGCTCGCGGGTGGCCTCGCGCAGATCGAGCACGGCCTCCGCATCGGTGAGACCGAGGGAGCCGCGCAGCTTGTTGGCGTAGAATTCTTCGAAATGGGGCATTCACGCACCTTATCGCCTCTCCCCGCGAGCGGGGAGAGGGCTTCGCGGAACGCAGGTTCCGTGAAGCAAGCGAAGTGAAACGAAGCGAGGGTGAGGGGGGCTCTCAGGATGGAGCTTAACTCGTCCAGTCCCCCTCACCCGGTCGCGCCCGGCGGGCGCGCTCGACCTCTCCCCGCTCGCGGGGAGAGGAGCTACTGCACCAGCACGTTGCGGAACTGCCAGGGATCGCTCGTGTCGATGTCCTCGGGGAAGAAGCCCGGGCGGTCGGTGAGCGGGGTCCAGTCGGTGTAGTAGCCCTTCACCGGGCCAAGATACGGCAGCTGCACTTCGAGGCAGCGGCGGTAATCCATCTCGTCGGCTTCCACGATGCCGGCCTCCGGGTTCTCCAGCGCCCACACCATGCCGGCGAGCACGGCGGAGGTCACCTGAAGCCCCGTGGCGTTCTGGTAGGGCGCGATGCGCCGCGTCTCCTCGATGGAGAGCTGCGAGCCGTACCAATAGGCATTCTTGCCATGGCCGTAGAGGAGGACGCCGAGCTCGTCGATGCCGTCCACGATCTCGTTCTCGTCCAGGATGTGGTGCTCCTCCTGGACCTTGCCGGCATTGCCGAACATCTCGTGGAGCGAGAGCACCGCCTCGTTGGCGGGATGGTAGGCGTAGTGGCAGGTCGGGCGGAACGCGACCTGACCCCCCTCGCGCACGGTGTAGTAATCCGCGATCGAGATCGACTCGTTGTGGGTGACCAGGAAGCCGTATTGCGGGCCCGGCGTCGGGCACCAGGTGCGCACGCGGGTGTTGGCGCCGGGCTGCAGCAGGTAGATGGCCTGCGTGTCGGGCCCAAGCGTGCCGGAATTCTCAGGACGCCAGGTCTCGTGGGTGCCCCAGCCGAGTTCGGCGGGCTGCATGCCCTCGCTGACGAAGCCCTCCACCGACCAGGTGTTCACAAACACGCCCATGGGCTTCTCGGACTTGGCGCGCTGCGTGTCGCGCTCGGCGATGTGCACGCCCTTGACGCCGAGGCGCTGCATGAGGCGCGCCCAATCCTCGCGGGATTGCGGCTCGTCATGCTGCACGCCCGTATCGCGGGCAATGTCGACCAGCGCCTGCTTCACGAACCAGGACACCATGCCGGGATTGGCGCCGCAGCAGGACACCGCCGTGGTGCCGCCGGGATTGCGGCGGCGGGCCTCCAGGGTCACCTCGCGCAGGGCATAGTTGGTGCGCGCGGCCGGGCCCTTGCTCTTGTCGAAATAGAAGCCGGCCCAGGGCTCGTTCACGGTGTCGATGTAGAAGCACTTGAGCTCGCGGCAGAGCTCCATGATGTCTACCGAGGAGGTGTCGACCGACACGTTCACGCAGAAGCCCTGGCCGCCGCCTTCGGTGAGGAGGGGCGTGAGGATCTCGCGGTAATTGTCGCGCGTGAGGCCCTGCTGGATGAAGCGGATGCCGCGCTCGTCCAGGAGCTCCTTGTGCTTCACCTGCGGGTCGATGACCGTGAAGCGGTTCTTGTCATAGTCGAAGTGGCGCTCGATCAGCGGCAGGGTGCCCTGGCCGATGGAGCCGAAGCCGATCATCACGATCGGGCCGCTGATGCGGCCATGCACGGGCCAGGTGGTCATCGAAGGTCTCCTGAAGCTTTTCGAGGACATGAGGCGGTGTCGCAGAACGCGACGACGAGCCCATGAAGGTTGGGCCGCATGTAGGGTTTGGAGGACCTAGGGGTCAACTCCTCTCCCCGGACGGGGAGAGGAGGACCGGTGCCCTAGCGGCCCTGCGGGAGGCTCCCGAAGGCGCCCCGGCTCGCGGCCGCGACGAGCGCCGCGAGATCGGGCTTGGCTTCCCGCTCGCCCGTGGCGGAGACGAGGCCGAAGGCGCCGGCGAGAGCCCCGGGCTGGAGTTCGAGCGCCAGGAACCGGGCCCGCTCCACGGGACCCGGCAGCCAGAGGCCCTCGGTCCCCTCGCCCGAGAAGCCGAAGCGCTCGTAATAGGGCGCATCGCCGACCAGCAGCACGGCGCCGTGGCCGAGCGCCTTCGCCTTCTCCAGCGCCGCACGCATGAGCTTTGCCCCGATGCCGACGCTCTGGCAGGTGCAATCGACGGCGAGCGGACCCAGCATCAGCGCGGGGCGGCCGGGACCCGCACTGACGTGCCACAGACGCACGGTGCCGACGACGCGGCCGTCCACCTCGGCGACGAGGGACAGCCCCTCGGCCGGACGGCGCCCCTCGCGCAGGCGCTCGCAGGTTTTCTCGAAGCGCGACGCGCCGAAGCACGCGTCGAGGATGGCCTCGCGGGCTTCGATATCGAAAATGGTTTCTTCGCGGATCCCGGGAGCGGCAGGCGCGCCCTGAACGGAAGCATCGACAATGGTTTCTTCGCGGATCAACACGGCCGTGGCCTCCCAGGTCTTGGGGTGAGCGACAGCCCTCGCACCGGCCAAACAGGCCGGCCGTCCGGGACCAGTTGGGTTCCCTCTCCCCGTTAACGGGGAGAGGGTTAGGGTGAGGGGCTGGTCGGAAGAGCGCGGTGCCTTCCGAAAAAAGGGGCGAAGATTGGGACCGACGGCGTTTCACCGTCCGGCCCCTCACCCCGGCCCTCTCCCCGTAGGCGGGGAGAGGGAGCGTTCAGATCACGTAGGTCTGCAACGGCGGGAAGCCGTTGAAGTGGTTGGCCGAATACGTGGTCGTATAGGCGCCCGTGCCTTCGATCAGAACCTTCTCCCCGATCTCGATGGAGATCGGCAGGAAGTAGGGCTCCTTCTCGTAGAGCACGTCGGCCGAGTCGCAGGTCGGGCCTGCGAGCACGCAGGGCACCTTCCGGTCCTCGTCGTGCTCGGTCACGATCGGGTAGCGGATCGACTCGTCCATCGTCTCGGCGAGGCCGCCGAACTTGCCGATGTCGAGATAGACCCAGCGGACCTCGTCCTCGTCCGTGCTCTTCTTGGAGATGAGCACGATCTCGGATTCGATGATGCCCGCATTGCCCACCATGCCGCGGCCCGGCTCGATGATCGTCTCGGGCAGACGGTTGCCGAAGTGCTTCGAGAGCGCCCGGAAGATCGACTCGCCATAGGCCTCGACCGCCGGAATGCTCTTCAGGTACTTCGTCGGGAACCCGCCGCCGAGGTTGACCATCGAGAGGTGGATGCCGCGCTCGGCGCATTCGCGGAAGATCGCGGAGGCCGAGGCGAGGGCCACGTCCCACGATTCCGTGTTGCGCTGCTGCGAACCCACGTGGAAGGAGACGCCGTAGGCCCCCAGTCCGTGACGGTGCGCGTGCTCCAGCACGTCCACCGCCATTTCGGGCACGCAGCCGAACTTGCGCGAGAGCGGCCATTCGGCGCCCGCGCAATCGCAGAGGATGCGGCAGAACACCTTCACGCCGTCGGCGCCGGTGAGCGCCACCGCGCGGGCGATCTTCTCGACCTCGGCCTGGCAATCGACCGCGAAGAGGCGCACGCCGAGCTCGAGAGCCCGGGCGATGTCCCGCTCCTTCTTGATCGTGTTGCCGAACGAGATCCGGTCCGGCGTGGCGCCGGCCGCGAGGGCGAGCTGAATCTCCACGACGGACGCCGTGTCGAAGCAGGAGCCGAGCTGGGCCAGCAGCGCCAGCACCTTGGGCTCGGGATTCGCCTTCACGGCGTAGAACACGCGCGTGTCCGGAAGGGCCCGGGCGAACTTCGAGTAATTGTCGCGCACGACGTCGAGGTCGACGACGAGCACGGGCCCGTCGTCCATGCCGACCTCACGTCGGTTACGCAGGAATTCGCGGATGCGCTCCGTCATGGCGCTCTCCCCACCAAAGGTTCAATGGGGCTCTTGTGGAGGCCCCGGATTGAAGAACTGAACGGCTTTGGGTCAGGCGCACGCTCAAGCGCGGCGGGAATCCGCCAGCGTGAGGAGACGCGCTGAAAGCCGTCCGGCGTCAGCGGGGATGAGCCAATGAGGCCGCCCGTGCTGTGGAGACACGAGGAGCGCCAATGGGTTCTTCACCCGACGATGCTGCCTTGGATTGGTAAGGGAGAACCCCACCGCACGCCTGGCAATGAGAAACAAGCCTCTTCGGTGCTGACCTTTGGAGGGCCAACGAGACCAAAAAAGCCCGTTCGTCGTTGCTTTAAGTCGCGTCCCCCGCTGAGAGCGAAGTACGCCGGTTCGCCTCCGGCTGCCGGTTAGGGGTATCGAAGGCTAGATCGCCTTCGGGCGGCTGTCCGGCCTCTTGTCCGGATGCCCACCAACCGACACACGACCACAGGCACGTGCGAAATTGGGCAAGGGGGATATAGGGACGATGGGGGTGATTCACAAGAGGTTTTTTGGGGCTTTTCGGGGGCGGGTCTGGAGGAGCAGAGCACCCATTTGGCTGACTTTCCTTAAGCCAAGCTGTGTGCGAGAGCATGACTGTGGGCCCGTCGAGGTTCCCATTTCGGGCTCAGGGGCGGATCAAGCAGATGGCTACGGAAGGTCATGACCCACGTGCCGTCGCGAACCTCATGCTTGAGGCAGCTGAGGAGCGTGAGATCGCGCTCACAAATCTGGCGCTGCAAAAACTTCTCTATTTCGCACATGCCCTGTTCCTGGTGGAGAAGAAGAAGCCGCTTCTCTCTGGGTATTTCGAAGCATGGCAGTATGGTCCGGTTCACCCGGTAGCTTACAGAGCCTTCAAGGAGGCAGGGGACAAACCGATTAAATTTCGCGCAAACAGGACTGATGTTGTCACAGGACAACCCCGACCCATCGAACCTTTGTCCGAGAGTACTGTTCGACGGCACATAGCCCGTATCGTAAGCTCCTACGGCGAGCTTACCCCTGGGAGGCTGGTAGAAATCTCCCACGCCAAGAATGCACCTTGGGATTTCATTGTGCACAAAGGCCGGACCTCCGTAGCCTTCGGAATGCGAATCCCGGATAGGAGAAGCGCAGCCAAGCGCACATATACAACCTAAGGGTGCTTCTTTGGTCTATATGAAGCTACCCTCATCCGTTGCTACCTTAAGTTTCTTCCAGATCAGGAAGTCCGTAGCTGTCATTAGAATTGGCAAAAGTCGTGCGCTTCGAGGCCGCGCGGGTGCCGGTGAGCGAGTTTCAACAGCGGTAGGCGCAGGCGGGGGGGAGGTGCTGCAGCCCACCCCCGGCGAGCCGGTGCAAACCACTGTGGTGAAGCCCGCTGGCCCCGGCTCGCATCCGGTGTGATCGTGTAGCGCCCCAATTGCAGCGTCATGGCCGGGCTTGTCCCGGCCATCCACGTCTTTGCACCCATCCCAAGTCACGGATGCCCGGACCATGTCCGGGCATGACGAGCGCATCTCCCTCCCTTCAGGGGAGGGTGGCACGCGTCAGCGTGACGGGTGGGGTGTTCGCCGTCAGGCGAGCTCTAGGCTCTAGGCTCCATGCTGCAGGATGCGCTTCGCGCAACACCCCACCCCTACCCCTCCCCTGAAGGGCGGGAGAGCAGGACGAGCGGCCGCGCGGGTGTCCCCCTCTCCCGACCCTCGCTGACGCGAGGGCCACCCTCTCCCTCAGGGGGAGAGGGAGAGCACGCGTGGAGCGACTCGCCCCTTCCTCAACCTTGACAATAAGCCTATGTTGTGCTTGCTTGTTGATGTCCTGTTCTCGTGGGGCGCGCTCATGAGGCGTCGTGGCGGGGAGCGGGATGCGGTGCCGGTCCGGTGCGGGCGACGCAGCCCCTGCTTGGACCACGAGGTCTGGCCCGTTCTCCCGTGACTGGCGGGGGAGCGTCGCGGGGTCCGCTCCTCTGCAGAGGGGAGCCGTGCCGGGGAGCACCTGTAAGGGCAGGTCCGTGCCTGACCCGGAGCACCCCGCCCGATCGCGCGCACCGCACGAGCGGGAGACGCTGGGCTCTGCTGCGGCAGGCCCATGTTACCCACTCCTTGCCGGCCCCTGCCGAGGGGCAGGCCCAACCGTCTCCCGCTTTCGCCCCACAGG
>JAESFT010000091.1_pt1 | contig 138427 bp, 127 predicted proteins | sample 9269451 | NCBI WGS metagenome assembly JAESFT01 (sample SAMN14502557, study PRJNA617106) | algae metagenome | isolation source: Scytonema hyalinum WJT4-NPBG1 and co-occurring heterotrophs from well... | place: USA: Mojave Desert, Joshua Tree National Park, California | collected 2006-05-25 | reverse complement strand
CCATGCGGCTGCAAGCGCCATGGGTGAACGGTCTTTCCGAAGGTCTCCTGCCCGAGGATGTTGAGGCGACCCGTAGACTCATATCCACTTTGCGGCACAAACTAGAAGAAGGTGGCGCTGCCGATCCATAGAAAATGTCGTCCTGGTGTCTTGTGCCGTAGCATCCTTCATAAGCAGACCCCAAAGGAACCTCCGCTTCGAGCGATGCGAAGTACCGGCTATGTCTCAGAAAGGGGTGGGAAGGTAACCGTCCGCTGTTAGGCGACAACACCAGAAAGCTGTCAGGCTTCGCTAGCTAGCCATCCTGCGTGACACATCCTCCTTAAGGACGGCGATAACCCTCTTCCATGATCCGCCGCAGTGCTGGCATCGACGCTTCCTCGACGGCACCGGTGCCCTTGATCCAGGCGACCGAGTTCGCTGCCAAGAACAGGTCATACCCTTTCACCCAGGCATGAACATGCCCGGACTCTTGGGCCGAAGCGACGAACTGTTCGGTTATACGGATCAGGTGTTCGCAAGGCAGTGTAAGCGGATTGTTCGGCTCACGCTGGCGGGCAGCCAGCATCAGCGGTTCGGGAAGACCATTATAGGCACCGAAATAATCCTCAAGCGCCCTAAGCCACTGCTGCAGAGCCTCACCGGGATTTCCAACTAAAACGATCTCGGCTTCGCGCTTCGTCAACTCCTCTGAACGTGATTGCAGAAGGGCTGCCAAGAGCGCCTCGCGCGTAGGGAAATGCCGGTAGAGCGTTGCCGGTCCAACGCCAGCCTCCTTGGCCACCGCTTCGAGCGAGGTCCCCACGCCATGAGCAAGGAAGTGGCGCTGCGCCGCATCGAGGATGCTGGCGCGATTGCGGACCACATCAACACGCTCTTTCTTGCTGTCGACTTGAGCAGCAGGCGCTGCATCTTCCTTACGGCGAGCGATCGAGCTTGACAAAACGGATGCTCCATCCATATTACGTGCAATACGGATGCACCATACGTTTTGATGCAGGCCATGTAAAGGAGCTGCCATGCAGCACGATCAATCCCGGTTTGACGCTGTGTCTGCTGCTCGCCTGCAGGGGCTCTCAACAGGTGAGTCACTCTTGGCAAACGTTTCCGAGGCGGGTGTAGTGCCTGACCCCACCGGCATCAGTGCCAGAGCATTTCGCGACGCTCTCGGCCATTATGCATCCGGCATCACCGTCATCACCAGCATCGATCAGCAGGGCCCGATCGGCTTTACCTGCCAGTCGTTCTACAGCGTTTCTGCCGAGCCGCCGCTGATCTCCTTCAGCGTGCAGAAAACCTCGACGACATATCCCCGCATACGGGTCACCGGATCGTTCGCCGTCAATGTGCTGACGCGTGACCAGCAGCGCGTATCGAACCAGTTTGCGCGTTCGGGCACCGACAAATGGGCTGGCATCGGCTGGAGCCCGACGGAGGCAGGCAACCCTGTGATCGATCAGACCTTGATGTGGCTCGATTGCCGGATCTGGGCCGAGCACGACGCCGGCGATCATGTGATCGTCCTCGGCAAGGTTGAGGAAATGAGGCTGCCCGACACTCGGTCAGAGGACCCGCTCCTCTACTTCAAGGGCCGCTACCGTCAGTTGAGCGCGGAATAGCTTCCTGGCGTCTCCCCGATATTCAAAGCAGTAGATTCATACAATGACCTCCAAGCAGATGATCCTGGGCTCGCTCCTGGGGAACAACTTCGGCGTGCATGCCGCCACCTGGCGAATGCCCCACGTTGACCCAGGCGCTTGGACCAGCATAGAGGCCACCGTCAAACAGGCGCGGGCGGCAGAGCGCGGCGGACTGCAGTTCATCTTCCTGCCAGATCGTGTTTTCCTCCACGGCGACATGGCAGTGTCGCCCCCACAGTTCAACATCGACCCGATCATTACTTTATCGGCGGTCGCACAAGCGACGAACCGGATAGGGCTAGTCGGCACGGCGTCCACCTCCTTCACCGAGCCTTACCTGCTGGCCCGCCAGCTCAAGGCGCTTGATGTATTCAGCCATGGCCGGGTCGGATGGAACGCGGTGCCGAGCTATGAACCCGAGGCCTTTGCCAATTTCGGCAAGGAGATGCCGCAGCGGGAGAACAAGTACGAGCGCCTGCATGAAGTGGTGCAGATCGTGCAATCGCTTTGGGGAAGCTGGGGCTATGAGGCCGGGCAGCCCAACCAGACAGGCATGTTCGCTAATCCCACCCATATCCAGCCGGTCAACCTTCGGGGCGCTCATGTGGGCACGCGTGGTCCGCTAGCGGTTCCGCCATCCGAGCAGGGTCAGCCGGTCGTCGTCATGCCCGCCAGTAGCGGCTACGGCCTCCAAGCGGCAGGCATGTATGCCAATCTCGTCATCGGTATGCCGTCCAGCATCGAGGAAGGCCGTGCCCTGCGCGAGACCATACGGCAAGCTGCAACGTTGGCCGGGCGTGACCCCGACGAGATAAAGCTGCTCGCCTTCGTCGGCTACACGGTTGGCGATACTGTGCGCGAGGCCCTCGATAAGCGCCGGGCTTTGGACGATCGGATGGATCTGCATGGTCTCCTGTCGCGGCTCGCCGCCTATCTTGGCCTGCGTGAAGTCCGGAGCAAACCCGACGAGCCTTTCACGCAGGTGCAGCTCGCCGCAATGCGCGGGCACCCCCAAGACCCGCGCTCGGTCCGTGCCGTCGAACTTGCGAAGGCGGGCTGGTCACCGCGCGATATCCTCGCTCATGCCGTCTTTGACTCGTTCCCCTCCGTAGTTGGCACCGCAGATCAGGCAGCAGATCACCTCCAGCACTGGTTCGAAGCAGGCGCAGCGGACGGCTTCATGGTCAATTTTGACGACTACTCCACTGGCATCGACGCTTTTGTCGACAAGGTTGTCCCCATCCTGCGTGCCCGCAACATCTTCCCCGATGATTACACGGGGACAACGCTGCGCGATCATCTAGGGCTGCCGGCGCAGTATGGCCTCGATCCCCGTATCGGGATGGCCACACCCTAAAACCTATCCGGCCCAGTCAAGTGGGCCACAGATGGTCTGCCTCTCATACAATCCACCGGGGCCTGAGCTATTGCGCCGGGCGGTATAGAAGGAACTGAACAATGTCCGCCAAACAAATGCTTATCGGGCTCCTTTTCGGGAACGGGTATGGCGCCCAATACGGCGCCTGGCGGTGGCCCGGCGTCGATCCCAAGGGTTGGACCGACATGGACCTCATGGTGCGCTACGCCCAGATGGCCGAACGGGGCAAATTTCAGTTCCTGTTCATGCCCGATTTCCAATCCATGCGGGGCGATATCAGTGCAGACGCGCAGCAGTTGACCATGGAGCCGATGCTGACGCTTGCTGCGGTGGCGCAGGGAACGGAGCGCATCGGTCTGGTCGCCACAGGATCGACGACCTTCAACGAACCCTTCAACCTCGCCCGCCAGTTCAAGACGCTGGACGTAATGAGTCATGGACGCGCCGGCTGGAACGCGGTGCCGACGAGCGATATGAATATCGCCGCCAATTATGGGCGGGAACTGCCGCCGCGCGCTGAAAAATATGAACGCCTGCATGAAGTTGTCCAAATCGTGCAAGCCCTTTGGGCCAGTTGGGGCAAGGACGCCTGGGTGCACGACCAGAAGTCCGGGCGCTTCGCCGACCCATCCAAGGTAAAGCGGGTCAATTTGAAAGGGCGACATGTGGGTTCTGCCGGACCACTGGTGCTGCCTCCCTCCGAACAAGGGCAGCCGGTCTTGTTCCAGGCCGGTGGTGGCGACGAGGGTATGGTCGTGGCTGCCCGGTACGCCAGCGGTGTTGTGGGCGTGGTCTTCTCCATCGAAGAAGCACGCGAGCAGCGGATGGCCCTGCGCGCCGCCGCTGAAAGCGTTGGTCGCGATCCGGACGAAATCAAGTTCTTTGCCGGCGTCATGACGAGCTTGGCTTCGGATAGACGCGCCGCGCTCGACCGCCGGATCGCCATGAGCCGGGATGCGTTGGTACAGCGTGTCGGCTATCTCGGCCAGATGCTGAACCTTCCGCTCAGCCCTTCACAGTTGGATGCCCCGCTCAGCGCAGAGCAGCTCGCGGCGGCCCGTCCATCGCCCTACGACTCCAGGTCAAACCACGCGCTCAAGATCGCACGCGAAGGCTGGTCGCTGCTGGATGTGCTAGCCCATGGCGTCATCGATTACCATCCTACGATTGTCGGCCCACCGAGCGAACTCGCCGATCATATGCAAGAATGGTTCGACGCGGGCGCTGCGGACGGTTTCTGGATTAACCCCGACGTTTATGAAGACGGGCTAGCCCCGATCGTGGACGAAGTTGTGCCCATCCTACAGGAACGAGGCCTCTTTCACCGCGATTACGAAGGTAAGACCCTGCGCGATCACCTTGGCGCTCCAGCTCAGTACGGAATTGACCCACGTCTGCAATAAATAGGCCTCGGCGAGCTGGTCTGATCCCTACCTTTTAGCGAGCTGTGAGGCGGCAAGTTGATGAGGTCTTGCCTTGCCAGATGAGGTGCAACTGATGGCCAACCGATGTCCGTACTTGAGCACGAATTGAGGAGGCGTGAAGGACAGGAATGGGGTCGTCTGCTGACCGCGGATTCTTGGGGGCGGCGAGCGGACTCTCAGTTTCCCAAGGGAAACCCGTGCAGTAGCGGCACCAGCCCAGACGTTAGGACCAGTCAAATTGGATGTGCCTGCCAAACAGTCGCCCTCATTGAACAGGTTGTGCGCTGTCTGGAAACATTTACTTGGCGTTGGCGTTAAAGCGCAACAATACGAGGTCGGCCGTGACAAAACAAGACGATCATGAGTTGCACGGGGACGCCCCACGAGCCGCTATTTCTTCAGTTCTTCCGGACAGAAAGGAGCTTGCCGCGATAGCTTTTGAACGTACGCGCATGCCCATGGTTATCACCGACGCTCGTCAGCCGGACTACCCCATCGTCTTGGCCAACGACGCCTTCCTGAACCTCACGGGGTACAGTGCAAGTGAGGTCCTCGGACGTAACTGTCGTTTCTTGCAGGGGGATGGGACGTCCCCGGCAGCCGTTGCGGAGATTAGATCGGGGCTCAAAGCGGATCGAGATGTTTCGGTTGAACTTCTGAACTACCGGAAGGACGGCACTCCGTTTTGGAACCGACTCCACCTCACCCCTGTGCACGACGATGCCGGTCAGCTCATCTACCATTTTGGATCGCAGATCGACGAGACCAAGTACCGGCAGGTGCAAGCTCTTGAAGCCTCTGAGCACCGCCTCCTGATGGAAGTGGACCATCGGACCAAGAATGTTCTTGCCCTCGTTGACAGCATTGTCCGGCTAAGCCGAGCGGATGATCCCCATCGGTACGCAGCTGCAATTCAGCACCGCGTCCAATCGCTTGCACGCACTCATGGCTTGCTCTCGCAACGCAATTGGCAGTCAGTACGGCTCGATGAGATCCTCAAGACCCAGTTGGAGGTATTTGGCCAACAGCAGGTGAGTCTCAGCGGTCCCGTGGTAGAGCTTCCTGCTGAAGCAGTGCAGCCAATCGGCTTGGTGGTTCATGAGTTAGCCGTTAACGCCGCCCAGCACGGTGCACTGTCCAGCCCCAGCGGCCAAGTACATGTCGAGTGGGCGCAGGTTCCTGAAAGTCGAGAGCTTTCGATCAGGTGGGTTGAGAATGGCGGACCTCCAGCACCTCAACCTGAGCAGAATGGTTTTGGACTCGTCATGTCAGAAGGAATTGTCCGACTGCAGCTGCAGGGGAACCTAGAACGCCAGTGGCTCCCGAACGGGTTGGTGACAGAGATCCGCGTTCCTGATCCGCAGCATGTTTGAGGATTAGAGTCGCGCTACAAGGGGTCAGAGTTTCTGCAAAAGTTTCGCCGACTACAGCAGCGGTTCAGATGCTGCAGCGGTGCACTTAATCTACTCAACCGGACAAGTAGGACCCTTGCAACAGAGAAGCTGCGACAAAGAACGGCAGCTTCTCGCTAGCCGCACGTTCGATTTGAAGGGCCGAAATGGGGTCGGAACTGCCCACCATTTTCGGGTCAGGAAGTTCCCAATAACGAACCTGTTTTGTCCTGTTTTATCGATCTTAGCTAGGTGTGCAGGCGACGTTGAACCTGTCATCCACGGGGATGCCGAGAGCAGTCGCCAAGGCGTTGGTGCGACTCGCCAGAGCGATGACTGCGAGAAGTTCACTATGCATCTGCGGGGTTAGTCCCTTCGCCTTGGCGGCGGCGGTATGAGAATGAACGCAGTAGTTGCAGCCGTGACTTGTCGAGACAGCGATGTAGATCAGTTCCTTCACCAGCGGGTCGAGCGCACCTGCGCTCATGACCTGTTGTGCTTGCTCCCAAACATTGCGGAGTTGATCAGTGTCATGGCCGAGCGCGCGCCAGAAGTTGTTAACGTAATCGGTGCCACGACGCGCACGGATGTCATTGAAGACGGCGAGCGCTTCCGCGCTCGCTTCCTTATCGCTTAAGAGCGGAACAACTGACATCAGAGTAGTGCCAAAACGCGGGCCGGACCACCGGTGCCGCGACGGTGGGTGGGCGCACCAACCACAATAGTCGCTCCCTTCACTGGCAGCTCTTCAAGGTTCTTGAGCCCCTCAATGCCATAACGACCTGCCGGCAGCCATGAATTGTGCACCGCAAAATCAGCCGAGTTTCCGGGATCAAGCGAGAGCGTGTCCACACCAATGGCAACTGCATCGAGTTCCAAGAGCAGGTCCGTCGCTGATTTCCCGAAGCCGGGAAAAGCAAAGTTGCCCTCCGGGTCGTTCCGAAACGATGGATCCTTAACTTTGTTAGCCCAACCGGAACGTAGAGCCACCACAGCACCGGCGGGGAGGTCACCATTGGCACTGATCCAGCCTTCGATGTCAGCTGCCTCTATGGTGGCGTTAGCATCTTCCAAAGCGCGATCAGAAATGTCGACAATCACGAGTGGTGCCACCAGCTTTTGCGGATCAAGTTGATCCACGCTGGCCCCATCTTCACTGAAGTGGAAGGGCGCATCGATATGGGTACCGGTGTGCTCAAAAATCGTCAGCTTGTGCAATTGGTAGCCGCTCTCTTCAAACTCGACGGCCCATTCGTATTGGATGCCCGGTTCCCCATCGAAGGTCGGGAATTCGGCATCATATGTATGCGTTAGGTCGATAACCCGGCTAGGAGCCTGAGCCAGGGCGGACTGCGACATGATCCCCGAGGCAGCGGCAGCAGCCCCAGCAAGTGCAGCTCCTTTGAACAGCGAACGTCTCGACAGCATCGACTGCCTAACGCCTTCAATTACACATTGATTGCACAAGTTGGGGTCCCCTTGGTTCAACAGAACAAGCTACGCCTCAGATGCTATGGGGTTAGCAAGCTTCATAGCAAGGCAGGTTGTCATGGCCGAGCTAGCCCACAAGGAAGAGATTTCCACGCAACTCGCTTATTCGACAAAACTTGCGAGCTTCTTCAGAGCCAATGCATAGGAATGGGCATGCACAGAGCCACGGACCAGCAGGTACCCGCAAACCTCCCGGCCAGTTGCGTCATCGGCATTGAGAGTTTCATAAACGCGCAGCTTGTGAAGACGGGCACCGCACTCGAGATGGAAGTTGTGCAGCAGGTCAAAGATGACATTGCCGGTCGTGGTGATGAAATCATTGTTCCAGCTGACACCGTTTGCGTTCACTGGTGTTGCGCCACCACCATTGGACAGGAACGCTGAAGCGAGCCGAATATCCTGCATGGCTTCAAAAGGCGACTTGGTGATGTCACCACCATCGCCCTTATCGCCACCACGTTTTTCCGGACCATTGTTGAGCATGGCGACGCCATTGCTGACCAGCTCCACATGGGCCAGTTCTTCTGCGGTGATCGACGCTACCAGGCTGTAGAACGGGGCGCAGCTTATCCTTGCTGCGGAAGTTGAAGCTCTGGAACATGTAGTTCCCAAGCGTCGACATTTCCCCTTACTTGCCGCCGAGCAGTTCCTGCAGTGCAGCGGCAGCGTTGGGGTCCTGCTTCTTGGGCGGCGGCAGCTCCGTGATCAAACGGTCAACGCGCATGAACATAGTGGCACTCCTTTGTTGGGCCGGAGCCCCAACGGTGGAGGTTCGTGGACGTTCCTCAGCAAGTGGATGGGCAAGAACGATCGAGATCGAGGTGTCTGCTTACCGTGGCGGATGACCGCCAGAGGAACGTCAGAATTGGGGTCGATATGCGCTGCGCCTTCTTCCTATCTTCTCTCTAAGCGGCAACGCTCGGGTTCATGTTAGCCGCGTAAAGTGCGAGCCTGACTTAAAGCGAACGCACCTTTGCCGGTGAACGGCCGGGTCGATGAACATCCGATCGGGTTACCCCATCCCCTCTGCCCGCCCTATACTGTTGGCTCACCCGCCACCGGCATGATCACCGCCATGGCCAACGCAAAGCTTGTCTGGCTTGGAAAAAAATAGATCAGCCAATGCGCCAAGACGCCAGCCAGAGCCGTGAGCAGCATCAGAAGCCGCTGGTCTGAAGCTTGTCGGATACATAACCAAACCCCAGTGACACGAAGGTCTCGCGCACGGCGCCTACCGCTAGGACGGCCGCGAAAAGCGCGGCGACATGGCAAGCGCGTCCACATGGCAAGTGCGTCCACATGGTCGCGGCATAGGTCACGCCCGAAAAAAGAACATGTTCGTTCAAAGCAGCGCCGTCACCGGCAGCCGCGGTCTTGCGTCCATCGTCTCCTCCCCAAGAGCGGCAAGACCCATCGCGGCGGTGCGCCGCCGGCCCTTTAATCGTTTGGGAAAAGTTCTTAAGCCTTATCGGCCTCGCCCGCCTCGGCAATGCCCTGCGCCAGCGCCGCGATTTCGCCGGCATGCTTTTCTGTCGCCGCGCCTATATTGTCCATCCAGCTCCCGAACCGTCCGAGCAGGGGAACGAAAACAGCCAGCTCCGCCCTGTCCCAGGCGCCGAGGAAGTCGGCCATAATGAGATATTTATAGGCGCGTACGGCATCGACCACCGCCTGGCCGCGCTCGGTCAGCTCAATGATAGTACGCCGCGCATCGGCCTGGCTCGCCGCCCGGCGGGCGAATCCCTGCTCCACCATCTCGCTCACCAGCCGGCTCGCCCGCGAAGGATCGATATTAAGCCGTTCGGCCACCGTGCCCACCATGGTTTCGCCCTCGCCGGCATCGGAAGCAGGGCCCTCTATGCCGAAAAGCACGTCGAGCTGCGCCAAATCGATCCTGACATCGAGATCGGCCAGCGCCTTGTTGCCCAACTCGCGCTTGTTGGCCCGACGGCGCCAGTTCTGCATCACGCTGTCGATTTCCATGATTGCTGCGGCAATCTCTTGGTCGAGTCCCGCGTCACGCAGCAGGCTGTCGAATTTGGTTTTGGTACTCTGAGACATGGCAGGCCCGCGGTTTTGCATGCTTCCGACATATACATGCCCTTGACACGTAATTGCCATGCGCACATGTATGCTGTCACAATGTATTTCGCAAGGGCCGACGCCGGACGCCGACCCCCTGTCCGGAGGATTGCCCTAATGTCCCAGCCCGTTCAACCCGCGCAGGAGCCGAAGAACCCCTCCGTCCGGCTCGTCATCGGCGCCGTCGCCGTCGTCCTGCTCCTCGCCTCGCTCGGTCAGACTATCGTCTCGACCGCGCTCCCCACCATTGTCGGCCAGCTCGGCGGGCTCGATCACCTCACCTGGGTCGTTATCGCCTATCTTCTGAGCTCCACCGTCGTCGCCCCTATCTATGGCAAGCTGGGCGACCTTTACGGCCGCAAGATCGTGCTCCAGGCCGCCATCGTCATCTTCCTTGTCGGCGCCGTCCTTTCGGCCCTTGCGACCAACATGACCTTTCTCATCATTGCTCGCGCCATCCAGGGCCTCGGCGGCGGCGGCCTCATGGTCGTGGCCATGACGGTGGTTGCCGATATCATTCCTCCGCGCCAGCGCGGCAAGGTGCAGGGCATCTTCAGCGCCGTCTTCGGCGTCGCCACGGTCGTCGGCCCGCTGCTCGGCGGCTTCATCGTTGAGCACATCTCCTGGCAGTGGATATTCCTCATCAACCTGCCGCTCGGCGTCATAGCGCTCATCGTCATCGCCGCAGCCCTCAAGCCGCGCCCCGATCGTGTCTCGCACAGCATTGACTATCTCGGCTTCGTCCTGCTCTCAGGCGGGCTCACCGCCTTCGTGCTCGCCACCTCTTTGGGCGGCAACACCTTCCCCTGGGTGTCCGTCGAAATCGTCGGCCTCATCGTCTTCGCCATTGTGGCGCTCGGCGCCTTCCTCTGGGTCGAATCCCGCGCTGCCGAACCGGTCCTGCCGCTCGCGCTTTTTGCCAACAATACCTTTGCCGTCACCAGTGCCGTGGGCTTCCTCGTCGGCATGGCCATGTTTGGCTCCATTACCTTCCTGCCCATGTATCTGCAGCTCGCTAAGGGCATTTCGCCCACCGATTCCGCCCTGCAACTCGTCCCCATGATGGTCGGCCTGATCGGCGCCTCAATGGTCTCGGGCTTCATCATGACGCGCACCGGCCGCTACCGCATCCTGCCCCAGATATCGACCCTGGTGCTCATCGTCGGCCTCATCCTCCTGGCCACCATGCAGCTCGCAACGCCCTCCTGGCTCGTCGCCATCTATATGTTCCTCGTCGGCGCCGGCATCGGCCCGGTCAACAGCGTCAGCGTCACCGCTACGCAGAATGCCGTGCCGCGTGAAGTCGTCGGCGCCGCCACTGCCGGCACCACGCTCTTCCGCCAGATTGGCGGCTCCATCGGCGTCTCGGTTTTCGGCGCCATCTTCTCGAGCGGCCTCGCCTCGCGTCTAGGCGATGCCATCCCCGAAGGCAGCGGCACCGGTGCCTTCAGCGCTCAGGCGGTTGCCGCCTTACCTGAGCCGGTCCGCAACATGATGCTCGAAGCATTCGCCTCCTCGCTCCACCCAGTCTTCTTCACCGCCGCCGGTGCCGCCGTCCTCGCCTTCGGGCTTACCTTCCTCCTTGAAGAGCGACCGCTGGCCAATAGCCTGCGTAAGGAGTCGGAAGCCGAAATCGACGCCGGAGAGGAGGCTGCGGCCTCTGTCGCCGGCGCCCCGGCCGGCGCCGTTCGCTAAAATACAAGTCTCGGAGCTTCGGCTCCGGATTTCCCTTTTGGAACAATCGCCGAAAAAGGCTTCCGTCGTAAATTGACGTCCGCTTCTAGTGACAGGCTTCAGTGAGCTAAATGGCTTGAATGGGGTTGAATTCGGACCGACCTTCCCGTGTTGGCGGCCTATGGTATCTTCGCCAAAGGTCTCTCGGACTTCACCATGCTCTCGACCGCATTCCTAACGACGCGGTCCAGGTCGATCCAGTCTGCGGGATCTACTGCATTAAAGTCAAAGCGATAAACAAGGTTGAGCCCGTCTTCAGTCTGATGGCTAACCCGGCATTTTGTGCTCCTGAATGACGGATGGCACCCGATATATATAGGGACCGGGTACTTATTCTCGTCCTGAAAGATGTAATCGCCCACACCGTCTTTCCCGCTGCTCGTTTGGACAAATCCATTCGGGAGCGGTAACTCCTCATTTTTCTGACCGCGGGCAATCTTCTCCATCGATGAGTATTGAACCTTCGGAGCTACGTCGGAAAACCTAAGGGTCAGGCTTGATACCGCTAACCCTTCAAAAAGCGCGGCACTTCCCTCGTGGTCCTTTGGAAATCTGAAGTCGGCAAACTCAGCGAGCATAGGCTCAGGTTCACATGCAAACAAAGGGCTACGTTTCCGTGCTTTCGCTCCCACACCGGAAATGTGGACCGGCGATCCCGTAGGTATGTCCAGCCTCAAGCGTGGAACACTGACGTGATCCACTAAGTCCAGAGTGATGGCGTCTCCATAATGCTCCCTAGCGTCATCTTCCTGATTACAGTTTGCTTGCTCCTGCGCCTTCGCGGGCACAGCTGCGATTAACGAAGTTGGCAGCACGCATGCCAAGCCGAGACAAGCGGTTGCAAGCCGATTTTGGGTTTTGCGTTCCGAACGTGGCATCTCCAACCTCCTTGAGGTGGCAACGTGGGTTGTTTAGCACACCGTCGCTGTTCAATGTCCGGTTTTGGAATTCCCCCATCGTCTTGGAACGGCTGGAATGGGGTCGGAAACGGCCATATAAAAACGCCCCTCGCAACACATCGGGTCGCGGTGTCGCAGGATTTTCTTCGTCAACACGTCGCCCATTATTCCAGAATAGAGGCACTGGTCCAAATCTGACTTGTGCTGCTCAAGGACGGATCGCGGCTATAGCAACAGCCCGATGCCGGCGGCGAGATACGTCCGTCTTGATCTCCCGTTCGCACCCTGGTCCGGGGGAAGTAGGTTCTCATAGCTGTTTTCGGTTTCGCGTGTTGCCATTTGCGACAAACGCTATGCATTAGATACTTCGGAACAGATAAACCTAGAGACCAAAAGCCGGGCGAAAACCTTTGCCAACTGCCCGGTGAACGCTGCGGTCGCGCGCGGGCCAAGGCGAATCATGAAAGCTACTGTATTCGCGGCACCTGGACTCTAATTGGCAAGATACAGCCCATGCGTTCTCAACCACTGACCAGGGGAAGCGGCGCACCCTCCTCCGGAATGAACATCGCCTACCTAGTGATCGACTTTTGGAACGACTACTCGTTCGTGACAATGTTCCGCGTCTACTTGTTCGACGATCAAGGCTTCCGGCACGATTTGGGCGACGTGAAAATCGGATTCTAAGGCCAGACCACCGAAATCGCGAAATATTCCGCGTTCGACAATGGCTTCGATGAACTACCCGCAACTTACTTCTCGGTAGGACCGGACCTGGATTACTACTTAAAGCTCTCGAGGGATGTACCGGCCGAAACCCGGCTTGCCTATCTCGCCGCCATTCGCGATGTCGCCAGCGACCAGACTGCCCTCTACACGGCAATGGACGAGCGGGTCTTTCAGACTTCGCTCTTGCGGTCGCTGAACCTCGTCACCATACGGTGCCCAAAGCTTCGTGGATGAAGTGGATAACTTGCGGGCGCATGATGCCCGCGTTGTTAAGGAGAGAACGACAAAGCCAGCTGGCGGATTACCCCGCTTATTCAGGACCTGGTGAGCGTTCAAGGATCTGATTGATGGCTAGCACTAAGGCACCTTGCAGGGTGGCAATGCAACGAAAGCATCACCGTTAGCCACGTGAATGGCCAAAGCGCAGTGCTGGTTAGGGCTAAGGATGCGAGTAAGCTAATCTGCAGGTTTTTTATTCCTGCAGATCGCTCAGCAAGGGATCACCAATTGTCCGCCAAAGTCAAAGCGTTAGGCGGACCTCGAGGAGAGACGTGTTACTATGTGCGTCTTCAGGGCGCAGCGGCTGAGTAAGCATCGTACAGGTCGTGAACATGATAAAGATAACCACAGCTGGCCATCTGCCCCCCACTTTCGTTGTACAAGGCGGCGCCGGCAAATTGGCCGCCATACTCCAAGCGTGCTATTTCGGTGATCATGGTGGCCTGAAGAGCCGCATCGTAGCTGGGGCCTGCGTGATCAGCGAGCGCCTGTTCAAGATCAGCTCGCAACGCCGCAACATCCAAGCCAATCACCTGGGTTATGTTCTGGTAAGCCGGTGGTAGGGCTGCTCCAGCATTGGCAAGGTTAAGGCGGCTGACCTCAAGATAAGCCTGTGCTCGGATCACGCAGCCCAGTGCTTGACCAAGTGTGAACGTGCTGGTGCTGATTGTTGCCGGGAGGCGGCTCTGGGCAGTGCCAATTGGCATGAGTGCCTGAGCGGCCACGAAAAATTGCAGGGGCCAGATATGCTGTTGGGTTGGTCATACGAGGTCCTTGTAGCGTGACGCAGCGGCCAGTAGCTCACTGAGCGTTGGTGCAGATGACGATGATGATGATCAAGTCGCTGGTCGGGAAGTGACCACTAGAGACTTACTGCCACGGCTAGTTGGCAGTGGACCTGCTGAAAGCTCGATTTCACCTGCTACAAGATGAAAGTCCGTGTAGCGACGGTGGAGTGCGCTCCCGAGGCTTGCTTCACCGATTTCGATCAACGTGGCGAAGCACTCTTCAAGGGTGCAGTTGACGAAGCTCACTACGCCAGTCTGTCCCAGGTCCAGGTAATCGGCATAGGCGTTGGCGGTGTTCTGAACCAGGTGATTGTCGCTGGGCCCGACCAACATGAACCAGCCGACATCATAGAGTTCGGCATCGAGCATACTCTGAGCGAGGCAATGCTCTCTAAACAGTTGCTGAAAGGGGGCCCTGGAAACTTCGACGGCATCGGTATCATGAAAGAGATGAGCCTCGTTCGCGATGGTGAAGTGCCGAGGGTTGATCAAGGTCGGCGCGGGCTCGAGCATGGTCTCAGAATACTTGACCTCAACGGCGATGAACCCGCGTTGACCTATGAGCGTCCTCCCCCTGATGATCACATCAAAGGCCGTGTAGTCCCCCGTGAAGCGCTGGTGGCCGCGGCTGGGGGAATGCTCGAACCTGATATCTTCGACTTCAGCGAGTGTGCCGGGGAGCAGTGCTGCGACGAAGCGGGTTGCTAGGTCTAGATCCAGCTTCAAAGCTGCGAAGAGATTGAAGGTGAGGGGCATTGACGAAAGCAGGTTCGTTGTGAGGCGGTCAACGTCGAAAAGGGCCCCCATCTCGCGAAACACCAGAGCCCTCCGTACGACCGCGACGATGGCCGGCGACATGAAGTTTGCGCCGGTGGCGGCGATCGCGTTGCTCAGGCGTGAGCCTAGTTTGTGCTTCTTATTGTTACCGTGGATATAGGACCCGATGGGCAGATCTCGGTCCTCACGCCATAGGCTTTGAAGAAGGCGGGCTGCGCTGCGAAAGCGCTGATCGGTGGGGACAAAGACCTTATGTTGTCGAAGGACTGGCTCAGGGACCAAAGGGACGACGTCAAGCGGGGGCAGTAGCGAGTGATCGAAGCCGGGTGCAATCGGGGCGGCGGTAGAGACAAGTTGGTTGCTCATGAATTCTCCTGCGTCGGGTAAGGAGATTCATGGCGCGCTACGATTTGTTGTTGCCCGTTCAGATCGGCAAGCCGGAAGGGGAGGGACACGTTTCTTTGAAGCCACTGACGCCCATCGAAGCCCGGCATTGTTGCCCCGGGCCAGCGCAGCACCAGACTTCTGGGACCTGCGCAGTTCGACCGCTTAAACCCCTTAGCAATTTTTAGGCCCACCTCCCGGCGCAAAGGCCGGGAGAGGAAAGTTTGCAGAAGGAGAAAGTGAGAGGATCCGGATATAGCCGGATCAAGATGAAAGTGAAAAGGGGATGATCGTAAGATGCTCCCGTGTCAACGCAGTTGCAATGGCATTATGTTCCTGCAGTCACAGCGTTTGGCCAAGGGAGTCCCCCTCGGCTTTACGTGCAGCGGATTCAGCAAGAGCCAGAAAAGTTTTCAAGCCCCGCTCTTTTATGGGAAGCGTTCCGTCGACACTGACTTTTCCGGTGGACGGCCAAAAATTTACTTGGCCTGATTTTATCTGGTGGGGACTGGTCCGGCGCAACGGAACATTGATTGCCGTCGCTGCGTCCACTGCTTCCGTCATGGCGGGGCTATCGGTGTCGAGCTTAAGCGGCAAAGCTTTTCTTTTCATCTTAGCGTTCCCACTTGCTTGGCTCAGAACCGTAGGGGGTGTATCCAAGAATGTCTTCCCAGCGTACCACCGGCTCCCCATACATGGAGTAGATAGTCCATTCTCCTTCCTCTGCACGGTCGAATATGTCTCGTTGTGCCTCTGGGTGCAGACGGCTTATTCGCAATACTTCGATATCGCTTTCGAGGGTTGGTAAGTCCATAATTCGACTCCTTCAGCTAAGTTGGGTTGCTGATATGGAGGGTGCCGAGGGAGTGCCACAGCGCTGGTGGCGGCGCGGTTGGCGTTGGACATCTAGCGTTTGGCTGCCTGCCGTTTGCGGAGGCAAAAGATTTTACAACGCAGTGCTTACGCCCAAAAGGCGAGGTGCCAAAAGTGACCTAAGCCCCGGACCTCGTCCGCGCGAAAGCAAAGTCCACAAGCCATTTGTCCTGCAGTTTGTTGCCAAGCCAGACAAGGCAAGTTCACCGCTGCGATAGGGGGAGGTCGATATTGAAACAGGCGTGATCGACCTTACGACTGCCCCGAAATGTGAGCTGCTGCCGGTTTTGCGGACACCGAGTCAAGGTGTTTTTGGAAACTGGAGAGTTTGATGGAGAGGCGCAAGTTCAGCCGGGAGTTCAAGCTCGAGGCTGTCGAGCTGGTCAGGGAAGGGGGCGTTGTGGTGGCGCAGGCGGCCCGTGATCTGGACCTGCATGTGAACATGTTGCGCAAATGGGTGCGCGTTGCCGCTTCCCCACACTGCTCATCGCTGCAGCAGGGCGCCAAGGCGCCCAAATAGCTGAAGGCGCGCTTTTCCTTGCTATCGGTCAGGTGTCAGTCACCGGCAGCAATGTGGCTCGATTCCCGGGCCAACTCCTGCCGCCGGTGACTTAAGGCGCACGTATTAGGCTTACAGCACATGGCTAGCTACCCACGATAGGCGTCGATGATTTCCGAGCCGCTCGCGAACCAGACGCCAGGAGTACCGGCCGCCGCTTCGAGGAACTTGCGGATATATTTAGAGCGAAACGGTTGCCCCGAAACATTGGCCTGCAGGCCCAGCGTCATCACCGATCCATTGCTGTCGGCTAGCAAGCCCTCCAGATGATCGTATATCGCCTGCTCGTATTCCCACGGCGTGTGGCTCTGCGCCTGCACCACTGCCGCGTCGGACGTTTCGACACTATAGGGCAAGGCCGAAAGCCGGCCGGATGGCACGATGAAATCATAGGGCTGGTCGTCATTTCCCCAATCCAGAGTGTAGTCATACCCCGCAGCGGCAAGCAGAGGCAGCGTCCGTGAAGATTCGGCATTGCTAGGCCCCAACCAACCGCGAGGGGCAATTCCGGTCGCAGCTTTGATCGCCGCATAGGACGCCTCAACATAGGCCTTCTCGTCGTCCTTGCTCATAGCCGAAGTGAGGCTCACATTGACCTTCTCGCCGTGGCCAGCAATTTCCCAGTTGCGCTTGAGCACTTCCTCAACAACACGTGGCGACCGCGCGATTAGTGCATCGCTCAGCGGCACTGTCGCCTTGATGCCAAGGCCATCGATAATGCTCATCAGCCGGAACAGCCCGACGCGCGGACCATAATCGCGGTGCGAGAAGCCGATCAGATTGGTCGGATTAGCAACCACATCGCCCGCGTCGACATTGATGACGACTGCAATGGCGACCTTGGCGCCATTGGGCCAGGCCAGTCTGGGCCGATCTGGATAGGCCGAGTATGAAAACAGGCCATGATCCATGCGGGTGGTTGGGTCGACCACCACTTCATTGTAGTTGGACGGAAGCCCGCTCATGCTGCCTGCTCCTTGCTGAACATTGGCGCTGGCACGCGCTTGCCGTGGTAGTTGGCATAGTACCAGTCAGCGATATCTCCGGCGGTGGCCTGCCAGACGCCGGAATGGCCGAGGATATGCTCCAGCGCCTTCCGCAGATACTTGGCGCGAGACGGGGCAGTGACCGCAAAGGGATGGAGGCATATAGCCATCACCCTGGGGGCGGTCTTGCCCTCCTCATAAAGCACCTCGAACTGGTCAGTGATCATCCGGCCAAACGCTTCACCGGTCTGAGCTTGGCCGCCTAGGACCACCCCCGAATTGATCTCGAAACTATAGGGCATGGAAATCAGCTTGCCCGAGCGCACAGCGATGTCGGTCGGCTCGTCGTCGTGAAACATGTCGGCCCAGTACTTGATGCCGGCCTCCGCCAGCAGGTGCGGCGTATTGGGTGTGGTGGTCAGCGCCGGCCCAAGCCAGCCGCTGATCATCTTGCCGGTATGTTTCTTGACCAAGTCGATGACCGTCTGGATCTGCTCGCGTTCCATGCTCTCGTCCATGCCGAAGGCAAAGCGCGTATTGTAGATGCCATGGGACTGGTAGTCCCAGTCGCGCTTGGCCATTGCTCCAGCAATTTGCGGAAAGTGTTCGAACACCGCGGCATTCACCGATGCGGTCGCCTTGATATCAAGGTCGTCGAACATCTCGAACAGCCGCCACAAGGCAACGCGATTACCATAGTCACGTGCCTGGTAGGTCTGGATGTCCGGCGCGGGCCGGCTATAGGGGTTGCGGAACGGATTTCCGGGAGGCAGGAATTCAAGATATTCGACGTTGGGCACGATGAAGACGGCGATCCGCGCATCGCCTGGCATTTTCATTGGCGACCGGTCGGGCATGGCTGAGTATGTGTAGTGGTGTGGATCGGACAGCATTTGACATCCTTGCAATAGATGGGGTGACTAGTCTGGCAGGGTCAGGCGGCCCAGCACGCGCTCGGCCTCAATAGCGGCCTTGATCACCAACAGGTCGGTGCCGGGTGCGCCGGCAAACTGCAGACCTAGCGGCAGGCCGTTGCGGGCAAGTCCGCTAGCGATCGTGGTTGTAGGAAAGCCTGTGAGGCTCCACACCACTTGGAACGAGGCATCGCCGGTTGTTTCAAGACCCAGTGGCGCTGTGTCTGGAGTGGTTGGCATGGCCAGCACATGGACGTCGGCGAACATTGCGTGCATTGCATCCTGCAGCATGCGTTTGGCGCGCAGCGCTTGTAGGTAATACCCGGCTGGCACCAGCGAGAAGGCTTCCGACATGATCCGGTGCCGTTCGGTCATGGTTTCCTTGTGCTCGGCGATGCGCGGAGCATGATAAACGGCCATCTCCGTGCTCATAATCAGATGATGGATGGAGCGATGCGCCGCGAACAGCGCCGGCAGCGGCATGTCCACCAATTCCATACCCGATGCGGAAAGCTTGCCGAGTGCCGCCTCGAAGCTGGCAGCCATATCGGGCGAGCATTTCTCGCTGAAAAAGCCACTCAGCACGCCTACCTTCCACTTACCAGGAGCGGTGATCGGTACCGGCTTGATCTTGGCCAAGGCGGTGAATACCAGTTCCAGATCCTCGGCAGCGCGGGCGATTAGGCCGGGATGATCGAGCGACCAGGCAACCGGCAGCATTCCCTTGCGGGACAGGGCGCCATAGCTCGGCTTAAGGCCGGCCACACCATTATAGGCAGCAGGACGGATATTGGAGCCGCCGGTCTGAGTGCCGATGGCTACGGGGATCATGCGCGCGCCGACGGCAACGCCGGAGCCTGAACTGGAGCCACCCCCAGTATGGGCGTTGTTCCAGGGATTGGTAGATGCTGGAGGTACCCCCATGCCGGCGAATTCCACCGTCGTGCATTTACCCAGGATAATGGCGCCGGCTTTGCGCAAATAGGCGGCGACGCCGGAATCGGGATAGCGCAGAGCGCCATCCATGGTCCGAGAATTGGCCAGCGTCGGCATGTCCTTGGCGTGGAATACATCCTTGATCCCCACGGGCACACCATGCAGTGGCCCACGCGAGGTTCCGGCTTTAAGCTCGGCGCTCATGAGCTTGGCTTCGGCGAGCGCCGTGTCCCGATCAAGATACGCCCAGGCATGCACCTGGTTTTCCTTGGCGTCGATCCGCTCCAGCGCGCCTTGGACGGCGACGACTGGGTCAAGCGTACCGCCCGCAATAGCTGCGGCCATTTCGGTTGTGGTCAGGTCGATCGAGTTCACGCTGCCTCCTCCGGATCGAGTGCATGGTCTTCGCCAAAGATCGGCTCGATATCATCGGGGATATCCAGTGCGCTGACTTCAGCCATAGCGGCAGCGATGGACTGGAGGTGCCCCTCCATCCGAGCGGCGTCTTCCACGCCCCAAGCCAGGACAGCACTGACGCTGAGGTACTGATGAGCCTGTTCGAGACTGATAGGCGGCTTGATACGCATGGGTGCTCCATTCGCGACGGGCGGTATTAACGCCAATCTGACACCCACTGCGGACGGCGCCACTGACCATTTCTCAGCCTTGTCGATGAGCAGATGTAGACAATGCCGCAGCCGCGGCACCTCCGGACCTCACCCACAAAGCGCGCTCCAGTGAGAAAATCTCAGTATCGCGGCTGTGGATTTGTCGTTTGGAATTTGTGTCCAGCCGGTCGAGCATCGACTGGCACAACCAAAGGCATGTTCCCCACCACGAGAGTCTCCCTCTCCAGGGCAGGTCGGAGCGGCCCCATGCAGGAGCGTTTGCATTGACCAAGATCGGCGTCTTCATCCCAATTGGCAGCCGCGGATGGCTGATCTCGACTACCTCGCCGCTGACCTATCCTACCTTTGATCTCAACAAGACCGTGGTGCAGCGCGCCGAACATTACGGGCTCGATTTCGCCCTCGCGATGATCAAGCTGCGTGGCTATAACGGCCCCAGCGAATACTGGCAGCACAATCTGGAAAGCTTCACCCTGATGGCTGGCCTTGCCGCCGTCACCAAGAAGATCCAACTCTTCGCCTCGGTGGCCATGCTCACCATGCCTCCGGCTCTGGTTGCGCGTATGGTCTCCACAATCGACTCGATCGCCCCGGGCCGCATCGGGGTCAACATGGTCACGGGTTGGCAGCCCAAGGAATACCAGCAGATGGGCCTCGAGCTGACGCCCGAGCACTTCGCCCGGCGCTACGACTACGCCACCGAATATGTGCAGATCATGCAGGATCTTTGGACCACCGGCGTTTCCGACCGCAAGGGCGATTTCTTCCAGATGGACGATTGCAAACTCTCGCCCCGTCCCAGCGCACCCATCCAAATTGTCGGCGCCGGTCAATCCCCGGCAGGCATGGCCTTCGTCGCCAAACACGGTAACTACAACTTTGTCGTTGCCGGCGGCCTCAACCAGACCGATGGCTGCCGCGATGTCGCCGGCCGCGTTGCCGAGGCGGCCAAGGAGCATGGTCGCGATACCGGCGCCTTCCAGCTCATCATGGTCATCGCCGACCGCACGGACGAAATGGCCTTCGCCAAGTGGGAACACTACAAGGCCGGCACCGATATCGAGGCACTCGAATGGCAGGCCAGCCAAGCCGGTGCCGATACCAAGGCGAGCGCCAATTCAACGGCTGCCCAGCTCAAGCTTGGCGTGCAAAATCCTGAGCCCACCGGCATGACCAAGATCATCGGCTCCTATGAGAACGTCGCGCGCATGCTCGACGAAATCGCAGCGGTGCCGGGCATCAAGGGGCTGATGCTGACCTTTGATGATTTCGTCGTCGGCATGGAGCAGTTCGGCGAACATATCCAGCCGCTGATGAAATCGCGCAATGCTGCCCTTCGAGGCGAGCAGGTCGCGGCCTGATGTCTCGCGGACGCCCGACAAGGCGTCCGTATTCCCTCATTGACGGAGCAGTTTCATGGTCAAGATCGGCGTCTTCATTCCCATCGGAAGCCGTGGCTGGATCATGTCCACCACCTCGCCGCGCACCTATCCGACCTTTGATCTGAACAAGACCATCGTGCAGCGCGCCGAGCATTACGGCATGGATTTTGTGCTCTCCATGGTCAAGCTGCGCGGCTATGACGGCCCCTCCGAGTTCTGGCAGCACAATCTCGAACCCTTCACCATGATGGCTGGCATCGCCGCCGTCACCAGCAAGATCAAAATGTATGCCTCGATCGCGCTGCTCACGATGCCGCCGGCGCTGACCGCCCGCATGGTTTCGACCATAGACTCGATCGCGCCCGGCCGTTTCGGGGTGAACATCGTCACTGGCTGGCAGCCCAAGGAATACCAGCAGATGGGGCTGTGGCCGGGCGAGTCCCATTTCGCTCAGCGCTGCGACTATGCCACAGAATATGTGCAGGTGATGAAGGAGCTGTGGGAGACCGGCGTCTCCAACTTCCAGGGCAAGTTCTTCCAGATGGACGACTGCAAGCTCTCGCCCCGACCCTCGAGCCATATCGACATCGTGGCAGCGGGCACTTCGGATCGCGGCATGCAGTTCGTCGCCGAACACTGCGACTACAATTTCGTGTCCTCCGGCCGCGGCATCAACGAGCCCGACAAGGCTGGCGTCAACGTCGCCCGCCTCGCCAAGGTGGCCGAGAGCAGCGGCCGCAAGGTGCAGGCATATACCGGCGCCATGATCATTGCCGACCGCACCGACGAATTGGCCTTCGCCAAGTGGGAACACTACAAAAAGGGTACCGATCACGAGGCGATTGCCTGGGCGCATTCGCAATCGTCCCAGGACAGCAAGGCGCCGGCCAATTCTACCGCCGGTGGCATGGCGGCCCGCACGCTCGAACAGATGCGCAATCCGGCTGCCGCCCAGCCCAATAACGGCCTGCGCCTAATCGGCTCCTACGAGAATGTCGCGCGCATGCTCGACATCATGGCGGAAACGCCGGGCTTGGGCGGCATCATGCTGACCTTCGACGACTTTATCACCGGCATCGAACACTTTGGGCAATACATCCAGCCCCGCATGCGTAGCCGCACCAATCTTTCCGCCGCCAACCAGAACGCGGCCTGATCCAATTTAAGGAGTACCAGCCATGGTCAAAATGGGCGTATTCATCCCAATCGGCAGCCGCGGTTGGCTAATTTCCACCACCGCGCCGGAAACGTACCCGACTTTCGATCTCAACAAGACCATCGTGCAGCGCGCGGAGCATTACGGGCTCGATTTCGCCCTGGCGATGATCAAGCTGCGCGGCTTCAACGGTCCCAGCGAATATTGGCAGCACAATCTCGAGGCCTTCACCCTGATGGCCGGCATCGCCGCCGTCACCAGCAAGATCAAGCTCTATGCCTCGATTGCCCTGCTAACCCTGCCGCCGGCTCTGGCGGCCCGCATGGCCTCGACCATCGACTCGATTGCACCCGGCCGTTTCGGGGTTAATATCGTCACCGGTTGGCAGCCCAAGGAATACCAGCAGATGGGCCTCTGGCCCGGCGAAGCGCATTTCGAGCGGCGCTACGAATATGCCTCGGAATATGTGCAGGTGATGAAGGATCTCTGGGAGACCGGCACCTCCAATTTCCAGGGCGACTACTTCAAGATGGACGACTGCAAGCTCAGCCCCCGTCCCTCCAGCAAGATCGAGATCGTGGCCGCCGGCGCTAGCAACCGCGGCATGGAATTCGTCGGCCAGCACTGCGACTACAACTTTATCGGCGCCGGATCCGGCATCAACAACACCGCCAATGCGGGCGATAATGCCAAGCGGCTGCTCGACGTGACCAAGCCGTATGGGCGGAAGGTTGGCGCCTACACCCTGCTGATGATCATTGCCGACCGCACCGACGAAATGGCCTTCGCCAAATGGGAACACTACAAGAAGGGCACCGATCTGGAAGCAATTGCCTGGTCGCGTGACCAGTCTTCGGCCGACAAGAATGCCGCAGCGAACTCGACTGCCGGCGGCATGGCTCGCCGCGCCCAGGAGATGCTGAACGACCCCTCCAAGGCCGAGCCAACCGGCATGCTCAAGCTGATCGGCTCGTACGAAAACGTCGCCCGCATGCTTGACGAGATCGCCGAACAGCCGGGGATCGAAGGCATCATGATGACCTTCGACGACTTCATCGTGGGTATGGAGCAGTTTGGCGAGCACATCCAGCCGCTAATGAAATCCCGCAACGCCAAATTGGCCAAAGACCAGGCTGCGGCCTAGAGGAATCCAGATGACCAAGATCGGCGTTTTCATTCCCATCGGCAGCCGCGGCTGGTTCATGTCGACCACCTCACCCGAGACCTATCCCACCTTCGATCTCAACAAAACCGTGGTGCAGCGGGCCGAGCATTACGGGCTCGACTTCGCCCTCGCGATGATCAAGCTGCGCGGCTATAACGGCCTGTCCGAATTCTGGCAGCATAACCTCGAGGCGTTCACGCTGATGGCCGGCATCGCCGCTGTCACCAGCAAGATCAAGCTCTACGCCTCGATAGCCCTGCTGACCCTGCCGCCGGCACTGGCCGCACGGATGGCCGCGACCATCGATTCGATCGCCCCCGGCCGGTTCGGCGTTAACATCGTGACCGGCTGGCAGCCCAAGGAATACCAGCAGATGGGGCTGTGGCCGGGTGATGAGCATTTCCGCAACCGCTACGCCTATGCCACCGAATATGTGAAGGTGATGAAGGAGCTGTGGGATACCGGCACGTCCAACTTCCAGGGCGAGTATTTCCAGATGGATGACTGCAAGCTCTCGCCCCGCCCGTCCGGGCATATCGACATCGTGGCGGCCGGCTCATCCGACCGTGGCATGCAGTTCGTGGCCGAGGAGTGCGACTACAATTTCGTCGGCGCCGGCGGCAAGCTCAACGAGCCCGAAAAGGGCGGCGAGAATGTCACGCGGCTTCTGAGCGCTGCCGAGGCCACCGGCCGCAAGGTGGGTGCCTATACGCTGATCACCATCATTGCCGACCGGACCGACGAGATGGCCTTTGCCAAGTGGGAGCACTACAACAAAGGCGTCGATCTCGAAGCCATCGAATGGATGGGCCAACAGTCGGGCGCCGACAAGATTTCGGCATCCACCTCGACTGCGGCGCGCATGGCCGCCGGGGCGGCCGCGATCCTCAAAGATCCCAAGATGGCCACCGCCAATGGCGGCCCGAAGCTGATCGGATCCTACGAAAATGTCGCGCGCATGCTCGACGTCATGGCCGAGCAGCCCGGTATCGAGGGCATCATGCTGATATTCGACGATTTCATCGTCGGCATCGAGCAGTTTGGCGAGCACATCCAGCCGCTGATGAAATCCCGTAACGGCAAGCTGAGCGGGGTTCAGGCGGCAGCCTGATACCGTTCCAATCAGATCGAGTTTTTCCATGTCCGAAGTCATGTCGTCCGAACGGGTCATCGATATCCGCACCTTCTGGCAGGCCGTCGGCCTGCGCGCTGTGGGCACCGCCATCGTCACCGCGAAGGGCAATGATGGCCCGCGCGGGTTCCTGGCCTTGTCCGCCACCCACCTCTGTGCCGATCCCCCAATGATGATGATCTCGGTCGACAAGAAAACCTCGGCCGTTTCCGCTATCAGCGAGGGCGGGCACTTTGCCATAAACTATCTGGCCACCGACCAAGGCGATCTGGCCGCACCATTCGGCGGCAAGGGCGAACTCAAGGGGGCAGATCGTTTCACCTTGGGCTCTTGGACAAAGCTAGCGACGGGCGCTCCGGTGCTTGAAGGCGCCTCGGGCGTCATCGACTGCGAGGTCGAGGAGATCATCGAGCGCTTTGGCACGCTGATCGTCATCGGTCGGGTTAAGGATTTTGCCTCCAGCGAGAGTAAGATGCCCATGGTGTCCTACAAGGGCAAGACGCTTTGAGCACACGGCGCTCGGCCCTGCTTGTCATGGATTTCCAGGACGAGATCGTGGTCAGCCATGACGCGAGTGGTGTTATCGCTGCTACGCGCACGGTGCTTGATGCCGCTCGGGCAGCCCGCATCCCGGTGGCATTCGTGGTCGTTGGCTTTCGCCCCGGCTATCCGGAGGTCTCGGTCAACAACAAGGGCTTTTCCGCCATCAAGACATCGGGTCGCCTGGTCAATCCCGGCGTCATCGCGGCGCTTGCCCCGATCGAGGGGGAACCGGTTGTTGTCAAGCATCGGGTTGGTGCGCTCTATGGCACCGATCTGCCGGTCATTCTCAGCGCCTTTGACGCTGATCACCTGGTGCTGACTGGCATTTCGACCAGCGGCGTCATCCTCTCGACCACTCGGATGGCCGCCGACATGGATTTCGCCATCACCATCTTGGCCGATTGCGTCGGCGACAGCGATCCGGCAGTGCATGATTTCCTGCTCACCAAGATCCTGCCTCGTCAGGCCGAAATCAGCGACAGCCAAAGCTTCATCGCTTCGCTCTAGCTCAGGCCGCCACCGCCTCCCGCTGGCCGAACAGCGCACCGATCAATTCAGCCACAGCCAGCGCTTTGCGGTCCTCATAGCGCCGTGCCACTAGTGACAACCCGACTGGCAGGCCTGCCGGTCCGACCAGGCCGGGCACGTTGATCACGGGCACCTGCAGCAGTGTCCACATCGAGTTGAATGAGGCGTCACCGGTAATATCGTGACCTTTTGGCGCCTCCCCAGTCGCACTGGGCGTCAGCACAATGTCGTACTGGGTGGCGAGATCGTCAAAGAGTCCCCTGCAAAGATCGGCATGTCGATAGGCCGCGCGGGCCTCGCCCGGCGTAATGCCGCTGCGGTTCTCCACGGTCGCCTTGAAGTCGTCATGCAAGTCGGGCGTGTTGCGATACTCGTTGAGAAAGGCGGCGCGGCCTTCTGAACGAGCCACAATGCGGTGCGATTCCCCGATTGTGTCGAACTCCCCGGGCAGTTCCAGTTCAATGACCTCGGCACCCACGCTGCGCAGCAGTGCAATGGCTTGCACCATCGCCTGCTCCGTCGCGGGCAGCGCCTTGTCCCAATGCGGCGTGCGGCAGACACCAATCTTCAGACCCACTAGACTCGTCGGCGCTGCCGTTTCCAGAGCCTCGATGGCAAACACATCGGCCAACAGCGTCAGGTCGCGTGCGCTACGCGCATAAAGCCCGATAGTATCCAAAGTCGTCGAACTCATCTTCAGCCCTTCGCGGCTGATGCTGCTCCAGGTCGGCTTCCAGCCATAGACACCACAGAAAGAGGCCGGACGAATGGTCGAACCACCCGTTTGTGTGCCGAGACCCAACGCGGATTGGCAATCGGCGACGGCTGCGGCCGAACCGCTCGACGAGCCGCCGGGCGTATGGCCTAAGGCGCGTGGGTTGCGCGTTGCCCCGCCACGCAGGGTGGCGGCAAACTCCGTGGTCACTGTCTTGCCGGCAATCAGCGCGCCCGCTGCACGCAATGTGTCCACGCAAGCTGCGTCCACACCGGTACGGTTATTGCGGTAGCGCCGTGTATTATGTGTCGTGGGCATGTCATAGGTAGCGATCACATCTTTGACTCCAATCGGCACGCCGTGCAGCGGCCCTTTCACAGGGACCTCGTCCAGCAGCCTAGCTCGGTCACGCAGTAGCTCGCGATCGAACCACGCCCATGCCTGCACTTCTGCGTTGCGTGCATCGATGCGCGCGATCATCGACTCAGCCACATCAACCACTAACAGCGTGCCGGCCGCGACGCGGGCAGCGATGGTGGAAGCGTCGAGCTGATGCAGATCGGTCATGGCTAGCTCCTAGTACGTTTTAAAAATACGCATGATTTCGCTGCGGTCCTGCGTGCGGCTCAGCGCCAGGGCCAGCAAAATGCGGGCCTTTTGTGGGTTGAGATTGTCCGCGGGCACATAGCCCAACTCGATCAGCCTGGCGCTGTCATGCACCACGCCGCTGCCTGCCCGCGTCGCCTGCATGATGATGACACCCGCCTTGGCGGCACGCTCAAGCGCCGCAGCCTGGCCGGGCGGCGCCATGCCCGGGGCGAAGCCCGCGGAGACGATGCCGCGTGCGCCGGCCATGACGAACGCGTCCACCTCGGTACCGTCAGCTCCGGAATAGGCATAGGCAATATCGACACGCGGCAGGGCATCGAGTTCTGCCAGGTCGAATTCGGTATCGGGCGCCGTCAGCCTTTCGGTACGACGGTAGTAGCTGACCGCGTCGCCATCGACGTAGCCGAGCATCCCAAAATCGGGTGCGCGAAAGGTCTGCATGCGGTAGGTGGCGGTTTTGGTAACTTCCCGCGCTGGATGGATTTCATCATTGAGCAGCACCAGCACGCCGCGGCCGACCGATTGCGGATCGGCCGCTACCCGCGCCGCATTGACCAGGTTCATAGAGGCGTCGCTGGAAAGACCGCTGAGCGGGCGTTGTGAGCCCACCACAACAACAGGAATGGAAACCTTGAGGGTCAGGCCCAAGGCATAGGCGGTTTCCTCCAGCGTTGCGGTGCCGTGGCCGATGACGATGCCGGCGAGGTCCGTATGCTCTTCTGCCAGTTTGGTGCACAGCAGCGAAAGGGCCTTCCATTCCTCAAACCCTATGCTTGGGCTGGGAATATTGGCGAAGGGGACGGCGATCACCTGGGCTACGTCCTGTACCTGCGGCACTGCTGCGATGATGTCGCCAGCGGGCAGCATTGTCTTGTGTGCACCATAGTGGACGATGTCGAGTGGCCCGGTGCCTAGAGACGAGATGGTGCCGCCAGTGCCGATGAATGCAATTTTTCTCACGCTGCTTATCCTCCGGCAGCCTCGCCGATAATTAAACCTACGGTGGTGCTCGGCGGTTCGGCAGTCCAGAAATTCTCATTGAAGCCCGTGAGAAATGGTCAGTTGGCTGAAAAATGGGCTGGCCGGATAGTTTGCCTATGTTCGCCGCAGTTTGTTTGTCGGCGAGAAAGGAAGCGGGCTCGATGCACAATGAACACTTCAAACTCGGAATGCGGCGTCTCGCGGCGGGCGTGTCACTGATCACCACGGTCAATCAAGGTGTGCGCCACGGTCTCGTTGCGACGGCGGTTAGTTCGGTAACTGCTGATCCGCCGACTCTGCTGGTCTGCATCAACAAGAACGCTTCGGCCCATGGGCATGTGGCCGAGGCTGGGATTCTTTGCGTTAATATACTTGCCGATGAGCATGAAGACGTGGCGGGCCGCTTCTCCAGTCCGGTCGATCGCGAGAAGCGCTTCGAGCATGGTAAATGGCAGACACTCCAGACCGGTGCGCCAGCGCTGGTGAACGCGATGGTGAGCTTTGATTGCGAGGTCCGCCAAGCCGTGCCTTATCAATCCCATACGATCTTTCTCGCGGAAATCGTCTCGGTCGAGCTATGGACGGAAGCCAAGCGGCCTCTGGTCTATCTCGATGGGAGATACCGCCTGCTGGCCGAGCAACAGCAGATGTTCTCCGTTGCGAGCTAATCCTTAGCGAGGAGACATCATCTAGTATTTCAAAGGGTCGAGGCCGCGAGGTCTCGGCCTTTTTATCGCTTTTTCCTGAGCTTTTAAATACGAAATGCAGGCCTGCAATGCGTCTGGTGCAGCCGAAATCTAGCTCTTCCCTACGTATGAATTAATCTCATTTGTTCCGCCCGCAGGTTCATTCAATCCTCATCTCCAGACAGCAGCTGCTCCCTAGCAGCGTTACCGGAGAGCACGAGATGACTGAGATCGAGACCAAGGGTATTTCCCGCCGTACTGTGTTGAAGGGGGCCGCGGCAACGGTCGGGGCGGCGATCGGCTCCGGCGTGGTCACCGGCTTCCCCACCTATTGGGCACAGAACAGCAAGGACATCACAATCACCCATATTGGGTCGATCTACACCACGAACCCAACGGTGGCGGAACAGGCTAACAAGGATCTCGGCTTCACCGTTGAGATGCAGACTCTGGACAATACAACGCTAATCAACCGCCTGCTGACGCAACCTGAGACCGTCGATGTCGCCGACTTCGGCAACACGTCGATGGGCTATTTCAAGAACAAGGGCATACTGCGCGCTATCCCGGTGTCGGAATACACTCATTGGGACAAGACCGTGCCGCTGTTCACCCAGGGGACATATGCAGACGGCAAGCCCTACTCCATGCAGGGCTTCGCGCCGATAAAGTCACAGTTCTGGACCGACGAAACCGCCCAGGAATACTCGCTGACGCCTACCGACTACCTCGTCGGCATCCCCGTTATGTACAATGCGGACACCCTGGGGGTGCGCCCGGACCTGGTCCCGCACAAGGTTGAAAGCTGGGGCGACTTCTTCAACTCTGATTTCGCTGGCAAGGTCGCCTTGCAGGACGGCGTCGGCGTGGGTGTTCCCGACGCCGCCGTGGCGCTGGAGGCCGCAGGCCTGATGACCTATGTCGACAAGGGCAACATGACTAGGGAAGAGATCGACAAAACCATCGACCTGCTCATCGAGTTCAAGCGCGCCGGCCACTTCCGCTCCTTCTGGACCAATTTCGACCAGTCGGTGCAGCTGATGGCTTCCGGCGAGGTGGTGCTGCAGTCGATGTTTGCTCCCGCCGTGACGGAAGTGCGGACCCGCGGCATCGACTGCCAATACCTGCCGCTCAAGGAAGGTTCGCGCGGCTGGTACATCTTCATGTCCTCAATGGCCCATCTCGATGCCGGCGACAAGCTGCGCAAGGACTGCGTGATGGAATACATGAACTGGACCAATTCAGGCTTCAACGGCGTCTACTTCTCCCGCCAGGGCTTCTACTCCTCGGTGCCGGACACCATGAAGGCGCTGATGGACCCTAACGACTATGGCTATTGGTACGAGGGCAAGCCTGCCACAGCCGACATCCTGGATCCGTTCGGCAAGGTCATGGAAAAGGCCGGTGCGGTCCGCGATGGCGGCTCGCTCTGGGAGCGCATGGGCAATGTGGGCATCTGGAACACGCTGATGGACGAGGACCGTTACCTCGTCCGCCGTTGGCAGGATTTCATGGCCGCCTAATTCCCGCCTCTCAAGCTCTGGGGCTATGTCCCGGAGCTCACTCGCCTCTGGAGCCCTGATATGAGTAGCGTGACTATATCGCCCCGCGTTGCATCCTGGTTGCAGGCCAGCCCGTTCGCCGTGGTTATGACCTCCCTGGTCATCATCCCTCTGGTCATCATCCTGGCCGTCAGCTTCATGGACTATGGCTTTGCCGAGATCATTCCCGAGTTCTATCTGGGCAACTGGGCCGACGTCCTGAAATCCAGCCTGACGATCGACACTTACATGACGGTCTTCAAGCAGCTGGCAATCGTCTGGTCGGTCACCCTGGTCCTGGGTTTCACTATCTCGTACTACCTTATTTTCCACGTTCGCTCGAATATGTGGCGCGCTATCTTTCTGGCGGCCTGTGCCATTCCATTCTGGACGTCCGGCCCGATCCGCATGATCTCATGGGTGCCGCTGCTCGGCCGCGAGGGCCTGGTCAACCAGGCACTGCTGGGCATGCACGTCATCGACCAACCCATCTCATGGCTGCTCTATTCCGAGTTCTCGGTCATCGTGGTCTATGTGAACATGCTTACCATGGCCATGGCGGGTCCAATAGCCAATTCCATGGCTAAGATCAGTCCCAGTCTGATCCAGGCCGCCCGGGACCAGGGCGCCAAGGAGTGGCAGATCATCACTGAGGTTATCATGCCGCTGATCAAGCCGGGCTTTGTCGTTGGCACGATCTTCATCATCACGGCGGTTATGGGCGATGGCTTCCTGGTACGCGCTATGAGCGGCAACCAGATGAACACGCCAGCTGTAGCGATAATGAACGAGATCAACGCGTTCCAGTATCCTCCCGCCGCGGCTAAGTCCGTGATCCTGCTGATCGTGGTGCTGGCGATGGTTGGCCTGCTGTTACGCTTCGTCGACATCCGCAAAGAACTGGCACGCTGAGGACAACCGAAATGGGAAACAAGCGACCCGCATCCTATTATTTTCTGTCGATCGTCTTCGCGATCTTCCTGGTATTTCTCTACGGCCCGATGCTCTGCGTCTACCTGTTGTCGTTCCAGGGCCCAGAAGGCGGCATGAGCTTTCCGATGCGCGGCTTTTCAACGGTCTGGTTCGAAACGTTGTTCACCGCGGGCGGCCGCGGAGTCGGCGACATCCACAATTCCTTTATCCGCTCGATCCGGCTCGGTGTCATTGTGGCCCTACTCACCATGCTCATCGGGGTGGCCGTCGGCATGAGCTTCCGCCGCCGGTATCCAGGCGGTAATTTCGTCTTCTACTCGGCCATTGTCAGCATGATCGTCCCGGGCATCTTCGTCGGGTTCGGCATCTCGCTAACCCTCAACATGCTCGGGATGCGACCGCAATGGTGGTATTCAGGCATCGGCGCCCAGCTCACCTGGTCGCTGCCTTTCGCCATGCTCATCATGTTCATCATCCTGGGGCGCATGGACAAGTCCTTCGAGGAGGCAGCCACCGACCTCGGCGCAACATCCTTCCAGCGGTTCCAGTACGTGATACTGCCTTTGATCCTACCGGGCGTGATCGGAATGTTCATGGCCGGCTTCACCTCATCTTACGAGGAAGCCGCCCGCGCCGGACTCAATATCGGTACTGGTAACACCATGCCCATGGAACTGACCGGCCTGCTCGGCGCGGCGACAACTCCGGTCATGTTCGCAGTAGGCACGCTCACCACGTTGTTCATGTTCAGCCTGGTTATCGTCACGCTTCTGTTCACCACCACTTTGGCCAAGCGGCGCCAGAACAAGCTCCTTGTTCAGCCTGCCTGAGCCCAACCAAGGATCATCCGATGAAAATCGACACGGATTTCAACGCCAAGAGACTAGTTACCGACCTCGGGACTGATCCAGCACCCCAGGGAACAGTGAAGTACGACGTGGAGCTTGTGGCCGTTTCAAAGTCGTATGACGGGGGCAGCAGCAAAGCAGTGGACGAAATTTCGCTGCGCATTCCCAAGGCCAGTTATTGCTGCCTACTGGGGCCATCGGGCTGCGGCAAGACCACGACATTGCGCATGCTAGCCGGGCACGAAGACGTCACCGATGGCGACGTGCTGGTCCACAACCGCAACATCACTGATGCGGTACAGTCGCTGCGCGGCACATCGATGATGTTTCAGAGCTATGCGCTCTTCCCCCATCTCAGCGCTATCGACAACGTCGCCTTCAGCCTCAAGCTCAAGGGGGTCAAGAAGGCCGCGCGGCATGCACAGGCCATGGTCTATCTCAAGCTCGTGCAGATGGAAGACTTGGCCCACCGTATGCCGGGACAGCTCTCTGGCGGGCAACAGCAGCGCGTAGCGTTGGCACGCTCGCTGATCACCAGGCCGAAAGTGCTGCTGCTCGACGAGCCGCTGTCGGCGCTCGACCCTTTCCTAAGGGTGCTGATGCGCACCGAACTTAAGCGCATCCAGACCGAGCTAGGCATCACCTTCGTGCATGTCACCCACAGCCAGGAAGAGGCCTTGGCGCTGAGCGATATCATGGTGGTGATGAATGGCGGTAAGATTATGCAGGCTGGTTCGGCCCGCGACGTGTTTGAAAAGCCTGCCAATGCCTTCGTTGCCCGCTTCATCGGCGGCCACAATGTCGTCGAGCGCAATGGCAAGTCAGTCGCGGTGCGGGCGGACAAATGCCGCATCGTCGACGGCGCGATTGGGCCAGGCATCGCCTCCACCGTCGTCAGCATTGAGTATCAGGGACCGGTGGTCCGTATCAATCTCAAAGGGGAGGCCAAACAGGATCTCTGCGCGCTGATTTCCGACAGCCGTTTCTTTGCCGATCCGCCGACAGTGGGCGAGAAGGTAGTCCTGTCCTGGTCTGCCGAGGACGAATGCCCCCTCGACGTCGCTGCTTGAAAAGAAACGCCCCGGCGCCCGGGGCGTCTTATGGGTGCATGGCACCAGACATTCCCTGAACCGCGGTCGCCTCGACCGCGGTCTTCATTATTCATGCGATAGCAACGGCGCGGCTGGCGATCTGGTCTTCGACCTGGTGGTAGAGCCAGTCCTTGAAGCGGTTGACGGTGTTGGGCGCCGTTGGGGTCCAGGGCGACACTAGGAAATATGGACTGCGGATGGGATAGGCTTCCCCAATCTGAACCAGAGTGCCGGCCTTGAGCGCGTCCGAGATCAGCAGCGAGCGGCCCAGAATGGCGCCGAGGCCGACCTTGGAGGCTTCGATGCTAGGGCTCGCCTGGTTGAAGCGCGGGCCCTTGCCAATGTCGTTGCGGCTAATGCCGAACTCGCGCAGATAGCGCTCCCAGTCGGGATAGGGGCCGTTCTGGTCGCTCTTGGCCCGGTCGATATGGATCAACGGCACTTCGCGCAGGATATCGGTCATGCTGTTGCCATATCGCGCCGCCAGTTGGGGCGAGCAGACCGGAATGATCTCTTCTTCCATCAGCGGTTCGATGCGACGATCCAGGGCTGTGTGCCAGTTGCAGATCCAAAGATCTGCTTCCTCGTTTTCAATTTCCTGGCGCTTGATGAACGTGGTGATCGTGACGTCGATTTCGGGGGATGCACCAACGAAATCGCTCATCAGTGGCATCAGCCAGAGGGAGGCCACCGAAGCCGATGCGCCAACCATCAGGCGCTGGCGGGCGTCTACCGGGTCACGCAGCGACATAAGGGCCTCGTCGATCAGATCGAGAGCATTCGTGAGCTTGCCGAGGCAGTCTCGCGAGTCTGCGGTCAATTCCAGTCGGCTGTTCTTGCGCAGGAACAGCTTGGTCTGCAGGAAATCTTCCAGCAGTCGAATCTGGTGACTGACAGCGGTGGGGGTAACGCAAAGTTCGTCCGCAGCGCGGACCAGACTCTTATATCGGGCAGCAGCCTCGAAGGCTCTAACCGCATTGAGAGGGACACGACGTCTCATTGGAAGCCTCGCTTGCCTCTCCTCCCTGAGGTCAGCAGATCACGACTGTTTCTGGTTCACAAGCTTAATTTGTGAACACATACCTGGTTTGACCAAATTTTGATCGTTTCCTGATCGTGCTTGCGAGTGCCGGTTTACTTCGAGTGGATTTCCGCCTTGTTGCCGGGACCTTCGCCCTCGGCGACCGGGACGACATACTCGAAATTGGTACCGTTCCGCTGATGTCGCAGTCGGTAGATATAGGCCAGCCCGATTCCTACGCAGCAGAGCAGGCCGTTGGCGAACACCGCCCAGCCCACGCCCAGCGTCGCCGCCGCCGCACCGGTCAACATGGGGCCGATAGGCGAGGGGATCAGCAGGTTGATCATGCTGACCAGCCGACCACGCATCTCGGGCGGCGCGCGCAATTGCAACAGCGTATTGACCGAGGCGGAGAAGGTCACTGCCGAGGCACCCACCGCAACGAACATAGCGCTGGAGGCAAACAGGTTGCTCGAAAAGCTGATGGCAGTCAGCACGACGCCGAAGGCGACGCCGGCTAGCAGAATGCGGCGGGTCGACGGCGCACCGCGCGTGGTCATCACCAGGGCGGCGAGGAACGACCCACTGCCAAGGCAGGAATTAAGTATGCCGAACTCGGCTGCACTCGCCTTGACCAGGTAGGTCGAGATCAGTGGCACCATGGTGGTGAAGTTCTGACCGAACATGCCGATAAACGCGGTGGCGATCAGCAGGAACAGGATGGTGGGCGTCCGACTTGCATAGGACAGGCCTTCGCGCACCTGCAGCAGCAGGTTCTGCTTGCGGGCCATACCGCGGGGCTGCAGTTCGGCAGTACGCAGCATGCCTAGCGCGACCAGCGCCGCCATGAAGGTGAGGGCATTAATCAAATAGGCGACTCCAACACCTAGCACGGCGATCACCACGCCACCCAGCGCCGGGCCGATGATGCGGCCCAAATTCTGAGCTAGCGAGCCCATGGCAATGGCATTGGGCAGGTGCGTCACCGGCACCAGCTCGCTGATGAAGGACTGCCGCAAAGGAGCATCGAGCGCATTGATGATGCCCAGCGTCACCGCTAGCACATAGATGTGCCAGATATGGATCGCGCCGGTGAGGCACAGCATGCCCAGCACGGCGGCCTGCAGCGTGCCCATCGCCATGGTGAAGAACATCAGCTTGCGGCGCGGGAAGCGATCCGCGATCGCGCCGCCGATGAGCGATAGCAGGAATACCGGCAGGAATTGCAGAGAGGTGACGACAGCAAGCGCTACGGGTGAATTGGTGAGATTGAGCACCAGCCAGGCCTGCGCCGTCATCTGCATCCACGTGCCGGGTACCGAAATAACCGACCCCGTGAAGTAGATGCGGAAGTTCCGGATGGAAAGCGCCTTGGGGACGCGCGGACGCTTGGTCACCGCCCTGGCCGCGCCCGGTGGCGCCATCTGGTTCATGACGCTTAGGTCGTTTCGCTCAGCACATACTCAGCGGGACGGCGATTGCGGCTGAAGCCCCAGCGCTCGCGAATCTTAGCCTGGCGCTCGAGATCGATCTCGGCGAGGACCACTTCGTCGTGATTGGTTTTGGCACGGGCCAGTATCGACCCATCGGAACCGGCAACAAAGGAGCGGCCAATGAAGCGAACGCCGTTCTCCTTACCAGCCTTGCCGGCAGCGATGATCGTGGTGCCGGTGTAATAGGCGCCGGCCGTGATCGCCAGTTCGGAGGACTTGCGCGCCTGCCCCAGGGTCGAGCCCGGCATGACCGGGGTATTGTAGCCGACCGCGATGATGTCGGCCCCGTTGATCGACAGCGATCGGTAGGCCTCCGGGAAGCGGCGGTCGTAGCAGATCAGGCCACCGATCTTGACGGCGCCCACATCATAAACGCCGAAGCCCAGATTGCCCGGCGCGAAGTAGCGCTTCTCCAGAATGGTGATTTTGGCGTCGGGCTTGGGTTCGATCTCGCCCGGAATGTGCATCTTGCGGAAGGTGCCGGCATGGGTGCCCTCGCGGTGGATGAAGGCCATGGAATTGAACAGTCCGTCATCGGTCTGTTCGGCATAGGGCAGCACCAGCGACATGTTGTGTGCCCGCGCCCGCGCCATGATCGTCGCCAGCGCCGCCTGGTTCTCAACGGCACTTACATAGGGGGCGAGATCGGTGTGGATCTCAGCGGCAAAGTAAGGCGTCAGCGCCAACTCGGGGAGTACGCCCAACGTGCACCCTGCCTCTGCTGCTTTATCGACTAGCGCCAGAATACGATCGGTCATGACGGCGATGGAGGACCCAGCGGGTCCCATTTGCAGGGCGGCAACAAGCATGATGGGCAACCTTTGGGGTGCGGGGGAAAGGGCCCGCATCGCCGCGGGCCTCGGAGTTCTGGTGTTGGCGACGATTCAGGCGGCCTGGGCAGCGGACTTGGCCGGACCCATGATGTCGAGCGCCTGGTCGGTCGAGATCACGTCACAGATCTTGAAGGCCATGTCGAAAAGCGCCGCAGCATGAGACAGCTCAATGCGGTCAAACACAGCTTCCTCGATGACGCTCATTTTGTAGCCATGGGCCTCGCCGTCGACGCATGTTGCGCGGACACAGCCACTGGTGCTGTTGCCGCCGACAAGCAGGCCATCGACGCCCAGATTGCGCAGGATCAGTTCGAGATTGGTCATCACAAAGCAGCTCGGCGTCTGCTTCTCCACCAAATATTCGCCGTTCTGCATCGCCACTTCGACCGGGATATCTGACTTGGGATTGACCGAGCTGAAATTGTTGGACGGGTCGGAGGCCGGCAGACCCGTATAGGCATGAAAAACATGCTTGGAGTAGATGACCGGCACTCCCGCGGCGCGGGCGGCCGCTAGGAGCTTCTGCTGGTACGGTACCGACTTCCAGGCATGTGGACCACAGGCGCCGGAATATTCGTCGAGCTGCTCATAGATGGGTTTGTCGTGACCCATGGCGGTGCTCTGCATGTCAATCAGCAGCAGCGCCACCTTGTTGCCCGGACCATGCGGCTTGCGCGGTTTGCGCGCCGCCATGACCTTCCTGTCGTCTTCCGTCAAAAACGCGTCCCATACAGCCATTTCTGCATCTTTCGGTCCAGCTTCGATATAAAAACGCTAGCGGTGCCAGGCGGAAGCTGCCAGTGGGGATTTCTCCCCCGGGGTGATGAGAAATGTTCACCGGGCCCGTTCACCGGGCGCATGGCCGGGTGATGAGGATTTCTTGGGCACTGGCCGCGGTAAACTAAATTGACGCTGATACTCGGGCGCGGAAAGGGTGATCCCACCGAGGACGGGTAAGCCGGCAGAGCGGCCCCCGTCGAACCCGCATGGATTTTCGCCAATGCCTGCTTCCGTCGGCGCGCCCATCACCGAGGGCCGGCGCATCCTCATCGCCTTCATCGTGGCCTGCGCCTTCCTGATGCAAGGTATCGACAGCACGTTGCTGACCATCGCTATTCCCACCATTGCCGACGCGCTGCAGGTCGACCCGCTGCTGCTCCATTTGGCGATCACCGGCTATCTGTTGAGCCTAGCCGTCTTCATGCCGGTCAGCGGCTGGTTCGCCGATCGGTTCGGCGCGCGGCTGGTCTTCTGCGCAGCTTTGGCCGCCTTCACCTTCGGCTCGCTGGTGGCCTCGATGGCGCCGAACCTCACTGCCCTTGTGGTCGCCCGCGTGCTGCAGGGCTTCGGTGGGGCGCTGATGACGCCGGTCGGCCGGCTGCTGGTGCTCAAAGCCTTCGGGCGCGGCCGAACCCTCGACGCGATGACCTATCTCACCCTGCCGGTGCTGATCGGTCCGCTGCTCGGACCTCTGCTGGGCGCCATCATCATCTCCTTTGCCTCTTGGCGTTGGCTGTTCCTGGTCAATGTCCCGGTCTGTGCGGTGACGATCCTGCTGACTTTGCGCTTCGTGCCAACCCTAGCCAAAGGCGTTCCCGGTCGCTTCGATTTCGGTGGCTTCGCGCTGGTCGGCGTGTCGCTGGTGCTGTTCCAGCTCGGCGTTGAACATCTAGCGCGGCCGAACTGGGGCGCCGCCGGCAGCTTTGCCATCTTTACCGCTTCAATCGCTATCTTCGTGCTCTATGCGCGGATGGCACGCGGCAGGGACGACGCGGCGCTCGATCTTTCGCTGTTTTCCAACCGGGCCTTTTCGGTGGGCGTGATCGCCGGCGGCATCGGCCGCATCGGCCTCAACTCGACCGCTTTCCTCCTGCCGCTCCTGCTACAGATCGGCTTCGGCATGGCGCCGATCGCGGCCGCAGGTCTGGCCTCGCTGTCAGCCTTCGGTGCCTTCGCCGCCAAGCCCCTACTGCGCCGGTCAATCGGGTCCTTTGGCTATTCGGCTACGCTGGTGAGCGTGGCGGTGCTCGGCGCCATGCTAATGGGCAGTTTTGGCGCCATGGGCCCCACCGTGTCGCTGCCCCTGCTGGTGGGCACGGTTTTTGCGCTAGGTGCGGTGCGGACCATGCACTTCAATGCGGTTAATTCCTTGACTTATGCCGACGTCCCTGAACACAAGCTTAGCAGCAGCGTAGCCTCGGCCGGCGTGTTCCAGCAATTGTCGATGGGCCTGGGCGTCTCAATTAGCGCGGCCCTGCTCTCGATGATCGTGCCCGAAGGTGCCTTGCCCCGTGTCTCCGATTTCCAGATGGTGTTCCTCGCCATGGCAGCCATCCCGCTGCTCTCGGTGCCCATCCTGCTAACGCTGGGTGATTTCACCAAGCGCCGGACCGAGCGGCCAGCCTAGGCCCGGCCGCGTTGCCAGACCATCCAGAGCCGCCCGTCCATGATCAGGAGGCCAACCAGCACCACCGCCATACCCAGCGCCTGGATCGGCAGCAGCACCTCGCCGAGCAGGCTCGTCCCCAGGATCAAAGCGACAACGGGCGAAATATAGGTATTGGTAGCAAAGTTGGTCGGCCCCACCCGCGGCAACATCCAGTACATGATCTGGAAATTAAGCGCTGTCGGAAACAGCCCCAGTGCCAACCAGGCCCACCAGGTGCTGAGATTGACTACCTCAGGCGCGCCCTCGACCAGCAGCGCTGCGGGAACGGCGCCAACCGCCGCTCCGGTCATCGCGAAGGTCATGATTATCTGCGGCTCCGTCCCGGCAAAGCTACGTGTGATGTTAAACGACACCGCAAAGATCAGCGTGCCCAAAAGGCAGAGCACCATCCCCCAGATCTGTCCGATATCCATGGCGATGAAATTGGGCGCTGTAAGGATGCATGCGCCTAAGAGGCCAATAGTAGCGCCAATGGCGCGTACCGGCGTCGCCCGCTCGCCACCGGGCCAGAAATGCGAAACCGCCAAAGTAGCGATCGGCAGCATCAGGTTAATGATCGCTACCAGGCTCGTCGACACATAGCTTTGGCTGATCGGCATTAGTATGAAGGGCAGCGCATAACTGAACAGGCCCAGCAGGCACAGCTTGAGGAACAAACCTCGATCGCCCCTTATGGGCTTGCCCGACAGCAGCAGAAACAGCCAGCAGGCGATAGCGGCTATCAGCGACCGCCCCGCAGCGATGGTGAGCGGCCCTAATTCGTTCAGCACAATAGCGATCAGCAGGAATGAGCTGCCAAATAGGCAGCCTACAAAGACAACAAGCGCCCAATCTCGCAGGCTCACAGGCGTACACCGGAATAGCTAACCAAGACCGCCCGCGGCGGTACCATCAGGTTAGCTGGCGAGACACTGTAGCCGAAACGAGTATTCCTCCATCGGGCAGTGAGCTTGGCTCATCGCGTGTTGGTTACAACAATGGTCATGCTTTCACCGTCGGGGCGTGTGTGGTTCATCGGGTTTACGTATTTTTGGATCTGACTTGGTAGCGGCAACCCAAAGGCCCAGGATGTTGATGCCAGTATAGTTTTTGCCCGTTATGGCGTTGATCGGGAGATGAAGTTGGGAGCCAGCATTACTGTGCCAAGGGAGCATGAATTTGCTAGGCCCGCTCTCAATTGATGTAAGAAGCTGATCCGTAACTTCGGTGTGCAGATCCCGGCGAGGGCTGGTCGGGTGTGGCATAAGTCGCTCCGGGTACGGTGCCCAAAGCTTCGTGGATGAAGTGGGTAACTTGCGGGCGCATGATGCCCGCGTTGTTAAAAAGAGAACGACAAAGCCAGCTGGCGGATTACCCCGCTTATTCAGGACCTGGTGAGCGTTCAAGGATCTGATTGATGGCTAGCACTACGGCACCTTGCAGGGTGGCAATGCAACGAAAGCATCACCGTTAGCCACGTGAATGGCCAAAGCGCAGTGCTGGTTAGGGCTAAGGATGCGAGTAAGCAAATCTGCAGGTTTTTCTTTCCTGCAGATCGCTCAGCAAGGGATCAGCAATTGTTCGCCAGAGTCAAAGCGTTAGGCGGACCTCGGGGAGAGACGTGTTACTATGTGCGTCTTCACGGCGCAGCGGCTGAGTAAGCATCGTACAGGTCGTGGACATGATAGAGATAACCACAGCTGGCCATCTGCGCCCAACTCTCGTTGTACAAGGTCGCGCCCGCGAATTGGCTCCCATATTCCAGGCGTGCTATTTCGGTGATCATGGTGGCCTGCAGAGCTGCATTGTAGCTGGGGCCTGACTGACCAGCGAGCGCCTGTTCTTACAGGAGGTCAGTGTGCAGGGAGTGCCGGATTATCAGGTAAGTAAGATAAGATCATAAAGTAACAAGACCAGCAAGTTCACACAGTCATGACGGCTTACACCTACAGCGTCCTGAAAGAATTGCATTCGCTTGGTTCACCTTCCCCTCCTTATCCGTTGCCGCTTGCCACACGAATTGATGCTTGCGGGAGGGCGCTAAGATGCCCGAACAGCTGAAAACGCGTTTTTCTTTCCGACCGGTACCCACCAAACTCCAGCCCTTAGGTCATATTGAGGTATAGGGCTCAAAGCGGCCAGTTAATGCTCATGAAGTATCGGGCCGGCCCGCATCCGCAGCACGCCCATTTTTTGACACGTCTCGTTGGGCTATTGCGCTAAGAGCTTCCGTGTAACAACCGATGCTTTACGCTGTGAAGGCGACACGGGCGTGCCATGATGCAGTTCGGCGGGTTGACGCCGTAACCGATGGGCTGCCTGGCTCATGCAGCAAGTAATAGACTTTAACTCCGAACATTTGGAGGCGGTATGAGTAAAGCTAGGACAGGTTTCCTGGGTACATTCTTCCATGCGCCGACCCGCGAGCGGCTGGAGACGTTGCAAGACACTTTAGTCCTCGTGGATGAGGATGGCCTAATTATCGATATCCTCGGCTGTGATGATCCTCGGCGTAAGGCAGCGATCTCTGACCTGGGCGATGCACTCTATGTGCTGCCGGAGGATCATTTCGTGCTCCCTGGATTCGTGGATCTGCATGTGCACGCCCCGCAATATCCGCAACTGGGGTTGGCCCTGGACGTGCCGCTCGAAACCTGGCTGTCCACCTTCACTTTCCCACTTGAAGCGCGATACGCGGATCTCGATTTTGCGCGGGAGCGGTACGAGACCTTGGTAGAGGACCTACTTGCCAGCGGGACAACCACCGCACTTTATTTCGCCACGCAGCATCTTGAGGCCACAAAGCTGTTAGCCGACATCTGCATCGCCAAAGGGCAGCGGGCGCTGGTGGGCAAGGTGGTTATGGACGATCCCGTGAGCTGTCCGGAGGATTACCGTGATCAAAGTCCGCAGGCCGCCATTGACGATACGCGCGCAGTGATTGATCACATCCGAAGCCATGGAGCGAATGAAGCGGGGCGCGTCCTGCCTGTGGTGACGCCCCGGTTTATTCCGTCCTGCACCGATGCAGCGCTGCGAGGGCTCGGCAAACTGGCGGCAGAATGCAATTGCCACGTGCAGACCCATTGCTCAGAAAGCGACTGGGCGCATGGTCATGCGCTCGATCGTTATGGAGTAAGTGACGCAACAGCGCTCGATCACTTTGGCCTGCTCAGCCGAAAGACCATTCTGGCGCATTCCATTTTCCTAACGGATGCAGACATGGACCGTGTGGCGCAGCGCGGTTCGGGTGTGGCACATTGCGCACTCTCCAATATCTACTTTGGCAATGCCGTGTTCCCGCTGCGCCGAGCGCTGGAGAAAGGCATGCATGTGGGTCTGGGCACCGATATTTCGGGCGGACCCTCGGAGTCGATGTTTGCAGCCTGCCGCGCCACTGTGCAGTCCTCGCGCCTGCTTGATGAGGGCGTGGATCCCACGCTACCCGCAACGGAACGCGGGCGGCCTGGGTCTCGCATTGACCTGGTCACGGCCTTTCACCTGGCGACCGCCGGAGGTGGCAAGACCCTGGATTTGCCTGTTGGCCAGCTTGCGCCCGGCTTTCGATTTGATGTCATGGTGGTCGATTCCGATGCGGATCAGGGCGGAATCCGGCTCTTCGGCGAGAGGTCTCCCGAATTGGTATTCCAGAAAATTCTCTATGGCGCCACCCGCGCCAATATCGTTTCGGTCTGGGTCGATGGCCGCAAGGTCTCGGGATCGGATCAACCTACGCCAAGCAGCAGGATGATGCCTGAGATCGAGGCGAAAGCCAGCAGGGCATAACGTAGGGTCGACCCCCTCAGCTTCGGCGCAGTCCAACGGCTAAACAACAAGCCGAGCACGGTTGCCGGCAATAGAGCCACGGTGCCTATCAGGGCCGTTCCGGATACGAGCCCGCCGAGTGTCAGCAGCAGCAATGAAAACAGCTGCCCAATGGCCATGCACACAGCTACAGTCGGACGCATAACTTGTGGGGTGGCGCGCTGGTAGGCGAGGGCAAGGGGCGGTCCGCCGATGCCGGTTGCGGTCTCCGTGATGCCCGTCACCAATCCCGCGCCGGACAGCGTCTTTCGACCAGATACGACCGGAAGGGCCACTAGGCTCAGGATCGTGGTGGCGATGAGGGATATGCCGATAAGGATATCGAGGTTGCGCGCCGACGCATTTGCCAGCAGCCAGAGACCACAGAACGTCCCGACAAACCGTCCTGCCGAAACCCATCCTATGCCGCCCCAATCGATGTGGCGGTGTTCCCGCGCGATAACCATCGAATTAATAGGCAGCATCAGCAAAAGTACCGCGACCGGCAGCAGTTCTGGTGCCAGCCATGCCATTATTGGCACGACGACAAGGGCGAAGCCCACGCCCAGAGTGCCCTGAATCAGCGCGCCAGCAAAGACGCTGCTGGCGAGCAGGAGCAAGGCGATATCCATATGACCAGATCCCAGGGTGCATGCGTGGCTGTAGCTATTGTTTCAGATGACATAGCATTTGCGAAGAATAATTTCAGCAGTTAGGCTCGCTGAACTCTCCAATGACGAGGACTCAAATTGACCGCAACGTGCCGCATGATTCTGGATGTCGATACCGGCATCGACGACGCCATGGCTATTGTCTACGCTCTCAATCATCCTGAAATTGCGCTGGAAGCGGTGACCACGACCTATGGCAATATCGATGTCGCCTCGGCAACGCGAAACACGCTGGCCCTGCTGGAAGCGGCCAGTCGCAGCGACATTGCTGTTGCCTCCGGGTGCGCTCGGTCGCTGACGCGTCCTTTTTCGAAGCGCGGTAGCCGCATTCATGGCGCGAACGGACTGGGGGACGTCGATCTTCTCCTGCCCAAGACCAAAGCACTCGATGTCTGGGGGCCGGATCTCATCATCGAACGCGTGCGCGCCAATCCAGGTGAACTGACCCTCGTGCCAGTGGGGCCGATGACCAATGTGGCCCAGGCGCTGATGAAGGCGCCCGACATAGCCGGAAAACTCAAAGGGCTGGTGCTGATGGGGGGCACGATCTGGCATCCCGGCGTACCCGGCATCCCAAGCCCCATCGCCGACGCCAATTTCTTCAACGACCCGGAAGCCGCCCGCATCGTGCTGCAGTCCGGCGCTCCGATCACGCTGGTGGGCATGGATGTCACCATGAAGACCAAGCTGACCGCACCGATGATGGATGATATCGCGGCGCGCGGTGGGCCCGCGGCAAAGATTACCATGGAAGCGGCGCGATTTTATTTAGCTGCCTATCAGGCGCAGTATCCCGACATCACCTATTGCGCGCTGCACGATCCACTCGCAGTTGCCGTGGCGCAGGACGCTTCAGTCGTCACCTTAGAGCCGATGCAGATCGATGTGGAGTGCGTAGGCGAGTTGACGCGTGGGCAGGTCATACCCGATCGCCGCCGCACTGGGACTACGGTGCCCAATGCCAAGGTGGCCGTTGCCGTCGACAGTGACGGGTTCGAGAAGCTGTTCGTGGAAACGATGATCGCCAGCTAACGCCCTTTTTCCGGCGCGATCAGCCAGGGATAGGCAAAATCGGCGAATTTCTGGGCAGCGGTGGTAGCGCCGGCAGAGCGGGAGGCCACCCCCGCGGCCAGCGCTTCCAGCAGAGCCAGGATGGCCGTGTCAGATGTCGAACTAAATGAGCGGGCGGCGCGCACGTAAAGCGTCAGCGTACCTAGGCTTGCCAACGGCGAGGTCTGCTGGTCGGTGATCGCGAGGATGGGGATGCTGCGACGCTGCACATTGCGCGTCATCTCCACCGTGTCGCGCATGTAGCGCGGGAAGGCGATAGAGACGACCAAGTCTTTCTCGGTGTAACGCGAGAGGTTGCGTGCTGCCGACAGCGTGCCGCCCCCGTTGTCGATCATGCGCACTTCGAGCCCGGCCAGTTCAAGCCGGTGGGCAAAGATATTGGCTAATGCCGCGGCGTTGTCGAACGCCAAAAGGAATATGTTCTCGGCCTTGAGTAGCATCTCCACCGCCTGTTCAGTGGCGGCACCATCAAGATTGCGGATCGTTTGCGTGAGGTTCTCGATGTCTTCCTGAATCGAGGCAATGATGACATCGCGCGTGCTGGATTTCTCAGAGATTTTTGTGCGCAGCCTTTCGACCGGCGCAAAAACCGACTCGAAGCCCTGGACGACTTCGGCGCGAAACTGGGCATAGCCTTCAAAGTCGAGAGATCGAGCGAAACGGTTAGCCGTAGCCACCGAGACCCCGGACGCGCTAACCGTCTCATTGATGCTCATATGCGCGACCTTCATTGGCTCCGAGAGCACGAAATCGGCGAACGCGCGGAGTGCCGGCGACAAGTCCGGATAGGCGACCGCGATGCGTTGTGCGACCACAGAATCGGCAGGCAAGTAGCTGTTTGCTGAAGATTTAGGCAGGTTCATTTTTTGCCTCAAAAAGCCATTGTAATCATTATTACATGTGCTAGCGTGTCTGTAACAGAGAATTACAGCCTGCTGAACAGAGCTGTAGCACAAGTTTGAATGGGGGGATTGGACACGCCGAGAGGGTAGTGACATGGTCCTATTGAATGATTTCAAGCCGACGCGTCGGCAACTGCTTGTCGCTGGTTCGGCTGGGGTCGCATCGACGCTGATGCCGCGCGGCGTCTGGGCGCAGACGCAGACGTCGATCTCCACCGCATTTGGCTGGATTTCCAATGTTGAATATGCGGGCTTCTGGACAGCACTAGAGCAGGGATACTTTGCCGAAGACGGCATTGCCGCCGACTTCATCTCCGGCGGCCCACAGGCGCCTGATACTCTGGTCTCGCTGGCCGCCGACAATTCCCAGATTAGCACGGCCAACTGGCTTCCCATCCTCGATGCGATCGCACAGGGCAACGACTTCGTCATTCTAGGTGCAACCTGGCAGCGCAGCCCTGCAGCCATGATTTCGCTTGCGGCTAAACCGCTTCGGACCCCCGAAGATCTGGTCGGTGCGCGTATTTTGGCGCAGAACCAGTCAGACTCCGTCATCATCGACGCCATCTTGAGCAAAGCTGGCCTGCCGCTTGAGTATGAGATCATACCAACCGGTTTTTCGCCTGAACCACTCCTGGCAGGCGATGGCGATTTCTACTTTGCCTTTGCCACCAACCAGCCCATCACGCTGGAAAACCTGGGCATGGTCGAAGGGACGGACTTCTTCGTTACCTTGCTCGATGATCTCGGCTATCAGGTCAAGCAGGGGCTTTTGGTCACCAAGCGTGACTTCCTGGCGCGAAATCGCGAGGCCGTCGTCGGCTATTTGCGCGCTTATCTGCGCGGCTGGCAGTACGCGATCGAGAACCCCACCTACGCGCCGCAGATCGTGCTGGAGAAGTATGGTGCCGATCTGGGGCTCGACGCGGCTCAGCAGCAGCGTCAGATGGAACTGCAAATTCCGCTAGTAAGACCAGAGGAAGGCAACCAGCTGTTCCTGTTCGATCCTGCACTGATCGACGTCGACATGCGTCCTATCGCAGAAGCGTCCGGGCGGACCGTGCCACCTACGAACGAACTGGTTGACCTCACGCCCCTGCAGGACGCCCTGGCCTCACTCTAAGGCTTTCGCGCCTCTCGACACTCTTGAAGCCTTCCCGTTTGCGGGGCGGCCAGCAGTTTTACGCGTCATTTTCTCGAAAGGCCATTGCTATGGATAGACGTCGCCTTCTTCAGTTTGCCGCCACCGGTCTGGCTTTACCACTCCTGCCGCGCCTGGCATTTGGCCAGGATGCCACAGCGCTGCGTGTTCAACTCGGCTGGATCGCCAATGTTGAATATGGCGATCACTGGATTGCCCTTGAAAATGGCTACTTCGCTGATGCCGGGTTGGATGTCACAGTCAGCCCCGGCGGACCGAACGCCCCCGATCCGCTTACCCTGATCGCCGCGGGCAATGCCGAAGTCGGCTATACCAGCTGGCTGCCGTTTCTGGACGCAGTTGGCCGCGGCAATGAGTTCGTGCTGATCACGGCGCGCCAGCAGAGTTCGCCACTCGGCATCATCTCGCTTGCCGCCAAGCCCATTCTGACACCTGCGGACATCATCGGGTCGCGGATCCTGGCGCAGGGGCCAGCCGAAGAAACCGCGGTGCAGGCAACGCTTGCTTTGGCCGGTCTGGATGTTGAAGACTGGACCATGGTCCCCGCCGGCTTCTCGCCGGAGCCGCTGGTGGCTGGCGACGGCGACGGCTACACCGCCTTCGCTGTCAACCAGACCATCACGCTTGAAAACATGGGACTGGTCCCGGAAAAGGACTTCTTCTTCCGCTCGTTCGACGAACTGGGTTTCCCCTCCTATGCTGGGCTGGGGTTTGTGTCGCGTGCCTATCTCGACTCCAATCGGCCGGCGCTCGTCGCGTATCTGGGTTCCTTGATGCGAGGCTTCCTCGACAACGAAGCAAACCCCAGTCTTGCGCCGCGCCTTGCGGTGGAAAAGTACGGTGCCGATTACGGTCTCGATCTGGCCCAGCAGACGCGTCAGAACGAGTTGCAGATGCCGTTCATGCGGCCCGGCAATGATGCTGCATATCCGATCTACTCGCTCGACCCCGAAAAAATGGCCGGCCCCATGTATGACGCGGCGCGCGCCACCGGGCGCACCGACCTGCCGCCCATCGAGACCATCGTTGATACCACCATCGCCGAGGAAGCCCTGGCTTCGCTCTAACCGCCGCGCGCTCGCCCCTGGAGAGCGCGCGTCCCTTTCTACGGAGACCTGAACACCCATGACTATCCAAGAGCGCCTTGACGCCGATTTACTTGTGACGGGCTGCGATATCGTCGCGCTCGACAAGGCAGGAACCGTGATCAGCGATGGCGCGATCGCAGTTAAGGATCGTCGCATCGTGTGGATGGGTGAGCGCGCGGATGCGGGACACATCAAGGCGCATGACACCGTCAGCGGCAACGGCAAGATCGCGATGCCGGGTATGATCGACGCTCATTTCCACACCGGACAGCAATTACTGCGCGGCAAGCTGCAGGCGATCTCGCGCCGCCGGCCGCTCAAGCTTCCGGTTTGGAAGAACTATCTTATCCCGTTCGAGAGCTGCCTTGACGAGGAGGATGTCTACTTATCCGGGCAAGTGGCCTACACCAATATGATCCAGGTGGGGACCACCTGCTTCGCCGAGGCCGGCGGACCGCATCCCGACCAGATGGGCCGGGCGGCGATGGATGTGGGCATCCGCGGCTTTGTTTCGCTGTCCACCGTCGACCAGAGCGAAAAGATCGGCGCAGCTGTGCCGCCCAACATGTTGATGACCCACGACCAGGCGCTGGAGCGCAATGTAGACCTGGTCAAGCGCTGGAAGGGCAATGACCGGGTCGGCGCCTGGCTGAGTCTGAGGCAGGTCATCGTGTGTTCGCCCGAATTGATCCGCGACATCTTTGCCGCGTCCGAGGAACTCGACACCAAGATCCACACGCATCTTTGCGAAGGCTCATACGAGATCGACTATACGCTCGAAAAATTCGGCATGCGGCCGACCGAGTGGCTCGATTCCATGGGCCTGCTGTCCCATCAGCTCCATTGTGCACATTCCGTGCTGCTCTCGCCCAACGAGGTGGACCTTTATCAGCATCATCGCCTTTCGGCCTGCCATTGTGGCTTCGGCAATTACAGCATCGGTCATCCGCGGCTCGTCGAAATGTGGCGGCGCGGCATCGATATTGGCTTGGGCACGGACGGTCCCGGAGGCGGCGGGACGCTCGACATTTTCCAGGTGGCTCACGTCGCGCGAGCCGGCCAACAGGCCATCAACAGCGCTGCCTATCACCAGCAGCATCCAATATTGCCTGAAGAACTCTTGCGCGTTGCCACCAATGGCGGGGCGCGGGCGCTTGGGATTTTCGACCAGATTGGCAGCCTCGAGGTCGGCAAGAAAGCCGACTTCATCCTATGCGACACGACCAGAATGGATCACGTGCCGCTGCACGATCCCCTTTTCGTCGCCGCCTGCGTGCTGGTAGGCCGCGATGTGGTGACCACCGTAGTTGACGGCGCCATCGTCATGAAGGACCGCGAGATGACCACGGTCGACACCGATGCGATCAAGGCCAAGCTGGCCGAGCGCATGCCGGTAATCTCAGAACGTTTCGAGCGAATGGTGGCCTAATATGTTGAGCGAAACGGTCCACGCACTCCCTCCGGTGGCCATTGACATCGACCATGTCGGCAAGAGCTTCACGCTCGATGATGGTCGTGAATTGACTGCCATCGACAGCGTCGATCTCAAGATCGGCAAGGGCGAGTTCGTGGCGCTGCTTGGACCCTCGGGCTGCGGCAAGAGCACCATCCTGCGTCTTGTTGCGGCGCTCGACACAGCAACCAAGGGTCGGGTGGTGGTTGAAGGCACCGATCCCCTGGCGCTGTCACGGGCGCATCGGCTCGGCGTAGCGTTCCAGGACCACGCGCTTCTGCCCTGGCTGACGGTCAAGCAGAACATCGCCCTTCCCTTCAAGGTGGCGGGGCGGCCAATCGACAATGCGCGGATAGCGCAGCTGCTTGACCTGGTGGGGCTTTCCAAGTTCGAAGGTGCCCGGCCGCGACAACTCTCGGGCGGCATGCGCCAGCGGGTTTCAATCGCCCGCGCTTTGGTCTTGCAACCCGATGTGCTGCTGCTTGATGAGCCCTTTGGTGCCCTCGACGCCGTGACCCGCCGGCACATGAATGTCGAGCTGCAGCGCATCTGGGGCGAGCAGCAGATTACGACGCTTCTAGTCACCCATTCGGTGGAAGAGGCGCTGTTTCTGGCCGACCGCGTGGTGGTCATGAGCGGCCGCCCCGGCCGCGTGATCAAGACCATCGACGTACCCTTCGCCCGGCCGCGCCTTCCCGAAGTGCAGCGGACCACCGAATTCCATCATCTCGCCGATGAGCTGACGCTGGCGCTCGAACCAGACGAGACGCACGCATGAATTCCAAAAGCGAACGTTTGCGCACCGCAGTTCTAGGCGTTCTCGGCATCCTGATCTTTATCGGAATGTGGGAGCTGATCGGGGTCAATCGCTGGGCCGGGCTCACGTGGCCCCCCTTTTCGACAGTGCTGAGCTTCCTGTTCGATCCCTCGCGGCAAGGATTGTTCGGCCGCGCTATGGCGGCAACCTTTTCAATGGCCGGATGGGGCTATCTACTCGGCACACTGATCGGGATGGCTCTCGCTGCGATCGTTCAGGTGCTACCCCCGTCACGCCCGGGCATCGATCGGCTTTCGAGTGTCGTCAACGCCATCCCGGCAATCGCCCTGGCGCCACTCTTCATTGTCCTGCTAGATCGTGAACTGACCGGCATGGCCATCGCCACGCTCAATGTCTTCTTCATCCTCTATGTCGCGACCACGTCAGGTCTCAACAATGCCTCGGCAACCCATCGCGACCTGTTCACCGTCCTTGGGTCAAGCCCGGTACGGCGGTTCATCGAACTGGACTTGCCGGTTGCCCTGCCCGCCATTGTCAGTGGCCTAAAGTTCGCTATTCCGGCGGCCTTTATCGGGGCGATCCTGGGCGAATGGTTCGGCGCCTCGCGCGGCCTGGGCCTGTTGATGGTCAGCGCCATGCAGAATTTTCAGATCCCGCTTCTCTGGAGCGCCGTGTTCATCGCCTCGGCCGCCTCGCTCCTGGCTTTCGGCGTGATGGGCCTGCTTGAACGCTTTGTTTATGGACGCTTTCAATGATGGCATTGCTCAAGACGGGTCTGTCTCGATACTGGGGCGTTATCGGCGTGCTGTTGCTTTGGCAGGGCTGGGTGTCGATCACCGGCGTCAACACCATCGTCATGCCCCAGCCGATCGGCGTGGTGCAGGACCTCGTAACCAATCCGCTGATCTATATTCAGAATGGCGGCCAGACCCTGGTTCTGGGAGCCTTGGGTCTGGTTCTGGGCATGGCACTGGGCACGCTCGTGGCTATTCTTGCCTGGACTTCAAGGGTGCTCAGCGGCATCCTCGTTCCCTTAGGGCTGATCTTTTCCTCCGTGCCGGTGGTGGCGCTGATCCCGGTACTGGCTCGCCTCTTGGGTTATGACATCAAGACTGTGCTTGCCATTGTGGTGATCATCTCGTTCTTTCCGGCTTTCGTGTTCACCGCCGCCGGTTTGCGGTCACTGCCGCCGGGAAGCGATGATCTGTTCCGGGTGTTCGGAGCGCGGCCCTGGGCTCGCTTTGTGCATCTGGTGCTGCCATCGGCCGTGCCGAACTGGATGATCGCACTGCGGCTAGCCGCGCCGCCCGCAGTGCTCTCCGCCATGGTCGCCGAATTCCTGATGGGCCAAAGCGGGCTGGGATATCTGTTCCGCGCTGCGGCGACCGATTTCAATACTGAGCGCGCCTTTGGCACCAGCGTCGTGGCCACTGTGATCTCCGTACTTTGCTTTTCGGCAGCCCTGTCCGCCGAGCGCCGTGTCAACGAAAGGTGGAAGTAACTCCCTATGGCCTCTGATCTCGAAAACCTCACCCCCGCCATCGCTACCGTGCAGGTCGATAACGACCGGGTTCGCGCCACGCGTTACCACTTCCCCCCGGGCTCCGAGACGGGATGGCACAAGCACGACCACGACTATGTGGTGGTGCCGACATCGGCCGGCACGCTGACCATTGTGGAACTCGATGGCAGCCGGCGCGAAGTGCCCTACACGGTTTCGGAGACCTACGCTCGAACCTTGGGCGCCGAGCACAACGTGGTCAATCTCTCCGACGGCGCCGTCGAATTTGTTGAAATCGAACTGAAATAGGCCCCTCGATGAAAGTCACTCTCCCGCCAGATCCCTGGCAGAACGTCAAAACTCAGCACGGCATCCCGGCCGATGAAGTGATTTCGGGCCTGCAGAAATGCCTGCGCCGCGGCCTGGCCGAAAGTGCCCTGCTCATCGCCTATGAAATGTATGTCACCAGCCCCGAGATGGAGGAGATGCTATGGTCGCGTCTCTGCGTCATCGCGGTCGAAGATGTGGGCGCGGGCAATGTTAGCCTGCCGGTCCTAGTCGACACGCTCTACCGCACCCATTCGCGTTATCCTCGGCCCATCGGCGACCGGTTCCTGTTTGCCGCCCACGCCATTCGCCTCATCGCCGAGAGCCCAAAGGATCGCACCACCGACGACATGGTGAACTTTGCCAGACTTGAAAACGTCGTGCGCGGCAAGGCGCCCGAGGTGCCCGATTTTGCCATCGACATGCACACCAAGCGCGGTTGGGAAATGGGCCGTGGATATGAGCACTTCATGACCGAAGCCTCGCGGGTCGAAAATCGCATCGATGACGGCAACAATCCCTACCGCGATCGCATCATGGCGGCGATCGCCGCGGGGGAACTCGCCTGATGAGAAAGGTCTATCTTGCCGGTCCAGAAGTGTTCTTGCCGGACGGCGAGAGCATCACCGAGGCCAAGCGAGCGCTGACCCGGCAGTATGGCTTTCAGCCCAATATCTGGTCCGGCGACCGGGACTGGCCGACAGACAAGTTCGAAATCGGCGTGTTCATTGCGAAGGGCAATGAGAGCGTCATGAGCGACAGCGATTTCATCATCGCTAACATGACCCCGTTCCGCGGCATCAGCACCGATGTCGGCACCGCTTTCGAAATCGGCTTCATGTGTGCGCAGGGCAAGCCCGCTTTCGGCTACACCAATGATGGTCGCCTCTATGGCCAGCGGGTAACGGACGACTACTACCAGGACTCGGTTGGCCCGGATGAAAAGGGTGTCAATCGCGCTCCTGACGGGCAGATGGTGGAAGACCACTCCATGTCCGACAATTTGATGCTCGACGGCGGCATGCATATACGGGGCGGCATTGTCGCGCGGCCATCGAGCGGCGTCGTCCTGCCCTGGGCGGATCTCTCGATCTTTGAGCAGGCCCTGGGCGCGGCTCAGCGCTTCTTTGCAGGCTTGGATCCGTGATCCATTCGGCTGACGCAACAGAGCTGGCAGCTTGCCTGGCCGCCGGGGAGATGTCCGCTCTCGAGCTGACCGACGCGGCTATAGCCGAGATCGAGCTGCGCGACGAGGCGCTCAACGCGATCGTCGTGCGGGACGTTGAACGCGCGCGGGCTGCGGCGGTTGCCGCCGACCAGCAGCTGCATGACGGCGTTCGCCTGCCTCTTCTGGGCGTACCTATTACGATCAAGGAGAGCTTCGACGTCGCTGGACTAGTCACCAGCTGGGGCCTCGAGGCTTTCCGCAGCTCCCGGGCTACCGAAGACGCTGTCGCTGTCGCGCGCCTGCGCGCAGCCGGCGCCATCATCCTGGGAAAGACCAATGTCTCAGAAGGGCTGAACGGCTGGAATGCCGTCAACCCGATTTACGGAAGCACCGGCAACCCGATTCAGCCAGGGCTCTCTCCAGGCGGGTCGTCGTCGGGAGCTGCGGCTGCGATCGCGGCCGGTTTCGTTCCGCTTGATATCGGCTCGGACCTTGGCGGCTCCATTCGAGGACCCGCGCAGTTCTGCGGCATCTATGGCCATGTGGCGAGCGGTGGTCTCATTCCCCTGCGCGGCCACGCACTTGCCGGGCGCAAGGCGCGCTTTGATCTGTCCTGCCCAGGGCCTATGGCGCGGAGTGCGCGCGATCTCGATCTCGCCTTGGGTGTGCTGGCCGGTCCCGATGAGGACGAGACCGTCGGCTACCGCCTGGACCTGCCGCCATCTCGCGTCGAAGCAATAGCTGGTTTGCGGGTCCTGGTCTTGGACGATCACCCGATGGTCGCAACGGACTCTGAAGTGCGCGGCGCCGTGCACCTGGTTGCGGCCGCATTGCAGGAAAACGGGGCAGCAGTGCGTTCGGCGCCCGGCATCATCCCCGATGTGACCTCACAAACGCACACCTATCTGCGCCTGCTGGGTGGCGCTATCGCGCTGGGCATGTCCCGGGACGAGCGGGAAGCATTGGCGACCCACTCCGGGAATTTTGATCGAACCAGCGTGAGCGGCCTTCGTCTTTCCGGCATGCTGGCCAGCCACGCCGAATGGCTGGAAGCCAACGAGGCACGCGTGAAATTGTGCTGGGCCTGGAAGCAGGTGTTCCAGAACTATGACGTTCTGGTCTGCCCCGCTTTTTCAGTGCCCGCTCTACGCAAAGAACAAACCAGCAAGCCCGCCATCATTGTCGATGGCAAGCGCTTCAACCGAGAGGACAGCGTTGCCTGGACAGCTATGGGCAACACCGCTCGTCTGCCGGCGACGGTAGTCCCTGTGGCCAACACTGAAGATGGCCGCCCCCTCTGCGTGCAGATCGTGGGTCCTTTTCTCGAGGACCGAACCACGATTGCCGTGGCAGCCATGCTCGCAAATCTGTTCCGGTGAAGCCTTTGCATATTGAAGAACTCACGCAAACACGTTCCGTCCTCGGCGAGTCGCCGATGTGGGACGTCGATACCAACCGTCTGTTCTGGGTGGATAGTCTGGGACGAAAGATCTTCCGGGCTGCTCCAGACGGGTCCGACCTCTTTGAAATGGATGTGCCTGCCAATCTAGGGTCAATTGCCCTATGTCGTGGCGGTGGATTGGTTGGAGCGTTCAAGAACGGGCTGCACTTCGTCGATGTTGATAGCGGTGAATTGACGCTTCTCAGCAATCCGGAGCCCGATCTTACGAACAACACATTGAACGACGGCAAGGTCGATGCGGCAGGCCGCTTTTGGTTTGGCTCCATGAACATCACCGAAGCAGAGCCGAGCGGTTCGCTTTACCGGCTTGATCCCGACTTTTCGGTCACCAAGGTTCTCGGCAACGTAACGATTTCTAATGGGCCTTGCTGGAGTGCGGACGGCAGACAGTTCTATTTTGGGGACAGCACCACACGCCTGATCACCGCTTTTGATTTTGATCTGACCCTTGGCGCGCTAAGTCGACAACGCCCCTTCTTCAGCAGCCCTTTCGACCCACCCAGCACTGTCGATGGCGCAACCGTGGACGCCGAGGGCTATCTTTGGAGCGCTCAGGTCTACAGCGGGCGCATTGTCAGGGTCGCACCGGATGGCACCCTTGATCGCACGATCGAGATGCCCACCCCGGCGGTCACCAGCGTGATGTTCGGTGGTCCTGATCTTGACACCTTGTTCGTCACCTCGATGGCTCGTCCTCTCAAGACCGAACTTATCGCTGCCCAGGATGCTTCAGCCGGCGCCCTGTTCGCCGTTCACGGGCTGGGCGTACGCGGGCGGCCAGAACCAAAATTCGCAGGACACCCGCCTCCGTGACCCTTCGGTTTTTCCCCGCCGACAGCGGCAACAAGTCTCGTCCCCTGACCCCTCCATGCGGAAATCCCAACCATGAGCGTTCCCTTTCCGAGCCATGGCCCCTATGCCCTGCGCGCCCGTCTGTTGAGCTGCTTGCCCGGCGGGGGATTGCTGCATGAGCTGGACGGTATTCTTGCTGTCGATACCGCCGGGAAGATCGACTATGTCGGACCGGCCACCCACTATCACGGAAGCCTCCCGGCTATCGACATCCGGCCAATGGCGATCTTGCCGGGCCTGATCGATGTACATGGTCATCTGCCGCAGTTCCCCCTCACTGGGCTGAGCGGGGGCATGACGCTAATCCCTTGGCTCAGCAAGCTCATGGCACCCACAGAGCGCAGGTTCTCAGGTCTGGAGGCCGCCGGCATGGCTGAGCACTACTTCCAGCTTCTTTCTGGCGCTGGAACCACTGCTGCTTTGCTTTATGGGTCGGTCGACGCTGAGGCAACGGATGCCGCTTTCGCGGCGGCCGAAAGACACGGGATGCGCCTCGCTCTTGGCCAGTGCTTGATGGATCGCATGCGCTATGACGATGCGCCTGAAGACGGGGTCACTCGCCGCCGTCTGGATGAGTCCGAAGCACTTTGCCGCACGTGGCACGGTCACGACGATGGTCGGCTGCGCTATGCGTTCACCCCTCGGTTCGCCTTGAGTTGTTCGCGCGAAATGATGAGTGAGTCAGCTCGCCTTGCTCAAAGCTACGGCGCTTATTGGCAAACCCACTTGTCTGAAGATCCCCAGGAGATGGCGATGATCTCCGAGCAGTTTCCAGAGGCCTCCAACTATCTCGACGTCTATGATCGTGCGGGTGGGCTTGGCACCCGTTCCATCTTTGCTCATTCCGTTCATCTGAGCGACGGCGAGATTGCTCGGCTAATCGACACCGGCAGCAATGTGGCCCATTGTCCGTCAAATGTGTTTGGAGGAGGCGGCATCCTTGATACCGGCCGCTATCGATCGTTGGGCGTCTCCCTTGGTCTTGCCTCAGACGTGGGGGGCTGCACCGATATTTCCCTGTTTAAAGCAATGGAGATTGGTTGGATTACCCAGCGCTCCCGACTTCGTCTGCTGCCCGGCAGCGATGTTATCGATGAGTTCGCCGGCTGGCTGGAGCTGGCAACGCTGGGTAGCGCCCGCGTTTTAGGTCTGGACAACCAGATTGGTTCGCTGGAGGTGGGCAAGGAGGCCGATATCATCGCGGTAGATCCTAGCGAACTGCTTCTTCCTTGCTCTTCAGAATTTGAAGAGAGCGCCCGAGAATTGCTCCTTTTGCTGATCTTCCGCAATCGCCCTGGGATGGTCAAATCGGCCTGGGTCCGCGGCAAACAGCTACCCGCAGCAAATTAGCTTCCACGTTCTCACGGTCGGATTAGCCCAGCCCTGTAATCATCAGTAAGCACAGGCCGAAGTCGCTCAACGGTGCCAAGACCAGAAGGAAGGCGCTAACCTATTTCGTTTCCAGCATGGCCACAGAGGCGGTGCATCCAGCAAGTATGGGGTGCTGTGATGGACATTGTCGCTTATCTGCGGTTTCCCTAGAAGTGCACGAGGGCAGGGACAGCCATCGACCCTTAAGCGGCCGCTGGCAGGTGCGCGCAGAGTCCCGAAAGCTGCCGTCGGTCTCTGACGTTAGGCACCTGGCTTGGTTTGCTACCAGGAGTTCTGTTGAGTTTCGTAGGATCGGATAGACTAACTGGGTTCATATCTGGCTTGCGAGGTTTATGTTCATCGTCGAATATCGAACCATGTCTTCTTTCACCAAGATTGTTCTGATCAACGCCAATACCACGCAGGCGATGACGGACAAGATGCAGAGCCGTGCGCAGGTAATGGTGCCAGATGGCTTCGCCATCGCGGGTCTGACCGCACCGAGAGGCGCGCCCTATATTTCGACCCCACAAGCCGCTGCTGACGCTGCTCAGATCGTGGAAGTAATGGCCGATGATGTGGATGCAGACGCCCTGATCATCGCCTGCTTCGGCGATCCGGGGCTGTTCGCTGTCCGCCGGAAGTTGCCAATCCCGGTCATCGGCATGGCTGATGCTTCCTGCCATGTCGCTGCCCAATTAGGCGACAGGTTCGCCATCGTCACGGGCGGCCGGGCCTGGGGGCCGATGCTGACCGACTTCGTTGAACAGATCGGTTTGACTAAGAGATTCGCCGGGGTGCGGACGCTGGAACTGACCGGCGACATGATCGCCTCGGACCCGTTAGGCGCTGAAAATCTTATCAGCGAGCAGATCGACGCCACGCGGCAGCTGGGCGTCGATACCGTCATCTTGGGCGGGGCAGGCCTCGTCGGCTTTGCCGAAAAGCTGCAGTCTCGGACGGACGTTCTTCTGCTTGATTCCCTACGCTGCGCTGTCAGCCAAGCGTGTGCCATGGTGCCTTTTTCCCGTCGGCTCCGGTCACGGGAAAACTAGAGGCGAAAATGGCGCCCACTGGCGGGTGTCTTGGAGTGCGGCGCGGATATTGAGCCAGCAGCCGGTCGAACTGTGCCTGCGCCAATGCGCCTTCTGCCTTGGCGTCATACCCCTGCACGACGCCATCAATGACCGAAAATCGCCCGTCGACCATGACATGGCTGAATGCGCGGCTATTACCCGCGATCATCATGGTCTGGATCGGATCGATGAGCTGGCCATGGTCGGGCTCGGCGAGCTGGAAGACCGTGATATCGGCCATGGCGCCCTCAGCAAGCCGCCCCAGATCGGAACGACCCAAAGCCCTGGCACCACCCAGGGTTGCAGCATTGTACACGTCGCTGGCCCGCACAGCGAGCGCATCATGTTCGTTTGCTCTACCAAACAGCAAAGCGGTCTGCATGTTCTTGATCATGTCGGGGGGAAATGTGTCGGTCCCCATGGCAACGTTGAGCCCCCCGCGTAGATACTTGCCGAGGCTGTCGAGCGAGCCGCCATATCGCGCCGCAACGATCGGGCAGTGAATAACACTGACACCGGCACTGGCTACGCGCTGGAAATCCTCATCCTCCCGGCCCGGCGTCAGGTGGGAGAAATGCGGTATCCAGAGTTTTGGCCCCAATAGTCCCACGTCATCGAGCCACTCGATCGCGCCCTTGCCGTGCATGGCCTTGACCGCCTGCACCTCAAAATCGGACTGACAGGCATGAAGACGCACAACGCAGTCGAGATCTTTCATTGCCGCTGCAGTCTTTGCGAGTAGATCGGGCGTGCAAGTTTCGATGCGGTTCGGCGCCAGCATGCCGCGCACCAGACCATCAAAAGCGCCGTCCCACTTGCGCACAAATGCGATGGCGTCATCGAGGCCCTGGTTGGCGCGTTCCTCCGAAAACTGCATCGAGGTCGTGCCGTCCGGCTCGTAAACCGCATGTCCTGCCGCATAGGCCGGCCCGAGATAGACTCGAATACCCAGCCCGAACGCCGACTGCGCGGCTGCCTCGAACTCGGCGACGGTCTCCGCCCATTCCCGATAGAACAGCGACGCGATCGGCGCCGCGGTGGTGATGCCGTTGCGCAGCAACTGGGCGAAGGCGTAGCGCTTTTGAAACGCCAGCTCTTCGGGCGAGTACATCTCGACAGGTCCGGCTTCATAATAATCGCGGGGCCAAACGCGGCCTGTGCGCTCTTCAGGTTGGTTGTCGAAGGATAGCACCGTGGTGTCCAGATCCGAGAGGGCATTGAGATCGATAAAGCCCGGCCCGATCAGCGCATCGCCGAAGTCAAAGCGGCGGGCGGCCGCCATCGGCGCTCGTTTGCCGACGAAAATGATCCGCTGCCCCTCAACCGCGACCTCGCCACTGGGGATCAGAATGTGATGGCCATTGTCGAAACCCACAATCCAACGCGCCGTCAAAACGGTTACGCCGTCCAGCGCTCCGAAGTCTGCCATTCCCATTCGCTCCAGCCATCTGATACCTGTCGCTATAATTCTGGGCACAGATAAATTAAAGCCTAAAGATTAGCCAATCTGCACTAAAGGGCGGCAGCGTAGTTAGAATGGGCGTGCGCCTAATTTGCAGAGTCCTTTGCTTGCAACAGTTTTTCAGCTGGCACGGTATGTGCATTGCCTTGTGCAGCGCAAGGCAACGGCTCTGAGCCGAGATAATTGGTTGGCGTGCCATCTCCGTAGGCGGTCCTTGGCCCGCCTGTTCAGCGAAGGGATAGGCACTGATGATGTCAGCTGCTGCACAGGACAATTCCGGCAAGGCGCCCCTGCTTTCTGTCCGTGGCTTGACCGTGGACTTCCCCGACCATGGCCGCACCATAAGGGCGTCGGGTGACGTTACGTTTTCAATCGCACCCGGCGAGATCGTTGCCCTGGTGGGCGAGTCCGGCTCGGGTAAATCGATCACCGCCACTGCCATCATGGGTCTGGTGCCCAAACCTGGCAGAATTGTCGGCGGCACAGTCATGTTCGAAGGCGAAGAGCTGACGGCGCTTTCCGCTGTCGAGATGAGCCAGCGGCGCGCCGCGCGCATCGGCTGGGTGTCACAGGCGCCGCAGGCATCGCTCAATCCCTCGTTCCGCATTCGCGACCAGCTGATCAAGGTCGTCCAGGTCAGCGAGCCGGAAGTAGCGCCCCGGGATCGTGCCTCGCGGGCGGCGGCATTGCTGGAGCCGCTGGGCTTTCCCGACGTGAACCGTGTTCTCAATGCCTATCCGCATGAGCTGTCCGGCGGCATGTGCCAGCGCGTCTGCATTGCCATGGCGCTCGCCGGCAACCCGTCGCTGATCATTGCCGATGAGCCGACAACGGCTCTCGATGTTTCGATCCAAGCCCAGATCCTGGCGCTGCTGCGCAAGCTAAACCGGGAGCGCGGCGTCTCCATCCTGTTCATCACTCATGATCTCGCGGTGGTTAGCGCAATGGCGCACCGGGTCATCGTTCTCTATGGCGGAGAAATCCAGGAAGTGGGCCAGACCCGGGCCATTCTTGGTGCCCCGTCCCATCCCTATACACGCGGCCTGCTGCTCGCCATTCCCGACCCCAGTCGCAAACTGCGCCGGTTGGAGCAATTGCCCGGACAGGCCGAGGCGCCGGTGGCCGGTTATGTCGGGTGCCGCTTTGCGCCCCGCTGCGCTTACGTTATGCCGGTCTGCACCCAGCGGCGACCTAATGACACTCCTGTTGCCCATGGCGGCACGGCACGCTGCCACCTGCTCGACAAAGAGGGGCAGGCCGCATGACACAGCCACTGCTTACAGCGACCAATCTCAGCAAGTCCTTTGTGACCAGGAAGGGCCTGTTTGCCCCAGTGCACAAGTTCCAGGCAGTCAAGGACGTCAGTATCGAGCTGGCGCGCGGACAAACCCTCGCCATCGTGGGCGAATCCGGTTCGGGTAAATCAACGCTGGGCCGCATGCTCATCCGCCTGATCGACCCAGATAGCGGTTCGATCCGCTTCGACGGCGATGAAATCGCCACCATGCCGGCCAGCCAGCTCAAGCCGCTGCGCCGCAAGATGCAGGTGGTGTTCCAGAACCCCCAATTGTCGCTCAATCCACGGCGCACGATCCGCCAAAACCTCGAGCGCCCGCTAGCCAACTATGGCGTCAGGGGCAGCGAAGCGACCGATCGCATCGACGACCTGCTGAAGCGCGTTGGCCTCACCGCAAGCCACGCCGCCCGCTACCCAACCGAGATTTCGGGTGGGCAGTGCCAGCGCGTCGCCATCGCCCGTGGCCTGACCCTTGAGCCGAAATTCCTCATCCTCGATGAGGCAGTGTCGGCGCTCGACGTCTCGGTGCAGGCGCAAATCCTCAACCTGCTACTCGACCTGCAGGACAGCATGGGACTGGCCTATCTTTTCATCACCCATGACCTGCGCCTTGTGCCTCTGATGGCGAGGCAGGTTGCCGTGATGCGCAATGGCGAAATCGTCGAACGCGGCGAAAGCCAAGCGGTCCTCGACAACCCAACCCACCAATACACCCGAAACCTAGTCCGAGGCGTGCTGCAAGTCGGCGTCACCCCGGATTGGGAAGCTCTTGCCCCGCCCTTGGCCGAGCTTGCCTGAAACCGCCAATTCAAGACAGTTCCACAGGAGACATCTCGTGACTATTGTTGTCCATCGCAAACCCTCGACACGCCTCGCCAAGCTTGCCGGCAGCGCCATGCTGATCGCCACTTCGGTCACCGCGCTGACCGTTGCTGCTCACGCCCAGGAAACCACGCTCACCATCGGCATCGAAGCTGATCTGGCGCGCCTTGACCCGCACATCTCGGGGACCTGGAACACCTTCAAGGCCCTCTCTCACATCTATGAAGGCTTCGTCGCAGAAGACCTGCTAGCGACCGACGTCGCCACCCCGCCCGTCGTTCCGGCTCTGGCTGAGTCGTGGGAAATCAGCGACGACAAGCTCGTCTATACCTTCAAGCTGCGTGAGGGTGTCTCCTTCCACGATGGCTCCCCCTGGAACGCTGAAGCTGCCAAATTCAACATGGACCGCATGCTCGATCCCGAATTCGAGTTCCACCAGCCCTCTGCCTTAAACATGCTGAGGTGGGTCTGGCAGGACCTCGAAAGCTATGAGGTCGTCGACGACTATACGATCAAAATGACGCTCAAGCAGCCCAACTCGGAGTTCCTCCGTCGCCTTGCCATGGGCGGTTCGGGCACCCCCCGCATGATCTCGCCAGAAGCGATCAAGACCTACGGCAATGACGGCATCGAAGAGCACCCCACCGGCACCGGCCCGTTCAAGTTCGGCGAGCGCAATGTCGGCATCAGCACCTCTCTTATCAAGAACGTGGAATACTGGGACGAAAAGCGCACTCCAAAGGTCGACCGCATAATTCTGCGCGGTGTTCCGGAGGTTGCCACTCGTGAACTCGGCCTGATGACCGGCGAGTTTGACATGATATCCACGCCCTCTCCGGATTCGATTGAGTATCTTCAGGCTCAGGGCATGGAAATCGTGATGGCGCCGGTGGCGACCATCTATCCGATCTGGTTGAATTTCAATGAGAAGCCGTTTGACGACGTTCGCGTGCGTCGTGCCATGGCCATGGCAATCGACCGCGAAGGCATGGCAAAATTTCTCCGTCGCGGCACCGCCGAGCCGGCCTACGGAATTCTCAACTACGGCGGGCCAGGTTGGGACGCAGACTATCGCGACTTTGAATACGATCCCGAGGCAGCCAAAGCCCTGCTCGCAGAAGCCGGTTATCCCGATGGCTTCACCACTCGTCTCGACTGGACAATGGGTGGGGGCGGCGATGTCAACACGCGCGCAGATGCGGAATGGATACAGCGTGACCTCGCCAAAATAGGCATTGAGGCCACGATCGAAACCTTCGACAACGGCACCTATTGGGACATGATGGCCAAGGGCATCCGCGAAGGCTCTTGCTGTATGCAGGTGTCGTGGGGTGAGACGAGCTTTTACTGGCTTGACTTAATCCTGCCCGAGGCGGCCTTGCCTCCGAACGGGTTCAATGCTGGCTACTATGCCAATCCCAAGATGGCAGAACTTCTGGCTGATGCGCGTGCCGCCACAACCGATGAAGCACAGGTCGAAATCCTGCATGAAATACGAGATATCGTGACCGAAGAGGTTGCTTTTATTCCGGTTTACACGCCCAAGCAGGTCTATGCGATGCAGCCCAATGTCGAGGGATTCGTCCTCGCGCCGCAGCACTGGGCTGACTACACCAGCATCTACAAGAACTGATCGTTCGCTCCCGCGGCGCTTCGGCGCCGCGGCCTCGTCTAAGTTGGAACCATCAGATGTTACGCTTTGTCCTCGGCCGCCTTTTGGCGACCATTCCAATCCTTCTGGGCGTATCCTTTATCGTCTTCGCTGCGGTGCAATTGGCGCCCGGTGACGTGGCACGCACCGTCCTCGGTTATGGCGCGACCGAAGAACGCGTGATGGCCCTGCGAGCGGAACTCGGTCTCGATCAGCCGATCGTCGTGCAATACGCGCGCTGGCTTTGGGGTTTGCTGCAGGGCGATCTTGGCCGCTCGATTGCCCTGGGCGTTCCTGTGGCCACCGTGATCATGGACAAGATCGGCGCCTCGCTTATCCTGATGAGCGCCAGTTTTGCCCTGACCGTGGTTTTTGGCTTGCTGATCGCGGCAATTTCCGGTGGTGCGCATCGCAGCGCCCAGGATCGTACGCTAGTGACGATCTGCCTAATCCTCGCAAGCCTTCCGCCCTTCTGGCTGGGCATCATTCTGCTCTATTTCTTTGGCCTGCAATGGAAGATGTTTCCGATCGCCGGGATGTACAATCTGGCCTCTCCTGGCGGCTTGCCCGATCTCCTCCATCATCTCGTCCTCCCCGCCGTCGCCACCGCCGCGTCGTCCCTTGCAGTGGTGGCCCGCGTCACCCGCGGGGCTTTTGTCGACACCATGAGCGAGGGCTATGTGCTTGCCGCGCAGGTTCGTGGTCTGCCGCAGAGGCGCATCGTCTACACCGAAGCCCTTCGCAACACGCTACCGACCTTCGTCAATATTGCAGGCCTCCAAATCGGCTACCTGTTCGGCAGCGCGATATTCTCAGAAATCATCTTCAACTGGCCAGGCGTCGGACAGCAACTGTATACGGCAATCATCGCCCGTGACTTCCCGGTCATCCAAGGCTGCGTCGTGGCCATCGCTGCGGTTTTCGTCTTCGGCAATCTGATTGCCGACATCATCGTCCGCCTTCTCGATCCTCGGAGCCGCGCATGACCCTTGTTTCAGCAAACGCCCCGGACACAAGCCAAGTCGGACAGCGCAGCCGTACCCCGCTCGCCTTGTTTTTCCGCGACCGGGTGGCCATGATTGGCCTGGTCATCGGCGGAATAATCATGCTGCTGACGGCGCTGGGCCCGTTGATTGCACCCTATGGTCCTAACGACGCCGACCCGGCCCTCAGGCTTGGTGCTATTGGCACGCCTGGACATCTGCTGGGCCTCGATCATCAGGGACGCGATATTCTCTCACGCATGCTGTGGGGCAGTGGCCTCACGCTGATCACAGCCTTCTTGCCCGTTGTCGTCGGTGCCTTGCTGGCCATCCCGATCGGTCTCGTTGCCGCATGGTACGAAAAAACCGGCAGCGTCATCATGCGCATCATGGACGTGCTCTTCGCCTTCCCTATGGCGCTGCTCGCCATTCTGATCACCGCAGTGCTAGGGCCGGGCATGACCAATTTGATGATATCGCTGGTCCTGGTCCTGCTGCCCTACAATGTGCGCGTCGTTTATCAAGCCGCGCAGGGCCAGCGTTCACTCCCCTATGTGGAGGGTCTTCGGGCATCGGGCACCCCGGTCTTTTCGCTGCTGTTCCGCGAACTGCTGCCCAATGTCGCCTCTCCTGCGTTGGTCTATGCCACCACGGTTCTCGGTTCTATCGTCATCACCGCGGCAGGCCTGTCTTTCCTCGGCCTTGGCGTGCAGCCGCCGACGCCGGAATGGGGCATCATGATCAGTGAGGGCCGCTCGCTGGTCTTTACCGCGCCTCATGTTGCCGTCATTCCGGGTATTGCCCTGACGCTGTTAGTGATCTCCTGCAATCTTATCGGCGACGGCATCCGCGATGTCCTCGACCCGCGGACGCGCGCCACCATGCGCTGACGCGGTCCTGCTGCTTCCACGTTGTTTTCTCTATTTTTTACGAGGGGCTCCATGGCCACGCTCATCCAGAATGCTCGTATCCATACATTCGACGCACACCGCACCGTTCATGAATGCGCTGACATTCTTGTCGAAGGGCAGACCATTACCTGCATCGGTTCCAATCTCGACGTTAAGGGTGTCGCCGATCTCGAGATCGTCGACGGATCTGGCAAGCTCGTCATTCCTGGGCTCATCAACGCGCATCTGCATTCGCCAGCCAACCACCTAAAGGGTGCCCTCAAGGATGCACCGCTCGAAATGTTCATGCTCTACGAAGTGCCGCCCATCTCGCGCGACACCGATGGCGGAAGGTTCAATTACCTGCGGACGATGATCGGCGCGATCGAGATGCTCAGGCTCGGCATCACCGCCGTGCACGACGACGCCTTCCATAATCCTCTGCCAACGCGCGCTTCGATCGACGCTATCATGAACGCTTATGCAGATGCCGGTATGCGCGCCACCGTGACTATTGATCAGCCTAATGTCGCCGAATACGACAAATTTCCCTATCTTAAGGGACTGTTGCCCGAGCACCTGATCGCCGAAATGCGTGACACGCCTCGCCAGTCGTCTGACGAACTCATGGCTCTCTATGAGGATTACGTTGAGCGCTGGCACGGTAAGGCCAAAGGCCGGCTGCGCTGCGCTGTGTCCTGCTCGGCGCCCCAGCGCGCCACCACGCAATACATGCAGGCTCTGTCGGCGTTCGCCCGCAAGCACGACCTGCCGTTCAACATCCACATTCTTGAAACCCGACTTCAGCGTGTGCTCGGCCACGAGAACTACGGCAAGTCGCTTATCCAGCATGTCAAGGACATCGGCATTCTTGATGAATATCTCTACATCATCCACTCAATCTGGGTGGACGAGCAGGACATTGCCGATATGGCACAATCGGGCTGCACCATCAGCCACAATCCAATTTCTAATCTCAAGATCGGCTCGGGCGTCATGCCCTTCCGCAAGTTGCGTGATGCGGGTATTCCGATTGCTTTGGGCACCGACGAAGCGGCCGTTGATGACACTTCCAATGTCTGGGGCGTCGCCAAGATGGTCGGCCTCATCCATAAGATCACCGACCCTGACTGGGACCGCTGGCCGACGGCCCCTGAAATCCTCGACTGCCTGTTCAAGGGCGGCGCACGCTCGATGCGGCTACAGAATTCCATTGGACAGATCAGCCCTGGCTTCCAGGCGGACCTCGTGATGCTCGATCTCAACTCGATGGCGTTCACGCCGCTCAACGATGTTGAACGCCAACTGGTTTTCACGGAAAACGGCTCATCGGTTGTCCTGACAATGGTGGCCGGCACCCAAGTCTATCGCGACGGCAAGTTGCTCCTCGTTGACGAAGAGGCTCTAAAAGCGGAGTTCCGGATCGCCGCCGCCGAACATGCGTCGCGCTTCTCCGAAGTCCACGAAAACGCCCAGCGCGTTGCGCCCTATTATGACGCCATGCTGCGCAAAGCGTATCAGCAGCCCGTGGAGATGCAGCGCTGGCTTCCGAGCGCCGACTGACACCGCCAACGACCAAGCACACAGGGCTTCTGGGAGTCGGTGCAGTTGAGTAGGAGAGGTCAGCTTTTCGGAGTTGAACTCCGAAAGCAGCAGTCGGCATCCCACCCCATCACGGCCACCGCTAACAGGTGTGTTGACGCGGCTCTTTCACCGTAGAGGAGATTATGGCATCGATAATTGTTGGCTTGGCTTTAGGACGCTATCGGTGGTACACAGAAAGAAACGCGTGCCCCATAAGCTACTGATATTGCTGCACTAACCATCTGGATCGGCGTGTCCCTCTCTCTCCGCCATTGTTTTCACCTAGATTATTGAAATCGTTAAGAAATATTCGTTGGCGGGTTTGCTGGCCCATCATTTAGACCATCATTGCTCGAGTGAGCATCTGAATGCTCGGCTCTTGCAGGTTCAGCAATCCTAATCCAAAATGATTGAGCCGAATCGAGTTGGCTTGATACACAGCTACTTGGTTCTGTAGCCCTCCTGTCAGGTGGGCCCATATCGTCAATCTGGATAGCGCATGAACGTGCCGTCCTCATCGCTGCAAGGCAGCGAAGGGAACGCACATGTCTAAGCCCTATTCGATCGATCCAATCGCTCCCGATCTCCTTTCCCTAATGACCGACAGCAACGGAGCTGTCTTGCCGCATGCTGCGTCAACGCGTGACGACGCTCGTGCAACTGACAAGGCGGGGTGCCTCGAAATCGGGCACCAGGAACTGCCTGAACTAAACGTTGTGCCAGAACAAGTGGATGTGCAGGAGCTTGACGGTGAAGGTGTTGTTCGCCAGCGCCAGAAAGAACGGCGTCAACGACGCCAGCAAGAGCGCCAAGAGCCGCCGCGGCCTGCTAATCCTGTCTTGCTTACGCGTGTTGTGCGATCTCAATCGCAATTGTATCTGCGGGTCCAGCAACTCGCTCAGCGTTGGGATGTCAGCGTTCCCACGGTTTGGCGCTGGACTGCTGACGGAAAAATCCCGTTCCCCCTCAAGCTGAGTCCTGGAACCACGCGGTGGCGCCTGGACGAGATCGAGGCTTATGAGCAGAAGTTGGAGGAGGGGAAATGAGTTCTCCCTTCAGCTCACGTGGTGGTCGCGCCTTTCGCAAGAATCAGGACCCGACAAAAGCTAAGACGCATAGGCCCTACTCAGATGAGGACATTCGGCAGCACTATGGCGTCAGCCGCAATACCCCAAGCAACTGGGTCAAGGCAGGTCTCGAGCCAGTACCAGGAACAAGCCCACGGCTGTTCATGGGATCAGAGCTCAACCGCTTCCACGCCGAGCGGCGGGCCCAAGCCAAGCGACCGCAGGTTGGCCCTAATCTGTTTTGCATCTGCTGTCGGTCATCCCACAGCATGGAGGGCGAGACTGTCACCTTGTCGTCCTTGTGCGGCTTCTCTGGAAAGCTGGCTTGGACGTGTCCCGTCTGCGAAGAGCCGATCGTCCGGACTGTCGGGCCGCTTATCCTGGAGCGGCTTGTCAAACATGGCGTGATCATCCTGCGCACGACAGAGGCGATTAAATGACTCCTTCCTTCCTGAGCACTTTGTGCATTCACGCCATCTGAGGCCCTGAAAATGAACGCCAGAAACATTCAACTGCGATACGACTACCAAAATCATCTGCACCATGGCGAAGGAGCAGACGAAAAGACGCTCGATGAAGTCCTGCGAGCCATTGCGGAGTTCGAAGATTTTACCGACACCCGGGATTTTGGGATGCTGCGCAAGCAGGACGTGATTGCATTCAAACGCCATTTGCATGAACGCCCAAGCAAGGCGGATGGGAAACCGCTCTCTGCCTCCACCATCACCCATAAGTTGCGGCATTTGAGGAAGTTCTTCGAGTGGGTGAAAACCCGTCCGGGCTACAGCAAACTGGACGCCGACCCCGTTTCGTATTTCACGGCCCTGCGGAGAGAGGAGATGGCCGCAAGGTCTGCAAGGCCCAGGGTGGGACCGGAGCTTGAAGACGTTCTGCTGGTGTTGGCGAGTATGCCCGTCTCAACGGTGCTCGAACGTCGGAACCGCGCTGTCATAGCAACCCTGCTTCTCACCGGCGTCAGGGATGCAGCTCTCGTCTCATTGCGTCGCAAGCACATTGATTTGGTTCATCGCCGTCTCGATCAGGATGGAGAAGAGGTGGACACCAAATTTGGCAAGAGCATGTGGACCGCCTTCTTCATCGTTCCCGAGGAGGTCTATGCGATAGTCGAAGCCTGGGTGGATGAGCTCGATACGATGGGCTTTGGAAGTGAAGATCCCTTGTTCCCACGTGAGGCCAAGCCCATCGGCAAGCTTGCGGTGCCGGGCACGATAGTGCGTGAGTTCTGGACCACGGCGGGGCCGGTAAGAAAGATAGTAAGGCAGGCCTGCAAGGAAGCCAACGTTCCCTACTTTGTTCCTCATTCGGTTCGGAAGACGCTTACCCGACTTGGTTTCACCCGCTGCCGCACCATCGAAGAGATGAAAGCCTGGAGCCAGAACCTCGGTCATAAGTCACTGGAAACGACCATGACCAGCTATGAAACCTTAAGCGAGGAAAGAAAGTGCCAGCTGATCGACGGGCTTGCCCATCGGGGAGCATCGCAGGACTTAATTGAGATGCTTGAAGAAGCTGACGACGTGACCAAAGACCTTGTTCGCGGTATGCTCGAACTGGGCAAGCGCACGCGGTAAACAGGGCGACGATGCGTTTGTTAAGCCGGGAAGCGCTTGGGGATCTCGCCCGCGATCTGCCGCGAAGCGGCATGGCAATGGGGACAATTGCGATCAACATCCGAAATGATGCTGGCGAGGAGCTGCTTGTGGTCAGCCTTACATACGCCAGCTCAGGGTCAAACCAACACCAAAGAGCGCACGCAATCTAGCTAGCAGTGTCAATTGCTGGAACAAGGCACGAATGTCCTCCCATCAGAAGCGATGCTTGATGTGTTCCCTAGGCAAATGGCTGCTTTGAGGAAAATGCCACATAGCCTGAATGTCTCAAGTGAAGTCGGTTTTTGCTATTCCAGTGATGCCTCGCTGAGGGCAGCTGACGACCCCATTCTTCCCGTTGGATGGTCACGCATGACGGCTAAAAGCCGCCATGCAGGATCTCTGTAACGCCTTCAGCAGCAAACGGTTTTTCGATGTGACGCCGTGCTCTAGATGCGTTTTGGGCTCACCACGATGCGGAAGCCGTTCCCGCGCCAGAAACCGTCGGGTTCGAGGCTGCCGCGATAGGAACAGCAGGCCTTCAGACTCGTGCTCGAAAAGCAGCCGCCGCGCAGCACCCGCCGAATGGTCGGGCCGGCATCGGGGTCTTCGCGGCCGTCATCAGCATAGGGATAAGTGAAGCTGGGCGTCGCCATGTCGTCACCCCAGAGCGTCGTCGTCCATTCCCAGACCTGGCCGGCCATGTCGAGGCACCCATAGGGCGATTGCCCTGCCGGGAAGAGGCCGGTGGCGCAGGGTGCGTTGAAGCCGCTTTCTTCCGAATTGGCGGCGTCGCTGTTCCAACCCTTACCCCAAGGATAGACGATGTCATCGCCGCCATCTGGCATGTCACCGCGCGACGCACGTTCCCATTCCGGCTCCGTGGGCAGGCGAACGATCTGGGCGGCCGTGATGCGGCCCGCGGCACGCCATTGGCCCGTGAGCCAATCGCAATAGGCACGGGCATCGCGCCAAGTGAGGTCCGTCGCCGGCACATTGCGTCGCTCGGGATTGTCGGCATTGGGTGACGCCCATTTGCGCCCGGTCGCCGCGATGAAGCGGGCATAGAGCGCATTGGTCACCGGGTAGCGGCCGATGCTGAACGGCTCCAACTCGACGATATGGACGGGCTGCGAATTTGGGTGGCTGGTCGAGCCCATGGTGACGCTGCCGGCGGGAACAGCGCAAAGCGCGTCGAAGTCGCGCAGATCGCCGTTGGCCGACAGGACGCGTGCGGCGCGATCCCGGTCCATGGGCGCGAGGCGGCCGGTTTCGATGAGGCTTTGCAGTCGGGCCAAAACGTCCGGATCGTTGGGAATGACATCGGCGATCAGCAGGGCCCCGCGTAGGGCGGCGTCGCTGTCACCGGCCATTAACAGGGGCGCGAGAGTTGCGGCCCGCTCCGGCATGCGGCGCAGCAGGCTGGCAAGGCTCGGCGTCCAGACAAAGGGATCGTTGAGGAATAGCTCGGCAGTCGCTTCATCATCCAGCGTCGCCAGATGTTGCGCGGCCAGCAGGCCATCGATGGCGCGATTGATCGAGGTGCCGGTGCGCAGAACATTGAAGCCGGTTTCGGCCCGTTCGGGCGCTTCGTTGCGCCAGGCATCCACGAGCTCTTCGGCGCTGGTGACCGGTTCGTTGACCGTCAGCGCCAATGCGAAGAGGGCCGGGTTAGCGGCCGCGTCCGACAGGGCGGCCCTAGCTTGGGGTGCATTGGTCTCCACGAAGGCCGCGCGTTCAGCCGCGTCGAGCGGCATGAGGCTATGGACGGCGATACCCGATGGAATGCGCCAGCCCTTGACCACGGCGCCATCGCCCAGCAGCACGACGGGCCGGTCGCCCAGCTGGCCGAGCATGGCGAGCAGATCGGCTTCGCTGATGCGGTCGATGCCATCGAGGATCACGAGGCCATCCGCCGGCAGGGTGACACTGCCGTCGGTCAGGTCGGCAAGGTAAGCGCCGGTTTCGGCGGCCAGCTGGCGGCCAAAGACGGATTTGCCGGCGCCGCGCTCGCCAAGCAGCAGCAGGCGCGGGAACATGCCCACCGCCTCGCGGGCAGTGAAGTAGACCGGCGGCTCGGGCGCCGTCTGGGGTTCTCGAAGCGAGCGCAAGCCTTTGGCGGCCTTGTCCTCGTGGGTGAAATTCACCCGCAGCGAAAAATTGGGAGCGATCATTGAAAGAGCTTGGCAACGTCGGGATTGTGGAAGCGCTGGATTTCAATGGCATAGCCAGCGGGGTCTTCAAAAAAGAAGTGCTCGCAATACTTGCCGCGCAGCATTTCAGAGAGATTGATCACCCCGGCAGCGGTCATGCGGGCATGCCAGCCTTCGACGTCCTGGGCGACGATGGTCAGCAGAACGGCGCTTTTTTCCTGATGCTTGAGATGGCCGCGATTGCCATCAACAACGCCGAAATAGCTGTTGGGAGCGATGCGATAGATACGCGCCAGACCTTGGTCGAGTACCAGTTCAAAGCCGAGCACCTTCTCGTAGAAGTCGGTCACCGCATGGATGTCGGGATAGTAAAAGAAGGTGATAGAATAGTCTTTGGTCATTTCGGTGCTCATTGGATCGTCAGGATCCCCTTGTGATCGATGCCCAGCCCGGCAATGTCGGGGCGAGCAGCGAAGATATCGGTGGGGTGGAAGAGGTAGAGCCAGGGCGGATTGGAGTTGAGGCGCCTCAGGGTCGCGGCATAGCCGGCTTCGCGATCCTCGTCGGCGACAGCGCTGTTGGCTGCCAGGATCAGGCGCTCGGTTTCGGGGTCATCAAAACCCTGCCACCAGACCGCCTTGTTGCGTGCTGAGATCTTGTCATCGAGCACGCGATAGGTGCTTTGCGGCGATGAATCGAAAATGGCCATGTCGCCCATGGCCTTGCGGCCAACCTGACGAGCATATTCGGGGCGATTACCTTCCGTTTCGACGGTGACCGAGAGACCGACATCCTTTAGCGCTGCGGCCACGAACTGGCTGATTTGCGGTGCGCGTTCGGGCATGTAGAGGGGTGTGCGCAGGGTAATGGCACTCGGCCCGCCTGCGGTCTCGAGCAGGCGCCTGGCCGCGTCGGGATCATAGGCAATCGGCGCGATCCGCTCAGCCATGCCCATATGGAAGGGGCTGACAATACTGGAAGCTTCGGCGCCAAGACCCTGGAAGATTTCGTCAATTAGCCGTTTTTTGTCCACGGCATGGTTTGCCGCCAGTCTGGCGTCTGCCGAGGCGAAGAGACCGGTGCTACAATTGAGGTAGTACATCACCGAAAGCGTGTTGATAGCCTTGCCCCACCGGAAGCGCGGATCGAAATCAACCATCCCATGCATTCGCTCGAGGTTGAGCGCGGCATCGATCTGGCCGGATTTGAGCTCGTCATAACGGTCTTCGGCGCCAGGCACGCAATAAGCCGCGATCGGGCGCAGGGCACGGCTGAGGGGTTCTAGGCGCGTAAACTGACCGGCGGTAAATTCGGCGACGCGATAGGGCCCGGTGCCGAGAATGGCCTGACCGGCGGCATTCTGGCGACAGATGAAAAATTCCGAGAAGATGTCGAGAATGTCGGCCAATGGCTCGGGATTGTTGACGACAAGTGTGTCGTAGCGCGGAGAGCTGATAGTGGCCTGTGCCAGGTAGCGCGAATAGCTCCACTTCATGCCGAACATATCAACGGAATTGAGAATGCCGTCGATGAACGCGATGATGTGGTCAGCTGTGCAGGCGACGCCGTCGTGGAAGGTCGCGCCCTCGCGGATGGTGAAAGTCCAGCGCCTACCATCGGCACTATGGATCCAGTGCGACAGGAGGGCCGGGGCAACCCGGCCGCCGGGTTGCCACCGCAGTAGCGGTTCAAAGACCAGGTTCTTGAGGGTCAGGATCGATGTGTCGTCCGTCACTCGGTTGGCGGGCAGGAAATCGAGCTTTTCGAGTGCGATGGTCAGCATTAGTCGATCTCGTTGCGCCGGCGCGGATTGAACCAATCAGCGAGGCTATCTCCGATTAGGTTGAAGCAAAGCACAGTTAAGAGGATCGCCATGCCCGGCGATAGCGCAACCCAAGGACTTTCGCGCAGATATTGGAGGTTTGACGAGACGTCGGCGCCCCACTCGGCCAGCGGCGGCTGGGCCCCAAGGCCAAGGAAACCAAGGCTTGCGGTTTGGAGGATCGCGCTGCCCAGGCTTAATGATGCCTGGACCAGGAGCGGGCCAAGGCCGTTGGCAAAGACATAGTGCCACAAGATGCGCCGGGTCGGCAGGCCGAGCGAGACAGCGGCCTCGACATAGGGCTTGACCGAAATCGACAGCGCCTGACTGCGGGCAACGCGGGCAAATTGCGGCGCCAGTGTGATGGCCACCGCCAGCATGGCATTGTTGAGGCTTGGTCCGAACGCGGCGGCCAATGCAATGGCCAGCACCAGGGCGGGGAAGGAGAGCATGGCATCCACGACGCGCATGATGACCATATCAACGGCACCACCGACAAAGCCGGCCAGCGTGCCAAAGAACACGCCGAGGGCAAAGGCGATGCTGACCACGCCAATGCCGATGGCCAACGTGAAGCGGCCGCCATGGAGCACACGCGTGAGCACATCGCGGCCGAGGCTATCGGTGCCCAGCCAATGGGTCCAGCTCGGACCCTGCAGCTTGTTGAGCACGTCGAGCTTAGTAGGGCCATAAGGGCTGACCGTCGGCCCCAGGATCACCGCGAGGATAATGGCAATCAGCACTAGGCCACCCAGTGTGGCGAGGCTGTTCTTGCGCAAAAAGTGGAGAAGCGGGTTCATTTCATCCTCTTGCGCACGCGGGGGTCGAGCACGCCATAAAGCAGATCGACCAGAACCGAAGTCAGCATGAACAACAGCGAGAACACCAGTGTGGTGCCCTGAATGACAGGGTAATCGCGATTCTTGATGGCTTCGAACATGAAGCGGCCGATACCCGGCCAGGCGAAGATGGTTTCGGTCAGGATGGCGCCGCCGAGCATTTCGGCAAATTTCAGCCCGATCACGGTGATCGCGGGCAGCAGGGAATTGCGCAGGCCATGTTCGAGGATGATCTGGGAGCGTGACAGGCCCTTGGCGCGCGCGGTGCGGATGAAGTCTTCCGACATTACTTCAAGCATCGTGTTGCGGACGAAGCGCCCAAGAGTGGCAGCCAAAAAGGCGGCGAGAACAGCGGTGGGCAGGACCAGATATTGGATGGCGCTCCACACCACGTCCCATTGCCCGGTAATAATGCCATCGATGATGGCAAAGCCGGTGATGGGCGCCATGATGATATAGGGGCTGAGACGGCCCGAAACCGGCAGCCAGCCCAGATAGGTAGCAAAAATCAGCTGCAGGATCAGCGCGAGGAGAAATGCCGGCATCGACACGCCAACTAGCGAGAACAGGCGGGTAAAGTGATCAAACAGTGAATTAGGTCGGGTGGCCGAGATTACGCCGATCGGAATACCGACGACGATGGCGGCCAGTGTGGCGCAGACCGCCAGTTCGAGAGTGGCCGGCAGGCGCAGCAAGATTTCCTGCAGGACGGGTGCGCCGCTCTTGAGCGAGGTGCCCATGTCGCCCTGGAACAGCCCCAGCATGTAATTGATGAACTGAAGATAGAATGGCTCGTCGAGCCGCATCTGCGCGCGGAGTGCGGCAATCTGGGCATCGGTGGCGCCGGGGCCGAGCAATGTCACCGCTGGATCGCCGGGGATCAGCCGGACGAGGGAAAATACGATAACCAGTACCAGGATCAGGACCGGCATTAGCGCCAGAAGGCGGCGCACCAGAAAACTCGCCATGTCCGTTTCTCCACGACACAAAAGTCTCCCGCGGCGCCGAGGGGAGACGCCGCGAGAGGCCAGAAAGACCGGAGCCTACTCCTTGGAAACGCCCCAGTATTCATTAAGCGGGGGCGCAGAGTTGATCACGAGGCCTTTGACATTGGCGCGGGTGAAGACGATCAGCTTGGGGCTGAACAGGTATGCGCCCGGCACCTTGGCAGCAATCTTTTCCTGGATCTCGAAGTAGAGCTGCTTGCGCTCCTCCGGGTCCACGGTCTGCTGCGCCTTGAGGATTGCGGCGTCGAGCGCGGCATCTTCGGGCATGCGGAAAGTCATGGCCGTGTCGGCCAGGCTTGACAGGTAGCCAATGGTGATGTGGGCGTCAGGATCGTTATACCAGGGCTGACGACCATCCAGCGCGACGTCGAATTGACCGGCGGTCTGCAGTGCCCGGTATGCGGGGAATTCGGTCTGGGCGATGGTGGCGTTGATGCCGATATCGGCCAGGTTGGCCTGAACGAAGGTGGCGACGGCACCCCAGAGCGGACCCTGAAAGCTATAGAGGGTTAGGTTGAGGCTCGAGGGATCGACACCGGCCTCAGCCAGCAGTGACTTGGTAAGTTCGGGGTCATAGGTCGGGGCCAGTTCTTCCATCTTGGGATTGAAGGCCCAGCTATTGCTGGTCAGCGGACCATAGACGCGTTCGGCCGTGCCGCCGAAAACGCCCTGCAGAAGGCCGTCATAGTCGATGGCATGCACGATGGCTTCGCGCACCTTGATATTGGCGACGGGACTATCGGGATTGTTGTTGTTGAATTCGAGCTGACGGATGATCTGGCTGGGCGCTTCGAGGATGGCCACGTCCGGGTTGGACTGGAGCGCGGCAACGTCTTCAGCGGCGATAGCCGTGAGCTGGCCCTGCTGCTGGATGACATCGACGCCGCCATTTTCGAGCTCGAGACGACGGGTCGAGGCATCGGGAATGACGCGGTAGATGATACGTTCGAGCTTGGGCGCGCCGCGGAAATAATCCGGATTGGCATCGAGCACGATATTGGTATCGGCCTGATAGCTGGCAAACTTGAAGGGGCCGGTGCCAACGGGATGAACGGCGAAGCCTTCATCGCCATACTGGGCAACAGCGGCCGGGCTGACGATGGCAGCCTGCGGCTGGGCGAGGATCGACAGAAATGCCGGATAGGGTTCGCTGAGGGCAATCTTGATCTCTGTGGGCGAAACCACGGCAATGTCGGAGATCAGACCAAAGGTCGCTTCGACATAGGTGTTGATCGACTTGGTGCGCTCGAGCGAAAACTTGACAGCTTCAGCATCGAAATCAGTGCCGTCGTGGAACTTGACGCCTTCGCGCAGCTTGAATTCGAACTCGGTACCATCGGGCGAGACGGTCCAGCTATCGGCAAGACGTCCTTCGAGCTCGGTAAATTCTGGCGCGGTCCAGGCGACTAGCGTATCGAAGACGTTGAGGATAACCTCGCTGCCGACTGGCTCGGCCTTGTTGGCCCCAGGTTCAAGACCGACGGCATCGGACGGCACGGCGACGACCAGCGTTTTTTGTGGGTCAGAACTCTGCGCATAGGCGGTGCCTAGCGCGAGTGGCAGGGCGATGGCTGCGCCTGCCAGGAGGTTGCGTAACTTCATCAGTGACCCTTTCGCGGTCAGAACAATGGCACCAACGGGACTGTCATATCGTGGCTGGTATATTACGAAATATCCTACAGGTATGACTGTGTAAAGGCGGGGTGCTACGTTTTTGATGCTCGACGGGAATTTGCACAAATATTGTGCGATTTTGAAGGATTTAGCGCACTGTCTCGGCAAATTCGTCCGCGATTGGACATCTTCCTTCAAACTGGTCTCCAAGTGGCCGAGGTAATTCCTAGCCCGGTCGTCCGCCCCGCGTGACGGGCCGAGCCGGATCGGCGGCCCATTGCGACCAGGACCCAACGTATAGGGCAGCCTCAATACCAAGGGTGGCGAGCGCCAGCACAGTGTGGGCCGCCGACATGCCAGCGCCGCAGTAGGCGCCCACCGGCTTGCTGCCATCGGCTCCCGTGGCTTCATAAATGCCAGCCAAGGCATCTTGATCGGCAAAGGTGCCATAGTCGGTGAGATTGTCGAGCGCTGGGGCGCTGATGGCGCCCGGGATATGTCCGCGCACAGGGGCCCCCTCGGCAGTCGGGCCGCCGACATAGTTCGGTCTTATGCGGGCATCAAGCAGGACGCCACTGCGCGCGAGGGCCGCGGCGCTGTCAGCATCAAGCTGAGGCATATGGCCTGGCGACAGCACGATGTCGCTTTGTGTGGGCTGCGGCTTGTTGGTTGTGGTCGGGAACCCGGCATTGAGCCATGCCGGGAAGCTGCCGTCGAGAACACGGACATCTGGAAGGCCGGCCCAACGCAGAACCCACCAGGCCCGCGCGGCCACCATGCTGCGATCACCGTCATAGATAACAATTGTTGCCTCTCGGCGCAGGCCCCAATGGCGGGCCTTGGTCTGAAGCACATCGATATCGGGCAGGGGACGCGCACCCGCCAGCACGGAGGATGGCGACTGGAAGTCCTCATAGGCTTCGGTGTCGATGGTACCGGGGATACGCAGGTCGCGGGTGGAATCAGCGCCGGTATAGGGATTGATCGATTGCACTGCCAAAATGATTACGTCGTGGCTATCGTCCATCATAGCCTTGAGCTGGGCTGGCGTGAGCAGGACGCGAGTACGCAAACTATCGGTCATGGCATGTCTCCGAAACTATTGGAATATCACGTAGCATATTAGTTTGACATCTGTCATGTTCCCCGTTGTGTTAGAAGCGACCCGTATCAGGAATGCTCAAGTGTCGATCCTTTCCGTAGAACACCTCACCACACAGCTGCGCCGCGAAGGTAAGTGGAACACGGTCGTCAATGACGTGAGTTTTGCAGTCGACGCCAATGAAACGGTGGCCGTGGTCGGGGAATCCGGTTCGGGCAAGAGCGTCACGGCGCTGTCGATCATGGGGCTTTTGCCCCAACGCATCAGCAAGGTTTCGGGACGGGTGCTGCTGGATGGCCAGGATCTGCTGACCCTGGACGAAAGGCGTATGCAATCGGTTCGGGGCAACCAGATTGGCATGATCTTCCAGGAGCCAATGACCAGCCTCAATCCAGTGCTGACCGTCGGGCGCCAGATCGCCGAGACCTTGATCCGCCACCGCGGCCTGAGCCGTGGGGATGCGCGAAAGCAGACCATCCAATTGCTCGATCGCGTGCGCATTCCGGCGGCAGCCCGGCGCTTTGATGAATATCCGCATCAATTGTCTGGGGGTATGTTGCAGCGCGTCATGATCGCCATGGCCCTGGCCTGCCGTCCGCGCTTGCTGATCGCCGACGAGCCGACAACCGCGCTCGACGTAACCATCCAGGCGCAGATTCTCGACCTGATCAAGGAGCTGCAGCGCGAAGAGAATATGGGCGTGCTGTTCATTACCCACGATATGGGTGTGGTGGCGGAAATCGCGGACCGCACCGTAGTGATGTTCCGTTCACGGGCGCTTGAAACGGGCGCGACCGAAGACATCTTTGCCAATTCCACGCAGAACTATACCCGCGCCCTGCTCGCAGCGGTGCCCCAGCTTGGCTCGATGGCCGGCATCGCCCATCCTACGGCCTTCCCAATCGTCGATGTCGCGACGGGCGAAACGACACCCGCTCGTGAAAGCGGCGACACTGTCGTGCCTGGTGAGCCAATCCTTGAGGTCAAGAACCTCGTGACCCGCTTTGACATTCGCTCCGGCCTGTTCGGCAAGGTCATGGGCCGCGTCCACGCGGTGGAAAATGTGACGTTCTCGCTGCAGCCGGGCGAGACCCTGGCGCTGGTCGGGGAATCGGGCTGCGGAAAGTCCACAACTGGCCGCTCTGTGCTGCGCCTTGTGGAGGCCACCAGCGGTTCGATCCAGGTCGCCGGTGAAGATGTGCGGACCATGCCCAAGCGCGCCCTCGACGCCAAGCGACGCACCATGCAGATGATTTTCCAGGATCCGTTCTCAAGCCTTAATCCGCGCATGCGGATTGGCGATGCAATTGCTGAACCGCTGCTGACGCATGGTCTCGAAACGCCATCCATGGCGCGTCACCGGGTCGTCGAACTGCTCGAGCGCGTCGGGCTGGGCACCGACATGGCGCAGCGCTTCCCTCATGAATTTTCCGGTGGTCAGCGCCAGCGCGTGGCTATTGCGCGCGCCCTTGCGCTTAATCCAAGCCTGATCGTGGCGGATGAAGCGGTTTCGGCGCTCGACGTGTCGGTCAAGGCGCAAGTGGTCAATCTGCTGCTCGAGCTGCAGGAGCGGCTGAAGCTGGGCTACCTGTTCATTTCCCATGACATGGCGGTGGTCGAACGCGTCAGCCATCGTGTGGCGGTGATGTATCTGGGTGAAATCGTCGAGATCGGACCACGCGCCGAAATCTTTGGCAATCCGCAACATCCCTATACCAAGAAACTGCTGTCCGCCGTGCCGATCGCCGACCCCAAGCGCCGCCATCTGCGCCGCGTCGTCGATAACGACGAAATTCGCAGCCCGGTGCGCGCCGCTGACTATGTGCCGCCGCAACGCCAATATCGCGAGCCCACGCCCGGGCACTTCGTGCAGGTGCCGGGTGACGAATGGGCGGCTTAGGCTAGAGCGAAATCCCGCTATCGGACTTGTCGAGCAAGGCCCGCAACAGGCCTTGTCGGGTATTCTCATTATGCTCGACCATCGCGATGCGCGCCGCCTCGGGATCGCGTCGGCGCAGGATGGCGACGATGCGATGATGATCGTTGGTGGTTTCAGGATTCACGTCGCGTATTTGCGCGCCCATGTAAAAGAACCGGCCGCATTCCTCGAGGTGGCTGACCACCAGGTTCAACAGGCGCGGATTGCGCGAGCCACGGGCAATGGCGGTATGGAAATCTTCATTGGCGCGCACAAAGCTCTGCGTACTGATATTTTCTCCACGCACATAGCTTGCATCGGCCAGCGCATCGAGTTGCTCGAGCTCGCTGTCGGTTAGGTTTACCGAGGCCTGCGCCCCCGCTGTGCCTTCGAGCATGGCGCGAATCGCAAAGAGATCGTTCATGTCCCTGACCGTCACGGCGGTTACGCGATAGCCGCGACGCGGAAAGGCTTCCACCAATCCTTCAACCCCGAGACGGCCAAGGGCCTCGCGCACGGGCGTCTTGCTCATGGCGAGATCGTCGGCCAATTCAAGCTCGCTCATCTCGCTGCCCGGCGGCAATTGCCCGGTGATAATGCGGTTGCGCAGCTGCTGATACGCCTGATCGGTAAGGGAGGTCTTCGTTTTCGTCAACGCTTTATGTTTCCCAAGCGAGATCTGTGCGCGCGGCAGAATCTCTGGTTATGCCTCAACATAGGGCAGGGTACCGAAATTGACCATGTGAGTCGCACATATCCCTTTTCGTGTCGTACTTCGTAGTATACTACGTAGAATATTCTAACGCAGGTGCTACGTGCCGTCGATCCTCGTCATCAATCCGAACAGCTCGCCCTCGGTTACTCGCTCAATGCAGGACTGCCTTAGCATTGTGACCGCGCGCACCAGCTACGACATTACATGCGTCGAACTGCCAAAATCCCCGCCAGGCATCGAGACCGACGAACACGTCGGCATGGTCATCCCCAATATCATTGATAGAATTGGGGAGAGCGACGCGGACGCCTATGTGCTGAGCTGCTTTTCCGATCCGGGCATAGATCAGGTACGCGCGGCCACCGACAAGCCAGTCATTGGCATTGCCGAGTCGGCTTATCTTGCTGCGCTCGGACTGGGTCGCAAATTTGGCATCGTCTCGCTAGGGCCGTCCTCGATCGGTCGGCACAAGCGCTATCTCGATGCGCTCAGCCTGTCAGGGCGCCTCGCTGGCGACCGTTCCATCGACATGACCATTCCCCAGCTCATGGCCAATGACGTGGTCCAAACCGTTGTTCGCACCGGCATCAAGCTGCGGGATGAGGATGGCGCCGATGTCGTCATCCTTGGTTGTGCAGGCCTGGGTTCCTATCGTGCGGCAATGGAAGCGGCGCTCGGCCTGCCCATCGTCGACCCGGTACAGGCCGGCGTTGCGCTCGCTGTCACCAATCTCGACCTGCAATATCGTACAAAGGCTCGTTGACCCATGGACCATGTGATCCGCGGTACTATCGTCACGCCCACCGGCCCGATTGAAAATGGCTGGCTGGCCATCAGGGAAGGCAAGATCGCCGCAATCGGCGAGGATCAGGCGCCCCCCGCCGCAGCAACCCACGATGCGGGCGCGGCCTATGTCATTCCCGGCATTATCGATGGCCAGACCCATGCCGGCAGCTATGGGGGCCTGACGGGCATCGGATCGACCACACGCTCGGCCGTTGCCGGCGGCATTACCACCATTGTGGACATGCCCTACGACAATCCCGCGCCGCTCAATACCATCGAGCGGCTCGAGGAGAAAAAGGCCGCCGTCGCCGCCCATGCCCATGCCAATGTGGCGCTCTATGGCACGGTCATGCCCGGGCAGGACATGGCTTCGGTGCAGCCGCTGATCGATGCCGGCGTCGTTGCCTTCAAAATTTCAGGCTTTGAATCGAGCCCGACGCGCTTTCCGCGTATCGCGGCAGACCAGTTGCTCGACCTCTTCGAAGCGCTTGCTCCTACGGCCGTCCCGCTCGGTATTCACAATGAAGACCAGGAAATCGTCCGCGCCCGGATCGCCCGTGCTAAGGCAGCCGGGCAGAACGGTATCGAAGCGCATTCGTCAAGCCGCCCGCTCGCAGCCGAGCAGGCGTCCACTGCCCATTTCCTTGAACTGGGGGCCCTGTCAGGTGCCCATGCTCATATCGTGCACCTGACGTCGGCGCGCGGTTTCCATCTTGTCGAAAACTATCGCCGAGATGGTTTCCGCTCCACGGGCGAGCTTTGCGTACACTATCTTTGCTTTGATCCGGCGGTCGACAATGCGCTGGGCGCACGCATGAAGGTCAATCCACCCATCCGCCCCGGCCAGATCGAAGCGCTGTGGGCCGAGGTCGTGGCCGGCCGCGTGGCCTTTGTCAGTTCTGATCATTCGAGCTGGCCGATCGACAATAAGTTCACCCCCTCGATTTTTGACGCCGGGGCAGGGGTGCCAGGCCTCGAAACCCTGTTGCCCGCTTTCTACACTGGCGCCGCCCAGCGCCAGCTCGACGCGTTGCGGCTCACCGTGGAACAGCTGGCCGAACGGCCAGCCAAGTTCTTTGGCCTTTGGCCGGAAAAGGGCGTGCTGCAGCCGGGCGCCGATGCCGATATCGCCATCCTCTCGCTCGAGCCGCAGGTTTGGGACGAGAGCAAAGCCCATGACGAGCTCAACTGGAGCCCGTTCCACGGCCGCCAGTTCGATTGCCGCGTGGCGCGCACCTATGTCGGCGGCACGCTGGCTTGGGACGGCCAGTCGGTCGTCAATCAGCCGGGCGATGGCAAATACGCGCCGCGCCTTGCTTCCTACTGGTTCCAATAGCAGGACTATCTATGCCGCAGATCACGATCGAGACGAAGGGCGTCTTCGTCATTGCCGTCACGCCATTCACCGACACCATGGCGGTCGATACCGCCAGCGTCGATTCCATGGTGGATTTTTATTACGACAAGGGCGCTGACGGCCTGACCATTCTGGGCATGATGGGTGAAGCGCCCAAGCTAACCCAGAGCGAAGCGCTCGACATTACCCGCCAGACGCTCAAGCGCTCGGGCGACAAGCCGGTTGTGGTCGGCGTTTCGGCACCTGGCCTCGCCGCCATCGAGGAACTGACCAAGGCTGTCATGGACATGGGCGCCGCTGGCGTCATGGTCGCGCCGCCCGGCTCGCTCAAGACGGACGATCAGATCTTTACCTATTATCAGAATGTGGTGGACGCCATCGGCGCCGACGTTCCGGTGGTGCTGCAGGATTTCCCGCTGGTCACCGGCATCCACATCTCGTCCTCGCTGCTCGGCCGCATCATCGAGACCATGCCTTCCATCGTCATGCTCAAGCATGAAGACTGGCCGGGCCTCACCAAGATTTCCGAAATCCGCAACGCCGAGGCCAAGGGCCGTCGGCGCCTGTCCGTGCTGTGCGGCAATGGCGGCGTATTCCTGCCCGAGGAAATGGAACGCGGTGCCGACGGCGCCATGACAGGCTTCGCCTTTCCCGAAATGATGGTCGATGTTGTGCGCCTTGCGGGCAATGGCGAGATGGAGCGGGCCCAGGACCTGTTCGACGCTTACCTGCCTTTGGTCCGCTACGAGCAGCAGCCGGGCCTTGGACTTGCGGTCCGCAAGCATACCCTCGCCAAGCGCGGCGCTATTGCCAGCGCCACCCAACGCCGGCCCGGTGCGGTCTTAGCGCCAAAGGCAGTCGTCGAAGTCGAACGTCTCATCGAGCGCCAGACGCGCAAGCTGGAGGTTCTTGCCTGATGAACTTCGGGATCAGTGGAAAACGTGCTCTCGTGCTGGGTGGCAGCCGTGGGCTTGGTGCCGCAATTGCGCAGGCGCTGCGCGACGAGGGTGTGACCGTCCTCGCTGCTTCCCGCAATGGCGACTACCAGGTCGATCTGGCTGACCCGGCTTCGATCGCGGCGCTGATTGAGCGCGTGACGGCCGAAGGCGGCGTCGACATTCTCGTCAACAATAGCGGTGGCCCCCAGGCCGGTCCGGCCCAGGGACAGGCGACCGCCGACTGGCAGGCTGCCTTCAACGCCATGGCGACCTCGCTCTATGCGATCACCGACGCCATGCTGCCCGGTATGATCGAGCGCAAGTTCGGCCGTATCATCACGGTAGGCTCGTCTGGCGTCGAAGCGCCGATTGCTGGCCTCGCGCTCTCCAATGCTATTCGCGGTGCGGTTGCTGGCTGGTCCAAAACGCTGGCCGGCGAAGTCGCCAAGCATGGCATCACCGTCAACATGGTGCTGCCCGGCCGCATTGATACCGACCGCGTTCGCGAGCTCGACCAGAGCAAAGCTGGCCGCACCGGCACGAGCGTTGAGGCCGTGCAGGAAGCCTCGCGCAACGAAATCCCGGCCGGCCGCTATGGTCGCCCCGAGGAATTCGGCGCCGTCGTTGCCTTCCTCGCCAGCCGTCAGGCCAGCTACGTCACCGGTAGCATGCTTCGTATCGATGGCGGCATGATCAAGGGACTATAAGACGTGACCTACAAATTCGACACCCAGATCGACCGGCGCAATACCGGCAGCAACAAGTGGAGCAAATACCCCGCTGACGTGTTGCCGATGTGGGTGGCGGATATGGATTTTGCGGCCGCTCCGCCGATCGTTTCCGCGATCGCGGAACGGCTGCAGCATCCGGTCTTCGGCTATTGCTCGGCGAAACCCGAACTGCGCGAGCAGATTGTTGCCGACATGCAGACCAAATATGGCTGGACCATTACGGCAGATAACATCGTCTTCCTGCCCGGCGTTGAGCCGGGCTTCAACATGGCCATCAAGGCGCTGCTCAGGCCTGGCCAGACGCTGGCCATTCAGACCCCAATCTATCGGCCGATCTTAATGACCCCGCGCCATTGGGAACTGTCGCAAGTCGATCTGCGGGTCGATCTGCCCGTCGCCGCGCAGAAGGCCGGTCTCGCGCTGGCCGATGCCGTGCTGCTCTGCAATCCGCACAATCCTACCGGCAAGGTCTATAAGCGCGAGGACCTGTTGGCTTTGGCGGAAGCGACCGGCGACAAGCCCATCATCTCCGACGAGATCCATTGCGAGCTGCTCTACGATGGGCGCCGCCATATCCCGATCGCCTCGCTCGATCCGTCCATTGCCCGCCGCACCATCACGCTAATGTCGGCCGCCAAGACCTACAATATTCCAGGCCTCAAGGCCGGTTTTGCCATCGTCGCCGACAAGGCGCTGCGCGAGCATTTCAATGCTTCACGGCTCGGCATGGTCGATAGCGTCAATATACTGGGCCTCGAAGCCTCGCTTGCCGCCTTCCGCGATGGTGCCGAGTGGCGCGACGATGTGGTGGCTCATCTGCAGGGCAATCGCGACTATCTCATGCAGGCCGTGGCCGAACGCCTGCCGGGCGTGCGCATGCAGGCGCCGGAGGGCACTTACCTCGCCTGGCTTGACTGCAGCGCCCTGGGGCTGGCCGATCCCCAAGCCTATTTCATCGAGCATGCCCGCGTCGCCTTCAGCGCCGGCAGCGATTTCGGCGCCCATTACGGCCAGTTCATCCGCCTCAATTTCGGCTGCACGCGTGAGACTTTGGCAGAGGCGATCGATCGCCTTGCCGCCAGCCCGGTTTTCGCCAAAGGCGCAATGACGTGACTAGCCTTAAGCCCATACCCTTTGTAGTGGACCTCAGCGCTCGCCCCGAAATCGTGCCTTTCTTCGATCCGGCCTCCAACACCATCAGCTATGTGGTGCGCGATCCGGCATCGCTGAGCTGCGCGGTGATCGATTCGGTGATCGATTTCGATTACGCCTCCGGCAGCCTCTCACATGACAGCGCCGACCGCATCATAGCCCATATCCACGCCAAAGGCTGGCAGCTGGAATGGCTGATCGAGACCCATGTCCATGCCGATCACCTGTCAGCCGCCCCCTATATCCAGGAACAACTGGGTGGGCGCCTCGGCATTGGCGACCAGATCCGCACCGTGCAGGAAACCTTCGGAAAGATCTTCAACGAAGGTACACGCTTCGAGCGCGATGGTTCGCAGTTCGACCGGCTGTTTGCCGATGGCGACAGCTACTCCATCGGCACGATAACCGTGCACACGCTGTTTACGCCCGGCCATACGCCAGCCGACATGGTGCATGTGATCGGCGATGCGGCTTTTATCGGCGATACGCTTTTCATGCCCGATGGCGGTTCGGCAAGGGCCGATTTCCCCGGCGGCGATGCGCGCACGCTATATCGCTCCATCAAGCGGGTGCTGAGCCTGCCGGCCGAGACGCGCCTCTTCATGTGTCACGATTACGGTCCGAATGGCCGCGACATCGCCTCGGAAACCACAGTCGCCGAGCAGTTGGCCGGCAATATCCATGTCGGTGGCGGCGTGGACGAAGACACGTTCGTCGCCATGCGCGAGCAGCGCGACAGTACGCTGGCCATGCCGCGCCTCATCATTCCCTCGCTTCAGGTCAATATGCGTGGCGGGCGGCTGCCCCCGCCCGACGATGAGGGCAGGGCCTTTCTTAAGGTGCCGATCAACGGTCTCTGACCATCATGTTTCTTGAACCCGTCCAATACGTGCTGGGTGCTTTCTCCGGCGGAATTGTCGGCTTCACACTGGGCCTGTTCGGTGGCGGCGGATCGATCCTTGCCGTGCCGCTGATGGTCTATCTGGTGGGCGTGCCGTTGCCGCATGTCGCCATCGGTACCAGCGCCTTTTCCGTGGCCGCCAACGCCGCCAGCAACCTCATGATCCATGCCCGTAAGGGCAATGTCATTTGGCGCTGCGCCGTCATGTATGCGGGGGCGGGCGTGATCGGCGCCCTTCTGGGCTCGACGTTGGGCAAGGCCATTCCCGGTCAGCATCTGCTGCTGCTGTTTTCGGTGCTGATGGTCGCCATCGGCCTCAACATGCTGCGCCGCCGTGCGGATCAGGGCATGATCGGCGCCAGCTGCAATCGCGAAAAGGCGCCCAAGGTGCTGGCCTATGGCGGCGCCACCGGTGTGGTGTCAGGCTTTTTCGGCATTGGTGGCGGCTTCCTGATCGTGCCGGGCCTTGTGGCTTCCACCGGCATGCCGATCATTAACGCGATCGGCTCCTCGCTCTTTGCCGTCATGGCCTTCGGGCTCACCACCGCTCTGAGCTATGCCTTTTCGGGTCTGGTGGATTGGCCGCTTGCGGCTGTCTTCATCGCCGGCGGCGCGCTTGGCGGGTTCGCCGGCGCCCGTGTTGCCGGTGCGCTCGCAATGCGCCAGCGAACCCTTTCGGTCATGTTCGCCGGCCTCGTGATCGCGGTTGCCGGGTACATGGCATTCAAGTCTATCACTGCGATATAGTCGCGCTCAAAAACGCAATCTTTATAGCCGACAAACGGTCTACTCCCTGTCATTCTTTATGCTGCGCACCATCGGAGTAGTATGCCGCTGCGGACATGTTGCCATAAGTTGAGATCAAATTGCCAAGTTGAGATCAAAGCAGCAAGCCATCCATACGGTCGCTACTCTGTTCTTCGGGCAATAGTCGGCCCTGATCGGCAAGTTGAGAGCCGACCCCATTTCAGGACAACTCCAGGCTATGGGCGTCCCGTTCATCTTCATCACCGGCTACGATCAGGAAGTAATCCCAGCGGAGGTACCGGAAATACCCCGGCTCCAAAAGCCGGTACCGTTCCGATCAGTCGCCGATATGGTCAGTCTGCTTTAGCGCCGCGCGTGCCAAAAAGCGGACTAACCGGAACCGACCTCATTTTTGCCATTCGATGCAAATCAAAGAAACACCGAAAGCTGCCGCTGCCGTGACCGTGCCGATGATGACGGACTAGCGTCGCCAAGTTCGTCGGCAGGATTATCAGAGCACAATGCTTGATCTTTACGCGCCGGTAACGCTCCCTGCAGGATTCCCGCAAAGTTAAGCGTTTCGAGCAGCTTACGTGGGAACCATACCCCGTGATCTCTGTGGGGCTGCTCGTGTCCAAATCTATCTCCGCCTACTTTCTTATGCTCCGCGACCGCTCAACACTCGGCCAACAAGTGGCGGTGGTTACGGCCACTCTTTGCTTGGCCCTTATTATCGCGCTATCCGCCACGGCTGCCTTCGTGGGGCGCTATCAGGCCGCGGATCGCGCCGAGGCCGAGATCATCGGTCTGGCGTCCAATATGGCCGAGCGCCTGGACGCCCGCATGTTCGAACGCTTCCGAGAGGTGCGCAACCTGGCGGCGCTTGAACCGCTTCGCGACATCTGGGCCGATGAGCCGGAGCGTATCCGTCAGGTACTGCAGCAATTGCAGGATAGCCTGCCTGAATATGCCTGGATCGGCTTTGCCCTGCCCGACGGCGCAGTGAAGGCTGCGACCAACGGCATGCTGGAAGGCGTGTCGGTAGCCCAGCGCCCCTGGTTCATCGACGGCCTCAAGGGACCGGCAGTCAAGGATGTACATGATGCCAAGCTGCTCGCTGAGATGTTGGGTCCCCAGGCCAATGGTGAGCCGTTCCGCTTCGTCGACGTTGCCGTTCCGGTCAAGAACGCCGCCGGCGAAACCATCGGGGTTCTCGGCGCCCATATGAGCTGGACTTGGGCCGACGTCGTGCGCAAGACGGTGCTGGCGACGGTCGAAGCCTCCCTAGCCACCGATATCTGGGTCCTGAGCAGCGATGGTTCGGCCCTGCTTGGCCCGGCTTATGGCACCATGCCGTTCAACGCCGAAACAGTGACTGCTTTCCAGGCCTCTGGGCGCCAGACATTCATTGACACCAACGGCACTGCCAGTCACCTCACTGCTGCCGTGGCGACAACAGGGCACCTCGAGTATCCAGGCCTCGGCTGGACAGTGGTCGCGCGCCGCCCCCTCGATCTAGCGATGGCTCCTGCCAACCACCTGGCCGCCGTGATCATGCTAATCGGTCTGATCTTCGCCGCCATCGGCGCGGTCGCTGCAAGTCTTCTTGCCCGAAGCGTAACCCAGCCATTGGCAGAACTTGCTGAGGGTATCGACCGCATTGGTCGCGATGGCGGCGCTACCATGATCTCGCGTGACCATTCCTCACGCGACGTTTTGCACCTATCGGTGTCCATCCGGTCGCTGCTTCGGCGTCTCGGTACCGCGGAAACGGCTCATGAAGCAGCCCAGCGCGAAGCCCTGCTCAGCAAGGAGCTGCTGGCTGAAAAAACCATGCGAATGGGCGAGGACATGCATGCCCTGCAGGTTCTGGCCGACACCGATCCGCTGACCGGGCTACTTAACCGCAGGGCATTCCGGGTCTTCGGCTCCGACGCCATGAACTATTTCAAGCGACACAAGCGTGACCTAGGCGTGCTGGTGATCGATATCGATTTCTTTAAGCGGGTGAATGACACTTATGGGCATGGTGTTGGCGATGACGTCATCCGCACGGTCGGCGAGACGGTACTCGCGCTGGCCCGCACCATCGACAAGGTGGCGCGATTTGGTGGCGAAGAATTCGTGGTCTTGTTGCGCGAGACCGAAAAAGAAGGTCCCGAAATCCTGGCCGAACGTATTCGGCAGAAGATCGACGGCGCGTTGATCAAGCACCCGCAACACGGTGCGATTCACGTGACCGTCTCAATCGGCGGGGCGATCGCTGCCATCGGCGACCGCGATATCGAAGATGTCATCGAGCGAGCCGACCGGGCTCTCTATGAAGCCAAGGCGAGCGGTCGCAACTGCGTTGTTGTTGCTGAATCTTCTATGCAGGCCGGCCGCTTGGCCGCCTGACAGCGCAGTTGCCGTTAACAGATTAATGCAGCGCCTTCGGAAAGAACTTGGGCAACACGTCAACGTGCTTCCCCGAAGTAGACGGGCAGCAACCGACCCCATGTCTGCCATGCATGGGCAAACCTAAAGCTCCCAAAAGCATAGGTAATCGGGCTCGCTCTGAGCATGAGGCGCGCTCCCTGATATGATTGTGGTCAGAACGACCACCGAGAAGCAGGGAGACTATGATGGGATACTATGTTGGTGTTGACGTTGGCCTGCGGTCCTCGTCGCTGTGCATTATCGACGAGCAAGGCAAGCTGTGCCTTGAACGTGAAGTTGCCTCGGAGATCGATGAGATTGCCGCTGCGATACGAGGCTTTGCCGAGCATGTTGATGGCGTGGCACTGGAGACCGGCAATCTGACTCCATGGCTGACGGCTGGGCTGCGGGCCGAAGGCTTCCGCGTTGTCGTCATGGAAGCCCGCCAGGTGAAGACGACGCTCTCGAGCCTGCGCAACAAGACCGACCGGAATGATGCACGCGGCATAGCCCAGATCCTGCGCACAGGCTGGTACCGCGAGGTGCATGTGAAGAGCCTGGAGAGCCAGCGGCTGAAGACGCTCCTGGCGGCACGCAAGGCGCTGCTGCGGCGGCGCATCGACCTCGAGAACGAGATGCGGGGACTACTCAAGGTCTATGGCGTCAAGCTGCCGGCGCAGATCTATCATGCCCGGTTCGACGAGATGGCGCGCCAGGCTGTGATTGCCGATCCCGCACTTGCCGAAGCGCCTGGTCCACTGCTGGATGCCCGCGGTCATCTCTACCACGCGTTTCTTGAGATCGATAAGCGCGTCAGGGCCCTGGCGCATGATGATCCGATCTGTCAGCTACTCATGTCCGCCCGGGTGTGGGCTTTGTCGCTGCGCTGACCTTCAAGGCCGCAGTGGATGACCCCAAGCGCTTCCGGCGCTCGAAGACGGTGGCTGCCCATTTTGGACTTACACCCAGGCGGTACCAGTCTGGAGAGAAGGACAACCCAGGCCACATATCCAAGGCCGGCGACGTCGAGGTCCGCTCAGCCCTGTTCCTGGCGGCCAACACCATCATGAACGGCCGAGGCCAACCCTCGTCACTGCGTAGCTTCGGTGCTCGGCTGGCCCGTAGAAAGGGTCGCAAACGCGCGATGGTCGCGGTGGCGCGGAAGCTTGCCGTCGTACTCCATGCCATGTGGACCGATGGCACTCTGTTCTGCAACGCGGAGAAGGAGGTGCTCGCCTGACGATGTGATCGCCTACCAGGAAAACCAGCTCTTCGTTGCAGTTCGTCCAGTGCGGACGAGGGAGCCGGGGCGAAGCCGCAAATGTCTGCTGCGCATCATAGCGCGTCCAAAAGCAAGGCACCCCGACCCGATCCGACCAATGCTTGTGGCAGCTCCGGCTCGCGCCGGTATGCCGACCACGAAAAGAAGCGTGACCCGCATGGAGACGAAACGCAGTGGAAGAGGAGATTGGAGCTCGACCTCAATGCCCGATTAAAGAAGCAGACGCGAGGAACTAGACGCGCAGCGCGTTTATGACGAAAGACAACGCCGGAGCATTCTGCCGCTTGCTAGGATAGTATAGGTAATATCCTTGAAAAAAGGGCGACCACTCATCGAGAACCTGGACCAGGCGCCCCGTCGCAAGGTCATCGAGTACCAAGTTCTCGGGAAGGTAGGCGATGCCGTACCCACTCACTGCAGCATTGATCTGAGCGCGCGAGCTATTGAAGATCAACAGACCATCGACGCGCACACGCAGTTGCCGGCCATCCCTCTCAAACTCCCAGGCATAGAGGCGGCCGGACCGTATTTGCCGCTGATTGATGCACTTGTGCGAGACCAATTCCTGGGGGTGCTGGGGAAAACCATTTGCTTCGAAATAAGCGGGCGAACCTACGGCAACCAGGCGCCAGTCCGGGCTGATGCGCACTGCTATCATGTCCTTGTCGAGGCTTTCGCCCAGGCGCACGCCGGCATCGAAGCGCTCTTCGACAATATTGATGAACCCGTCGTTGGCGTTTAGCTCAATCTTGATGTCGGGAAAGTCCTTCATGACCGGCTGTAACTTCGGCCAAACGACGCTTTCAAGGGCATGATCGGAGAGGGTGATCCGAACAGTGCCCGAGGGCTTGTCCCGAACTTCCAGAACAGCGTCGATGTCCTGCTCGATCTCAGAAATTCGAGGTGCCAAAGAGCGCAATATCTTCTCGCCAGCTTCAGTCGGCGAGACGCTGCGGGTGGTACGGGTGAGTAGCCTGAGGCCCATCCTTGTCTCAAGCCGCTTGATGGTATGGCTCAGAGTGGACTGAGACGTGCCGAGGCGGGCGGCCGCTTTAGTGAAGCTGCGTTCTTCGGCAACTGCCATGAACCACAGCATGTCGATCAGATCTTCACGCTTCATCCCGCATCTTCAGCCGATTTATGTCGGGAAGCAATAAGTCCTTGCTAATAACAGGGACTAATCAGCGCATTGGTTCGGGCCTAACTTCGTCGGCATGACACAGCATCCTGTAGCCACTCTTGACGAAAGCCTTGTGCGAAGCTCTGCCGCCTGGAGCGCGATCTTATCGATGTCGCTCTGCGTGGCGGTGTTGATCGCGTCCGAATTCATGCCGGTGAGCCTTCTAACGCCTATCGCCGCAGAACTCGGCGTGACAGAGGGTCAGACCGGACAGGCGATCTCGATCTCGGGTGTGTTCGCCGTCATTACCTCCCTCTTTATTTCCGGCCTGACACGCCGGCTCGATCGCCGCCTTGTGCTGCTGGCGTTTTCGGCATCCTTGGTGTTGTCGGCAGCGATCGTCACCTTCGCCCCCAACTATACCATGCTGATGGTCGGACGTGCCCTGTTGGGCGTGGCAATTGGCGGGTTCTGGTCGATGTCCACCGCGATCGTCATGCGTCTCGTGCCTGCAGACTCCGTGCCGAAGGGGCTCGCGATGATCAATGCGGGCAACGCTATTGCGGCAACCATCTCGGCACCGCTCGGCAGCCTGCTTGGCGACTTTATCGGCTGGCGCGGTGCATTCTTCCTGGTCGTGCCGCTCGCCCTGGTGGCTCTGCTTTGGCAATGGGTCAAGCTACCCTCCTTGCCCCCAAACCGCGCCGAAGGCTCGCCCAATGTCTTCCGGCTGCTGCTTCGTCCGCAGGTGGCACTTGGCATGGCCTCGATCTTCCTGCTGTTCACCGGGCAGTTTGCCCTCTTCACCTATCTACGACCGTTTCTGGAGACGGTGACCGGCGTTCCCGTAACAATCCTGTCGCTCCTTCTCTTGCTGATAGGACTTGCAGGCGTCGTTGGCACCTACCTGGTCAGCGGGATGCTGCACAACCGGCTCTTCAGTATCGTTGGCGCGATACCGCTCGTCATGTCCGGGATTGCCCTTGCCCTTATCGCCTTGGGAACATCCACTGTCTTGACCGCTGTCCTTCTCGTCGCATGGGGCCTCTTTGGCACTGCGGCCCCGGTTGGCTGGGGAACCTGGCTGAGCCGGTACCTCGCCGATGATGCAGAAGCCGGCGGCGGCCTGCAGGTCGCGGTCATCCAGTTCGCCATCACCACGGGCGCAGCACTTGGCGGTGTCCTGTTTGACGCTGCGGGATGGTGGACCACCTTTGCCTTCGCCGCTGCCGCTCTTGGAGCCTCTTCGCTCCTGGCGTTCGTGGCCTGGCGATCAACTCTCAAAATCAACCAGTATTCATAGGAGATTTCAGATGAGCAATTCCGACATCCAAACCAGAGACCAGCAGCCCGGCATGTCGCGGCGGGGTCTACTCCAGGCAGCTGGCACCGGTGCTCTTGCCGTGGGTGCGCTAGCGATCACTGGTCTGCCAGCTGCAGCTCAGGAAGGAACCGCGATGACCACCGATTGGGACAAGGTATTCCCGCAGAGCGAAAGCGTTGATCACCAGAAGGTCACCTTCAAGAACCGGTATGGCATCACCTTGGCTGGCGACCTTTACTCACCGCAGGACCGTTCCAGCGGAGGCTTGCCTGCAATTGCCGTCGGCGGTCCGTTCGGGGCAGTAAAGGAACAGTCTTCCGGACTTTACGCTCAGACCATGGCTGAACGCGGCTTCGTTACACTGGCTTTTGATCCGTCTCATACAGGTGAAAGCGGCGGCGAGCCTCGCAACATCGCCTCGCCGGATATCAACATCGAGGATTTCAGTGCAGCGGTCGACTTCCTCGGCCTGCACCCTTCAGTGAACCGTGAGCGCATCGGCGTGATCGGCGTATGCGGGTGGGGAGGCATGGCGCTGAACGCCGTTGCTGCTGACAAACGCGTCAAGGCGGTCGTGGCGAGCACCATGTACGACATGACCCGCCTTATGTCGCGCGGCTATAACGACAGCGTCACGCTCGAACAGCGCACGCAGACGCTCGAGCAGTTGAGCCGCCAGCGGTGGGTAGATGCGGAAAACGGTGCGCCCGCCTATGGCCCGGCGGCGAACCAGCTGAAAGGCGGCGAGGCGCAGTTCCTGGTCGACTATCACGACTACTATATGACCCCCCGTGGCTATCACCCGCGCGCCGTCAACTCAGGGAACGCTTGGTCTGTGACGACACCATTGTCGTTCATGAACATGCCGATCCTAACCTACATCTCCGAGATCTCGCCACGTCCAGTCCTGTTTGTTCATGGTGAGAACGCCCACTCTCGCTACTTCGCCGAGACGGCATTCGCGGCGGCGGCAGAGCCGAAGGAACTGATGATCATCTCTGGCGCCAGCCATACCGATCTCTACGATCAGATGGACGTCATCCCCTTCGACAAGCTGCAGGCATTCTTCGAGCAGCACCTCAACAGCTAAACGGAAGTGAGGCATCCCATGGAAATCAAACGCGCTGGTTCAGTGGCGTCTGCCAGCGGGCCAGCTGACTGGTTCACCGGCACGGTACGGATCGATCCCCTATTCAACAGCTTCGCGCCCGAGCGCGTGCAGGGGGCGAACGTCACCTTTGAACCAGGCGCCCGAACAGCGTGGCACACGCATCCGCTTGGCCAAACTCTAGTCATCGCCTCTGGCCTAGGCCGCGTGCAGCGGGAAGGCGGCCCGATCGAGGAAGTTCGCCCCGGTGATGTCGTCTGGTTTGCTCCAGGCGAGAAGCACTGGCACGGCGCATCGCCTGCTACCGCAATGACCCACACGGCGTTTCATGAAGTCCAGGACGGCAAGGTCGTCGACTGGATGGAAAAGGTGACCGACGAACAATATGGAAGCTAAGAGAAAACAATGGAAAATATCAAGAACAAGGTCGTCGTCATTACTGGCGGCTCCAGCGGTATGGGCGAAGCCACGGCTCGTTACTTGGCTGCCAACGGCGCCAAAGTCGTCATCGCCGCCCGGCGCGCTGAGCGCATCACCGCCCTTGCTGCAGAAATTACCGCATCCGGCGGCACGGCCATCGCTGTTACGACAGACGTCACCAAACGCGACGACGTGAAGAAGCTGGTTGACGAGGCGGTCGATACCTATGGCCGGATCGATGTGCTCATCAACAATGCTGGCGTGATGCCGCTGTCACCGATCGAGCAGCTCAAGATCGATGAATGGGACCAGATGATCGACGTCAACCTGCGCGGTGTGTTGCATGGTATCGCCGCTGCGTTGCCCCACATGAAGGCTCAGAAGTCGGGGCACATCATCAATACGGCGTCGGTAGCGGGTCACAAAATATTTGGCGCCTCGGCGGTTTACTCGGCCACGAAGTTCGCCGTGCGGGCACTTTCTGAAGGTCTGCGCCAGGAGGTCAAGCCGTACAACATTCGGACCACCATCATCTCGCCAGGTGCCGTCAAGACCGAGCTGCTGGACCACATCAGCGACAAGGACGTGCAGGCAGCAAACCAGGAGTACGTTGGTCAGGTCGGCGTTTCAGCGGATAGCTACGCCCATCTCGTGGCCTTCGTTATGAGCCAGCCAGATGACGTGGACATCAACGAGATCCTCTTCCGCCCTACAGCGCAGGAACTATAGGCTGCACGAGGGAAGCGTCTAACTAGAGCCAGGTGTTGTTGATCGCGTCTGCGCCAGCTGATCGCTATGCAAACAGCGACCGCGCACCTGGGGAAGGCACCACAGGCAGGCAATCCTACTCGGCCTGCCGAAGGCAGAGAAAAATGATGCACAAGCTGACTGTCATCGCGACTGCTTCGATATTGTTTACGGGAGCCACCATGTCGCAAGAAACGATACTGATCTCATCACCCTGGGGCAATCTGACGGCGCAACTCGCCGACAATGCCTCGGCCCGGGCGCTGCTCGAAATGCTGCCGCTTACGATCAACATGCAAGACCATTTACGTCAGGAGAAAACAGGAGAGCTTCTTGCTCCTTTACCAGAGGCTTCGCGCCAACTGGAATTTGAAAATGGAACGCTTGGTCTCTGGGGGCCAGATGATTTCGTCATCTATTATCAAAATGGAAGTGTCCCGCGCCCGGGTATTATCATCCTCGGCCGGGTTCAGGGAGACGCTTCCATCTTGGACCGCGATGGCCCAATCACAGTCGAGCTCGACCGATCAGAGTAGCCAGAGAGGCTTGATCTTATTGAGCACCAAGCCATCCCTCGATATCCTTAGCTTCGCAGTCTACCTAGGTTGCCGAAACATCTTCAGCGGTGACGACTTTGGCATATGCAAAACTCAGCGCTGCCATAAACGCGGCGTGCACTTGATCAGCTGACACAGTCATGCCGTTGAACTCGACGTCCCGAGTGGCTGTCGCGTCACCGACCACGGTAACATTGAAGCCGTAGTCGGCCGCAGCTCTGGCGGTCGCATCGATGCACATGTGGCTCATGGCCCCCACGATCACGACATCCTTGATGCCCTTGGCATCGAGCTGTGCCTTGAGTTCCGTGTTTCGAAATGCATTCGGGTAGTTCTTCACCACCACCTGTTCGCCATCCTTTGGCGCTACCGCTGGGATGATTTCGGCTCCGGGAGTTCCTGCAACAAAGAACGGTGCCCCTTCAGCGCTCTCATGGCGAACGTGGATTACAGAGATGCCATTGCTCCGGGCGTTGTTGATGACCTGCACAGCATTTTCGATGGCCGCATCAATACCGGACAGCGGCCAAGACCCTGACGCTAGATAGTCATTCTGGAAATCAACGACGATGATGGCTTGGTTGCTCATAATTTTTCCCTTTCGTTGGACGAATTATGGACCTTGCGCCAAAGGCACGCTATTGGCTGTACCGACAAACATCGGGTTAAAAACGACAATTGGCTGAGGATTTCGAAATAGCACTGCTTGAGTATCCAGGTGCTCAGGAAGCTGCCCTGCTTGGACTAACCGACCTGTTCGAGATCGCAAATCAGCCGGATAGACCACAGCTCAGAGTGACCAGATGGCGTACCAAGGGAGATCAACTGCTGCCGATTGATAAAGCGGGCACGCCGGTTGTTATCATCATACCTTCAGGCAAGCAGGGGCCGGTCACCTCAGAAATCGCCGGCCGATTTGTACCAGATCTACAGCGTCTACATGCCAGTGGAACGACTATCGCGTCGGTGTGCGTTGGTGCCTTCATCCTCGGCGAAACTGGACTGCTGGATAGGCGAGCAGCAACCACTCACTGGGGGCTGCCGATGCCTTTCGCACCCGTTTCCCAAAGGTGGCACTCGATGTCGATCGTCTGGTCATTGACAACGGTGACATCATTACCGCCGGCGGGATGATGGCGTGGACCGACCTTGGACTGAAATTGGTCGACCGATACCTGGGCAATGCTGCGATGATGGCAACCGCGGGTACGCTACTGATCGATCCTCCCGGGCGGGAACAGCGATATTATAGCTCCTTCGTGCCGACACTGAACCACGGCGATGCACCTGTTCTCCGCGTCCAACACTACTTGCATGCGGAATTTGCAAACGACATCACCCTTGCGGAGATGGCCGTAAAGGCCGGCCTCGAAGAGAGAACCTTTCTGCGGCGGTTTCGGAAGGCGACGAACTTGACCACCACCGAGTATCTCCAGCGATTTACAGTCAATAAAGCCCGTGAGCTGCTTCAGTTTGGAACCATCCCGATCGAAGCCATCGCCGGATCAGTCGGGTACACGGATGCCAGTGCCTTCCGGAAAGTGTTCCTCAGCATCGTCGGCCTATCGCCATCGGAATATCGTAGGCGATTCCGCGCATAGCCACACGCTTCCCAAGCCCTGCCGTCACCGTCAGCTTTCCGAGAGCATGTGTCCAAAAGCGGTCCGACCGCTACCCACCCCATTGCCGCTGATCAACATCTGACTCCCGAGCGGCATATTTGGGGCCGTAAGCGGACCGGCAGCTTTCGGGAAATTCAAGGTGGAAAGCTGCCGTTTAGGCATGGCTTCAGCGACGGCAACAACCGACCCCAACCCGGCCATACAAGCGAAGTTTACGAATACCTGAAAGCTGCCATCAGGCCAATCGTGATTTTCCGTTTGGCGTTTATAAGGGTTGGAACGTGGTTATTGCTCGGTTTGCGTGCCGAGGTAAGGGCGCGATGCTTTGATCCGAGATCTGCTAGGAACCGCGATTAAGTCATCCGGGAAGCATTGGTTATCACGGATGAACTCGCCCCTGGTGCTCCGATTATCTTTGCAAACACAACGTTCTACCGGATTACCGGCTACAAAGAAGAAGTTCTAGGCCCCAATTGTCGATTCCTGCAAGCTGGTGATCGCGGTGCAGCGACAGCGCGGAGGCAGCCTCATCCTCCGGACCCTTGCGCCAGAAGAGCAAGAACCTGGCGCTGGGTGCGGCTAAGCAGTTCCAACCTGATGCTGGGCTCTGCCGGAACCCTGGGGTCCCGCGAACTGGCAAGCGCTTCCTGGGTCCTGTCCAGGATTCTGGGTCACGTGGCTAAAAAACATTTACGGAAAATACGAGTTTTTAATCGGTGATGTCTAGAATGGCGCCGTGATGGTCCACTCTATTGGACGGCAGGGTGGTCCAAATATGTGCACGGCGAAGGACCGATTCCTCGGTCACCTGCCAATTGTTTCGAAGATCTCATCCCTTGTCCAAGATTAGTGAAATAATGCGTATCCGTTCCCTGTCGTTGAAGGTCTCTCTACTTACAGGCCTCGGGCTTGCCGTCCTGCTCACCACCGGTATGACCATCCTGGCGCAAAAGGTTTCGGACACGGTTGCCAGCGAGACCACTGCATTGCAGCTGGAGACCACTAAAGGCGTAGTCGCGCAAGTGCGCGATAGGCTGGCTTCCGCCGCAGAGGCAGCCGACACCATAGCTGTCGCCATGGCCGCCTTGCACGAAACCGGGGTACATACACGCCCGACGTACGATGCGCTGCTCCGTTCTTTGCTGGAGGCCAATCCGGATCTGCTAGGCACCTGGGCAGGCTGGGAACCCGATGCGCTCGATGGTCGCGACGCCGAGTTCGCCGGGAAAGCCCCGTCCGATGCTACCGGACGTTTCGTGTCGTATTGGGACCGGGGATCAGGCTCCCTTTCGGTGAGTGCCCTAGCGGGGTACGACACCCCGGGGGCGGGCGACTATTACCTTCTGCCGAAGAAGGAAGGTTCCGCCGTTGCCATCGAGCCATACCTCTATGAAGTCGGCGGGACCGAGCAGCTCATCATGTCTATCGGCCAGCCGATAATGCTTAGCGGAAGCTACTCCGGAACCGCCGGCATCGACCTGTCCCTCTCCGATGTGAACGCCGCAATGGGGCAGATCAAGCCGTTCGAGACTGGCGCCGCGATCCTGGTCACCAGCACCGGAATCGTAGTCGCCCATCCCGATGCAAGTCTTTTAGGGAAGCCGCTTGTTTCATCCGATCCACTCATGTCCCTCGTGAACACAGTCCTTCGGTCCGAGGCTGTGAGCTCGGCTGATCTGACTGGTGCTGACGGCGAGGCAATGAAAGCCATGGCTATGGCATTCCCGATCGGCAGCACGGCGCAGCGATGGGTCGCGTTGACTCAAGTGCCTGAAGCTACCCTGCAGGCAGCGGCAGTTGAGGCGCGTTGGACCGTTCTGAGCATTGTGGGGGCGGTCATCTTGCTTGCCGGCGCACTTATCTTCGTTCTGATGCAGTACTTGGTGGGCAAGCCACTGGGTGGGCTACGCCGGACCGTGTCGCAGATGGCAGAGGGCGACTACCAAGTCGAAGTCGGCTCCACCGACCGCATAGACGAGATCGGCGATCTGTCCCGCGCTGTCGAGATCTTTAGGCAGAATGGTGTCAAGGTCGCCGAGATGACGGAGGCAGAAGCCGCTCGCATCATCGCCGACCAGCAGGCCAGGGCTAGAATGATGGCCGAACTGCAGCAAGCCTTCGGCACCGTGGTCGATGCCGCCGTGGCAGGCGACTTCACCAAACGGGTGGATGCGAGCTTCCCGGACGCGGAACTGAACTCCCTAGCCGACGGAGTAAACAGCTTGGTCGAAGTGGTCGACCAAAGCATTGGGGAAACAGGCGAGGTGCTTTCGGCACTGGCGGAGACCGATCTTACCAGACGGGTGACCGGCAGCTACCAGGGTGCCCTGGCACAGCTCAAGAACGACACTAACGCTGTCGCCGATAACCTCACCGATGTGGTGGGGCAGTTGCGTGGCACCTCGCGGGCTCTCAAGTCCGCTACCGGCGAGATCCTGGCTGGCACCAATGACCTTGCCGAACGCACCACCAAGCAGGCCGCTGCCATTGAGGAAACCTCGGCCGCCATGGAGCAGCTGGCCACCACCGTTACCGAGAACGCCAAGAAGGCGCGCGATGCTGCCATGCGCACCCAGTCGGCCGCCCAGCTCGCCGATGAAGGCGGGCAGGTGATGGAACAGGCGACACAAGCCATGGACCGGATCAGCACCTCCTCGGCCAAGATCTCCAACATCATCGGGCTGATCGACGACATCGCCTTCCAGACCAATCTCCTGGCGCTCAACGCTTCGGTGGAAGCAGCACGTGCTGGTGAAGCCGGCAAGGGCTTTGCCGTGGTGGCGGTGGAAGTCCGCCGCCTTGCCCAATCGGCAGCGCAGGCATCGTCCGATGTCAAGCAGCTGATCGAGCAAAGCTCGGTGGAAGTGAGCGGGGGCACCAAGCTCGTCGACAGCGCGGCCCAGAAGCTGCAGGACATCCTTCTTGCCGTGCGGGAAAACAGCACGCTGATGCAAGCCATCTCTTCGGCGAGCGGCGAGCAGTCCTCCGCGATTGGCGAGGTCACCACCGCCATCCGCCAGATGGACGAGATGACCCAGCACAATGCGGCGCTCGTGGAAGAGACCAATGCCGCGATCGAGCAGACCGAGGCGCAGGCTGTGGAGCTCGACAAGATCGTCGAGGTGTTCAAGATCGATGCCACCGGCGAGCGCCATATGGCAGTTCCTGCCCAGGCCAAGGCTCCCCCGGCCAAGGGCGGCATCCGGGCGCTGCAGGACAAGGTCAAGTCGGCCGCAAAATCCTACCTCAGCCACGGCAATGCCGCGGTCAAGCAGGACTGGAGTGAGTTCTGATGGACTTCCTCTCTGACAGCGAGCCGCGCGAGGGCGCTACAGGCGCCAAGATCGCCGAGGTTGCAACCACCAACCAGTTCGTGACCTTTACCTGCGGGCAGCGCCTGTTTGGTATCGAGATCATGTCGGTGCGCGAGATCCGCAAATGGTCTCGAACCACGCCCATGCCCAATCAGCCATTCGGAGCCTGTGGCGTGCTCGATATCCGGGGCAGCATTGTCGAGATCTACGATCTTGCCGCTATGCTGGGCGCCCACAGCGGCGAGGACGAGGCCAGCAAGGTTATCCTGGTGGTGTCGTTAGGCAATCGGGATGTGGGAGTGATTGCCGACAGCGTTTCGGACATCATCTTCGCCAAGCCTGACGATCTGCGTCCACCCCCAAGCGGGCACGGGCGAGGCGAAAACACCGTCTCCAAGCTGGTCAAATCAGGTGATCATCTGATCGCGGTGCTCGATCTCGACGTGCTGTTCCCCAACTATACCGCGCATTAGTAGACGAGGAGACCCGCCAATGTGCATTTGGCGGGTCTTTGCACGGCGGGTTCAACTGCCTTAGCTATGATCAGCGGCGCTCACAGCGGATCAAAGCCTGGGACCTCAGCTACGCAAAACTAACACTTTGCGCTCCATACATATTCCACGTGCTAGTTGAGGATTGGACGAGCTTCAGCTCGCATTCAAACTACACCGACTACCTGAAGGTTGAAGACCTTGTTAGATTTGCCAGATGCCTGCTCTCCTCAGGAGACCGCCGCCAGACTGGCCGCATTGCATTCCTTGGGCATATTGGACACTCCGCCCGAGAGAGCCTTCGATGATCTAGGACAACTCGCGGCGCAGTGCTGCGCTGCGCCCGTTGCCCTGGTGACCTTCCTTGATGAGCGTCGTCAATGGTTCAAGGCAGAGATCGGGGTCGGCCTTCGAGAGATGCCGATCCAGATTGCCGTTTGTGCGCACGCGATCTCGGCACCAAAGGACCTGTTTGTTGTTCCAGACTTGTCGCTTGATGAGCGGTTCAGCGCCTTTCCTTATGTGCAAGGCGGATTGCAGCTACGGTTCTATGCTGGCGCGCCGATACGAGCTGAAGATGGGATGGCCCTCGGCACCATTTGTGTTCTGGACACGCAGCCTCGACCGGCGGGTCTGACCAAAGAGCAAGAACGCTGCCTGTTAGCCTTGGCCCGTATGGTCGAAGATCAGTTGTCTACCATAATAGTTAGTGCCCGACACAAGGCAGGTGAGCGCAGGTATCGAGCTTTGGTGGAAACCTCTGCCGATATTGTATGGCGAGCGGATAAAGCGGGCTCGCTTCTGGAAGGTACCTCCGACCGCTTTACCGGAACTATGAACGGAATGCTCGGCGACGGCTGGCTCGAGCTGGTGCACCCTGACGATCAGGAGGATGCGCTCCAGACGTTCCAACATAGCATCAAGAATAGCGTTTCTTACCACAATTGCTTCAGGCTTCGCAGCGCCAGCGGGGAGTATCGCTGGGTGGAAGAACGCGGGGTGCCGGTGCGGGACGACGAGGGTGACATCCTCGAGTGGATTGGCACGTCCAGCGACATACATGAAAAGCATGTCGCCGAACTGGCGCTAAAGCAGAGCGAAGAGAGATACCGTGCACTGGCTGCAGCATCCGCGGCAGTTGTCTGGTGTGCTTCACCCAGCGGGGAGATTACCGACGGGTGGTCCTGGGAGGATTTCTCTGGCGAAAGTCTGGGGCATGGCGTTGCTGGAGGTTGGGTCAAACGCGTTCATCCCGATGATCTTCCAGGACTGCTCGAGCTTTGGGAGTATAACGTTGCGCATGGCACTGTTCATACCGCTGACTTTCGGATCTTGAATTTAGAGGGCGAGTACCGGTGGGTGTCGGCTCGAGCCGTCCCAATCAAGAATGCCGACGGTACAATTCGTGAGTGGATCGGTGCCCTCACAGACATTCATGCGCAGCGCACGGCCCAAATGGCCCTCATGGAAAGCGAGGACCATTATCGCCATTCGGTTGAACTCAACCCGCAGATTCCGTGGACTGCCGACCCCTATGGCAATCTTTTGGAGATAGGGCCACGTTGGTCCGAGCTGACGGGAGCCAGTCGCTCCCAAGGGCTTGGGCAAGGTTGGGCACTAGCAGTGCACCCGGAGGACTACGCCTCAGTATACGCCACCTGGGCTATTCATCTCGCTTCAGGAGATCCAGTGGACGTGGAGTATCGGGTTCGTCTGAAGGATGGGTCTTTCAATTGGATGAGAGCTCGGGCTGCTCCAAGACGCGACGCGAGCGGCAAAGTCGTCCGCTGGTACGGAACGCTGGAGGACGTCGACGAGCAGCGTAGGTTCAGAAATCGCATCGCCCAATTGGCCCACCATGATGCTTTAACGGGGCTGCCAAACCGCGCTCTGTTCCTGGAGCGGCTTGATCTCGCAATCGGGAAGGCAGAAGCGGAAGCTGGTTCCGTTGGCGTCATCTACCTCGACCTAGATGCGTTCAAGGACATCAATGACACCCTTGGCCACGATGCTGGCGATGCGGTTCTGGTCGCAGCTGCACAGGCTTTGCAGGTGACTCTGCCAGCAAATGCCCTTGCAGCTCGTATCGGCGGCGACGAGTTCGCCGTCCTTTATGCAGAGCAATGTACTCCGGAAGGCCTCGAAGCGCTTGCCCGTAATCTGAAGAAGGCTTTTGCTGTTCCGGTACCGTTCAACGGACACGAACTGTCCTGCAAGGCCAGCCTAGGTCTAGCCCTTTACCCGCAAAGCGATGATCGCCCAGCTGAGCTGATGAAGAATGCCGACCTTGCGCTTTATGAAGCCAAAAGAGCCGGCGGCAATCAGTATGCGTTCTTCACCCCCACAATCCGCCAGGTGGTTCAGAACAGAATATCGGCACTGTCCTGCGCCAAGGATGCGCTTTCTCGAAACGCAATCATGCCGTTCTACCAGCCTAAGGTGTCGCTGGAGACTGGCAGCATCTGCGGCTTTGAGGCGCTGCTGCGCTGGGAGCATCCACGCGAGGGCATCCAGTCTCCCGGTCTGATCAAAGAAGCGTTCGATGATCCTGTTCTCTCGCTCGAGCTAGGCAAGCGCATGCTTGAGCGTGTGATCAACGATATGCGCGCCTGGCGCTCTGCTGGCCTGGACTTTGGCAGTGTCGCAATCAACTTGTCTGCCGATCAGTTCTCCAGAACCGACATTGCAACCACCATTCTCACCAGTCTTGAACAGGCGGGGCTGCACCCACGTGACCTCGAGATTGAAGTCACAGAATCCGTTTTTCTGGGCGACGGCTCTGATGGGGTGGCCCATGCCTTGGACAGGCTGCATGATGCTGGGGTTCAGATTGCCTTGGATGATTTTGGCACTGGCTATGCGTCTCTGACGCACTTGAACAAATTCCCTGTGTCTTGGCTCAAGATCGATCGATCGTTTATCAGCGACATAACAAAAAGTCCCGACGCTGCTGCCATCGTTTCGGCTGTCATTGGGCTCTCTCAAAGCTTGGGTATTCAGGTCGTTGCTGAGGGTGTGGAAACTGCCGATCAGTGGAACCTGCTCAAGCACAAGGGCTGTGACCTTGCGCAAGGCTATCTTGTCTCCAGAGCCATGAACAATGCACAGGTTCCCGAGTTCATACGGAGCTGGTCACTTGATCACATTAGCAACCAGCAGCCCCGGCCGGAACGCCAGATCGCGTCCTGAATTCTAGATAGAGCATCTTCAAGCGCATGGAACTGTGGAACTGGATCTATGTCAGCAAGAGCTGCATCAGCTCGGCTGAGACTGACTGGGAAATCACCAGGATCGTCGAGCAATCAAGAGCGAACAACGGCAGGCTGAACGTCACTGGAGTCTTGGTCTTCGACGGAGCGCATTTTGCTCAGTTCATCGAAGGCCCGAAGGGCAATGTACAAGCGCTTCGTTCAGCGATCGAGAGTGACAGCCGGCATCAGGACGTCACAAACATTCTCTTCGACTCTGAAGCGACGCGACAACTCCCGAATTGGTCGCTTGCCTATGCTGGCAGGTCTTTGGTGATCCAGCGGGTAATTCGGCGTGCCACCCGCGAGATTGAGCAAGTGCAGCCCGGTGCGGGAGAAAGGCTGCTTGCGCACCTGATCACCCTGGCTGAGCAGGGGCAGAGCTCTTAGCAAGCCTTCGGTGTTTTGGGGTCGCTCTAGTGGTGATTGTTACGGAAGGAACAGCCCTCTGCCGACCCGAGGCAAAGGGCTATAGCCCTTTACCTCAAGTTCTCACCGAAGAACTCTGAGAATGACCCCTCTACAAGCGCGCTCACCTTCGGCTGGTCGCTGTAGAAGCCGTAGCCATGATCCGCCTCAGGCACGAGTATGATCCTCGCGCTGGGATATGCTGCCACCACCGCTTCGTTCTGCTCGGGTGGGATAATCGTGTCGGCTTCGCCGTGCACCACCAGCATCGGGCCCGTGTACTTGCCAATGCCGTCGAGCGGGCGCGACTCCAGCATCTCGTCAAACCATTGGCCGCTCAGTTGCTGCTGTTGTCCGTACTGCGTTGTGTATTCGGCATAGCCCTTGTCGCCCTTCGCCTCAGCGTAAAGCCGCTCGTACTCCGCCTCGCTCCCGGCCAACATCAGGGCAAGCTCCTTGCCCGGATTGGCGGACGGGGCCAGCAGGCCCACGGCCTTGTAGGGACTATCCGGTGATTGCGCGATGGTCAGCGCAATGCGACCGCCCATGCTGTAGCCGAAAAGACCAAGGTGTTCCGGATCGACTGGATAGTTCTTAAGGAGGTAATCGCGACTCGCATTGGAGTCCGAGATCATGCTCGACAGCGTCTGGTCGGTCCACGGCGCAATGCTGTCGCCTACACCGGCAAAGTCCATGCGGATGCTAGCAATGCCGGCCTTGGCCAGTGCATTCGCCAGCCGCTCGAAACCGCCGCCTTCCTGCCGGCCACCCCCATGACCATGGTTCATCACCACCGCCGGAAACGGACCCTCGCCATCGGGCAGCAGCACCGTGGCCGGCACGGCGCGCTCGCCGTTCATCACGGTAACATCGGCGCTAGTCTGCGCCTGGGCAACTGAGCCCGGGGCTACGGAAAGGGAAGCAGCGACTAGAAGGGTCATGGCTGACTTGAACAGGGGCATGCTGGTTTGATTCCAGAAGGAGAGACTTGGGAGATTCATTCGCCCAACAACAGTGACCCGCCGCTGGGGCGTGTCAAGCTACTGCCCCCCTTCATTCCCCGCCTCCTCTCTACTGCCCTCCGTCGCAGAAGGCTCGGCCAGGATCGTGTCCGGTTCCAATGCTCCTTCGCGGCTGCTTGGCGCCGAGCGCCTGACGGGCTGCAACTAGTCTTCTACCCTGCTACTTGCTGTTAGGTGAGGCAGTACATCATGCTGGCGCACCAAGCGTTCAGGATGAAGCGGAATCCTTCCGGAGCATCTTGCCACCAGATCCTCATGAACCCGCAAATGCGGTCAGATTCACCAAAAAGTAACCCACGGTTAACCGTATCCTGGCGAAGTAAGGGAAGCTCATCGAGACGCTTCCTCATGCAATCTGAACTTCATTCGTCCGAGCAGCCTACTCGGAACAAAGCAGCAGCTCCTGCGTCTCCTCGCGCAATGCGGATGATCATGGACAAAATAGGGTCTGAGCTGACAAGCTTTTCTGCGAACAATCAGCAGATCGCGAGGCACACAAAGCTGCTGGCCATCAATGCGATCATTGAAGCCGCAAGAGCCGGAGAGCACGGCAAGGGCTTCGCAGTTGTTGCAGCGGAAGTTCAACAGCTCGCAACGCGCGCCGCCGACATTTCCGATCAGTTCCAAAAAGTCGTCGTGGGGAGAATCGGGCAAGGACGCGAGATGTCGGAGGAGCTGGTCAAGGAGCTCGAAGGAGCGCGGCTCACCGATCTTTCGCAGACCTTGGTTCAGCTCATCGTACGAAATTTGTTCGAAAGAACAGCTGACGTGCGCTGGTGGGCAAGCGATGCAGCCTTTTGGAGTGCATTGGAGGATGGCACAGGAGCCAAGACTGCTCATGCCACGGCTCGGCTACAGGCAATTGCCAAGTTCTACAGTGTCTACCACGACCTTGTTTTGGTTGATCTGGAAGGCAGGTTCGTGGCCAACTCCAACTCAGCCGCTCATGCCGGACTGGCTCGTAACTCCCTCAAGAATCTGGACTGGGTTCGTGGCGCCCTGAAGACCCGGTCGGGCGACGAGTACTTCGTTGGCAATGTTGGACTGAGCAAAGAGCACGAAGATCGGGAAGTCCTCGTCTACAGCACGGCGGTTCGTGCAGGAGGCGATCAGCAAGGCAAAATCGTTGGCGCGCTTGGTGTGTTCTTTGACTGGCAAGATCAGGGACGAGCTATCGTGGAAAAAGAGGCGGCGCTTCCTAAGAATGTCAAGGAGCGCACGAAGGTGATGATCCTTGATGCTGACTTCCGCGTCATAGCAAGCAGTGATCCCTCTCTGCGCTTCCAGCATTTCGCCCTCAGCCATAACAATCTGCAAGGCGGAAGCTATTATGACGCGAAGGGCAACATTGTCGCCTTTGCGCAAACCCTTGGGTACCAGGAATATGATGGACTTGGCTGGTGGGGTGTCATTGTCCAGCAGACCGATACAGACTCAGAGCTTTCAAGCCGCCTAGGGCTATAGGTCACGGCCACTCAGCTGTTTCTGTACTTGCTTCCAAGCTGAAGCTTGTGAAAAGCGTCCGCATCTAGGGACGGTTTACTGAAACCGGACGGACAGTTTACCACCCCCAAACAACATCGGACGACCGCGGCAGCAACGGCAGCTAACGGGCAACTGCAAACACCGCCCGAATGTCCTGACTGGGGCGCATCTCTGCCAGCCGATATGCCGTTTTCAGCAGGTCAGAGTGTACCAGAGAGCTGACTCATCTCAACCTAGCGCAAGCAACATTTTCTATGTCTCTGGAAGTGGGCTTCACTCTGGGCGCCTTGCCAACACGGAGATCCAGGGCCCTCGACTGCCCTGGTACCCTCCGCCCTCATACCCTTCGACGCTAAGAATCTTCCAAGGAGCAGAGGCCCGGTACATATCTGCGGCATCTTGCGCCGAAAGGTAGTTGAAGTAACGCCCATGGCTGTCGCGTCCCTCGATGCCGCCTGCCTTGTAGCTGGCAAAGTGCAGTCCACCCGGCTTAAGCGCAGCATAAACCTTCCCTAACACATCGGGCAAAGACGAACGAGGAACATGCAGCAGACTGGCATTGGCCCAGACAGCATCATAGGCCGCGATCTCTTCTAACTCGTCAAACCGCATCACCCGCACCTTTCGTCCCAGCAGGGCTTCTGCCTGCATGGCAATCTCGGGCGTGCCATCTGTTGGATCGACATCAAGCCCGGCAGCGATCATGGCTTGCGCATCGCGTCCGCTGCCGCATCCAAGCTCCAGAACACGGCTGCCAGGTGGCAGCATGTCCATGAAGGATTGCAGAAACCTGCTTGTTCCCCCCGGACCTGAAGCCACATAGGTTTCGGCTGTACTGGAGTAAAACCGCAACGTTTGTTCATCTCGGCTTGGCTGATCTGGCATAGGCGGCCCTCCCCAGAAGGTTTGTCAATATTGCGGACTGGAGCTGCAGCGAGCGATTCATCCTCATCAACCAAAACGCTCGCGAACTGATTGCACGAAGTCGGCGATGCTCAATGCAATGTGCTCATGAACAGCCCGCCGCTGCACACCCGGTCCATCATGGAAGAGCTCCGGAGCCTCTGCCTTCCCGATTTCAGAGCCTTGCGGCAAAAACGTGTAGTGGCCTGCGCCTTCCACGATATCCGAAGTACTGCCCAGAATGCAGCCATGGAGATAGTTGCAGCACTCAGCGGGTGGAGCGACAATGTCGGCGGCAGCGCCAATGATCTGAACAGGCTTGCGAATGGCCTTGAGGCTTTCTTGAGCGAAGCCAAGCACTGAACGGCCCGGAGCGATTGCCGTGGCTGCGGCAATCCTCGGATCTGCATAGTCATTGCGTCTCCTGTCCCAGGATTGCCGAAATACAGGCTTGTTCAACAGTTCTGGAAGTTCATCGGCAAGGTTGGGAAACTCTCTTGGGCCGCACACCGGGCTTCTCACCGGGTTATCCGGTTCGAACTGCGAATAGGCGACCCGAGCGCCAGCCAGCATCATGGCCGAATAAGCGCCGGCGGAAAAGCCAGCAACGCTTGCCCGCTGAGCAACAGGCTGTGCCAAGGCTGCGCGCCAACCCTCATCATCCAGAAGGATGGTGAAGTCCGTTGCGCGCTCCCACAAGCACAGGAACCCCTCCGCTCGATAAGGCTCTGAACTGGTGTGTCCGTGGTGGTCTATTGCAAGTGCAACAAAGCCTTTCTGTGCCAATCGATGTGCAAGCCATTCCAGCGCCATGCCGGAAGCGCCACTACCATGCGAGAGCAGTATCAGGGGGAGAGGTGTAGCTGACTCTTGTGCCGCCGCATCGCGAGCAACAGGCGATGCCTTGAACCAGGAAGGCTGGGTAGGAACCGCCTGCGTCGACACCTGTTGAGCCGGATACCATGCCGACCATGCCAATGGCCGCGGTCCGGACCCGTCCCAATTGGGCCGTGAGATATCGAAGGCGACGCCAGACCTGAACCCTACAGACATTCGCCACCCGGCTTCCGTCATCACCAGGGTTCAACCGTGACTTCAGGCCACACGCTCATGGCCCGCTTGCCCTTAACCTCATGCGTGTTCTGGTTGTCCATTGCGCGGTTCGGTGTGACCCGGAAGGAGAAGAGGTCGTCCAGGCCAAACGGAGCGTAGATGGAGAGAGTACCATCTGCTTCTAGGCGCACCCCGACTGCATGTGTCTTGGAAGCAAAGCGCTCAATGGCTTCGCAACTCGATCGAAGCGGTGCGTAGCTGGTGCCGAAATGGGCTTGGTACCAAAGATGAACTCGCGCTTGATTGCGGATCTCCACGGGAACTGACAAGTCCGCAAAGATTGTCGCACCACGCCGGATTACCGCATCTTCGGCTTCGTAGCTCAGGTCGGAACCGTCCCAGTAAAAGAGATCAACATCTTTTATACCGGTGTTCAAGGGCCGGTTGGTCAGAGCATTCCAAACAGTGTTGTAGAGCGCCCCAGAGACCACCCACCAATCCGGTAGGCTCAGGCTGCCTGCTCTTTGTAGTGCCGTCTGCAGCAGCGGGGAGCTAAGTACGAGGGAGCGAAATGCGCCCGCTTGCTCTTCGCTCGATGCTCCGGAAAACCGTAGATGATCTGGCATGGCACCCTGAAGATCGATTCCGATTGATCAGGAAGGCTGGCACACCCGACATGGCACCCGCAACCATCACTTTCCCCGAGTGAGCCATAGCCCGCCGCGAACCGGTCCGTCAGCTTTCAGGCAACCGCCAGCACGGTGTGAAGGACTGAATAGGGGCGCATTGCTGCTCGACCGCTACCTTGACGGTCGCCAATTCTGCGGAGGTCACGTAGTTTGGGATTTGGGCGGGCGTTGGTGCAAATGCTTGCCCTCCATTCCCTATCGCACTACGGCTTTGGTCCAGCGATCGGAAGCACAGGTGTTCGCGTTGGCAAAGCAGTTCTCTCATCTCGAGCCCCATCATCATCGCTTCATTGCAGAGCAGCACATGTTCTTCACGGCATCTGCGGCACCTACGGGTCATGTGAACGTGTCACCGAGGAGCACTGACATGTTCCGGGTGCTGGGCGATAATGCCGTCATGTATCTCGACCGAACGGGCAGCGGAAACGAAACGGCAGCCCATCTCGGGATCAATCCTCGTTTGACGATCATGTTTTGTGCCGTTGCCGGGCCGCCGCTCATCATGCGTCTCTATGGCGAAGGCCGAGTCATTCATCGGAACAGTGCAGAGTTCGCTTCCTTGCTGGCTGAGCACTATGAGGGACATGCTCCTTTGGGCGCTCGGCAGATGATCATGCTCAACTTCGATCTGGTGCAGACATCGTGCGGCTACGGTGTGCCCCTGTTCGAGTACCAAAGTGAGCGTCCGCAGATGGATGCTTGGGCTCAGGCCAAAGGCGTTGATGGCATTGAGGACTATTGGCGCCAAAAGAACCAGACGAGCCTGGATGGCTTTCCGACTGGCTTGTTCACTGAATAGCTCCTCGTTTCTGAGCACCTGAGGAGTTGGTTATGGATCGCTCAACAAGCGGGTGGATCAACGGCTTCATCGGGGTTGTTATCTTCAGCGGCTCCCTGCCAGCCACGCGCATTGCAGTCCAGGCGTTTGACCCAGTGTTCTTGACAGTTGTTCGTGCAGCTATCGCGGGCTTGCTGGGCCTCGGTCTCCTGCTGGCCTTCAGGGAGCCACGACCCCGGCGGCAGGACCTCTTGTCACTGATCATTGTGGCCATAGGTGTCGTGGTTGGATTTCCATTGCTGACCGCCTTGGCGCTGCAACACATTACCTCCGCTCACTCCATTGTCTTCATTGGCTTGCTGCCACTATCGACGGCGATCTTCGGGGTGCTGCGCGGCGGTGAACGGCCAAAGCCTGCCTTTTGGATCTTCTCAATCCTGGGAAGCTTGCTAGTTGCAGGCTTTGCCGCCGCGCAGGGCATGAGTGCGTCACCCGTAGGAGATGCATTCATGCTCGCTGCCATAATCATCTGTGGTCTGGGTTATGCCGAAGGCGCCAGGCTGTCACGAACCTTAGGCGGCTGGCAGGTGATCTCATGGGCACTGGTGATCTCGCTACCGTTCATGGCCATGCTCACCATCCTCAACTGGCCATCTACATTCTCGGACATTGCAGCTCCGGCCTGGCTGAGCCTGGCCTATGTGTCCCTGTTCAGCATGCTGATAGGCTTTGTGTTCTGGTACCGCGGTTTAGCGCAGGGCGGCATCGCTGCGGTTGGCCAGCGTCAGTTGCTCCAACCATTCTTTGGACTAGGCCTCGCATGGACATTGCTGCGAGAGCCGGTCACGCCTGCCATGCTTCTGGTCACCGTTGCGGTCATCGCCTGTGTGGCGGGTGCTCGCAGATATGGAAGATGAAAAGGCCAGTCCTCATCAGCAGCCAGCCAACTCGCAATGTCGGCTCTTGGGCTGATGCAAGCTTCACTTTAACGGCCGAGATGGGGCGCGTGTCAGACTTGCCCGTCTTGTCTAGAGTGAGGCCAGGATAAATTCTGGTGTTACGGGGCTGCGGCTGTCTATTGGGACGCCGGTCTCTATGAATATCGATGTTACCCCGGCGCGCTGGCCGGCCAGGATATCGGTATCGAGCTTGTCGCCGATCATGATCGCCTGATCCGGCGCGACGCCCAGCCGGGCCATGGCGGCGTGGATGATGGTTGGGTCCGGCTTGCCCATGAAGATGGGCGTGGCACCCGAGGCGGCAGCGATGGACTGGGTGATGGCGCCGGCGCCGGGCTCGAAACCATCGGCTAGGGGGCGGATGAGATCGGGATTGGTGCCAATGAGATGGGCGCCGCCCAGCACATTACGCAGGGCCATCGTCATCATGGCGTAGTTAAACGTGCGGTCGAGGGCGACGAGGACGGCGGCGGCGCCGGCGCCGGTCTCGACCAGCTCAAAGCCGGCTTCGGCAACGCGGTGCTTGAAAGATGGCGTGCCGATAACATAGACGCCGCTGCCCGGGGCATAATGGCTGCTCACATAGTCCAGCGCCACATCGCCCGAGGTTACGACCTGTTCCGCCTCGCAGGCAATGCCGAGCCCGCGGATCTTGTCGGCAAAGGCGTCCGGCGCCTTTTCGGCATTGTTGGTGACAAAGCAATAGGGGATGCCGGCTTGCTGCCAGCGCCTGAACCGGTCGACGGCGCCCGGCACGGGGGCATCGCCGCGATAGACCACGCCATCGAGATCGGACAGGACGGCGGAAAAGCCGAGCTCGTCGATCGAGCCGAGACGTCGTGTCGTCATGGTCATTCGCCCTTGGCTCCGAGCTTGGGGTCGAGCATGTCGCGCAGCCAGTCACCGACGAGGCTGATGGCCAATGTGGTGAGGAAGATGACGACACCGGCTGGAATGCCCATCCACCAGGCCGTGGTCAAGTAGTTCCGGCCCTCGCCGAGCAGGAGCCCGAGGCTGGTGCCGGGCGGCTGGACGCCGAGCCCAAGGAAGGAGAGCGAGGTTTCGAGCAGGATGATCTCGGGGAAGTTGAGTGTGATCTGCACCATGATGACGCCCAGCATATTGGGCAGGACGTGGCGCAGATAGACCTTTGCGGGGTGGACGCCCAGCGTGCGGATGGCGAAGGCATAGCCCTGGCCATTGGTCGAGAGCACGAGGCCGCGGGCGATGCGGGCATAGCCGTCCCAGCCGAAGAGACCGATGAGGATGATCAGCAGCAGGAAGTTGTTGCCGAAGAAGGCCAGCACCGCCAGCGCAACGATGAGAAAGGGCACCGACGCCTGAAAATCGACCAGCATCATGATGATGTCATCGATCCAGCCGCGGAAATGGGCGGCGATGATGCCCAGCGCCGTCCCCAGCGTGGCGCCGATCACCGTCGCCATGATGGCAATCAGAATACTTGTGCGCATGGCATAGATGACGCGGCTGAAGACGTCGCGGCCAAGGTCGTCCGTACCAAACAGGTTTTCGGCCGGGCCGCCCATAGTCGAAGGCGGCTTGAGGCGCTTGAGCAGGCTCTGTTCGGCAAAGCCGAAAGGCGCAAGATATTCAGCAAATAGCGCGGCTATGATCACCAGACCAAGCCAGCCGAGGCAGAGCCCGATAACGAGCGGTGGCCGCACCTTCCAGATGCGGGTCAACCAGTTGTGGCGGCGCAGGCCCGGAACCTGCGGGGAGAGTTCGACGCTGCTCATGCCGTGGCCTTCTTGCTGTGCAGTTCGATGCGGGGGTCGAGCCAGCCATAGGTGCAATCGACGATAAGATTGACTACGACCATGGTCAGCGCGATCAGCAGCACTACAGCCTGGACCACGGCGAGGTCGCGCTGGTTGACCGAATTGACCAGCAGCATGCCAACGCCCGGCCAGGCAAAGACGGTCTCGATGGTGACGGCGCCGCCGATCAGGCCGCCGATGCGCATGCCCACCACGGTCACCACCGGAATGGCGGCATTGGGCAGGGCGTGGCGCAGCACGCGCCGGTCATGGGGGATGCCCTTGGCCTTGGCGGTGCGCATGAAGGGCTGGTGCAGCACGTCGAGCATGGAGGAGCGGGTGAAGCGCGCCACAGTGGCCGCGGCAGCGGTGGCAAGGGTCAACGCGGGCATAACGAGGTGCCAGAAGCTGCCGGTGCCCGAGCTGGGCAGCCAGCGCAGGGTCATGGAGAAAACCAGGATCAGGATGATGCCCAGGAAGAAATTGGGCACGCTCTGGCCGAAAATGGTGAAGCTCATGGCGGTATGATCGAGCCACTGGCCACGATGCAGCGCGGCCAGGATGCCGGCGGGAATGCCGATGAGCAGGGTGATGAGGAGGGCAGTGATGCCCAGCTGAAGGGTGACGGGCACACGCTCCATCACCACCTGCAGAGCCGGCCTGCCGTCGCGGAAACTGTCGCCGAAATCGCCCTGCACAATGGCCGCGAGATAGGTGAAATATTGCTCGATGTAGGAGCCATCGAGCCCCCAGCGCTGGCGGAAGGCGACGATGGCTTCAGGCGAGGCTTCGTCGGACAGCATCATCTGGGCCGGATCGCCCGAGGCGCGCAGCACGATGAAGACGAAGGTGACGGCCAGCAGCAACGTCATCGTGCCGCGAAACAGCTTGGTGAGGAAGAAGTGCAGGTTCACTGGACCCAGGCCCCGGTGCCGTCGGTCCAGCCGCAATCGATGATGGTCTTGCCACCGATCACCCATTGCCGCAGATATTGCTCGTGGCCATTCAGGCTGGCGCTGAGCACGCGGGTTTCGACCGCCGGTGCAATACCGAAGCGCGCGTCATCGCCCACCAGCGCCTCGACCATCGGGCGGCCTTCGGCGCCCTCGGTGGAAAGACCCATGGTGGTGAGGATGGTAGGGATGATGTCGGGCAGCCAGCAGGGCGCGTCCGACTGGAACGCCTTGCGATAGGCCGGGCCCTGAGCCGCAAGCACGGTCGAAAGTTCACCGCGGTTGAGCCCGCCATGCATGCCGCCGCCATGGGTGATCCAGGCGGCAAAGATGCAGCCGTCGACATCGGGGCCATAGCTTTCAGAGCTATCGGTCGCCCGCAAGGTGAAGCCGACATCGGCGCCGCGCGGATGGTCGTTGCGCACGGCGGACCAGGGCAGAGCACCGGTAACGGCTTTACCCTCGACATCTGAGGCAAAGACCAGGCCGCAGAAATCCTGCCGCACCAGCCAGTCGACCACCTCGGCCTTGCGGGCATCGGACGTGTCGTGAAGGTAGATGCCGCTGAACGAGCCGATCGAGCTGCGACCGAATTCTGCCGGAATGATATCGAGCGTTTCGAGCTGGGCATGGCCGGTGATCTGTCCATGGTCGGACATGACCACGATGTTTTCCGGACCATTGCCGGCCTGCCACCAGGCCAGAATGCGACCGAAATTCTCGTCGGTCATGCGCATGGCCGCTTCGGTTTCGTTGCCGAGCACGCCGAACCTGTGCGAACTAGTATCGGGCTCGTTCATCCAGAAGATGCAGAAGTCGGGCTTGTGACGCGGATAGATCACCTCGAGAAGCGCCGTGGTGGCATAGGTGACGCGGACACTATTGGGCGCGCCGGCCGGGGGGATGTCGCCCAGGTGGGCGACCACGGCGTCATGCACATCGGGGGTCGACACCGGGATGCCGTGCACGGAAAACACCGGCTGGCTGAGGGCATGGGCGCTTGGGTTCATCATGCGCGATGCGCCCTTGGTAGCAGTGCTGACCACGGCCATGGTCTTGCCGGCGGCGGCCATGCGCTCGCCCATGGTCTGGCGATCGAGCAATTGCCCGGCTTGGGCTGCAAGTTCGAGGTCTTCCCATTCCGAGGTACGGAACAGGCCGTCGGGGCGAACCGCATGAATATACTGGTTGGCGACGACGCCATGGGCCCCGGGTGGGTTGCCGGTCATCGTGGACGTGACGGCGACGCGGGTCTCGCTCGGAAAGATCGAGCGGGAATTGAGGAAATTGCTGCCTTCGGCCATGAACCGGAAAAGATTAGGCATCAGCTCGGCATTGACGCGGTCACGGCGCAACCCGTCGAAGGTGAGAAGGAGCGTGGAGCCGGTGGTCATCGCTTGCTCTCCAGAGCGGCCCTGGTCAGGGCAACGTCATTGATCAGGACGCCGCTCACGCCGGCCTTCACCAGTGCCGCCAGGTTTTGCGCCGAAGTATCGCCGCCCTCGTAGGCCGTAGCGGGCCCGCCGGTCGTAACCCAGACCTCGGCGCCCAGCGTCTGGAGCAGGGCAACGCGATCGGAGGCGACGTTGCCTTCCCAGAGACGGATGATCCTGGCGCCGGCGCCAAAAAAGGCCTCGGCCTCGTCGGGAGATGGAATAAAGCCAAGAATGCCGATTTCTGTTTTGGCAGCGAAAAATTCCACCGCCTCAAGCGTGTGGCAGCCCGCGATCACCAGTGAGCGTTGGGCAGCAGGAACGGTCTCGACAATGACCGCCCAGATAGCGTCGAGAGCACGCGGCGTCTCGTCCTTGATGTCGAGCAGCACATGCTGATCGGCGCCAGCATGCCGCAGGACATCTGCCAGCATGACGATGCGGCCGCCTTCAGCATTCTTGAGATCGAGCAATTTGGCTAGCGAAAGGTCCTCGGGACGCTCCGGACGGCCGAATAGGCGCTGGAGATTTGAGTCATGGGCGCAGATGCAGAAGCCGTCGCTGGAAAGGCGGACATCGGCTTCGATGGCAAAAGCGCCATTGCGATAGGCGGCCTCCCAGCTTTCGGGAGTGTTTTCGGGGAAGTTGGCGCTGTCGCCGCGATGCGCGATGATCTTCATGACTGGACCGGATGTTGGGATTGGGCAGGGACGGCGCTATGGCCGCCGAAGGCGTTCATGTCACGCTGGCGGCGCTGGCGCGGGCTGTCGGCCGGGATGGCTGCAAGCAGGCGGCGCGTATAGTCGTGCTGGGGATTGTCAAAGAGCGTGCCGCTGTCGCCGATTTCGAGCAGTTCTCCGGCATGCATGACCCCGACGCGGTGGCTGATGTGGCGGACCACCGACAGGTCATGGCTGATGAACATCAGCGAGAGATTGAGCTTTTCGCGCAGCTCCAGCAGCAGGTTGATGATCTGGGCCTGGACCGAAACGTCGAGGGCGCTGACCGCTTCGTCGCAGACAACAAGGCGGGGATTGAGCACCAGCGCCCGGGCGATCACCGCGCGCTGCAATTGGCCACCCGACAATTGGTGCGGCAGGCGCTTGCCCATGGTGCCAAGGCCCACCATGGCCAGCATGGACTGGGCGCGATCATCGGCTTCGGATGGGGCGAGTGTTTCGTGCGTGGTGAGAGCCTCGCGCACCTGGGCATGGATCGACCAGCGCGGATCGGCCACGGCCGCCGGGTTCTGAAACACGACCTGCACATGGCGGCGCTGGCGGCGCCATTGCGGCGTGCCGACCGGGGCATAGTGCTCGCCCCAGAAGGAGACCGTGCCGCTGGTGGGCACTTCGATGCCAGCAATCATGCGCCCAAGCGTGGATTTGCCACTGCCGCTTTCCCCTACAATGCCAAGGGTTTCGCCCTCGGCAATGGTGAGGCTGACGCGATCGACGGCGCTGAATTCATCCGCCTTGCCCCAGAGCTTGCGACCGGAGGAATATTTCTGCACGAGACTGGTGGCGACGACGCCATTATTCGCCGTTCTGGTCATGCCGCGCTCCCGGATCCAAAACCGGAAAAGTGGCAGGCGACGGCGCGCTGGCTGTGGCGGCGCAATTGCGGATCCGTTGCGCATGCACCGCTGGCCATAGCGCAGCGCGGGGCGAAATTGCAGCCGACGGGCCGTGCCGAAGGGGACGGCACGGTGCCGCCGATGGCATCGAGCGGCGTGCCCGGCTGGCGGCCGAAGCCGATGCGGCTGGCCATGAGGGCGCGCGTATAGGGGTGGCGGGGATCTTCGAACAGGTCGTCGACCGGCGCAGTTTCGACCACGCGTCCGGCATACATGACCGCGACATGGTCGGCGATCTCGGCCACGACGCCTAGGTCATGGGTGACCAGCACGATGCCGAGGCCAAGCTCGACCTGCAGGGCGCGCAAAAGGCGCAGGATCTGGGCCTGGATGGTGACGTCGAGCGCCGTTGTCGGCTCGTCTGCGATGAGCAGTTTTGGTTTGCAGGCCAGCGCCATGGCGATCATGACGCGCTGGCACATGCCGCCGGACAGCTGGTGCGGATAGTAATTCTTGTTGCGGGCGACATTGGGAATGCCGACCTGGTCGAGCAGTTCGACCACGCGCCGATCCACGGCAGCGCCGCGCAAGGGGGTATGCTCGACAATGGCTTCGGCGATCTGGGCGCCGACGGGCTGCACCGGATTGAGCGAGACCATGGGATTCTGGAAGATCATGGCGACGTCGCTGCCGCGCAGATTGTTGAGCACGATTTCCGGCGCGCCGATCGTCTCGGTGCCGAACAGGCGGATCGAGCCGGCCAAGCTAAGGTTATCGTCGAGCAGGCCCAGCATGGACATGCAGGTGAGGCTCTTGCCGCAGCCGCTCTCGCCCACGAGGCAGAGTGTTTCGCCGGGCCGGACCGAGAGGCTAACGTCCTCGACCAGCGCATTGGGGCCGGCATGGACGCTGAGACGCGAGACCTCGAGGATGGGACCCGCGCCAATGGCGCCGGGAACCGGCGAAAAGGCGGCAAGCTTGCCGCCTCCCTTGGAGTTGGAGAGCGTGACCATCAGTTGTTGAAGCTGAGGTTATACGGACGCAGGTCCATGTAGTAGAAGGTGTAGGGCTGCCAGTTGATGTCCTTGGACACGCCGTAGGTTTCGAGCGGCTGGTAGAGAATGGTGCCGGGGGCATCGGTCTCCCAGATTTCCAGCATTTCGAAAGCGGCCGGCTGGCGAGTTTCGAGATCAACCGTGCTCTCGATGATGCGGCCGAGTTCGTTGAAGCGCTCGAGGTTTTCGGTGCCGGCCCAGTTGCCGGCGCCGCGCTGCGGGCCGCCGAACGGTCCCCAGAGGTTCCACAGGCCACCGACCGGATCCGGATAGCGGGTGGAATTGGACCAGGTGCGGACCTGAAGGGCGGCCATGTCGAGGCCGGACAGGCTCTCGACGACGTTGAGTTCGACATTGAGGCCAACGGCCTTCCACATCTCGACAATGGCCTGGGCGGCCGGCAGGGCGTTGAGATAGTAGTTGGGCTGGGTGGTGTACTTGATCAGGCCGCCATTATAGCCTGCTTCGGCCAGCAGTTCCTTGGCGCGCTCGGGATTGTATTCGAGACCCTCGTGGTCCGGATTATACATGTCGCCGAACTCGGGGTACTGGTGGCCATTGGGCACCACGGCCTGGCCGCCCCAGAGGGCCTCGTTGAGCAGCTGGCGGTCGATGGCCAGGTTCATCGCCTGGCGGACGCGGGCGTCCTTGATCACCGGGTCCTGGGTGCCATAGGCGAGGACATGCGAATTGGCGAGAACGACCGAGCGGGTCTCGATGTCGTCATAGCCATTGATCTGCGGGATCTGGTCGGGCGCAACATTGGTGATGATGTCGAACTCGCCCGAAACGAGGCCGGCGACGCGTGTGGAAGGCTCGGGGATTTCGCGGAAAGTGACTGAAGCCGCAGTGGGCGTGCCGCCGAAATAGTCGTCAAAGGCCACAAGGCGGATGGACTCGTCGGCCTTGTATTCCTCCAGCATAAATGGGCCGGTGCCGATCGGGAACATCGGAATGCCACCGTCCCTGGCGGCCCTTTCTTCCCAGTCCGCCTTGTTGACGATCCAGGAGGCCCAGGACGAGATGCGGTGCTCGAGCAGCGGATCTGGTGCCTTGGTGATAAACTGCACGGTGTGGTCGTCGATTGCCTTGACCTTGGCCAGAACCGAGAAATAGGCCGGGCCTTCGGAAAGCACGGCATTTTCGCCGCTGAGGCGTTCGGGCGAGAAGGTGAAGACCACGTCTTCGGCGGTGAGCGGAGCACCATTGTGAAAGGTGACGTCGTCACGCAGCTTGACCTCGAGGGTCAGTTCGTCAAGACGGGTCCATTCGGTGGCAAGGCCGGGAACGAGCACGGAACCGCCGCCGCCTTCAGCCGAGAGGAAATCGCGGCGGATCAACGTATCGAACAGGTTGTAGTTGACGCGCGTGCCGACATTGGAGAGCTCCTTGCCGGGCTCGAGCGTGGCCGGCAGGTCGGCGACGCCGACCACCAGGTCGGGGCGGTCCTGAGCGATGGCAAGCGTGGATGTGGTGGCGAGCAAAAGCGCCGTGGTTGCGCCCATAAGGGTCTTGCTGAGGAAAGAGGATCTGGTCATTGAGCGGCCCCGGCTGCGATTGAAAAGACGGGGTAGCTAAGTCAGCTATTTGACAGCTGGACGACAACGATGTGTCAGTTCAACTAAAGTTATGCGGAGACGGTGTGAAAACATGCCCCATGTGGCGGCAGCTTTTGGGAAATCGCCGACACGGCAGGAACGGCGGGAACGGGGCGCGAATCCGACCGAATGACATTCCTTCGTAAACGCGTTTAGAAATCCCTCCGATGCTTAGGGGGAGCGCAGATTTAGGCAGTACCTTTCCCACTCCAGCATCATGGGCCTACGCTGCTCCAACAAGTCTGTACGGTGGTAGGCCGCTTCGCTCGAGTTCTTGATTGTATGCGCCAACGCCCTTTCGGCGAGGTCTCTGGAATAGCCGTTCTCGGAAGCCCAGTCCCGGAAACTTGAGCGAAAACCATGAGCGGTCGCAATGCGTCCCTCAACATCACTGTGGGCATTTGTGTCTCTGAGTAGCTTCGTTAGGGCCATGTCACTCAGTGGAGTGCCGCGGCGGGAAGCGAAGACCAGGGCAGACGGGTCGTCTGACTTGGGCAAGCTTTGTAAGAGCTCAATGCATCGTGAGGGCAGGGGCACCCTGTGTGCTATCTTCGCCTTCATCCTTGCTGCCGGAATGGTCCATATCGCCTTCTCAAGATCAATTTCGTTCCAGCGCATCTCGCGAACCTCTCCAGAGCGGGTCGCTGTAAGGATCAGCAGCTCAAGCATCTGACGTGATGGCGTTGGTGGCTTATTTTTCAACTCGGAGTTGAAGAAGGCAGGTATGTCTCGCCATGGCATGGCAGGGTGGTGGGTGACACGCTCGCGCTTGCCAGGTTGCTTGGGGAGTAGACTGTCCACTACCCGAACTGGGCTGGCTACAACGTGGCCCCTTGCTGCGCACCATTCCATGACGCGATCACAGCGCTGCTTCACGCGCGAGGCGGTTTCCGGCTTCGTCAGCCAAATGGGGCGTAACACATCGGCAAAATCGACTGCGCGGAGGTCATCAACCTTCCTTTGCCCGAGCTTGGGAAAGACATAATCATCAAGCGTGTTGATCCACTGGTCAGCGTGCTTGGCATTCTTGAAGGCAGGCCTGATTTCCGCATGCGTGGCTCGCGCGGCATCCTCAAAGCTTGGGGCATGAACGACGGCTTCATCGAGCGCCGCTGCTGTTCTTCGGCTCTCGATGGGATCTATGCCCGCCTTGAGCTGTTGCCGCGCAGCCAATGCCCTGACCCTGACCTCGGCTATCGTGACATCCGGATAGTTCCCTATCCCCATATCTCGCCGCTTGCGCGTCGTTGGCGAGGTGAACCGAAGGATCCACTTGCCGCTGCCCGTCTTAGTTGAGGGAAAGAGGTAAAGCCCCGGAACAGTGCCATCCAAAATGGCTCCGTCGGTCGGCTTGATCCGCCGCGCCTTTGCATCCGTTAACAACGTCTCGCTCCTATGCAGCCCATCACTCAGCCCATCAGGTTAGGCGAGATTAGTGCAGATAGGGTGAGATGATCTGATACAGTCAGTCAAGCAGAACCTAGGGTTTGCAGCTTGATCCAGCTCAAGATGCGTCGATTTGAGCGCCGGTGCGACAGTTAATTGGCGGACTCTCTCTCCGCCACTTTTCCCTTGTTTGAAGCTACGCCAGCACTGCGAGAATAGCATCGGACAGTGGGTAGTGCGCATCATGGTGTGCACTTGCGCGATGCGATTCCTTGGAGGGGGTCAAACCTGCTTCCTCGCCGAAAGCAGCTGGGTCTCTCGCCATAAATTTGTGACGCTATCTCGGCCGTTCACTTACCCCCAGTATTCCGAAAGCGGCCTTAGAGCAGTTGCCTGCTGAGCGAAGCCTTTCACTCAGTGCTTACGCCTCGCGATTTGGAGAACTTTGAGTTACAAGTGCAGCAATGCGCGAAGTTGCCTGCGTTCCAGGGCTAAGTTGGCTGTTTACCGCCATCTCATGATTTGGGTCAGCCAGCTCCGACCCATCATCCCAATAAGCAGGTGTTGAAACATTTGTTTCTCCCTTGTGGATGAGTAGTGCCTTAGGACTTGCGTTCAATTGGAAGCTCGCGGTGCTGCGGCGCGCGCCAGCCAGACCTGCATCTCCCCGATTTCGACCTGCTGGGTTGCAATGATCTCCTGCGCAAACATCCTGATCCAAGGATCGCTCGAATGTTGTTGCGCAACCTGCGCCATTTCCACCGCACCTTGGTGATGCGGGATCATGCTGCAGATAAAGGCCGTTTGGAAGTCCGCTGCGGTCATGCCGCGCATCATGTCCGAATGCATGGGCTCCATGGTTTGCAGGAGTGCGGCATGAGCCTCATCGGCGTTGGCAGCCATCATGTCGATGTGCTCCTGCATCGATGCGCCACCATGATCGGCCTGAGCGTTGCCGCATACTGATGGCAGTGGCACGGCGGCTGCGACGCTGCCGGACTGATCCCGTACCGCAAGCGATCCTACGAATGCGACAGCAAGCAATGCCGCAGCGCTCCATTGGAGGTAACTCATTCCGCGATCTTGGTGCCGGCACTATGAGCCAGGGAAAGCGAAGGGCGTTTGATCCAGATCAAAACAGGCAGGCTTGGTGCATGTTTTATCTCTCTCACCTGCAGTTCTTGCAGCATGAGATGGAGTTTGAAGTGCTTATCGATCGAAGAGGTAACGCTGGCCGGGTGAATTGGAAGCAGCGACTAGGCCGACTGGCCATCGGTGTACCATTGGCCAGTGTGATGGTCGGGCTGATCGCTGCCACACCGGCCCATGCCCACGTCAAATGGTTTGCACCCTACGTTGTGGGCAATGCGCCTGCGCCAATGTCCGAGACACTGACGAATGGCTGGTTCTGGACGGGTATTATTCTGGTTCTGGCCTTTTTTGTCGCTACGGTGGCTCTGGAACGCAGCACTGTGGGCCTCAATATCAACGCTGCCCTCGACCGCCTGGCCTTTCCCATCTGGCGCCGGTCTGATGACTTCATGCGCGCTATCATCGGCGCCTTCTTTGTAGCCATCTTCGCCGTGGGCGGCGTTTACCTGACACCGGATCTGCAAACACCCAATGAATGGGTGTCGTGGTTGCAACTGCTGATTGCCTTGCTGGTGTTCTCACGCCGGACCATGCCGTTGGCAGCCGCCGGCATTATCGGCCTATGGGTGATTGCACTTCGCGACTACGACCTCTTCCATCTGCTCGACTATCTTGCGCTTGGCGTGGGCGTGGCAGGATATTTGGTGCTGGCCGCCAATCCCGAGGGCAAGTGGTATCAGCAGCGCTTTGCTGTTCTGCGCTGGGGCGTGGCTATCGCCTTGATGTGGTCGAGCCTTGAAAAGTTCGCCTATGCCGAATGGTTCTATCCACTGGTGGAAGAACGCCCATTCCTGACCTTTGGCATGCCGCGGGACACGTTTATTCCCATGGCAGGCGTAGCCGAGTTCACCATGGGCTTTGGGCTTCTCTGGACACCGCTGATCCGGCGACTGTCGGCCGTGGCCCTGATCGTGATCTTTACCGCTGCTGTGTACCCGTTTGGACGCATCGACCTTGTAGGCCACGCGCTGATTATGGGCACCTTGTTCCTGATTGCCGCCGATCCCTCGCCATCAGGCCTCAAGCTGAAGGGGCTTGCTCCAGCAGTGGGCAGTGTTCCTGCGGGGCTCTTGGCAGCGCTGGTCATCATCGCCGGCAGCTATTGGGGGCTGCATAGCGTGTTCTATGACTACGAGGCCGATCAGCCTGCCGAGGTGGCGCCCGATGGTGAGCTGCTCACCCATGTGCCGAACGCTGAGCATCCTCACGGAATGAGTGTTCCACAACCTCAGCAGTAACGACGACCGGCAACCCCGCCATCAGCGGGGTTGCCTCACTACCGAGGCCATTATGCGTCTGAACCTGTTCACCGACTACGCCCTGCGCCTCATGCTGCACCTTGCGTCGGAACAATCGGGACATCGAACCACGATTGCTCAGGCGTCCAGAGCACTGAACCTTCCTTTCAATCATTTGGCCAAGGTGGCCCATCGACTAGCCAAGGCACAGCTTGTAACACCAAGCCAAGGCCGCAACGGCGGTCTGGTTTTATCGCGCCCCGCATCCGAGATCACCATTGGTCAGGTGCTCCGAGTCACCGAACCGGACTTCGCTTTGGCCACCTGCATGGCTGGTAGGGATTGTTCGGTCCAAGAGCACTGCGGCCTGGGACACGTTCTTGACGCTGCGCTGATCGCCTTCTTCCGCGTGGTGGACAAGGTAAATTTTGCAGATCTATCGCAGAAGGCTTCCGGTCGTTTCAGCCCTCCTGCCGTGGTACATTGCAAGCCGTCCGCATCTCAGCGAGGATTGAGCGGGAAGCATCCGTCGAGCGAAGGCTGACACAGCATGTGGCACAGTCTGGGTGTTGGCAGTTTGATGATCTGCGGCACGGTTTTCATCCATGTCGCAGGACTTCTGGCCCTTTCCCGTGCAACTGCATTGGCGAATGTGAAGTACAAGGGTCGGCTCAGTTGCATTCTGCTTCTTACTGCTGTCGTGTTCGGCCTGTTCGCTACGGTTGGGCTTGAGATCTGGCTTTGGGCATTTGCGTATTGGACGCTCCAAGTCGCCGAGAACTTCGAGGCAGCCCTCTACCTGTCGACCATTACGTTCTCCACTGTGGGCTATGGCGACATTATCCCTGCCGTTAACTGACGCCTTATGGCTGCGCTTGAGGGCGTAACGGGGTTCCTGATTACTGGTTGGAGCACCGCCTACTTAGTAACAGCCAGCACTCGAATTGGGCTGTTCCGAGCCGGTGACCACTTCTGACTGCAGACCTGGTCAGTTAAGGGGGCATGCAACCAGCGCGCTGGTACAGGTTGGCACCAGCGCGAACCTGACGTAGTAGAGCGACATGCTGGTCCTTTTCACCTCGGGCTTATCAACCTATTCACGACTACAAAGATGACTAGGACCAAGCTGCAGCACTTTGCGCGCTAGCTTCTTGTGAAATGCGGCCTATCTGTAGCGGGAGGAGGGCACATGGCGTCCGAGCGCAAAGACATCCACAATTTTGATGTTCCAGTGCTCTGCCGCAGCTGTGAGGCGCGACATCGGGGCATGTGTGGCGTACTTGAGCCCGAGCAGTTGATCGAATTGTCCCGTGCCACGCACAAGGTTCGTCACAAAGCCGGCGCCGAGCTAATCGGAAACGGTGCAGAAATCCAATCCTACGCCAATGTCATGCGGGGGGTGGTTAAGCTCACCAAAATGCTCGAAGACGGTCGCCAGCAGGTAGTTGGCCTTCAGTTCGCGCCTGATCTTTTGGGCCGCCTGTTTGCGCAGGAGGACGTGGTGGCGTCAGAAGCCGCAAGCAGCGTGGAGCTCTGCGTCGTGCCTAAAGGCACGCTGGAGCACCTCATTGAGAAAAATCCCACCCTGCAGCTTAAGCTTATGCAGCAAACACTGCGAGAGCTCGACGAGGCTCGCAACTGGATGTTGACCTTGGGCCGCAAGACGGCTCAGGAGAAAGTCGCAAGCTTTTTCTACCTCCTTGCAACTCATCTCGATCCTTGTGCCAGCGTCGAAAATGCAATTCGGTTTGAGTTGCCGCTCACCCGAACAGATATCGCTGATTTCCTGGGTCTCACTATTGAGACTGTGTCGCGCCAGATTACCAAGCTGCGCCAACTCGGTGTGATCGCGGTTACCAACAACCGACAGGTCGAGGTACCGGAATTAAAGCGGCTTGAAAGCCTCTGCGGCTAAGCAGTGCTGTAGGCGCCTCCCCGCCCTGTGCCAACTGCATCGCGGCAATGTCGTGCAGTCTGCCTGATGCTTTTCCTGGCCCTTACAACTATCAGGAAGTCTGATTACGCACGAGCAACAGAGGAAGCGCGTTGCATCGTTCGCACTCGACCCCTACTGCCCCTTCATCGCCATATTCGAAGCTGCCGGAAGCTCCCAATGGATAGCGGGAGCAGCTCTGCCGACCAGCTCGCGCATCGCTGCGCCGGAACCGTTTCTGCGTTGCTGGTCTGCCCGAAGCTAAATTGTTCCGGTTACATGTTAAACCACTCACATTTCACGCGAAACGCGGTTCAGAAAACGAGTTCTTAATTTATTTGGTCGCATTGACGACGACATGAGAGCGGCCACAGTACGGGCAGGATTTTCGCTGCGCGAACGGGACGGTCCGAGATTTATCCAAGCTACACCACAGCACCTCGGTGTTGTTGCCGACGTTCAGGAGATAGCGAAACCATGTCGAATTTTGCCCAGTCAAAATCGTCATCCGGGTTGCTGTCCTCGATGGGTATCTCCGCCCGGATCTTCACAGCGTTTGGGGCGCTTCTTGCGCTGTTGCTGGTAATAGCCTTTATCGGGTACTCCGGTGTGCAAGCTGTCTCTGGCCTTTTTGATCAATATCGTAGCGCTGCACGACAGACCCTTGAAGTGTCCGGTTACGTGAGAGACCTTGAGGAAATGCGCCGGCTCAGCCTGCGCTTCCGCCTTACACCAACACCAGAACTGGCGCAGCAATTGCTTGCTGCGGCGGATGATGTTGCAAGCAACGATGCCGAAGGGTTGACATTGTTCGCAGGCGACGCCGCTGCTCTACAGAATATCAAGAGCGTTGAAGAAATGGGCCTGCGTTATAAGGCCGGCGCTGAGCGCCTGATTGCAGCGCAACAGGCTGGTGACGCCGGTACAATGGGAGCGGCTTCTGCTGAACTTGATCGACTTGGGCCTGAAATGCAGGCCATCTTTGACAAACTCGCATACGAGCGGGCGGAGAAGCAGAACTCGATCGGTCCTGTTGCATCGCAAGAAGCGCAGAACAAGATCATCCTTGTGATGACTGTCAGCGCCGTCGCAGGCCTTGTTGGTATTGCCTTAGCTTTCTTTACCGGCCGCTGGCTGTCTCGGGCTATTGGCGGCATGACCGACAAGATGCGCCGCCTCGCCGCTGGTGAGTTTGACATGGAGATCACCGGCGCTGAGCAGGAACATGAATTGGGCCAGATGGCCAAGGCTCTGATGGTGTTTCAGCGGAATGGCCAAGCCATGCAGCTCTCCGACGTCGAGAAAGCTCGCCATGCCGAACAGGCTGCCGCCCGCGCTGCCATGATGCAGAACTTCCAGGGTGCCTTCGACAAGGTTGTGGAAGCCACTGTGGAAGGGGACTTCTCGAGGCGGATTGAAGGCAAGTTCGGCGACACCGACATCGACCGCATCGCGGCAAACTTCAACGGCATGCTGGAAACGGTCTCAGCCGGCCTCAATGAAGCAGGCCATGTACTTGCGGCGCTCGCCCGCACCGACCTTACCCAACGCATGGAAGGGACCTATCGCGGTGCCTTTGCCGCGCTACGCGACGACACCAATGCTGTTGCCAACACACTAACCGATGTCGTGACGCAGCTGCGCGGCACCTCGCGTGCCCTGAAGTCTGCTACCGGCGAGATTCTGGCTGGCACCAACGACCTTGCCGAGCGGACCACCAAGCAGGCTGCCGCCATCGAGGAAACCTCAGCCGCTATGGAGCAGCTGGCCACAACCGTCAACGACAATGCCCGTAAAGCTCAGGACGCCGCCATGCGCACCCAGTCGGCCGCCCAGCTGGCCGATGAAGGCGGGCAGGTGATGGAACAGGCAACGCAGGCCATGGAGCGCATCAGCAGCTCCTCGTCCAAGATCTCCAACATCATTGGCCTGATCGACGACATCGCTTTCCAGACCAACCTGCTGGCGCTCAACGCTTCAGTTGAGGCGGCTCGAGCGGGTGAAGCCGGCAAGGGCTTTGCCGTGGTGGCCGTGGAGGTACGGCGTCTTGCTCAGTCAGCAGCGCAGGCATCGTCGGACGTCAAGCATTTGATCGAACAGAGCTCGGTTGAAGTCAGCGGCGGCACCAAGCTGGTCGACAGCGCCGCCCAGAAGCTTCAGGACATCCTCGCAGCCGTTCGCGAAAACAGCACGCTGATGCAGGCCATTTCCTCGGCCAGTGGGGAGCAGTCCTCCGCCATTAGCGAGGTCACCACCGCCGTTCGCCAGATGGACGAAATGACCCAGCACAATGCGGCTCTGGTGGAAGAAACCAACGCCGCGATCGAGCAGACCGAAGCCCAGGCTGTCGAGCTCGACAAGATCGTCGAGATCTTCAAGATCGATGCCCAGGGCGAGCGTCAGATGGTTGCCTCGGCTCAGCCCAGGTCAGCACAGAGCAAGACCGGCATCTGTGCCCTTCAGGACAGGGTCAAGTCGGCCGCTCGGTCCTACCTCACGCAAGGCAACGCCGCGATCAAGCAGGACTGGAGTGAGTTCTGACAGGCTTCCCGTCTGATCGGGAACACGGCGCAACCAGCGTCAGTGTGGCGGAAGCGGCAACGGCCAATCAGTTCGTGACCCTCACTTGTGGCCAGCGCCTGTTCGGCATCGAGATCATGTGGGTGCGCGAAATCCGCAAATGGTCCAGGACCACGCCCATGCCCAACCAGCCCCATGGTGCCTGCGGCGAGCTCGACGTCCGCGGCTCCATCGTGGAGATCTATGATCCCGCCTCCATGCTGGGCGCGCACAGCATGGGGACGGAGCAAAGGTGATCCCCGTGGTATCCATGGGCGATCGCGATGTGGGGGGCATCGCCGACACCGTGTCGGATATCATCTTCGCTAGCCCGATGACGTTCGGCCTTCCCAAAACCGCCGTGGTCACACCAGTGTCTCCAAGCTGGTCAAGTCCGGTGATCAGCTTATCGCCGTGCTCAATTCCGACGTGCTGCTCCCAGCTACACGGCACATTAGCAACAAAGATGCCCCTCGATCAGGCGGGTCTCCCGCAGCAACGGAGCACATGGCTTAGCTATGATCAGCTGCGACCTGGCCGATCGAAGCGCCGACCTTTGGCTACATAAAACTAACCGTTTGCGATGCATACATCCCTGCAAATGCTACGCTTGGGCATTGGGCGGGGCCTCGGCCGGCCTCCAAACTAAACCGACTACCTGAAGGTTGAAGACCTTGTTGAACCCGCCAGAAGTCTGCTCTCCTCAGGAGACTGCCGCCAGACTAGCCGCACTGCGCTCACTGGGCATAATGGATACTCCGCCCGAACGGGCGTTCGATGATTTGGGGCAGCTCGCGGCTCAGTGCTGTGATGCGCCTGTTGCCTTGGTGACTTTCCTTGATGAGCGCCGACAATGGTTCAAGGCAGAAATCGGGGTTGGCCTGCGAGAAATGCCTATCCAGATTGCCATTTGTGCGCACGCCATCACGGCACAAAGCAACGTGTTTGTTGTCCCCGACCTTGCTCTTGATGAGCGCTTCCGTGCCTTTCCCTACGTCCAAGGGGGATTGCAACTGCGATTCTATGCTGGAGCAGCCATAAGAGCTGAAGATGGTACGGCGCTCGGCACCATCTGTGTCTTGGACACCCAGCCTCGACCGCAAGGCTTAACGGCAGAACAAGAACGGTCCCTGTTAGCCCTGGGGCGTATGGTCGAAGACCAGTTGTCCACCAGAATGGCCAATGCCCGACATAAGGAAGGAGAGCGGAGGTATCGAGCTTTGGTGGAGACCTCAGCTGAGGTAGTGTGGCGAGCGGATAAGGCCGGCTCTCTTCTGGCCGGCACCTCAGATCGCTTCACTGGTACCACAAACGGAATGCTGGGCCACGGGTGGCTCGAGCTGGTGCACCCTGAGGATCGGAATGGTGCGCTAAAAGCCTTCCAGCATAGCATCAAAAATGGCGTTCCTTACCACAACTGCTTCAGGCTTCGCAGCTCCAGCGGTGAGTACCGCTGGGTTGAGGAACGCGGTGTCCCCGTGCGGGGTGACGACAACACCATTGTCGAATGGATCGGCACATCCAACGACATCCATGAGAAGCATTTAGCCGAACAGGCGCTAAGACGAAGCGAAGAGAGATACCGCGCACTGGCTGCAGCGTCCGCAGCAGTTGTCTGGTGTGCCTCGCCCAGCGGGGAAATCATCGAGGGTTGGTCCTGGGAGGATTTCTCCGGCGAAAGCCTTGAACATGGTGTTGCCGGCGGCTGGCTAGAGCGCGTTCATCCCGACGATGTTCAAGGGCTGGTGGAGCTTTGGAGGCATAACGTAGCGCATGGCTTCGTTCATGCGGCCGATTTTCGTGTTCTGGATCTTGCAGGCGAGTACCGGTGGGTGTCAGCGAGAGCCGTCCCAATCAAGGATGCTAACGGTGGGGTCCGTGAGTGGATCGGTGCCCTAACGGATATTCACGAGCAGCGCCTAGCTCAATTGGCTCTCATTGAGAGCGAGGACCATTATCGCCATTCGGTTGAGCTCAACCCGCAGATTCCGTGGACTGCTGACCCTGCAGGCAATCTTCTTGAAATCGGGCCACATTGGACTGAACTGACCGGAGCTAGTCGCTCCCAAGGGCTTGGGCAAGGCTGGGCGCTTGCAGTGCATCCGGAGGACTACGCCTCAGTGTACGCCTCCTGGGCTATTCATCTGGTATCTGGCAAGCCATTTGATATGGAGTACCGGGTTCGCATGAAGGAGGGCTCCTTCAAGTGGATGAGAGCTCGTGCTGCGCCGCGACGGGACGCGAGCGGCAAAATAGTCCGGTGGTATGGAACGCTGGAGGACGTCGACGAGCAGCGTAGGTCCAGAGATCGCATAGCCCAGCTTGCGCACCATGATGCTTTAACGGGGCTGCCGAACCGCGCGCTGTTCTTGGAGCGGCTGGATCTTGCGATGGGGAAGGCTAAGCCAACAGCTGATACCGTAGGTGTGATTTACCTCGATCTTGATGCTTTCAAGGACATCAATGACACGCTTGGCCACGACGCCGGTGATGCCGTGCTCATCGCCGCAGCAAGGGCCCTACAGGCAACTCTGCCCACAAATGCCCTTGCAGCTCGCATTGGGGGTGACGAGTTCGCTGTCCTTTTTGCGGAGCAATGCACTCCAGAGAGCCTTGAAGCGCTTGCCCGCAATCTGAAGAAGGCCTTTGCAGTACCAGTGCTGTTCAATGGACATGAGCTGTCCTGCAAGGCCAGCCTGGGCCTTGCGCTTTATCCGCAAAGCGATGATCGTCCCGGTGAGTTGATGAAGAATGCTGATCTTGCGCTCTACGAAGCCAAGAGAGCGGGTGGCAACCAATATGCGTTCTTCACGCCCAAGATCCGCCAGACGGTGCAAAACAGAATATCGGCGCTGTCCTGCGCCAAGGATGCGCTCTCACGAGACGCTGTTATGCCGTTCTACCAGCCCAAGGTGTCCCTGAGGACAGGCAGAATCTGTGGCTTTGAGGCCTTGCTTCGCTGGGAGCACCCACGCGAGGGCATTCAGGCACCCGGTCTGATCAAAGAGGCGTTCGATGATCCTGTTCTCTCTTTGGAACTGGGCAAGCGCATGCTTGAGCGTGTGATCACCGATATGCGCGCCTGGCGCTCTGCTGGCCTGGAGTTCGGCAATGTCGCGATCAACCTTTCTGCCGATCAGTTCTCGAGAACGGATATTGCGAGCAATATCCTCACCAGCCTTGAACGCGCAGGGCTGCATTCACGTGACCTCGAAATTGAGGTTACCGAGTCCGTCTTTTTAGGTGGAGGCTCTGATGGGGTGGCCCATGCCCTGGACAGGCTGCACGACGCGGGGGTTCAGATCGCCCTAGATGACTTCGGCACTGGTTTTGCATCCTTGACGCATTTGAACAAGTTTCCCGTGTCCTGGCTCAAGATCGATCGTTCGTTCATCAGCGACATGGGAAGAGACCCCGATGCGGCAGCGATTGTATCAGCCGTTATAGGCCTTTCTCAAAGCCTGGGCATTCAGGTCGTTGCTGAGGGGGTGGAAACCACCCACCAGTGGAATCTTCTCCGAAACAAGGGCTGTGACGTTGCTCAGGGATTCCTCATTGCCAAGGCCATGAACAATGCACAGGTTCCGGACTTCATACAAAGCTGGTCGCTTGATCGAGTTGGCAACCAGCACCCCGAACGAGCAGGCCAGGTCGCGTCCTGAAGTTCAGGCAGAGCATGGTAGACGCATGGAACTGTGGAACTGATCTATTTCAGCAGGAGCTGCATCAGCTCGGCTGAGCGTGATGGCGAAATCACCAACATTTCGAACGATCAGGAGCGAACAACAGCCGGCATCGAGGCGTCACAACGATTCTCTTCGATCTCGGAGCGACAATAGGGCTGCCGAATTGGTTGCTGGCATATGCTGGCAGGTCTTTGGTGATCAGGCGAGCAATTCGACTTGCCGCTCTCGGCGTCGAGCAACGGTAGCCCATTACTGAAACATGGCTGCGTGCGCATCCGATCAGCCTGGTTGAGCAGGTGCGGCAGGTTTAACCATTCTTCAGAAAGCATCATCCGGCGTAAGTTCTCGCAGCTACTCCAATAATAATCTTGGGTGTACATGCCTCTTATCTGATTGGTCAGCGTTTCATAACTTTGACGCGATCCGCTTCAAGGCAGAAACGTAGCCTTCCAGAAGGGTCAGGTTAGTACATCGGCTAGCTTTGTCCGGCGTAGGAGCGACGAACGAATGGCCCCAGCGGCTGGTACTCAAAGGTTGAGAATGCATCGTTCTGTCGTTCTGCTGGGTCTTGCCGCAGTGATCCCGCTTCTGCTGCTTGGCGCAGTGCTGACGCAGCTATACGCCGGCCGCGAGCAGGCTGATTTGGACCAGCAACTGGAACTTGCGTCCAGCCGAACGGCCGCTGCAGTCTCTCGAGAGCTACAAGCCCAGATTGACCTGCTAAGCGTTGTGGCAGAATCCCCCCGCCTCGATGCGCCGTTCCAACCTACCCTCTTTTCGGAACTTGCCGAACGATTACGGAAACAGGTTCCAGTTTGGGCAAATCTTCGGGTCAGTGATACATCAGGAACAGTGCTACTGACATCGCCTCACATAGAGGATGCGATCGGGGCGAAGGTCGTTGATCCCGCCAGTCATGATCAGGTAGCGCAAACTCGGCTTCCATCGATTGGGCAGATGGTAAAAGGGCGGCAGGGGAACACTGGCTTCGTTGTTCGAGTGCCGGTCGTACGCGGTGGCGAAACAGTTTATGTTCTCTCAGCACTGCTTCGTCCATCGCTCTTGACGACCTCGCTTCAGTCCACCGCGTTGCCTGAGGACTGGCAGAGCTGGATCGTGGATGAGCAAGATCAAATCATTGCATCCACTTCCCCGAAAACGCCGGAGTTCGCTGAACTTCCTAAGCTAGCGTACGGACCGGCAAACATCGTGGAGGAGTGGTCGGACCCTGTACGTGTCACGGGGAAAACACTTTCGACATCCACTTGGCGCGCAATGGTTGCAATGCCGCAGGCGGATTTCACTCGCCCACGTGAGACCTCCCTTGCACTCCTGCTCCTTTCAATCCTCACCGCAACTGGGTTGAGCGTTGTTGCCCTTGTCCTCTCAAGGAAAGAGTTCGCGGCCCGGCGTGCCCAGGATGCTGCGGTCGCCGATTGGCAGCGGCTTGACGCGCTTAGCAAGCTCGCCGGAGGCTTAGCTCATGACTTCAACAACCTCCTGATGGGTATCCAGGGAGGCGTCGAACAGCTCCGGCGACGACGCCATGACGAACAGCGCTTCGACCAGGTGACCGAGATGATGCTGCAGGCTGTGGAGCGCGGCAAGGCAACTACCCAGAGGTTGCTTGGATTCTCGCGTCGTTCAGACTCCGGAGCGGAGATAATCCAACTGCAGGATCATTCGCAGGAGCTCTTGCAAATTGTGAGGCAGGCTGTGCCTGAAAGCATTGCTGTGTCGCTCGAGGTGGCCGCCGACACATTCCCGCTCCGAGTAGATTTGGGAGCCCTGCAGGTGGCGCTAATCAATATTGCGTCGAACGCCAAAGATGCGATGCCGAATGGGGGGCGCCTGCAGGTGGAAATCCGCAACGTAGCCGAAGCATCCGATATCACTCCGCAGCTCCGCGGCCCACACGTTGTCATTGCCGCAACTGACACCGGCATTGGCATCTCGCCCGAACATGTCAATCGCATCTTTGATCCCTTTTACACGACCAAGGGTCCTTCATCATCTGGCCTCGGTTTGAGCCAAGTGTATGGATTCGCAGCGCGATCAGGAGGAACTGCTTTGGCAAGCAGTGTTCCGGGTTCGGGCACCATGATCTCGTTTCTGGTGCCCAAGTCTCACAGTATGGCTCCTCATCGGGTGAGCACCGCACCGCAGCAGCTGCCTCACAAGCTCTCGGTTCTCGTGGTGGACGACGAGGCATCGGTTGCACAAGCCGTAGCAGGTATGATCGAGGCGATCGGCTATACTGTGACGGTCGCGAGTAGCGCTTCAGCTGGACTTGAGCAGCTTGCTCATAAGCAGCAGGACATTCTTATCACGGACGTGACGATGCCCGGGATGTCAGGTCTGGATTTCGCGATCGAAGCACGCCGGCGCTTTCCCCAAATGGGAATTATTCTGATGAGCGGCTATAGCACCCAGCTTGAGAGTGGAGCGCAACATCCATTTCCTTTGCTTGCAAAGCCTTTCAAAGAAGAGGATCTGCTCATCAAACTGGGTGAGGAGGTTCGCCGCAAGGCCGCCATGATCAATGTAGTGTCGATCGAAGAGGGCAAGCGCAGTTAGTTCCAGAGACACAAAGTGGTGGGCGGCGGTGTGTCAGCGCGCATGTCCGCCGTCTCGAGTTGATGGCACAAAGCTGCCCGCAGGAGTCACCCTGAGCGATCTCGCCTCGTCAACCGGTAAAGCGGATGGTCATCCTCGAAAGAGCATTCATTGCAGTTTCGGCCATGCACTCAGCATCCAAACCGAACCAGATGGGCGGAACAGCAGCAAAACAAGTGCGAAATGCATAGACTCCTGTCTGTTTGCTGATACGGAGCCTTAACTGAAAAATCAGAACAGAGCTTTACCAGACAGTCATCGATCTGTGCGTCAGCTCATTGCGCTTAGCTCAACACTGAGCATGCATTGATGAGGAGTGATCAAGTTGTTGTTCGACTACCAATCTTTGCTGCTCGCGATTGTGTTCTCAGGTGCTGCGATGAGCTTGACTCTCTTGGCTGCATGGTTTGCTGCCAAGGAAGACAAGTTCCTTTTGACCTGGTCACTCGGCATGTTCGTGTTGATTGCCGCAGTGGCTGCTTTCAAGATCTATTCAGAGACCCATTCCTCGTTTGTAGGGCCACTTTCATTCACAATGCTTAGCTCGGGCTTTGCACTGGTCTATGCAGCGTCGCGTCAGTTCAGCGGGGCAGAAAAGCCCTTTGCAAGTGCTGCTCTCTTAGGTGCTGCGACGGTATTCCTAGTGGTGCCACCATTCTTGTTGAGCTTTGAAGGGGTGGGCATCATCTTAGCCAACCTGTTCTCAGCCCTCCTGCTGTTCATGACTGCAGCACAGTTCTGGCGATGCCGCTCAGATGCTGTCGGCCTGATTTCGGGCATGTGTGGCTTATATGTAGCCACGGGCATCTCGTTTGCACTTTGTGGTGTTGTACTGCTTGCTGAGCAGCGTTTTTCGTTTGTCGGAATGCCCGATAACTGGGCCGAAGATCTCAATGCGTTCATTTCGCTCATGGCAATCGCCGGGATTGGGGCGATTTCAACCGCAGTGAACCACTTGCGTTCAGCGCAACGACATATGCTTGATGCTCGGACGGACTCCCTGACCGGCCTTGTTAATCGCCGTTCGCTGCTCGATACGCATTCTCGGCTGGAACCTGGGACAGCATTGATCGTCTTCGACATAGACAAGTTCAAAAGCGTCAACGATCGTCATGGTCATGCTGCTGGCGACAGGCTTCTTAAATCTTTTGCCCGTTGTGTCACTGACGTGATGCCACCCGCTGCAATAGGTGCAAGGATCGGCGGCGAAGAATTCGTCATTGTCTTGCCTGCGACTACCTTGGAAACAGCAGTGTTTATCGCCAACAAGGTGCGGCAGGCATTTGAAGGCACGATCCTAAGGGTCGATAATCACCCAATCCACCGGACGGTCAGTGCTGGTGTTGCCAGTTCGGGAGAAACGCCAAGCAGCTTCGAGGATGTTTTGCGAAGGGCAGATGATGCGCTTTATATTGCAAAGGGCGAGGGCCGGAACACAGTTCGGGGCGAGATTGCTCGTTTTGCTGCCTGATCTGACCTGACCGAGGGGAAGGCAACATTTTGGCAGCGTTGCCTTGAGTGCAGCCCACATAAACCTATGCGCTTAGGTCGCTTCTTGCTCCTGATGCAAGAAGGTCCAGCTCCTTGGGGGAGACAGTGAGCTACCATCTAGGCCAACGCTTGCGAGCCAGCACAACACCGCATTGTTGATTTTCTGCAAGAATCTACCCCAGAGGCGCTTGACAGGAACCGACCCCATTTTCGCCGTTCCACTACATCCTGAATCCGCCTTGAACCGGACGTGCGGAATGGTTCTTTCAGAGGACCAAAACTCAAGAACTTACCTCTTGACCTTCCCATGATGGGAAGCCCCATATCTGTTGTCCAACTGCAAATGAAGCGGAAAGGACAGAGCCATGTCGACGCTCGCCATGGACGTGACATCGCCCAAAAAGAAAGCCGTCATCTATCGGATGGTGATGCCGAGCCACACGTGCCCCTACGGGCTTAAGGTCAAGGACCTGCTGGAGCGATCCGGCTATGAGGTCGAGGAGCACCACCTTACCACCCGCGAGGAGACCGACGCTTTCAAGGAGAAGCATGCGGTTAAGACCACGCCCCAGGTATTCATCGACGGCCAGCGGATCGGCGGGCACGACGACACGCGCCGCTTCTTGGGCAAGACAGTGGTCGATCCTAATGCGACGACCTACCGCCCTGTTGCCGTGCTGTTCGCGATGACAGCATTGACGGCCATGGCAGCGAGCTTTGCCCTCACCGGCAATCCATTTACGTTCCGCGCCGCAGAGTGGTTCATTAGCTTCTCCATGGTGGTACTTGCCCTGCTCAAGCTGCAGAACGTCGAGACCTTCGCCACGATGTTCCTCAACTACGACCTACTGGCAAAGCGCTGGGTGCCATACAGCTACATCTACCCGTACGCCGAAGGTTTGGCGGGCATCCTAATGGTGGCCGGTGCATTGACCTGGCTGTCGGTGCCGCTGGCGCTGTTCATCGGAACAATTGGCGCGGCCTCGGTGTTCAAGGCCGTCTACATCGATAAGCGGGAGCTCAAGTGCGCCTGCGTCGGCGGGTCCAGCAACGTGCCGCTGGGCTTCGTTTCGCTGATCGAGAACCTGATGATGATCGCAATGGCCGTCTTGATGGGGCTCTCTGCTCTCGGGATCATCCCCTCGGGGCACGCCATGTAAGATAGCCGTCAGCATCGACCTGCGACGCTGCGCCCATGAGAGCGAGGGGCCGAGAACTCCTTCTATTCCCATGTTCGCAGCGACCATTGCCGGTTTGGGCGTGCTTAGCGTTTGAGTCTCGCGGGCCCCCTTCCGCATTCTTTTCTTCCCACTAAACTAGGAGACTGAAATGAAGAACGTTACCCTCGCTCTGGCACTGTTGTCGCTGTCGGTCGTGCCGTCCGTCGCTCAGGACGCGCACGCCGGCCACGGCACCGCAACTGCTCCAGCCGACAGCAGCCTAACCGCCCAGCTCCCGCAAATCTGTCTCACGGCGCAGGCTGTGAGTGGCGAGCCAATGGCCATGGATCATGAAATGGATCAGGCACATTCTGACCTGATGGCCGGCATGGACGAGAACAACCAGCTGATGATGCGGGCCGGCATGGTCGAGGACCTCGACATCGCTTTCGTGTGCGCCATGATCCCCCACCACCAGAGCGCCATCAACATGGCGAAAGCCGAACTCAAGCATGGCGACAATGAATGGGCCAAGGAAATGGCTCAGAAAATCATTGACGCTCAAGAGGCTGAAATCGCCGAAATGACAGAGTGGTTGGAAGGGCAAGACACCGCTGAGTAGGTTAACCACTGCGCCTTTTGCTCACCGTTTGTGGTCAAATATCCTCGTGATGGAGCTAGCTGTCTGCTTGGCAGATCAATAACTTGCAGAGCAGACACGCGGCCTCTATCCCAGGAACCACGGTCGACGATCGACTCCATGTCTTCCGTTCAAGCGAACCATCTCGCAAGAGCGGCCTTTCAGTGGTGGCGCCCCTGTTCGTTGCGGGTGTAAAGCACTTTAACATGCGGAATTCCCACGCTCCCGATCAGATGCGTTCCACTCACCCCATCTCTCTCTGCAGTTTTTACAGTTTTATGAACGAGGGCCTTTACACCCCGAACAGGCACCCCTATATACCCCCTCACCGCTGCAGAGCGAGGGGCTGAGAGGCACCGAGCGAAGCGGCAAACTACTGAGGTGGTTCAAAAAACTTCTTTGGTGGTTTTCGA